>ERZ1023313.1-NODE-1-length-677746-cov-9.059636_pt1 | contig 677746 bp, 699 predicted proteins | sample MGYA00521233_ERZ1023313 | MGnify/ENA primary metagenome ERZ1023313 (study PRJEB32759, sample SAMN07749866) | skin metagenome | biome: transportation; feature: city; material: polyester macromolecule | host: Homo sapiens | place: Hong Kong:TKO line | collected... | reverse complement strand
GCGAGTGGGCCCTCCGGTCAAGCCGGAGGGATGCGGGGTGTTGTTCGGGAGAGGGCATGGAGTTGCTGTGCTCCGTGCTTACTTCCCCTGCACGTCTTAGCCTGTCTGCACCCGCGGCAGCCTACTGCCCGCGGCGGGCGCTGCTGGCGTAGCGGAGGGCTTCTTCGGCGGCGCGGAAGAGGGCTTTGGCTTTGTTGACGGTTTCCATGCGTTCGGCTTCCGGGTCGCTGTCGGCGACGACGCCGCCGCCGGCCTGGACGTAGAGCGTGCCGTCCTTGACGATGCCGGTGCGCAGGACGATGCAGGTGTCCATGTCGCCGCCGGCGGAGAAGTACCCGACGCAGCCCGCATAGAGCCCGCGCTTTTCCTTCTCCAGCTCGTCGATGATTTCCATCGCCCGCACCTTCGGCGCCCCGGACACGGTGCCCGCGGGGAAGCCTGCCACCAGGGCGGAGATCGCGTCATAGCTGGGGTCGAGCTGGCCGATCACATTGGAGACGATATGCATCACCTGGCTGTAGCGCTCGATGGTGTAGCTGGCGGTGACTTCCACGGTGCCGATCTTCGCGACGCGGCCCACATCATTGCGGCCGAGATCAAGCAGCATCAGATGCTCGGCGCGCTCCTTTGGGTCGGCCAAAAGCTCCTGCTCAAGCGCCAGATCCTCTTCAGGGGTTTTGCCGCGCGGGCGGGTGCCGGCGATGGGACGGATCGTCACCTCGTCGCCCTCGACCTTCACCATGATCTCCGGCGAGGACCCGGCGACCGCGAAGTCCTCGAAGTCGAGGTAATAGAGATAGGGCGAGGGGTTGGTGCGGCGCAGGGCGCGGTAGAGCGCGAAAGGCGGCAGGTCGAAGGGCACGGAAAACCGCTGGCTGGGCACCACCTGGAAGATGTCGCCCGCGGCGATGTAGTCCTTCGCCTTTTCGACGATGCGGTAATACTCATCGATGCCCGTATTGGAGGCGGGCTCCGGCAGGGATGCCGTGTCCATGTCCGCATCCGCCGTGTGGGGCAGGGGCTTGTCGAGGGCATCGACAATGGCCGACAGCCGTTCTTCGGCCCGCACCATGGCGGCCTTGGCAGATACATCCGCCTGCGGACGAACCGGTGTCACCAAAACGATCTCGTCGCGCACGCTGTCAAACACGGCGATGACGGTGGGCCGCGCCATCAGGCAGTCCGGCAGGCCGAGAACGTCCGGGTTCTGGTCCGGCAGGTCTTCCATCAGGCGGACCATGTCGTAGCCCAGATAGCCGAACACGCCCGCCGACATGGGCGGCAGTTCGGCCGGCAGGTCGATGCGGGATTCAGCCAGGAGCGCCCGCAACGCGTCCAGCGTTCCCTCCGTGCACGGCGTATAGGCCGTGCGGTCACCCAGCGCCTTGCGGTTGATCTCAGCCTTGTTGCCGGTGGCGCGGAACAGGATGTCCGGATCAACGCCGATGATGGAATAGCGGCCGCGGCGCGCGCCATCCTCGACGCTTTCCAGAAGGAAGCTGTTGTGCCGCCCGTCCATGAGCTTGAGCATGGCGGAGACCGGCGTCTCGAGATCGGCCACCAGCTTGGTCCAGACGACCTGCGCTGTGCCCTCTTCATAGACGCGCGAAAAGGCGGAAAAGTCGGGTTCTACATTCATGTCTTCAGCCGGGATACCAGAGGACGGCGCTTGCCGCGTGTCCTAGTAGCCGCCGGTCCCCTCGTCGCCGCCGATCACATAGGCCACGGCCTGCGGATTGACCCGGGCATCCAGATCCTGCCGGACGGCGTTGACATACTGGTACATCAGATCGCCGGACACGGTCTGGTCGATCTGCTGGCGGAAGCCGGCCAGGGCGTCCTGGGTCTGGCCTTCCTCGCCGGAGATGATGTCCGCCACCTGCAGCAGCACCACGCTGTTGCCGAAGCCGACCGGGCCGTAGGTGGCCTCGCCCTCGCCAATGCTGAACAGGTTGTTGACCGCGATGCGCGAGAAGGTCTCGTTGCTCATGCCGCGCTGCAGGGCAGGGGTCTCAAGCGGCGTGCGGCCGAATTCGTCAGCGACGGACCGGAGGCTTTCCCCGCCATTGACGCGGGCCGCGAGATCAGCGGCAAGGCGAAGCAGGGCAGCCTCGCGCTCCTCTTCCTTCCAGCTTGCAATGAGCCGGGCCCGGACTTCCTCAAGCGGCGGCGTGCGCGCTTCGGTGACCTCGCCGACTTCAACCCAGAAGAAGGAGCCGTCGGCCAGTTCGCCCATCGGGGCTTCATCACCCGGCTGAGCCTCAAAGGCCGCGGCGATGATGTCTTCATGCACGGGCAGATTATCCGGGCGCCGGCCGTCGCGGCCGAGGCCCGCATTGGTCACCGGCGGCACCTGGGTGGCCTCGAGGTTGAGGTCGGCAACTGCCTGGGCCAGCGGCAGGCCGCCGGCGCGGGCATCTTCCACCTGGTTGGACAGGTCAAACAATTCGTCATAGGCGCGGTCAAGCGCGAGGTCGTCGCGGAGGCGGTCCTTCACGTCCTCGAATGTGCTCTCGACGGCGGGGATTACCTGGGCGGCGCGGATCAGCACCCAGCCGAGCGGCCCTTCCACCGGCTGGCTCACCTCGCCATTGCCAAGCGAGAAGGCGGCCTCGGCGATGTCTTCGCTGAAGATGTCACGCCGGGTGAGGGTGCCGAGCTGGTAGTCGCCGGGCTCAAGCTCCTGGGCGTCGGCCAGGGCGGCGAAGGTCTTGCCTTCATCAAGGCCGGCGCGGGCCGCCTCGGCCTCTTCCCTGGTCGGATAGGAGATCTGCTCCAGCACCCGCCGTTCCACCTGGTCGAACTCGGCCTTGCGGACCGCATATTCATCACGCAGCTGGTCCTCGGGAATTTCGAGGCTTTCAGCCACCGTTTCCGGGGTCAGCAGCAGGTAGGAGAAGCCGCGGTATTCCGGCTCGCGGAACAGGGCCTGACCGCGCACGTCATAGAAGTTCTGCAGCGTGGTCTCGTCCGGGTCGGCGGGGGCGGGCACCATTTCCGGTGTCAGCACCACGTAATTGGCCTTGCGGCGTTCGTTGAGCACGTTGAACAGGGCGGCCGCATAAGCGTCCGGCATGTCCACATTCTCGGAGACAGCTTCCACCAGCTGCTGCCGGGCGATGTAGCGGCGCCGGTCATCTACCAGGAAGGCCTCGCTGATGCCGTTGGCAAACAGGGTCTGCTGGAAGGTCTGCGCGTCGAACTGGCCGGTCGGACCCTGGAAGGCCGGGTCGTTGCGGATGTCCTCAATCACCAGATCTTCGCCGGCGGCAAGGCCCAGATTGCGCGCGGTCACATCCAGCGCCGTGCGGCCCACCATCTGGTCCAGCACCCGGCGGTCAAAGCCCAGGGCCTGGCCCTCGGCGGTTGTGAGCTGGCGGCCGAAGCTCTGGGAGCGCTGCTGCAGCTCGCGGCGGTATTCGAGCATGAACAGCTCGCCGGAGATGTCCTCGTCGCCGACGGTTGCCACCGTCGTGTCCACCGTGCCGGTGAAGATGTCGTTGATGCCCCAGACCGCGAAGCTCAGAACGAGAAGGCCGATGAAGATCTGGGCGACGAAGCCCGAGGCATTCTTGCGGAGTTGTTCAAGCATGGCGGGTGGTCAACGCTTTCAGTGCAGAGGATGGAACCGGACCGCCCGGAAGACGGGCCGGAGACGACACGGCGCAAGCATGTAGCATATTCGCGCCCCATATGCGCCCGAATGAGGCAGGCGGACGCGCACGCCCGGCTGCCTCATTCGGGAAAGGGGCGCATATTAGGAGGGGCAGGCAGGCTGCAGCAAGCCGCATGAGGCGGGAAACGGGCGCTTTTTCAAGGGATTGCCGGTCGTGCGCTCAGGCGCTGCCGCTGTGGGGTGCGGCGCATTACATCTGGCGCAGGGGCGGTCTGTTTGCTATCCGCTCCCCGCAGGTGCCGGTGCGCGCCGGCCTGACGGGCCGTGCCGCCGCATGACCGGCCGATGACCCCGATGGATAAAGAGAGCCCGACAAGGGAGAAAGCCAGACCCATGACCGACCGCCGTCCCCTTGTTGCCGGTAACTGGAAGATGAACGGCCTCAGCGCCGCCGCAGCCGAGCTCGACGCCCTGGCCAAGGCCCTGGCCGACAGGCCCGCGCCCGCCTGCGACGTGATGATCGCACCGCCCTTCACCCTGCTGGCGCCTTTCGTGGCCTCCGCCAGCGGCACTCCCATCGCGATTGGCGGGCAGGACTGCTCGCACCTGGAGCCGGGCGCGCATACCGGCGATATCGCCGCCGTCATGCTGCGCGACATCGGCGCCACCTCGGTGATCGTCGGTCATTCCGAGCGCCGCCAGGACCATCATGAAACGGACGATCTGGTGCGCCTGAAGGCCGAAGCCGCCCATGAGGCGGGCCTTGTCGCCATTGTCTGCATCGGCGAGACCGAGCCCGAGCGCGACCGGGACCAGACCCTGAACGTGGTGACCACCCAGCTGGCCGGCTCCGTGCCGGACGCGGCCACCGCCGACAACACGATCATCGCCTATGAGCCGGTCTGGGCCATCGGCACCGGCCGCACCCCGACGGCAGCCGATGTCGCCACGGTGCACGGCACCATCCGCGAGGTGCTGGTGGAGCGCTTCGGCGAGGATATCGGCAATGGCCTGCGCATTCTCTATGGCGGCTCGGTCAAGCCGGCCAATGCGGGCGAGCTGATGGCCGTGGCCAATGTGGACGGCGCCCTGGTGGGCGGTGCCAGCCTCAAGGCCGCCGATTTAGACGGCATTATCGACGCCTATCGATAGGACTGGCCCCAAATCCGGCCCGTTTCGGCCATGCGCCAGGGGCAACCCTGCTGACTGCCTGTGCCGCCCCGGCGGCGCGGGCGGGGTATTGGCAATGTCCGCCCCCATGGCGTACAAGGCGCCAACACCGCTTCGGCCCGTCCGGGACCCGGGCGGGCTTCACCGGCATCTAGTGAGAACGTTCCCCGTCATGGAAAACATCCTGCTCGTCATCCACACCCTTGTTGCCATCGCCCTTGTGGGCGTTGTGCTGCTGCAGCGGTCCGAAGGCGGCGCGCTGGGCATTGGCGGGGGCGGCGGCGGCGCCGGTGGCGGCATGTTCTCCAGCCGGACGGCGGCCAACCTGCTGACGCGGGCCACGGCCATTCTGGCAACCGTGTTCTTCCTGTCGTCCATCGCTTTGACGGTGCTGCACACCAGCGACCGCAGCGCGGGCTCCATCGTTGACCAGATCACCCCGGTGGCGCCGGTGAGCGACACGGCCCTGCCGGGCGAGGCCGACGTGGCCCCGCCCGCTGTCGGTCCCGCGGGCGAGGAACCCGCCCCGGCGGATGAACCCGCCGTTCCGCGTCCCGAATAGGGCCGTTTCGCCACCCTGTTGCAACGTCTGGTTCACCAGCGGCAACAAACCTCACCCCAAATACCCCCCATTCACCATTGGGGCCTTCAAGGCCCCTGCGACTCGGGATAAGTTAATCGCCCATGGCGCGGTACATCTTCATTACCGGCGGCGTGGTGTCCTCCCTCGGAAAGGGTCTCGCATCAGCGGCGTTGGGTGCATGTCTCCAGGCGCGCGGTTATTCCGTGCGTCTCCGGAAGCTTGACCCCTACCTGAATGTCGACCCGGGCACCATGAGCCCCATTCAGCATGGCGAAGTTTTCGTCACCGATGACGGTGCGGAAACCGACCTCGACCTTGGTCACTACGAGCGGTTCACCGGCGTGCACGCCACCCGCTACGACAACGTGACCGCGGGCAAGATTTATCAGACGATCCTCTCCAAGGAGCGCCGGGGCGACTATCTCGGCGGCACCGTGCAGGTGATCCCGCATGTGACCGACGCCATCAAGGCGTTCGTGCTGCATGGCAATGAGGACGTGGATTTCGTCCTCTGCGAGATCGGCGGCACGGTGGGCGACATCGAGGGCCTGCCGTTCTTCGAGGCGATCCGCCAGCTCGGCAACGAGCTGCCGCACAATGATGCGGTGTTCATCCACCTGACGCTGATGCCGTGGATCGCGTCCGCAGGCGAGATGAAGACCAAGCCGACCCAGCATTCCGTGCGTGAGTTGCGCGCCATCGGCATTCAGCCGGACATCCTGCTATGCCGCGCCGACCGGCCGATCCCGGTGGACCAGCGCCGCAAGCTCGGCCTGTTCTGCAATGTGCGCCCCTCCAGCGTCATCGAGGCGCGCGACGTGGACACGATCTACGACGTGCCCGCCGCCTATCATGCCGAAGGGCTGGACGCCGAAGTGCTGGCCCATTTCGGCATTACCGATGCCCCGGAGCCCGATCTCGCCACCTGGCACGACATCACCAACCGCGTCCGCAAGCCGGACGGCGAGGTGACGATTGCCATCGTTGGCAAGTATACGGGCCTCAAGGACGCCTATAAGTCGCTGACCGAAGCGCTGACCCATGGCGGCATCGCCAACAAGGTGCGCGTCCACCTTGAATGGATCGACAGCGAGATCTTCGAGAAGGAAGACCCGGCGCCGTACCTGGAAGACGTCCACGCCATCCTCGTGCCCGGCGCCTTCGGCGAGCGCGGCGCGGAAGGCAAGATCGCCGCGGCCAAGTTCGCCCGCGAGCGCGAAGTACCCTATTTCGGCATCTGCTTCGGCATGCAGATGGCGGTGGTGGAAGCTGCCCGCAATCTCGCCGGCATGCCCGCTGCCTCCTCCACTGAATTCGGCCCGTGCAACGAGCCCGTCGTCGGCCTGATGACCGAGTGGATGAAGGAAGGCGAGCTCGAAAAGCGCGAGGAAAAGGGCGATCTCGGCGGCACCATGCGGCTGGGCGCCTACCAGGCCAAGCTCAAGCAGGGCACCCGCATTGCCGATATCTACGGCACCACGGACATCGCCGAACGCCACCGGCACCGCTACGAGGTTAACATGACCTATCGCGACCCGCTGGAAGCCGCCGGAATGACCTTCTCCGGCGCCTCCCCCGACGGGCTGCTGCCGGAAACCATCGAAATTCCGTCCCATCCGTGGTTCATTGGCGTCCAGTACCATCCGGAACTGAAGTCCAAGCCGTTCGACCCGCACCCGCTGTTCGCCAGCTTCGTCGGCGCGGCCTTGCGGCAGAGCCGGCTGGTCTGACGCTGTTACGGGTCTGCCAATCGCGGAGCGAGGTCTCCGCCTTCGGAGTGAAAAGATGAGTGCCACGCCTATGACGACCGTCACCATCGGCAATGTGGCGTTCGGCAACGACAAGCCCCTGTCGATCATCGCCGGGCCCTGCGCCATGGAAAGCCGCGAACACGCGCTGGAAATGGCCTCGGCCCTGAAGGAGATCACGTCGAAGCTGGGGATCGGCTTCGTCTACAAATCATCCTTCGACAAGGCCAACCGCACCTCGGCCAACAGTGCCCGCGGCATTGGCCTGGAGCTGGCCCTGCCGATCTTCGCGGAAGTGAAAGAGAGCCTCGGCATTCCCGTGCTCACCGACGTGCACACCGCCGAGCAATGCGCCCCGGTGGCCGAAGTGGTGGACGTGCTGCAGATCCCGGCCTTCCTGTGCCGCCAGACGGACCTCCTCATCGCCGCCGCTGAAACCGGCGCGGTGGTGAACGTCAAGAAGGGGCAGTTCCTCGCCCCCTGGGACATGAAGAACGTGGTGGAAAAGGTGCGCGGCGCCGGCAACCCCAACGTGATGGTCACCGAGCGCGGCGCCAGCTTCGGCTACAACACGCTGGTGTCCGACATGCGCGCCCTGCCGGAACTGGCCAAGACCGGCGCCCCGGTCATCTTTGATGCGACTCATTCGGTTCAGCAGCCCGGCGGGCAGGGGGCGACCTCCGGCGGCCAGCGCGAATTCGTGCCCGTGCTGGCCCGCGCCGCTGTGTCGGTGGGCGTCGCCGGTGTCTTCATGGAAACCCACCAGGACCCGGACAGCGCGCCCTCAGACGGCCCCAACATGGTGCATCTGAAGGACATGCCGGCCTTGCTGGAGCGGCTTCAGGCATTTGATTCGCTGGCCAAGGCCGCCTGACGCAACACCCGTCCGCTGCCTGCGAAATCCCTGTTGCCCGCACCGGGTAAATCCATGATCCTGCCCTCACTGCGCCGCGGCGGCAGCCCCCGCGCGCGCCGCCAGGAGAGACCGGGCAAAGGACCGCTGGTTTCATGAACATGGACCCGCAACTCGACCGCAAGACTGCGCCTGCCGTGAGTGCCGGGCCGACTGCTCAGACCGCCGTCGATTTCTCTTATGCCTCGCCGGACGATCCGCGCCTCAAGCGGGTGGTCATCCGCGCCATCGAGCTGCTCACCGGCCAGCCGCGTCTCAAGCGCATGTATTTCGACAACCGCGAAAACCCTGTCGCGGGCGAGACCTTCTTCGCCGCCGCCATCCGCTATCTGCGCCTGCAGCTTGAGTTCGACATGGCGCGCCTAGATGCCATTCCCAAGGACGGGCCGCTGGTAGTGGTGGCCAATCATCCCTTCGGTGTCATTGACGGGCTGGTCATCGGCCATCTGACTTCAATGGTGCGGCCCAACTTCAAGGTGCTGACCAACGCGGTGCTGACCCAGGCGCCGGAGCTGGAAGACTATCTGCTGCCCGTTGACTTTGACCCGACGCCCGAGGCCATGGCCACCAATATCCGCACACGGAAGGAAGCGCGCGACCTTCTCAACAGCGGCGGCACCATCATCGTCTTTCCCGGCGGCACGGTATCAACCGCCCCGCGCCCCTTCGGCCGCGCGGTGGACCCGATCTGGCAGCCATTCACCGCCCAGCTCATCCAGCGCTCGAAGGCCACCGTGGTGCCCATGTTCTTCGACGGGCAGAACGGCCGCCTGTTCCAGGTCGCCAGCCATTTCAGCCGCACCCTGCGCCTGTCGCTGCTGTTCCGCGAGGTGCGCGAGCGCATCGGCAGCCGCGTGCGCATCCGCATCGGCGAGCCCATCGCCTATGACGACCTGGCCCACCTCAAGGACCGGGTGGAATTCTCAGAAGAGTTGCGGCGGCGGACCTATTCCCTCGGGCCGGGCCCCGTCCCCAAGCGCACCTATAGCGGGCTCACCATGGGCGAGAAGCTGCGCGCCCGCCGCCAGCGCCGTGCCCTGGCCCGGCACCAGATCAGCGCGGCCGACTGACCCGGCGGGGTCATTCGTGACTCACCCGGCGGGGTCAGCAGTGAGATTTGATCGGGGGATTAGGCAATGGCCCTGCTGTCATCTGCCTGGGCGTCCCGGCCGGCCAGGGATTCAGGCGGCAGATAGATGGTCACCGTGGTGCCGCAGCCGGGCTCGCTCCTGAATTCAAGCCGTGCGTTCAGCCGGTCCGCCATGGCACTGGTGATCGAGAGCCCCAGCCCGATGCCTTCATAGTCCCGCGACAGAGCGCCCTCATGTTGCCAGAACGGCTGCAGGGCCAGCCGTTGCTGCTCCTGCGTCATGCCTCGGCCGGTATCGGCGACCGATACATAGGGCTCGTTTGCCATGGTGATGCCGGTGGATACATCCACCCGCCCGTCTGCCTTGTTGAACTTGATGGCATTGGCAAAGAGGTGGATGAGCGCGTTCTTCAGCAGCCGTTCTTCCGCATAGAGAATGACCGGGTGGCCGGGATCCTCAACATGCACCGTAACGCAGGGCCGGTGCTGGCGCGCGCGGGCAATCTCCACGGCTCTCTGGATGGTCGCGTCGAGGTGGAAGGTGCTCTCGTCATTGATGTCATCTACGAGGGAAATGGACGAAAGCTCCAGAAGGTCGTTGAGATGGGTGAGCAGCTTCTGGCCCGAACCGTGAATTTCCTTCACATAGTCCTTGTTCTGATCGCTGCCGAGCGGCCCGAACATTTCCTGATCCAGGATTTCCGAAAAGCCGATGATGGCGTTGAGCGGCGTGCGCAGCTCATGGCTCATATTGGAAATGAATTCCTGTTTGGCCCGCTCATGATCCGCGACGATCTCCGCAATGCGCGCCCGCTTCATGGCCTGCTTGGTGGCCTGTTCCCGCGCCACCGCCTGCTTCTGTGACCGGATGGCAGCCGAGTGCGCGCGCCGGCGCACGAGGAATGCGATGGTGGCAACGATGGTCGAGTTGAAGAGGTAGAAGTCGTAATGCAGCGCCAGCGGGGTGGGCAGCATCGGCTCCATCACCGCGAACCACGTTCCCAGAACGACAGCATAGGACGCCCAGAAATGCTTGGTGCACAGATGAAACAGGCCCAGGCAGGCGATGATCAGGCCGATATTCACGGCCTGATAGTCTTCACCGCTGAGCACCATGTGCGTTGCTGAATTGGTCAGCAGCACAAGGCCGTAATACTGCATCAGCCAGTTGGCGTGATTGCGCGTCACCACACCCCGCCTGACCAGCACATAAATCAGCGCCGCGCTGACCACGCTGACAGCGGCCAATGCCGTCATGATCGTGCGGATGTCAGGGGGCAGCAGGAAGAAATGGGCGATGCCCAGAACCGAGTAGCCGCCAATCACGAAAAGCGACAGCGGTTTCAGGGCATGGCGGGTGATCTCGTTGAGATCATCATCGGTGGCCACAAGTGTGGCATCATCCGTCAGCGCAACCGGGATCTCCGCCGCCGAGGCATCCGCTCCGCCGCCATCTTGCCCTGTTAAATGCCGTGAGGCGTCCGCGCCGACCACAGGCCGTCCCCCAGAAGGTGTGCAAGTTTCAAACTGTTTTCGTTTGAAATGATCGCATGCAACCCTTGAGGGAGGGTAAATCTACAGTTGGAATGCGGGTTAACCGCGGCCGCGATAGGTCGGCACACCCTGGTCCGGCAGCCATACGCCCGCGGGCACATCGCCCGTCTGCCAGAACACGTCGATGGGAATGCCGCCGCGGGGATACCAGTACCCGCCAATGCGGAGCCATTGCGGCTCCAGCAACTCCGCAAGCTGCTTGCCGATCGCCACCGTGCAATCCTCGTGGAAGGCCCCGTGATTGCGGAAGCTGCCGAGATAGAGCTTCAGCGATTTGCTCTCCACCAGCCACGCGCCGGGTACATAGTCGATGACAAGATGCGCGAAGTCCGGCTGTCCCGTAACGGGACACAGCGAGGTAAATTCCGGCGCCGTGAAGCGGGCCACATAGGCCGTGTCCGGATGCGGGTTCGGCACCCGCTCGAGCACCGCCTCTTCGGGCGAGGCGGGCAGGGCGGTCTGCTGGCCGAGCTGGCTGACGTCAGGCTGGTCGCTCATCGTCTCACTTGCTCCTTCCGTGCCGCGAGCCTTCATAGATGCAGGCTTCCCCGCAGCTGTCGCGGTGGATCTCGATGCGCGCCAGCTCCGGCAGGGCCGCCTGCAGCCGCGTCCACAGCCACAGGGTGATGTTCTCAAGGGTCGGCTTTTCCAGCCCCTCGATCTCGTTGAGGAAGCGGTGGTCCAGCTCCTCGCGCACATCCATCAGCTGCGCGTTTACATCGCCGAAATCGCGGATCAGCCCGGTCGCGTCATCCGGCATCCCGTCCAGGCAGACGATCACCCGGAACGAATGCCCGTGCAGCCGCCGGTTGGGATGACCGTCGGGCGCATGCGGCAGGTAATGGGCGGCGTCGAAGGAAAACTGTTTCTGAATGCGCATGGACAGGCGCTCGCAACCTTTAGGGAATGCCGATGAATTTGTGTGACTGGACCGACAAACGCCATTTGGGGTGGCGAAGGCAATAGGAAACCACCGCCTGCGTGTTTTTTTCGCGGTCCGGCCCGTCCATCGGCTGCAGGAAGAAATGCTGGAAATCCAGGCTGTCAAACTGCTCCGGCTGGGCTTCGAGTTCCGTTTGCGGATAAACGAGCTTCAGCTCCTGGCCGGTGGTGAGCGTCAGCGGCGCGCTGCCCTTGGGGCTGACGCAGATCCAGTCAATGCCGCCGGTTTCCCCGTGCGGCGCGGCCAGCGTTCCGTTGGTCTCAACGGCGATCATGAACCCGTGCCCGTGCAGCGCGTCGATCAGCGGCCCGTCCAGCTGCAACAGCGGTTCCCCGCCGGTGCAGACGACGAGGCGGTTCTCATCGCCGCCCTGCCAGGTGTCGGCCACGGCCTGCGCCAGCGCCTCGGCGGTGTCGAACTTGCCGCCGCCCTCGCCATCGGTGCCGACGAAATCCGTGTCGCAGAAGCGGCACACGGCGCTCGCCCGGTCCTGCTCCCGGCCGGTCCACAGATTGCAGCCGGCAAAGCGCAGAAACACCGCAGCCTTGCCCGCCTGGCCGCCTTCGCCTTGCAGCGTCGCGAACATCTCTTTGACGGAATAGGTCATAGTCGCGACGCCTGGAAGCTCTGCCAGCCCTGGGCGCGCAGCTCGCAGGCCGGGCAGGTGCCGCAGCCATGGCCCCAGTCATGCAGCGTGCCGCGCTCGCCGAGATAGCAGGTGTGGGTGTCCTCCCTGATGATCTCCATCAGCGGTGCCCCGCCCAGCCCCTCGGCCAGCGCCCAGGTCGCGGCCTTGTCGATCCACATCAGCGGCGTCTCGATCACGAAGTCGCGCCCCATGCCCAGCGTGATCGCCGCCTGCAGGGTCTTCAGCGTCGTGTCGCGGCAATCGGGATAGCCCGAGTAATCCGTCTCGCACATGCCGCCCACCAGCACGCTCAATCCGCGCCGGAAGGCGATGGCTGCTGCATAGGTGAAGAACAGTAGGTTGCGCCCGGGCACGAAGGTGGAGGGCAACCCCTCCGCGTCAAACGCGATCTCCGCGTCGCGTGTCAGTGCCGTCTCCGAGATGCGGCCCAGGTCACTGAGGTCCAGCATGTGGTCCTCGCCCAGCTTCGCGGCCCACGCGGGAAAGGCCTGCGCCAGATGATCCAGCACCACGCGCCGCTGCTCGAGCTCCACCCGGTGCCGCTGGCCGTAGTCGAACCCGATCGTCTCCACCCGCTGGTAGCGGTCCAGCGCCCAGGCAAGCGTCGTCGTCGAGTCCTGGCCGCCGGAAAACAGCACCAGAGCCCCGGCACCGGCAGCACCGGCGGGAATGGGAGATGAAACAGCATCTGTCATGCAGGGGTTGAAGCCTGCGCAAGAGGACCCGTCAAGTCATGCGTGCCTTGCAAAAAGTCAGGCGGCATGGCGGGCCGGCTTTACAGCGGCACATTCACCCACAGAGAGCCGCCATAGGCATGGAAGCCGTTGAGCCCGATGCCCTCATATTTGCCGCTGACCGAGAGGTTGAGCCCGTCCAGCCCGTGCAGGATGGCCCCGCCTTCCACCACCCCGCGCAGCCGCCCGTCGCCATAGCTGGCATTGCCGATGGTGATGGTGTCCGCCGGTTCGAAATCCCAGATGCCCCGGAACGCGACCCGCGGCTCCAGCACCATGCCGTCGCCCAGCGTCACCAGGGTCGCCATTTCAGGCCCGGCCCGCACCCGGCCCAGCCGCACGGTCTGCTCCGGCGTGGCAAGGCCCGGCCGCCCGGTGATCCCGTCCAGCTTTTCCTCGATATATTCAACCGACACTTCCGGCGTCACGCGGATGTCGCCCGTATGGAAGTTGCCGGTCAGCTGCGCCGTCGCCAGCCACCGCGCGGTCGCGTAGCTGCCTGCGGCTCCCAGCGCCGTCACGTCGGTATCCGACCGGCCCCAGGCCGCCCGGATGTCGAAATAGAGATCAGGCGTCAGCCGCATCGAAGCATAGGGGCCGACCATCCAGCCGGTGCTGCGGATGCGGGTGGAGGCGACCGGCATGTCATCGCTCATCCAGTCCATCTGCCCCAGCAGCCCCGCCACCACCCATGGCGTGAGATGCATGTCCGCCCCCACATAGACCACGGTGAAATCGCCGTCCCGGTCTTCCTCGTCGTTGAAGCGGGTGTAATGCGCCTCGGTCCACACATCGAGGCAGCGCAGCGCCATGCGGCCCTCATCGCACCCGGCCTCGTCGCTGCTGTCGTCATAGGCATAGGCGCTGAGCGTCGCGTCCCGCGCCGCCATGCCCACCAGCATCCGGTTCGCCGGCGCTTCGGCCACGCGCACCGGGCGGCGCCGGTTGCGGGTCTCGGTCAGCCGGTCCGCCAGTGCCACATCATCCGTGTCCGCCCCATTGCTCCCGCCGCCCCACAGGGCCTTGAGCTGCTTGCGCACGAAGCGCGCCCGGTCCGGCCGCTCCTCCAGAAGGCGGCGCACCCGCTCGGTGGCGAAAGTGGTGCTGGCCGCGGTGGTGGTGGCCGCAGCCGTGCTCGCGGACGGCCCCGGCGTGCAGCGTATGGTGACTTCGATGGACCCCTCGGGGCTGGTGAAGGGTGCCGTGTCGATCGTAAGCGCGACATTGGTGGCGTCTGAAGGCGGATCATAGGCAGCCGAGCGGAGCTGTGGCGGCCCCAGCGGAAAGCCGCCGCCCCCCGGCAGCGTGAAGGTGAACGTCTCCGAGAACACCGTCGCCCCGCCAATCGTCACCACGCTGCTAACAAGCCCGGCGGCACCTGAGTTCGCCGCGATTTCAAGCGAAATCGCGTCATCATCATTCAGCGTACCGATGGTCAGCGCCTGGCTGGTGATGACGCTGAGGGAATCCCGCTCGAAATAGAAACCATCGAGATCCGCGCAGGACCCCAGGGCGCTCTGGGCGCGGGCCGGTGCTGCCAAAGCCGCTGCAGCGCCTGCAAGGGCGGCTGCGAAAAGGACAGGGCGCCTGCACGCCGATACTATCGAAAAGACCATGCCCGGCAGTCCCCCAACTGCGCATTGCACAAAGGCAGGGCAGCCCGGGTCCCCATGCCCGGAGCCTGCCCTGATACCGGCATGAAAGCGTGCAGCAGCGGGTCTGTCAGCGATTGATGAAACTAATGGTTAACCATCATGGCTGGCGGTCGTGCGCGCCTTATACCCCGGCCTGCATCTCGAGCGGCCAGCGCGTGGCTTGCAGGCTGGGGCGGGCGCCCACCACGTCCATCCAGCGGGTCAGCGACGGCGTCTCCGCCAGCATCGCCCGGCCCTCATCGGTGAGGGCCACGCCCACCAGCGTGCAATACATGAAGATATCCGCCAGCGAGAAGGAAGGCCCCGCCAGATAGGGCACCTCGGACAGCCGGTCCTCCACCACCTGCAGGTAATAGCGGATGGCGGGCAGCGCCTCACGGATCAGGTCCTCGCGCGGCTCACGCCCCATCATCGGCACCACGAGCCGCGGCAGGGTCAGCCGCTCCTCCGTAAGCGGAAAGACATAGTGGTCATTCACCGCCATCCATTGCCGCATCCGCGCCCGCTCCAGCGGGTCATCCGGCTGCAGCGCGCTGCCATTATAGACATCGTCGATATAGGGGCAGATGGCGCTGCTCTCATACATCGCCACCCCGTCAATCTCCACTGCCGGGGTCTTCATGAAGGGATGCCGCGCCCGGTGCTCTTCCGTCTTGGAGTCGGTGGGGATGGTCTCATGGGCAATCCCCGCTTCCTCCGCCACCGTCGCCACGATGCGGCCATAGGTCGATATCTTGGCGACGTAGATCGTCAGCATCAGTCAGCGGCCTCACCTGTCGCCACGAAGCCGATATCCGCCTCGCTGAACCGGTCGATGCCCCGGGCGTAGTTCTGGGCATTGCGCAGATAGAACCGCGCATTGACGAGATTGGCCTCACCATTGTCGCGCGTGCCCACGAGCTTTGACGGCACCCCGGCAATGATCGAGTTGTCCGGAAATTCCTGACCCTCGCGCACGATGGTGTGTCCCGCGACAATCGAATTGGCGCCGATTTTCGCCCCGTCCATGATGGTGGCATTGATGCCGATCAGGCACCGGTCGCCGATCTCGCAGCCATGCAGCGTCGCGTGATGGGTGATGGAGCAGTCCTCGCCGACAATCGTCGGCGAGGCATTGCCCACATGCACCATCACGAAGTCCTGGATGTTGGTGCGCGCGCCGATGCGGATCTCAAACATCTCCGCCCGCATCACCACCTGCGGCCAGACCGACGCCCCCTTGCCGATATGCACCTTGCCGTAGATCGACGCCGTATCGTGGATGAAGGCCGGGTCGTCGAGGGTCACATGCGGGCCGATATGGGGCATTCGGATCAATCCTGTCAGGCTGTGCGGGTCGGGGAGGGGAGGCGCGACGCCGCCCACACGGCAAGCGCCGCGGGCGTCACCACGCCAACAAAATCCGATGCCGCGATGATGTCAAACGGCAATCCGCGGTGGATCCAGATCCAGATATGAAACAGGCCGTGGAATGCAAACCACATGGCCCCGGCATAGCCCAGCCGCTGGTCGCCCGTCCGCGCCGCCCAGGCAAGGATCAGCCCGCCCGCCAGATAGGCCAGCGAGACATCCTTCATGAAGTGGATCGAGAACGGCCCCATCATCGCGACGCCGGGCGTGTTGTCATAGAAGGTCTGCGGCAAAAACCAGATATAGCCGGAAATCAGCAGCGCATATCCGGCGAGGACATAAAGAAGCGTGCGGGCCATGGAACATTTCCTCCTGCGGGAAGCCTGAATAACGCTAGGGGCGCCGCACCGCGCGCGGCAAAGGCCAATGCCCCCAGATCGGTCCGGGCCAAACCCCGAAAACCTGACGCACAGGCCGTGGGTCCTGTGACCAATTTAAAACTAAGAAAATCACCTAAGTATCTTGCGCAATGCCCGCTGGCGCCATAAGTTAGGTGCATGCCTAACTTTCAAACAGCCACCGACCCAAGCCTCGACAGCGTGTTCCACGCGCTGGCCGACCCCACGCGCCGCGCCGTCATCGCGCAGCTTTCATCCGCCACCGAACCGGCAAGCGTCAGCGACCTGGCCAAACCGTTCGACATGGCCCTGCCGTCCTTCATGCAGCATCTGCGGGTGCTGGAGGGGTCGGGCCTGGTCAGCACCACCAAGCAGGGGCGGGTGCGCACCTGCAAGATGGAGCCCGAAGCGCTGGCCACAGCGCAGGACTGGATCGCCGAACAGAAGGCGCTGTGGGAGGGCCGGCTCGACCGACTTGAAGCCTATTTGAGTGACATTCAGCAAAACGAGAAATAACGGCCATGCACTTGCCAGCCAATTTTGATGCCGACCGTGACCTGTACATCGAGCGCCACTTGAAGGCCCCCCGGTCCGTGGTCTGGACCGCCTGGACCACCCCTGACCACCTCAAGAAGTGGTGGGCGCCCAAGCCCTACATCACGACGGAATGCGAGATGGACCTGCGCCCCGGCGGCATCTTCCGCACCGTGATGAAAGGGTCGGACGGCACCGAGATGGATGGCGGCGCCGGCTGCTTCCTCGACGTCGAGGACCAGTCCCGCGTCGTCTTCACCGATGCGCTCGGGCCGGGCTGGCGTCCGAACCCGGAGCATTTCATGACCGCGATAATTTCATTCACCGATGACGGCACCGGCACCCGCTATTCAGCCCATGTGCTTCACGACGACATCGCCGCCCGCAAACGCCACGAGGATATGGGCTTCGAAGGCGGGTGGGGCACCATGATCACCCAGCTCGACGCCGTCGCCCAATCCCTCGCCGAGACAGTCTGACCGTCCCGTACTCCACTTGCATCGAAAGGGAGGTTTCCATGCAGCCCGACATCGTTTCACGTGACCAGTGGCTCAGCGCCCGCAAGGCGCTTCTTGCCCGCGAACGAGAGGTCACTCATCTTCGCGACCAGGTGGCCGCCCAACGCCGCGCGCTGCCCTGGGTGAAGGTGGACACACCTTACGTCTTCGAAACGCCTGACGGCCCGAGGGAACTGGCCGACCTGTTTCAGGGCCGCAGCCAGCTCTTCGTCCAGCATTTCATGCTGACACCGGGATCCGACCACATCTGTCCGGGCTGTTCGATCATGGCCGACAGCGTGGATGGCGCCCGTCAGCATTTCGAGCAGGCGGATCTCAGCTTTGTCGCCATCGCCCGCGCGCCCCTGGCCGAGATCGAACCCGTCCGTCGGCGGATGGGGTGGACCTTCCCCTGGGTGTCCTCGGCGGGCACCAGCTTCAACTATGATTTCGGTGTGTCCTTTACGCCCGAACAGATCGAAGCGGGCGTGCCGCTCTACAATTACGGCACCACGCCCTATCTCGAAGAGGATGTGCATGGAACAAGCGTCTTCGCCCGCAACGAAGCAGGTGACGTCTTCCACACCTATTCCACCTTCGCCCGCGGCGACGAGGCCTTCATCAGCGCCTTTGCCTTTCTCGACATGACGCCGAAGGGCCGAAACGAGGAGGGCACCATGAGCTGGGTGCGCCTGCACGACGAGTACGACGCTGCCCAACACAAGGAGGCCTGCTGTGGCTGACACATCCGTCGAAATGCACGGTGAGATGCCCTCCAACGGCTACACCATCACCCGCCTGCTCGATGCCCCGCGTGATCTTGTCTTCAGCGTCTGGACCGAGCCGGAGCACATCCGCAACTGGATGTTCCCCGCAAACTTTCAGCATACGGATGGCGGTGGCGAGGTGCGGGTTGGCGGGGAATGGTTCGCCGTCATCCGGTCACCTGGCGGTGAGGATTACCGCATGGAAGGCAAATATGTGGAAGTCGTCCCCGACCAGCGCATCGTCCAGACCCATCAGTGGATCAATGCCGACGGCCCGGGCGTAAAGACCCTCATCACCATCACCTTCGAGGATGAGGGCAGCAAGACGCGCCTCACCTTCACCCAGACAGGCTTCGAGGCCCGCGACATGCGCCTGAGCAATTCCGAAGGCTGGGGCGAGGTGCTGGACAATCTCGCCGCCTATCTCCGCCGCGAGGCCGCCTGACGGCTTGCCTGCGTGTCTTCCACGCGTCTTCAGGTCAGCGGGATGTCCACTGACCTGAAGGCCGGCCGCGAGCGGATGGCGTCGAACCAGCTTTCCACATGCTGGTGCCGCTTGTGGTCCACCGGCAGCTTCAGCCAGCGCGCCACCGTCAAGCCAACGGGAATATCCGCCATGGTGAAGCGCTTGCCCGCCACGAAGGCAGCTTTCTCGAGTTGCGCGTCGAGGATCGCCAGCCGCGCTTCGCTGGCGTCGGTGGCCCGTGCCACATCCGCTTCGCTGATGCCGTCTTCCTTGCGGATCAGGCTCTTGAAGACCGGCCGCATCGTCGGCCAGAAATCCGTCGCCTGCCAGTCCATCCACTGTTCCTCGATGGCCCGCCCGCGCGCGTCCGACGGATAGTGCAGCCCTGTGCCGCTGGCGGGCGCATAGGCCGCGAAGAGATAGCGCACGATGGCGTTGCTCTCCCAGATCACCTGCTCCCCGTCGCGGATCACAGGCACCAGCCCGTTGGGGTTCATCGCCCGGTAGGCGTCGCTGTCCGTGCCGCCGAACGCCCCGCCCGCATCCACGCGCTCATAGGCAACCCCCAGCTCCTCGCAGGCCCAGATCACCTTCTGGACATTGATCGAGTTGTTGCGGCCCCAAAGGCGGATTTTGGCGGTGGCTGGCGGCATGAACCCCTCCGGCAGAGCTGATTGGCGGCCCGGCGGCGCATATGGCTTTCATGCGGCGGGCGCTTCGGTTATGAAGTCGCCACCTTTATGCCCCACCGGGCCCCCATTTCCATAGTCTCAAGCACGACCGAAGGAGCGCCAAATGGCCGCTATCATCGACATCACCGCCCGCGAAATCCTCGACAGCCGCGGCAACCCCACCGTTGAAGTGGATGTGGTGCTGGAAGATGGCGCCATGGGCCGCGCCGCGGTCCCGTCCGGCGCCTCCACCGGCGCCCACGAGGCGGTGGAGCTGCGCGACGCGGATGCCAAGCGCTATGGCGGCAAGGGCGTGCTCAAGGCGGTTGAGAACGTCAACACCGAGATCTTCGACGCCCTGGCCGGCATGGACTCCGAAGACCAGATCATCCTCGACCGGATGATGATCGACCTCGACGGCACCCCCAACAAGGCCCGCCTCGGCGCCAACGCCATTCTCGGCGTGTCGCTGGCGCTCGCTAAGGCGTCCGCCCAGTCCTGCGGCCTGCCGCTCTACAAATATGCCGGCGGCCCCGCCGCCCGCACCCTGCCGGTGCCGATGATGAACATCGTCAATGGCGGTGAGCATGCGGACAACCCGATCGACATCCAGGAATTCATGATCATGCCCGTCTCCGCCGGCTCCATCGCCGACGGCGTGCGCATGGGCGCGGAAGTCTTCCACCAGCTCAAGAAGGGCCTGAAGGACGCGGGCCACAACACCAATGTGGGCGATGAGGGCGGCTTTGCGCCCAACCTCGCCTCCACCGAGGACGCGCTGGGCTTCATCATGAAGGCCATCGAAACCACCGGCTACAAGCCCGGCGAAGACATCCACCTCGCCATCGATGCCGCCTCCACCGAGTTCTACAAGGACGGCAAATATGTGCTGGCAGGCGAGGGCAAGACGCTCGATGCCGGCGGCATGGTCGATTACTGGGCCGACCTCGTGGGCCGCTTCCCCATCATCTCCATCGAAGACGCCATGGCCGAAGACGACTGGGACGGCTGGAAGGCGCTGACCGACAAGATCGGCGGCAAGGTGCAGCTGGTGGGCGATGATCTCTTCGTCACCAACTCCGCCCGCCTGTCCGACGGCATCGACAAGGGCGTCGCCAACTCGATCCTCGTCAAGGTCAACCAGATCGGCTCGCTCACCGAGACCCTGGAAGCCGTCGAGATGGCCCACAAGGCATCCTACACCGCCGTCATGTCCCACCGCTCCGGCGAAACCGAAGACGCCACCATCGCCGATTTGGCAGTCGCCACCAATTGCGGCCAGATCAAAACCGGCTCCCTTGCCCGCTCCGACCGCATGGCCAAATACAACCAGCTCATCCGCATCGAAGAAGAACTCGGCGCCGCCGCAGAATACGCCGGCAGGACCATCCTTCGCGGCTGAGCAAGGGCAATCAGACAGCCCTAAAACACCGCTCGCCCTCCGGCTCGACCGGAGGGCCCATCCGACCATCCACCCGGCACAAAGCCTGTCCCACACCGCCCCGCCCATAGACCCTCCGGTCAAGCCGGAGGGAAAGCGGTGGGGGAAAGGCCTGGCCAATAATTCCCTCTCCCCTAGCGGGAGAGGGAGGGGCCCGCGGGAGTCAGCCCGTGGGAGGGTGAGGGGGCGGCAGCAGTGGTAATCAATCTCTGACTATATGACAGTTGAGGGCCTCACCCCCTCACCCGGTGCTCACGCACCGACCTCTCCCTCGAGGGGGGAGGTAACACCGGCAGGCGCACTAAAATCCCGTAGCCCTCCGGCTTGACCGGAGGGCCTACTCTCGGCCCCGCTTGCCGCAGCAGGTGTGCTTGCACAGATGCGCCAGCCGCACCCGCCATCCCCAACAGCCAAGGCGAGTGGACCCTCCGGTCAGGCCGGAGGGATGCGGTTGTTTCTGGGTTGACGGACGCATCAACCCCCGAGCCCTTCAGGGCCGCAGCTTCCAAGGCTCCACCTGCCCGGCGACCGTCACCACGTCATCGCCCGCAGCAGCCCGCAGCACGCCCGCGCATATCTCCTCATGGGTCAGCCAGCGCGACACGCCGTCGTCATGCACAAAGCCCAGCAGCACCTGCCGGTAGCGGATATGCGGCAGCCCCTGCATCACCCGCACCCGTTCCTCGCCGAAGGCGCCGGGCCGCGACGCGGCGGATCCCAGCACTTCGATCAAAAGCCCGTCCTCGGCCATGTGATGGACGATCTGCGCCCGCAGCGCCTCGTCGCGCCCATGCATCCACACAAGCGCTGACCGAAACGGCCCATGCGCCGCACCGGCCTGCTCCAGCGCCGAGACGAAGCCCACAGCATCGTTCCAGTCCGTGTCATAGGCGGTGCGCCGCCTGTCCAGCGCGGTCTCCCCGAACCGGAACGCTGAGGCCCGCCGCGCCAGCACCGCGATATCGGCCCCGCCGGAGCCGGCCAGCTGCCGGGCCGCACCCGCCAGCATTCCCGTGGTTCCGATACACAACAGCGGCATGGGGCACTCCTAGGTCAGCAGGGTCCGCGTCATGAAGGCCCTGGCATCGGCAAACGCCTTCTCCCGCATGGGCGGGTTGCCGCCGATATGCGCGCCGAATTTGGCCAGCGTCGCAAACCCCTCCAGCCGTCCGTCGCGGGTCGACACATCCTTGCCGCTGTCGGTCAGCATCCGCCCGTCGAGCGTCACCGTGGCACTGCGCCCGGGCGGCAGGGCGATCACGTCCGGCAGAAATTCAACGGGGTCGGTGCTGTCGAAGGAGTGATAGCTGTCCGGATACAGAATGATCTCCGCGTTGCCCCCATGGGCATTGATGTCCTCCACCAGCTCCACGGCGGGCGCTGCGGGCGTATAGTCCTCGGCTTCCCCCATCAGGATGCACATCGGTGCGGACGACCAGCGATTGTCCTCGGTCTTGATGTGGCACGCCGGATAGACCGGCATGTGCGCGGCAAACCGCAGGCCGTCCGCCGACAGCTTCTCGATCAGCGGCTCCCACGCGCTGTAGGCCGCCATGCCGCCGCCCAGGCTCCACCCGGCAATGGCCACGCGGGTTCCGTCGATCTTCGGATGCGCCGCCAGCAGTTTCAGCGCCGCATAGGCGTCCGCGATCATCATCGCCATGGTGACCTCCACCTGGGTGGTGGAAACCTCCCGCGTGCCGCGCGCCTCAAAGGAATGCGGCCGGAAGGTCGCGATCCCCATCCCGTGGAACATGTCCGCATAATCGAGATGATGCGACCGCCAGCCATAGGAGCCATGGCACATCACCACGCAGGGGAACGGGCCGTCTCCATGTGTGGCCCCCTCAGGCAGTTCCAGGTCACCGAAGATCTCCTGCGGCTGCGCTGACTGATCAAGGATCTGCGTGAACTCGAACGCATCGCTGCTGGTGTAGGTGATGCGTTCGCCCCGATCCGTGCGCGGGTCCCGGTTGAGATCGACCATGAATTCTGCCGTCCGTTCTTGTTGTTGAAACCGAACGTACAGGATGGGCAGAAGCCCCGGCGAGGGCAAGCCGCCTGGCTGATCGCGAAGGGGTGGTGCGGCGTCACACGAGCAGCTTGTAGAGCACATGCGCATCCACCAGCCCTTGTGTCGGGTGGTCGAAGGCCTTGGGCAGTGTGCCGGCGATCTCGAAGCCGAGCTTCTGCCACAGCCGCACAGCGCCTTCATTGGTGGAGATAACGAGATTGAACTGCATGGCCGTAAAGCCGCGCCCCCGCGCCTCGTCCTGGGAGTGCGCGCACAGCATCCCCGCCACCCCCTTGCCGCGCGCAGCCTCGGCGGTCACATAGCCGCAATTGCACACATGCGCGCCGCCACCCATCTGGTTGGCCTTCAGGTAATAGGTGCCCAGCAGCACGCCTGGCGCATCCTCGGCCACAAAGGTCGTCTTCTCCGCGCTGGTCCAGTAGGCGAGGGCCGCCTCGCGGCTCATGTCACGCGGCAGGGCATAGGTTTCACCCGCGCGGATCACCGGTTCGAGGATCATCCAGATGGCATCATGGTCGCCGGGGCGGGCGGGGCGGATGGTGACGGACATGGGCAACGTCTCTCTTGGGAAGCGGAGCGAGGCATCAGCACAGGCCGGGTCATGCCCGGTCCAGACGCCCGGGATCCTGGGCAGGCAACCGGATTCTGTCTCTTACAGAATCAGCATAAGAGACTGACTCAATTAGGCTTGCCATGAGAATCACAAGTATGATTCTTTAAGCTCATGAGACTTCACGATACGATTCGCACCGGCACTTACGCTGCTGAAACCGATGGCCTGAGGGCCCGTCTCGGCCGCGCCATCGTGCCCGTCGCCTGCCTCAGCATCATGGCCTATTTCGCCTGGCACGCCGTCCACGGCGACAACGGGCTGCTGCGCCTTGTGGAGCTGCGTGAGGAGCGCGCGGCGATCGCGGCCAAGGTGCAGTCCGCCAAGGAGATCCGGTCCCGGCTGGAGCGTGACGTGGCGCTGCTGCGGCCCGAGAGCCTCGATCCCGACCTGCTGGATGAACGTGCCCGCGCCGCCCTCGGCTTTGCCCATCCGGACGAACTCACCATATTCATCGACGAATAGGATCAGGTGGCGACACGCGGTTTTGCGCCGATTTTGGAACGATTTCGCCGTTTGGGCTGTTCTCACAATTTTGTAACCCGCCGGCGTCAGCATTAGACGCAAACGTGCGCGTGCCCCCATCGCAAGCGCGCACAGGCCGGGATACACTCAGGCCAGTCCCGCAACCCCTCGAGGAGCCCCCATGGTGGCGCGCAGCACAGCCTCCAAATCAACCTCCCAGACTCGTGGCCAGACCGGCGGCAAGACCCGCAGCAAGACGGCGGCGAAGAAGGCCGCTCCGGCCAGCCCCGCAGGCAATGGCACGGACCGCGAAGACACCTCCCAGGCCGCCTGGGACAAGATCAAGCGCGGCGACGCCACGCTGTCGAAGGACGAAACCCTCAAGGCCTATGAGGACATGCTCCTCATCCGCCGTTTCGAGGAACGCGCCGGCCAGATGTACGGCATGGGGCTGATCGGCGGCTTCTGCCACCTCTATATCGGTCAGGAAGCAGTGGTCACCGGCGTCGAGATGGCGCTGGAGGACGGCGACCAGATCATCACCAGCTACCGCGACCACGGCCACATGCTGGCCAAGAACATGGATCCCAAGGGCGTGATGGCCGAGCTGACCGGCCGCGAGGGCGGTTATTCGCGTGGCAAGGGCGGCTCCATGCACATGTTCTGCACCGAAAAGGCCTTCTATGGCGGCCACGGCATCGTCGGTGCCCAGGTGCCCATCGGCACCGGTCTCGCCTTTGCCAATGCCTATCGCGACGACGGCAAGGTGTGCGCCACCTTCTTCGGCGAGGGGGCGTCCAATCAGGGGCAGGTTTACGAGGCCTTCAACATGGCCGAGCTGTGGAAGCTGCCGGTCATCTACGTGATCGAGAACAACCGCTATTCCATGGGCACCTCGCTGGAGCGCGCCGCCGCCGAGACCCATCTCCACCGCCGCGGCCGCTCCTTCAACATTCCCGGCGAGGAAGTGGACGGCATGGACGTGGCGCAGGTGCGTGAAGCCTCCGCCCGCGCCGCCAAATGGTGCCGCGAGGGCAACGGCCCGGTGATCCTCGAAATGAAGACCTACCGTTATCGCGGCCACTCCATGTCGGACCCCGCGAAGTACCGCACCAAGGACGAAGTCCAGAAGATGCGCACGGAGCATGATCCCATCGACATGGTGCGCGCCCGCATCCTGGACGAGAAGTGGGCCTCGGAAGACGATCTCAAGAAGATCGACCGCGCCGTGAAGGACACGGTCTCCGCCGCCGCCGAATTCGCGCAGGAAAGCCCGGAGCCGCATCCGGACGAATTGTGGACCGACATCTATGCTCCGGTCGGAGAGGGCGCACGCTAATGGCAACGAACATCACCATGCCCGCCCTGTCGCCCACCATGGAGGAGGGCACCCTTGCCAAATGGCTGGTCAAGGAAGGCGACGAGATTTCCGCCGGTGACGTGATCGCGGAAATCGAAACCGACAAGGCCACCATGGAAGTGGAAGCCGTGGACGAAGGCATCCTCGGCAAGATCGTCGTCGCCGAAGGCACCGAGAACGTGCCCGTCAACGACGTGATCGCCGTCCTGGTCGAAGAGGGCGAGGACGCGGGCGACGTGGACGCGGCCCCTGCAAAGACGAACACGCAGGAAGACGCGCCGAAGGCCGACACGGGCAAGGCACCTGAATCCGCCACCGCGACGTCGGATGACAGCCCCGCCGCCAAGGACGTGCAGATCCTCGCCGATCTCGCCGAACCCGAAGTGCCCGACGGCGTCTCCCTCAAATCCATCACCGTGCGTGAAGCGCTGCGCGACGCCATGGCCGAGGAAATGCGGGCCGATGACCGCGTCTTCGTCATGGGCGAGGAAGTGGCCGAGTATCAGGGGGCCTACAAGGTCACCCAGGGCCTGCTGGAAGAGTTCGGCGCCCGCCGCGTCATCGATACGCCGATTACCGAGCATGGCTTCGCCGGCGTCGGTGTCGGTGCGGCCTTTGCGGGCCTGCGCCCGATCGTCGAATTCATGACCTTCAACTTTGCCATGCAGGCGATCGACCAGATCGTCAATTCGGCCGCCAAGACGCGCTACATGGCCGGCGGGCAGATCGATTGCCCCATCGTGTTCCGCGGCCCCAATGGCGCCGCCGCCCGCGTGGCCGCCCAGCACAGCCAGGATTATGCGGCCTGGTATGCCCACATCCCCGGGCTCATCGTCATCGCCCCCTATACGGCGGCAGACGCCAAGGGCCTGCTCAAGGCCGCCATCCGCGATGCCAACCCGGTCATCTTCCTTGAAAACGAGGTGCTCTACGGCCAGAGCTTCGATGTGCCGGATACGGATGACTGGGTCGTGCCCATCGGCAAGGCGAAGGTGATGAAGGAAGGCACGGACGTCACCATCGTCTCCCATTCCCACGGCCTCACCTATGTGCTCGATGCCCTGCCGCAGCTTGAAGAGATGGGCATCAACGCGGAGGTGATCGACCTGCGCACCATCCGCCCCCTCGACAAGCAGACCATCATCGACAGCGTGAAGAAGACCAATCGCTGCGTCACCGTCGAAGAAGGCTGGAGCATCTGCGGCATCGGCTCGGAGATATCCGCGATCCTGATGCAGGACGCGTTTGATTATCTCGACGCGCCGGTCACTCGCGTGGCGGGCAAGGACGTGCCCATGCCCTATGCCGCCAATCTCGAAAAGCTGGCGCTGCCCAGTGCCGCCGAGGTGGTCGAGGCGGTCAAAGCCGTTACCTACAAATAGGGGCGCCGATGTCCGGGGATAGCAGCGTCATACGCGGAACATGCCATTGTGGGGCGGTCAAAGCCGAAATGCGGCTGACAGCGCCCGCCGACGGCATTGTGCTGCGCCGCTGCCCGTGCAGCTTCTGCCGCCGCACCGGTGCGCTGGCCTATTCCGATCCTGATGGCCGGGCCCATCTCACCGCGCGGGCGGATGACCTCACGATCTATCAGTTCGGCGAAGGGGCGTGTGACTTCCTTCTCTGCCGCAACTGCGGTGTGTTCGTGGCGGCGGTCTCCGGTGACACGGAGACCCAGCGCTGTGTCCTCAATGTCGCGGGACTTGATCCGGACCTGGCTCAGGATTGCGCAAATGTGCCGCTTGAAGCCGCGGGCGAAGACCGCTCGGGCCGCAAGCAGCGCCACGCCTCCCGCTGGACACCGATCACCTTCTCCGATCCCCGGATCCCGCACCGTCTCAAAACCCTAACGCCGCCGCTTCAGGCGGCAGGGAGCGTCTGATGCCCATCCCCGTGCTCATGCCGGCCCTGTCCCCCACCATGGAAGAGGGCACGCTCGCCAAATGGCTGGTGAAGGAAGGCGACAAGGTAGCTTCCGGTGATGTCCTCGCCGAGATCGAAACCGACAAGGCGACCATGGAAGTGGAAGCCGTGGACGAAGGCACCCTCGGCAGGATCCTTGTCGACGAAGGCACCGAAGGCGTCGCCATCAACAAACCCATCGCCGTCATCCTCGAAGACGGCGAAGACGACAACGACCTTGATGACTTCGACGCGGGTGACGCTGCACCCGCCGCGGCAGACCCGGACGAGGGAAACGAGGCCGACGCAACACGCGAGACCAAGCCCGCGCCGGAGAAGAAGGCTGAGTCCAAGCCTGCATCCGAGGTGGCGCCGCAATCCGGCAAGGTCCCTGAAGCCCCCTCCGGCAAAGAGGGCCGCATCTTCGCCAGCCCGCTCGCCCGCCGCATCGCCGCCGACAAGGGCGTGGACCTGAAGAGTCTGGACGGCTCCGGCCCCCATGGCCGCATCATCAAGGCGGATGTGGAAGCAGCCCAGCCCGGCAAGGCCGCGCCCAAGAAAGCCGCCGCCGAAACGTCAGAGGCCGCGCAACAGAGCAAGGCACCAGCCGCCGCTCCCGCAGGCTCCCTGCCGGACCCGCGCCTTTATTACGAAGACGGCACCTACGAAGAAGTGCCGCTCGACGGCATGCGCAAATCCATCGCCAAGCGCCTCACCCAGTCCAAGCAGGAACTGCCGCACTACTATCTCACCATCGATTGCGAGCTGGACGAGCTGCTCCGTGTCCGGAAGGAACTGAACGCCCGCGCCGAGGACGACGGCATCAAGGTGTCGGTCAACGACTTCATCATCCGCGCCTCCGCCCTGGCCCTCATGAAGGTGCCGGACTGCAATGTGTCCTATGCGGGCGACGCGCTGCTGAAGCACAAGCACGCTGACATCGGTGTTGCCGTGGCGCTGGATGGCGGGCTCATCACCCCCATAGTCAAGGCAGCCGAGACCAAGGGGCTGGCGCAGATTTCAGCCGAGGTGAAAGACCTCGCCCAGCGCGCCAAGGACCGCAAGCTTAAGCCCGCTGACTATGAGGGCGGCTCCTTCTCGGTCTCCAATCTCGGCATGTTCGGCATCAAAAACTTCACCGCCGTCATCAACCCGCCGCAGGCCGCCATCATGGCGGTGGGCGCGGGCGAGGAACGGCCCGTGGTGAAGAATGGCACGCTGAGTGCCGCCACCATGATGACCGTCACGCTCTCCTGCGATCACCGCGCCATCGACGGTGCGCTGGGAGCTAAGCTCCTTCAGGCCTTCAAGCGCCTGATCGAGGATCCGCTCACCATGCTGCTCTAGTCATTCTCTGTTTCAGGGAGGCCGCCCCATGGCCACTTCCTATGATCTCGTCGTCGTCGGCTCCGGCCCGGGCGGCTACGTCGCCGCCATCCGCGCCAGCCAGCTCGGCATGAAAACCGCCATCATCGAGCGCAGCGAGCTCGGCGGTATCTGCCTCAACTGGGGCTGCATTCCCACCAAAGCGCTGCTCCGCACGTCCGAGATCTATGACCATCTCAACCATCTGGATGAGTTTGGTCTGTCTGCGGACAATGTGTCCTTCGACATTGAGAAAATCGTCAAGCGCTCCCGCAAGGTGGCAGGCCGTCTGTCCAACGGCGTCACCTTTCTGATGAAGAAGAACAAGATCGACGTGATCCGCGGCACCGCCAAGCTCGCCGGAAAGGGCAAGCTCTCGGTCGACGGCGAGGACGGCACGCAGGACGTGTCAGCCAAACACATCGTGCTCGCCACCGGCGCCCGCGCCCGGTCACTGCCGGGGCTTGAGCCTGACGGTGAAACCGTCTGGACCTATCGCGAAGCCATGGTGCCGAAGCAAATGCCCAAGCGCTTGCTGGTCATCGGCTCCGGCGCCATCGGCATCGAGTTCGCCAGCTTCTACAACACCATGGGCGCGGACGTGACCGTGGTGGAGGTTATGGACCGCATCCTGCCCGTCGAGGATGAAGAGATTTCGGCCTTCGCCGCCAAGGCGTTCAAGAAGCAGGGCATGAATCTCGTCACCGGCGCCAAGGTGACCAAGCTGGAAGTCAAGTCCGGCACGGCGCACGCCACCATCGAGGCGGATGGCAAGAGCGACACGCATGAATTTGACAAGGTCATCCTCGCCGTCGGCATCACCGGCAATGTGGAAGGCCTCGGCCTCGAAGAAGCAGGCGTCAAAGTCGAGAAGGGCCATGTGGTGGTCGACGGCTATGGCCGCACCGGCGTCGACGGCCTCTACGCCATCGGCGATCTCACCGGCCCGCCCTGGCTTGCGCACAAGGCCAGCCATGAGGGCGTTGCCTGCGTCGAGAAGATCGCGGGCCTCGACAACGTCCATCCGCTGGACACCTCCAACATCCCCGGCTGTACCTATTGCCGTCCCCAGGTCGCGTCCGTCGGCATGACCGAGGCAAAGGCGAAAGAAGCCGGCCACGAGGTGCGCGTCGGCAACTTCCCCTTCCAGGGCAACGGCAAGGCCATCGCCCTGGGCGAGCCCGATGGCTTCATCAAGACCGTCTTCGATAAGAAAACCGGGGAGCTTTTGGGCGCCCACATGATCGGCCCGGAAGTCACCGAACTCATCCAGGGCTATGCCGTCGCCCGCCAGCTCGAAACCACCGAAGCCGAGCTGATGCAGACCGTCTTCCCGCACCCGACCCTGTCCGAAGCCATGCATGAAAGCGTGCTGGATGCCTATGGCCGTGTCCTGCATATCTGACGCTGATATCCGTAAAGTATTGATTTTGTAAACGAAATTACGGAACCATTCCCTCTTACAACACTTCTTCAATCAGAGGTTTTGCGTCTAAGGTTGAGGACAGTGTCACACCCGGCCGCGCCGCCGGGGCAGGAGGAGGCCATGGCCAAGCTTCCCGAGGGCCTGAATATCGAGTGGACCGCCAGCGACACGGATCGCCCGGCGCACCCGAGCAATGTCCGCCTGCACGACTATTATCTCGCCAAAAAGCCTGCCGACGGCCTGCCGGGACGGGCCGATTTCGACCTGCTGGACCTCTATGACATCGCCCCCGGCCTGTTCATCATCGAGCAGGATCCGGACAATCGCGGCGGCATCCGCTACCGCCTCGTCGGCAGCGACATCGAGGCGCGCCTCGGTATCTCCCTCACCGGCCGCGGCACCGGCGCCTTCACCGAGCCGGTCTCCGAGCGCCTGCAGGCCCTGTATGAAGACATCTTCACAAACCAGACGATCCACATCCTGCGCGGCCGCTTCGTCGGCAGCGGCATCGAGCATGTGGATTACGAGAGCTTCCTGCTGCCCATGCGCGCTCGCGACGGCCACAGTGTGAACATCATAGGTGGTATGTTCGCCTTTGATTGACGTTGCGTGCGCACCGGCCAATCAGGCATTGATGCCCCTCCCCAAGCCGCTCCCACCCGAAGCCGCCTCCACAACGCCGTGACCGCAGATGATTGATCTCCTGGCATCGCCCGAAGCCTGGGCCAGCCTCGCCACCCTCGCCATCCTCGAGATCGTGCTGGGCATCGACAATCTGGTATTCATCTCCATTCTTGCAGACCGCCTGCCGGAGCATCAGCGCCAGCGCGCCCGCCGCATCGGCCTTGCGGCGGCGCTTGGCACCCGCATCCTGCTCCTGTTCTCCATCGTGTGGGTCATGCAGCTCACCCAGCCGCTTTTCACCCTCTTCGAGCACACGGTCTCCATCCGCGATCTCATCCTCATCGGCGGTGGCCTGTTCCTGCTGGCCAAAGGCACGCTCGAAATCCATCACACGGTGGAAGGGGAGGTCGGCGAGACCAGGACCAAGGGCCATGCTGGCTTCGCCTCGGTCATCATGCAGATTGCCGTCCTCGACATCGTCTTTTCCCTCGACAGCGTCATCACCGCTGTCGGCATGGCCCGCGACATCGAAATCATGGTCGCGGCCGTGGTCATCGCCGTCCTTGTCATGCTGTTCGCCGCTGAGGCGGTCGGCGGCTTCGTTGCCCGCCATCCGACGGTGAAGATGCTGGCGCTGTCCTTCCTGCTGCTGATTGGCGTTGCCCTTGTCGCAGACGGCCTGCAGTTCCATATCCCCAAGGGATATCTGTACTTTGCGGTGGCGTTCGCCGTGGGCGTTGAAATACTGAACCTGCTGCGCACAAGCCGCCGGGCGAAGCATCAAAGCCAGGCCGCGAAAACCCAGGCATGACGCCCTTTTTCACCCATTCCCAGCCCGTTTGTTGTTTGTAAACAAACGCGAAAGAAACTGTCTAAGATGTTGCAGTCCAAGTCCCAGTTCCTCGGATATCACTCCGACCCTGTGGAAGAACCGGAACACCCCGGCAGCCGCCAGCTGCTTGCCTATTGGCAGGAGAAGCGGCAGGAAAACGGCCCCCTGCGCCGGTCGGACCTCAATCCCGCCGAGATCGCCGCAGCCTTGCCTGGCGTGTTCGTGGCCGAGGAGGCCGACGACACGTTCCGTTTCCGCCTCGTCGGCAGCGACATCGAAGCGCGCATGCGCCGCGTGGTCACCGGCAAGACCCTTCAGGAAATCTACGGCGATGACGTCGGCGGTCGCACCGCCGCCATGTATGCGGACATCATCGCGAACGGCAAACCGCTCTGCCTGCAGGGCAATTTCGTCGGCGACAATCTGGAGCATGTGCGCATCGAATCCCTGATGCTGCCGCTCATCTTCGACAATGGCCGCCCCGGCATCGTCGGCACCGTCTTCGACCTCAACTAGGCAGCCCGTCGGCCCGCCCTCGCTTTTGTGACCCCACGGCCCGCAGACGCGGCACTATATGCTAGGCTCCAGCCACGCAGATACGGCCCCGGGCCGGATTCGCCTGGTACTCATGCCCACCAGGCCTCCGGGCCGATGTGGTCCAACGCCTAAGATCGGCAAGTCCCCAAGGTCAGCACGCCAAGATCAGCAAGCCATGGTAACCGTTCTCGACACCACCCAGAGCAACCGCCCCCGCCACCCGGAAAAGCAGAAGCGTCCGGATAGCCCGGTGCTGCGCAAGCCGGACTGGATCCGCGTCAAGGCGCCGGTCAGCAAGGGCTACGCCGCCACCCGCAAGGTGGTGAAGGAGCACGGCCTGCACACCGTGTGCGAGGAAGCCGCCTGCCCGAATATCGGCGAGTGCTGGGACCAGCGCCACGCCACCATGATGATCATGGGCGACACCTGCACCCGCGCCTGCGCCTTCTGCAATGTGCGCACCGGCCTGCCGGCACCGCTCGACGATGCTGAACCCGGCCGGGTGGGGGAGGCGGTGGCCAAGCTCGGCCTCGCCCATGTGGTCATCACCAGCGTGGACCGCGACGACCTGGCCGATGGCGGCGCTGCGCATTTCGCCGCCGTCATCCGCGCCATCCGCGACCAGGCGCCCGGCACCACCATCGAAATCCTGACGCCTGATTTCCTCCGCAAGGACGGCGCGCTTGAAGTGGTGATGGAGGCCCGCCCGGACGTGTTCAACCACAATCTGGAGACTGTGCCTTCGCTCTATCTGCGGGTGCGGCCCGGCGCGCGTTACTACCATTCCATCCGCCTGCTCGAGCGCGCCAAGCAGCTCGACCCGTCGGTCTTCACCAAGTCCGGCATCATGGTCGGCCTCGGCGAGGAGCGCGACGAGGTCTTGCAGCTGATGGATGACCTGCGCACGGCGGAGGTGGACTTCGTCACCATCGGCCAGTACCTGCAGCCCACCCGCAAGCACCATGCGGTGGCCCGCTTCGTCACGCCGGACGAGTTCGCTTCCTATGAGCGGGTGGCCCGCGCCAAGGGCTTCCTGCAGGTTTCCGCCACGCCGCTCACGCGGTCCTCCTACCATGCGGACAAGGACTTCGCGGAGATGAGACAGGCCCGCGAACGGGCATTGGGACGCTGATGCCGGTCCACGACGAACAGCGTTTTGTGCCCTACACTCCGGAAAAGATGTTCGACCTCGTGGCCGACGTCGCGCGCTATCCGGAGTTTCTGCCCTGGTGTGCAGGTGCCCGCATCCGCACCCGCGAGCGCATCGACGGCGTCGACCGGATGACCGCTGACCTCATCGTCGCCTACAAGGTGTTCCGCGAGCGCTTCACCAGCCGCGTGACCCTCGACCGCGCCGGCAAGCGCATCGAGGTTGAATATCTCGACGGACCGTTCACCCATCTGGTCAACCGCTGGACATTTACGCAGCATACGGATGATCAAGGCCGCCCCGGCACCCGCATCGGCTTCTTCGTCGATTTCGCGTTCAAGAGCCGGACGTTGCAGAAGATCATCGAAAGCCGCTTTGCAGAAGCGGTGATCAAGATGGGCGAGGCCTTCGAGGCTCGCGCGCACGAGCTTTATGCCAATGACCCGTCCGCCTGGCCGCAGCAGGCCCCGGCCGGCACTCCGGCTAATCCGGCCGCAGGCAGCTAGCCGCTGATCCGGCCAAGCAGCATGGTGAGCGCCACATCCATGGATTTGAGCCGCACCTCGTGACGGCCGATATCCCCGAAGCGGTGGCTGTCATGCATGATGCGCCCGCCACGCTTTGCGGTGGCGAAATGCACCAGCCCCACGGGCTTCATCGGCGTGCCGCCGCCGGGACCGGCCACACCGGTAATCGCTACCGACACATCGGCGTTCGACCGGGCAATCGCGCCTTCGGCCATGGCCCGCGCGACCGGCTCGCTCACCGCGCCGAAATCCGCAATCAGGTCGCCCTGCACGCCCAGCATCGCCCGCTTGGCCTCGTTGGAATAGGTCACAAAGCCCGCATCCACCACGGCGGATGACCCGGCAATGTCCGTCAGGCACGCGGCCACCAGCCCGCCGGTGCAGGATTCAGCGGTGGCGACTTTCAGCCCCGCCGCCTGTGCATCCGCCAGCACAAGCTGCGCCAGCTTGCTGATCGGGCCGGGAAAAAGCGTGTCCATCAGGGTCTCCCGTCAAACGGTGAAGAGCGCCATGCCCGCCACCCAGGCGGCGATGATGGCATAGATCGCCGCCACCATGTCATCGACCATCACCCCCATCTCGCCCTTCACCCGGCGCTCAAGCCCCCGGATCGGCCAGGGCTTCCAGATGTCGAACAGGCGGAAGAAGACAAAGCCCAGCAGATAGGCCAGCGGCGTCGGGGGCAGGGCGGCCATCACCAGCCACATCGCGGCCACCTCGTCGATCACCACTTCGCTTGGGTCCTGATTGCCGGATGCCTCGATATACCGTTCCGTCGCCCACAGCCCGGCGAGGAACGCCGCCACGGCAGCCACGCTCATGGCCACAGGTCCGCCCAGCACGGCGATGGGCCAGCCGGCGAACACCGCCGCCAGCGTGCCCCAAGTGCCAGGTGCGGGCCGCAGCAGGCCCGACCCGCCGAATGTTGCGATGGTCACCACCGGGTCCGCGAAATGTAGTTCCTTCGGCAGCGGGGTCAGAAAGCGGCTCATAGGGGCAGCCTGACGGTTGCCACCGACTGCGCGGCAATGCCCTCGCGGCGGCCGGTGAAGCCCAGCTGCTCGGTTGTCGTCGCCTTCACCGACACCCGCTCCTCGGCGATCTCCAGGATTTCCGCCACCCGGGCGCGCATGGCCGGGCGGTACGGCCCCACCTTTGGCCGTTCGCAGATGATGGTGATGTCGGCACTGGCGATGACCCCGCCGCGCTCCCGCACGAGCCCCGCCGCATGAGCAAGGAATTTCCACGAGGCCGCGCCCTTCCACTGCGGATTGCTGGGCGGGAAGTGTTCGCCGATATCGCCCGCGCCGATGGCACCGAGAAGCGCGTCGGTCAGCGCGTGCAGCCCCACATCCGCATCCGAATGGCCCACCGTGTCGCAATCATGAGGCACCGGAATGCCGCACAGCATGATCTCGCTCGCCGTGCCCGGCGCATCAAACTTGTGCACGTCGAAGCCGGAGCCGGTGCGGATATCCCCCAGCCGCAGGGACAGGAGCCCCTCCGCCCGCACAAGGTCGTCCTGGGTCGTGATCTTCAAATTGTCCTCCGCACCCTCAACCAGCGCTATGGCCATCCCGGCCCGTTCCGCCACCGCCGCGTCATCCGTCAGCGCTTCCCCTGCCACCGCTTTGTGCGCCGCCATGATCTCGGCGAAGCGGAAGCCCTGCGGCGTCTGCGCCCGCGCCAGTCCGGTCCGGTCAACCGTATCGCCCACCATGCCGTCCGCCACCCGCTTCAGCGTGTCCGTCACCGCCACGCAGGGCAGGGCGGCTGCGTGCGTGTCCAGCGCGCTCACCACCCGGGTGATCAGCCCGGCGCTCGCCAGTGGCCGCGCCCCGTCCTGGATCAGCACCTTGGCGGGGCCATGCGCTGCCAGCGCTTCAAGCCCCATCCGGACCGAATCCTGCCGCTCGGCCCCCCCATGCACCGGCGCCAGCAGCTTCGGCTGGGTGCCCAGCGGCGCGATGGCGGCGTCATAGAGGTCCCGGTCATCCGGGTGGATCGCGGTAATCACCTGCGCCACATCCGGGTGCCGCAGAAAGGCGCGCAGCGTATGCGTCAGCACGGCGGCACCCTGCAGCGGCATATATTGCTTGGGCATGTCGCCGCCAAACCGGTGGCCGCGCCCGGCGGCAACAATGAGGACGGCGGTAGCGGGCTGGGCGGTCATGGACTAAGGGTCTGCCTGAAAAACGGGACATGCGAAAAAACAGGCAGCCCCTCGGGAATGCGGGGCTGAAAGCTAGCCGCCGCTCCCCGGCCTGCCAAGCGCCGGGGGCAAAAATATCATGCAAAGCCGCACCTTACCGCTTGTCGCGGCCCGCGCATCTGTGTAGTTTGATCAACAAATAGGCAGCCAGAATATGTGCACACCAACTGAGCAAGTAGCGGGCGGGACCCCATCCCCGTCCACCGCCGCCGATGACACCGCCCCCGCAGACGGGGCGGGCGGTCCGGTGCGGCGAGATACTGTATGCATCAGCCGGCGCGGCACAGACATCCATGTCGAGCCGGTTTTCCTTGCTCCCATGTCCGGGATCACCGACCTGCCGTTCCGCCGGGCCGTCCGCGCCCAGGGCGGCGGCCTCGTCGTCTCCGAGATGATCGCGTCCGAGGATCTGGTCCGTGAAAAGGAAGACGTGGTCCTGCGTGCCCGCCGGGAAGCGGCGGAAGAGCCCATGGCCGTGCAGCTTGCCGGCCGCGAAACGCGCTGGATGGGGGAGGCGGCCCGCATCGCCCAGGACTCCGGTGCCCGCATCATCGACATCAATATGGGCTGCCCCGCCAAAAAGGTGGTCGGCGGCCTCTCCGGCTCGGCGCTGATGCGCGATCTCGATCACGCCATTGACCTTGTAAAGGCCACCCTCGACGCGGTGGATGTGCCCGTCACCCTCAAGATGCGCACCGGCTGGGACATGGACAGCCGCAACGCGCCCGAGCTTGCCGCCCGCGCGGAGGAAGAAGGCGTGGCACTTGTCACCGTGCATGGCCGCACCCGCAACCAGTTCTACACCGGCACCGCCGACTGGGCTTTTGTCCGCGAAGTTAAAGCCGCCGTCAGCGTCCCCCTCATCGTCAATGGCGATATCTGCACCATTGCTGACGCCGAAGACGCCCTTGGCCAGTCCGGTGCCGACGGCGTCATGGTGGGCCGCGGTGCCCAGGGCACGCCGTGGCGGCTGGCGCAGATCGCAGCCTCCCTCGCCGGGCGGCCCGTCCCCGAAGATCCGGATACGGAGCAGCGGCTGGAGATCATCCGCCGCCATTATGGCGATACGCTGGAGCATTACGGCGAGGCGCTGGGCGTTCGCTGCGCCCGCAAGCATCTGGCCTGGTACGTGGAAGACCTCGAGCAGCATCTCGGCGTCAGCCTGCGCGCCGCCAAGGCCAGCCTGTGCCGCATGTCCGACCCCGCCGAGGTGCTGTCGGCCCTTACCGCCATTTTCACCGCCGCCGGCGATCAAGCCGCCGCAGAGGAGAGCGCCGCCTGATGGCAGAGCACGCGATTGACCTGAGCAAGGCTGATTTTTCTTCCGGCTCACCGGAAGCGCATCTGCTGGATGCCCTGCCGCATCCCGTCATGAAGGTCGATCCCGATGGCAATGTTGCCTTCGTCAATGTGGTGGCCGAACAGTTCTTTGCAGCCAGCGCCGCCGTCATTCTCGGCAAGCCGCCCAGCGAACTCGTGGCCTTCGGCAGCCCCCTTGTCGCCCTCATAGATCAGGTGCAGGCCACCGGCGCCTCCGTCACCGAATATGGCGTCGCCATCGGCAGCCCGCGCATGGGCGAGCGCGACGTGGACATCCAGGTCGCCCCCATCGTCGAGGAGCCCGGCGCCGTCGCCGTCATGCTCCAGGAGCGCACCATCGCCCACAAGATGGACCGGCAGCTCACCCATCGCGGCGCCGCCCGCTCGGTAATGGGCATGGCCGCCGTCCTGGCGCATGAAATCAAGAACCCCCTGTCCGGCATTCGCGGCTCTGCCCAGCTCCTTGAAATGGGCGTGCAGCCGGAAGACCGCCATCTCACCCGCCTGATCACCGAAGAGGTGGACCGCATCTGCAAGCTGGTGGATTCGATGGAGGTGTTCTCCGACCAGCGCCCGCTGGAGGTGGAGCCCGTCAACATCCACGAGGTACTGGACCATGTCCGCCGCCTCGCCGGCACGGGCGTCGCAAAGGATATTCGGCTTACGGAGGAATATGACCCCTCCCTGCCGCCGGTCCCCGGCTCCCGCGATCAGCTGATCCAGGTCTTCCTCAACCTTGTGAAGAACGCCGCAGAAGCGGTGGACCCGGAAGACGGCGAGATCGTCATCTCCACCGCCTACCGGCCGGGCGTCCGTCTCTCCATTCCCGGCAGCAGCGAGCGTGTCAGCCTGCCGCTTGAAGTCTGTGTGCGCGATAACGGCCCCGGCGTGCCGGAGGACCTGCTGCCGCACCTGTTTGATCCCTTCGTCACCACCAAGTCCTCCGGCACCGGCCTCGGCCTTGCGCTGGTGGCAAAGATCGTCGGCGACCATGGCGGCGTCATCGAGTGTGACAGCCAGCCCCGCCGCACCGTGTTCCGCGTGCTCCTCCCCATCAAGCGCGCCCCCATCAGGAACCCGTCCCTCGGCGCCAACAGCGCCGTGATCGGCAACGGCTCAGGAGAGCAAGATGCCAAGTGAAACAATTCTCGTTGCCGATGATGACGGCGCCATCCGCACGGTGCTCAACCAGGCGCTGGGCCGGGCCGGCTTCGATGTGCGCTCCACCGGCAACGCCTCCACCCTGTGGCGCTGGGTCAGCCAGGGGGAGGGCGATCTGGTCATCTCCGATGTGGTGATGCCGGACGAAAACGCCTTCGACCTGATCCCCCGCATCAAGAAGCTGCGGCCCGAACTGCCGATCATCGTCATGAGCGCCCAGAACACGCTGATGACCGCCATCACGGCAGCCGAGCGCGGTGCCTATGAATATCTGCCCAAGCCGTTTGACCTCAACGAGCTGACCGGCATCGTCCGCCGTGCCCTGTCACAGCCCAAGACGAGCGTCGCCAAGCGCGAGCCGGAAAGCGACGAGGACCGTATCCCCCTCATCGGCCGCTCCGCCGCCATGCAGGAAATCTACCGCGTCATGGCCCGCCTCGTCGGCACGGACCTGACCGTGATGATCATCGGCGAAAGCGGCACCGGCAAGGAACTGGTCGCCCGCGCCCTGCATGATTACGGCAAGCGCCGCAACGGCCCCTTCGTCGCCATCAACATGGCCGCCATCCCCCGCGAACTCATCGAGTCCGAGCTGTTCGGCCACGAGAAGGGCTCCTTCACCGGTGCCAGCGGCCGCGGCGTTGGCCGCTTCGAGCAGGCCGAAGGCGGCACGCTGTTCCTCGACGAGATTGGCGACATGCCGATGGACGCCCAGACCCGTCTGCTGCGCGTGCTGCAGGAAGGCGAATACACCACCGTCGGCGGCCGTAATCCCATCAAGACCGATGTGCGCATTGTCGCCGCCACCAACCGCGACCTGCGCCAGCTCATCAATCAGGGTCTGTTCCGCGAAGACCTGTTCTACCGCCTCAACGTGGTGCCGATCCGGTTGCCGCCGCTGCGCGAACGCTCCGAGGACATCCCCGATCTGGTCCGCCACTTCCTCGCCCTGTGCGAGGAGGAGGGCCTGCCCGCTAAGTCGATCGACAACGCAGCGCTCGACCTGCTCCGCCGTCACCGCTGGCCGGGCAATGTGCGCGAGCTTGAAAACCTCGTCCGCCGGCTGGCGGCCCTCTACACCGAAGACACCATCACCGCGGAGGTGATCCACGCCGAACTCTCCGAACCTGCCGCCGCCACGGGCGTGGCGGAAGGGGCCGAGGACGAGACCCTGGGTGCGGCCATCGAGCGCCACTTGCAGCGCCTGTTCTCGGAATATGGCGATGCCCTGCCGCCGCCCGGCCTCTATGAGCGTCTGCTGAAGGAGCTGGAGCGGCCGCTGATTTCCATGTCCCTGGGCGCCACCCGTGGCAACCAGATCAAGGCCGCGCAGCTACTGGGCCTCAACCGCAACACCCTGCGCAAGAAGATCCGCGACCTCGATATCCAGGTCGTGCGGGGAATACGCTAACGGAAACAACGGCTTGGCGGCGTTGTCTGCCTGTCGCATTCCGGCAACAATGTTGTTGATTTGCATCTGTTGCATCGTCACAATACCGCTTCCCCCGTGAGGCCGGTGTGACACCGCAGGGCTGAAACGGGGTTTGCACACAGGGCACCCCGGGGATGACGTCCACAAGTTCGACAGCAGATCTCAAGGGCTCCTACAGGACCGCCACAGCGCGCGTTGCCTGGTGGCTGCGTCGTATCCAGTGGCCCACCTTTCTCGGCATCGCCCTGGCCATCGCCGCGGTCATAAGCGGCATCATCACCTATCTGTCGCTGACCGGCGCCACTGATTTCACCCCCACCCGCGGCCAGGCCATCGCCATGATGCTGGTCAACCTGGCGCTGGTGCTGACCCTGCTGGCCCTCATCGCCTACCGGCTCGTGCGCCTTTGGATGGCCCGCCGCGCCGGTAATGCGGGTGCGCGGCTGCATGTGCGGCTGGTGGCCATGTTCAGCCTCGTGGCCATCATGCCGGCCATCATCGTGGCCGTCTTCGCGGCCATCACCCTCGACCGCAGCCTCGATTCCTGGTTCTCCGACCGCACCCGCACCATCGTCAACAATGCCGCCACTGTCGCCCAGGCCTATCTGGACGAGCACCGCCAGGTGCTACGTGCCGACGCGCTGGCCATGGCGGCGGACCTCAACCGCTACGCGCCGCTTTACTATTCCAATCCCGCCCGCTTCCGCGAGGTGATGACGACGCAGGCGGCACTCCGCTCCCTGTCCGGTGCCTTCGTGGCGGATTCAGCCGGCACCCTCATGTCCTATGCGGACGGTTCCGCCCAGACGCGGATTGATCCGCCGACCCCGGAATTCCTGAAGGAGCTGGGGGAGGGCGAAGCCCACCTGACGTCGAGCGAAGCGGGTGACCAGGTGCAGGCACTGGTGCGGCTGACCGGCTTCGATGATGCCTTCCTGCTCGTCACCCGCTTCGTTGATGCGCGCGTGCTGGACCATCTGGCCCGCACCCAGGCGGCCGCCGCGGAATACGACAATCTCGAAAGCCGCCGCTACACCTTCCAGCTCACCTTCGCCCTCATCTACGTCATGGTGGCGCTGCTCGTGCTGCTGGCAGCCATCTGGTTCGGCCTGTGGGCGGCCAACCGCATGGTCGCCCCCATCGGCATGCTGGTGGGAGCGGCGGAGCGCGTCTCCGATGGTGATCTCACCACCCGCGTTGAAGTGGGCAGCGATGCCGACGAGATCACGGCGCTGGGCCGCACCTTCAACCGCATGACCGGCCAGCTGCAAAGCCAGCGCAACGAACTGGTGGAAGCCAACCAGCAGCTCGACCGCCGCCGCCGCTTCACCGAAACCGTGCTCTCCGGCGTCAGCGCCGGCGTCATCGGCCTCGACGCCAAGGGGCGCATCAATCTCGTCAACCGCAGCTGCCTGTCGCTCCTGGGCCGCACCCGCGACGAGCTGATCGGCCAGCCCCTCATCACGGCGGTGCCGGAGACCAGCATCTTCGTCCGCCAGGCCATTGCCCGCAGCGACCGCCCGTCCGAGGGCCAGATCATCATCCCGCAGGAGGATGGCGGTGAGCGCACCCTGACCATCCGCGTGGTGTCTGAAAAATCCGGCGACGGCGCGCACGGCTTCGTCGTGACGCTTGACGACATCTCCGAGCTTGTCTCCGCCCAGCGCGCCTCAGCCTGGGCCGACATCGCCCGCCGCATCGCGCATGAGATCAAGAACCCGCTGACACCGATCCAGCTCTCCGCCGAGCGCCTCAAGCGTAAGTTCGGCCCGCAGATCGAGAAGGACCACGAGGTCTTCGAGCAATGCACCAGCACCATCGTCCGCCAGGTCGGCGACCTTGGCCGCATGGTGGATGAGTTCTCGTCCTTCGCCCGCATGCCCACCGCCGTCATGGCCGAGGAAGACGTGTCCGAGCTGGCGCGCGAGGCCCTGTTCCTTCAGCGCGTCGCCGCCACCAACCTGTCCTTCGAGTTCGACGAGACGAGCCCGCCCGTGCACGCGGAATGTGACCGCCGCCTCATCGGCCAGGCGCTCACCAACCTCATCAAGAACGCGCGCGAGGCCATCGAAACCCGCCACGCGCAACACGGCACGGCGCCTGACGAGGAAGCAGACCGCATCGTCGTTGATGTGCGCGACATGGGTGAGATGGTGTCGGTCAGCGTGTCCGACACCGGCATCGGTCTGCCGCGGTCAGAGCGCTACCGGCTGCTCGAGCCCTACGTGACCCACCGCGAAAAGGGCACGGGCCTCGGCCTCGCCATCGTGAAGAAGATCATGGAAGACCATGGCGGCACCCTGGCGCTGGAGGATGCGCCCTGGGTTGCCGAGGGCGGGCACGGCGCGTGCATCCGCCTCACATTCCCGAAGCGCCAGGAAACGGCGCCGTCGGACGACGACACACTTGAGCAGTATCCGGACGATCCGGATACGACCGAAGGATTTGCCGATGACTCGCTGAACGGCCTTTTCGGCCTCGGCACATCGGCCGGACGTTAAGATTGGGGGGCTAGACGAATGGCATCTGACATTCTGATCGTCGATGACGAGTTCGACATCCGCGAACTCATGGCGGGCATCCTGGAGGATGAGGGCTACGAGACGCGCCTTGCCGCCAACAGCGATGAAACGCTGAAGGCCATCCAGGCCCGCGTGCCGCGCCTGGTGGTGCTTGATGTGTGGCTGCAGGGCAGCCGCATGGACGGCCTCGACCTGCTCGCCGCCATCAAGGAGAAGCACCCGGACTTGCCGGTCGTCGTCATCTCCGGCCACGGCAACGTCGAAACCGCCGTCACCGCCATCAAGAACGGCGCGTATGATTACATCGAAAAGCCCTTCAAGGCAGACCGGCTGGTCCTCATCGTCAAGCGCGCGCTGGAAGCCTCGACCCTCAAGCGCGAGAACGAGGAACTGCGCCAGCGCTCCAGCGACGAGGCAGAGCTCGTCGGCAATTCGTCGAGCCTCAACCAGCTCCGCCAGATGGTGGACCGCATCGCCCCCACCAACAGCCGTGTGCTGATCACCGGACCGTCCGGCTGCGGCAAGGAAGTGGTGGCGCGCATGCTGCACGCCCGCTCCCTGCGCACCACGGGAGACTTCGTGGTCATCAACGCGGCCACCATGGCGCCCGAGCGCATGGAGGAAGAACTGTTCGGCGTTGAGGCGGCGGAGGGCCGCCCGGCCAAGGTCGGCGTCTTCGAGCAGGCCCACAAGGGCACGCTCTTCCTCGATGAAGTGGCGGACATGCCGCTGGAGACCCAGGGCAAGATCCTCCGCGTCCTCGTGGACCAGACCTTCGAGCGCCTCGGCGGCGGCCCGCGCGTGCAGGTGGATGTGCGCGTGGTGTCGTCATCAAGCCGCGACCTCACCACCGAGATTGCCGCGGGCCGCTTCCGCGAGGATCTCTATCACCGCCTCAACGTGGTGCCGATCACCGTGCCCGCCCTGGCCGACCGCCGCGAAGACATCCCCGTGCTCGCCGAGCATTTCATGGATCGCATCGCATCCGCCACCGGCCTGTCGGTCCGCAAGATCGGCGAAGACGCCATGGCCGCGCTCCAGGCCCATGACTGGCCGGGCAATGTGCGCCAGCTGCGCAACAATATCGAGCGGCTGCTGATCCTCGCCTCCGGCGACAAGGACGGTGCCATTACCGCCGACATGCTGCCGTCGGAAGTGGCGCGCACCACCCCGCAGGTGGGCGAGGGCGAGGCTGGGCAGAACATCATGGCCCTGCCGTTGCGCGAGGCGCGGGAAAGCTTCGAGCGCCAGTATCTGATGGCGCAGATCCGGCGTTTCGGGGGCAATATCTCCCGCACCGCCGCCTTTATCGGCATGGAGCGCTCGGCGCTTCACCGCAAGCTCAAGTCGCTGGGGGTCACCACCTCCAACCGCTCGGAAGTAAGCGCCTGACGCCCGATTGTGATACCACCATCGCCTGCGCCCGGCTTCAGCCGTCAAGCGCAGGCGGCGTTTTCTGTCCCCGTCCCCCGGCGGCACTCAAGAGCAGTCCCACGAGCATCTCATGAAAGTCATCGTTTGCGGCGCGGGCCAGGTCGGCTCCGGCATTGCCCGTCAATTGGCGGCGGAACACAACGACGTCACCGTCATCGACAATTCGCCGGACCTGATCCAGCAGATGGCCGACAATCTCGATGTGCGGACGGTGGTGGGCTATGCCTCCCATCCGGACGTGCTGGAGCGCGCCGGCGCGCGCGAGGCCGACATGGTCATCGCCGTCACCTTCGCCGATGAAGTGAACATGGTCGCCTGCCAGGTGGCGCACTCCCTGTTCAACGTGCCCACAAAGATCGCCCGAATCCGCGCCCAGAGCTATTTGTGGCCCATGTGGCAGGATCTGTTCACCCGCGACCACATGCCCATCGACGTGATCATTTCCCCGGAACTGGAAGTGGGCCGCGACGTGATGCGCCGCCTGGAAATGCCCGGCGCACTCGAAGCCATACCCTTCGCCGACGGGCATGTCTCCTTCCTCGGCATTGCCCTTGAAGACGATTGCCCGGTGGTCAACACCCCGCTTCGTCAGCTGACGGAGCTTTTCCCGGACCTCAAGGCCGTTGTTACCGGCGTGCAGCGCGGCGACCGTCTGTTCGTGCCGGATTCAGGCGACCAGATGATGGTCGGCGACGTGGCCTATGTGGTGACCGAAACCAGCCAGACCCGCCGCGTCCTCTCCCTGTTCGGCCATGAGGAACAGGCCGCCCGCCGCATCGTCATCGTCGGTGCCGGCAATATCGGCCGCCACGTGGCCAAGGAGCTGGAAGAGACCCACAACCGGGTGAAGGTAAAGATCATCGAGGCAGACAAGTCCCGCGCCGTCATGGCCGCCGACGCCCTGTCCCGCACGGTGATCCTCAACGGTGACGCGCTGGACGAGGAAGTGCTGCGCGAAGCCGGGGCCAACAATGCAGAGACGCTGGTGGCGCTCACCAATGACGACGAGGTCAATATCCTGAGCTGCGTCATGGCCAAGCAGCTCGGCTGCGAGCGCACCGTCGCCCTCATCAACAACCGTGCCTATGCCAGCCTCAAGGGCGCCATGGGCATCGATGCCTTCGTCAACCCGCGCGCCACCACCGTGTCCACCGTGCTGCGCCATGTGCGCCGCGGGCGCATCCGTGGCGTGTCCTCCGTGCAGGACGGCAAGGCGGAAGTGATCGAGGCCGAAGCACTGGCCACCTCCACCCTGGTGGGCCGCCCGCTGCGCGAGGCAGAGCTGCCGAGCGGCATGCGCATCGGCGCGATCCTGCGTGAGGAGGAGGTCCTCGTGCCCCGTGGCGACACGGAGATTCAGGCCGGTGATCGCGTCATCATGTTTGCCATGGCCGACGAGGTGCGCCGCGTCGAGCGCATGTTCCGCGTCAGCATCGAGTTCTTCTAAGAGGCAAGGGAGCGGGCAGCGCAATGTCGTTTCCCATCATAGGCGTCGTCCTTGCCGCATCCCTGTCGGTAATCGCCTTCGCGCATCTCCTGCCCGCCGTCATCGCCCTGTCCGTGGGCCAGCCGGGCCAGGCAGTTATCTTCCTGATGACCGGTCTGCTGACAGCCTTCATCGCCGGTGCGCTGGCTTTCAGCGTGCGCGGGCAGGGGCACCGGCCCTCGGCGGCTGAACGCATTCTCGCGCTGTCCACCATCTGGCTGGTCACGCCTGCTTTCGCGGCCATCGCCTTTGTCGGCATCGACCCTGAAGTCCTCTATATGGACGCCTATTTTGATGCGGTCTCGGCTCTGACCACCACCGGTGCCGTCGCCACAAACCCCAGCTTCGCCAGCATTGAGGAAGCCGCCCCCCTCACCATCTGGCGTGCCACCCTGCAATGGATCGGCGGCTATGCCTCCGTGATGACCGCCATGCTGGTGCTGGCGCAGCTTGGCCTGGCAGGCCTGTCCCTGCGCCGCGCGCCCATCCCGCCGGGCATGACGTCAGGCCCCTTCGGGCGCTACTGGCCTGCCATGCTGGCGCTGGGGGTGGCCTATGGCGGCATCACGCTCATGGGCCTTGTCGGGCTGCTGATCAGCGGCATGCCGCTGGTGCCCGCCATCGCGCTGAGTTTCTCAGCGGTCGCCACCGGCGGCCTGATGCCTGAAAGCAGCTTTGCCCTTGCCGCCATCGGCCCGTTTCCGGCGCTGGTCATCTGCCTCCTGCTCATTGCCGGCGCCACCAATTTCCTGCGCCACGCCGGCATGTCCCGCCGCACCATCGCCAGCTACCTCGATGATCCGGAAGTGCGCTATCTGCTGCTCGGCATCGCGGCGGGCGGCATCGTGCTGGCGACGGTCATTGCCCTGTTCTCCGGCGGCGGTCTGTCGGTGCTCGATGCCATGATGTGGATGGCATCCCTGTTGTCGACATCCGTGGTCCCGGTCACCGAAGAAGGCTTCCGCCAGATCCCGCTGCTGGTGGCGCTCGCTGTCGTCTTCGTCGGCGGCAGCACCATGTCCACGGCAGGCGGGCTCAAGCTTATGCGCATCTCCCTGCTCATCAAGCAGGGTTCGCGCGAGATTTCCCGCCTCTCCCATCCCCACGGCATCGTGCACACCGAGTTCGGCGGACGGCCGTTCTCCATCCCCATCATGCGCGGCGTCTGGGCCATGTTCGTCATGATGCTGGTGGCAGCCGTGCTCACCACCCTCGGCCTCACCCTTTATGGCGTGTCCTTCGAGATGGCCATCGCCGCCTCCATCGCGGCACTGTCCAATGCAGGCCCCGTGCTCGGCTTTGCGCCTGATGCGGCAGGCAATGTGCTGGGCCTCGACATGATGCAGGCCTATGCCGCCATGGCCCCCGGCGCCAAGCTCGTGCTTGCCATCGCCATGATCGCCGGGCGCATCGAGGTGCTGGCGGCTGCTGCCGTGCTTGCAGCCCTGCGCACGACCGACAGCGCCTGATGAGCACCTGTGGGCCCCCGTAATCCTGCGGGACAGATATGCGCCCTTTCATGCGAACCCTGTGCTACACGGTCGCCCCGCCCGGCAGATACCGGGCAGGCAGCGCTGACGACAGGAGCGGCATCCTCCCGTTTTTTCCTGTGCAACTGCTCATGAATTATGCAAATCCGCCCGTACCGGCGAATTAGGACTTGTTCCGCAAGAAAACTGTATCAATTAATTGGTAGTCAGGGCGCGTGGAACAGGACCAGCCAGGTGCTGTAGCCTGCCTCAAGTCCCGCGAGGTTGCCGTCCCCACAGGCAGCCGGCGGTCGGCACAAGAAAAAAAGAAAGGCCAACTGATGTCCTCCGAGAAACCTCAAAACCTCCAGGACACTTTCCTCAATTACATTCGCAAGCAGAAAATGCCGGTCACCGTCTTCCTGGTGAACGGCGTGAAGCTGCAAGGCGTGGTAACCTGGTTTGACAGCTTCTGCGTGCTGCTGCGCCGTGACGGCCATTCGCAGCTCGTGTACAAGCACGCGATTTCCACCATCATGCCGTCTGCGCCGGTCCAGCTGTTCGATGATGAAGGCGAAGGGTCCGGCGCGTAACAAGCGCAGGACCGCATCCGCCAATTGACGACACCCAAGGACGCCAAGCAGAGCCGCCGCACGGCCCCCGACGACGAGCCGGATTTTATCCCGCTTGAGGACCGCGTTGCGGCGACCGATATCGGCCGAGCGATCGTGCTGCACCCCTGGATCAAGTCCGGGGGTGCGGGCGCGCATCTGCGTCCGGGCCAGCGCGCGCCCGAGGACCGGCTGGAAGAGGCCGTCGGCCTCGCCGCGGCCATCCATCTCGACATCGCCCATTCAGCCGTGGTGCCCGTCGCCTCGCCTAAGCCCGGCACCCTGTTCGGGGAAGGCAAGGTGGAGGAGATCAAGGGGCTGGTGAAGCTGGAGGAGGCGGGCCTCGTCATCATCGACGGCCCGGTCACCCCCATCCAGCAGCGTAATCTCGAGCGCGCCTGGAAGACCAAGGTGCTGGACCGCACGGGCCTGATCCTCGAGATCTTCGGCGAGCGCGCGGCCACCCGCGAAGGTGCTTTGCAGGTGGAACTGGCCCACCTCATCTACCAGAAGAGCCGCCTGGTCCGCTCCTGGACCCACCTTGAGCGTCAGCGCGGCGGCCTTGGCTTCGTCGGCGGCCCCGGCGAAACCCAGATCGAGGCTGACCGCCGCCATATCCAGGACCGCATCACCAAGCTGGAAAACCAGCTTGAGCGCGTCACCCGCACACGTGAGCTGCATCGCAAGAAGCGCCGCCGCGTGCCCTATCCCATCGTCGCGCTCGTCGGCTATACCAATGCCGGCAAGTCCACCCTGTTCAACCGCATGACGGCTGCGGAGGTCATGGCGGAGGACATGCTGTTCGCCACCCTCGACCCCACCATGCGGGCGCTCGACATGCCCGGCGGCCAGCGCGTCATCCTGTCAGACACGGTGGGCTTCATTTCCGATCTGCCCACCTCCCTCGTCGCCGCCTTCCGCGCCACGCTGGAAGAGGTGCTGGAAGCCGACCTGATCCTGCATGTGCGCGACATCTCCCACCCGGAGACCGCCGCCCAGCGCCTCGACGTGCACCAGGTGCTGCGCGAACTCGGCGTCGACCCGCAGGACACCAACCTCATCGTCGAGGTCGCCAACAAGATCGACCTGCTGGAGCCCGCTGCCCGCACCGTGCTGGAAGCGGAGGCAGCCGCAGACTCGAACCAGGTTCTCGTATCCGCGATGACGGGGGAGGGGATCGGCACCCTCAACGCCCTCATCGAAACACGGGTGACGGCGCATCTGATGGATCTCGACGTCACGCTGACACCGGCGGACGCCGCCGCGCGCGCCTGGCTGCACCAGCACTGCACCGTGGTGCGGGAGGATGCGCCGGATACGGACGGCAATGTGGAGATCCACATCAAGGCATCTGCGGCCGATATCGGGCGGATCAACAAGCAGTTCCCCGGCTTGTTGCCGGAGGCGGTAACGCTGCACTAGCAGCAGCCGGGCGGCGGGGCGCTAGAGCTCGCCGCGCTCTTCCTGCTTGGCGCGGGTCCACAGGGCGTCCATCTCATCCAGCGTGGACTGGTCCGGCGTGCGGCCTTCTTCGGCGAGCCATGCCTCGATGCGGCGGAAGCGCCGCTCGAACTTCGCGTTGGTCCCTGCAAGCGCCTGCTCGGGGTCCACGTCGAGATGGCGGGCGAGATTGGCATAGACGAACAGGATGTCGCCCAGCTCGTCCGTCACCCGGGCCATGTCCGCGCCATCCTGCTTTTCTGCGCTGTCGATCTCGGCTTTCAGCTCGTTGGTTTCTTCCACCAGCTTGTCCAGCACCTGCGCTGTCTGCGGCCAGTCAAAGCCCACGCGCGCGGCGCGCTTCTGAAGCTTCACGGCCCGCACGAGCGACGGCAAGGCGCGCGGGATCCCGTCCAGCGTACCCGGCGGCGTATCGCTGCCGGATTTCGCCGCCCGCTCTTCCGCCTTGATCCTCTCCCACGTACCCGCCACCGCAGGCGCCGTGTCCGCGTCGCCGTCGCTGAACACATGCGGATGGCGGCGGATCATCTTGTCGGAGATCGACTGCACCACGTCGGCGAAGGTGAACGCTCCTTCGTCCTCGGCGATGCGGGAGTGGAACACCACCTGTAGCAGCAGGTCGCCCAGCTCGTCCTTGAGATCGGCCATGTCCCCGCGCTCGATCGCGTCCGCCACTTCATAGGCTTCCTCGATCGTGTAGGGCGCAATGGTTGCGTAGGTCTGTTCCAGGTCCCACGGACACCCGCCCTCCGGATCCCGCAGCCGCGCCATGATGGCCAAAAGGGCCTCGATGCGGCGGCGGTCGTCGGGGGGCGGGGTCGAATGGGGCATGGGGTCAGTCCGCGGGCCTGTCATGGATGGTTGTCGCCACAGCACTCACGGCCGCGGCAGCATCCGCCGCAGTCTCGTGGTCATGGTGCCGGTCCGCAAGCTGCCTGCGCATTTCTTCCTGCGCGGCCTTGGTCAGCGGGTAATTCCACATCACAAGCCCCGCCGCCAGCATGAACAGCGCCGGCATCCCCACATAGAGCGCCAGGAGCTGGTCCAGCGTCTCCGGACTATTGGCCCCGGGCTCCGCCACGAAGCCGATCAGGTCAAGGATGGGGTAGGTGATGCCGACCGACAGGGCAAAGCCGATCTTGTTGGTCATGGTCAGCAGCGAATAATAGAGCCCGGTCCGCTGCTGGCCGGTCTCCAGCAGATCCTTGTCGCACACATCAGCCATGATCGCGCGCAGCAGGAACGAACCCGCCCCATAGGCAATGCCGTACAGCACATTGCCGAAGAACAGCCACCAGAACTCCCCGCGCGGCATGAAAACCACCAGCGGCAGGGCGATGGCGCCATAGAACATGGCCGTCGCCAGCGTCCGGTGCTTGCCGAACCGGTGCGACATCCGCAGCCAGATCGGCACGCCCACAAACCCGGCCACGAAATAGACCAAGAGCAGCAGGCTTGCCCATTTCGGCAGGTCCATCACATAGGACGCAAAGAAGATGTAGAGCGACCCGGTAATGCCCGGTGCCACGCCGACCAGAAGGTCTGCCAGCAAGACCCGGCGCAGCAGCGTGTTCTTCAGCAGCAGCCGGCCGGACTCCATCCAGTTGATCGCCGCCTGCGGCACGCCCTTGAACTCCGGCACCGCCCACACGGCGATGCCCACGGTCAGCGGCAGCAGGATGATGACGAACCAGCCCATCGCCGCCACGCTGTCCGACCGGCCCGTGCCGTCGGCGGCAAACTCCACCAGCGCCGGCAGCGCCAGCACGGTGAACGACCCGAAGATCAGCGCAAATTCCCGCCAGCCCTGAATGGATGAGCGCTCGTCATAATCCTGCGACAGCTCGGCGCCCCAGGACATGTGCGAGATGGTGATCAGCGTCCAGCCCACATAGAGCACCACCATCCAGCCGAACAAATAGAGCCCCGTCACTTCCCCCTGCGGCATGAACAGCATCCATGCCGAGAACATCAGGATGGGCGTTGAGATGACGATCCAGTGCCGCCGCCGCCCCCAGGGCGAGTGAATACGGTCCGAGACCGTGCCCAGCACCGGGTCGGTGAACACGTCCCAGAACCGGGCGATCATGAAGATCCAGCCGACCAGCGATAGCGACAGCCCCATATCCTCCGCATAGAAGGGAGGCAGGTAGACCACGATGGGAAGGCCAAGGGCGGAAATGGGAATGGAGGGCAGGGCAAACGCAGCAAGCTGCCCCCGGCTGATGCGGCCTTTGGCCATGGAACTCGTTACCTCACTGAACTCTGGGATACGCGGATCGGCTTTTTGCGGGGCACCCTAATGCCCCTTCACTCCGCGCACAATCACGCGTGACAGTTTGTCAAAGCTGAATCCCGAAGCGTGACGCGACGAAAACCACCAGCCCGTAAAGCGCGACCGTCATCAGAACCGATGCGCCCAGCGCCGCCCAGAAGGTCATCCCCCCGCGCAGTAGCATCGGCATGACCAGAAACATCGGCAGCGACGGCAGCACATAAAAGAAGGTCGCTTCCAGATGGTTCGCCACCCGCTCCGTGTCGCCGGTATCGTTCCACAGCCAGATCACCGCCAGGATCGAGATCAGCGGCAGCGACGCCACCAGCGCCCCGAAGGCCGGGCTGCGCTTGGACGTCTCGGCAACGATCATCACCAGAATGCCTGACAGGGCGGCCTTGATGGCGGCTTGCAGCATGAAAATCCCTCCGCAGGCGCGCGCGCAGTGCGCAGCCGGCTAGTAGTGGCTCATATAGCCGCCATCCACGGCCAGCGTGTGCCCGGTCACATAGCTTGCGGCATCGGACGCGAGAAACACCGCCGCCCCGCCGATTTCCTGCGGTTCACCCCAGCGCCCAAGCGACGACCGGTCGCGCGGCATCTGGGTGATGGCCTCGACCTCCACCAGCGGCGCATTGAACTCGGTGGCGAAAAAGCCGGGACAGATCGCGTTGACCGTGATGCCATGCGGCCCGAGCTCCGCCGCCAGCGCGCGGGTCGCCGTCGCCAGCCCGCCCTTGGCCATGCCATAGACCGGGTCACCCTTGAGCGAGATATGGGCGCCGATGGACGTGACGTTGATGATCCGGCCCCGCCCTTTACCCACCATGTGGCGGGCTACGATGCGCGACAGCTCGAACGGTGCAATGAGGTCCACATGGATGAGATCGGCAATGGCCTGCTCTTCAAATTCGAACAGGTCGCGCCGGTCACGCGCTGCGGCATTGTTGAGCAGGATGTCGATGCCGCCATCCGTGTCCACCAGGTGCTGCACCGCCTTGCGCGCGGCGGCGAGGTCGCCGGGGTCAAAACACAGCGGCTGCACCTTGAGGCCCTCCGCCGTCAGCCGCTTCGCCGTTGCATGCAGCGCCTCAGCGTCCCGCCCGCCAATGGCGACATGGGCACCTGCGCTCGCAAGAGCCCGCGCCATTTCAAGGCCAAGCCCGCGCGCAGCCCCTGTTACCAGCGCCACCCGGCCGGTCAGGTCAAACGGATGCGCGCTCATGCGAGGCCCAGAACCTGGTCAGAAACATATTGGTTGGTCTGCCGCTCATACTCAAAGGTGGAAAGAGGCCCATGCCCCGGCACAAAGCCCGTATCGCCGCCCAGCGTGAACAGGCGGTCCCGAATCGAATCGATGAGCTGCTGGTGGTTTCCGCGCGGAAAATCAGTGCGTCCCACAGATCCCTGGAAGATCACATCCCCCACCAGCGCGATGCGCGACGGGCCATGATGAAAGACCACATGCCCCGGCGTGTGGCCTGGGCAATGGATCACATCCAGCGTCAGCCCGCCGACGGTTACCGTGTCCCCATGGTCCAGCCAGCGCGTCGGTTCGAACAGGGGATATTCCGGCAGGCCGTATTTGGCGGATTGCTCGGGCAGGGTCTCGATCAGGAAGGCATCGTCCTTGTGCGGCCCCTCGATGGGCACCCCGTAGGTGCGGGCGATCTCGCCCGCCGCGCCCGCATGGTCCAGATGCCCATGGGTCAGCAGCACCTTTTCAAGGGTGAACCCGGCTTCCGAGATGGCGTCGCTAAGCCGTCCGATATCGCCGCCGGGGTCGCAGATCGCCCCCACCATGGTTTCATCGTCCCACAGCAGCGAGCAGTTCTGCTGCAGCGGGGTCACGGGCACGATGGCGATTTTAAGGGGCATGGCGGCAATCCGGTCTCTTCAATGATGGGTCGCCCTAGTTCTAGCGCGTTGCCGCGCCAGCGCAACTAGCTGCCGGACGCCATGAAGGCCTCGAACGCCGCCGCATAATCCTTGTGCCAGCGCGACAGGGGCGGGCGGTTGTCAATCATGTCTCCGGCGGTCCACGCGATCCGCTTTTCGTCCGTCTGCCGGTCTACGTCATTGTCCGGACACAGAATATAGAACTCGTCGCGTCCAAGCGCGTCGAACAGGAAGTCCGCCACCTGATCGGACGTCCAGGCCGCCGGCGGCTTCTCCGGCAGGAACTGGCTGATCATCCCCGTATAGGTAAAGCCCGGCACCAGCAGATGCGCGCTCAGTGCCCCGCCTTCAAGCGAGCGCAGCTCATGGGCCAGCATCTCGGTAAATGCCTTCACCCCGGCCTTCGACACATTGTAGGCGCTGTTGCCCGGCGGCAGGGTGATGCCCTGCTTGGAGCCCGTATTGACCACGAAGCCCGCCTGCCCATGCTCCAGCATATGCGGCACGAAGGCCTGCACCCCGTTGATGACACCGCCGAGATTGATTGCCAGCAGGTCACGCCACTTGTCGCCGTTCTCCCACGGCTTGCCCGGGTTCATGCCCGCGCCCGCATTGTTCATCAGGAAGGTGACAGGCCCGCAATCCGCTGCCACCCGCGCCGCCAGCGCATCCATGGCGCCCGCGTCGCTCACATCCAGCGCATGGGTGATGAGGTCCGGCCCGTCGCCCAGTTCGGCGCGTGCCGCCGTCAGCGCGTCCTCGTTGCGGTCAGCCAGCACCAGCTGCATGCCTGCACCGGCAAGCTGCCTGGCCACCGCGAGGCCGATGCCGCTGGCACCGCCGGTGATGACGGCAGTGGTGCCGGACGCAAGCGGGGTGAGATCGGACAGGGCCATGAAATCCTCCGGACAGGCTGGGGAGTGCTGCGGCCAATATCCGACCGCGAGTCATTTCTGACGCGGAGTGTGGCGATCCGCCCGCAGCCCCGCAAGAGGCCGCAGCCGGAAAACCCTATCCATCACGGATGGGATGGGTGCTGCACCTAATGCGCCGAGCCTGCCGGGATTTCGTACAGCCCGTCTTTCAGCTCGCCGAACATCTCTTTCACCTGCGGGTGACGGACCGGCTTGCCGCTGTCGTCGATGAGCAGGTTCTGCTCCGACACATAGGCTTCGTACTCGGTTTCGTCATTCTCGGCGAGCAGGTGATAGAATGGCTGATCCTTGTGCGGGCGCATATGCTCCGGGATCGCCAGCCACCATTCCTCGGTGTTGTTGAACACCGGGTCCACATCAAAAATGACACCCCGGAACGGGAACAGGCGGTGCTTCACCACCTGGCCGATCCGGAACTTGGCGCGTTTTTCTTCCATGACAGCAGAATAGTCTCAGTCGGCGGCGTTGTCGCCTACGTGATAGACGGTGCGGCTGGGGAACGGGATGGTGAGACCGGCGGCATCGTAGCCTTCCTTCACCTCGCGGGTCTTGTCGAAGGTGAACGGCCAGAAGTCAGCAGACTTCACCCACACACGGCAAATCACGTTGACGGAACTGTCGCCCAGCGACTTGACGGCGAAGACCGGTTCCGGCGTCGGCAGCACGCGCTCGTCCTCCGCCACCACCTTGCGCATCACGTCCATCGCCTTGCCGATGTCGTCGTCATAGGAAATGCCGCAGGCGATTTCCACGCGCCGCGTCGGCTTGGAGCTGTAATTCTTGATCGCCGAACTCCAGACATCGCTGTTGGGCGCGAAGATCTGCACATTGTCCGGCGTTGCAAGCTCGGTGTTGAACAGCGAGATGCCTTCTACCGTGCCGGACACACCGCCCGCTTCGATATAGTCGCCGGTCTTGAACGGACGCAGGAACAGGAGCATTACGCCCGCCGCCACGTTGGACAGCGTGCCCTGCAAGGCAAGGCCGATGGCGAGGCCCGCCGTGCCCAGCACCGCCAGAAGGCTCGCCGTCTGCACGCCGAACTCCGAGAGCACCGCCAGCACCGTGACGATGATGATGATGTAGCGGGTGACATTGCCCAGGAAGCGGCCCAGCATCGGGTCGACGCCGTGCATGCGGCCCAGCAGGCGTTCCACCAGCTTGCGCGCCCGCCCCGCGGCCCAGAAACCGACGATCAGGATAATGAGCGCGCCGATCACACTTAGGCCATAAGTTACGGCAACTTTGCTCAAGGTCTCGGCGGCTTGTTCGGTAATGGTCGCGAAATTCTGGTCCATGAGTGGGCCTTCCAGTCGGGATACATGCGGGAATTTGCGAGGCCGGCTGCCCGGGCGCTCCCAAGCGCACCGGCGAGTCGGCTCAACGGGGAAGATAGAGCATGAAACAGCATAATCAGGCAATTTCCGGGCGTCTGGCCGGGTCTCTCGCCCTTGTCTGCGGGCTGCTGATGTCCGGTGCGGCCGCAGCCCAGCACCAGGGCCTGTTCGAGCGCGGCCCCCGCGCCTCCGTCACCGGCGAACACGGCACCTACAACATCGCCTGGATCACGATCACCGATCAGGTGCTGCTGCAGAAGCCCGAATATGAAGTGATGGTGACCTATCACAGCCCCCGCCGCGGCGCCGGCGCGGTGAAGCAGAAGCACTGGGATGAAATGCTGCAGGTGGCCACCGACGAGATCGCCCGCCGCTGCCAGCCCCCCGCCGAATGGGAAGTCCTCACCTCATGGCAGGACTACGACCCCAGCGAGCGCGGCATGGGCGCTGAATTGCGCGTGACCTATACCTGCCGGTAAGACGGCGGGCCACCGCCTCAGTTGTTGGTATTCGTGTTGCGCGGGTTCGCTGTCTGGTTCTGACGGATGATCGTTGTTTCCTCGCTGCGGTCGATGCCAACCGAATGCGGATAGGGAAACTCCGTATAGGGAATGGTGGCGGGCACGCCGCCGTCATTACCCGCCAGGCCGTCACCGCAGCGCGGCCGCAGGGCGTCGCAGTTCCATTTCACCCCTGACAGCTCGCCGCTGATCGACCCGCCGCGCACCTGCACGCACTCGCACGAAATCCCGCCCATGCAGGCGGTGGCACCAAGCGTTGCAGGCTCGCAGCGCGGCAGTTCCGTGCTTGCGGCCTCGTCGGCACGCACGCCGCCGGGCATGGCAAACACCAATGCCGCGGCCATGGCGAGCACCGGCACGAGCACGCGGCTCACATCCAGACCGGAAGTGCTGAAACGGGCAGGGCGCATGGCATCCTCCTTGGGGCGCCGGAAGGGCGCATCCCAGTCTCCCCCGTTCCGGTGAACGATCCGTTGCCCGGACCGGCACAATTGCCGCTGCCGGTGCCACAGCCGGGGCAGGGGAGGCTAGAGCTTGAGCCTACAGCCCCATCTGCCGCACGGCCAGATCGCGCATGATCTCTTCCGACCCGCCGCCGATCGCCAGCACCTTCACCTCGCGATAGATGCGCTCCACCGAATTGCCGCGCAGATAGCCCGCGCCGCCGAGGATCTGCATCGCTTCCGATGCCACGAATTCCAGCGCCTTGGTGCCGAACACCTTGGCCTTGCAGATCTCCGCCACCGGCATCTCGCCCTCATTGATGGTGTGGCAGATCTGGTCGAGATAGGCGTCCAGCGCCTCGGTCTTGGCTGACATGTCGGCGATCTTGTGGCGGATCACCTGGTGCTCGATCAGCCGCTGGCCGAAGGTCTTGCGCTCCTGCGCCCATTCAATGGAGCAGCGCAGCGCCTCCTTCATCATGCCCAGCGCTTCCGCCGTCAGCCCCACGCGTTCGAGATTGAAATTCTTCATGATCTCGATGAAGCCGCGTCCCTCAGTGCCCATCAGGTTCTCCGCCGGCACGCGGCAGTCATCGAAATAGAGCGTCGCCTGGTCAGAGGCCCACCAGCCCATCTTAGCGCCCAGCGGCGTGCGCGAGAAACCGGGGAAGTCCTTCTCCACGAAGAACAGCGAAATGCCGTTGAGGCCCTCGCCGCCGGTGCGCGCGCCGACCACGAAATAGTCGCTCTTCATGCCGCCGGTGATGAAGGTCTTGGAACCGTTCAGCACATAATGGTTGCCGTCACGATGGGCCCTGGTCTGCAGGTTCGCCACGTCCGAGCCACCTGAGGGCTCGGTGATCGCAAGGCTCGAGCCCTTCCGGCCCGCCACTACATCCGCCAGCACCCGTTCGCGGATTTCTTCGGACGCCAGCTTCTGGATCGGGTCGATGGAAATGGTGCGCCCCACCAAGGCCGCCAGCACGCCGTTTGCGCCCGAGGCCCCCATCTCTTCCATCCATGCCTTGCGCATGAAGCAGTCATCGAAGCCGAGCCCGCCATATTGCTCGTCGATGCCGAACCCGAAGACGCCGAGCGATCCGGCCTTCTCATGCAACTCCCAGGGAATGTCCCCCGCCTCATCCCATTCATCCGCATAGGGGCGCACTTCGGTATCCACAAAGCGGCGCACGGTATCACGGAACTGGCGGCGTTCTTCGGTGTCATAGGCGTTGAGCAGCATCGGGGTCTCCCTTGGGCAGAGCAGGCAGGCAGCGCCAGTCAAAGCGGCGCGCGAATTGTTGATTAGGTTCTAGCGGAGTTTGAGGTGCGGCGCGACGAGATCGATGAAGCGGTCCACGATCTCCGTGCCTTCGGCGCGCGTGCGCGTGAAGCGTTCATGCAGGATCATGCCGCGCATGAACACCCGGCAGATCGCCCACAGGGTCTCCACGTCCCGGTCATCCAGCCCCGGTGACTGATAGACTTCCACCACGGCCTCGCCCATGCGCGCATTCCACGCGATCAGGCTCTTCGCCGTGCGCTTGCTGAGTGCCTTGTCGGTCCGCGCAGCAATCAGGATTTCCACCAGCGCCCGGCCCTCCGGCGTGCGCACCAGCCGTTCCCACAGCCATTTGAGATGCGCGCGCACCTGCGCGTCTTTGTCGGCCAGCTTGCGCCATGGCATCCGCTCCAGCCGCGCCGCCGACATCACGCTGCGCGCCAGCAGCATGTCCAGCGTCGCGGCAATCAGGTCTTCTTTTGAGGGAAAATGATGTGTCAGCGCCCCGCGCGACAGTCCGGCCCGCTCCTGGATGCGCGCCAGCGACGTGTCCGCATAGCCCATCTCGTCCAGGCACGCGATCGCCGCCTCGCAGATGGCGCGCCGCGTCCGGTCGGCCTGCTGCGCCTTCGGGGCGGCGTCCGTATCGGTAAGAGCATGGGCCACAGGCGGCATCGTCAGGCTCCGGCGCGGGGGAGTGCGGGAAACATCGTTGACAGACCGATCAGTCGGTCGGTAGGACACTAGGCAACACGCGGCTTCGATGCAAGGCTGCGGCAGCGCAACAGGCAGGTGAGGGGCGCATGAGCGGCACATCATCCATCCGCATCGGCGGAGCAGGCGGCTTCTGGGGCGAGGCGCTGAGCGCCGCCCCGCAGCTCCTGCGCGGCGGCGAGCTTGATTATCTCGTCTTCGATTATCTGGCCGAGATCACCATGTCGATCATGGCCCGCGCCCGCGCCAAGGACCCAGCCCAGGGCTACGCGACCGATTTCGTGACCGGCGTCATGAAGCCCTGCCTTGCGGAGATCGCATCGCGCGGCGTCAAGGTCATCTCCAATGCAGGCGGCGTGAACCCGCGTGCCTGTGCCGATGCCGTGCGCGCCCTGATCGACAAGGCGGGCCTCGACCTCAAGGTCGCTGTCGTCGAAGGCGATGACCTTCTCGCCCGTGCGCAGGAGCTTGCCGACGCAGGCCATACCGAAATGTTCTCCGGCGCGGCCTTCCCGCCGGTCGGCGCCGTCGCCAGCATCAACGCCTATCTCGGTGCCTTCCCCATAGCGGAGGCCCTCGCCAGGGGCGCCGACATCGTCATCACCGGCCGGGTCGTGGACAGCGCCGTAACCCTGGGCGCCTGCATCCATGAATTCGGCTGGCAACGCGACCAGCATGATCTGCTGGCCGCAGGTACGCTGGCCGGGCACATCATCGAATGCGGCCCCCAGGCCACCGGCGGCAACTTCACTGATTGGCGTGATGTGGCCGATGATCTGGAAAGCATCGGTTACCCCATCGCCGAAATCAGCGCTGATGGCAGCTTCATCTGCACCAAGCCGCCGCAGACGGGCGGCAAGGTCTCTGTCGGTACCGTCTGTGAACAGATGGTCTATGAGATCGGCGACCCGCAGGCCTATGTGGTGCCGGATGTCGTGTGCGATTTCTCCGCTGTCGAAGTGACGCAAGAGGGCCCGGACCGGGTGAAGCTGACAGGCGCGAAGGGCTATCCCGCGCCCGATACCTACAAGGTCTGCACCACCTATGCCGATGGCTGGCGCGGCGGACTGATGATGGCCTTCATCGGCCTCGATGCCGCTGAAAAGGCGCGCACCTATGCCGAAACCTCCCTGTCCCGCGCCCGCGCAGTGCTGCGCCAGGCCAATGCGCCGGACTTCACCGAGACCAGCATCGAAATCATCGGCGACGACTCCCAATATGGCGCGGCGGGCACCAGTCCTGCCTCGCGCGAAGTGGTGATGAAGCTTGCCGCCAAGCACCCGGACCCAAAGGGCATCGGCGCACTCTTAAAAGAGGTGACGGGCCTTGCCCTTGCCACGCCTGCGGGCCTCACAAGCTTTTCAGGTGGCCGCCCCAAGCCGTCCCCCGTGGTGCGCCTGTTTTCCTTCCTGCTGCCGAAGGATGAGGTGACGATCAGCGTCGATGTGGATGACGACGCCGCACCCCTGCCGCCGGAACAGGGCACGGCTTTCGATCCTGCAAGCCTCGCTCGCCCGGCTGATCCAGAGCCCGCGACAGACGGCACCGTAAACGTGCCGCTGGTCAAACTCGCCTGGGCGCGCAGCGGCGACAAGGGCGACAAGGCCAATATCGGCGTCATCGCCCGCGACGCGGCCTATCTGCCCTATATCGCCGCCGCCCTGACCGAAGACGCAGTGGCGCAGCGCTTTGCCCATTTCCTCGACACATCCTCGGGCGGGGGCAGGGTGGAGCGCTTCTGCCTGCCGGGCTCCCACGCCTTCAATTTCCTGCTGCATGACGCGCTTGGCGGCGGCGGCGTCGCGTCCCTGCGCGCCGACCCGCAGGCCAAGGCCTATGCGCAGATCCTGCTTGACCATCCCGTGTCCGTGCCCGCGGACCTGGCCGGGAGACTCTGATGCCCGTTTTCCAGACCAAGATCGATCCGTCCTCGGAGGACTTCGCCCGCAACCGGCAGGACATGCTGGGGCTGGTGGAGCAATTGCGCAGCTACGAGGCCCGCGCCGCCATGCTGTCGGAAAAGCGCAAGCCCCGCTTCCAGCAGCGCGGCCAGCTCACCCCGCGCGAGCGCCTGGCCCAGCTGCTCGACCCCGGCATGCCGTTCCAGGCCATCTACAACATGGCCAATTTTCAGGTCGACGACCCCAACCCTGAGACCTCCGTGCCCGGAGCCAACGTGATTGTCGGCATCGGCTTTGTCGGCGGCGTGCGCTGCATGGTTTTCGTGGATGACAGCGGCATCAGTGCCGGGGCCGCCACCGGCACCACGGTTGATGTCATGACCGGCTCCATGAAGATTGCCCTGCGCCAGAAGCTGCCTTTCATCCATCTGGTGGAGAGCGCTGGCGCCAATCTGCTGGAATACACCGTCGAGCTCTGGGCCCATGGCGGCGGCATGTTCCGCAACCTCGCGCTGCTCAGCGCGGCGGGCATTCCCACCTTCGTGATCCTGCATGGGCCCTCGACGGCGGGCGGGGCCTACCAGCCGGGCATGAGCGATTATGTGATCGGCATCAAGAAGAATGGCATGGCAGCCCTCGCCGGGGCTGCGCTCGTCAAGGCCGCCACCGGTGAAGTGGCAGACCCTGAGCAGCTCGGCGGCTCGGAGATGCATGCCAGCGTCACGGGCCTTGTGGAATATCTCGCCGAGGATGACGCTCACGGCATTTCCATCCTGCGCGACATCATCACCCGCCTTGACATCAACAGCCAGATCTCAGCCCAGCCGGACCGGGTGTTCGAGCCGCCGGTCCACTCGCCGGACGAGCTGGCTGGCGTCGTGCCGGTCAATTACCGCGAGCCCTATGATGTGCGCGAGGTGGTGACCCGCGTGGTGGACGGCTCCGACTTTGCCGAGTTCAAACCGCGCTTCGGCCCCGCCACAATCTGCATGCAGGCCCGCATCATGGGCCACGCTGTCGGGCTGATCGGCAATAACGGCCCCATTGATCCGGCGGGCGCCAACAAGGCATCGCACTTCTTCCAGCTCTGCGATCAGGCGGAGATGCCCATCATCTTCCTCAACAACACCACCGGCTACATGGTGGGCACGGAATATGAGCAGGCGGGCATGATCAAGCACGGCTCGAAGATGATCCAGGCCGTCTCCAATGTCCGTGTGCCGAAGATCACGCTCTATATCGGCGCGAGCTTCGGGGCGGGCAATTACGGCATGGCGGGCTATGCCTATGAGCCGGATTTCCTGTTCGCTTGGCCCAACGCCACCACCGGCGTCATGGGCGGCGAGCAGGCGGCAGGCACCATGATCGAGGTCGCCCGCGCCGGAGCCGCCCGTCGCGGCCAGGAACTGGACGAAAGCGCATTGGCCGAGCAGCACGCCGCCATCGTGGAATTGTTCGACCGTCAGTCCACGTCCTTTTACACCTCCGGCCGCTGCCTTGATCACGGCATCATAGACCCGCGCGACACGCGCAAGGTGCTTGGTTTCGCGCTCCAGACGATCTGGGAAGGCCGCAACAAGACCCTCCACCCCAACGCCTTCGGCGTGGCCCGGCATTAAAGAGGCAGACCCATGACAACTCTTCCTGACGTGACCGGTGTGGAGCTTGAGCTGGACAAGGGCTGGCTCACCATCTGGTTCGACCAGCCCGACACCCGCAATGCCCTGACCGATGATCTGGTGGACGGCATCACCCGCACCCTCAAGGCCGTGCGTGATGACCGTGCCGTGCGCGGCATCACCCTGCGCGGCCGCCACGGTGTTTTCTGCGCGGGCGGCAATCTCAAGCAGTTCAAGGAAAGCTTCCAGGGCGGTGGCAGCCGCGACGACATCATCGAGATGTCGAAAGGCGCTGCAGAGCTGTTTGACCTCATCAATGACGCGCCCCAGGTCGTCATCGCCATCATCGAGGGCGCGGCCATGGCCGGCGGCTTTGGCATGGCCTGCTGCGCCGATGTGGTGATCTGCGAAGCGGGCGCGAAATTCGCGATGACGGAAACCGCCATCGGCATCTCGCCCGCCCAGATCGCCCCCTTCGTGATCCAGAAGCTCGGCTACGCGACAGGCCGCCGCCTGATGCTGACCGCCGCCCGCTTCGATGGGCGCGGGGCCCATGACCTCGGCTTTGCAGATTTCGTGGCCGACGATGTGGCGGGGCTTGAGGCCGCCGAGCAGCAGATCCGTTCCCAGGTGCTCAAATGCGCGCCCGGGGCAATTGCCGACACCAAGTCGTTGATCCTCAGCCTGCCAGGCATGAGCCGCCCGCAGGTGGTGCAGGCCGCAGCCGAAAACTTTGCAGGCCGCCTGCTCAGCGATGAGGGTCGGGAAGGGGTCGCGTCCTTCCTTGAAAAACGCAAGCCCGTCTGGGCCGAGTGAGGATGGGGGAGATCATGCGCTTTACCTCGATCCTTGTGGCCAATCGCGGCGAGATCGCCGTCCGTGTCATGCGCACGGCAAAGGCGCTCGGCTACCGCACCATCGCGGTCTATTCCGAGGCTGATGCCGAGGCGCCCCATGTGGCCATGGCAGACGAAGCCGTGTGCATCGGCCCCGCGCCGGTTGCCCAGTCTTATCTGGACCCGCAGAAAATTCTCGACGCCGCAGCCCGCACCGGAGCAGGGGCCATCCACCCGGGCTATGGCTTTCTCAGCGAGAATTCCGGCTTCGCCCGCGCCTGTGAGGCTGCCGGCCTCACCTTCATCGGCCCGCGCCCGGACGCTGTGGACATCATGGGCAACAAGGCCGAGGCCAAGCGGCGGATGATCTCAGCCGGTGTGCCCTGCGTGCCCGGCTATGAAGGCGAAGACCAGGCGGACGACACCTTCATCAAGGCAGCGTCAGAGATCGGCTTTCCCGTCATGGTCAAGGCAGCCGCAGGCGGCGGCGGGCGTGGTATGCGCCTTGTTGATGATGCGGGCGATCTGCCCGAAGCCATCCGCCTCGCCCGGTCGGAGGCTGAGAACGCGTTCGGCTCCGGCGAGCTGATCCTCGAAAAAGCGATCATGCGCCCGCGCCATGTGGAGGTGCAGGTCTTTGCTGACGAGGCAGGCAATACAATTCACCTGGGCGAGCGCGACTGCTCCGTCCAGCGCCGCCATCAGAAAGTCATCGAAGAGGCCCCGTGCCCGGTGATGACCGACGAACTGCGCGCGAAGATGGGTGCAGCCGCCGTGGATGCGGCAAAGGCGATTTCCTATCGCGGCGCGGGCACGGTCGAGTTTCTGCTCGGGGCGGATGGCGAGTTCTATTTCCTCGAAATGAACACCCGCCTGCAGGTGGAACACCCGGTCACCGAACTCATCACCGGTCTCGATCTCGTGGCCCTGCAGATCAAGGTCGCGCAGGGCGAGCCGCTGGGTCTTACCCAGGAAGATGTAACCCTGTCGGGCCACGCCATCGAGGTCCGTCTTTATGCGGAAGATGTCGCGGGCGGCTTTCTGCCCTCCACCGGAACCGTCGATCTGTGGCTGCCGCCGTCAGGTGACGGCGTGCGTGTCGATGCAGGCATTGCGACGGGGCTCGAGGTCTCACCCTTCTATGACCCGATGATCGCCAAGATCATGGCCCACGGCCCCACCCGCGACGTGGCCCGCCAGCGCCTCATCGAGGCCCTGCGCCGCACCGGCCTGTTCGGCCCGAAGACAAACCGCGATTTCCTCATCGATGCCCTGGGCCGCCCCGCCTTCGCGCAGGGCGAGGCCACGACCGCCTTCATCGATGAGACTTATACCGCCGATGATCTGGCCGACGCCGCACCGTTGCCGGAGATCACAGCCGCCGCCGCTGCCATCTTCTACATGCTTGAAAGCAATGAGGCCCAGGCCCGCGCCTTCGCCGTCGATGACGAGCTGATGAACTGGAGCAGCACCGGCCGCCTGGCGAGCGTCTATCGCTTCGGCACGCCGGAGGAACCTGAAGACGTGACCGTCATCGCCGCCGGGCCGGATGCCTATCACGTCGCCATCGGGGATGCGTCCCATGAGGTTGCCCTGCTGGACGCGGACCCGGCCCGCTGCCGCCTGAAGATCGACGGCGTCACCCATGACGTGATCTTCGACGCGCCGGAGACAGGCGTGCTCCATATCAGCATGGCCGACCGCACCTGCCTGATGCGCAACCTCTATGCCTTTGCCGGGGCAGAAGATGACAGCGCCGGCGGCGGCCGCATTCTGGCCCCCATGCATGGCCTCATTCTGGAAGTGCATGTGCGCGAAGGGCAGGCGGTGACAAAGGGCGAGACCCTGGCCGTGCTCGAAGCCATGAAGATGCAGCACCAGATCCGCGCCGAAGCGGACGGCACTGTCAGGTCCATCCGCTGCACCGCAGGCGCACAGGTGCCCGCCGGTGACGTGCTGGTGGAAATTGATGTAAGCACGGAAGAACAATAACGCGCCCGCGCGGGCTTGCCCCCAGGCACCGCGCCGCACTGCACAGGTGAGGACCACTTTATGTTTCAGCAGCCCCAGGATTTCCGGGACGAGAGCAACGCGCTCTACGGCCTGATCAAGGATTTGTCGGAGGACGAGCTGCGCGCTCCCACCCAGTTCAAGGGCTGGACGATCCGCGACGTGATCGGCCATCTCCACATCTGGAACGAGGCCGCCCACAAGTCATTGACCGACGAGGCCGCCTTCAACGCCTTCTATGAGCGCGTCGGCAAGGCCGTTATCGGTGGCTCCCTGCGTGACTTCGAAAATGCGGAACTGGACGGCGTCAGCGGCACCGAGCTGCGCGACCGCTGGCATGGGTTCTATGGCCCCATGGCGGACGCCTTTCTTGAGGTGGACCCGAAGCAGCGCGTGCCCTGGGCCGGGCCGAGCATGAGCGCACGGTCCAGCATCACAGCCCGGCTGATGGAGACCTGGGCCCACGGCCAGGAGGTCTATGACAGCCTTGGCGTTGAGCGCGTCAACGCGGACAGGATCAAGAATATCGCCGTCCTCGGGGTCAACACCTTCGGCTGGACCCACATCACCAACAAGCTGCCGGTGCCGGAAAAGGTGCCCTATGTGAAGCTCACGGCACCGTCCGGCGAGATTTGGGAGTTCAACGATCCGGACCCGGACAACATGGTGGAAGGGTCAGCGGAAGAATTCTGCCAGGTGGTGACGCAGGTGCGCAACGTGGCCGACACCAGCCTCAAGACCACGGGCGACGTTGCCACCACGTGGATGGCCATCGCCCAGTGCTTCGCCGGTCCGCCGGAAACACCCCCGGCCCCCGGCTCGCGGCATCGGGTGGTGAAGGCGGCCTGACGCCGCCTCCACCCTTGTTCAGGAAATTCAGGCCGCGGCTGCGGGCCTGCGGTTGCGCTTCTGCCGCCGCTGCCCGTTGCCGGGCTTGGCGGCACGCTGCGCGCCACCCTGCCCACGGCCCTGGCCGCCGCCCTGCGGCTTGCCGGAGCGCGCCTTGTTGCCGCGCGCCGGACGACCCGCATTCTGGCCGCCATCCTGTTTCTGGCCAGCGCCTTGCGGCTTGCGGCGACGGGGCTTGCGGGATGTGGGGCGCGGCTTTTCTTCCGGCACCTCATAGGAGGCCCGCTCTTCAGGCGCCACGACCGTGCGGCCCGAGGCTTCCGGTGTCTCCGCCACATCAATCTTGCGCTTGATCAGCCGCTCAATGTCGCGCAGCAGTCCGCGCTCGGTGTTGTCACACAGGGTCAGCGCCTCGCCGCTGCGCCCGGCGCGCGCCGTGCGGCCCACCCGGTGCACATAGGCTTCGGCTACATTCGGCAGCTCGTAATTCACCACATGCGACACGCCGTCCACGTCGATGCCGCGTGCGGCGATATCGGTCGCCACCAGGATCGTCACCTTGCCGGAGCGGAAGCCGTTGAGGCTGCGCGTGCGCTGGTTCTGGCTCTTGTTGCCGTGGATGGCCGCAGCGGCAAACCCGAACATGTCGAGATGCTTGCACACCTTGTCGGCGCCGCGCTTCGTCCGGGTAAAGACGACCGCGCGCTCCACGCCGTCACGGGCGAGATAATCCACCAGCACGTCCCGCTTGCTGCCGGCCGGGATCATCAGCACCTTTTGGTCGATCCGGTCGATGGGCTTGGAGTTCGGCGTCACCGTCACTTCAAACGGCTTGAACAGGAAAGCCTGGGCCAGGTCGCGCACCGTCTTCGGCATGGTGGCCGACAGCAGCACCGTCTGCCGCTTCTTCGGCAGCTGCGCCATGATCTTCTTGATCTGCGGCATGAAGCCGAGGTCGAACATCTGGTCGGCTTCGTCCAGCACCACGGTCTCGACAGCGTCCAGCCGGGCGGCCTTGTTCTTCACCAGGTCAAGCAGGCGGCCCGGTGTGGCAACAACGATGTCGTTGCCGTTTGCCAGTGCCTTGATCTGCGCGGGAATGCGCGCGCCACCCACGACGACAGCAACGGACGGGCGCGTGTGCTTGCCATAGACGCGGATGTTATCGGCAATCTGCGCTGCCAGTTCACGTGTCGGCGACAGGATCAGGGTCCGGCATGCCTTGGGCTGCGCCGGACGCATGTGCTGCTGCAGGGTGTTGAGGATCGGCAGCACGAAGGCGGCGGTCTTGCCGGTGCCCGTCTGTGCAATGCCCAGCACGTCGGTGCCCTGCATCATGGCGGGGATCACCTTTGCCTGAATGGGCGTAGGGGAGGTGTAGCCCTCGGCCGAAACGGCACGAAGGATCGGCTCGGCAAGGCCGAGCGAGGAAAAATCAGTCACTCAAAGTCTTTCAAATGGGCGTCCGTGCCGGGCCGCGGTTCAGTGAGGCGGCCGGGAGGATGACGCTGAAGGTGGTTCGCGGAGGTGGCGCTGTTGGAGCCTCATGCCCCACGCGCTTCCGGGTCGTCTGGTTTGACCCTCATCTTCCGGCGGTGCCGGTCGCGAACGTCAAAGCCCGCACCCATGTGCAGACTTGAGGCGATGCATGACAGGCAATTGCGGCGAATGCAAGGCCCATCAGCGGGAGGCAGGTAATCATCCGTGCCCGGCAAGCCTGCCAACCGCCAGGCGCACCGCCGCCTCGGCCTCCTTGCGGGACAGGCCCTGATCCTGCCTCAGCCGCCGCCAGCCATTGAAACTGGTAACCATTTCAAGCCCCGCGCACAGGGCTTTGTCCTGCGTCACTGAAGCGGGAAGCAGCGCGTGCAGCCCGTCGCGCTCAAGCTGCGCAAAGCGCTGATAGTCTTCCATCAGGTAGGGCGACTGGTGCCGCCGCAGCCCGGCTGCGACCTTCACCGGCAGAATGTGCTCATAGACCCGGACCCGCCGGGATATCATCTCGTCCAGCTTGCCGCGCCAGCTCCGCGCCGCATAGGGCTCCTCGAGGATCGGCATGATCTCCGCCTCGATCTGCGCCGCCATCTGCCGGTAGAGCCCCTCCACGTCATCGAAATGCCGGAACACCGTCCGGATACCGACATTTGCTTCCTCGGCCAGGGCCGCCGCGCTGGGGTTCATGTCCCCGGCGCGGATGAGGGCAAACATGGCCTCGACGATCCGCACACGGCTGCGCGCACTCCGCTGCCGCCGCCCGTCTTGCGGTGCCTCGGTGCTGTCGGTCATCGTACCGGTCTGCGTCATTATCGCTTTCAATGGCAGTCAAACAGGGCGGGCGGGTCCTGCCCGCTGCCTTGTCCGACGCTAGGTATCGGCACCCGGACTGTCAATAAAGCCGCTCACGCCGCCTCGGTCTCTTCTTCGCCGATGCCGAAGAAAATGGCATAGAGCGCCGGCACCACCACCAGCGTCAGCGCCGTCGCGAAGGACAGACCGAACACCAGCACCACGGCCATCGCCTGGAAGAAGGCATCAAACATCAGCGGCAGCACGCCCAGCACCGTGGTGAGCGACCCCATCATCACCGGCCGCACACGGCTGGCGGCGCTGTCCACCACAGCATCCAGCCGCGCCTTGCCCTCGCGGATTTCAAGGTCCATCTGGTCCACCAGCACGATGGCGTTCTTGATGAGAAGACCCGACAGCGACAAGACACCGAGAATGGCCATGAATTCCATGGCGCTGTTGGTTATCAGCAGGCCGACGACCACGCCGATGAAGGACAGTGGCACCGTAAGCCAGATTAGCGCCGGCTGCCGCAACGCGTTAAACAGCACGATGATGGTCAGCACCATCGCCGCAAAGCCGAGCGGAATGGTGGCGGCAAGGCTCTCATTGGCTTCCGCGCTGTCGCCCGCTTCACCTTCCCAGATCAGCGAATAGCCCGGCGGCAGGTCGATGGCTTCGATCTTCGGGCGGATGCGCGCGAGCGCTTCCGAGGCAAGCTCGTCAGGCCCGGGGTCAGCCTGCGCCTTGATCGTCCACACGCGGTCCAGCCGCCGCACGCGCGCATTGCGCCAGCCGGTATCAAAGCCACTCACCACCTCAAGCAGCGGCACCGATTGGCCGGTGGCCTGGGAGGGGATCTGCACATTGCCGATGTCGGACACGCCTGCGCGTTCCGCCGCCGGCGCGCGCGACACGATGGGGATCAGCTCGTCCTGCTCCCGGTAATAGCCGATGGTGCGGCCCGAATAGTTGGAGCGCAGCGCATTGGCCAGGTCCTCGCGCGAGATGCCGAGCCGCCTTCCGCTGGTTTCGGAATAGACGGGCTCAATTACCGACACCTGCTGCCGCCAGTCATTCTTCACCGCCACCAGTCGGCCATCCTCGGACATGATGGTGGTGGCCTGGGTCGCAAGGTCCCGCAGCACGTCAGGGTCCGGGCCTGAGAACTGCGCCTCGATGAGCGAACCGCCGCCCGGCCCAAGCCGGAACCGCCAGACTTTTGTCTGCGCGTCGGGAAAAGCTGAATCCGCATAGGACTGGATGCGCGGCAATAGGCCCGCGATCAGCTCGGCGTCTTCAACCTTCAGCAGCAATTGCCCATAAGCGGAGTTCGGAGCCTCTGGCCCGTAGACCAGCATGTAGCGCAGCCCGCCCTGGCCGACATAGGTGGTGACGCTCTCAATACCCTCCAGCGCCCCAACCGTGCGGGCCAGCCGAGCCATGTCAGCGTCCGTGCGCGAAATGTCGGTACCTTCCGGCAGCCAGTAATCCACCACGATCTGTGGCGTGGTTGATGCCGGGAAGAACCCCGACTTGGTAAACTGGAACCCCCAGATCGACAGGCCGAACAGGGCAAAGGCGCCGACCACGACGATCCAGCGCCGCCGCAGCGCCCGCTGCATGAAATCCTTGTACAGAACAAAGAACCGGCTTTCGGACGCATCGGCCGTGCCGCTGTCTGCAGTTTCCTTGAAAAGCCAGTCGGCCATCAGCGGCACAAGGGTAATCGCAAACACCCAGCTGAACAGCAACGAAATCAGGATCACCCAGAACAGGTGATTGGTGTATTCCGCCGTGTTGCCGGCGGCAAAGCCGATGGGCGCGAAGGCAATGATGCCGACGATGGTGCCACCCAGAAGCGGCCACCACGTCCGGGTCACGATGTCCATTGCGGTTTCGAGCTTGCGGCGGCCCTGCTGCACGCCGACGAGAATGCCCTCGGTCACCACGATAGCATTATCGACCAGCATGCCCAGCGCGATGATCAGCGCTCCCAGCGAAATGCGGTGCATGGGGATGCCCACCAGATTCATGGTGGTCAGCGTCGCAGCGATCGTCACCACCAGCACGGCGCCGATGATGAGCGCCGAGACCCGGCCCATGAAGATCAGCAGCGTCACCAGCACGATGGCCAGTGCCATGAGCACATTGAGGGCGAAGTCCTGCACCGCGTCGTCGGTCACCGCTCCCTGATTGTAGTATTCGTGGATCTCGATGCCGATGGGCCGGTCCGGCATTTCCCGCGCCAGCGTCTCGCGCACGCCGTCGGCGACCTTCACCACATTGGCCCCGCTCACATTGGCGATGCCGATCCCCAGCGCCGGATTGCCATTGTGGCGCAGGATAAAGCTCTGCGGGTCCTTGAGCTCCCGGCGCACATTGGCAATGTCGCGCAGATAGACAACCCCGGTCGTACCCGAACCGTCTGACGCCGTGGTGGAAACGACGATGTTCTCGATGGCGCTGACGGAATCCACACTCCCAGTTGGCAGTATCTCGATCCGCAAATCATCAATGCGCGCGCTGCCGGCGGGGACGACCGAGTTCTGCTGCGCCAGATCGTTGAACACCTGGTCGATGGAAACGCCCAGCGCCGCCGCCCGGTCGCGCGCGATCTCCACATAGATTGCTTCTGACTGCACGCCGGTGATCACGACCTTGCCGACATCATCCACCGTCAGCAGACGCGTGCGCAGGCTTTTGACGTAGTCATGCAATTCGTCATCGGTGAAGCCTTCGCCGGTGACCAAATAGTAGATGCCGTAGACATCGCCGAAATCGTCATTCACCAGCGGCGTCGAGGCACCCGGCGGCAGGTCGCCGGTCGCATCCGTCACCTTGTTGCGCAGCTTCGTCCAGATGAGCTGAAGCGCGTCCTTGCTGGGGGAAAACTCGTATTTGATCTCGACGGTAATGCGCGACAGGCCGAAGCTCGAGACCGACCTGATCTCCTTGACTTCCTGCATCTCCTGGATCGCCGTTTCCAGCGGCTCGGTGACTTCGAGCGCCACTTCCTCCGGCGTCGCCCCGGGATACTGGGTGATGACGACAGCCTCGCGGATGGTGAATTCCGGATCCTCGAAGCGCGGCATGTTGAGATAGGCCATCCACCCGCCGAACAGGAAGATGAGGATGGTGATAACGCTGATGAGGCGGTTCTTGACCGCAAACTCTGCCGGGTTCATCGCTGCCGCTCCTATTGCCCGTAGGGGCGGACCTTCATGCCCTCTGCCAGATAGGAAACGCCGGCCTCGACAATGATGTCGCCGGGTTCAAGCCCGCCGGTCACCGGGATGCCTTCCTCAAGCCACGGGCCGGTCTCGATGGCCTGCTGGCTCACCGTCATCGTGTCGGGATCAACTTTCCACACATAGAGCGTCTCGCCGCGCGGCAGTACCGCGGTGCGCGGAATGGGCATGTGGCTCTCCCCATCGCGGCCGTTGATTGCCAGGCTGGCCCGCAGCGTGCCCGTCATGCCCGGAAGGATGGTCAGCTCCTCCGGCGGCTCGAACGCGAAACTCACTTCGAAGGTCTGGGTGCGCGGGTCGGTCCGTGTGGATGTCGACACGATGGAGGCCGGGATCGGTGTGTCCTGTGCCGCGTCCAGGATCACCACGGTCTCGATCGGCTGGATCTGGTTGGAGTTCGCCACCAGCCGCGACGGGATCTGCACCACGGCTTCAGCAGCGCCGGTGGACTGGATCGTCACGATGGGTGTTTGCGGCGCGATGGTCTGGAACTGGTCCACATGCTTGGTGGCGATGACACCGTCGAAGGGCGCACGCATGGTGCTGTCCTCCAGCCGCTTGCGCGCATTGTCCAGCGCCGTCTTCGCAACGTCCCGGTCCTTCAGGCGTGTGTCATAGGTGCTGCGGGCGATCGTGCCCTTGTCGATGAGCTGGGCGGCGCGGTTGAACTGGGCCTGCGCGTTCCGGTACTGCGCCTCCGCCTGCGCCACATCGTTCTCGAAACTGCGCTGCTCGAGCTGCGCGATCAGCTCGTCCTTCGCCACCTCCTGGCCTTCGGAGACGGGGAACACTTCAAGCACCCCGCCGACCTCGAAGGTCAGCTCCGCGCTCGACCGTGCCTTGATGACAGCGGGAAAATTCGTGGTCCGCGCGTTGAGCGTTTCCTCAACCTCGAACAGCTTGGCCGGGCGTGCCGGCGGCTCGGCCGGGGCCGCATCATCCTCGGCGCAGGCGGCAAGCGCCGCTGAGAGGGCGACCGCAACGAGAAGACCCTTGGGGCCGTTTCGGGTGAGGGAGGGGAAACGGCGCAGGGGCATGCTCATCAATCCTGAGGTCCAGTTGAATCACCGCCTGATTAAAGCACGATCCGGCCTAATCCAAGACGTGCAATGCAGCCATGATCAGATGGCCGTCAGATGATTGTCGAAGGTCCCTCCGCCCGGTCCGGTTTCGTGGATGTCATTACTCTGCGCGTCAATTTCCCGGACCGCGCCGGTGCCTGACGTGAGGATGAACCGGCCCGGCGTGCCCGATGCCGCCACGCCGCAGCAATCCGCCAGCCGCACCGTCTTCACGTAGCGTTGTGCCACGGCGTCGAACAGCACCGCCATCCCGCCGCGCGGCGAGGTGGCAGCCAGATAGCGACCGGCCACGTCAAACGCGACGCTGCCGCAATAACCCTTCATCCCTGCAAGCTCCGCTTCGGGCAGGGGCAGGGGCGTGAGGTGGGTGTCACCGGGCCGCGCCAGGGCCACTAGTGGCGGCTGCTCCATCCGCGCGCCCTCGAACTGCATCCCCACGGCAACCAGCCCGTGCGGTGCGATGGTGAGGTGGCGGATGCTGAGCTGGTGCCATTGAGGCGGCATGACCGCCTGCCCGGTGAGGCTGCCCGTCCGGCGGTCAATGAAGGCGAGGCTCGGGGCCATGGTGTCGATGTTGAGCTTGAGGCGTGGCATGTCCGGATGGGTGGCGATGCCCCCATTGGCGACCGCCAGTGTCACCCCGTCCGGCATCAGCCGCAGTTCATGCGGCCCGGTGCCGTGCGACGCAAATTCACCAAGGCGCGTGCCGTTCTCATGCAGGTCGTAGATGCCGATAACGCCCGTCTCTGCGTCATAGTCATTCTCCGTCGCGTAGAGCAGCCGCCCGTCCGGCGAGAAGGCCGCGTGCCCGTAGAAGTGCCGGCCCGCCGCCGCACTGATCTCGGCAAGAGGCGCAAGATCATCGCCAGACAGGACATGGAGATACCGCCCTGGCCGCCGCGCGGCAGCCGCCAGCAGCCTGCCGTCAGCACTTGCCGCGATGGCGTGCGGCCGCCCCGGCATATCGGCCTGTGCCAGCATCCTGCCGCGCGTGTCTATCAGTGCCAGCGCAAAATCGCCCGTCTCCCGCCGCAACCCGCTGACGAAGCGGCGCGGCGCATCATCATCTGCCAGCGCGCGCAGGGGCAGAAGCTGCGGTGCCAGCACCACCGCACCCGCCGCCGCCAGAAAGTGCCGCCGGTCAGTCACCATCGAGCGAATTGAATCCCACGCTCAGCCCCAGCGCCTCCGCCAGCCGCGTGCCGACGATCTGCCGCAAGGCGCGCAGCTGCGTAGCCAGGTGCGCCACCTTCTTGCGCTCTTCGGTGTCAGTCACGGCATCCGCCAGTGGCAGGGCAATGCTGTCTGCCGTCGCCCGCGTCTTGCTGAAGGCCTTGTCCATCAGCGGGGCAAGCGCCGTATCGGTCACGCTCTGGCCCGCCAGCGCCGCCAGGCCGGTTCCGTCCGGACCCTGATAAAGCGCTTCAAGCGCTGCGAGGTTGGCGCGGATCGTGTTTAGCGCGGCCTCCGGGGCAAGACCCTCGACATGGCCGGGCCGGGCGTCCGCGGGTGTCTTGCCCAGTGCCGGTTCGATCTTCAGCGCCAGGATGCGGCTCAGCTCATCATGCAGGCTCTTGAACAGGGCCAGCGTCGCGTCCGCATGATCCTCGAAGGGCAGGGCTCCGGTGCCCGGCGTGGTGAAGGCTGCAAGATAGGGCGTGTTGCCGCCGGTCCACTCATCGCGGATGGCACTCGTCATCCGCGCCACATTCCCGGCAATCGCCCGCGCCAGGTCACAGTGCGGCGTCCCCGGTGCGGCACTGTCGTCACCGTTGAACAACGCGTCCAGCGCCGGCACGCCCTGAACGGCGAAGGACTGGCGCGCGACATCTATGTCGCCACCCTCTTCCTCAGCCTTGGCCAGCGCCGAGGACAGGGCGTCTGCCACCTTGCCGCGCGCCTGCGGCCAGAAATTGATCCGCAGGCTGCGCATCCCCAGTTCGGCGGGTCCGAACCGCAGATGCTCGGCCCCGGCCCAGCTGCGCCGGAACGCTGCCAGCGCCTGACGGGCCTCAGTCAGGGGCGCGTCTGCCGCGCAATAACTGTCCGTCGCAGCTGCCAGTGCCGTCCCGGCCTCTGCCAGCGCGTCATAAGCGGGCAGGATGTGTCCCTCGGCCACGGCTGCATTGACCGAGGCATAATCCGCCGCGCGGGCAGGGGTGGCGAGGCACAGGAGCGCGGCGAGGCCCGTTGCGAAGACGGCCGCCGGTCCGTGCCGCCTAGAGTGAATTGATGAACGCAAGAAGCGCCTCCCTGTCCTCGGCGGGCATCGCCGCCACATTGTCGCGGGCGGCCTGTGCCTCGCCGCCATGCCACAGAATGGCTTCAAGCACATTCCGCGCCCGGCCGTCATGCAGCAGCAATGTATGCCCGCTGACGGCCTCCGTCAGCCCGACGCCCCAGAGCGGTTGCGTGCGCCATTCCTGTCCGCTCGCGGCCCCCTCCGGCCGGTTGTCCGCCAGCCCCGGCCCCATGTCATGCAGCAGCATGTCCGAATAGGGCCAGATGAGCTGGAAGGACTGTTCCTCGCTGATGGCATCGCGCCGGGTCACGAATTTGGGCGTGTGGCAGCTGATGCAGCCGCTCTCATAAAACAGCTTTTTGCCTGCCAGCACCTGCGGATCATCCACGTCGCGCCGGGTCGGCACGGCGAGATTGCGGCTGTAGAACACCACCCGCTCGAACATGTCGTCCGTCGCTTCGGTGACCGTGCCGTCGCGCGTGCCGCCATGGGGGGCGTCCCGGCAGCTGTCCTGCGCGCCTTCCCGGCAATCGCCGTAGTGGGTGCGGAAGAGGGGAGTGGAAATGCCGATATCGCCATGGAACGCGGCAGCCGATTGCTGCGCAACGCTCGGCTCGCCCGCCTTCCAGCCGAACCGCCCGAGCTCAACCTCGCCGGTCTCGTGGTTAAAGGCCCAATTGGGCCGGCCGGAAATCCCGTCACCGTCTTTGTCCTCCGGGTCGGCGCCCGCAAGAATGTCCTCGGCGCGAATGGCCTCGAGCAGCCCGAGCCCGATCATCGGCGACGCGACGCGCGGCGACAGCATCACGTCCGGATGCATCGGCCCGTATTTCAGATTGACCGCCTCATAGACCGGCCGCCGCAGCTTCACCTCGGTCCCGTCGCCCAGGGTGACGATCTCTTCCTCATAGGCGATCTTCATGTCGCCTTCGGCGTCATGACCCTGGATCGAGAAATTCTGAAGCTGGCCGCCATAGGCCGGATCGGGAATGACGCTTGCGAGATAGGTCGCAAGCGCAGTCCGGTCGTCTTCCGTCTGCGGCGGAATGGAGAGGCGCAGGAACATGGAAACCGGCGTTTCCCCTGCCGCAGGCGGATGGCCACGCCCGTCCTTCAGATGGCAGCGCTGACACGAGCGCGCGTTGAACAGGGGACCCAGCCCGTCGGACGATTGGGTGGAACTCGGCGACGACACCCAGATCTTCTTGAAGATGCCATTGCCGACCCGGAAATCGAGTTGCCGCTCGAAGGGCATGTTGGCGGATGGCTGGGAGAAGGCGTCCCTGTTCGGGTGCTTGAAGCTGGTGGCAGCGCCGCCCGGCCGCGTTTCGAATGGTTCGGGCGCGGAGAAATCCGTCGCAGGCGCCGTGACCCTGGCGACCCGGGCCGCCTCTCCGGCATCACGGGCGGCAACAGGCGTGACCGCCGCACCGAGGAGCGCTGCACAAACAGCAATGGCCCCGCCGGCAAGGGCAGGGCCACGCATCATTATCGTGCGGAAGAGGCGGCCAGCCGGAAGCCGAAAGACGAAACGCGTCCTGACACTCACCGGCTGGCCTTTCTTCTCGCTGTCTTACTCGAACACCGCTTCGGGGGCATCGAGGCTGTCGGAGCCCTCAAAGGCGATCGGCTCAAGGCCGAGCACCGCAACGGCACCTTCGATGTCACGGGTCTGCGCGGTCAGGCCGTCGATGGCGGCCTGAACCACGGCGTTGCCCGCCTCATTGCCTTCGCCGATCATCTGATCATAGGCCTCGCCATTGTCAGCGCGGTCTTTCAGCGCACCCATGGCTGCCATGGTTGCATCGAGGCTCGCCACCAGCGCCTTGTCGGCCTCGCCATCCTTGGCGGCCACGAGGTCGGACACCGACGCACCGTCAACCACCGACCCGTCAATGCGGGTGTAGCGGCCGCGATAGGCATTCACGATGCCCAGCGCGTCGTAATAATGGCTGTTGTGGGTGTTGTCGGCGAAGCAGTCATGCTCCTCCTCCGGGTCGTGCAGCAGCAGGCCGAGCTGCATGCGCTCACCGGCAAGCTCGCCATAGGAGAGGCTGCCCATGCCGGTCAGGATGCGGGCCACACCGGCATCTTCGCCCTCGGCGGTAAGGTCGGCGCGCGCGTCGCCCTCAGGGCCCCAGGCTGAGGCCATCCACTCAAGGTCGTCCACGAGCAGGTGCGTGGCAGTCAGCAGATATTCGCCGCGGCGCGCGCAATTTCCATTGGTGCAGTCATCACCCTTGGCGTAGTCCGTCCACGGACGGTCGCCGGCACCTGGTCCGGTCCCGTTCAGGTCCTGGCCCCAGAGCAGGAATTCAACCGCGTGATAGCCCGTTGCCACATTGGCTTCCACGCCGCCCAGCTCGTGCAGCGTCTCGGCCAGCAGCGCCGCGTTAATGGTGGAGGCATCCACCGTCTCGCCGCTGAGGGTCAGCTCCGCATTGGCGATCACATTGGCTGCATAGGCCGCGTTATCGCCGGAAGACGTGCCGTAGGACGCGTCCACATAGTCGATGAGGCCTTCATCCAGCGGCCAGGCATTCACCCTGCCTTCCCAGTCATCCACGATCGGGTTGCCGAAGCGATAGACTTCCGTCTGCATGTAGGGCACGCGGGAGGCGAGCCACGCCTCACGGGCAGCGGTCATCGTCTCGGCGGACGGATCGGCGACCAGCGCCTTGACAGCGGTTTCCAGCTGCTTGGCGAGCGTGACGGAATCCTCATAGCCCGCCTGGGCGATATCCGCGTAGGTGTCCAGCACGGCATCCTTGCCGGGTGCGGTACCCTGCGCGGCATGGGCCATGGCCGGTGCCAGTGCAAACGCACTGGCTGCGATGGCGATCAAATGTGTCTTCATGAAATGTCTCCCGACTGTGCCTTAAGGGGCTGAAAAGGGAAGGGTGTAGGTGAGGAGAGCGCCGACCGTGTTGGAGTCCGAATTGGACTCCTCGGTGTGCTTGTAGCCGATGTCCAGCGCCAGTCCGTTGTCGAAGGCATAGCCGCCGGAGACCTGGAACTGGTTGTCATCCACGTCGCCGGCCCCGGCCGGGTCGATGGTGCGGATGGTGTCGGACACGGCGATATTCCACGGCCCGTGCACGAGGGCCGCACCGAGGGTGATGTAGTCGCGGTCTTCGGCGATGCCGCCGGCGTCAGACTGGTGGACATACTCGACCACCGGTCCAAGCACCGTGTCCTCGCCGATCTCGAACTCGCCATAGAGCGCCGCGGCGATGCCGAATTCGTCTTCCGGGTTGCCGGTGCCGCCTTCCTGGCTCTCAAAGCCCAGATGGTAGGCAAGGCCGGGCACCACGATGCCGAGGTCACCGTCCAGCGCCACGGCGAAAGAAGAGAAGTCTTCCGTGTTGCTGACACCGCCGGACGACTTCCGGTTGCGCGGCCGCTCGGTAATCAGGGATTCAGACAGGAAGCTGGTGTCGGCGAAGAAGGTGGAGGCAGTGATGGTGTGCAGCCCCGTCTCGTCATTGCCGAGGGTAACGCTGCCGCCCAGGCCGATCCGTTCGGTCAGCTCGTAGTCTTCGGCGAGATCCGTGCCATAGATGCCAGGGGCAATGTCCCATGCCACACCGAAGGCCGGATTGATCTTGCCGCCGAACAGCGAAAAGCTGTCGGTCGCGTATTGCAGGAACAGGGTTTCGACGAACAGGCCCTCATCCTCGAAGAAGCGGTCGTCGCGCGGGTCCGGGTCCAGCACAGGCTCCAGCACAAGGCCCGCCTCGATGGAGAATTCCTCCGTGAACCGAACACTCACCGCAGGTTCGATCTTCGTGTAGAGGTCGTTCAGCTCCGCATCCCGGTCGTCGGAATCGTAGGTGTAATCGTTCTGGATCTCGATCGGGATCTCGCCCTCGATGTGCGGAAAGCTGTCTTCCGCAAGGGCAGGGGCCGTGAGGCAGGTTGTGGCCGCGAGCGCGGTCAGGGTCGTGGCGATGGCGGAGAATCGTGGCAAGGCAAAGCCCCCATTGGTGTTTGTTGTTGGTCGCCGCCTCCGAAACGCGGAAGCAGTATGAAAAGTCCCCAGCCGGGTGCTGCTTCTAATATAAATGCGACTTATTTGCAATTGCGCCTTTCCGCCGCAGCCCCGGCAAATCCGTTGTTGAGAATTGGACGCAAACCATGGAAGATGCAGGGCTACAGGGGCACATTTTCAACATCGGTACGGCTGCGTAGCTGCCGCCCATAGGGCGCACATACTCAGGCAAAGCCATATGTCATCGATTGGAGTGCCACCCATTCCGGCGGCCAATTCTATTCTCCTGCGTGATCGTCTCCGGGCGGAGACCCGTCCGGCGCATGACGCGCTGGATACGCGCCTTGCCCATGTCGACGTTTCATCCGTGGACGGACTGGCAGTGTTCCTGCGCATGCAGGCGCGCGCCCTTGGCGTCCTGTCCGAATGCGATGCGGGAAACATCAGCAAGCTGATGATCTCGGATCTGGCGCACCGTGCCCGGACGGACCTTGCGGTGCTGGGCCATCAGGTGCCGCCCGTTGCTGTCCCGCCTGTTGATGCTGCCCGGCTTCACCCGGATGCCGTGGATTACGTGCTGGCCGGGTCCCGCCTCGGCAACGCGGTGTTGAAGAAGTGCTGGCGCAGCAGCAAGCAGCCGGACGTCCGGCACGCCGCGGCCTTCTTCACGGCGCCGGATTATCTGGATGTGTGGAAGTCTTTTTGCACCGGTGCGGGCAGGGGTGACGCCCGCCTGCCGGGGAATGAAACCATCGTGACGGACGCCCGCGCCGTCTTCGCCCTGTTCAGCCATTACGCCGCCGATGCGGCCGAAGAGAAAGTGCCTGCCCTTGCGTGACCCCGACCCCACTCTCGCCGGTGAACCGGTGGACCTCAGCAATTGTGACCGGGAACCGATCCACATTCTCGGCCACGTGCAGGATTTCGGCTGCCTGGTCGCGGTCTCCGCCGACTGGATCATCGCCCATGCCTCCACAAATTGTGCTGACAAGCTGGGCTTCGATGCGGAAGCGATGATCGGCGCGCCCTTCGGCGACATCTTCCCCAGCGGCCTCGCTCATGATCTGCGCACCCGTATGCAGACGCTCGCCAACGAGAATGCGTCGGCCCGCCTGTTCAGCTATCCGGTCTTCGGCGATGGCCGGCGCTTCGATGTGTCGATCCATGCGTCCGGCCACCTCACGGTGCTCGAGTTCGAGCCCCGTGCCGACGAGCCTGGCGACAGGGACGACGCAGCGCAGGTGCAGGGCCTGATCGCCCGCGTGGCGCGCCACGACGAGATGGAAAGCATGGCGCGGGAAGCCGCCCGCGGCCTCAAGCTCCTTTGCGGCTTCGATCGGGTGATGGTCTACCGCTTCGAGGAAGACGACACGGGCACGGTGATCGCCGAAGCCGCGGGCCCCGGCATGGAGTCCTTCCTTGGCCTGCGCTATCCCGCCAGCGACATTCCCAAGCAGGCGCGCGCGCTTTACTGCCGCAATATGCTCCGGCTCATCGCGGATGTGGACGGGGCCATCCATCCCATCATTCCCGACGTGATGCCCAATGGCGACCGGCTGGACCTGTCCCTATCGGTCGCCCGCGCCGTGTCGCCCATCCACCTGGAATATCTGCGCAACATGGGGGTAGGGGCCTCCATGTCGGTCTCGATCCTGCGCCAGGGCAAGCTGTGGGGCCTGTTTGCCTGCCACCACAACACGCCGCGCTACATCGATTTTGAAAAGCGGAGCGCCGTGGAGCTGTTCGGCCAGCTGTTCAACTACGAGCTTGCCCAGCTCGAGATGAACGAGGAACTTCAGCAGGCGAACAAATCCCGCGCCCTGCATGACAGGCTGATGGTCAAGGTCTCCAGCGGTGTTGACCTAGCTACCACGCTGGACACCATCGGGGCCGACATCGAAGAGGTCATCGATTTCGACGGCATCTCGATCTTTTCCAACGGCCATTATGTTGCCCAGGGCCCGGCGCCCACGGCGGAGGAGTTCGCAGGGCTTGCCCGCTTCCTCAACACCACCCAGGCCGGCCACATCTATTCCACTGACTGCATCTCCGCCCGCTATGCCAAGGGCGATGATTTCGTCGAGCGCGCCGCCGGCATGCTGGCGCTGCCCATCTCCCGCCAGCCGCGCGATTACATCGTGCTTTTCCGCCGCGAACTGGTGCGGACGGTGTCCTGGGCCGGCAATCCGGACAAGCCCGTCGAGATCGGCCCGCATGGCTCGCGCCTCACCCCGCGCAAGAGCTTTGAGGCTTGGCAGGAAGTGGTGCGCGGCCGCTGCGCGCCATGGACCCGCGCTGAGAGGCGTGCGGCTGATGCCCTGCGTGTGACCCTGCTCGAAGTGGTGCTCAAGATCGCCGACGAGACCAATGCGGTCCGCAAGCGGGCGCAGGAGCAGCAGGAACTGCTGATCGCCGAGCTCAACCACCGTGTGCGCAATATCCTCAATCTAATCCGCAGCATCGTCGCCCAGGGGCGCGGGTCCGGCGTGTCGATCGACGAATATTGCCGGGTGCTGGACAACCGGATCTATGCCCTGGCCCGCGCCCATGATCAGCTGACGGGCACCAAGTGGTCATGGGTGTCGCTGCGCTCCCTCATCGACAACGAAATCACCGCGTTCCTCATGGAGCGCGCCGCGCGCGTCTCCGTCGTCGGCGACGACGTGGACCTGTCGCCGTCCGCCTTCACCTGCCTGGCGCTGGTCGTGCATGAACTTGTCACGAACTCGGCCAAATATGGGGCCCTGAGCAATGAGACAGGGACCGTGGACATGGCCATTGCCCGCCGCCCCGATGGGCGCCTGTCCATCACCTGGCGCGAAAAGGGCGGGCCTGCGGTCAACGCGCCGACCCGGCGCGGCTTCGGCACCACCATCATCGAGCGGTCCGTGCCTTTCGAGCTCAAGGGTGAAGTGGATGTGCGGTTCAAGGTTACGGGCATGGAGGCCGATTTCGTGATCCCGGAAAGTCATGTGCGGGAAGGCGCGGCCACGTCCGCCGGCACGGTCGCGGCGGATGAGGAAGCCGCTGTCGATGTGCGTCTGGACGGCCCCGCGCTCGTGGTGGAGGACAATCTCATCATCGCGATGGATGCGTCCGACATGCTGGGCGATCTGGGTGCCGAGCCTGTGATCACCGCCAGCCGCGTCTCGGACGCGCTGCGGGAGCTGGACGCCCACGATTTCACCTTCGCCCTGCTTGACGTGAATCTTGGCGAGGAGACGTCCGCCGCCGTCGCCCGGGCCTGTGCGGAGCGCGGCATCCTCACGCTCATGGCCACGGGCTACGGGGCCGAGGAGGCAGCGGTGGAAGACCTGCCCGACCTGCCGACCCTGCAGAAGCCCTATACTAGCGAGCATCTGAAATCGGCCATCGGCAAGGCGCAGAAGGCTGCCCGCGACAAGTAAGCCCCTGAACTGAGGTGGAAGCGCGGCGGAGGGCCAGCCGGGCTGACGTAAATGTGAGTGACTGAAGCTCGCTTCATCTTGCCCGCGCACGCCAAATGACCTATGGTCATTTCAATGCGACGCGCTGGCCGGAGAAAGGATTCGCTCCCCGGCCGAGCTGGAACGTGCCGGGTGCCCTTGTGGGGCAGCCCGTTTCGGGAGGGATCCGCCCCATGATCAATCTGACCATCAATGGTAAACCGGTGTCGCTGGATGTCGACCCGGAAATGCCAATCCTCTGGGTCATCCGTGAAGAATTGCAGATGACCGGCACCAAGTTCGGCTGCGGCATCGCCGCCTGCGGGGCCTGCACCGTGCACCTGGACGGTGAACCCATCCGCGCCTGCTCGACGCCCATCGAGGCTGCCGAGGGAGCCGAGATCACCACCATCGAGGGCCTGTCCGATCCGGACGGCGCGCTGAGCAAGGTCCAGCAGGCCTGGATCGACGCCCAGGTGCCGCAATGCGGCTACTGCCAGTCAGGCCAGCTCATGTCCGCAGCAGCGCTGCTGCGCGACAACCCCAACCCGAGTGACGACGACATCGACGCTGCAATGTCAGGCAATATCTGCCGCTGCGGCACCTACACACGCATCCGCGCGGCCATCAAGGCCGCCGCGCGCGCCTGAACCGGGAGGGTCCTTCCATGAACAAGTGGTCCCGTCGCGCCTTTATCGGCGCTGGTGTGGCAGGCGGCGCAGCCCTGGTCGTGGGCGTTGCCATCCGGCCGGGCAATCCCGTCGACAGCCTGGCGAAGGACGCCGCCGTCGAGGGTGAGCAGCTGATCAATGCCTGGGTTAAGATCGGCGAAGACAATGTGGTGACGGCGATCACGCCGCACACCGAAATGGGGCAGGGGGCACTCTCCACCCTGGCCCAGATGCTGGCCGACGAAATGGATGCCGATTGGGACAAGGTCGAGGTCATGTCCGCCCCGGCCAATGGCGACTATGTCTCCTCCGAGATGGCCCGCCTGTTCGTCGCGCCCGATCTTGATGTCGGCGCCTGGCTCGAGCCCACCGTGGACGGGGTGTTCAAGAACCTGTCCTACATGATGGATCTCTATCTCACCGGCGGCAGCTTCTCGATCCGCTCCACCGGCCAGCGCGGCATGCGCGTGGCGGGTGCCGCAGCCCGGGAAATGTTGGTAGCCGCCGCCGCCGACGCGTGGGACGTTCCGGCAGGCGAAATCACCACCGAGAAGAGCCGCCTCTATCACAAGGCCAGCGGCCAGTCGGCGGACTATGCGGACTTCGCCGTCGCCGCCGCCGATCAGAGCCTGCCCGCCAAGCCGACCCTCAAGACGGTGGACGAGTTCAAGCTCATGGGCACCTCCGCCCAGCGCCTGGACATCCCCTCCAAGGTCGACGGCACCGCTCAATACGGCATCGATGCAACGGTGCCGGGCCAGAAGATGAAATATGCCGCCGTGCTGTCATCCCCCGTGCCCGGCGCGGTTGCCGACAGCATGGATGACACCGAGGCCCGGTCCATGCGCGGCGTCGAGACCGTGCTCAACATGGGCTCGTTCATCGCCGTGGTGGCCGACAGCTACTGGCACGCCCAGCAGGCGGTGAACGCCGTCAGCGTCACCTATTCGCAGACGCCGACCGATGGCCTTGATCAGGCCGGCATGTTCGCCACCTTCGACAAGGCCCTGAATGAGGCAGGCGCCAATGGCGGTGACACCCTGTTCGAGCAGGGCAATACGGGCCGCGCGCTGGAGAAGGCCTCGACCGTTATCGAGGCGGAGTACCAGGTGCCCTTCCTCGCCCATGCCTGTATGGAGCCGATGAACTGCACCGTGTGGATCCGCGACGGCAAGGCGGATTTCTGGCTCGGCACCCAGGCACCCCTGCGCTGCCGCACGGCCGCAGCCGACATTCTCGACATCGGCCTTGATGACATCACCATCCACATGCAGCAGATGGGCGGCGGCTTCGGGCGGCGTTCGGCCACTGACATGGTGGAGATGGCAGCCCGCGTGGCGAAGGAGGTGGGCGGCGGCCCCCTCAAGCTTATCTGGTCGCGCGAGGAAGACATCCAGAAGGCGGCCTACCGCAACGCCACCACCAGCCGCTTCCGCGGCGGGCTGGACGAGGCCGGCAAGCCGGTGGCCTGGGACAATGTGTTCCTCTTCCACAACGACCCGGCGGACGCGTCCTTCGTCTCCTATTACGACACCGGCAGCCAGCATATCCGCGCCCTGAGTGACGTGGACCTGCCGCTGCCGTTCTGGGCCTGGCGGTCGGTGGACCACTCCCAGCACGGCTTCTTCGTGGAGTCCTTCGTGGACGAGATGGCCCAGGCCGCCGGCAAGGACCCGGTGGAGTTCCGCCTGTCGATGCTCGGCAACTCGCCGCGGTTCGCCACTGTGCTGAAGAAGGCTGCCGCCATGGCGGACTGGGGCAGTGCCCAGCCCGCGGGCCATGGCCGCGGCGTGGCGCTGGTGCGCTCCTTCAACACCATCGTCGCCATGGTGGCTGAAGTGGACATGACCAGGGGCGCCCCCCGCGTGCGTAAGGTCTTCTGCTGTGCTGATCCGGGCTATGCCATGAACCCGGACGGCTTCACCGCCCAGATGGAAGGCGGCATCATCTACGGTCTCACCGCCGCCCTGCACGGCGAGATCAGCATCCGCAACGGCGCCGTGGAACAGAGCAATTTCCACGACTACGAGATGGTGCGCATGGATGAGGCACCGGACATCGTGGTGGAGATCATCAACGGCAATCCGGAAGATATCGGCGGCGGCGGCGAGCCGGGCACACCGCCCATCGCCCCGGCGGTCGCCAACGCGATCTTCAATGCCACGGGCGTCCGCCCGCGCAAGCTGCCCCTGTCCGGCCAGTCTTTCTCGGTCTGACCGGGCGCGGTCAGACCCGGCCACAGCCTCACGACCCGGCGCGCCCGTGCGGCCTGTTCCGCGCGGGAGCGCTTGTGTCGTGCCTCATGCCTTAATTGAATCAAGGAATGCCTTTGTGAGTTTCTGGCTCCCGTGCCGCTTGGCCGCCATGCCGACTTCCTTCACCTTCACGGCCACTTCCGCAGCCTGCGTGGGCCCGCCGGACCGGCAGTTCTTCATGGGTGGCGTCGCCATGGCAGCGGCCGTGGCGGCAGCCGAGGAGGCAACCGGCAAGCCGCTGCTATGGGCCACCATGCAGTTTGTCTCCGGCGGCATGCTGGGCGATCGCGTGGACATTGATGTCGATCCACGCGGCGGCCGCAACATCGTCCAGGTTGGAGTCACCTCGCGCGTGGAGGGGCGCCTGGTGCAGGACATGGTGGCAGCCCTGGGTGCGCGGGACGGATTTCCGGAAACCCGGTTCATCGAGATGCCGGAGGTGGCAGCCCCCGCCGCGTGCTCGCCGAAGCCTGACGACAAATTCGCCCAGGACGGCAACATGCTGGCCCAGTTCGAGCGCCGTACGGCCTTCGAGGATAATAGTACGGGTGCGGAATATATGTGGGTGCGCCCTGTCGCCCGGTCGCAGGTGACAGCACCGCTGCTGGCGCTGACCTCGGACTTCTTCCTCGGCGCCCATCCCCTGTCGCGCGGCGGCACCAGCCTCGACAATACGGTCAGGCTCCATGCCCTGCGCCAGACGGAGTGGATCCTCTGTGCAACGCAGCTCTCCGCCATCGGCAACGGTGCCATCCACGGCACAATGCTCCAGTTCGCCGAAGACGGCACGCTGCTGGCAACCTCAAGCCAGACCGGCTTGCTTCCACGATTGCCCGTCAATACGTCCAGATAACCAGGTGAGGATTTCCGCATGACAGAGTTCGGATTCGAAACAACGGTGAAAGAGGTGCTGGAGGGGGTGGATCTATCCGGCAAGCTCGCGGTGGTGACCGGCGGTGCAAGTGGCCTCGGCCTTGAGACGGTGCGCGGCCTGTGCGGCTGCGGCGCGAAAGTGGTCGTCCCCGTGCGCGATCCGGCAAAGGGAGAGGAGGCCGCTTCGTCCATCCGCGCCGCCGTCCCCGGGGCAGACATCACCATGATGCCCTGTGACCTTGCCAGTTTCGAAAGCATCCGAGGCTTCTGCGATGCCTTCAATGCACAGCATGGGCGCATTGACCTGCTGATCAACAATGCCGGTGTCATGGCTTGTCCCTTTGCCACGACGGCGGACGGCTTCGAGATGCAGTTCGGCGTCTGCCATCTTGGCCACTTCCTGCTCACCAACCTGCTGATGCCGGCCGTGTTGCGCGGCGCGCCCGCCCGGATCGTCAACCTGTCGTCGCGCGGGCACCATTTTGGTCCGGTCAATCTGGCCGATCCGAATTTCGCCGAGACGCCTTACGAGAAATGGGATGCCTATGGGCGCGCCAAGACCGCCAATATCCTGTTCACCGTGGAGCTCGAACGCCGTTTCTCAGACAAGGGCGTGCATGCCTATGCGGTCCACCCCGGTGCCATCGCCACGGCGCTTGGCCGTCACCTGTCTGAGCAGGATATCAAGGACATGGTCGCCCGTGCCACCTCAAGGTCCGAGGAGGGGTTCCGCATGAAGTCGCCGGAGCAGGGAGCGGCGACCACGGTCTACGCAGCCACGTCGCCGGCGCTTGAGGGGCAGGGCGGCATCTATCTCGAGGATTGCCACGTCTCCGAGATCAATGACGATCCCAATGCCGCCAGCGGCGTGCGCTCCTATGCGCTTGACGCGGATACGGCACGCAAGCTGTGGGCGGCCTCGGAAAAGTGGACGGGGCTGGCAGGCTGACCCGGCGGGACTTCGTCAGAGGGGTGCGGCAATGGCGGCCGGCTAGTCTGCCGCCTGCGCCGGCATCCGCACCTGCACCCGCGTCGGCCGCTCGCCGCCCTGGCCATAAAGATTGACCTTGAGGCTGGAGATCGCGTGCACCAGCGCATTGGGGGCAATCTTCTCGTGGCCGGTCCAGGTGATATTGGGGAAGCGGTCGAAGATGCGCTCAAAGGCGAGCCGCAGCTGCATCTGTGCCACGCGGCTGCCAAGGCATTTGTGCACCCCGTGACCAAACGCGATGTGCTTGTCCACATTGTCGCGCATCATGTCGAACCGGTCCGGGTCAGGGAAAACCTCGGGGTCGCGGTTGCCCGCGCCATACCACAGCACCACCTTCTCATCCTTGGCGATGCGCTGGCCGTTGAGCTCGGTGTCCTCCGCTGCCGTGCGCCGCATGTGCTTCACCGGCGAGATCATCCGCAGCGCTTCCTGCGACATGCGCGGGATCAGCGACGGATCATCCAGCACCATCGCCCGCTGGTCAGGAAACTCCGTCATCAGGCGAATGGTGCCGGACAGCGAATTGCGTGACGTGTCATTGCCGGCGAAGACGATCAGCAGCCATGAGCCGTCGAGGAATTCCTGCGACAGCAATTCCCCATCAATCTTTGAATGCGCAATGATCGACAGAAGGTCCGGACGCGGATTATTGCGCCTGTCCGCCATCACCCGTTCCCCATAGGCGAACATGTCCTTCACCGCCGGGCCGAAGCGGAAGGGGAAGGTCGGCTCTGACAGGAAGGTGCGCATCGGGTTGGTGGTGAACTGGGAGGCCAGCTCCAGATAGTGCATCCACTCCACGATCTTCGGCCGGTCTTCCTCTTCCACGCCGAGCATTTCGCACAGGGTGAACAGCGGCAGCTGAGTGGAGAAGAACTTCACGAAATCCACCACCGGGCCGTTGGCTTCCAGGTCGTCCAGCAGGCTGTCGATCTTGCGGCCCACCTTCTCGCGGATGCTCTCCACATAGGCGGGAATGAAGAAGTCCTTCTGCTGAATGCGCAGTTCCATGTGGTGCGGCGCATCCATGTTGATCAGCGAGTTGAGCGCCGCCGGCACCAGCTTCTCCGGCTTCCATTTTTCGCGCGGGCCGATGGCGATGTTGATGCTGCCGCGCTGGGACGAGAACACGTCCGGCGCCAGCTCCACCTGCTTGATGTCGTCATAGCGGCTGACAGACCAGAAGCCCGACGCCTCGCGCCCCATGGGCGACCACATCACTGGCGCCGTCTCGCGCATCTTCGCGTAGAACTCATAGGGCTGCCCGCCCGTCCACGCCGCCGGGTTCCACAGCTGGAACTCGTCCAGCATCGGATAAACCGCGTCGTTCACCGGCGTCTGCACGCCGCGGTCAATCAGGATCTCATCGCTTACAAGGCGCATGTCTTTGCATCTTTATCTGTTGCGCGGAAAGTGGCTGAGCGCCATCTGTCCGGGTGCGTGTGTCTCAAGCGTCTGGCCGAAAAAGCTAGCAACACACTCATCCCGCGGCCAGAGCGGGAAACTGATTTCACCACCTGGCAGCACCTGGCACGGAAGCGAAAAATGCCGAAAATCTCCATCCCCGACCTGCCGGCCTATAGCGGTTCCGGACCCATCACCCGCATCGCCGGTGCGCTTGGTGCGTATGAGGGGCGGGCGATTTCCGCAGCGTTCGGCATGGAAAAACTCGGCGCCGCCATCGAGACCCTGATGCCCGGCTCGGCTTCCTCCCACCGCCACTGGCATGAGCGGACGGACGAGCTTGTGGTGGTGCTGGAAGGTGAAATTTTTCTTGTCGAAAATGAGGGTGAAACCCTGCTGCACCCCGGCGACATCGCCGTCTTCCCGGCGGGAATCGACAATGGGCACTGCCTGAAGAACAGATCCGATGCCCCGGCCCGCTTTCTGGTGGCCGGCACCCGCGACCCCCAGGACCGCTGCATCTACCCCGATGCCGGGATCATCATGGAGCCGGACGGGCGGCTGGTGAGGACGGACGGGCGGCCAGTGGCGGACGGCTCTCCATAGCGGTTCCGCCTGACGAGACATAGGTGCCTGGCGGGCCCGCCTAGTGCCTGACAGAAGACAGGCCTGTTGACGGCTTGCAAGCGGCGTCCCGCGTCCATATTGTAACAATATAACAATACATCATGCGTCTGGCTGCCGCCCCATGGCGCGCCAGCCAGATTAGACGCACGGCAAGGATCAGCTCCCCATGGCACCCCAAGACCGTCTGCCCGTCACCGTGCTTTCCGGCTTCCTCGGGGCCGGCAAGACGACCCTGATGAACCACATCCTCAACAACCGCGAAGGCAAGCGCGTTGCGGTGATCGTCAACGATATGAGCGAGGTGAACATCGACGCCGATCTCATCCGCGATGGCGGGGCCAATTTAAGCCGCACCGAAGAGTCCCTGGTCGAGATGACCAATGGCTGCATCTGCTGCACCCTGCGAGACGATCTCCTGCAGGAAGTGCGCAAGCTCGCAGAGGATGGCCGCTTCGACTATCTGCTGATCGAGTCCACCGGCATTTCCGAACCCCTGCCGGTTGCCGCCACCTTCAATTTCCGCACGGAGGAAGGCGAAAGCCTTGAGGACGTCTCCCGCCTCGACACCATGGTGACGGTCGTCGACACGGCGAACCTGCTCAACGACTACGCCTCGACCGACTTCCTCAAGGACCGCGGCGAGGCGCTGGGTGACGAGGACACCCGCTCGCTGGTCAATTTGCTGGTCGATCAGATCGAGTTCGCCGATGTGGTCATTCTCAACAAGATTGACGCGGCAACACCGCAGCAGCTGGACGCGGCCCGCAAGATCATCCGCTCCCTGAACCCGGACGCGGAACTGATCGAAACCAGCATGTCGAACGTGCCGCTCGACCGGGTGCTGGATACCGGCCTGTTCGATCACGACAAGGCCGAGGAGCATCCGTTGTGGTTTAAGGAACTCTATGGCTTCGCCGACCACAACTCCGAAGCGGATGAATATGGCGTCACCAGCTTTGTCTACCGGACACGCCGCCCGTTCCATCCGGAGAAGTTCCACGCCTTCATCAATTCGCCCTGGCCGGGCGTCATCCGCGCCAAGGGCCACTTCTGGCTGGCGACGCGCCCGCAATGGGTGGGCGAGCTGAGCCAGGCCGGCGCCCTCGTGCGGCACGAGGCCATGGGCTTCTGGTGGTCCAGCGTGCCGAAGGAGCGGTGGCCGGATCATCCGGAATGGCGCCGTCACCTGGCCGAGAAATGGGACCCGGTCTATGGCGACCGCCGCCAGGAGATTGTCTTCATCGGCACCGGCATGGACGAAGCCGCGCTGCGCCGCCGCCTCGACGCCTGCCTGGTGGGCGAGCAGGACGCACTGGCGATGCAGCTCGATGACTGGAAGAGCCTCAATGATCCGTTCCCGCAATGGATTCCCGGAGAGGCGGCGTGAGCAGCCTGCTCGCCGAGATGGATGGCAGCATGGCCGAGGCACGCATGACAGGCGTGCGTGCCCCTATCATGAGCTCTCCTACCATTGCGACCTGCGACACGGCGGAGGGGCTGGCCGCCATCAATGGGGCGGATACGGAGCTTGTGATCTGGGAGCGTGCGCAGCCGGCCGCGCTGACGGCCTGGCTCGGGCAACTGGCTCCGTCGCAACTGCCGCATTTCCGCGTGCTGGCCCCCCTCGCTGACCTGCCGCGCGCGGTCATGGCGCAGGCAGATGAAAGCGGGATGCCGAATGAAGGGGCGCGTGACCTGCTGCTGGCTGATATCACGCGCCTTGCCACGGCCTTTGCCGCCATCGCCGGGGTTGATCTCGTGGATGTGCGGCTGGAGCGGATCAGCCATGATGCCTGCTGGCGGTTCCACCGTGATTGCGTCGATGCGCGCCTGCTCACCACCTATCACGGCCCGGCCACCGAATGGGTTCAGCCGCCTTACGCCGGCGACGCCCTGCGGGACCAGAAAGCCTATCAGGGCCCGTCCGAGCATCTCGGCATCCATGACGTTGCCGTATTCAAGGGAAGCTGCGCCGGGCCGGGCAGGGGCATCGTCCACCGTTCCCCGCCCATCGCCGGTACCGGCCAGACACGGCTGCTGCTCGTCCTCAACAAACAGTCCGCCGCATCGCCCAAACCCTGGACGCCGGTAGCTGCCAGCACCTAACCGGACAACGCCACCAGATCGGCCTTGAGCGGGCCGCTGTCGCCGCCTTCCAGCAGCATGTCGATCGCGTCATGGGTCTCGCGCCAGATCGGCACCGCGGCCACCAGCACGTCGCGACCGGCATCCGTGAGGCTCAACCGGCGCAAGCGGCGGTCCTTGTCATCCGGCGTCACCACCACGAGCCCCCGCCGCTCGAGCGGTTTCAGATTGGCGGTGAGAGTGGTGCGGTCCATCGCGAGAAAACTGGCCACCTCCGTGATCTTCGGTGGCGACGGCCGGTTCAGCGACACCATCAGGGAATACTGCCCATGGGTGAGGCCGACGGGCCGCAGCGCATCATCGAAGCGCCGGCCAATGGCCCGCGCCGCCCGTTGCAGATGCAGACACAGGCAGCGGTCACGAACCTCATGGGTGGTGGTCAACGGCAAATCAGATCGCATACACACTACAATACGTTGACATCAACATAGCGGTCAACTAGCGTCCGTCCATCGCCCGCCAAAGAGCAACGGAAAAGGGCATGCGCGGGAGCTGTTTTGGATTTGTCCCGCGGCCGCAACAGGCGCGCAGCTTTCAACAGGAGGAGCCTCATGATGAGCTATGTGGATGGGTTTGTGATCGCGGTGCCCACCGCCAAGAAGGACGCCTACCTCGAGATGGCCCGCGCGGTCGCCCCCGTCTTCAGGAAGCATGGTGCAACGTCGGTTGTCGAATGCTGGGGCGAGGATGTACCGCAGGGCGAGCTCACCTCATTCCCCCTGGCCGTCAAGGCAACGCCGGACGAAGGCATTGTGTTTTCCTGGATCGTCTGGCCTGACAAGGCGACCCGCGATAAGGGCAATGCCAAGGCCATTGCGGAGCTGGAAGAAGCCGGCGGCATGATGCCCGACGATACCCCTTTCGACACCAGGCGCATGATCATGGGCGGCTTCGATATGGTCGTGGACCAGTAGCGGTGATCAGATCACGGATAAATTGATGAAAGACAAGGCGCCAAAAGTCCGCACCTGCCTCTGGTTCGAAAAGGACGGCCTCGCAGCGGCCCGATTCTATACCTCGCTCCTGCCGGACAGCCATGTCGATACCGAACACATGCTGGGGCGCAACGAACCTCTCGTTATTGATTTCACCCTCGCAGGCGCCCCGTTCCAGATCCTCAATGGCGGCCCGCACTTCAAGCTGTCCGAAGCCGCCTCAATCGCCGTGCTGGCGGACGACCAGGCTGAGATCGACCGCCTGTGGCAGGCACTTACTGCCGATGGTGGCGAGGAAAGCCAGTGCGGCTGGCTGAAGGACCGCTGGGGCGTGTCCTGGCAGATCTACCCTCAAGCCCTGCTCGACATGCAATCCGCCGATGATCAGGACGCCGCCGAGCGGGCCCGCCAGGCCATGTACAGGATGACCAAGCTCAACATCGCTGAACTCGAGGCGGCGTTCGACGGGCGCGCCTGAACGGAGACGGGGCGGGGCACAAGGGTGCCGGCACCTCACTCCAGCGCGCCGAGCTCGCCGGCGGCATGGGCGGCTTTCACCGCTTCGATCTCGTCCAGTGTGCTCATCACGAACGGACCCTGGTGCACGAACGGTTCGCGCACCGGCGCGCCCTGAAGCATGGCCACCTGGGCCCCGTCAACGCTCTGTATACGGATGGGCAGTGCCTCATTGCCGCCATGTACGGCAAGTGCGGTGCCCTGGCGGATCAAAGTGCCGGTGTCCCCGGTGTGCACCTCGGCATCACCGCGCACCGCCAGCAGCCATGCGGCCTGCGACGCGGGCACATGGTGCGTAAACGAGCCGCCGCCTGTAAGCCCGACGTCGAGAATGGTCATCGGCAGGGCCGGTGACACGGCCCCCTCTGTTCCGTTGCACGCACCCAGCACGACGCGGACGCGATACCCGTCACCCTCGATGATCGGCATCTGCCCCGCAGGCACGTGAAGGGAGGCGGGTGCGTCCGCCCTGCGGGCCGCGGGCAGGTTGACGAAGACCTGCAGCGCATGGATCCGCGCACCGGGAAGTGGCGCCTCGTCATGCACGGCCCCGCGCCCGGCCTTCAGCCAATAAAGGTCGCCCGGCGCAATGGTGAAGTCGTTGCCGAGGGAGTCGCGGTTGTGGAACAGCCCCTCACTGTCCTCGAACAGCACCGACACGGCAGATAGGCCCGCATGCGGGTGTGCGCCGAAAGTGGGCTCGGTCATCACGAAGTAGTCCACCATCACCAGAGGGTCCATCAGGCCACCGAAACGATCCTGTCGGAAGGTGAGGGCCTCAAAACCCTGGCCCACGCTCAGGGGCTGGCCCTTGACCGACATGGATATGCCGGGCCGGGCGGACGGGACGGGTGTCTGGCGGTGACTGGTCATGATTGCCTCCATCTGATGTAAGTGGTGATATCAGTGGAACGCAAACCGGAAAAAGTGGCGGAAATAGAAACTTTCGTTCTATAAATGGAACGAAATAGCGAGGCAGAGCCATGGATCTGAATGACTATTTCTACTTCGTCCACGTGGTGGAGAAGCGCGGATTTGCCCCTGCGGGCCGCGCGCTCGGCGTGCCGAAATCAAGGCTCAGCAGGCATATCCGGCAGCTGGAAGACCGCCTCGGCGCAAGGCTGATCCAACGCACATCCCGCCGGTTCATCATCACCGATGCCGGTAACGCCTTCTATCGCCACGCGCGCGCAGCGCTTGACGAAGTTGCCGCGGCAGAGGCGGCGGTCCGGCGTCAGGCCAACACCCTCTCCGGCACTGTGCGCCTGTCCTGCTCCGTCGGTGTGGCACAATTCGCCATAAGCCCGGCGCTGTCGCGGTTCATGGCCGCGAACCCGAAGGTGAAGATCATCCAGCAGGTCACCAACCAGACGGTCGATCTTGTCGAGGCGGGCATCGACATGGCCATCCGGGGCCACGCGGACCCGCTTACGCCATCAAGCCTGATCCAGAGCCGCCTGGCACCGGTCGTCTGGCACCTGTTCGCGGGGCCTTCCTATCTCGAGAGCGCCGGGACGCCGGCACGGCCGGAAGGACTTGAAACCCACACCGGCCTGAAGCTTGGCTGGCGGCCGGAAGCAGGCAACTGGTCGCTTCGGGGCCCAGGCGACACCCATGTCTCCATTCCCTTCACGCCCTTGCTGTGCAGCGACGACATGGTGACGCTGAAGCAATGCGCAGCCGACGGGCAGGGCATCGTCGCCTTGCCCGCCTATGTGTGCAGGGAGGAAGTAGCGCGAGGAAAACTGGTCCGTGTCCTGCCTGACTGGACCGCCGGCGACGCCCAGCTGAGCTTGCTGATGCCCTCAAGACGAGGCCAACCCCCCGCCGTGAAAGCCCTGTCGGCCTTCCTCCGCGAGCATGTGCCCGGGATCGTTGCGCAGGAGGGGGTATGAGGAGCGCTTGGCGGAGGGGGTGGGATTCGAACCCACGAGACGCTTGCACGCCTGCCGGTTTTCAAGACCGGTGCCTTCAACCACTCGGCCACCCCTCCGCGGGACCGGTCAGGCTCCTGTGAGAGGGGCCGTCCGTGCCGGGCGCACAGCTTTAGCTGCGTCGTGGCGCATACGCAACAATCCTCACGCGCGGAATCCTCGGGCCCCGGCGGTTTTTCAGCTGTGGCGGGGCTGTGGCGCGGGTGCCGGTGCGTTAACGCTGCGGCGGGCGGGCGATTGTGCGGGGCGGCGGATGGGACGAAACTTCCCGCGATCTCTTGCCTTTTGGGCGGTCCTCATGCTTTGAACCTGTATGAAAAAGAAACAGCGGGGCAACGAATGTCCCGCGCCGCGGCCACGGCGTATCGCGTGGCGCACAAGGGGAGTTTCGGATGACCGAATACGATCTGGTCCAGACATGGATCCCGGCGACGATGATCGGGGGCCTGTTTGTGCTCATTATCCTGGACAGCCTGTGGCTTTCCTACCGCGACCGGCGCGCCGAGCGCCGCAACAGCAGCGGTGGCCCGGACAACACCGGCGGCGGTGGCGGCGGCGGCAATGGCCGTGAAACGGAAACCAAGTGGCACCTGGACAACAAGGCGGACTATGCCGCCCGCCAGTGGCACGAGGAAAACCGCGCCAAGCTGCGTAACCGGAACGGCACCGCGGCGCAGGCCGTGGGCGCCGCCCCGGCCTCCGCGACGGCCATGGGGGGCAACACTGCCCCCCGTGACGCCGGCGGCTACTGGGGGCCGTGGCTCGTGCTCACCAGCCTCATCCTCGGCGCGGGCATCGCCTTTTATGCCCTGTTCCCGCTTCTTGGCGACTGACACCAGGCCCGCCGCGCCTGCGCGCGGCCCGGCTGACCTATTGCCTATCCGAAGATAGGCAGCTCCGGCAGACTGTCCGACAGGGGCAGGGCGAGGATGGCTTCCGCCAGCTCCTCAGCCGACGCGACACCCCCGAACTCCATCAGATCAACCGCCTTGCGGACCACATCCGGCGGCAGCAGCGGCGCCTCCGGGTCGCCCTTGGCATGGCTGCGCTCGGCCCGGTGCACGGCCCCGTCCGTCAGCGTCACCTCCACGGCGCTGCCCCAGTCAGCCGGATAGGCGGAGGCGTAGGGATCAACCACCGCGATCTCGATGCCGCTGGCCAGCCGCTGCGCCTTCACCCGCGCTTCATCCGAGAAGGACGCCAGCGTCACCTCGCCATTCTCCAGCGCCGTCGCCACGCAATGCTGCAGCGAGAACTTGGCTTCGTACTCGCTGGTGGCATGCGCCCGGTCGCACACATCCTCCGCCGCCTGATAGGTCTCCACCTTCACCGCATGGATCTCGTCCGGGCTCACATGCTTGAGCGTCGCCGACAGGTCCAGCGCCGCGTCGATCGCCGGGTGAGTGTGGCGGCAGGAGGGCCAGGGCTTCATGGAGGTTAGCGCCAGCTGCCACGGCCCCTCGGGACCGGACATCACAAGCTCCGCATCCCCATCCGGGCAGGCGGCGGCGAAGAACCCCTTGTCCCCCTCGAGAATGCGCGGCGGCCCGGTAAAGCCGAGCGCCGCCAGGTCAGCCGCCTGCACGCCCGCCTGCGCCGCATGGCCCGCATGCAGATGCTTGGTCATCGCGCCGGTCTCGAGAAATTCCCACAGGCCGGCTGACTGGCTGCCCGCATTGCCCAGCGCGTGCACACTCTGGTCCTCGTCGAGCCCCAGCAGCGTTGCCGCCGCCATGGCCGAGCCGTAGGGGCCGCAGGTCGCCGTGTTGTGCCAGATGCGGTAATGGGCAGGCCCCACGCCCATGCCCACCCGCGTCGTCACCTCGAAGCCTTCCAGTACCGCGCGCAGAAACTCAGCGCCGCTGGCCCCGGTACGCAGGGCCATCGCCCACGCCGCCGGCACCACCACGCAGCCCGGATGCACCACCGAGGCGCGGTGCAGATCGTCTGTCTCGAGAATATGCGTAAGCCCCCCCATCAGGAAGGCGCGGGCCCCGGTCTCAGCCGGGCTTGCGGGCGCAAGCGGCCCGTTGCCCGCCCAGCGCAGCAAAAGCCGCCCGGCCTCGCTGTTGCGCCCGCCCAGCGTATTCGCCACCGCATCGAGGACGAACAGCGCCGCCAGCGCCAGATCGTCACCGGACGATGCCTTGGTGCGGGCATGGGTCACCAGGCGGCGGGTAAGGGAGGGCGCCGCATCGGCAGCATGGGCTTGGGGAGAAGTCATGAAATCGTAAACGCCTCGTTTACCTTCGTGAAGGTATTCTAATGAATGAGGGTGAGACGCGCGCTGACAGCCTTGGCGGCACGCGCCCCTGACGGTTCGGGGTCAGTTCAGGTGGGGATAATGAAGCCATGATCCACATGATGTCACGCACGGGCGCGAAGTCCGTTCTGCGCGCCGGCGCACTGCCGGTCGTGCTGTCCGCGGTTCTGGCGCTTGCAGGCTGCGCCGAGACACAGCTCGCAGGCGCCGTCCTCAAGGATGTGAGCCGCAGCGAAACGCCCACCGGGGCAGGCGGCTACTGGAAGGTCGGCACGCCCTACAAGATCGCCGGTGAGTGGTATTACCCGAAGGACGATCCGAACTACGACAATGTGGGCATTGCCTCCTGGTACGGCCCCAACTTCCACAAGAAGAAGACCGCCAATGGCGAGATCTTCGACATGTACAAGGTCTCCGCCGCGCACCCGACGCTCCCCATGCCGGTGATCGCGCGCGTGACCAATCTCGAAAACGGCCGCTCCCTCATCGTCCGCGTCAATGACCGCGGGCCGTTTGCCCACGACCGCGAGATCGACATGTCGATGCGCGCGGCAGAGCTTCTCGGCTTCAAGGAGCAGGGCACCACCAAGGTGCGCGTGCAGTACTTGTCCCGCGCCGCCGACTGGAAGGGCGAGCAGGGCCTGCAGACGGCCCAGGCGCAGCCCCAGTCCCAGCCTCAGGCGACCCAGCCCGCCGCCCGCCAGGTGGCCGCGGCCTCTGCCGCATCCATGCAGCCCATCCGCGACGACCAGCCGAAGGATAATGACGACAGCGGCATCGCCACGGCAGGCCTGCCGCCGTCGCCCTCCATGCCCATGGATGTGTCGCTGCTCGCAGGCGCGGGCAGCGCCGCCGCCTCTGTGCCCTCCGCTATCACGGCCCCCCAGGCCGCGCCCGCAAGCCAGCCGCCGGTCTCGGAAACGCCGACCCGCGCCATGGCACCGGTGACGGATAATTTCTTCGTCCAGGCCGGCTCCTTCCGCAGTGCCAGCAATGCCAACAGCCTTGCCACCCAGCTCAAGGATCTGGGGCCGGTCGAGGTGAAGGAGACGGTCGTCAACGGCACGCCCTGGCACCGCGTCCGCGTGGGGCCTGTGGATAACGCACCCGGTGCGGACAGCCTGCTCGAATCAGTCATCTCAAGAGGCCAGGACGGTGCCCGCGTCGTCGTGAACTGACGTCCCGCCGTCCCATCAGTGTCTTGCCGCTATTGCCTCAGCCATCACAGCAGGCACGCAATCCGGCGGAACACGGGCCTGTCGCCGCCAAGAATTCCCGCGGGCCCTCTGGCCCCGGGGCCCAAGACGCGGTAATCCAACAGGCGTCCATGGCCGGGTGCGGCACGCCATGCACCGCATGGGGAATGCACTCTCCGGCCAGACACTAAGTCCTGCGTGCCCGCTACGTGTCCCCGCGTACCCGCTACAGCCAATCCGGATGGAGCAGCCGTTTCATGACCGCCCGCCTGACCCTCCTGTCGTCCTTCCTCATCCTCCTGGCCGTGCTGGCTGCGGCCCCGGCCCGCGCCATTGAAAGCCCGGCCGAATACATCTCGCTGATGGATTACGACACCGGCGAGATCATCTACGAGAAGAACGGCACGGAGCTGATGGCCCCGGCCTCCATGTCCAAGCTGATGACCATGGTCATGCTGTTCGACGCGATCCGCGACGGCCGGGTGACGCTGGAAGACGAATTCGTCATCTCCGAGAATGCCTGGCGCAAGGGCGGCGCCGCATCGGGCTCCTCCACCATGTTCGCCGAGCTCGGCAGCCGCGTGCCGGTGAAGGACCTGATCTACGGCGTCATCGTCCAGTCCGGCAACGATGCCTGCATCGCCATCGCCGAAGCGCTGGAAGGGTCTGAAGCTGCCTTCGCCGAGAAGATGACTGAACGCGCGCGGGAAATCGGCCTGGCGAAATCCACCTTCCGCAACGCGACGGGCTGGCCCGACGAAGGCCATCTGATGACCGCCAACGAGCTGGCGAAGCTCGCGCGCTACATCATCGACACCTATCCGGAATTCTACGAAATTTACGCGGTCCGCGATTTCGAGTGGAACGGCATTTCCCAGTCCAACCGCAATCCGCTGCTCTACATGAACATGGGCGCCGACGGCCTGAAGACCGGCCACACCTCGGTGTCCGGCTACGGCCTCACCGCGTCCGCCACGCGCAATGACCGCCGCCTGATCCTGGTGGTGAACGGCCTGGACTCCGAAAAGGCCCGCGCCAACGAGACCCAGCGCCTGATGGACTGGGCCTTCCGTGAGTTCCGCAAATATGACCTGCTGGAAGCCGGTCAGGAACTCGAGCGCGCGCCTGTCTGGCACGGCACCAGCCGCACCGTGCCGCTGGTGATCCCCGAGGCGCTGGCGCTCACCATGTCGCGCGACGCACGCAAGAACCTCGACCTCAAGGTCCGCTATGACAGCCCGGTGCAGGCTCCCATCGAACAGGGGCAGGTGATCGGCAGGTTGCAGGTCTCCGCGCCCGGCATGCCCACGCGCACCTACGACCTTCAGGCAGGCGAAAGCGTCGATGAGCTTGGATTGTTCGGCAAGGCCATGAGCGCCCTGGCGGCGCTCATCTCCGGCTGATCCCCGCCGCCATGGGGCAGGGACGCTTCATCAGCTTTGAAGGCGGGGAAGGCGCGGGCAAGACCACGCAGATCCGCCGGCTGGTGGCGGCGCTGGAAAAGCGCGGTATCGAAACCATCGCAACGCGGGAGCCCGGCGGCACCAAGGGCGCGGAGGAAATCCGCGCGCTGCTGGTCCGCGGCAGCGCTGATCGCTGGTCACCGCTCACCGAGGCCCTGCTGCTCAACGCCGCCCGTTCCGATCATCTCGACCGCGTCATCCGCCCGGCGCTCGATCGCGCCGCATGGGTGGTGACAGACCGCTTTGCCGATTCAACCCGTGCCTATCAGGGCCATGCCCTTGGGCTGGGCGAGGAGGCCATCGGCACCCTCGAAGACCTGACGGTCAGCTTCACGCGCCCGGACATCACCTTCATCCTTGATCTGCCGGTGGAAGAGGGCCTGGCTCGCGCCCGCGCCCGTGAGGCGGACGCCCAGGCGGGCGAGGACCGCTATGAGGGCTTCGACGTGACCTTCCACGAAAAGCTGCGGCAGGGCTTTCTCGCCATAGCCCGCGCCGAGCCGGAGCGCTGCATGGTGGTGGACGCGCGCGATCCCGCCGATGCCGTAGCGGACATCATCTGGCAGGAAGTCGCCCGCCGCTTTCCGGAGGTGGCCGGCTGATGGCGCGCACACCCGAACCCGCGGACATTCCCGAACCGGACAGCCTTGAAGGCTTTCCCCATCCGCGCGAGACCGAAATTCTCTATGGTCATCAGCAGGCGGAGGATGCGCTGCGCCAGGCCTTCATGGCGGGCCGCCTGCACCATGCCTGGCTGGTGACAGGGCCAGCGGGCATCGGCAAGGCCACGCTGGCCTATCGTTTTGCCCGCTTCCTGCTCAAATATGGCGACCCGCGCGTGGCGGAGGCCACCGGCGTATCGACCCTGCATGTGCCGCCGGAGGACCCCGTCTTCCGACGCATCGCCGCGCGGGGCCACGCCAATGTGCTGACCCTGCGCAAGCCGTGGGACGACCGGGCCAAGAAGTTCAAGACCGTGCTGACCGTGGACGAGGTGCGCCGCACCAGCGCCTTTTTCGGCATGAAGGCGGGCGAGGGCGGCTGGCGCATCTGCATCGTGGATACGGCGGATGACATGAACGCCAACGCCGCCAACGCCCTGCTGAAGGTGCTGGAGGAACCGCCGGCGCAGACCGTCTTCATGGTGCTGGCCAACCATCCCGGCCGCCTGCTGCCCACCATCCGCTCGCGCTGCCGCCAGCTGCCGCTGACGCCCCTGAGCCACGACCAGTTGCTCTCCGCCGTGCACGGCCATCTGGGTGACATGGCCGATGGCGACATGGAGGCCATTGCCCGGCTGGCCCAGGGCAGCGTCGGCCGCGCCCTGCTGCTGGCGGGCGGTGGCGGGCTGGAACTCTACCGCGAACTGTTCACCGTCATGTCCAGCCTGCCGCGGCCGGATGTGCCCGCCATCCATGCCCTGGCCGACAAGCTGGCCCGGCGCGGTGCGGACCAATCCTATGCCATGTTCCGTGAGCTCTTGTCGGACTGGCTGGTGCGCATGGTGCGCCAGGCCGCCGGCGGCCCCGCAATGACCGATGAAGTGATCGCCGGGGAGGCCGATGTGATGAACCGTCTGGCCGCCGGGGTGCCGCTTGATCGCTGGGTGGAGGTATGGGAAAACACCGCGCGCAATGCCGAGCGGGCGGACGCGCTGAATCTCGACCGAAAACAAGTGATCCTCGGCACGTTTGCAGCCCTCGAGACTGCGGCGCGCGGATAGGTCACGCTGCTATTTGCCGGACCAGACCCATGCCGGGCGACAAGACCTTCTACATCACCACCGCCATTTCCTACCCCAATGGCGCCCCCCATATCGGCCATGCCTATGAAGCGCTGAGCACGGATGTTCTCGCGCGCTTCAAGCGGCTGGACGGCTATGACGTGTTCTTCCTGACCGGCACCGATGAGCACGGCCAGAAGATGGTGGAGACCGCCGAGAAGGAAGGCATCACCCCCGCCGAACTGGCGGACCGCAACACGCCCATGTTCAAGAACCTGGCGGCAGCACTTGGGTGTTCGAATGATGATTTCATCACCACCCGCGAAGAGCGCCACGTTAAGGCATCGCAGGAAATCTGGCGGCGCCTGGCTGCGAAGGGCGACATCTATCTCGGCAAGTATGAAGGCTGGTACTCGGTGCGCGACGAGGCCTTCTACACAGAGACCGAACTTACCGATGGCCCCAATGGCGAGAAGCTGGCCCCCACCGGCACCGAGGTGAAGTGGATGGAGGAGGAGAGCTATTTCTTCAAGCTCTCCGCCTATCAGGACAGGCTGATGGAGCTGTATGAAAGCCAGCCCGGCTTCGTGCAGCCCGATGCCCGCCGCAACGAGATCATGTCTTTCGTCAAGGGCGGCCTCAAGGACCTGTCCGTCTCCCGCAAGACGCTGAAATGGGGCGTGCCGGTGCCCGGCGACGACGACCACGTGATGTATGTGTGGATCGACGCGCTCACCAACTACATCACCGGTGTCGGCTTTCCGGATACGGACGAAGAGGCTTTCAACAAATACTGGCCTGCGGACCTGCACATCATCGGAAAGGACATCCTGCGCTTCCACACGGTGTATTGGCCGGCCTTCCTGATGTCGGCGGATGTGCCGCTGCCCAAGCGCGTCTTCGCCCACGGCTTTCTCTATAACCGCGGCGAGAAGATGTCGAAGTCGCTCGGCAACGTGCTCGATCCCTTCGAGATGATCGACAAATACGGCGTCGACCCGTTCCGCTATTTCTTCTGCCGCGAAGTGCCCTACGGCCAGGACGGCAGCTACGGCCATGAGGCGATGGTCAACCGCATCAATGCAGACCTCGCCAACGATCTCGGCAATCTCGCCCAGCGGTCCCTGTCGATGATCGCCAAGAACTGTGACGGCAAGGTGCCCCAGCCGGGTGAACTGACTGCCGACGACACCGCCATGTTTGCAGCCGTCGACGGCCTGCTGGAGCCTGCCCGCGCTGCTATGGACGAGCAGGCGATCCATACCTATGCGGGCGACGTCTGGAAGGTGGTGGCCGAGGCCAACCGCTATTTCGCGGGCCAGGAACCCTGGGCACTGAAGAAGACCGACCCCGAGCGCATGGGCACCGTGCTCTATGTGACGGCCGAGATCATCCGCCAGATCGCCATCCTCGCCGCCCCGATCATGCCCGCCTCTTGCGGCAAATTGCTGGACCTCGTGGTGATCCCCGAAGCAGACCGCACCTTCGCGGCGCTGGGCGAGGGCGGTCGTCTCGCGCCGGGCACGGAACTTCCCAAGCCCGAAGGCGTTTTCCCCCGTTACGTGGAAGAAGAGGACTAGATTGGCAAAGGTCACCCCAAGTCCAATGAATCCCGCCCGTTTCTACAAGGAAGTCGTGGAGGGAAACTTGGAGGACATGAATAGGGAGCCAGCCTCACCTAGATATGCGGCCAATTTGGCTTGGTCGGTGGCGCATTTAGGGGAACACATATGCCGCTACGAGGCCCGAGCTCAGGGAGTAGCACCCAAGTGGGGCGAATTCCTGGAGGCTTTGCGGAACGAGTGTGATAGCTACAAAGTCCTTTATGCCCATAGCATTGCGTGGAAGCACTTGTATCCGGATCAACCGAAGATACTTGAAGTCGTGGCTTCGGCTGGGTCATTCACGTCGTACCTTGCTGTGCCCGGCGTTTCAGAGAATCCTTCAGAAGATGAAACTGTAGGGAAACCAAATGGGCAAGCTACGGAACAACGATTGGCTGTCGTGACACAACCGGACCATGTCCTAGTTGATGTGTTAGATGCCGCTCAGAAGGCGCTTGAATACATTAGGTCTCAATACCCATCATATTTTGCCGAGTAACCGTCCCATGCTTGTCGACAGCCATTGCCATCTCGATTATCCGGGCCTCGTCGAGGACATCGACGCCGTGGTCGCCCGCGCGGGCGAGGCAGGCATTGGCCGTATGCTGACGATTTGCGTCAAGCTGTCGGAATTCGACCGCGTGCATGACGTGGCCAAACGCTTCGACAATGTATGGTGCACCGTCGGCGTCCACCCGCACGAGGCGGACAGCGAAACCGGCGTCACCGCCGCCCGCATTGTCGAAGCGACGAAATCACCGGACGTGGTCGGCATCGGAGAGACCGGGCTCGACTATTTCTACGACAATGCCCCGCGCGACGAGCAGAAGACCTGCTTCCTTGCCCATATTGAAGCCGCGCGCGAGACCCAGCTGCCGCTCATCATCCACGCCCGCGAGGCGGATGAGGACATGGCGGAAATCCTGGAAGCCGAACACGCCAAGGGCGCGTTCCCCTTCCTGCTGCATTGTTTCTCCTCCGGCCCCGAACTGGCCCGGCGCGCGGTGGCCATCGGCGGCTATGTCTCATTGTCCGGCATCATCACCTTCAAGAAGGCCGATGACATCCGTGAAACCGTGAAACAACTGCCGCTCGACCGCCTGCTGGTTGAAACAGACGCGCCCTATCTCGCGCCCGTTCCCCATCGGGGCAAGACCAATGAGCCCGCCTTCACAGCGCACACGGCGGCCAAGCTGGCGGAAATCAAGGGCGTGACGCCGGAGGAGATCGAGGAGATCACCACCGCCAATTTCCACCGCCTGTTCACCAAGGTACCGCCCCTCTAGCCTATCGGCGGGGCCGGTGCCCGGCTTGCATGCGGCGTCATCGGCGGGTAGTAGCCTACCCGTCACATCATTTGCGGCGGCACCGGCAAAGGCTCCGGCGCCGCCGCTGCGTTCTGAGGGTCTGACGGGGCATGAGCGGGTTTCTTGAGGTCACCATTCTCGGCTGCGGGTCATCCGGCGGGGTGCCGCGCATCGGCAATGTCTGGGGTGATTGCGACCCTGACGAGCCGAAGAACCGCCGCCGCCGCTGCTCGATCCTCGTGCGCAAGAGCGAGGCCCAGGGCGGGCCGACCACCGATGTGCTGATCGACACCTCGCCGGACATGGCCGAGCAGCTCAACCGTGCCAATCAGGGCAGGCTGGACGCGGTGCTCTATACCCACGCCCATGCCGACCAGGCCCACGGCATCGACGATCTGCGCATGGTCGCCATGAACATGCGCGCCCGCGTGGATGTCTATATGGACGAGACCACCGCAGGCTGGCTCAAGACGCGGTTCGACTACTGTTTCAAGACGCCCGACGGCTCAAGCTACCCGCCCATCCTCAACGCCCATGAGATGGAAGCGCACTCGCCGGTCACCATCGACGGCCCCGGCGGCGCGATCACCTTCGAACCGCTGCTGCTCGAGCATGGCGATATTCCCTCTCTCGGCTTCCGCATGGGCAGTGTTGCCTATTCACCGGATGTCATCGGCGTGCCGGAGCGCGCCCGCCAATCCCTGCGCGGCATCGACTGCTGGATCGTCGATGCGCTGCGCCGCGCGCCGCACCCCTCCCACGCCAATCTCGACCTGGCGCTGGAATGGCTCGGCGAGATGAAGCCGAAGCTGGGCGTGCTGACCAACCTGCATGTGGACCTCGACTACCGCACGCTGCTGGGCGAGCTGCCCGAGGGCATCGTACCCGCCTATGACGGCATGGTGCTGGAGTATCCCCTGTGAGCACTGAAACCGAAACGCGCTGGACCGGCAGCACCTTCCGCGAGGGCGACTTCGAGGTGTCCACCGACCGCAACCGGCTCGACCGGGCGGTGATCATGAACACCCTGTCGGAAACCTACTGGGCCGGCGACATGGCACCGGAGCAGCTGATGGAAAGCGTGGCCAACGGCCTGCCCTTCGGCCTCTACCACCTGCCCACCGGCCGTCAGATAGGCTTCACCCGCCTGGTGACGGATATGACGCGCTTTGCCTGGGTGTCGGATGTTTTCGTCATCGACAGCTTCAAGGGGCAGGGCTGCGGAAAGATGCTGATGCGCGCCATCCTCAGCTATCCGCCGCTGGAGAAGGTCTATAACTGGACGCTGGCCACCAAGGACGCGCACGGCTTCTACGAACAGTTCGGCTTCCGGCTAGCCGAGGGCAAGGACGCAATGATGCAGCTCAAGCGCCCCAAGCGGCCGTCGCTCTGAGCACGAATTTACCGCTCCCGTTCTAGCACTTACCGCAGCGCCGCGTATGCTGCATCGTCCCGATCCGGACGATCTTAGCCAGGAATGTTGCATGGACCAGCGTATCAGCGTCATCACGCTCACCGTAAAAGACCTCGCCACCGCACGCGCTTTTTATGGCCGCCTCGGCTTCAAGGAAGCCACATCATCTGAGGACGGTGTGGCCTTCTTCAACATGGGCTGCTTCGTCTTCGCGCTTTATCCGCATGAAGAGATGCTGAAGGAGTTTCCGGGCGAAACCATGCCGGAGACAGGCGCGGCCCGCATGACGCTGGCCTATAATGTGCGCGAGAAGAGCGAGGTTGCCACGGTGCTGGACGAAGCGGTGGCCGCCGGTGCCCGCTTGGTTAAGGCCGGTGAGGACGTGTTCTGGGGCGGGCATTCCGGCTATTTCGCCGACCCGGACGGCCATATGTGGGAAGTGTCCTGGAATCCGCACGCCCCCTTGGCCGAAGACGGGGCCCAGCGCTTCCCGTAAGTCGTTTGATGTGGCCGTGAATTGTCCTGTTCCGGCCTAATGGTCCGTTAATATCCACATGCCAGACTAATCATCTGGGAACAGCCCGTTCCCGGTTTGGAGGTGTCTGCATGGTTCGCTACGTAGGCAAAGTTGAGACGCGCAAGGTCGACCGTCTGCTGACGAGTGCCGAGCTTGACCGCGAGCAGCGCCACGCGCTGCAGGCGTTCCGCGAACGCATGGATCGCACCATCATGGATGCGAACGAGATGGTGCTGCGCGCCAAGCTGCCGGAGATCACCCCCGAGGTGATGACTCGCATGGCTGTGCGTATCGCGGAGCTGCGCGCCGGCTACCTCGCAAAGGCGCTGGCCCTGGTGGAGACCCCAGGCGTGCCGCCGGTGGCAGCCCTTGATGACCTGCAGCGTCACCGCATGGCGTTCGAAGAACTGCGCGAAGCCTTTGAAGCCATCGAGCGCGTGATCGAGCGCGGCTATACCAAGGTCGTCTAGCGGCCCTGCGGCGGCGGCCCGCCAAAGCCGCCTTTCATCATTTTGTTTCGTGGGATGACGGTCGGCTCGCCACATAGGCTGAGCCGATGCCGCACAGGCCTATGCCGAGGGCAGCCAGCGCCCAGTGCATGTCCGCGCCGAATGCCATCCACGCCGAGGCCAGACCCATGCTGCCCAGCGCCAGCAGCTTGGCGCGCGGCTTGATGACCCCATAGGTCTCCCACTCAAGAATGAACGGCCCGAACAGCCGGTTGCTCAACAGCCAGCGATGCAGGGCAGGGGAGCCCTTGGCGAAGGCCCAGGCGGCGACGATCAGCGGGCCGGTTGTGGGGATCAGGGGCAGAAAAACGCCCACCGCCCCGATCAGCAGGAAGCTGACACCCAGCGCGATCCACAATCCCCGGCGCGACAAATGCAGCCAGGCGGGACCGATTTCCGCAGCGTCATTCTGCTTATCCGGAACGGGCACCAATTCCTCCGCCAAAACCGGCGTTTCCAACGTGCCCAATATGTTGTGCGCCATCCCGAGTTCCCCCTAAACTCCCGCCCAATCAACATTGAACAAAACAAGCATGGGGAACGCGTTAATGACCCAGGATATCGGGCTCACCTCGCTTGGCGGATATATTCCGCGTTTACGTCTTCAACGTAAGTCCATTGCCGCCGCACACCAATGGCTGGCACCCAACTTAATTGGCAAGGCCAAGGGCGAGCGCTCCATGGCCAATTGGGATGAAGACGCGATCACCATGGCGGTGGAAGCCGCCCGTGACTGCCTCGGCAAGGATGACGACCGCAGCCACATCGACGCGATCTTTTTCGCCTCCACCACCATGCCGTTCACCGACCGCCTGAACGCGGGCATCGTGGCGGCCGCCCTGACGCTTGAAAGCGGCATCCAGTCCGCCGACATTGCCTCCACCCAGCGCGCCGGCACCTCGGCCCTGATCCAGGCGCTCAATGCGGTCGGTGCGGGCACCGCGAAGAATGCGCTCGTGGCGGCAGGTGAACATCGCCGCAGCCGGGCCGCCAGCGCCCAGGAAATGGATTTCGGTGATGCCGGTGCCGCGCTCAGCGTCGGCACAGAGAATGTTATCGCCAAATTCATCGGCGCCCACACCGAGACGGTGGACTTCGTCGATCACTTCCGCGGTGAGGGCGAGGAGTTCGACTACAATTGGGAAGAACGCTGGATCCGCGACGAGGGCTACTCGAAGATCGTGCCCAAGGCCATTGCCGCGGTCCTCGAGAAGACCGGCGTCAGCGCCGGGGACATCGATCACTTCGTGCTGCCTTGCGTGTTCCCGCGCCTGCCGCAGTCGCTTGCCAAGAAGGCCGGTATCGACCCCGAAAAGGTGCGCGACAATCTCGCCCTTCAGTGCGGCGAGGCCGGGGCTGCCCATGGCCTCGTCATGCTGGTGCATGCGCTTCAGGACGCCAAGCCCGGCGACAAGATCCTGGCGCTGCAATTCGGCCAGGGCTGTGACGCGCTCATCTTCGAGGCGACCGACCTGATCGGCTCCATGGCCGACAAGCGCGGCATCGCAGGCTCGCTGGCCCAGGGCCGCCAGGAAGACAATTACATGAAGCTCCTCGTCTTCAACGGTCTCGTTGAATGGGAGCAGGGCATGCGCGCCGAGCAGGACAACAAGACGGCGCTGACCACGCTTTACCGCAACGAGGACATGATCATGGGTCTCGTCGGCGGCCGCTGCACCAAGACGGGCACCGTCCAGTTCCCCCGGTCACGCATTTCGGTGAACCCGAATGACCACACGGTGGACACCCAGGAGCCTTACAAGTTCGCGGAGAAGAAGGCCAAGATCCTGTCCTGGTCGGCGGATTTCCTGTCGGCATCCAAGAACCCGCCCAACCATTACGGCATGATCACCTTCGAGGAAGGCGGCCGCATCATGATGTCCTTCACGGACGTTATTCCGGGTACGGTGGATTCAGGTATGGAGGTGGATCTCGCATTCCGCATCCACTCCAAGGACGATCGCCGCGGCTTCACCCGGTATTTCTGGAAGGCCGTCCCCAAGGTCGATGCCGCCGCCGGACAGACGGCCCAGGCGGCGGAATAAGGCTGCGGAGTAAGGCAGCACAGGAAAGCTGCGGAATAAGGTCGCGGAATAGGAGCTATGCGCACCGTACATTTTGATGGTCACCGGGACGGAGATCAGGCCTCATAGTCACATTTGTAACAACATTACACATGGTGGCGTTATGGTTTTTCTCTTCTTGTCGGTTCTCATCGGGTGCGGCGCGACACTGGTCATGGATCTCTGGGCATTGCTGATGCGCAAAATGTTCAACATCCCGTCGCTTGATTACGCCCTTGTGGGGCGGTGGATCGGGCACATGCCGAAAGGCCGCTTTGCCCATGCAAGCATCGGCCTTGCAGCGCCGATGGCCGGTGAAAAGGCGCTTGGCTGGGTGGCCCACTATGCCATTGGTGTTGTCTTCGCCGGTGTGTTGCTGGCCGTCTGGGGCACCGGCTGGGCGGCATCGCCGACGCTTGTTCCGGCGCTCGCGGTAGGCATAGGGTCGATTGTCATGCCATTCTTCATCATGCAGCCGGCCTTCGGTTTCGGCGTGGCGGCAAGCCGCGCGCCGGCACCGTGGACGGCGCGGGCCCGCAGCCTGATGGCGCATACCTCCTTCGCCGTCGGCCTCTATGCGGCTGGCCTTGGTGTCAGCACAGGAGGGGTCGCATGACCACGCTCATTCTCGTCCACGGCGCATGGCATGGCCCCTGGTGCTGGGAGCGGCTGGTGCCGCTTCTGGAAGCCAAGGGCCACACGGTGCTGACGCCCGCGCTGCCCGGCCATGACACGGCGGATGGCGCACCGGCCACCACAACGCTGGAAGACTATGGCCGCGCGATTGCATCTGTCGCCAATGGTGAGAGCGAGCAGGTGGTGCTGGTGGGCCATTCCATGGGCGGGGCTGTCATCACCCACGCGGCGGCGCTATCCAGCAATGTGGCGGGCCTGATCTATCTCGCAGCCTTTGTGCCGGACCATGGCGACAGCATCGCCGAGCTTGCCGGGGCAGCCCCGGCGGACGAGCTGAGTGAGCGCGTGGCGCTTGCACCGGACGGTGGCCGCACGGTGATTGAGGACGGCGCCGGGAATGACGTCTTCTATGCGGACTGCACGGCAGAAGATCAGGCCTGGGCCAATGCCCGGCTGATCCCGCAGCCGATCCAGCCGATAACCGAACCACTGGAGGATCCTGAGGGCCGTGCCGCGTCGCTGCCTGCCTTCGGCATCATCTGCACCCAGGACCGCGCCGTGCACCCGGACCTGCAGCGCGACATGTGTGAGGCGCGGGGCATGCCGACCAGCGAGGTGGCGGCAAGCCACTCGCCCTTCCTGTCCGTGCCGCGGGACCTGGCGGATGAAATCAACAAGGCACTGGGCGAGATGGGGGTGTCGTGATGGGGATTGTTGGTGTTGTCGGCCGCGTGCTGCTGGGCCTGTTCTTTCTGCTGCCGGGCCTGATGAAGGCCATGGACCCGGCCCAGGGGCTGGAATTGATGGTGGCGCGCGATGTGCCGTTCCACGTACCCCTGTTCTGGGCATCGGTGGTGATCGAGGTGGTGTTCGGCGCCATGCTGGTCTTCGGCCTCCAGGCCGTGATCGCGGCCCTGGTGCTGGCGGGGCTGACGCTCGCGATTAATATCGGCGTCCACAATTTCTGGGCCGTGCCGGAGGACCTCATGCGCGCGGAACTTCAGCTATTTGTGAAGAACACAGCGGTCATGGGCGGGCTTTTGGTCGCCGCCGCATGGGCCTATTCTAAACGGTAACAAGAAACTCGAACTGCAATCGCCCGGCACGGACCGGGCCCACAGGAGGAAGTGCAACATGGCAAGCGGCATCAAGGACAAAGTCGCCATTCTGGGCATGGGCTGCTCGAAGTTCGGCGAACGCTGGGACGCCGACCCCGAAGACCTGATGGTCGAGGCCTATCTCGAGGCGATGCAGGACGCAGGCGTGGAACCGACGCAGCTCGATGCCGCCTGGTTCTCCACCCATATCGATGAGATCGGCACCGGCAAGGGCGGTACGCCGCTGTCGGTTGCGCTCAAGCTACCCAACATCGCCGTCACCCGCGTCGAGAATTTCTGTGCCTCCGGCTCCGAAGCGTTCCGCGGCGCGGTCTATGCCGTGGCGTCCGGAGCCTGCGATATCGCGCTGGCGCTTGGTGTCGAGAAGCTGAAGGACACGGGCTATGGCGGCCTGCCGGTGGGCAATATGGGCACGCTCATTCCGCAGTGGGCCCCGACGGGCTCAGCGCCCGGCAACTTCGCCCAGCTCGCCTCCGCCTATCGCGCCAAGCACGGCGTCAACAAGGACGACTTGAAGCGCGCCATTGCGCATGTGTCGGTGAAGAGCCACGAGAACGGCGCCAAGAACCAGAAGGCGCATCTGCAGAAAGCCGTGTCCGAAGAGCAGGTGCTGAACGCCCCGATGATCGCCGAGCCGCTGGGCCTGTTCGATTGCTGCGGCGTGTCGGACGGTGCTGCGGCTGCCATCGTGACGACGCCGGAGATCGCCAAGTCCCTCGGCAAGCATGACATCGTCACGGTAAAGGCGCTGCAGCTGTCGGTGTCGAACGGTCTGGAGAGCCAGCACAATTCGTGGGACGGCTCCTATTTCCACACCGCCCGCATCGCCGCCAAGAAGGCCTATCAGGAAGCCGGCATCGAAAAGCCGCGCGACGAGGTCTCGATGATGGAAGTGCATGACTGCTTCTCCGTCACCGAACTGGTGACCATGGAAGACCTGTTCATCTCGCCGGAAGGCGGCGCCGTGAAGGACGTGATGGACGGTTTCTATGACGCCGACGGGCAGGTGCCGTGCCAGATCGATGGCGGCCTCAAATGCTTCGGCCACCCCATCGGCGCGTCGGGCCTGCGCATGCTCTATGAAATGTACCTGCAGCTGCAGGGCCGGGCAGGGGAGCGCCAGCTCGCCGACCCGAAGATCGGCCTGACCCACAATCTCGGCGGGTCGCCGTCATCCAATGTGTGTTCGGTGTCGATCATCGGTGCCCACGGCGCGTAACAGCGCGCCCGTCAGAACGCGAAAAGGCCGGGGCAATGCCCCGGCCTTTTTGTTTGTGTACGGATATGGGGCCGAAACCTACTTCTCGATTACCCGCAGGCACACATACTGAAGCGCACCGGCCTCATAGGCCTTCTGTTCGTCGTCCTTGAGCTTGGCCGGCACCGACTTGGCGACCTCTGCCTCGCAGGCGGCCTTGTCCTTGAAGGTGCCCGCATCGGTAACGACCCAGACATCCGGGCCCGACAGCAGGTGCAGCGTGACAGCGAGAATGGCGTACATGATGGTTCCCCCGATTGTTTCATGGTGAGGCGCAAGCGCTCGCAAGACCTGTAGCAAGTCCCTGTGACAAACAGAAGAGGCCCGCACCGGGGGTGCGGGCCTCTGCGGGCATCTGCGTGACGTTGTTGGCTTGAATACGTGTACGGATCAGTTGATCTGCCGCACCGCGAAACCTTCGAAGCTCTCGGCCACCGTGTCGTCCACCATGTGGCTGTAGGCCAGTTCAAGTCCGTCATCGGTCAGGGTGCGTTTGTAGACCCGGTAATTGGCCTCATCCGCCCGCTGGAACGACAGCATGGTGATGGTCAGTGTATCCCCGGCGATCCGCGCCCAGGCGCAGCCGACCCGCGACACCGGGTTGCAGTCCGACTGTGCCTCGAAGACGCCCGGCTGCACCGTCGGCTCGAAGACCAGTGTCATCGAGTTCTGCACTTCCTCGCCCGCCGACCACAGCACCTCGCGTTGCGAGACGATGAAGCCGCCGGCGCCCTTGGGATAGATCTGCACATCAAGATCGGTGCCGCGGAAATCGACATTCTCCATGGTCCCGCTGCTCTTGGTTACGCCCTCGCCCAGCCATTGACCGAGAAACGGTTCGACGCCGCTGAACGCCCACGCGGCCGGTGCGCCGAACATAGACGCTGCCACCGCAAGCGCTGAGGCAAGACGGAGTCCTGACTTGAACTGCTTCATGATTTTTCCTCCCCATCATCCCCGCCGGGTCAAGCGCCGGAGCGGGCATGCGTGATGTTGCCATCGAGGCCAAGCCCGTCATTGGGCGCGGTGCTTTGACCTTGAGGCAAAGGCTACGCCCGCACGCCACGCCCGCCAAGTGGGCCGTCGTGCAGTGCAACATCCGTGGACACGGGGGAACGGATCTGCCCGGAATTTATTGCAGCGCAAGATATGCGGCCGCACGCAGCGCCGCATTGTCGCGAATGGAGCCGTAGAACAGGTTGTAGTCATAGACGTGATAGTCGTCATTGGCGAAAACCATCTCGCTGAACACCTCCGGCGGCTCCTGGTCCATATAGGCAATGCCCTCCCGGCACTGGACCGAAAAATCAAGCTGCTGCGGGTCAGCCAGCCGCGTCAGCGGGGCGTCGTCCTCGATCCCGCTATAGGGCAGGGCCCCCTTGTGCAGCGCGCCGCCCGCCGCTGCGCCGTCCAGCCGCCAGCTCAGGGGATTGGTGCAGTTGAGCGCGCGGCCCGCGACGGGCTCCAGCCGGTTGCCCTGCCACACCCGCTGCTGCTCGAACCAGTCGACCGGATTGCTGGCGGGGCCGAAGCTATTGAAACTGACGAGACAGCCGGTCTCTTCCGGCGCCGCACAGGGCGGCACATGCGCAAGCTCGCGCGAGAACAGCGACACGGGCACCGACATGCCGATGGGATAGGCCGCCACCAGCCGCTGCTTCAGCTCGGGCCGGCGCAGATAGTCTTGCATCAGCCGCAGAAGATGCAGCGACCCCTGACTATGCGCGGCCAGGATGAAAGGCCGCCCGTTGTTGTAAAGCCGGATATAGGCCTCAAAGGCCCGCGCCACGTCCTGATAGGCAAGGTCCAGCGCCTTCGGCCCCTGCGGGTCCGACAGCTCGTCCCAGGGTTCAAGGAAGGAATAGAGCGTCGCCTGCCGGTAGCGCGGCGCGTAGATGCGGCCGGCCAGGTTGAAGGCGCTCGCCTGATGGGCCATCACCGCCCGATCCACCAGCCGCCGGGACTCCGGCTCGTCGATTGCAGCGTTCCAGCTCTCGCCGGTGAGATGAGTGGTCGGGTGGATGAAGAACACGTCCACCTGCGCGGCCCTGTCATCCGGCTGCCGGTCCATGCCCGGCGGCACCAGGTCCGCCGTGTCATCACGGCCGGGCAGGGCGGCCCACGAGGCCGCGTCCGCGTAGTCCGGCGCAGGCGGCGGCGTATAGGCCATGAAGGCATCCCCCGGCTGCACCATGAAGCGCACGATCTCGGCGCGGAACAGGAACAGGGCCACAACGCCAAGGGCGATCAGCGCGATCACACCGCCTGCCAGCCAGGCCAGATATCTGAGCATCACCGGGTCTCTCCGCTTGGTTGCCGCCGCATGAGGGCAGGGGCGCTAGTCATCCGTATCCTGAAGGAATTCCGTGTCGATGGTAAGGGTGATCTCGTCGCCGACGAAATCAAGCCCGAAATCCATCCCGAAATCGGACCGCCGGATCACCCCCGTCGCCGTGAAACCGTGCCGGGTCTTGCGCGAGGAAAACGGATCGCCCGCCGACCCGTTATAGGTCACATCCAGCGTCACCGACCGGGTCACGCCGCGCAGGGTCAGGTCTCCCGTCAGAACACCTGCCGCTTCACCTGACGGGTCGAACCCGGTGGCGACAAAGTTCATGCGCGGATGATCCTCCGCGTCGAACCACGACCCACCCATGAGATTGGCGTCGCGCGCGTCGAGCCCGCTGTCGAGGCTCGCAACGTCGATCATTACCTCCACCACGGCGCTCTGCGGCTGGTTGCGGTCCACCACCGCCCGTCCTTCCACCTTGTCAAAGGTGCCGTGGGTGCGCGCCAGCCCCAGATGCATGACGCTGAACATCACATGGGTGTGCTGCGGATCAAGCGTCAAAAACAGGGTCTCCGCCCGCAGCGGCAGGGGCAGCGCCATCACGCCCGCCATCATCAGCACGGCCAGGAAACGCTGCATCAGGCAATCTCCCCGTCGCCGTCGAGAAAGGCCTGCATCCGAGCCATGGAGTCATCATCCTCAACCAGCAGCCGCATGAAGGCGGCGCGCTCCTCCGCCAGCCCGTCCGCCAGCGGCCGGTCCATTGCGCCCTTCACCAGCCGCTTCGCTGCCGCCAGCGCGGCAGGCGCCTTGCGCGCCATATCCTTGCCGACATTGATCGCCGCCTGCAGCAGATCGTGGGTCTCCACCCAGTGCACCATGCCCAGCTGCGCCGCTTCCTCCGGCGACACCACGCGCCCGCGCAGGATCAGTTCCAGCGCGCGCGCTTCGCCCACCGCCCGCGGCAGACGCTGGGTCCCGCCCGCACCGGGAAAGATGCCCACATTGGTTTCAGGCAGGCCGATGGTGTAGGGGCCCGGCGCCGCGATGCGGATGTCGCAGCACAGGGCAAACTCGAACCCGCCGCCCATGCACATGCCGTTGATCGCCGCAATCGTCGGCTTGCCCATCCGGTCCACCCGGTCGAACAGCCGGGCGATATCGGTTTCCGCCCGCGCCGCCTCAGCGATGTCGTCGGCCGAACGGCCGGACTGGCGCACGAATTCGCCCGCCTGCACGATCTCGCCCACGTCATAGTGCCGGATGAACACGTTCGGCAGCCCGCCGGTGAAGACGATGGCCCGGACATTGTCGTCCGCCTCATAGGCGGCGACGATCCGGTCCAGCTCCTTCACCATCTCCATGTTCATGAATCCCATCGGCGGGTTCTCGAAGGTGACAATGGCCACCGGTCCGTCGTCGGACATCATGATCATGGAAGGCTCCTTGGCTCTGTTTCGGTCAGTGTGCCCGGCGCGCGGGCCGGGCATGGGCCATCACGCATCCAGCTCCGCGATGGTGTCCTTCGCCCGGCGATAGGCTGCATAGCGGGGCTGGTCGATGGCAAGCTTGGTCAGCGTCGTCAGCCAAAGGTGGTCCGCCAGCCCTTGCGTGTCCAGCGTCATCCGCCCCTCGCTGATCGCGTCGCACAGCTTGACGTTGAGGTCGTGCAGCGAACCGTCTTCGCCCAGTAGACTGCGCAGCCGCGCTGCCTCCTCCGCATTGCTGTCCGGCGCGATGGCCAGCTCGCGCTCCACGATGGCCAGCGCATTCGCTGCCACGCGTGCATGAAAGGCGTCGTGCCCCTCGAGCTTCGGCATGGCGACATTTTCGAGAAACTCGCGCACGGCCAGCACGAGGTCTTTTGCAGCGGGTTGATCCTGCATGGGAGTGCTCCTTCAGATATGGCGCGGGGCGAGGAGATTGAGCAGGTCAATCTCGGTTTCAGAGGCGCGCCGCCCGATGGCCGCGCGTTCGACGGAGCGGTCCATGCCGCTGCTGAAAGCCTGCACCATGATGAGGCACATCACCCCCCATTTGAGCGTGCCCAGCACTTCCCAGTACTTCACCCGCTCCGGGTCCACGCTCGGCCCGCCGGCGGCTTCATAGCCGGCGAACATGTCCTCCCGCGAGCCGAAGCCGCCAACAGGATTGTCGATTTCGCCGAACCGCCATGAATTGACACAGATCCAGCCGAGGTCCTCCATCGGGTCGCCGACATGCGCCAGCTCCCAGTCCAGCACCGCGCGCACGCCGTCAGGCCCCACCATCAGGTTGCCGTTCCGGAAGTCCCCATGCACCAGCGTCAGCCGGTTGTCCGGGGGCAGATTGTCTTCCAGGTAGCGGAAGGCCAACTCGAACACCGGATGCGGATGGTTGGTTGACTTATAGATGTTGCGATACTTGTCGATCTCGGCCCGCGCCGGGGAGCGCTGGAGGTCCGGCAAGTTATCAAGCGGCACATCATGGATGCGGGCAAGCATCTCGCCGCATTGCCGTGCCAGCTTCGGCCGCGCCTCCGCATAGGCCTCGTCGCGGAGGATCTTCCGGGCAATGGTCTCGCCCTCGATGCGCTCCATGATGAAGCCGTCACCAAGCCCATCGGTCTCGTCCAGCACCAGCGTCACCTGCGGCACCGGCACGCCCTGCTTCTGCGCCAGCTGGATCAGATGCGCTTCGGTCGCCAGCGGCACCGCCGTGTCGCGCTTTGTGTTGGTGTGCCCGCCCGGCGCCCGGCGCAGGACCAGCGGGTGGACGTGATGGTCCGTCACCGCGTCAAACGCCCATGTCTCCTGGCTGGCGCCGCCCGACAGCCGCCGCGCATTACGCACAAGGTCGATATTGGCGAGCGCCCGCCCCAGTGCCTCGCGCAGGGCCAGGGCGATGTCGTGTTTCGGATCTTTGTTTTCCGCAGCACTCATGATGCGAGGCTCACGGGTTTGCCGTCCACGATCTGGTCGAGATATTCCGACAGGCCATAGCCCGTCTGCCCGTCGCAGGTGAACTCGGTCATGCCCTCGGTGATCCGCGTCAGCAGCTCATCGTCCTCAGGCGTGGTCCGCCGGTTGCGCAGGGGAATAAGCGACATCACCTTGCCGGTCACTTCATAGTTGGCACCGCTTTCCGTCCGCACAGTCGCGCGCATTGCGGTCTGGTACCAATTGTCGTCCCAGTCGCTGTCGATCTCCGCGTGCTCGATCAGGTCATAGGCACCGTCCTTCAGCACCATGCCCCCCATCCGGCTCTGGCCTTCCGCATTGGTGACGATGGAGATCATCATCGCGAAGTCATGCCCGAAATTCATCGGCAGCCAGCGATACCAGTGGATCGCCTGCCAGTAGCGCGGCCCCCAGCTCTTGTCGCGCAGGCCGAAGCCGTCCACCTCGAAGCGCTCGTCGCCGATGGTGAAGTGGCCGCCGGCGGCGCAGTGCTGCTCGTAGTGAGCCTTGGCAAAGCTCTTCTCCGGGTCCAGCTCAAGCTCGCTGCCGTCCTCCTTCACCGTCTGCCCGCCGAACATCGGCGACACGCCCTCATAGTCGAGGGCCACCTCGCAATCGACGACAGGGTTGGTCTTGAAGGCGCGCGACGGCTCGGCCATGTCGTTCGGCTCCGTCATCACGCACAGCTTGCCTGAATAGGTCACCCGCAGCTTCTTGAACGGCTCCACGACCTCGATCTTCAGCCCGCCCGCATTCAGCTCGGTGTTGCCGCTGATCTTCGGCCGCGCATACATGAAACCCACGCGCCCGTCCGGCAGGTAGAGGCACACGGACATTTCCGCATAGCCTTCATTGGGCCGGTTGCCGACGCGGAACCAGCCGCCGACCTTCCGCTCCGGGTCGAACACGTTGAAATACATGCTCTCATTATAGTTCTTGGCCGCGTCCGGCTCGTGGCAATATTCGTCTTCCGGGTCCAGGCGGATGCGGTGTCCGGCGGGTGCTTTCATGGGTGTTTCCTCTGTCCGCCGCCCGCCCGTTCTGCGGGGCGTGGGGCGTGTTTGAATGGCGATTTCCCGTTCATTCTAGCCCCCAAGAGGCTGATGACCAGACGCCTTCCGTCAGGCTAGACTGCCCCTACGTCACTCCCCAGCCGGATCTTCCATTCATGACCGACGACCTGCCGGAAACCCCTGACCGCCCCTCGCGCCTGGGGATTCTGTCGCGCCTGCGCAACTACTTCCTGACGGGCCTTGTGGTGGCCGCCCCGGTGACCATCACCGTGCTGCTCATCATGTGGTTCGTAGATTTCGTGGATGCCTGGTTCACGCCCATGATCCCGGCGCGCTACCGGCCGGAGCAATATCTGGATGTCACCATACCCGGCGTCGGTGTCGTGCTTGCGGTGCTGCTGCTCACCCTGCTGGGGGCACTCACCGCCAACCTGTTCGGCCGTACGCTCGTCAGCTATGGCGAGCGGCTGGTGGGCCGCATGCCGCTGGTGCGCAACATCTATGGCGCGCTGAAGCAGATATTCGAAACGGTCCTGAGCCAGTCTCAGAACTCGTTCCGGGAAGTGGCGCTGATCGAATATCCGCGCCGTGGCGTCTATTCCATTGCCTTCGTCACCACCGCCGCCAAGGGCGAGATACAGGCGCGGGCGGATGAGGAAATGGTGAGCGTCTTCCTGCCCACCACACCCAACCCCACCAGCGGCTTTTTGCTGTTTGTCCCGCGCAGCGATGTCATCCCCCTCCAGATGTCCGTGGAGGATGCCGCCAAGATGGTTATTTCCGCGGGCCTGGTCGCGCCGGAATACAGGCCCGAGGATGGCGGCGAGCCGTACCACGTGCATACCGAGGCGGAGCTTGAACGGGTGCTGGAGCGGAACCGGTGAGGGCGCAAGGCGGCAATCTGTTCTCCGGCCTGCCGGATCATCCGCTTGCGGAGGAAGAATATGATCCGCTGCTGTCGCACGGCCCCGTGCGCATCGAGCGCATCGTCTCCACCGGCCAGACCGCGCCGGAAACAGGCTGGTTCGACCAGGAAGAGGATGAATGGGTCTGCCTGCTGGAAGGCAGCGCGCGGCTGGAGATCGAGGGGGAAGGGGAGCGCGGGCTTGTGCGGGGTGACTGGCTGTTCCTTCCAGCCCATTGCCGCCACCGGGTCACCTACACCCAGGCAGCACCGCCGACCGTCTGGGTCGCCGTCTTCATGGCGCAGCGCCGAGCAGGCTGAGGCGCCGCCTCAGGAGCGTGGCTTGCGCGGGCTGGCCGACAGCAATGTGAGATGCTTGCGCGTATGCAGGTCGGAACGCACCTGGTTCCGGCCGCTCTGCTTGGCAAGATAGAGAAGCTGATCTGCCCGGCTCATCAGGTCTTCCAGGCTTTCGCCATCCTGGTGCGTTGCAACCCCGAAGCTTGCGCTGATCTTGATGTCGGTATCCTTGGAAAAATAGGTGTGCGCCTCGATCGCCTGGCGCACTTTTTCCATGGCTTCATATGCGCCGTTGGCCGGGGTTTCCGGAAGGAGCAGGGCAAATTCCTCACCGCCGATACGCCCCACGCAATCAACGGTGCGGATGGCATTCTTCAGGATGTTGGCCGTCTCCACCAGCGTCAGATCGCCGGTCGCATGGCCATGGGTGTCGTTGATCGACTTGAAGTAGTCGATGTCCATGATCGCAACTGAGAATGTGGTCTCATATCGGCGCGCGCGGTCCACTTCGCATTGCCCGCGCCGCAGCAATTCACGGCGGTTTGGCAGGTTGGTCAGCGGATCTGTGGTCGCCAGCTCATGCAGTTCGCGCTCGCGGCTGGCAATTTTCTCATCGGCCTGGGTGCGGGCGATTTCGCGGGCAATGATGCTGCCGGCCAGACGCACGACCTCGATCTCGATGTCGAGGAATTTGCCCGTGTGGGGCGCTGTGTTGGCAAAACCCACACCGCCGATCACCTCATTGTTGACGACGATTGGCGCCCCGGCAAAGGCACGGATCGGAAACTTGCCCGGCGTGATGCCGGAGACGTCAGGGTCGATCTTGACGTCTTCAATCGCAACGCAGTCCCCGCTGGAGACCACCTGCCGCATCAGATGCTTTGCCACCGGCATGCCGCCGATCTGGAAACCGTCCGGCGCATGGGTCACCGTGCTCTCAAACTGGCCCGTGGGCGAGCGCCGCATGATGCCGGCAAAACGCATGTTCAGCAGATCCGCCACGCGCCCCAGCGCGTCCTGGGAGTTTTCGGCGAGGTTGGCCGTGGCGCCGAAATGCATCCGCGCCAGCGCCGCGATACTAGATTCCAGCCGCCGCCGCCGCGTGACGTCGGTGCCAAGAGCAGTGATGCTGATCACATTTCCATGTGCGTCGAAGTTTGGCTGATACCGCACTTCGTAATTTATGGGCTCGCCGTCCTTGTCGGTGCTCGCGGCCTCGAAATGCACCGTGTGCCCCTCAAGGGCACGCTTGAGGTAGGGCTCAATGATCGCAAAGCGTTCCTCGCCCAGAACGTCCCGCATCCGCATGCCGGGGCGAAGCGTGCCGTGGGAAAACTGGGAGAAGCTCTGATTGATCAGCTTGTAGGTGAGGTCCGTATTGATGACCGCCAGCGTCGCCGGCATGTTCTCGATCACCAGCCGGTGCAGGCTGCGTTCGTCATCCAGCCCGGACAGGGCGTGTTCCATCTGCTCACGGGCACGGCCCGCTGCCAGTTCATGGGACGCTGTTGCCGCCAGGTCCTCAAGGATGGGCAGATGCGGCTCCGTATCCAGGCGCGGGATGGTGTCGATCACGCACAGCGTGCCGAGCACATAGCGCCCGCAGGACGAGAACAGCGGCGCGCCCGCGTAAAAGCGGATGTTCGGGTCGCCCGTCACCAGCGGGTTGTCCTTGAAGCGGTTGTCCTTGGTCGCGTCCGGCACCAGCACCAGTTCACGGCTGCGCACCGCGTGCTCGCAGAAAGCAAGGCTGCGTGGCGTCTCGCAGACATCCAGTCCCTGACGCGACTTGAACCACTGCCGGTCCCGGTCAACCAGTGACACAAGGGCGATGGGGGCATTGAACGCGCGCGCGGCAATACGGGTCAAACGGTCGAACCGTTCTTCCTGCGCCGTTTCGAGCACGTTCAGTGCATGTAGAGCGTCGAGGCGTGCCTTTTCGGTATCCACCACGTCCGTCCTGTTTCGCGTCCCCAATTGGACACATTAGCCAGAAGAACGAAACACTTTGCTAACCCGCATCACGCGAAAGCGGGAAAAATACAAGTATAAAGGGTAGGGTTATCCGGCCCGCAGGAAGCGGATCGCCTCGTCCCGCTCGAATAAATAGAGCAAGACCCTAAGCGCCGCCCCGCGCTCGCTCTCAAGCTCCGGGTCCCGCTGCAGGATCAGCTCCGCATCGTCCCGCGCCGCAGCAATCAGGTCCGCATGGGCTTCCAGCGACGCCAGCCGGAATTGCGGCAGCCCCGATTGCCGCGTCCCCAGCACTTCGCCGGCCCCGCGCAGGATCAGGTCTTCTTCCGCAATCACGAAGCCGTCTTCCGTGTCCCGCAAGGTCGCGATGCGCTTCTTGGCGATCTCGCCGAGGGGCGTCTTGTAGAGCAGCAGGCAGCTTGATGCCGCCGACCCCCGGCCCACGCGGCCCCGCAACTGGTGCAGCTGCGCCAGCCCGAACCGCTCCGCGTGCTCGATCACCATGATCGACGCATTGGGCACATCCACGCCCACCTCGATCACCGTCGTCGCCACCAGGATGTCGATGTCGCCTGCCTGGAACGCGCCCATCACCTCTTCGCGCTCCGCCCCTTTCATCCGCCCGTGCACCAGCCCGACCCGCGCCCCCAGCGCGGCCTTGAGCCCGGCATAACGGTCCTCGGCGGCGGCAACGTCCAGCACGTCGGACTCTTCCACCAGCGGACACACCCAATAGACCTGCCGTCCCTCGCCGATGGCCCGGGCGAGCCCCGCGATCACCTCATCCATCCGCTCCAGCGGCAGGGCGCGGGTGACAACTGGTTTGCGGCCCGACGGCTTCTCCGTCAGCCGCGACACATCCATGTCGCCATAGGCGGTGAGCTGCAGCGTGCGCGGAATGGGGGTTGCGGTCATCACCAGCACGTCCGTACCGGCCACGCCCTTGGATGACAGTTCCATCCGCTCGCGCACCCCGAAGCGGTGCTGCTCGTCCACCACGGCGACCGCCAGATCGCGGAACGCGACACTGCCCTGGAACAGCGCATGGGTGCCCACCAGAATGTCGATCTCCCCGGCTTCCGCCGCCTGCACGATTGCCTCGCGCGCCTTGCCCTTGTCGCGCCCGGTCAGCACCGCCAGCCGCACCCCCGCCGCCTCGCAGAGCGGCGCCAGCGTCTTGGCGTGCTGCCGCGCCAGGATTTCCGTCGGCGCCATCAGCGCCGCCTGCGCCCCGGCCTCGACCGCCACCAGCATGGCCATCAGCGCCACCATGGTCTTGCCGGAGCCCACGTCCCCCTGCAGCAGCCGCAGCATGCGATAGGGCTCCTTGAGATCAGCTTCGATCTCCGCCACGGCCAGCAACTGCCCGCGGGTCAGCGCAAACGGCAGGTGATCCATCACCTTGCGCCGCAGCCGCCCGTCGCCGGTCAGCGGCCGCCCGCGTGTCCGTTTCATCCGTGCCCGGACAAGCGCCAGCGCCAGTTGGTTTGCCAGCATCTCGTCATAGGCCAGCCGCGCCCGGGCGGGGTGGCGCGGCTCAATGGCGTCGGGCGCCTCCGGCTGGTGCACCGCGCGCACCGCCTCATGCCAGGCGGGATAATGCTGCTGCCGCGCCCAGGCCGCGTCCATCCATTCCGGCAACTCCGGCACCCGCTCCAGCGCCGCCTGGATCGCCTTGGTCAGCACCTTGCCGGACAGTCCCGCCGTCAGCGGATAGACGGGCTCATAGGGGGGCAGGTCCTGCGCTTCATCAGGGGTCAGGATGTGGTCCGGGTGGGACATCTGCGCCAGCCCGTTATAGATCTCCACCTCGCCAGAAATGATCCGCCGCTCGCCCTCCGGCAGCGTGCGGCGGAGATAGTCCTCCCGCGCATGGAAGAAGGTGAGGGTGATCTCCCCGGTCTCGTCCGTGCACGGAATGCGGTAGGGCGCCCGGCTGCCCCGTGGCGTCGGCTTGTGCGGCCCCACGGTCACGTCCAGCGTTGCCACCTGTCCGGCCCGTGCGTCGATGATATGGGGCCGGTGCCGCCGGTCGATCAGTCCGGAAGGCAGATGCCACAAAAGGTCGATGACTTTGGGGCCGGTCAGCTTTTCCAGCAGCTTCTGCAGCCGCGGCCCGATGCCCGGCAGCTTCACCGCCTCCGCGAACAGCGGAAACAGGTTTTCAGGCCGGCCCTTGGGGACGCGGGGGCTTGGGGGCACGCGGGGGCTAGAGGTGGCTGACGAGCCGCTGGATGATGTCATCCCGGTGATTTAGCACGACTGAGAAATGCCCGTCATCGGGGCTGAAATGGCTTTCGATGCCCGGCACACGCTCGGCGTAATAGCGGCCCACCGACGGCGGCACGATGATGTCCGCTTCCCCGTGCCACAGATAGACGGGCACCCGCAGCTCCGCCAGCCGCCACCCCCACGGCGTGCCGTAAATGCGCGCATCCGCCGAAATGCCCTCGATGCCGGTATTGAGCGCCTCGCGCCAGCTTTCCAGCATCAGCTGGCCCATCTCGCCGCGCATCAGGGCCTGGTCCGCGCTCGCCCGGGGCATCCGCGCGCGATAGGCCAGCGCCCGGCGCACCAGCCGGTCATCCAGCATGATCGCCCGCCCCAGCCGGAACAGCACCGCCCGCGACACCGGCCGCCGGCCGAGATCCGTCAGCAGCTTCAGCCGCCCGCGCCGCATGGCAGGCGCTTCCGGCGGCCCCAGCGGGCACACCAGCGCCGCCGCCACCACCCGGTCCGGCAGCATCCGTGCGCAGATCGCCGCATAGGGCCCGCCGCCGGACACGCCCATCACCCCGAATGAGCCGATCCCCAGATGATCCGCCAGCGCGGCGATATCCGCTGCGAACCCCCGCAGGGTCCGGCCCCGCAGGGGAGTGGAAAGCCCATATCCCGGCCGGTCCACGCCGATCAGCCGCGCCCCGGGAATGGTCAGGAACGAGGCTTCCAGCCGCGAGCCCGGAAACCCGTGGAAATAGAACACCGGCGGCAGGCTTTCATCGCCCGTATCCGCATAGCCCAGCCGCCGCCCGTCAGGCAGCAGGGCGGTTTGCCGGGCTTTCCGGCTGTGAATGGTCTCGAAAGGGCTCATGGCGGGATGCCTGTGGCGGGGAACTATGGAAGGGGTATGCAGGGCTGCGGAAGGCGGGCCAGGTGGCAGATTTGTGAGGCCGATATAGCTATCTAGGGGCTGACTTTCATCCCCATCACAAGGTATATCGCTGGCCATGACAGACACCACACAGACTTCCGGGTCCGACAGCCTGGACGATGGCGCCCGCCGCCGCCGTCTGCGCTTCCGCGCGTGGCATCGGGGCATCAAGGAAAACGACCTCATCATCGGCACGTTCGTTGATACCTATATCGATGACCTCAGCATGGACGACATCGCAGCGCTCGAAGCGCTGATGGAAGAAAACGACCAGGACGTCTATCGCTGGATTTGCCAGACCAAGCCCGTGCCCGAGGCCCACATGACGCCGGTCCTGCGCCGTCTCCAGGCGCATATCGTGGGCACGCGCGAGCGCATGGGCGGCTGAGTACCGCAAGACACTTTTAAGATGAGCAAAAGCCAGACCAGCATGCCGGGCCGGATGGCGGCGGCAGACACTCCCTTTGTCTCCGCCGAAGGCCGCCTTACGACAGGCGGCGTGCCGGAAGGCTTTGATGCCATCGCCCTGGGCGACCTCGCCCGCGCCCGCAATGGTCTTGTCGTCCACATCGCCCGCGACGAGCCGCGCCTGGCCCGCCTCAAGGAAGCGCTGGGCTTCTTCTCGCCCGACATCGCCATCATCGAACTGCCTGGCTGGGACTGCCTGCCCTATGACCGCGTCTCGCCCAACAGCGACGTCGTGGCCCGGCGCATGGCCGCGCTGGCGGAACTTGCCGCGCGGGACGAGAATTCCGGTCCGGCCATTCTCATCGCCACCGTCAATGCCAGCCTCCAGCGCATGCCGTCCCGCAGCGTCATGGCGGACACCAGCTGGCGCGCTGCCCAGGGCAATGTCATCGACCTCGACAAGCTGCTCGCCTTCCTTGGGCGCGACGGCTATCTGCGGTCCGGCACCGTGCGCGAGCAGGGTGAGTTCGCCGTGCGCGGCGGCATCGTCGATATCTTCCCGCCCGGCTTTGCCGAGCCCGTTCGGCTTGACCTGTTCGGCGACACGCTGGAAGCCATCCGCAGCTTCGATCCGGAAACCCAGCTCACCACCGGCCAGCTCAATTCGGTTGAGTTGGTGCCTGCGACAGAGATCATGCTGGACGAGGAGACGATCCGCCGTTTCCGGGCAGGCTATGTGCAGCTCTTCGGCACCGTCACCGGCGAAGACCCGCTCTATGAGGCGGTGAGCGAAGGCCGCCGCCACCAGGGCATGGAGCACTGGCTCCCGCTCTTCCATGAGGAGGTGGCAACGCTCTTCGACTATGCAGGGGAGGGGACCATCATCACCCTCGATCCGCTGGTGGAGGAAGCCGCCGGCGAGCGCCGCGAACTCATCGACGATTACTACGCGGCCCGCGCCGAGGACGCCGAAGCCAGCGCCGCCGTCGCCAAGGCATCGAAGAAAAAGAAGACCGCGGCCGATTTCGATACGCCGTCCTACCGGCCCATGCCGCCGGACACGCTCTACCTCACCATGGACGAGTTCGCAGCTTCCCTGCGTGACCACCCGGTCCGCGCCCTGTCGCATTTCGATGTGCCGGATGCGCATGACGCCATGGATATGGGCGCCCGCCCGGGCCGCGACTTCGCCCCTGAGCGCAAGGCCGAGAACGCCAATGTCTTCGATGCCCTGCGCGGCCATATCAACGGCCTGGCGAAATCCGGCAAGCGCGCGGTGATCGCTGGGTGGTCCGACGGCTCCGCCGAGCGCATGAGCCATGTGCTGGCCGAACACCGTATCGAGCCCGTCACCATCGTGGATAGCTGGCACGACGCCCTGTCCGCGCCGAAAGGCACGGTCCCGCTTGTGGTGCTGGCCCTTGAAACGGGGTTCGAGACCCCGGACCTCGCGGTCATCGCCGAGCAGGATGTGCTGGGTGACCGTCTGGTCCGCACCCGGAAGACCCGCCGCGCCCAAAACTTCCTGTCGGAAGTCTCAAGCCTGTCCCAGGGCGATTTCGTCGTGCACGTCGATCACGGCATCGGCCAGTTCACCAGCCTTGAGACTATCGAAGTCCAGGGCGCGCCGCATGACTGCCTGCTGATCGTCTATGCGGGCAACGACAAGCTCTATTTGCCCGTCGAGAATATCGAGCTGCTGTCCCGCTACGGCTCTGACGACACCGAAGTCGTGCTCGACAAGCTGGGCGGCGGGGCATGGCAGGCGCGCAAGGCCAAGATGAAGGAGCGCATCCGCGAAATCGCGGACCAGCTCATCGCCGTCGCCGCCGCCCGCGCGCTCAAGACAGCTGAACCGGCCGTGCCCGCAGCGGGCCTCTATGATGAATTCGCCGCCCGCTTCCCATACGAGGAAACCGAGGATCAGGCCCGCGCCATTGGCGACGTGATTTCCGACCTTGCCGAGAGCAAGCCCATGGACCGGCTGGTCTGCGGTGATGTCGGCTTCGGCAAGACGGAAGTGGCCCTGCGCGCGGCCTTTGCCGCGGCCATGTCCGGTCGCCAGGTGGCGCTTATCGTGCCGACAACGCTGCTGGCCCGCCAGCATACCCGCACTTTTCAGGAGCGCTTCGCCGGCTGGCCACTCAAGGTCGCCCAGCTGTCGCGCATGGTGTCCGCCAAGGAAGCGGAAGAGACCCGCGCCGCCATGGCATCCGGTGATCTCGACATCGTCGTCGGCACCCACGCGCTGCTGGCCAAGAGCATCAAGTTCAAGGATCTCGGCCTGCTCATCGTTGATGAAGAGCAGCGTTTCGGCGTCGCGCACAAGGAGCGCCTCAAGCAGCTCAAGGCTGACGTGCATGTGCTGACACTCACCGCCACGCCCATTCCGCGCACCCTGCAACTGGCCCTTACCGGCGTGCGCGAACTCTCCATCATCGCCACCCCGCCGGTGGACCGGCTTGCCGTCCGTACCTTCGTTACGCCATTCGACCCGGTGGTGATCCGCGAGGCCCTGCTGCGCGAGCGCTATCGTGGCGGCCAGAGCTTCTATGTCTGCCCCCGCATCTCCGACCTGGCCGAGGCAGAAGAGTTCCTCCGCGAATATGTGCCGGAAATCAGATCCGTCACCGCGCACGGGCAGATGCCGCCGGGCCAGCTCGACGACATCATGAATGCCTTCTACGACGGCAAATATGATGTGCTGCTGTCCACCACCATCGTGGAAAGCGGTCTCGACATCCCGACCGCCAACACCATGATCGTCCACCGGGCCGACATGTTCGGCCTCGCCCAGCTCTACCAGCTGCGCGGCCGCGTCGGCCGGTCCAAGTCGCGCGCCTTTGCCTATCTCACGGTGCCGCCCAACCGCACGCTGACGCCCAACGCGGAAAAACGCCTCAAGGTCCTCCAGTCGCTGGACAGCCTCGGGGCGGGCTTCAATCTCGCCAGCCACGACATGGATATCCGCGGCGCGGGCAACCTTTTGGGCGATGAGCAGTCAGGCCATATCCGCGAAGTTGGCTACGAGCTGTATCAGCACATGCTGGAAGAAGCCGTGGCCCAGGCCCGTGCCGGCGGCCTAGACAAGGAAGAGGGCGAATGGTCGCCGCAGATCAATGTGGGCACGGCCGTCCTGATCCCGGACACCTATGTGGCCGATCTTGATGTTCGCATGAGCCTTTACCGCCGCCTGGCATCGCTCGAGGAACACGCGGAGATCGAAAGCTTCGCCGCCGAGCTGATCGACCGCTTCGGGCCGCTTCCGGGCGAGGTGAAGCACCTGCTGGAGATCGTCGAGATCAAGCGGCTGTGCCGTGCCGCCAACGTCGAGAAGATCGACGCCGGACCCAAGGGCTGCACGATCTCCCTGCGCAACAATGAGTTCGCCAATCCTGCGGGGCTCGTCCAGTTCATCAACCGCGCCCGCGGCGAAGCCAAGCTGCGGCCCGACCACAAGATCGTGGTCAAGCACAACTGGCCAGACGCGGAAGACCGCCTCAAGGGCACCCGCCGGGTGATGGACGAACTGGCTGAACTGGCCCGCGGCGGATCCGGCGCCTGACGCGCGCATCGGTTGCTTCACATCTTCGTTTGCAACCAATGGGGTGAAAATCGTTTAACCTGAAAGTAATTGGAAACAGGGCATAACCCGCGACAGGGATCAATAAAACCCGGGGTAGGGGGTTACATGTTTTCGTTCCTGTCTAAGACAAAGCTGACGGTTCGCACTGTCGCGCTGACGATCGGCTTGATCGTTCTGTCCATCGCTGCCATCGGCGGCGCCACCATTTTCCAGATCACCAGCCAGATCCAGAATGACGTGCTCAGCCGTCAGGCGGCCAGCGTCCGTGCGGCGGCGCTGATCATGGGCGACACGGTGCCGGGTCTCGAAACGCGCTTCAATGCCGAGGGCAATGTCGAGCGTCTGACCCTGGCTGAAATTCCCGAGTTCACGTCCCACGACATGATCGACAAGGTCGGCAAGATCACCGGCGAGACGGCCACCGTGTTCGCGCTTGATCCGGCCAATGGCGATTTCTGGCGCAAGACCACCAATATCACCAAGCCCGACGGCTCGCGCGCCGTGGGCACGCCGCTGGGCAAGTCCGGCGCCGTCTTCCCGGTGGTGTCCGCGGGCGAAACCTTCCGGGGTGAGGCCAACATTCTCGGCCTCGACTACTACACGGTCTACAAGCCGATCTTCAATCCGGCGGGCGACGTCATCGGCATCCTCTATGCGGGCGTGCTGAAGTCCAATGTGGACGCGCTGATGTCCAACGTCACCGGCAGCCTTGCGCTGTCCTCGCTGCTCGTGCTGGCAATCGCCGTGGCAGTCGCCTTCATCGCGTTCCGCGCCATGATGAAGCCGATCCCGGTCCTGTCCGAGGTCATGCGCAAGCTGGCTGCCAACGACAAGTCGGTGACCGTGCCCTATCTCGACAATGGTGACGAGATCGGCGACATGGCCCGCGCGGTCCAGGTCTTCAACGAAGGCATGATCGAGAATGAGCGCCTGCGCGCCGAGCAGGCCGAGAACGAGGCCCGCGCCGAGCAGGAGAAGCAGGCCTCCATGCGCGGTCTGGCGGATGACTTCGAAACCCGCGTCGGCCAGATCGTCGCCAAGCTGTCGGACGCCACCCGCGCCCTGACCGAGACCTCGAACCAGGTGAACAGCAACGTGGCGGAAGCCGGCCGGGAAACGGAATCCGTTACCCAGACCACCGGCGAAGCGTCCGATGCCGTTCAGGCTGTTGCCGCCTCGGTGGAGGAACTCTCCGTCACCGTGGCAGAGGTTGCCCAGCAGATGGCCCAGGCCAACAGCGTGGCCACCACGGCCAATCAGCGCATCGAGTCCACTGCCGGCACCGTCGCCAATCTCAGCGAAACCGCCGAGAAGATCGGTGAGGTCGTCGGCCTCATCAGCGACATCGCCGAGCAGACTAACCTGCTGGCGCTGAACGCCACCATCGAAAGCGCCCGCGCGGGCGAGGCCGGCAAGGGCTTCGCGGTCGTGGCGTCGGAAGTGAAGGCGCTGGCCAGCCAGACGGCCAAGGCCACCCAGGACATTTCCGAGCGCATCGCCGAGGTGCAGTCGATCTCCGCCGAAGCGGTGACGGCCATCAGCGAGATCCGCGAGACGATCAACGAGGTGTCGTCCATCGCCACCAGCGTGTCGTCCGCCGTGGAGGAACAGAACTCCGCCACGCAGGAAATCGCCAGCCGTGCGCAGGTGGTGGCCACCGGCGTCTCGCAGACCGCCGCCAGCATCGGTGTCGTCAACACCCGCAACATGGATGTGCAGAAGAGCGTGTCCGAAATGGCGGACGCGACAAGCCAGCTGGCCGCTGAGAGCGACACGCTCAACGCTGCCGTCAGCTCCTTCCTCAGCGGCGTCCGCGGCGCCGCCTGATACGGGCTGATACAAGGATCAAGGAAGAGGGAGGCCGTTCCAGCGTGCCTCCCTTTTTAACGCCTGCTTACCAGTAGGCTGGATCATCCAGCGCGTCGCAGCAGCGCACCGGGCCCGCCACGTCGAGAGCCCCGCCATCCGGCGTCCGCACCATCCACGCGTCGAGATGCGCCTCGGGGATGGGATGCGGCGGGGGCAGCTCCTGCGGGATTGCCGCCGTGAAGCCGAACCGCCCGTAATAGGCCGGGTCGCCATACACGAAGACCGCGCGCACATCGTCGCCCTCATTGCCTGCGGCCAGGCGCACAAGCCCCTCGCGGATCAGCGCGCCGCCGATGCCGCGTGCCTGCGCCTCCGGCATCACGGCCAGCGGACACAGGATCGAGCCGTCTGCGCCACCGCCTAGCTGCACGCGCGAAAACAGGATGTGCCCCAGCACATCGTCCCGATCCGCCGCCACCAGCGACAGCGTCGGTGCCGCGCTCTCATCCATCAGGATGGCCCGCACAAGCCCTGCTTCCTCATCGCTGCCGAAGGCCGCCCGGTGCACCGCAAGAAGGCGCTCGAGTTCCTCCGCCCGTGCTTCGCGGACAGTGACGCCGGACCCTGCGGCAGGCGCTGCGCTCATTGCGCTGACGCCTGCTCGCTCAGCTTGGCCTGCACCTTGTCGATGGCGCGCAGATAGCCCGTCACTTCCTGTGCGCCCATCACGGCATAGGCCCCTTGGAACAGGAAAGTGGGCACGCCGGAGATTCCCATCTCGCGCGCCTGGCTGGCTTCCTTAGCCACAAGTTCCGCGTCCTTGTTGTGCAAGAGCAGATAGGCCACCAGCTCGTGATCCATGCCTGCTTCCTGTGCCGCATCCACCAGCACCTTGCGGTCGCCGATGTCTTCGCCGTCTTCGAAATAGCGGCGGAACAGGATATCCACGATTTCGTTCTGGCAGCCCGCGCTGGCGCTCCAGCGGATCAGCCGGTGCGAATCAAATGTGTTCGGTGAACGGTCGATCTTGTCGAACGCAAAGGAAATGCCCGCGTCCTCACCGGCTTCCCGGATGGCATCACCAACTTCACGTGATCGATTCTTTCCGAACTTGGCTTCCAGATATTCACGACGGTCCACGCCTTCCGGCGGGATGGTCGGGTCGAGCTGGAACGGCCGCCAGCGCACCTCCAGCTCAATATCCGGGCGCTCCGTCTGCGCGGCGTCAAACCGCTTCTTGCCGATATAGCACCACGGGCACACCGTGTCGGATACAACGTCGATGAACATGGGATGGCCTCCCGCTCGTCCTGATGGGTCTGATGTCGGTTCGTCGTCAGTATGGGCCGTTTGCACCACAACGTCCAAATCACCAGCCGGTGACGGCGGAGTCCTCTTTGCTGGCCCCATTGCCGATTGACCGCCGCGCACCGCCACCTAGGATGCGCCCGAACCCGCCACACCCAGTCATTCATCGCGCATCAGCGGAGCCATCTCATGACCGACGCCCACACCATCGACCTCACCGGCAAGACCGCGCTCATCTCCGGCACCACCTCGGGCTTCGGCCGCCACATGGCGCTGACCCTCGCCAAGGCCGGTGCGCGCGTCGCCATCACCGGCCGCCGCACCGAGCGCCTGGCCGACCTCAAGGCGGAGATCGAGGCGATTGACGGCCGTGCGCTGCCCATCGCCCTGGACGTCACCAGCCTCGACAGCATCCGCACCTGCGTTGAAACCTGCGAGACCGAGCTCGGCCCCATCGACATCCTCGTCAACAATGCCGGCATGAACGTGGACCAGCGCGCCACCGACGTCACCGAGGAAGCCTACAACACGGTGATGGATACCAACCTCAAGGGCGCGTTTTTCATGGCGCAGGAAACCGCCAAGCGGATGATCGCCATGGGCCGCCCGGGCCGCATCATCAACATTGCCTCGATCGGCGGGCACACGGTGCTGCCCGGCCTGTCCGTCTATTGCATGTCGAAGGCCGGTGTCCTGATGATGACCCGCTCCCTGGCGCGTGAATGGGCACGCCACGAAATCAACGTGACGGCCCTGTGCCCCGGTTTCATCGAAACCGAGATCAACGCCCACTGGTTTGAAACCGAAGGCGGCCAGAAGCAGGTGATGTCCTATCCGCGCCGCCGCCTCGGCGAAATCGCAGATCTCGACGGCGCGCTGCTGCTGCTGGCCTCCGAGCAGGGCCGCATCATCACCGGCACTTCGATCACCATCGACGACGGCCAGTCGCTCTAGGCGGCGGGTCCCGGCGGCAGCAAGCCGCAGCATTTTTGGCGGAAAAGCAGGCCGAAACGAATAAGGGCCGTGCCGCCGGGTGGAGAGAGGGGACAAGGTACTCCAATAGCCCGGCTGCACGGCCCTGCTGTTCGTCTTCGGCAGAAGACGTTCTGGATACGGCGACCCGGGTCGGCTGGATCACCCGGGGCAGATTTTTTATCCGCCGACCGGGGCGATACGCGCGCCAGGCCGGGGCAGGGCAGGGCTCAGGCGGATTTGGCCGCAGCCACCTTCGCCTCGTGGGCCACCAGCCAGGCGGCTTCCTCCCCCGGTTCCGGCATGATGTCGCCACCTTCCATGACCCAGCTGGCGGGCACGTCCTGAAGGCTCATGCCGATCCCGTCCAGAGGCACATTTGTGCGCTGGTGAACGGCATGGCGCATATCCGCCTTGATCTGGTCTATCTGCGCGTCCGTCCGGCCGCGGCGGATATTGCCGTAAAGCGCGATGGTTCCCTCCCCGATATCCGGTGCCAGCCCGTCTTCGAAGAAGAAGACATGAACAAAGGCCGGAGGTGCGCCCGTTGCTTCGCAATGGATGCGGGTGATGTCGCCGGCGATCTGCGCCTTCGCGGTGTCAGACACGGCACCGGGGCGCGCATTGCAGAGGTAAAGCGGCATGATGAAGTCCTCCTCGAAAGGGCGTGGGCAATGAGCCCCGCCAGGGTGCGGTGCCTATTGCGGGTCGGTGACGGTGGCGACGATCTCGTTCAGGGAACAGCCGGTCTCCGCCATCCAGATGTCGCAGATCTCCTCAAGCAGCCGGATCCGTGTCGGCTGATCAAGTGCCGTGTCGGCCTGAAAGGTCACGATCGAACTGGTGGAGGGTTTTGCTTCGGTGAAGCCGTTGCCCGGCGGTACGGCAATCCACGTCTGGTTTGCCGGGGCGTCGAAAGCCCGGCGGGAAAACGCGTCGAGCTGCGCCGTGAGAGCGGCCCGGCGCGCGCCGTCGATCTGGCCGTCCTGGAAAAAACAAATGCAGGGGATCATGGCGGTCCCTTCCCTGGAATTTACAGGCGGTTGGAATGGCCACCTGTGTTATAGTGGTCTCAATATAAGACCAAAATGGTCCTATGATGCAACCAAAATGGGAGCCTGATGTGAAAGTGACGTCCTTCGGCGATATGCCGTGCTCCATCGCAAGGTCGCTGGACGTGATCGGACCCTGGTGGGCCCTGCTCATCATCCGGGACGCCTTCATGGGCGTGCGCCGGTTCCGGGATTTTGAGAAGTCACTGGGGATCGCCAAGAACACCCTGACGTCACGGCTCAACGACCTGACCGCTGGCGGCATCCTGGAGAAGGTGCCGGACCCGAACGGGGGCAAGCACTTCGAGTATCAGCTGACGCAAAAAGGCCTGGAGCTGTTTCCGGTGATCGTGGCTCTGTCGCAATGGGGCGACAAATGGGCCGTGCATCCGGATGGGGCCAGCTTCGAGATCATCGATACCCGCGATGGCCGACCGATCCCGCAGCAGATGATCCACGACCGCAAGGGCAGGCCGATCCCGCCGGAGCATCTCAGCCAGCGCGCCGGACCCGGCACCCTGGCCCGCCGCAAGCGAGCGCGGGACGCTGGTTCGTAACAAGAGGGTGGTCCGGGTCCGGCATGTCCGCCCGGGTCTGCGCTGACTAGAGCCGGTCCGGCAGCATCCGCCGGGCCAGCTTGCCATTGGCCGTGTGGGGCAGGGTCTCAAGGAAGCGGATCTCGCGCGGCATCTTGTAGTCCGCCAGATGCGCCCGCGCATGCGCCATGAGCGCGTCAGCGTCCCGGGCCTCACCGGCCGGGCGCACGAAGGCGGCGATGATGGCCAGCCCGTTGCCCGCCACGACTTCCCGCACGCCGACTTCCGCAACATCCGGATGGGTTGCGATGGCCGCTTCCACCTCGGCCGGGCTCACGCGATAGCCGAAGGCGTTCATCACATCATCGGCGCGGCCCTCAAACCACACATAGCCGTCGTCATCGAGCCGGGCGAGATCGCCGCCGCAGAACCAGTCCCCGCGCCACACCTGCGCGTCTTCATCGGGACGGTTCCAGTAGCCGAGCATCAGCCCGGGGTCCGAGCGGTGCACCGCCAACAGGCCCACATCACCTGCGGCCAGCGGGGTGGGCGCGGCGTCCTCGTCCACCGGCAACACGGCCACGCAGCGCCCCGGCTGCGCCCGGCCGGGACTGCCGGCCCGCGTCGGCGTTACCGGGCCGGAGGAGATGTAGGTCGAGCATTCGCTCATCCCCAGCGCTTCGAACAGGTCAAGCCCCGTGGCCGTGGCCCAGGCCTCCGCCACACGCGCGGGCAGGGGCTCGCCAGCCGTCAGCCCGTGCCGCAGTGTTGGGACGCCTGATGCAATGTCGCTGTCGCGCAGCATCTGGCGGTAGAGACTGGGCACCGCGGCAAAGAGCGTGCCCCCGTGAGCGCGGATCAGCTTTGGCCACACAGTCACGTCCTTCGGCCCGTTATAGAGCACCGTCGCTGCGCCATTGGCCCATGGGTCAGACAGGCCGACCCCCAGCGTATAGGTCCAGTTCATCGCGCCCGCATGCACCATCACGTCGTCGCGCGTCAGGCCGTACCAGCCCTCGACCATCGGCTTGCGGCCCCACACGCTGCGCTGCGCATGCAGCACGCCCTTGGGCGTGCCGCTGGTGCCGGAAGTGTAGACGAGAAAGGCCGGGTCATCGCGGTGTGTGTCCGCATAGCCCTCGCCCGGCGTTGCGCGCAGGGCCGCGATATCATCCGGCAGCAGCACCGGCACGTCGCCCGCATCAAGCGCAAGCTCCGGTGATTTCGCAACCAGCGCCGCGCCGCTGTTGGTCAGCACGAAACGCGCTTCCTCAGCTGTCAGCTGCGCGGAGGAGGGGACAGGCACGAACCCGCCTGCAATGGCGCCGAAGAACATCAGCGCCGCGTCCGGGGTGTTCCCTATACGGATCATCACCCGGTCACCTTGCGACAGCCCGCGCGCCGCAAGCCCCGCGGCAATTCCCTGCACGGCCTCGTCCAGCGCCCCATAGGTCCACCGGTCGGGCGCGCCCGAACCATGCTCGACGGTAAGCGCCACCTTCCCCGGCACCCGGTGCGGCGCCGGCGCCAGACAAAACGCCGCCATGTTGAACCGCTCAGGCGGCAGCGGCCCCGAATATCCAATGTTTCCCATGACCGCAGATATAGGCCGGGATCGCCGGACTTGAAAAGCCGCTCGCGGCTCCTTCGGTGGAGTGTGATGTATTGGGGGCAAGGCGGCGGTGCACACAAATCCCTCTCCCCTTGCGGGAGAGGGAGGGGCCCGCGGGCGTAAGCCCGTGGGAGGGTGAGGGGGCGGCAGCGGTTGCGGTCAGCCTCTGACACTGTGATGGCGGACAAGCCCACCCCCCTCACCCGGTGCTGGCGCACCGACCTCTCCCCCAAGGGGGCGAGGTGACCTTTGCGGAAGCTCACCAACTCCCGCATCCCTCCGGCTCGACCGGAGGGCCCACTCGCATCCGCTGTTGGGCACAGTGCCGGAGGCAGGGGAACACAGCTGTCCGCACGGGCTGCGGCAAGCAGCATTGAGAGTAGACCCTCCGGTCGAGCCGGAGGGATGCGGTGGTTGGGGGGGAGTGGTCTCTCTCTCCCGCCAGTGGAGAGGTGGTTTTCTCCGCCCATGCCCCCGGATGCAGGCCACCCGCCATCACCCGGCCCGGTTGACGCAGGGGCATGCTGGCACCGGGAACGGGCATTTGCTGCCCTCAGGCCAACCGGCTAAAACCGGTGCCAACAAGCCAATCAAATCGATTTGTCGAGGGAGACATCGTCATGGGTAAGGGGCCGCTTTCCGGCGTCAAGGTTCTTGAATTCGCAGGCATCGGCCCGGGGCCGTTCTGCGCCATGCTTCTGTCCGACATGGGCGCGGACGTGATCCGCATCGACCGCAAGGGCGCCCAGGGCGGCTCCAAGTTTGACATCACCGCCCGTGGCCGGAAGTCGATCGCGCTCGACCTCAAGAACCCGGATGCCATCGAGACCGTGCTGAAGCTCGTCGAAAAGGCGGACATCCTGCAGGAAGGTTTCCGCCCCGGCGTGATGGAGCGCCTCGGCCTCGGCCCGGACGTGGTCCTGAAGCGCAACCCGAAGATCGTCTATGGCCGCATGACCGGCTGGGGTCAGGAAGGCCCGTTGGCGTTGGCTGCTGGCCATGACATCAACTACATCTCGCTGACCGGCGCCCTGCATGCCATCGGCCCCAAGGAAGGCAAGCCCGTTCCGCCGCTCAACCTGGTGGGTGATTTCGGCGGCGGCGCGCTCTACCTCGCCATGGGCATGCTTGCCGCGCTCCTCAGCGCGCGCGACACCGGCAAGGGCCAGGTGGTGGATACGGCCATGACCGATGGCGCCACCTCGCTGATGAGCATGTTCTTCGGTTTCATGGCGTCGGGCATGTGGGAAGACGACCGCTACCGCAACATGCTCGACGGCGGTGCGCACTTCTACGACACCTATGAGTGCTCCGACGGCAAGTTCATCTCCATCGGCTCCATTGAGCCGCAGTTCTATGCCCTGCTGCGCGAGAAGGCCGGTCTTGATGACGCCGCCTATGACGCGCAGATGGACAAGTCCAAATGGCCGGAGCTTAAGGACAAGATCGCAGCCGTCTTCAAGACCAAGTCGCGCGACGAATGGTGCGGGATCATGGAAGGCACGGATATCTGCTTTGCCCCCGTGCTCTCCATCGGCGAGGCCAAGGATCACCCGCACAACAAGGCGCGTGAGACCATCGTCGAGATTGACGGCGTCGTGCAGCCCAACGTGGCCCCGCGCTTCTTCGGCACGCCGTCCGAAATCCAGGGCCCGCCCCCGTCTGCCGGTGGCGACACCGACGCGGTACTGGGCGAATTCGGTTTCTCGGCTGACCAGATCGCCGGCCTGAAGGACAAGGCGGCCATCTGAGCCGGTCACATCTGTTGGAGTTAGCGGCATGAGCGCGTTGCCCGGAACCACGGGCCGCCGGCGCATCTATCTGATGCGTCACGGCCATGTGGACTATTTCTCGTCCATCGTGCGTGAGACCGGGGACACGTCCCTCGTGCCGCTCACTGACCTTGGCCAAGCCCAGGCGACAGCCGGGGGCAAGGCCCTGGCCCACGTCACCTTTGACCGGGCCATCTGCTCTGGCTATCCGCGTACGGAACAAACCGCCCGTGGTGTGCTGGCCGAGCTTGACACCCCGGTGCCGGAGCTCGAGGTGGACAAGCGCCTCGTTGAGCTTCACGGCGGCGGCTTCGGCCCGATCAATGACCGCGACGACATCGCCGCCGTCATGACCTTCGCCTTCGATCAGGCGGGCCGCCCCGGTGCCCGCATGGGCCCGGAAGGGGAGGCGTTCGCCGACGCGCTCGACCGTGCGGTGGAGGGGTTCACCGATCTTCTCATGTCACCGGGCTGGCACACGGCGCTGGTTGTTGCCCATGAAGGCATCAACCGGCTGCTGCTTGGCTGGTGCACCGGCAACGGCCTCAACGCCATCCAGTCCTTCGAGCAGGACCCTGCCTGCATCAACATCATCGATGTGGACCTGGCGCCCGCCGAAAGCGGCGAGGGCACCGAGATCCTGCGCAAGATCATCAAGGCCGTGAACGTGACGCCCTACAATTACGTCAAGCACGGCATGAACATGACGAGCCTGGAAGCCATCTTCGCCCGCGATCCCGCCTGACCGCGCGAGGTTGCCGGTGCTTGCAAGCGCCCGCCAAGGCGCTAGGCTTCCTGACGTGACAACGGGAGGACGCCATGAAGGAACTTCTGGCAACGGTGGACCATATCGGCGACATCAAGACCGAGGCCCCCACCATTTCAGGCATTCATCACTCGGCCTATCGCTGCCGCGACGCCGGGGAAACGCGCAAATTCTATGTCGATATCCTCGGCCTGGAGGACGCCGCCGCGCTGGCCTTCGACAAGGATCCGGCGGGCAATGACCGGCCCTACATGCATCTGTTCTTCAAGATGGGCGACGGCAATTTCCTCGCCTTCTTCGATGAGCCCAATTCGGTGGAAGAGGGGCTGTTCACCATGAAGGACGGCATCGAGGATTATCACTTCGCCTTTGAAGTGGCCTCGATGGAAGAACAGGCGCAGTTCAAACAGCGGCTGGAAGAGGCCAAGGTGCCGGTCTTCGGTCCCATCGACCACGGCTTTTGCCACTCGGTCTATTTCTTCGATCCCAACGGCCTGGCGCTCGAGATCACCGTGCGGGACGCCAAGCACGACGAGATCATGGCGGACGAAGCCGCCCAGGCGAAGGCGCATATCGAGAAATGGTCAGAGCGCACGCGCACCCTCAAGCAGGCACGGCTGGCCCAGGCGGCAGCTGAATAGGATCGCGGACTGAGTGCGGGGGGGCAGGGCACTAGTTGCGCCCCGCCGCCCACCACGTATCAAAGCGTACGAACTGTGGCTGCACGCGCGGATGCTCCAGCTCCTGCCACCGCGCCACCCATTGATGCGGTGCGTGATAGAGCGGGATCACGTAGTGGCCCGACAGCAGCACCCGGTCGAGCGCCCGCACGGCGGCCACGAAATCCTCGCGGTCGCGGGCTTCCAGCATGGCTGCGATCATCGCGTCGACGGCTTCTGACTTCACGCCCATATAGTTGCGCGTGCCGTCGGTGTCCGCACTGTCGCTGCCCCAGTAGAAGCTCTGCTCATTGCCCGGGCTCAGGGACGCCGACCAGAAATTGAAGATCATGTCGTAATCATAGGTCTGGCGGCGCTGCTGGTACTGGCTTGAATCCACGTTGCGCACCTTGGCGTCGATGCCCACTCGTTCGAGGTTCCGCGCAAAGGTCAGCGCGATGCGCTCGTCTTCCGGGCTCGCCACCAGGATTTCGAACGACATCTGCGCGCCCGTGGCAGCATCCACCAGCTTGGCGTCGGTCACTGCGTAGCCTGCGTCCTTCAGCAGCGCCATCGCGTCGCGCATCTGCGCCCGGTTGCGGCCGGACCCGTCGGTGCGTGGCGCTACATAGCCCATGGCCATGATCTCAGGCGTCACCGCGTCAGGGTAGGGCGCCAGCAGCGCCTTTTCCTTCGGCGAGGCGGGGCGGCCGGCGGACGACAACTCCGAATTGTCGAAATAGCTCTGCGTGCGGGCATAAAGCCCGTGGAACAGGTTCTTGTTCACCCACTCGAAATCGAACATCAGGCCCAGCGCCTTGCGCACCCGGACATCCGCAAACAGGTCCCGCCGCGTGTTGAACACCAATGCGCGCATGCCGGAGGGCGTGCCGAGCTTGATCTTTTCACGGATGATCCGTCCGTCCTTCACCGCCGGCACGCCGTAGCCCGTGGCCCAGCGCGTCGGGTCATCCTCGATGCGCAGGGTGTACTCGCCTGCCTTGAATGCCTCGAAGGAGGCATTGGCATCGCGGAAATAGTCATAGCGGATGCGGTCAAAATTATTGTGCCCGCGCGCCACCGGCACGTCCTTGCCCCAATAATCCGGGTTCCGCACATAGGTGATGCTGGCGCCCGGCTCCACCTTGCCGATGGTGTAGGGCCCGGAGCCGATCATCGGCGTCAGCCCCGTGCGGGTGAAATCCTGCCCGCCATAAACATGCTTCGGCAGGATCGGCATCAGCCCCATGATCAGCGGCATCTCCCGGTCGCCTTCCTCGGTGAAGGTCAGCCGCACCGTCCGCTCGCCCACCTTCTCCATGGCGGCGACCTTGCCGTAATAATATTTGTGGTTCGGGCGCCCCTGGTCGCGCAGGGTTTCCACCGAGAAGATCACGTCGTCCACGGTCACCGGCGTGCCGTCCGAGAATGTCGCTTCCGGTCGCAGGGTGAATTCCACCCAGCTGCGGTCGTCCGGCGTCTCGATTGTTTCGGCAATCAGGCCATAGAGCGAAAACGGCTCATCGTAAGCGCGGCCCATCAGGCTCTCGAACACATGCCAGCGAATGCCGGCGGCGGGCGTGCCGCGCACGATCATCGGGTTCAGGCTGTCGAAGCTGCCGATCGCCGCCAGCCGGACTTCGCCTTCCTTCGGCGCCCGGTCGTTCACATAGTCGAAGCGGGTGAAGCCCGCCGGATATTTCGGGGTGCCATGCATCGCAATGCCGTGGCTCGGCTCCGCCTGGGCCGTGCCCGCCAGCACGAGCAGGGCCGCCGCCATACCGCCGAGGGTTCCTGTCACCGCACGGCGTGCGCGCGCCATCACAAAAGCGCCCATCTTCTTCCTTAACCCTTGTGTCCAATTGCTGTGGGAGACTGAATCGCTCCGGTTCACCCTAGGGTGTCCCGGAACTCTGCCGCAGGCAATGTGTCAGGCAATGTCTTATGTCAGGCAATGTCTAGAGCCTGCAATGTGTAGAGCAAATGAATGACAGGCGTTTCTGGCTGAATTCGGGCGCATAAACAGCGCCCGCCGCGGCCCGGCCAATTGACAGCGCCCGCACGCCCGCGTTAGCGAATTGCCCACCGGGGGAGCAGGGGATGGCACCGCACCCTGAAACAGATATGAGGACGAGTTCATGATCCGCACGATTGGAGCAGTCACGCGCAAGGCCGCAGGGACTGCCTTCGGCATTGCCGCCGGCCTGACCCTGGCCCTGGCAGCGCCCGCCCTGGCGCAGGATGGCGGCCCCGAAGCCAAGCAGACCGTGGTCGAGAAGTCCGGGGCCTGGGTGTTTGAATGCACCGAGCAGGGCGGCCGCGAGTTCTGCACCATCCAGCAGGTGCTCAGCAATGCCGAGACCGAGCAGGTGCTGCTGCACGTGACCATTGCCTATCATCCGCAGACGGCGGATCTGCTGATGGTCAACCGCACCCCGCTGGGCGTGGAACTGCCCATCGGCCTCGGCCTCAAGATCGACGAAGGCCGCCAGATGGCCGCGCCCTATACCAACTGCACCCAGGCCGGTTGCCGCGCCACCGCGCCGCTGACTGACGAACTCGTGGCCAACATGAAGTCCGGCAACACCATGACCATCAGCTACGGCTATCTGGGCAAGCGCCTGGATGCGCCGGTGTCGCTGGAAGGGTTCACTGCCGCCTTTAATCGGCTCGCCGAGCGTAAGCCGGTGGCAAGCCAGCCGTCGCTGACGCCCACCCCGGGCCCGGCCACGCAGCAATACGTGCCCGGCCAGTAATCACAGAGCCAGAAAGCGCGCCCATCAGGCACGCCTGAAATGCAAACGCGCCCCGGTCAATCCGGGGCGCGTTTTTGTGTCGGTTACTCAGCCCCGCATCGGGCAGCCGGCATCAGTCAGACGCATGGCCGAACGGGTCGGCGCGATCCGTCGCCACCATCGAGCAGATGAAGAGCGTCACGCCGAATGACAGCATGCCGATGCCCACAAGGGCGAGATAGGCGATGTTTCCAGGTTCCATGCCGTGTCCTCCTTACACAGATGTCCCACGCTAGGAGGTGCGGCAGCCATGCGGCGTTGATCTGGATCAGGAGGGGGCAGTCAATCCCGCCGCGTGGGTGCGACCAGTGCGCGCAGCCAGCCGAAAAACGAGTTGCCGCGCAGGAAATAGCTCTCCAGCTTATCCATCTCCGCTTCCAGCGCCGGCGGGTCCGCATAGAGCTCCGAGCGCAGGCGCAGCGGCCTGTCCGGGTCGAGCGTGCGCACCACGCGGGCTGGATTTCCCACCGCGATCACATTGGCGGGCAGTGACTTGGCGACAACCGATCCCGCGCCTACCACGCTGTTGCGGCCGATGGTGACGCCCTTGCAGATCTTCACCCCGTAGCCGAGCCACACATTCTCTTCCAGCGTGATGGGGCTGTGCGCATCTTGCTCGCTGGTCCGGTCATAGACGTCGTGCCAGTCGGAGTCCGAGATATAGACCTCGCCGGCGATCATCGTGTTGCTGCCGATCCGCACATGGTCGGAGGAGAGAATCCGCGTGCCCGGTGAGATCAGCACATGATCACCGATGTCGATGCGCCCCTCGCGGTCGGCGCTGGTCCATGTGGTGAGAGTGATGGGGTAGGCGCGGGCCGAGCGCAGCGTGGCGCACCGGCCGATCGAGATGTTCGGTCCGTGCACTGTCACATATTGCGGGTACACCGCGTCCATATAGGGGCCCACGGCGTCGAATTGCGGCTCCAGGAAGTGGCGGCTGCGCCAGCGCATGACGGTGCGGTGCAGCCTCTTGAGCCAGAACGGCCGGTGGTCCTTGCGCACGGGATTTGCCCCTTGTTGATCCGGCCCCTGATGCCGATATGGCGGGAGATTAGCTCAATCGCCGGTTTGCTGCTAAACAGCAGGCGAACCGAATTCCCTACCGAATAAGCGGATATCACATGACCTCTGTAGACACACTCTTCCGGCCCTTCAAGCACGGCAAGCTGTCGCTTGAAAATCGTATCGTCATGGCTCCCATGACGCGCAGCCATTCCCCCAACCAGGTGCCCGGCCAGGATGTTGCCGACTATTACCGCCGCCGCGCGGAAGCCGAAGTCGGCCTCATCATCACCGAAGGCACCACGGTCGATCATCCGGTCGCCAGCTTCGACACCAATGTCCCGGCCTTCCACGGTGAAGCCGCGCTGGCCGGCTGGGCCAATGTGGTGGAGGAAGTGCACCGCGTCGGCGGCAAGATTGTGCCGCAGCTGTGGCATGTTGGCATGGCCCGCAAGCCGGGCTCCGGCCCCCACCCGGACCTGCCCAGCGCCGGCCCCTCCGGCCTCATCAAGCCGGGCAAGCAGGTGGCCGAGCCCATGTCCGAGCAGGACGTGACCGACGTCATCGAGGCGTTCGCCAAGGGCGCAGCCGCAGCCAAGAGCATTGGCATGGACGGCATCGAAATCCACGGGGCGCACGGCTACCTGGTGGACCAGTTCTTCTGGGGCGGCACCAATGAGCGCAGCGATGCGTGGGGCGGCAACCAGGTGCAGCGCGCCCGCTTCGCGGAGGAAATCGTCAAGGCCTGCCGCGCCGCGACGGACCCGGATTTCCCCATCATCCTCCGCTTCTCCCAGTGGAAGCAGCAGGACTATGACGCCCGTCTCGCGCCCACCGAAGCCGAGCTCGAAGCATTCCTCGCCCCGCTCACCGATGCGGGCGTGGACATCTTCCATTGCTCCACCCGCCGCTTCTGGGAGCCCGAATTCGACGGCTCGACCATGAACCTCGCAGGCTGGACCAAGAAGATGACCGGCAAGCCGACCATCTCCGTCGGCAGCGTCAGCCTGAACCAGGAATTCCTCGCCACCTTTGCCGGTCAGGATGCGTCGAACGATGCGGACCACATGGAAGACCTTCTGGAGCGCATGGAAGCCGATGAGTTCGATCTCATCGCCGTCGGCCGCGCCCTGATCAGCGATCACGAATGGGCCAAGAAAATCCATGAAGGCCGCTTCAACGACCTGAACGAGTTCAGCAAGGAAGCCCTGGCCACCTATTACTAGGGCCTGCACATCATCGCCGGGCAGGGGGCTTGACCCGTGCCCGGCCGGACGACAAGGTGCGGGGAGGTGCTGCAAGGTGCCTCCCCGTCCGCGGAAAGGGCTGCGCCCACCACACGGCCTTACCAGACCGATCGCATCGATTTCCTGCCTGCCATGCGGACACAGGCATTTCCTTCAAGGGGAATCGTATGCCTTCCGACAGCCACACCCATCAGCACGACTATTTTCACGGCCTGCTCAATCTCGAGCAGCAGCGCCGCCGCGCCAAGGACTTGCTCAAGGCCCTGCGCAGCGGCCAGCCCGATGCCCTTGACCGCCTGACGGCCCATGCGGGCATAACCGATCCCGCGTCGGACGCGCTGCGGCTGGCGGATGCCCAGCTCGTTATCGCCCGAGAAAACGGCTTTGCAAGCTGGCCGAAGCTCAAGGCCCATTGCGACCGGCTGCATGAGAGCAGGCGCCAGCGCGAGGCTGGCCGTCTGACCCCTCCGGATACGGAAGATGTGGTGCATCTGCGCTGCGGCTCGGACATCCGCCACGGACTCGAGATCGCGGGCTTCCGCGGCCGCTTCGTCGAATTCGCTGACCCGTTCTGCCAGGGCCCCGTGCGCGACCTGTCGCGCGATGCCTTTCTCGCGGAGCGTGCCGCCTTCATCGCATCGTCCTACGGCTACCGGAAGGCCGACGCGCTTGCCCGTGGACGGCAGGAGTACGACGCGCTGGACACAGCGCTTGCCGCCCAGCACCTCGTGCTCTGGTTCGAGCATGACAGCTACGACCAGCTCATCCTCGCCCATGCGCTTGCCGCGCTGGCGGCGAAAGACCCGGCTGAGCGTCCGGCGAGGCTTGAGCTTATCTGCGTCGACAGCGTGCCCGGCGTGCCGGGATTTACCGGGCTTGGGCAGCTTGCCCCGGACATGCTGCTCTGGCTCTGGGACAATCACCGCGTGCCGGTGGGAGACGCGCAACTGGCGCTCGGGCGCGATGCCTGGCAGGCGCTAACGGCCGAAGAGCCGTCCGGCCTTGTGGCCCTCGCCACAGCGGGAACACCTGCCATCCCGCCCATGGCCCGCGCCCTGCGCCGCCACCTGCAGGAATTGCCGTCCGAAGCCAATGGCCTGTCGCAGACGCAAGGCCTCGTCCTGCGTATCCTGGCTGACAAGGGTACTTGCATAGGTGGCCAGCTCTTCCGTGAACTGATGACCAAATATGAGGAACTGCCATATCTCGGTGACCTCATGTTCTGGCATGTGCTGGATGATTTTGTGGCCAGCACAAACCCGCCCGTTGATGTGATGGAAGTGGAGGGGGAAGGGGGCCCGGACCCGGATGCCGGAGCCGATCCTTTGCCTGAGTGGCTCCGGCGGCGTGTTGCGCTGAATGGCCAAGGCATGGCGCTGCTGGCGGGTGAAGCGGACTACATGATGTCCTATACAGGGGAGCGGTGGGTTGGCGGCCTGCGTGTCGCCTCGCCGGACAGGGACGGTGTCCCGTTCCGCTGGACCATGACGGAGGGCCGCCTGGCAATCACCGGGACCGGCCCGTAACAATAAGGCGCGCGCCGTCCGCGCGGTGAGGGAGACCAAAATGCCCCTGGCATCCATCGACCATGTGCTTGTCGCCGTGCGCGACCTAGAGGCTGTGATGGCGGACTACGAAAAGCTGACAGGCCGCAGCGTGTCCCTCACCGGCAGTCACCCGGACTACGGCACCGCCAATGCGATCTTTCAGCTTGAGAACACATATGTGGAGCTGATTTCGCCGGTGGGAGAGGGGCCCTTTGCTGATCGGCTGACGGCCTTTCTCGATGCGCGCGGTGACGGCCTCATCGGCATTGCTCTGGGCACGGAGAACGCCCAGGCCCTGTCGGAGGAATGGCGGGCAGCCGGGCTCCATGCGTCGGCGCCGCAGCCCGGCGAAGGCCACGCCCCGGACGGCCCGGATGGCCCGAATGGCGGCGTGCGCCAGTGGCGCAATGTCTTCGTGCCGGAGGAGGACGTGCTGGGCCTGTTCCTGTTTGCCATCGAGCATGTGTCCGATGCGAGCACGCGCCCCATCGCCGCGCCCCGTGGGCCGGAAGCCGCCACGCTGCACGCGGTCGATCACGTGGTGGTCAACACGCCGGACGGCGACCGGGCAGTTGACGTCTTCGGCACCAAAATGGGCATCCGCCTGGCGCTTGACCGCGACGCGCCGCAATGGGGCGCACGGATGATGTTCTTCCGCCTCGGCGGCATCACGCTGGAGGTCATCCAGCGCTATGGCGACAACAAGACGCCGCCCATGGCAGACGACGCGCCGGCCTTTTTCTGGGGCATGGCCTTTCGCGCGGCTGACGTTGCCGCCGCGCGCGACCGGCTGGCGGCTGCCGGCGTCACCGTCTCGGAGGTCCGCAAGGGCCGCAAGCCCGGCACGGTCGTCGCCACGGTGAAGGATCACAGCGGCGGCGTGCCGACCCTCATCATCGGCCCGGACCTCGAGGCCGACGCAAACGCCTGACCGGATAGCCGGTTGTCAGAGGGAAGGGGGCCGGGATCTCACCCGGCCCTGTCGTCTCTCTCAGTAAAGATTGTCCCGCGCGTCCTGATCCAGCGCCTGGTCGATCAGTTCGGCCTCCACGTCCAGCGACAGCTGGTCCCGCATGATCTGGCCCAGCGAGGGGAAGTCGGCGCGCTCGATCTGCGCCGCCGGGTCCCACAGCCCCGCGCGCTTGATGGCCTTGGCGCAGTGCATATAGGCCTCCTTCACTTCGATCACCGTCACCGACAGCGGCGGTCTGCCCTCCGCATCGAAGCGCGCCATCAGTTCTGGATCGGTGGAGATCGACGCGGTGCCGTTCACCCGCAGCATCTCGTTGACGCCCGGCAGGAAGAACAGCAGCCCCACGGCGGGATTCGCAGTGATGTTGCCCAGCGTGTCCAGCCGGTTGTTGCCCGGCCGGTCAGGCATCGCCAGATGAGTCTTGTCGAGAACATGGACGAAGCCCGGCTCGCCGCCGCGCGGCGATACATCGCCAAACCCGTCCGCCCGGGACGTGCCGATCACGCAGAAGGGCGACAGCTCGATGAAGCGGGCGCAATGGGCATCAATATGCCGGATATCCTTCGCCAGCACCGGATCACCCGGCATCGCATATGTGCCGCGAAGATCCTCTTCGGTCCTGAGTGTCCCATCCGCCATGATCGCGCCCCTGAAAATGCATTGCCTGTAAACACGCGAAGAGTGCACGGGCGATGCCGCAAGTGCAACTCAGTGGCAACAGAACGCGGCAGAAATCAGCGAATAAGACAGCCTCTCGTGCCGGAATATGTCAGCATAATATGCGCATAATATGTACGCCGGAATGATTGCGGCGTTACTCTGTTCTCTGTGTGTTCACTCGGCGGCTATGCTGGTGGTCGTTTGGTCCCGCAAAGCCTTCTCATAGACGCGGCGGGCGCGACCTTCGGTTCTCTCGATGTTGAGTTGCAGAAGCGCCGTATACGGATCAACACCCGCCAAAGCCGCCAATTCAGCGCAGGTTTCGTCGCTGGGTAGGCCGTGACCGCGCCGGATGCGTAGCAAGCTGTTGACGGTCAACCCCAACGCACGGCCCATGGCGCGCCAGCTTCTAAAGCCGCCGCGCTCGTGGGCAATCACAAGTAATTCTCGTGTGTTCATCGTCGTGCCTCACCATCCACAGCGATAATCCAAGAAAACAGCATGTAATTCAATGCCGTTGAAACGGCACAACATCTTGTGCCCATTCTCGGAACTGCGCAGTGCGGATGCACAAAGCGCAAGTGGTCTCCCAGACCCTCGCCGGTCCCGCCTCATCATCCAAATCGAGTAGGGGACCGGCGGCACTGGGGGACGGTACACGCTGGGAGATTTCGCCATGCTGAGTGCTGCCGTTAGGTCCGGTTCATGTACGGACTACGCCGCCAGGAACCCTCACCGCCCGCCTTTGCTGGCCTGCGGGAAACCGTTGCAGGCCGAGGCCGAGACGCTGCTGCGTTTCTATGACCATGAAACCGCCGGGGAAGTGGTCAAGGTGGTCGATGTAACGGGCCGCTGCGGACCCTGCACATGGAAGTTGATGCGCGACGAGTGGCCCGGCGACGCTGCCGTCTGTGAGTGTGTCCAGCGCGATTGTTCCGACAACTGGGAAGTGATCTCACGCGACGCTGCATCGCCATTGGTCCGCGATGGCTTCAATCCGCGCGTGCTGACCGGAGGTCGCGAGTTCTGATGGTGCGGATGACCCGAACCGGCCTGCAGGTCCAGTGCAGGCGGTGCAAGTTTCACAACGCCAAGACGGGCGAGTATGGCGATTGCCGCCGCCACGCCCCAAAACCGACTTCCGTTCCTAATTGGGAGTGGCCGCTGGTAGCCGCTGATGATTGGTGCGGCGAGTTCCGTCCGGATGCGGAGTTCTCGGCATGACGGTGGCTGTTCTTTGTGCTCATCAGCGTTCGGTCTATTTCGACCTCGATGGCTGCGATGTGTATGACGCCAAGCGTGATGCACGCACCTATACCGGCCTATTCCCGGTTGTTGCACATCCACCCTGTCGAGCTTGGGGAAAATGGGCATGGCGGGCGCGACCAGAGCCAGGTGAACGTGAACTCGCCATGTTCTGCGTGGATCAAGTCCAGCGATGTGGTGGAGTTCTTGAGCACCCAGCGTACTCCACGCTGTGGGCTGAAAAACGTCTACCGCTACCTGGCTGTCCGGCCCAGGACGGTTCCTTCACGCTCCCGATCCTCCAATCGGATTTCGGGCACAAGGCACCTAAGGCTACCTGGCTTTACATCAATGGAATTGCGCCGTCAGAGCTCCCGCCCATGCCAATGCGTCTAGGTGAAGCAACGGGCCGTATCGAGATGATGGGTCGTACTGCACGTATGGCGACGCCGGTAGAGCTGGCCACCTGGCTGCGCGATCTCGCGGAAAAAACAACACTCGCGAGGGCAGCTTGATAGACCCGCAAACAGAGTTGCCGCGAGACCATCGGGATACGGCACGGCAGGAGCGCCACGCTCTACGCGATCAGGCGGCGGACCTGCTGGGATGGGAGCGGCTTTGTGACTGCGGACGCCGCCGAACGCAACCGGGTGTCGAGCTGTGGCGAGGCGAGGGCGGCGGCGTCCATTTTCGCGGCCTGTCCACCTGCGGCAGCATTTGGACCTGCCCGGTATGCTCCACCAAGATCGCAACCAACCGTGCTGCGGAGGTGTCCGAGCTGGCGGAAGCGCATGAGACGGCGGGTGGCTCGATCTACATGTTGACGCTGACAGTCCGCCACAAGGCAAGCGACGGTGCGCGGACGCTGCGCAAGCTCGTAGCTGAGGCGTTCCAGAAGCTCCAGAACCGGCGTGCGTGGCGCAGCCTTAAGGACGAATTCGGCATCGTCGGGACCGTCCGCGCGCTTGAGGTCACTCATGGTCGCCATGGGTGGCATCCGCATTTGCACATTCTGATCTTCACACGCCGGGCGGTCGCCAATGACCTCGATCTAGGGACACGCATTCAATGGCTCTGGTCGAATGTCGTGCACAAGCTGGGCGGGACCACCACCATGGATGCGCAGCACTGGCGTCCGGCTAGCGCGGGCAGGGTTGCTGCTGAGTATGTGGCTAAGTGGGGCGCCGGGCACGAGATCGCCAAGGGCGCACATAAGGACGCCGCCGGCCGGTCTGTGTGGGATCTGTTGAAGGCCAGCGAGCACGACCCGAAAGCCGGAAAGCTGTTCACCGAATATGGCGAAGCCTTCAAGGGTGCGCGCCATCTGACCTACTCGCGGGGCCTGCGTGAGCTGTACGAGCTGAAACACGCGGCATCGGATCAGGAGTTGGCCGAGGCAGAGGAACAGGCCGAGGAACAAGTGCCACTGCACGACGCCGAAACCGGCGAGGTGATGGAGGAGGATAACGCGCCTGAGCTGCTGGCGTTCTTTGATCACGGCACGTGGGCGCAGATCGTCGGGCGAGGGTGGACCGGCGTCATTCTCGATATAGCCGCGGCTGACGGCAAGGCCGGTGTGGAGGCGTGGCTGAGTGCCCATGGCCTAGGCAGCTACTACGAACCGGATGACGCCGGAGGCGAGTTCTCACCGCTCTACAGCTTCCCCGATCACAAGCCCATGCGCCGGGCCTTCGATCCGGCCACAGGGCGCACAGCAAGCGAGGTAATGGATGGCTGATCAACCGATCATTGGCAGGACGGTGTGTCAGGGCTGCGGGCAACCGCTGCCGGTGCGCCAGGACAAAGCCGGACGCGGTTTCTATCGCTGCAATGGCAAGTTCGGCGGCGTGGGCTGCGGCCATATCGCGACCTTCGGCCATGAGCCGACGCGGCAGATGCTTAAGGAGCATGTGGCCGCGCAGAACGCCAAGGCAGCCCCAGAGCCGCATAAGGAAAAACCCACGAAGTCCCTTAAGGAAAAACCGGCGAAGGAGGCCGCGAACGATGACGGATCAGACAGAAATGGAGATGCAGGCGGAGGCGTCGCCGGAAAGTTCCTCAAGCGCGGGCGCGCCTGACATCGAGGTCCCCGACTTCGAGCCGGAGGCTCCCACCTTCGAGGCGGGAGAGGGAGAGGAAGCGACGCCGGATCGCATGACCAAGGACGCATTCTTCGGTCTGTTCTGCGGTCTGTGGACCATGCCTAACATGGCGCTGTTGATGGCTGGCGAGAAGCCGCTCGATGCGCTCAACGTGTCGGCCAAGGACGCTGGCGCGCGGGAGGCGTCGGATGCGCTCTATGACACCATTGCCGACATCCCGGCCATGCAATGGCTTCTCAATCCGGCCAGCGAGTGGATGCAGCGGGTGTTTGTCATCGGCTCATTCGTAGCACCGCGCGTCATGGGAGCTGTGTCCGAATTTCAGGCACGGAAGGAAACGGCTGCACCGTCCAGGCCTGCGCAGGCCGACGAACCGGCGAATGATGACATTCCGGCTGTCCCGTCCGGGCCGATCATCAAAGCGGAGCCAATCGATTGAGTTCCGGCGGCGTAGTACTCATCACCGGCTCGCGTGGCTCGGGCAAGAGCACCAAGGCGCGCGAGCTGGCCAGCTCCTACAAGATGGCCGTCGCGATCGATCCAGCTCGCGACTGGCAGCGGTCGCGCGGGTGGGTGAGGGCAGACACCCTTAAGGAGGTTGCCGCGCTCATCCGGAAGCATTGGCGCGGCGGGAAGCGCATCGCCTATACGCCGCCGGTCGGCTATGAGGCCGAAGCCCTGCACCACCTTTCGGGGATGGTGTTTCAGGCGCAGGAGGCGTTCTTTGCGGGCAGCTCGGCGCGCAAGTTTCTGGTGGTGGTGGATGAAGCCGCCGAGGCTTACGGCAACCGGCATCAGGAGCGGCAGGACCTGACCGGCTTTAAGCGGGTCCTGAACCAAGGGCGGCACCATGGGATCGATGTCGTTGCCATCACCCAGCGCCCGCAGGACGTGGCCACACGGATGCGGACCAATGCGGACACGTTCTATGCCTTCCGCCTGGGCGATGCTGCCGCCATCAAGGCCGTGGCCGACAAGATCGGGCGGGCGGAGGCGGCGAAAGTGGCCAAGCTGCCCGCGTTCTCATATGTGCAAATCAGTGACGGTGAGGTCAAAAACGGCAAGACGCGGAAGCCGCGATAGCCGGGAATTCCTTATTTAAGGAAACACGGTTTTTCTAGCCAAGCTGCCGCCTCCGGTCACTGATCTTCGCACCATGAAGATCGACACATCATTCATCGTCACAAGCGTTGTCGCGAGCCTCGTCACCTATCTGGTGATCGAGGTCGCGATCCCTTGGCTGATGGACGACAACACGGAGGCGAGCGACGCCTGATGAAAGACAACCTGTTCATGATTGGCCTTGTCGCCGCTGGCGTGGTGGCAGGTCTGGCCGGTATCTCCCTGCTGCGGAGCAACCGTATTCCGCTGCTGAGTGACCTTGCGGACCTCGCCCATGACGGCGCGGACGGCTGACGCCTGAACCTCCCCAATCTTTCCATCTGAACACGGAGCAATAGGGCACATGTCCGGCAATCTGATTTCCCTTCCCGATCCGCAGGGCGTCGCCGTAGGCGGCACCGCTACCGCCGATATTCCGAAGACCGGCGCGTATCGCGAGTTGCTGCTCGGCTACGAGAGCAACGGCACGCCCGCCAATCTGGCGACGATGGTCGCGGACATCACGCAAATCCGCCTGCGCCTCAATGGCGTCGATCAGTGGGTGCTGTCTGCGGACGATCTGATCAAGCTCAACTCGATTTACGGTGAGACCTATCAGGACGGTCTGCTGCCGTTGTTCTTCCATGAGCCGCACCGCCGGGAGATGCTGGGCGAAGACGCCGGGATCTGGGGCATGGGCAACGTCCAGAGCTTCCAGATGGAAATCAAGATTGCGTCGGGTGCCACGGCACCGCGTCTCACGCTCCATGCCCTTCGCGAGCCGGGGTCCCGTCCGATTGGCGCGATCCGCAAGATCAAGCGCTACAATCTCCCCGTCACCAACACCGGGGACAATGTCTATACGCCGGACCGCTTCGGGGCCTACCGCGCGATCCATGCGAAGACGGCCAACATCAACGGCGTGCATGTGAAGGTCGATGACCGCGACAAGCTGCACGCGCCGTTCTCGCTCATCAACAACAAGATGCGCCGGCATGGTCTCACTCCCGTGACCGGGTGGTCTTCGATCATCTTCGATGATGACCGCCGCTTCGGCTCGATGCTGGAAATGCAGCCGCGTGACCTGCCGCGCGTTCAGGACTTCCGCGTCATCTACGACATGTCCGCCGCCAGCGGCTTCGACATCATCACTGAAACGTTCGGAAGCCCGGACGCCTAAAGGGGGCGCTTATGTCGAGCGATGAAGGCGACGGCCTGCTGGGCATCACCGGCTCCGATGTCGGGGATTTCTTCGGCGGCATTCTCGAGAAAGGGCTCGAGGTCTGGAAGACCATCGAGAACAACAGTGCGCTCAATGAGCGGCTGGGCTTGGAGCTGCAATTGCGCCAGCAGGCAGACAATGCGGCTGCCGTCCAGGCGACCACGCCGCCGACTGTGCAGCCGAGCGTTGCTGCGTCGGGTGGCTTCGATACCGGCTCGCTTCTGATGATCGGCGGCGTTGCCGTCGCGGGGGTCCTGCTGTTCACGCTGTTCCGCAAGTAGGAGCGGCCCATGACGTGGATGGCGTTTGCCAGCGAGGCAATCAAGGCGGGAACGAAGGCTGCGGGTGGTGGCGCTCCGGCTGGGCCGCTGATCTCGCGGGTCGATAGCGACCCGGTGACATCGGTCCAGCCGGTCGCAACCTTCACGCCGGTATTCGGCGCGTTCAGCGTCGGAAGCGGGGCAGGGGCAGGCGTCACCTCCGGCTCCGGTGGACTGGTTCTCTTGGCACTCGGAGGCATGGCCCTATGGCTGATCTTGAGCAAGTAGGCGGCGCGTGCGTCGCATGGGACGCGGAGGCCGCTGAGGCGTTCTCGTCCCGGCACCTTGCGCCAAGCGATGATCCGACCATGCCGGACGACTTTTATGCCCGTGGCGTCGCATCCGGGGAGCTGCTGCTGATCCGCTGGCAGCTTGGTGACGGGTCCACGCTGGCGCACACGGCCCTGCGCCGGGAAACCACGGATGGCAAGAGCGAGATGGTGATTGTCGGTGCCGCGTCGGCCCGGCCGGAGCTGCCCGCCATGGAAACCATCCTGCCGCTCCTCGAGGACTTCGCGCGGGCGTGGAAGTGCTGCTCTATCCGCTGGCACACCGAGCGCAACGGCCTTGTGAAAAAGGGCCAGGCGGCGGGCTACCGGGTGTCCGAGCTGGTGATGCGGAAGGTGCTCGATGGGTAAATCGTCAAAGTCGAGCTCGTCGTCTTCCAACACGACATCGACCAATGTCACGACGACAAATCAGGCCTTCGATTACCGGGTGGCAGCGGCGGAGAAGGGCTTTGCCGTTGGGGCCGGGGCGTCTGATGTCGTGATCGAGAACCTGAGTGACGAGGTCGCGGAGGAAATCTTCCTCTTTGGCCGGGACCTGTTCTCCGGCATCGCGGCCTTTGGTGAGGACGTGGCCGGGCAGACCTTCGCGCTCGCGGATCAGGTGATCCAACAATCCCGAAGCGACAGCGAGAAAATCGCCAATCGGGCGCTTGTGGTGGCCGGGGTGATGGTGGTCGCTGTGGCCGGGTTCATGGCCCTTGGCGGAAAGGTGAAATTCGCATGACCGAGAGTGCTGGCACCTACCAGACGACAGAGTTCAGCATCGCGCCGGGTACGGAGCGCACTATCCATGTTGCCGGTCGCTTCCTGCGCATTCTGGAAGCCAATCACGATCAGATTGGCCTGATGATCGACGGCGGGGCAGAGATGCGTTTTGCCGAAGGCATCACAGTCAAGATGCGCCCAGGCGAGACGTTCGGGCGGGCGACACTCCGCAACAACAGCGCTGATACGACGCTGGTCGGGGTTCTGGCATTCGGTCAGGGCGACATTGATGACAGCCGGTTCTCCATCGTCGGCGATGTTCTTCCGGTCGGGCCAGATGCGGAAAACGTCCCCTTCAAGGTGATGCCGTCGGACGCAAATGCGCCGTTCAATGTGCGGCAGACCGGGTATCTGAACACCGAGGGCGGCGTGATGCGTCAGCTCAAGGGCACGCGGAAGCATGCAACGGCCATGGCTGCGGGCGCGTACAGCACGGTTTTCTCATCAGGAGAAAACACCGGCGGAGCGATCGTTCACTTTCTGACCGTCTGGTCTGGCAGTGCAAGCGGCAGCATCCAGCTCATCCGGAACACCAACACCCATGCGGTATATGGCGGCCCGTCATCACACGATGTTCCGGCGTTTTTCGTACCCGCTGGCGAAGAGCTGATTGTCTATTCGTCTGTAGCAGGTGGGCAGTATTTCGCACACGTGGAGCTGCTCTAATGGCAAAGCGAGCAATCATTGCCCTTGGCGCGCTGGCGCTTCTTGGCGGCGGCTACTGGATGATCCGGCGGGGCATGCCCCAGCCGGTCAGCGGTGCGCCTGCAGGTGCTCCGGCACCTTCGCCGGTTGCCTCGGTGGATGCGCTGTTGGACGCCATCGAGCAACGCTGGATCAATCCCTTTCCGACGAGCTTCGCGGGCGGCTCGGTGCCGGTCTATACACCGCCGGTTGTCGATGTGGGGCCCATCCTGCCGCCCGGTCTGCCGGAACTGCCTGTCGATCCTCCGAAGGCGGACAGTACGCCTGATCCGCTCGCCAGCTACCGCACGCGGACTTACGACACCGACATCATGGCGCGCACCCTGTGGGGTGAAGCGCGCGGGGAAGGGCGCCGGTCCCGCGAGATGGTGGCAAACGTCATCATGAACCGGGTCAAGGATCGCCGTTGGCCGACATCGCCTGCGGGCGTCTGCCTTCAGCCGTGGCAGTTCAGCATGTGGAACGCAGGCGACCCGAACCGGGCCAAGGCGGAAGCCGTGGACATCGATAACAGCACCTTCCGTCAGTGCATCGACATTGCGCGTGCCGCCCAGGCGGGCGACCTGCCGGACTACACCGGCGGCGCGAACCACTACGCCACCCACGCCACCGAGAAAGACTGGATGCTCGCGATGCAGCGCACCGTGAAGGGCACAGCACACACGTTCTACAAAGGCTAAGGAGAAACACATGCCTATCCCCATCATCCTCGCGTGGGCCGCTGCTGGCGTCGCTGGCGGCTATTTCTTCGACCGCGCGGGCTGGGCTGCCGACCGCATCACGACCGCCGCCAAGTGGGGCGCGATCGGGGCGGGCGTCTATGTCGGCGGCAAGGCGTTCAAGGTCATCAAGTGATCCCAGCCGGTGAAATCGCCGGTCTGGTTCTGCTCGGGCTGATCGCCGCCGGGCAGGCCGGGCTGATGTATCAGCTCGGCACCTTGAGGGCGACGGTTGACCAACACGCTCGGATGCTCGAGCGGCTAACGGAAGGAGAGGGCTATGGAAGCCATTAAGGAACGGCTGACGGAAAGCAGCACGTGGGCGGGGTTGAGTGCCATCACCATTGGCATTTCGACCATCGTCGATTGGGATGAGGGCACGCAGGTTGCCGCCATCGTCCAGGGCGTCGGCGAGCAGGCCGCGACGGGCAACTGGATGCAGGCCGTTATGGTCGGCCTCGGCGGCGTCTTCGGCATCATCGCAGCAGCAAATCGCGGCTGACATGGCAACGAAGCGCAAGACCACAGCGAAGCGCAAGACGGCCACCAAGCGCCGCACGACGCGCAAGACGGCCCCGAAGCAGGCAACACCTGCCAAGGCCGCTCCCGAAGCTCCTGAGGGCGCTCAGAGTGCCCGGAAACGGTGGTGGTGACATGGCCGCACCCAAACGCACGACGCGCCGCAAGGTGAGCCGCGCAGGCCGGGACGCCAAGGGCCGGTTTAAGCGGATGCGGGGCAAGAACGCCGCCGCCGCGGCTGCTGGCCGCAAGGGGCACCGGAAGTCCTGCCGGAAGGCCCGCCGGCGGTGATCATGCTGGATCCGATAACCGTCACGGGAGAGCGCAGCTTCGGCATCGAGCACGCCGTGATTTTGGTGGCGGCGGTGATGATGGCCTACTGGATGGGCCGGGGCATTAGGTGAGGGCGCAAATTGCTGCCACAAAACAGGCCCGCCAGCAGAGATGCTGACGGGCCCAGTCTTGCTTAGGATTTGCCCCCGAATGTGAAGATGCCACCGGGGTTAGTTCCCCGCCCGAATAGGCCCCCCTTCGGCCTGTCGGAGCTTGGATCAAGAGCATGAGCCAAACTGTGCAGGTTATTCGGGCCGAATCCGTCGGCCTCAGTCCTGAGGTGGGGTTTTCCCTTCAGGTGTGCCACGGTGACCTTGGCACGCTGGCCGTCCTGGAGAGTGTAAAAGCTACAGTCACCAGACTGCTGCAATGCAATTGCAGTATCTATGTGGAGCAAATTGGTCGATCCGTCGTGAACAGCTTTGATCATGTCAATGCGGCGATCACGGTCGTTACCGTCCGGGATGATACCAACAACTTCGAAAGATATGGTCATGAAGACCTCCTTAGGTTTGATCTTTCCTTAGTCGCATTTTCCCTCCGTCCAATAAGCATAGCTGATTCGCGGTCGGATGTGCATGGTTTGTTCCCCCACCTCTTGGGGAATGCGCGACAGAGGAAACTACCTGCCGGGCCCCGCATGGTCCGTTCCGAAGTATGCAGCCGTCGTGAAGTAGGCTAAGGCCGAACGAGAGGCTTGGAAACGCATCTAACGCTTTGGTCTGGCGCGCTTTTTCTCGACTGAGACGATCCGCGCCACCGTTTGCCGGTGCAGGCCCTCGGCTTCCGCAATGTCTTGATTGGTCCAGCCCAAAGCCGCGCGCTGCATGATGCGCCGGTTGCGGGTATCGCGCTGACGGTCTCGCGCTTCTTTCCGGCCACGCTGGAGCTGGCGCACCGTGAGGTCATAGGGAAGGGCGAGGCGGGTCGCCGCGAGGGAAATGGCCCGGCCTTCCATGATGCCCTGAGCCAGCAGCTCGTTGACGACCGCCAGGACGGTTTCCGGTGAGCTGACCTTGTGCGGCTCATAGGTCAGCACTTCATTCGCACAGTGGTCCATGTAGGCGGATCGGTCGCGCAGCGCGCGGGCGAGGCCCTCGAGGGTGTCGGCGGCCTGCCTGTAGCCGGACGAAAGCGCGACATATTTATGCGCGCGAGGCGGTTCATTCCGTAACATTCTTGCTTTTTTTGGCGTAGGGGGGTTAACAGCACACGTGGTGGGTGAAGTAACCGCGAGTGCCGTTAATTTTCCTTTGTTTCCCACAATATTTGCGCCTCCCATATGCGCATAATATGTATTATGGAAAATGACCTTGACGCCAAAGTGAGGCGAAATAACGGGTTATTAAACACGCTGAGTATAGAGCCCCGCTCGACTTGCGGAAAAATTGTGTGGGGGGTGTAGAAAAAATGCACAAGACCGTGAACAGCGAGCGAACATTGGCGACCGCCGAGGCACTGGACGGCATGGCCGAAGCCCTCGAAAAGCGCGCCCTCCGCATCAAACGCCGCGCTGACAGCCTGCGCGGCCGCGTAAGGCTCGATGCCGCCGTTGAGAGCTACAAGCAGTCCTGGCGCACCGTCGCACGCCTCATGGATGCCGGGCTTGATTTCGACGAGGCCGTGAAGGTCACAGCGCAACGGCTGCACACGTCTGAACGGACCATCCGGCACCACTGGGACGAGCGCTCACGGCGGACCAAGAGCGTCAGCCTATGGGAGCGAGACCGCGAAATCATGCGCCTCGCGGCAGCCGGTTACACCAACAAGCAGATCGCCGAGCGGCTGGCGCAATTGGGGTGGTGCTCCCCTTCCCGGCCCGGCAAGCCGATGGCGCCGGGCTCGATCAGCCGGATCATTACAAAGCGCCTGGGCCGATGAGAAAAGCCCGCCAGCGGATCCACTGGCGGGCTTCTCAAGGTGTTGATTTCGGTCCTCGGGTCAGCTTTTCAGCCCGGCCCCCAGATACCACGCGAGGCCGAAGGCAGCGGCGACAATCACGATGGTTTTTGCGTCAAAGGTCATTTCCGCTTGCTCCGGGCCTTACGGCAGCTTTTCCGGTGGCCTTTCCGGCCGGCAGCTGCTGCCGCGGCGTTCTTGCCCCGCATCCGCTTAAACCGGCCCTTGGCGTCCCGGCCTGCGCGGCTCTTGCGGCGTGTCGTGGTTTTCCGGCGTGCAGCCATCACCAATGCCTCCGATAGCGCTTCTCACGGGCCACAGGGGCCACAGGGGCCGCAGGAGCGCGGGTTCCCGGTTTCGTGCGCCGTTTGGCCTTCGTGGCCGTCTTGCGCTTCGGTGCGGCCTTGGTGGCCGTTTTCTTGCGAGCGGCCATTAGCGGGCCTCGCGCTTCCAGATTGCGGCCACGCCCAACAGCACAGCCACGCCCGCCCCGATCCAGTCACCCACCGCCGCGCGCTCGCCAGCGCCCTGGACGATGTTTGCCACCTGGGCGGCTTCGTCGAAATCGACCACCTGGCCCACGCCGATGGTAATGGCCGCAAGGCCAGCGTAGGTGCTCGGCTCGCGGAGGCGTTCAAGAACTTCATGCATTTGCATTCTCCAATCGCATCAGCCGCACGTCATGGTGCTGCTGCTTTTCGATGATCCTCCCCAGCCGGAACCACACGGCAAAGCCAACGGCCAAATTGCCGCCCGCCATGAGTGCGATGACCATTTCAGCGGTTTCCGTCACAGCACTTTCAGCGCCTTCGCCGCGACATAGACGCCGCCGCCGATCACGGCCCATTTCGTGACCGTGCCGAGCTTTTCCAGCGCCTCATTCCCCTGCCACAGGGCCATCGCCGCGACGGCCCCACCGGCCAACAAGATCAGTCCATGCGGCATTGCTCACCCCACCATGAAGACGTGCGCGCCAATCTCAGCAGTCCGGCGCATTTTGCGGTTCCAAGACGGGTCCACCGCCTTGGTGTGATAGTGGTTGGCCCCGCCCGTGATGTCCGGCAGCTTGCCTGCCACCGCCAGCTTGGCGATGTCCGCGCATTCGCGGAACTGGCGGTTAAGCGGCCCGACTGCCAGCGCACGGGAGCGGTTCGGGTCGCCCTCGTTCCACATGCTGAACTGCCACGGCTGAAGGCACACACCCGCAGGCGTGTCCGGCCAGCGCTTCGGGTCGTTGACCCGGTTCATGATGACATTGGCCACGGCCTGCCGCCCGAGATGGCTTTCCCCGCGCGCTTCGCCCCACAGCGTGCGCGTGAGGATGTCCACATCGTGCGGCATGTCCCGATATTCCGCATACGGATCGGGATCGGGATCAAGCACGCCACCGCCCGGCATGAAATCAACGTCAGGACGCGGCGGCGGCGCGCTTGGCGGGCCCGCGTCGAAGCCCGCGCCCTGCCCCGGCGTGATGCTGAAAAGGTCATCGAGCGCGGCCAGCTGCTCGTCAAAGAACGAGCGCACCGGGTTGGCGTTGCTGGTGGGTGCCCCCTTGCCCCGGCTGGCGATGTAAACACCGCCGCCCACCAGCATCAGGGCGGCGGCGGCGATCAGGATTTCAGCCATTAGAGCAACTCCACGTGCGCGAAGTACTGACCACCGGCGACAGATGAATAAACAATCAGCTCTTCACCGGCAGGAACAAAGAAGGCCGGCACGTCATGTGAAGCGGCCCCGCCATAGACGGCTTGCGTGTTGGTGCTCTGGATCAGCTGAATGCTGCCCGTCGCCGTGCCAGACCACACGGTCATGAAGTGGACGATTGCGCCGTTGACGTTTTCAGCAGATGTGAAAATCGTGCTGTAAGCGCCCGCCGCCATCGCCGTTGCGTGCTTCCGCGTGCCCTTGAGCTGTCGTATCACACCGCCTTCGGTGTTGAAGTAGCCTGTCTGCTCCACCTTGAACGGCGGATTTGACGCACTCGGCTCCACCTTGAAGGCCGGATTTGAGGCGCTCGGCTCCACCTTGAAGGCCGGATTGCTGGCGGTCGGCTCCACCGGCAACGCCCCGCCGACAAGCGACAGGCGGTCATCGTCCAAGTCGCCAAAGCCAAAGCCCAATGTGAGCGTCAGCGCCGACGCGCCATCATTGATGATCGAGACATACTCGAACCCTTCACCGGCCTCGGCAACGTATTTCAAGCCCTGGTCGAAGTACTGGGGCGCACCACCGCCGACGCGCAGGCGGAAATCTGAATGCGATGACACCAGACACCGCAGGAACGAGCCGGAGATGTCGAAGCGTTCTTCCGTACCCGCCGCAATGGTCCGGGTCATCGAGCCATAGGTTGTTTCGCTCATGCGGCCCTCCGCTGCCATGCGAACAGGGCCACCAGCGACACCACCATCACCATGGCAGTCTCAAGGCCCTTGGATGCGATTTTCTCGGCATCGTTGCGCGATCGATCCAGCACCGAGTGCGCGAGATCAAAGGTGCTTTCCGATGTGACCTTCAGCCCGTCCGACAGATCCCGGCCCAGCCCGATCACCTGTGCAAGTCCGGCCTGCAGGTCCTCCGACAAGTCTTCGGCAAATGCCGTGATCGCCTCAAGCCCTTCGACCGACAGGTCGTTCACGGTGACGGTGTTCGCCCCGGCCCCCCCGACCGTGACCCCTGCACCGCCTGCAACACGGTTGTCTGTCGCGTGCGTCGAAACGCTTGTCGCGTTGCTGGTCGAACTGCTGGAACTATTGCGCCGGCTCATCTAAAGCGCCCTCCGCATCACGATTTCCGAGCGCTCCCAGCCCATGTTTTCGACCTTCTTCACGAGGCCATCGCGGATGGTATGGAAGCGGATCGAGACGCAGCCCATGGCCCGCGCCATTCCTTCCAGGCCGGGCAGAAGCGCGCCCACCAGGTCGATGCTCGGAAGCGCCGACACGGCACCGGCAATCACGAATTCTGCGCCGCCTTCGGGTGTTGCGCTGTTCGGATCGATCCACCACGCAACATGCGCCACGGGACGGCCTTCGCCGTCGCTGTAGCGCATCAGGTGCAAGCGCCCCTCAGTCACTTCGCGCTCGTACCAGTCAGCCGCCATTATCGGGTCATCGCCTGGCGACACGCGCGGGTTGGATAGCGCCTCGCGGGCGATGTCGTCCCAGCGGATGTGCTTTGCACTCAGTTGGATTTCAGCAGCAGCCACAGGGCAAAGCCTCCGAGAGCAAAAGCGCCGATGGTGATGGCGCTGCTGGCGGCGGAGCCGGAACCGGCCAGCGCGCCAACGTTGAAATCGCCGAAAGTCACCGGCGAACTGATATTGGTGATGGGGTCGCTCAAGGCCCGCGACTGCAACACCATCGGTGCGCTTTGTGCCTGGCCCTTCGCCAAGTCACCGGCGGTCTTGGTCAAGGCCGGCACTGCTGTCGCCCAGAAGGCCATGCGGACCTCCTATTTGATGACGTTGCGCAGCACCAGCACGGCCACCAGAGCCACACCGCCCCAAATCGCGATGGTGCCGAAATCAATGCCCCCACTGCCGAACGTGGCGCCGGGATCAGCACCGGGCATCACACCCGGATCGGCATTGGCCGCAAGGCTGGCGTCCCGGTTGATGCGGGCAATCTCAAGCTGTGTTTCAGCCCCCAGCCAGTCACGGCCAAAGCCCACCACTTCCTTGAAAATGTCGCTCAGCCAGCCGCCTTCGCTTTCCGGCATGGACGTGGGGCCGCTCGCTACCGGCTGGCCCCACTTCTCCCAAATGTCATTGCTGAACCCGGCCATATGGCCCTCCGTACCCGGACGCTTAGTCGCGCGCGCCCACCGTTTCGGTCAGGATGTCGAAGCCCGTCGCCGCCGACATGTCGAAATCGACGCGGAACGCCTGCACGGGCTTGTTGCCCTCGCCCGGCTTGCTCATCGGCAGCACGTCCTCAAAGCGCCGCGAGGCGTCAAAGACGATGTGCGTCCAGCCTGACTGTGCGGTCAGGTTCTGGTCATCCAGCAGGTCGTGCAGATCAGTCACGTCTGCATTGCGGCGCTCGGCATTGTCCACCAGCACGCGCACCGAACTGATGTTCGATGACACCGCGTGGATGGCTGCGTAGGCGTCGAGGATCGGCGGGTTCCAGGTGTTTTCGCCCGTGGCCGACACCGGAAGGTTAAAGCGCCGGATTTTGAGGATGGTCCCCATCGGCTCGTCGCCCTGCTGCCAGTATGACAGCGCCGTCAGAGCGGGAGCGGTGCGCCCGGACGCAATGTCGACTTCGACCTGGAAGGACTGCACGTCCTTCATGCCCCAGCGGAAGATGTCTTCCCCGAGAGCCTGACGGCGGTGCGGCTGCGCGAAGAAGATCGGCAGCCGGCCAGCGGTGTAGCCCTTGCCATACAGCGCATTGAGCGCGATCAGCTGCGTTGCCGAGTAGCGCTGCTGGATTTTGCCGTTCACCTTAAGGCGGATTTCCGTGATCGCGGCTTTCATGTTGGCCTCGGTCACAGCGGTGCCGCTTTCGGTGTAGATCAGGACAAGCTTGCGATAGATGCCCTGCGCCGGGAGCGTGAGCGTTGCCGTCTGGCCAGCACCCACGCCGTTAAAGTTCTGCGTTTTGATGAGATCAGGCGACACGGTCCGTGTACTCCCTAAAAGCGTGAAAAGATGCTACGCGGCCTTAGCCGTCGAAGCCGTCATGGGCCATGCCCGCGATGTCGCCCAGCAGGGGAACATTCGAGCCACGCGCCCAGCTGATGAGCGCACCGGCCACCACCACGCCAGCGGCGGCAAGCAGGATCGTGCGGATGTCAGCGGATTTCATGATGTCGTCTCCGTTGTCGCCGGAACGAGCGACGGGAGCACTCGCGCGGTGAGGTACCAGACCAGCACCCCGGCGATGACACTTGATGCAATGAATTTCCCGTCAATCTTCATGAGACAAAAAACGCCCGGCTTTTGAGCCGAGCGCAAATTTTGTCAAAATCCCTTAAGGGATTTACCGGCTTCGGGGCTTCCGGGTGCGGCGCTTGGTGACATTTCCCGCTTCGATTTCGAGGTATTCGCCCCGGGCCAGCCCCACCAGCGCCCCGGCCTCCCGGCCACCGATCAACTCCGCAATGGGCTTGCGTGCCGCCACCTCGCCGACGCGGAAGGCATACACGACCGCCGCCTGGCTCCGGTATCGCGTGGCCACGTCCTGCGGGCGCTGGGTGATGCCGATCACCTCAATGCCGTAATGACGGCCCTGCAATATCACGCGCCGGAAATGGCTTTGGTCGCTTCGCTGCTGATCCGCGTTGGAGTACGCCTCCGCCATCTCATCGACCACAAGGCAAAACTTGCGTGTCGAGCGCTCCTCATGAAATGGCCGCTGGAACTCCATCGCCCATTTGCTGATCTGGCTTAAGGCGTCCCGCTCCCGCCCCACCGGGGGCGTGTAGCAGATGCGGAAGCCGCGCTTGTAGCGCCCCGCCATCATCGCCCTCACTTCCTTAAGCGTGTCGGCCTTGATCCAGCCGGGCGACTTTGCCCAGTCGCCAGCTGGATCAATCGCCACCGCGCACTTAAAGGTTTTCGCCATCTGGCGGGCCAGCGTTGACTTGCCAGAGCCGCGCGAGCCGACAATGAAATTTGCCTTTGCGTCGGTCACGCTCACGCCTCCGGGATAGCGACCACGACATTCGTGGGCGCCGGCACGTCAGGTCCGGGCTGCATGGTTTCGCCCTGGTGTGCTTCATCGCCTTCGGCGGCAGCCTGTGCGGCCAAGCGGCCAGCATATTCTCGTCGAGCAGCTAAGGCGGTCGGCACCACAAACGAGCCGATTACAAAGGCCCGCTTGAACCAGATACTGTCCGGCATCAGAAGCCAATGCAGGGCGGGAACTGCGGCGATGGTTTCATAAAGAGCGTCAGACGCTTTGCGCGCCCGCTGGTCTTCGTAACTGATTTCTAGAGCCCTCAGTGGCTGCTCGCCGCGAAGCTCCATCATCACATTTGGCAGGCCGACAACTCCCCTGAACATGTCATAGAAGCCGTCTTGATCGAGCGCTGCTGTGTTCTCACCCTGCTCTTGAGCATCCGGCCCGCCCTCCACGTCATCAAACCCGGCCTCCGGGTCGATGTCGCTTAAGACGGGTGCGTCATCGTCATAGCCAGCTGCGTCGGTCGTCGGTTCCGTCTCGGCTTGGTCCGTCATCTGTCACGGTCTCCTTTTTTGCCGGTTTTTCCTTAAGGGGTTTTGCGGGTTTGGCGGGCTTCTCAGCCGGGGGCACGGCTGTTTTCGCCTTAACAACCGAGGCCATGAATTCCCGGCTTTTGGCGTGGCCCATAGTCACGCGGCTGCCGCACTGGCTCTCGTCAGCTTCGCCGTTGCACAGGTAATAGATGCGCCCGGCCTTATCCTGCCTGGCCGCGATCCGCGCGCCGCACACCCCGCAGCTGGTGTGCCCTGCAATGGGTGGTCTCTCCGCCATGGTCGCTATCTCCCTCGCTTGTTCGACACGCGGTCGAGTTCATCAAACATCGTCTGCGGGTCGCGCCGGAACGCCTCCCGCATGGCGTCGTCTTCATCTGATTTAAGGACGGTGGCTTTCATCTTGGCGGCCACTTCTGCCCCGGTGGTCGCCCCGGTGCGCCTGTCGAGCGCTTCCCGGTAGATGCGTTTTTCGCGGCGCGGCCGTTTCGGGCCGAAGTCCTCCGGCCGATACGGGCTTGTCGCGTGGTGCTGGTCGAACCAGTTTTCTACGCCTTGGCGGCCTTCCTCGCGGGCGATGTCGAGCAGGAGCGCCGTTGCCTTCATCCGGCACACAAAGGACCACCGGACGCTATCGACCGTGTAGAGGCACCCGGCTTCGGTGTTGATGACCTCGCCCGTTTCCGGGTCCCCGCGCTCGCCGCCCTCCTCGCCGTCAAGGGCCAGGTCTAAATCCTCGGCCGGGTCGCGCAGATCGTACCGCTCGCGGAGGCCCCGGCTGTAGGTGAGATGCCGCGCGCCCTTGAAGGCTTTCGCGTATTTCATGAACAGGACGCCCGCCAGATGATCGCCATTGGTCGAGCGCTTCAACAGATCCCATACGGAGCAGCCGGCCGCCTCCTTCAACGGCCCCTTGGCCACCTCGTAACCCGCGCCCCACTTGGCCACATACTCGGCCGCCGTGGTGGCGTCTGACGCCTTGCGGAAGTCGAAGCCGCCCCGCTCGGTCGTGCCGCCCATGCGGTCGATGATCCCATGCCAGCGGTCAAACAGGCGGTCCGCCAAGCGGCGTTCGCCAAGCTCCCCTAGGGGGCGGTCGGTGAAGAACAGGACGTGCAAATGCGGGTGCCACCCGTTGCCGCCATAGGTGACTTCCAGCGCGCGGACGGTCCCCATGACGTGGAAATGAGCCTTTAGCCCCTTCCACGCCTTCCCGGCCTGCATCCGGGACCATGCCTTGGTGACGGTGGCGCGCGTCTCCGCCACCTTGTCGCGGGCGGAGTGACGCATGGTGAAGGTCGCCATGTACACGGCCCGGCCGGGCTTCTCATGCGCCTGAACGAGCGCCTTGACTTCCTCGGCCCGCCGCGCGGCGATCTTCGCGGAGCATACCGGGCACGTCCAGATCGAGCCGCATGTCTCCACGCCCTTCCAGTAGCAGCCCCCGGCACTGTCGCGCCAAAGCTCGACGATTTCGCCTGTCCGCTTCACGCCGCATGAGGCGACACGCTCACCGGGCAGGAGCTTTCCGGCCTCGCGGCGCAGCTTGTGCCGCCATTGCCGTGCCGTGTCCTCCGGCTCCGGGTGAAACTCTGCTTGCGGATGTATCAAGCTCATTTTTCGGGGCCTCAGAAACCGCGCACCGGCGCGCCGAGGCGGTCGAGCATTTCCACCATGTCGAGGGTCCGCCCCAAGCGGAAATCATGCGGCTCGGCCTGCCAGAACGGCGGGACGGTGTAACCGCAACAACGCAGCCGGTTCATGACGTCCTGAAAGCGTCTATCGGTCGGGATACGGAGCATCACGCGGCCACCTGACGAGCGGTGCTGATCCCGACGACAATCGACATGACCTGCCGCCTCTCCACTTCATAGCTGTCGGCGAGTTGCTCGCTCGTAGAACAAAGATTGGGGTACTGATGAAATGCACAGACCTGCTTTTTCCAGAAATACTCTTGTTCCCAAGAGTGCCAGCCCTGCCGTAGGAATGCCGAATGCAGTTCTTCAATTGTCATGCCGCCACCCGCTGTTGAATGCGCCGGAGGCGGTAGTATCTGGCCAGCTCTATCAGGTGCAGATAGGCGTCAGTCTCGGCAGCCGCTTCCCACGTGATGCGCCAGCGCTCGGCTTCCGTAATGCCGGGCTGTCCTGCCGCTTCCTGCAGGGAAATGCTCGATTCCAGCCGCTCTCGGGCGACGGCCTCTAGGGCGCTCAGGCAGGCGTCTCCGATGGGGGTCATGCCGCGACCTCCGCGACCGCTGCGCGCCGCGCAATCGCAAGCAGGAAGTCGGCGAACGGCTCCGGCGTTGCCTCCCGCTCCGGCTTACCCATCAGCTCTATCCGGCCCTCTGCGAACCCGAGGCGCATCTGCCATCGTGGCAGCGAACGCGGCGACACCCCCACAATGTAGAGCCAGGTCGGCTTGGGCGCGCGGTGGGCGAAGTCCTGTTGCATGACTGGCAGCGTGAAGCCGTGGCCGGTGAAATCGCCTGGCGCGGGCAACGATGCGGCGGACCAAAGTTTCGAGTGCGCGGGGTGCTCCAGAACGCCGCCGCAGCGCTTTACAGCTTCGGCGCAAAACAGCGCCAGCTCGTACTCTCCCTCGCGCGGCTTGGCCTTCCATGCGAGGCGACCAAACAGGCGGCAGGGCGGGTGGGCCACCACCGGCAAGGCATGGTCGAAGGTCAGCGCATTGCGCTTGATGTCATAGACCTCGCATTGCGGCTTGGAGAAATAGACGGAGTTGGGCTTTGCGCACAGCACGGCCACTGACTTCATGACCGCCTCCAGATCGAAAAATTGAAGCCCAAGGCGGAGAACGACAGGGCCACGCGGCTGCCGTATGGCAGGCGGACGCGAACGACCAGGCGGCCAAACCGGCGCTCGATTTCAAGGCCCAGCGGCTTCCACCCCCACGATGAACAGGAGGCAACGTCAGCATTCAGCATGTGAAAATCTCCCCAGATGTAGCGTCTCCCCCGGATGCCACCGGCCCGCTCGTTTGGATGATGAGGCGGGGCCGGTGACTGGCCTGGGGAGGTCCAATGTTCAGCGGTCTACGCCGTAGAACACTCGGGAGGCTAGCCACTAGATGTGGTGCATGGTCAAGATCGTTGCGTTACATGCAGTTTTCTTGGATCATCGGCAGCGGATGATGAGGCGAACCGATGAATACTCGTGAACTACTGGCTATGGCCTATGAGCGCGGCGGATTTAGAAGCTGGCGTGCCCTCGCGCGTGCCGTTGACATTGCACCCAGCGCTATCGTCCGCGTTCGCAGAGGTCACGGTCTCCCCAGCGATGAAACATGCGCTTCGCTTGCGGCAATAGCTGGAATTGATCCGTATACGGCATTGATGCAGCTGAACATTGAGCGCAGCGAAGGCCATGCCCGTAGAATCTATGAGAAGGCGCTAAAAGCGCACTCCCCCTCAAGCATAGCCGCCGAGTGAACACGGGAAGAACAAATGAACCTTAAGACCGGCGGTGTATGTATTATGGAAAATATTAGGTGGCGTGGTTTTTAGAGGCAGCGCTTCAGGCGTCGTACTTTGCCGTCGCCGGATCGGTCAGCACCTCGATGGCGGCCAGCACCATCTCCCAGAATGCGTAACCGTCCATGTCCCCGGCGAAACCGAGTTCTGAGACGCGCATCATGGCGATGACCTGGGCGTCTTCGCCGTACTGGGCGATCAGGGTGCGCGCGGCGTGGACGGCTTGCGCTTCGGTGCTGCCGCCGGCTTCGTGGGACACGGCGGCGGCTGTTTCTGTGCCTGTCGGGGACGGTTTTTCTGTCATGGGGTCAGACCTAGTCCGGCCGCCCTCCTCGTCCAGTGCTGCACCCCCGCGAAAGTGCCGTCCTCAGGCCGCTCAGAGCTTGCTGACGTAGCAATCCTGCCCCTGCGACTTCAGCGTGCTGCACAGGGCGCTGGCGGCCGTCCTGGCGCTCATGGGGCCCACGCGCAGCCGGTAATAGACGCCCTTGCCAGGAATGTCGGCCCGCTGCACCAGGTGATCCCGGTCCTGCAGCGCCGGACCCAGCCGCCGCGTCGCCGCCTGCCAGGCGGCTTCGGCCTCGGTCTCCGAGCGGAAACTGCCCAGCTGCACCGCATAGCCTGACCCCGCGCCCGCAGAGGCAGCCTGCCGCACAGGTGCCTGGCGCACCGGAGCCGACCGGGCCGGCTCGGCAGCCGCCGAGCGATAGGCCTCTGCCGGAACGCCGGGGAATGCCAGGCCCTTTTTCGGCTGCAGCCCCATGCCCGCCGCAGCGGGTGCCGTGACCGGCGTTGCCATGGCGGCAAGCTGCGTTTCCTCGTTGGCTTTGAGCGCCAGCGCCGGGCCCGCATCATCCAGGCGGATGGCCTGGTTGCTGCCTGCCGGCAGGATCGTTGTCGTCCAGCGGCCGCTGACCTGCGCCGGTGTTGCTGCCGCTGCAGCAGCGGCCGTGCTGGCCGTCGTCACGCGCTGCTGGCCGCTCTCCGGCGCTGTGGTGGCGGCCATGCCGGGTTGCTGTGCGAACGGCGTGCGCGGCGCTGTGGCAAGCTGCCCGGACGTCGGAACCTGGCCGGGAACGGCCGGCCCGCGCGGCGCGTCATTGGTTGCTGCCAGGGGCTGAACCGGCGCCACCGGTGCCGGAAGCATGGCGGTCTCAACCGGTGTCACGGCTGTCTCTGCCTTACTTGCCACCGGGGTGCTTGCCACAGGCTCGGCCGTCACAGCTTGGGGCGCGGCGGCGACTGTCAGCGCGGACGGCGCTTCCGGCAGATCTGCCAGCGCGGTTCGGGCCGGGGCGTAATCCGGTGCCAGCGACACGGCCTGTTCGAGATCGGCCCGCGCGCCTTCAATGTCCCCCAGCGCTTCGCGCGCCGCGGCGCGACCGTAATGCGGCAGATGCGGCAGCGGATTGCCGAGCGCGATGGAGGTGTCGTAATCGGCGATGGCAGCCTCATACTCGCCCATGCGGCGCAGCACGTTGGCGCGGTTGTTGTAGGCCGGGGCCATCTCCGGCATCAGCGCGATCGCCGCGTCGAAATCGGCCTTGGCGCGGTCCTGCTGGCCAAGATTGTCCAGCGCCGTGCCGCGATTGTAATGGGTGCGCGCGCGCATGTTGTCAGGCAGCGCGTCGAGCCACAGCGCGGTGGTGTAATCCGACGCCGCCTCGTTGAAGGCGCCGCGCTTCTGATAGATGATCCCGCGGTGATAATGCGCCGCCGCCATCAGCTGCGGGGCCCGCGCATTGGTGGCGATGATCTCGTCGAACAGGCGCATCGCCTCGTCCAGCCGGTTGTTGATCAGCGCCTGCGTGGCCGCGTTAGTCTTCTCGAGAAGCTGCCGCTCCGCTTCCTGCGCCGTCATGGCCTGGCCAGGTTGAACCTGTGACTGCGCGAGCGCCATGCCCGGCGCACCGGCCAGCACGATGCCGGCGGCGATCAAGGCAAGCGCCGTCATCCCGCCCGCAATCGTGGGGCACCCCAGTGTCGGGAAACCCCGTGTCGGGATTTTCACTGCCGCGCAAGCCTGTGTCCGCAGGGCCGCGTCACTCTTCGCCGGTTTGCCGGTCACGAATCGCTCCATCGCACTCATCCTCCAGCCTAACAGACAGCGCGGTGCGGGAAACGTACGGTTTCAAGTCATGCCGCCGCCCGCGGGCAAGCCCCGCTGCATGGCGGACTGAACCACACAAGGGCTTGCGTCCCGGTGCGCAGGCACGGATGGCTTTTCGGAAAATTGGCGACGGATTTGTCCGGTCTTTATCGCGCAGTCGCGATAAAAACTGCATAAAATCCAATCTATTACGCAGCTATTCTACGGTGACTGATTTGGCCAGATTGCGCGGCTGATCTACATCCGTGCCCTTGTGGACGGCGGTGAAGTAAGCCACCAGCTGAAGCGGCACCGCATAGAGAATGGGTGCCGTGAACGGGTCCACATCCGGCAATTCCACCACCGCAGTGGCTTCATCGCCTGCAATGCTGATGCCCTTGCGGTCAGACAGCAGGATGATCCGCCCTCCCCGCGCCATCACTTCCTGCATGTTGGAGACGGTCTTCTCGAACAGCCTGTCCCACGGCGCGATGACGATCACCGGCAACGTGTCGTCAATCAGCGCGATCGGCCCGTGCTTCAGTTCGCCCGCCGGATAGCCTTCGGCGTGGATATAGGAAATTTCCTTGAGCTTCAGCGCGCCCTCCAGCGCCAGCGGGAAGCTGGCCCCGCGGCCCAGATAGAGCACATCCGTCGCATCGGTCAGTTCATCCTGCGCCAGCTTCTCGATCAGCGGGCCCAGATGCAGCGCGTCGGACAGATGCCGCGGCATCGCCGTCAGCTCGGCGGCCAGCCGCTGCTCTTCATCCGCGTCGATGGCCCCGCGTGCCCGTGCCGTCGCAATCGCCAGCACGGCCAGAACCATCAGCTGGCAGACAAAGGCCTTGGTTGAGGCAACGCCGATTTCAGGTCCGGCCAGTGTCGGGAAGATGTGGTCGGACTCGCGTGCGATCGTGCTCTCGGTCACATTGACAATGCTGGCGATGTGCTGGTCCTGGCTGCGGCAATAGCGCAGCGCCGCCAGCGTGTCGGCCGTCTCGCCCGACTGGCTGATGAACAGCGCCAGCCCGCCCGGCGTCATCGCGCACTCGCGGTAGCGGAATTCGGAGGCCACATCCACGTCCACCGGCACCCGCGCCACCTGCTCGAACCAGTACTTGGCAACAACGCCGGCATAGTAAGCGGTGCCACAAGCCACAATGGTAATGCGCGGAATGGCCGCCAGGTCTAACGGCATTTCCGGCAGCTTCAGCAGCTGTTTTGCCGGGTCCACGTAATGGCCCAGCACATGGCCGACCACTTCCGGCTGCTCATGGATTTCCTTCGCCATGAAGTGACGGTGATTGCCCTTGTCCACCAGGGCGGCGGAGACCGGCACCACCTGCACGGTCCGGTCCACCGGCGTGCCCTTGGCATCGAAGATCTGCACGCTGGTGCGGCTGATCACCACCCAGTCGCCGTCATCCAGATAGGCCACCCGGTTGGTCATCGGCGCCAGGGCGAAGGCGTCGGACCCCAGATACATTTCCCCGTCGCCATAGCCGACAGCCAGCGGGCTGCCTTCGCGTGCGCCGATCATCAGGTCGTCTTCACCCTTGAAGATGATCGCCAGCGCAAACGCACCCTCAAGCCGCCCCAGCGTCGCCGCCACTGCGTCCTTCGGGCTCTTGCCCATGTCGAGATAGCCGGTGATCAGATGGGCGATCACTTCGGTGTCGGTCTCGGAGGAAAAGCGCGTGCCCTTCCCTTCAAGCTCTTCGCGCAGCACCTTGAAGTTCTCGATGATGCCGTTGTGAACCACCGCCACACGCTCGGTGGCGTGCGGATGCGCATTGTCCGTGGTCGCAGCCCCGTGGGTTGCCCAGCGGGTGTGACCGATGCCGAGCGAGCCCGGCAGCGGCGCCGTGTCCAGCTCGCCGGCCAGCGATTGCAGCTTGCCGGTGGCCCGCCGCCGGTCGATGGTGCCGTCCACCAGCGTTGCGATGCCCGCGCTGTCATAGCCGCGATATTCAAGCCGCCGCAGCGACTCGAGGATCACCGGCGCTGCGTCACTCTTACCGATTACACCGACAATGCCGCACATGCCTCAGGCACCTTTCTTCTTTGCTTCTTCCTTCCGTGCACGGAAGCGGGCCGCCCAGCCGGGCACCTCCTTCTGCACGGACCGCTCCACCGCCAGGGCGTCGCCCGTCACATCCTTGGTGATCACGCTGCCAGAGCCCGTATAGCCGCCGTCGCCGATGGTCACAGGGGCCACCAGTGACGTGTTGGAGCCGATGAAGGCTCCCGCGCCAATATCGGTGAAGTGTTTGTCATAGCCATCGTAATTGCAGGTGATGGTGCCCGCGCCCACATTGGCGCCCGTCCCCACCCGCGCGTCGCCGATATAGGAGAGGTGGTTGACCTTGGCACCGTCCTCGATCTTGGCCTTCTTGGTCTCGACGAAATTGCCGATCTTGGCCTTGACGCCAATCTCCGTACCCGGACGAAGCCGTGCATAGGGGCCCAGCACAGCGCCGTCGCGCACCTGGGTGCCCTCAAGATGCGAGAACCCCTTGATGGTGACATGGTCGCCCACCGTGACGCCGGGACCGAACACCACGTTCGGCTCCACGATCACGTCGCGGCCCAGCACCGTGTCATGGCTGAAATGAACGGTCTCCGGCGCGATCAGCGTCGCGCCGTTCTCCATCGCGGCACGCCGCAGGCGCGCCTGCAGCAGGCCTTCGGCCCGCGCCAGCTCCACCCGGGAATTGATGCCGTGCACCTCGTCCTCCGGCGCTTCGGAATGGGTGCAGCCAAGCCCGCGCGCCCGCGCCACCTTCACCACGTCCGGCAGGTAGTACTCGCCCTGCGCGTTGTCGTTGTCGATGGCTTCGAGAATGTCCCACGCATGGGCCCCCGCCAGCACAATGGCGTTGGAGTTGCAGAGGGTCGACGTCTTTTCCTCGGGCGTGGCGTCCTTGTCCTCGACTATCCGGTCAAGCTGACCGTCTGCGTCCAGGATCAGCCGCCCATAGGCATGGTCGTCATGGCAATGGAAGCCGAGAACGGCCACGGCCGCCCCGCCGGAAAGCGATGTGCGCAGCGCCGCCAGCGTTTCTGGGCGGATCAGCGGCACATCGCCGTTGAGGATCATCAGATCACCGTCGAAGCCGCTAAGTGCGTCCTTGGCGGCCAGCACAGCATGCGCCGTCCCCAGCCGGTCATGCTGCACGGCGGCCACGGCACCCGGCACGCTGTCGGCGATGGCTTCCATGCCGGGCCCCACGACGATCACCAGCTTCTGCGGGTCGAGCGCTGCGGGCGCCTTGGCCGCGTGGCCGACAATGGGCAGCCCCGCGATCTCGTGCAGCACCTTCGGCGTGTCGGAACGCATCCTCGTGCCCTTGCCCGCCGCCAGAATGACAACGGCAAGCGGTTTGGCGGAAGCGGCAGTGGCGGTCATCTGTGAGGCTCTCCGGGCAGGCAGGTCTTTGTGTCGTGGACCCCGCTCTCAATAAGCCAGGGCCGTTACAATTTTAAATAACGTATGATGACGGAGCTTTACGCGATCAGCGGTCCGCCGCGCCTACTGGGCCGCATGGGCCTCGGCTCCCAGCCGCGTGCCGGTCTGGCTTTCGAGTGCCGCGCGGGCCGCCTGTTCATCCCCCTTACGGGCCAGCACCACCATCCGGTCAATGGCATCGGCCACCTGCGCCAGCGGCCCCGCATCGGGCTGAGCCAGCAGCAGCGCCGGGTGGCCCGACGGCATGTGTTCCTCGCGCTTGTCGAACAGCGGCTCGGACAGCCGCTCGCCGGGCCGCGCGCCGGTGATCTTGATCTCGATATCCACGTCCGGCTCGAGGCCTGCGAGGCGGATCATCTGCCGCGCCATGTCGATGATGCGGACCGGCTCACCCATGTCGAGCACCACGATGGCGCCTACGCTCTGGTCAAGGCTCGTCTCGCGCGCGCTGGCGAACAGGACAAGTTGCACTGCTTCCTCGATTGTCATGAAGTAGCGCACCATCTCAGGGTCGGTCACCGTCAGCGGCCCGCCCTTGGCGATCTGCTTCTGGAACAGCGGCACCACCGAGCCGGCTGACCCCAGCACATTGCCGAACCGCACGGTGACGAAGCGCGTGCCGTCGGCCTTGCCGCGCTGGTCGATGTCCAGCGCCTGCGCATAGGCCTCTGCCACCCGCTTGGACGCGCCCATGACGCTGATCGGATCGGACGCCTTGTCGGTGGAAATCATCACCATCACGCCGACGCCGTGGCGCACACAGGCATCGGCCACGTTGCGGCTGCCAAGCACATTGGTCAGCACCGCCTGCGAGGGTTGCGGTTCCAGCAACGGCACATGCTTGAGCGCGGCGGCGTGGAACACCACGTCCGGCTTCTCCGCACCGAGGATGCGGTCCACCTGGTCGCCATTGCGCACATTGCACAGATGCGCTGTGTGCGGAACGCCGGCGAAATCCTCGTCCAGCGTCCGGTCGATCTCATAAAGGTTGTATTCGGACTGCTCCAGCAGCGCGATGGAGGCTGGCGAAAAGCCCGCCACCTGCCGTACCAGTTCCGAGCCGATCGAGCCCCCCGCCCCGGTAATCGCCACCCGCTTGCCTTCCAGCAGATTGCGCATCGCGTCGCGGTCGAGCTTTGCCTGCGGCCGGCTCAGAAGATCCGCCACGTCCACCGGCTGAACCTGGAAATGGGTACCTTCATCCTTGTGCAGAACACTCTGCTGGGGGATGCGGTCAAGGCGCAGGCCGTGATCCACCGCCATCGCCAGCAATTCGGAGCGCGTGACGTCACCCGCATAATCGCCGGTGATCACCAGCCGCTCCGGCATCGCCCCGCGCTTGGCCAGCTTGGCGACGATCTTGCCCAGGTCACGCACCGGCCCGTGCACCCGCACCCCGCGAATGGTTGTGCCGATGCGGGCGGGGTCATCATCAACGATCCCGATCACCCGGTAATTGGCACCGCCGTCGCGGCGCATCTGCCGCTGGAAGGCCTCCGCTTCGTCCCCTGCCCCCAGCAGGATCACCGGCACCCGCCACTGGGTGCCGCGCTCCAGGATGTTGGCCATCCGCCCGTCCCGGTAAGCCCGGTAGAACAGGCGCGGGGCGGCCAGCAGCGCTGCGAAGACGAAGGTGTTGATCACCACGACAGAGCGCGGAAACAGCTCCGCGCGGAACAGCAGGAACAGGACCAGCAGGAAAATGAGATTGGCGATCAGCGAGACACGGCCGATCTGCAGCGCGTCATCGACGGAGGCATAGCGCCACGACCCCCGGTCGAGCCGCGTGCCCACCAGCACCCCAAGCGCAGTTATGCTGAAGATCGCCCAGCCCTGGCCGAGCACGGCGGCGCTGTGGTCCAGCGCGTCCCAGCCCAGCCGCAGGAATACCGCGATCGGAAACGAGACGAGCGCCATGCCGGCGTCATGAAGCATGATCACCGCACGGCGGAGTGTCTTGTCCATCAGCAATGCCATCTAGGCGCCCGAACCAAGCCAGCAACGCCCCTGCCCCCGCGGGCCTGGCGCGGCGCAGCGGAGCGTTTTCCAACTTGGCAGTAGCAGAGGCGGGCGCGCCCTGCAAAACCTGTTTCAGATCGCGGTGAACAGCCGGGCCGCCGCCGTAACGGCTGTCAGACCCTTGCGAGGCTGCGCGGCCCGTAAGGCTGCTTGGGCGCGGGCCCCGGCACGACCTTGCGGCCATTGCCTGCGTGGCGTCCGCCCTGCTTGCGGCGGCGCAGCGGCCGGGGGGCACCCGGTGTTCCCGGCGCGCGGGGGCCGGCCCCCTTCTCGACCGCCCCGACGAGCGCGTTGAGCTCTTCCACCAGCCGCGCTGCCTCGCGCCGCGATTCCCGCGCCGTCGCAACAGCACTGCTGACGCCATGGATGAGCGCCAGCAGCACCATGGACAGGATAAAGGCGCCGACGCCGATCATTGCCTCAAGGGGCAGGCCTTCAAACATGGGGCAATCCTTCTCACCAGTTTGCCGTTACCAAAGTCGGGCCCGGGTGGCTGCCGGTGCCGGTAAGTCCCGCGTGCCCCGCCCGGCGCACAGCCTTTATCAGGCGCGCCTTGAGCGGTGCGGCGGTTTTCCGGCACGGATCCGCACCCCCGGACCTGTGCAGAACAGTCTCGGGCGACAGCGTTTGCATGAACCGGGCCGGTCTTGGAACTTGCGCCCGGACCATGTGCCCGCCGGGGGCTAAGTCTGTGTCCTGCCTGCGAAATCCCGCAAGCAGACGGGAATTTCATGGTTAATTTTCCGGCAGACAGGTGCCGGGTGACGCGCTTTGAGGCGCATGGTTGCCCAATGGTTAATCAAACCGGTCAGGCTTTAGGCAATGCGGCGCGAGCACTGCCAGGCTGCGGGTGGACGCAGCTGCACGGCCGGCAGGCACCACCTTGCGACGAGGCGCGCCAAGAGGTTTGACCGGCGCCACCCGCCAGAGTACCCACGAGGTTGGGATAAAGGCGCTGATTCGCCGGGATTACGGGCATTTTGCCGCCGGCATGCAGCCGGTCCCTTGGGCCCGGACGTTCCGGTTGAACGGACGGGCTGGAGATCGGGGTGGAGCGATGGCCGTGAAATCGGGGGCCGTGAAGTCAGGGACGCATGGGCGCAGCGCTACGGGCCGCACCGCGCGCACTTCCGTGCCTGCCCTTCTCGCCGCCCTCACGCTCAGCCTCGGCCTCGCCGCCTGTACCGAGCTCTCGGGCACGGATCCCATCATCACCTCAAGCGCCGGCCCCGGCACCACGACCGGCCCCGCCGACCCTGCCCTGCTGCCGTCCGCCGTGCCGGGGGAAACCCTAGAGCAGCGGCTGGCGCGCCTCGAATTCGACCTGGCGCAGCTGAAGCTCGATTACTCGGTCGTGCGCCCCAGCTTCGAGCAATTGGTCGAGCGCGAGGAAAACCTGAAATCACGGGTGGCCGCCGTCGAAAGCGCGCTCGGCCCCTTCACGGCCTCGATCCCCGCCGCCACGGGCCGCGCGACGCCCGCACCGGCGCCGGCACCGAGGAAAACGCCCGCTCCGGCCCCGGCGCGCAGCACCAAGGCGCAGCCAGTCACCACAAGCTCCGTACCCGGAGAAATGGGACTTCACCTCGCGTCCTATCGCAGCCTCGACCGGCTCAAGGAAGGCTGGGCGGAACTGAAGGCCAAGCACCCTGCTGAACTGACCGGCCTCAACGTCCGAATACAGCGAATCAACACCGGTTCAAACGGCGTCTTCCAGCGCCTCATCGCCGGTCCGGTGACCTCCCGCACGGCGGCCGACGGCCTGTGCCGCACGCTCTCCAGCAAGGGCGTCTACTGCAAGCCCATGGGCTTCACCGGCGACGCCTTCTAGCCTGGTTGCGCGCGGGACATCCGAAAAACATGTTGTAAACCAATCGGTTAGACCACGCATTGAAGCGCCGGGCGCACGACGCCATATCCACTACATAGCCTTGCCCGCAAAATGGGCACACGCTTATGTGCGCATTCCGTGAGCATTAATGGTGCCTTAAAAATGCATGGCGTGCCCATGTAAAAGGCGTCACACTTGTGTGGAATTCTGAACTGATTGGGAGCCGTCCCCGGGATGGCAGCGCGCATGCCGATAAAGCACACCGTCGATCTGCTCCGCCTTCAGGGCGACGCCCTCTGGGCGGGGGGTGAATTTGCCGCCAAGCTGATGACCGATCCCATTCTCGATCAGATGGCCCCCAAGGGAGATGGGCGCACGCCTGTGCTCACCCTCCCCGGCTTTTCCGGTCCTGAAGTGTCTTTGCGCCCCTTGAACCGCTTTCTCAACAAGCGCGGCTTCGTTGCCGAGAGCTGGGGGCTGGGCATCAATCGCGGCCCCGAGAGCATGGAATATATCGCCACCCTAGGCCGCCTCTTGGGTGACCGCATCAAGATGATGGCTGATGAGAACGGCAAGGCCGTCTCCCTCATCGGCCAAAGCCTGGGCGGTGTCTATGCACGTGAACTTGCCCGTATGTTCCCCGAGGACATCGATCGGGTGATCACCCTTGGCAGCCCGGCCCATGTGAAGCCCGGTGACCATGACCTGCTCAACAGCGGCGTCGGCCTGGCCGTGCGCTTCTTCACCGGCCGCCCGGTGGAGGAACTGCTCAACGAGGTTGAGCTTGAGGAACTGGCGATCCACCAGCCGCCGCCCGGTGTGCCCCTGGTGGCGATCTTCAGCCCCTTCGACGGCGTGGTCCATCAGGAAACCGCCGCCATCCCGGACGAGTATCTGGGCATTGACGGCGAATCCCCGCGCGAGAACATCGAGATCATCTGCTCGCATATCGGCATGGGCGTGAACCCGCTGGTTCTGCTCGCCATCGCCGACCGCCTGCTGGAAGATCCCGAGACCTGGGTCCCCTTCAACGCGCGCAATTATGTGCCCGCCCCGTTCAAGGGCCTGCCCAAGCTGTTCTTCCCGGAGCCCGCAGCCCTCAACCAGCAGGCCTCCTGAGCCGTCCCGGTTTCCCCGTTCCGCATATCCCGTTCAGTCATCCCTTTCAGCACATGAAGTGAGGGCGCATGTCCGGACTTTCCTGGGGCATCCTTGGTACGGGCGCGATCGCCCAGGCTTTCGCGCGGGCCGTCGCAAAGAGCGACAGCGGCACTCTGGCCCGGATCGGCAGCCGGACGCCCGAGAGCGCCGCGGCCTTCATCGCCAAATTGCAGGCCGACGAAGTGCCGGCGGTTGCCTCTGGCACCTCAGACACAAAAGCCTCCGGCGACTATGACGCCCTCCTCGCGGACCTGGCGGTGGACGCGGTCTATATCGCCACGCCCCATACAAGCCACGCCCAATGGGCCGTTCGCGCGGCGGAAGCCGGCAAGCACGTGCTGGTCGAAAAGCCCGCTGCCCTCAACCACGCCGACACGATGGCCATGGTGGAAGCCGCCCGCGCGGCGAAGGTCTTCTTCATGGAAGCCTTCATGTACCGGCTGGCGCCGCAGACCCGGAAGCTCGTCGAACTGATCGAAGCCGGAGAGATAGGCCGTGTACGGATGATCGAAGCCAGCTTCGGCTTCCACGCACCCTTCAACGCGGAGAGCCGCCTGTTCTCCAACGCGCTTGGCGGCGGCGGCATCATGGATGTGGGCCTCTACCCTGTTTCCATGGCGCGGCTGGTGGCGGGTGCCAATGACGGCCGCGGCTTCCTTGATCCCGTATCGGTGCAGGGCAAGGCCCGCCTCGGCCGCACCGGGGTTGATGAATGGGCCGCAGCCCTCCTGCAATTCGACAATGACGTGATCGCCCAGGTCTCCACCGCCGTCTCCGCCTGGCTGCCCAACACGGTCAACATCTTCGGCGAGACGGGCTCCCTGCATCTGGCGGGCCCGTGGCACGCCGCCGGTGTCGAAGGCGGCAGCTCCGCAATCGAGCTCCGCCGCTTCGGCAAGGACACGCAGACCATAGACGTGGCGCAGGACAGATGGCTCTACGAGATCGAGGCCGATCACGTGGCCGACTGTGTCGCCCGCGGCCTGACCGAAAGCCCGCTTGTGCCGGTGGCCGACACGCTCGGCAACATGCGGACGCTTGATGCCTGGCGCGCTGACGCGGGCTTCGCCTATCAGGCAGAAAGCCGCCACCAGGGCTGGCCCACCGTCTCCCGCCGCGCTTTGGCCCAGCGTCCCGGCGCGCCCATGCAGATGCGTGCCATCGAGGGGGTTGCCCGTCCCGTCTCGGCACTCGTGATGGGCTGTGACAACCAGACGACCATGCCCCATGCCGCGGTGCAGTTTGATGATTTCGTCATGCAGGGCGGTAATTGCTTCGATACGGCGCACCTTTATGGCGGCGGCATCATGGAAAAGCTCCTGGGCCGCTGGATCGAGGATCGCGGCATCCGCGATGACGTGGTGCTGATCTGCAAGGGCGCGCACACGCCGGACTGCCGGCCTGACGCCGTGCGCCCGCAGCTGGAGGAAAGCCTCGACCGCCTGCGCACCGACCGGGCGGATATCTATTTCCTCCACCGGGATGACCCGCAGGTGCCCATCGCCGAATGGGTGGACCTGCTCAACGAGCTGAAGGACGACGGCAAGCTCAGCGTCTTCGGCGGCTCCAACTGGTCGATGGCGCGGATGCAGGAGGCCAATGCCTATGCCGCGGCCAATGGCAAGCAGGGCTTTACCGTGCTCTCCAACAATTTCTCCCTGGCGCGGATGAACAACCCCATCTGGCCCGGCGTCATGTCGTGTTCGGATGATGCGTACCGGACATGGCTTGAGGAAACGGGCACCGCCCTCTTCTCCTGGTCGTCCCAGGCGCGCGGCTTCTTCACCGAACGCGCAGGCCCCGACATCAGGGCCGATACGGACCTGATGAACGCCTTTTACAGCGACGACAATTTCGAGCGCCGCCGCAGGGCCTATGAGCTGTCGGACCGCAAGAGCGTGCACCCGATGACCATCGCGCTGGCCTATGTGCTGGGCCAGAAGATGCCCACCTGCGCCCTTGTCGGCCCGCGCACGCTGGCGGAACTGCGCACGTCGCTGGATGTCTTCCAGGTCGAGTTGAGCGATCAGGAAATCGCCTGGCTCGACCTGAGAGACTGAAACCCACCACTGACGGATTAAGGCCCGTGCCTCAGGCGGCGCGGGTCTTGGCGAACAGGGCGGCTTCCTCGTCGATCAGGGCGGTGAAGGACGGCCGCGCGTGCATGCGCGCCACATAGTCGGCCAGCGCCGGCCACTTGGCAGCGTCCACCTTGAAGCCCGCATGCTGGAGATTGACGAACTGCGTCGCCACCGCGATGTCGGCGATGGAGAAGGCCGAGCCCACCAGGTAGTCCTTGTCGCCCAGCACGTCGGACAGATAGTCGAAGATGCGCGGCATCTTCTCCGTCATCGTCTTGTTGGCGGTTTCAGTATCCTGTTCCTTGCCCATCAGCGCCGACAGGGCGATCGGCCGGAACACGCCGAGGCCGATATTGCCCGCCATCTCCGTGTCCGCATATTCCTCGAGCCAGGCAGCCCGGCCGCGCTCGAACCCGTCCTGCGGGTAAAGCTGCGGCTCCGGATGCGCCTGTTCGAGGTAAAGGCAGATGGCCGAGGAATCCGGAATGGTGTTGGGCTCGGGCTTGTCCGTGTCGCGCAGCACCGGGATGCGCTTGAGCGGGCTGATCTCCATGAACCAGTCCGGCGCCGGGAAGATGTTGACGTTCTCGAGCGTGTAGTCGACGCCCTTTTCCGCCATCACCACGCGCACCTTGCGCACGAATGGTGACGGCCCCATGCCATAGATGATCAAAGCCATGCCCGGCCTCCCTTGCTGTTGATCCGCATGTCCGTCAGGCCCGCCGGGCCCCGCGCATGCGGTGAAACCGCAGCAGTGATGCGTGACCCGGCCGGGGCTTTCAATGAATAACTTCGTGACAATCCTGCAGATATGCAGGCAGGGCGAGCGTGACCCTGCGGTATATGCAGGCAGTCAGGCACCGCTAAGGCTGTATGGTCAGCCTTTCGGCGTCGGCCCGGTCAGATAGGCGGCAAGGCTGCGGCCTGCCTCGGCAATGGCCCAGTCGAGATCCGGCGCGGTCCCCGCCTCCACTTCGCGGGCAAAATCCGCCATGGCGGCGATGATGAAGGACGGCAGCAGGCGCATCCGCATCCGCACGCTGTCGCGCGGCACGTCTTCCAGCAGGTTCAGCATCCGGCGGCTGGAGGCCTGCACCCCGTCCGGTGCCAGGTCTTCCATCAGCCGGTCCACCTCGAAGCGCGGGTCGGCGGCGATCTGCATGAGGAACATGGCGTATAGCCGCCCGCCCTCTTCCATGCAGGTCTCCAGCATGGGGGCGATGGTCGTCTCCATCACCCGCACCATGTCTTTGCCCTCGCCGGCTGCATCCATCTCTTCCATCAGCGCCAGGCGCTTGGAATCGATGTCTTTGATCCGGTCAGCGAAGACCGCGCGGATCAGGGCTTCCTTGCTGCCGAAATGATAATGCAGCGCCGATTCATTCTTGGCACCGGCGGCCCGCGTGATGTCGCGCACGGACACGGCCCCCAGGCCGTTTTCCGCAAACAGCCGCTCGGCGGCGCGGATGAGCCGGATCTTCGTGGTTGCTTTGCTGGCCTTGGCGGCGGCCGCTGCCGGTGTTTTTTGCTGCATCGCCATGAAAATAATGGAAGACATTACAATTCTCAACGGGCATAGTGACGCCATGAAGACCTGTTCGCTCCATGCTGCCATGCCCGTGCTGGTTGCGCTTGCCGCCGCCACCGTCCTGCTTTGGCCGGAAGGCGCTGCCGCGTGCACAACCTGCGCAGGTATGTATACCGAATTTTCCCTGATGGGTGAGATCATCTATCAGGTCGAGAAAGTGCATTCGGGCATGATGCAGGCACTGGCCGGGGCGGAAGCCGCCGCCCAGTCTGGCCGCATGACCCAGGCCGCCCTGCTGCCGCTGGGGCTTGGGTTCTCCTATGGCGCGCTGCATGCGCTGGGCCCCGGACACGGCAAGCTGGTGGTCGCCGGATATTTTGCAGGCCGCACGGCCCCGGCGCGTGAGGCTTTGCGCATGGCCGGTGAGATCGCCGTGCTCCATGTGGGTTCCGCAGCGCTCATTGCCATTCTGGCGGCGATCCTGCTGGGCGGTGTCATCGATGCGTCCGGCCCCGCTTTCCTGACCGTCAAGCTGATCAGCTATGCCCTCATCGCGGCGGCAGGCGCCATGATGCTGTACCGCGCCGCGGCCCTCTGGCTGGCCCCGCGCGGCATTGCCCTGCCCTGGCCCGGCGGCATCGCCCAGGCCGGGTGTGGTTGCGGCCACGATCACGATCACGACCACGATCACAAACATGACCACGCCCATAGTGCTGCGAGCTCTGCGCGCGAACGGGGCCTGCTGTCGCTGGCGGTGGGGGCCGTGCCCTGCACCGGCGCGCTGATCGCGGTGCTGTTCGCGCTTGCAAGCGGCGCGTGGCTGCTCGGCCTGCTGGCGGTTGCCGCCATCTCGCTGGGCATGGGCGTCACGCTGGCCGGTGTCGGCCTCTTCACCATCTGGACGCGCGGCTCGATCGCGCCCGGCTCCAGCACGGCGCTGTCAGGCTTCAGCGCAGCCGGCGGCATGCTGGTCATGCTCGTGGGCGCGGCCCTGTTCTACGGCACGGCGGCCGCCTGACACGGTTTCAAACGCCCCTGCTCAACATGGGGTGCATACAGAAGAAGGCATTGGGGGACAATCTGATGCGTTATGTACTTATTGCACTCGCCATCCTCGTGGTGGCGATCGGCGGCGGCTATTACTACCTCGCCAACATCGCAGGCGACGTCATGCATGCGGGTGAGCCGCAGGCCACCGTCCGCCCGGCTGACGTGGTCCAGGCGCGCCAGGATGCGCAGACCGACGCCGCCGCTGCGGTGGATGTGACCGAACCCAAGCAGATCCTGTTCGGTGATCTCCACGTCCACACCACCTTCTCCACCGATGCCTTCCTCTGGGCCCTGCCGATGAATTCCGGGCCCGGCGCCCACCCGGTGGCGGATGCCTGTGATTTCGCCCGTCACTGCTCGGCCCTAGATTTCTGGTCGATCACCGACCACGCCGAGGCCTCGACCCCGCGCCGCTGGAAGGAAGCCAAGGAAACGATCCGCCAGTGCAACGCGGTGTCCGGTGATCCGGCCAATCCTGACATGGTGTCCTTCATCGGCTTTGAGTGGACCCAGGTCGGCCAGACGCCGGCCGAGCATTACGGCCACAAGAACGTGATCTTCCGTGGACTGAATGACGACGAAGTATCGCCGCGCGCCATCGCCGCCGGCGGCGTCGCCACCGATGCCTTGCGCAATTCCGTCGGCAACCTGCCCGTCGCCACAGCGCTGGTCGATTGGGAAAACCGCCAGCCCTATCTCAACTTCCGCCAGTTCATGCGGGAAGTGCGGGCGGTGCCGGAATGCCCCGCCGGCGTGCCCTCCAACGAGCTCGACACCCAGTGCTACGAAGCCGCCGACACGCCGGAGGACCTTGCCCGCAAGCTGTTCGATGAACTGGCGCTTGATCCCGTCATCATCCCGCACGGCACGTCCTGGGGCTTCTACACCCCGACGGGCACCACCCTCGACAAGCAGCTGACCGCGCGCATGCGACCGGAAAACCAGGAGCTGATCGAGGTCATGTCCGGCCACGGCAATTCCGAGGAATACCGCCCCTGGCGCTCGGCCACCCTCGACGGCGAAGGCAACATCGCCTGCCCCGCCCCGAGCCACAACTACCTGCCGACCTGCTGGCGCGCCGGTGAAATCATCCGCGCCCGCTGCGAGGAAGCAGGCGAGGATGAGGCCACCTGCACCACCCGCGCCGAGGAAGCCCGCCATAATTTCGCGCAGCTCTCGATTGCCGGCCATCTGACGATCACCGGCGAGGACCCGTCCGAATATCTGGACGCAGGCCAGTGCCGCGACTGCTTCCTGCCGCCCTTCAATCACCGGCCCGGCACCTCGGTGCAATACGGCCTGGCGGTCAGCAATCTGGATGACCCGGACAATCCCAAGCGCTTCAACTGGGGCTTCATCGCCTCGAGCGACACCCACCGTGCCCGTCCCGGCACCGGCTACAAGGCGGTGGACCGGGAGTACCAGTCAGACGCGCGCGGCCCCCGCAGTAAGGTCTGGGCGGACCGCCAGAACCTGAAGAAGCAGGAGGCGCTGCCCTACTCCAAGCCGCTGACCCGTGAGGACATTGCGGATGTGCCGGGCTTCCAGCTCACCGAGTTCGAGCGCCAGGGCTCGTTCTGGACCGCAGGCGGCCTTGCTGCCGTGCATTCCGAAGGCCGCGACCGCGATGCCATCTTCGATGCCTTCAAGCGCAAGGAGACCTACGGCACATCCGGGCCGCGCATCCTGCTGTGGTTCGACATGATCGACCCCGTCGAAGTCACCGCGCCGGAGGTGACCCCGGAAGTGACTGAGGACGCCGAAGCCGAAACGGTTGATGCTGAGACTGCCGGTGCGGAAGAGACGGACGCTGCCGCGGAGGACGCAGCCGCACCGGTGCTGTCCGATGCCGAGCCCGTCGTCGTCGCGTCAATGGGCGCGACCGTGGAGCGGAGCAAGAGCCCCACTTTCCGCGTCAAGGCCGTGGGGGCGTTCAAGCAGAAGCCCGGCTGTCCGGACAGCGCCGAAGCCTCCATGCCGCAGGACCGGTTCGACAGTCTCTGCCGGGGCGAATGCTACAACCCCACTGACACCCGGCATGTGATCGACCGTATCGAGATCATCCGTATCCGGCCGCAGATCGACGGGACGGAGGATGTCGCCGAGCTTATCGACGACGCCTTCATCACCCATCAGTGCGAGCCTGACGAAGCGGGCTGTACCTTCACCTTCACCGACCCGGAATATGAAACCCTGGGCCGTGACACGCTCTATTATGCCCGCGCGGTGCAGGAGAAGACACCGGCCATCAATGGGGCCAATCTCCGCTGTGAGTTCGACGCGGACGGCAATTGCATCAAGGTGAACCCGTGCTACGCCGATTACCGCACTGACGCGGATGATGCCTGCACGGCCGATGTGGGTCACCGTGCCTGGTCGTCGCCGATCTATCTCACCCATCGCGGCTGATCGGAGACCTATCGTGAAATCCCATTTCCGGCAGCGTATCGCCGGTGCCGCCGTGACCTGTGGCCTGGCCCTCGGGCTGTGGGGCGCGTTGGCCGAAAACCCGTTCGATGACTGGGGCGGCGAGCAGGGTCTCGCTGCCTCGGTGAATGGCGCCTCGGTCACGGCGGATGATCTCACCCTGGCAACGGAAGCGGTCGCCGCCGACAAGCGCAATGCGCTCACCGACGCGGACCGCGCCCGCATCCTGGCCCGCCTGATCGACGAGGAACTGCTGATCCAGCGCGGCATCGAAGTGGGCCTCGTGGACAGCGACAACACCGTCCGCAAGGCCATCGTCAATGCGATGATCTCCAGCATCCTCGCCGAAGCCGCCGACAGCGAGGCGTCGGAAGAAGAACTCCGCCGCCTCTATGAGGAAAGTCCGGCGCTGTTTTCCGGCAGCGCCCGCTATCGCGTGGCTCAGCTCTTCCTCGCGAACGGTGACGGCCAGCAGCAGAAGCTGGCTGACGCGCAGGCGGCACTCGATGAAGGCACATCTTTCGGCGACGTGGCATCGCGCTTCGGAGACAGGCCCGCCCTCGCCCTGCCCAACACATTGTTGCCGCCTGCCAAGCTGCGTGACTATACGGGCCCGTCCGCGCTCGCTGCCGTGCGGTCGCTCGAAGCGGGCGACACAAGTGCGCCGGTCCCGGTGCCCGGCGGCATCGCGCTCATCCATCTGCGTGAGGTGGATGCAGGCACACCGCGTCCCTTCAAGGAAGTCCGCGCGCTCGTCGCCGCCGAACATGCCCGCCGCCGGGATGACGCAGCCCTGCGCACTTATCTCAACTGGCTGTGGGGCCGTGCCGACATCGCCTTTGCCGAGGGCTACACGGCCGCACCGGAAGACGTGCCGGAGATCGCCCGGTGACAGCCCCGCCCCTCCGCTGCGGTCACGCCGGTGCCGCACTGCTGGCCGTTCTGGTGCTGCTCGCTGCCATGCTGGTCACTTCGGCAGCCGACGCCCATACGCGCAGCCAGTCGATGTCGTCCCTCAGCGTTGACGGTGACGAGATTGAGATCACCTACCGGGTCCCGGCCCGCGAGGTCACGCGCCTCGGCGTGCTTGATCCGCAGGCGGAGAGTCTCGAGGCCCTGCTGGCCGCGCATGTGCTGAAACAGCTGGGCGTGCAGCGCGGAGACGCGGCCTGCGCGGCGGCAGGAGCGCCCAGACCGGTCCGCGCCTCGGCATCCGACATCGCGCTCGAGCTGCGCTTTATTTGTCCGCCCGGCACGGCGGAGGCGCCCGTCGCCTTTACCAACAACGCCTTCTTCCCCATCGCCAGCCGCCACATTCACTTTGCCCGCGCCCGGGCCGGTGATGGTGGCTTTGAAGAACAGCTGATGACGGCGACCGGCCGAACCGCCCATTTTGCATTCACCCGAGACGGTGACGTGGAACCGCTGCAGGAAAGCGCGGGCGAAACCGCCTGGCGCTACATCAAGCTCGGGGCCGAACACATCTGGATCGGCATCGACCATCTAGCTTTCCTGGTCGGGCTTCTGCTGCTGTGCCGCCGCCTGCGGGACGTGGTCTTCGTGGTCACGGGCTTCACCATCGGCCACAGCATCACGCTGACGATGACGGTTCTCGGCCTCGCCGTCCCCAATCCGCCAGTGGTCGAGGCGCTGATCGCCTTCACCATCGTGCTGGTCGCCGTGGAAGCCCTTGTCGCGCCGTCAGGCATGACGCTGCGTGGCATTGGTGGTGCGGCCCTGCTCATCGGCCTGCTGGCGAGTGTGGCTGCTTTCACCGGCGCGCAACTGGGCGCGGCGGTCTGGCTGGGGCTGCTGCTGCTGACGGCCGGCTATCTGCGGCTCACCCGCGACGCGGATCTGGCGCGCAGGCTGCTGCCGGCGGTCACCATCATCTTCGGCCTCATTCACGGCTTCGGCTTCGCAGGCGTGTTGCTGGAACTCGGCCTGCCGCAGGAGCGGCTGGCGCTGGCACTGTTCAGCTTCAATGTGGGGGTGGAGATCGGGCAGGTCGTCTTCGTCGCCGCCCTGTGGGGCGTGGCGGTGCTGGCCGGCCCGCTGATCAGCGCGCCGCGCCAGGCCGGTATCCGGATTGCAGCGGCGTCCCTGCTCTGCCTTGCCGGCAGCTACTGGTTCGCCCTGCGATCCTTCGGCGGCTGAGCGTCCGTCAGGACTGCTCGCCGAGGCAGGCGATCATGTCGTCTGCCAGCTTGGTAATCAGCGCCGGATAGAACCCGGCACCCGGATCGATGTCAGCCCCCACCGGGTCCAGCACGCCGGATTTGGCTTCGCTGCCTTCCAGCACGGCGGTCAGCACGCGCGGCTCGAACTGCGGTTCGGCAAACACGCATTCGGCGCCCCGGTCCTGGATGCGCTCCTGGATCTCGCGGATGCGCGCCGCGCCCGGTGCCACGTCGGCCGACACGGTGACCGAGCCGACGGCGGACAGGCCGTAGCGGGCCTCGAAATACTGATAGGCATCGTGGAAGACGATGAACGGTACGTCCGCCACGGCCTCAAGACGGGTGGCGGTTGCCGCGTCGAGCTCTGCCAGCCGCGCAGCCTGCGCCTGCTGGTTGGCCGCATAGGTCGCGGCATTGTCCGGGTCGATGGCGCTCAGCGCATCGGCCACAGCCTTGCCGAGGACCACCGCGTTGGCCGGGTCGAGCCAGACATGCCCGTCGGTCTCGTCGCCATGGCCATGATGATCGTCGTGCTTTGCATGGCTTTCATGATCGTGGTCGTCATGCTTGGCGTGGTCATGATCGTGACCATGATCATCCTCATGCTTTGCATGTGCCTCGTGATCATGGTCGTCATGCTTTGCATGCGCCTCGTGATCATGGTCGTCATGCTTGGCATGGTCGTGGTCGTGCTCCTCATGATCATGCGCGTCGTGATCATGTTCCTTGTGCTCATGCGCGTCATGATCATGCCCGTCACCGTGGTCATGGGCATGGGCATCCCAGATACCGCCTTCGCGGATATCAAGGAGCGTGATGCCGTCCACACCGGTCATGGCCAGGTGCTTTGCCTTCGGTGCCAGCGTGTCGAGATCCTCGACAAGAAAGGTTTCGATCTGCGGGCCAACCCAGACCACCAGCTCGGCTTCCGACAATGCCTGTGCGTCAGACGGCTTGAGGCTGTATGTATGGGGAGACGCGCCGCCCGGAATCAGAAGCTTCGGCGTGCCGACACCGTCCATCACGCCACTGACGATGGAATGGACGGCAGGTATCGTCGCCGTCACCTTCGGCGCGGCAACAGCCGCAGACGCGGACACAAGGCCCAGTGAAACAATCAGGGATTGGACGAGAACGCGCATTGTCTGTACCTTCTGGCAAGAAATTTGTTTTGTTATAGTGTAACAGATGGTCACTGACAACAAATTCACCCGGCGCAGCGCGCCGCTGTCGGCCAGGCGCGGCCTGATATCAAGATGACCGAAACCTCCGCATTTCCCAGCACGACCCATGACCATGCCCGGTGCCGCAGCGAGGCGCTGGCCCAGGCCGAGGCCATGCTTGCCCGCAAGAAGGCGCGCCTGACGCCGGATCGCCGGGCCGTGCTGGAAGTCCTGCTGGATGACCACCAGGCCCAGGGTGCCTATGACATCATGGAGCGCATCGACTGGCGCGGCCGCCGCCCCGCTCCAACGGTCATTTACCGCGCCCTTGATTTTCTGGTGAGCCACGGTCTCGCCCACAAGATTGAGAGCCTCAATGCCTTCATGGCCTGCCCCCATGCGGGCCATGAACACCGGCCGATGATCATGATCTGCACCAACTGCTCGCAGGTGGCGGAATTCGCCTCCACCACGATTGACAAGGCCGTGGCGAAAGCAGCGAAGGACAGCGGCTTCACCCCGCGTGAAACCACCGTCGAGGTCACCGGCCTGTGCAGCCATTGCCGCGAAAGCGCCACCGCATGAGCCATCTGATCGAAGCAAGCGGCCTTGCTGTCATGATCGGCGGCCGCACCCTGCTGCACGACATCAGCCTGAGCGTCGATGAAGGCGAGATCGTCACCATCATCGGCCCCAATGGCGGCGGCAAGACGACCCTGGTCCGCGCCCTGCTCGGCACGCGCGCGATCTCGGCCGGCAGTGTGCAGCGTGTGCAGGGCCTCACCATCGGCTATGTGCCCCAGCGCCTTGAGCTCAACCCGATGATGCCCGTCACCGTCGCCCGCCTGATGACCGGCGCGGCCCGCAGGCCCCGGCACCTGATCATCGAGGCACTGGAAGAAACGGGCGTCGCCCACCTCGTGGACCAGTCGGTGCATACCCTGTCCGGCGGCGAGTTCAGGCGTGTGCTGCTGGCCCGCGCCCTGTTGCGCGACCCGCAATTGCTGGTGCTGGACGAGCCCGTCGCCGGTGTGGACCACGCAGGCGAGCTGGCGCTCTACGAACTCATCAAGACCATTCGTGATCAGCGCGGCTGCGGCGTCCTGATGGTCAGCCATGATCTGCACGTGGTCATGGCCGCCACCGACAAGGTCATCTGCCTCAACGGCCATGTCTGCTGCACCGGCCAGCCGCATGAGGTCTCTCAGCATGCGGAATATGTGCGCCTGTTCGGCCCGCGTGCTTCAGAGGCGCTGGCCTTCTACGAACACCAGCACGACCACGAGCACGATCTGTCCGGCGAAGAGATGCCGCATGGATGCGGTCACGATCACGACCACGACCATCAAAAAGACCACCACCATGCTGGATGATTTCTTCGTGCGCGCCATCCTTGCGGCCCTCGGGGTGGCGGTGATGGCAGCACCCCTCGGCTGTTTCGTCGTGTGGCGGCGCATGGCCTATTTCGGCGACACCACAGCGCATTCCTCGCTGCTGGGCATCGGCCTCGGCATCGTGCTGGGCATCGACCTCACCATCGGCGTCGCGGCGGTCACCGTCAGCGTGGCGCTTCTGCTGCTGGCCATGGAGCGGCGTGTCGGCATCGGGCTTGATGCCCTGCTCGGCATCCTTGCCCACTCCACCCTCGCCCTCGGTGTCATCGTCATCGCGCTGACACCCGGCGTAAGGGTGGATCTGACGGCCTATCTGTTCGGCGACGTGCTTGCGGTCTCCGTAAGCGACCTGGCCCTGATCTTCGGTCTCGCAGCCGCCGTGCTGGCGGTCCTCATCGGCCTGTGGCGCCGCATGGTGGCGGTCACCATGGATGAGGAACTGGCCGCCGCTGAAGGCATCCCCGCCCCGCTCTACAGGTTGGCGCTCGTCCTGCTGCTGGCCGTCGTCATCGCCGTTGCCATGAAGATCGTCGGCGTCCTGCTGGTGACGGCCCTGCTGATCATCCCCGCCGCCTCCGCGCGCGGCCTTGCCCGCTCACCGGAGCAGATGGCCGTGCTGGCAACCGTCATTGCCGCCACCGCTGCTGTCGGCGGGCTCATGCTGTCGCTTTATGTGGATACGCCGTCTGGCCCCTCAATCGTGGTGGTGGCCGCGGCCCTGTTCGTGGCAAGCCTGCTGCCGGTCTCCCTGCGACGGGGGTAAACTGGACGAGGGAATCGGCGCCGCCTGCGCCAGGCCTACGCACTCCGAACCTTCGGACAGGGAACCAGCACAATGACCGACCAGCCGCCGCGCCGCACCGCCCTCACCCGCTCGCTCGACTGGGTGGAGCGGACGGGCAATGCCCTGCCGGACCCGGTGACCCTGTTCGCGATCCTCATCATCCTAGTGGTCATCTCCTCGGTTCTGGCCGCGGGCGCGGGTGTCTCCGTCCCCCATCCGGGCACCGGCGATGTGGTGGTGGCGAAGAGCCTCCTCGACAGTGACATGATCCAGCGCCTGCTGGTGGAGATGCCCAAGACCTTCACCAGCTTCGCGCCGCTGGGCTATGTGCTGCTGGTCATGCTCGGTGTCGGTGTCGCGGAGAAGACAGGCTTCCTCACCGCGGCCCTGCGCGGGCTTGTCTCCAATGTCTCCCCGCGCCTGCTCACAGCCGCCCTCGTCTTTGCCGGCATCATGTCATCGCTGGCAGTTGACGCGGGCTATGTGGTGCTGATCCCGCTCGGCGCGGCGCTGTTCATGGGAGCGGGCCGTCACCCGGTGGCGGGGCTTGCCGCGGGCTTTGCAGGCGTCGCGGGCGGCTTCTCCGCCAATCTGGTGCTCACCCCGCTTGACCCGCTGCTCGCGGGCCTGACCCAGGAAGCCGCGCAGCTCACAGCGCCCGGCTATGTGGTGGACATCACCGCCAATTATTATCTGATGATCGCGCTGGTGCCGCTCTTCGTGCTGGTTGGCACATGGGTGACGGAGCGCCTCGTCGAGCCGCGCCTTCCGGCCTGGAGATCCACCAGCACGCCGGAGGCAACCGACAAGGCCGACATCGCCGGGATGGAGCGCCGCGGCCTTCAGGCAGCGCTCATGGCCATTCTCGTTGTCATCGGCGCAACAGCGGCGCTGGCCTGGGCCCCCGGCTATCCCCTGCGCGGGGCGGATGGCAGCTTCCTGCCGCTGATGCGCAGCCTCGTCGCCATCATGTTCATTGCCTTCCTGCTGGCAGGTGTCGCCTATGGCGTCGCCATCCGCGTCATCCGGTCCGACAAGGACGTGGTGCGCTACATGTCGGACTCGATGGCCGATATGGGCGTCTACATCGTGCTGGCCTTCGTCGCCGCCCATTTCATCGCCATGTTCAAATGGTCGAACCTCGGCGTGATCTCCGCCGTGGTGGGGGCGGACGGCCTACGGTCGCTGGGCATCGAGGGCTCGCCGCTGCTCGTCGGCCTCATCCTGCTGGCAGCCATCATCAACATTCTCGTGGGCAGCGCCTCGGCCAAATGGGCGTTCCTCGCTCCCATCTTCGTGCCCATGCTGATGCTGCTTGGCCTGTCGCCGGAGGCCACCCAGGCCGCCTACCGCATCGGCGACAGCTCCACCAACATGATCACACCGCTGCTGCCCTATTTCCCGCTCATCCTCGTGGTCGGCAAACGGTATGACGCCAATTTCGGCATCGGTACGCTGGTGGCTACCATGCTGCCCTTCGCGATTGCCTTCGGTGTCAGTTCCACCCTGCTCTTCGTCATCTGGATGGCCATGGGGCTGCCGCTCGGCCCCGGTGTCCCCAGCGTCTTCTGACCCTGCCGCAAAAACCATTTTGCGTATTTTTGATACGCGATATGGTCTGCGGGAACGAAAGAGCCTGCAGCTGTCAGTGCTGCGGGCCGACAGGGAGAAACGACAATGGCAGAGCAAGCCTACAAGCTGCTGATCGGCGGCAACCTCGTCGATGGCGACAGCACCATGGACGTGATCAACCCGGCCACCGAGGCCGTGTTCACCCAGGCGCCCCGCGCCTCCGAAGCGCAGCTGAACGACGCCGTGGCGGCTGCCAAGGCAGCCTTCCCCGCCTGGGCCGCCACCCCCATCGACGAGCGCCGCAAGGTCATCACCGCCATCGCGGATGCCGTGGAAGCCAATTACGAGGATTTCGCCCGCCTGCTGACCCAGGAACAGGGCAAGCCGCTGCAGGACGCCACCGGCGAAGTGCTGGGCACCGTCGCCTTCATGCGCTACTTCGCGGGCCTCGACATGCCGGTGAAGGTGCTGGACGACAGCGAGGGCCGCCGCGTGGAAGCGCACCGCAAGCCCCTGGGCGTCATCGGGGCCATCGTGCCGTGGAACTTCCCGATGATCCTCATGGCCTTCAAGCTGCCGCCGGCGCTGCTGGCCGGCAACACGGTGGTGCTGAAGCCGGCCCCGACCACGCCGCTGACCACCCTCAAGCTTGCCGGGCTGATGAAGGACATCGTCCCCGCGGGCGTGGTCAACGTCATCACCGATGCCAATGATCTCGGGGCACCGCTGACGGCCCATCCCGATATCCGCAAGGTCTCCTTCACGGGCTCCACCTCGACCGGTGCCAAGGTCATGGCCGGGGCCGCCAACCTCCTCAAGCGCATCACGCTTGAGCTTGGCGGTAATGATGCGGGCATCGTGCTCGACGACGTGAACCCGAAAGAGACCGCGCCGCAGCTTTTCCAGTCGGCGTTCCAGAACTCTGGCCAGGTCTGCATCGCCATGAAGCGGCTCTACGTCCATGAGAGCATCTATGATGAGATGTGCGCCGAACTCGCCAAGCTGGCCGAGGACGCGATCATCGGCGACGGTCTTGAGCAGGGCACGCAGCTCGGCCCGCTCCAGAACAAGATGCAGTATGACAAGGTGAAGGACCTGATCGAGGACGCCCGCAAGGACGGCCAGATCATCGCCGGCGGCACAACGCCGGACCAGAAGGGCTATTTCATCCGCCCAACCATCGTGCGCGACATCTCCGATGGCACCCGCCTGGTGGACGAGGAACAGTTCGGCCCCGTGCTGCCGGTGATCAAATATTCCGACCCGGAAGACGCCGTGGCCCGTGCCAATGCATCGCCCTACGGCCTCGGCGGCTCCGTCTGGTCAAAGGACACCGACCGCGCCTATGCGCTGGCCGACAAGATGGATGCCGGCACCATCTGGGTGAACAAGCACGCCGAACTCGACCCGATGATTCCCTTCGGTGGCTCCAAGATGTCCGGCGTCGGCACCGAGCTTGGCGCTGATGGTCTTGAGGAATTCACCCAACTCAAGATCATCAACATGGCGCGGTAAGGCTTTGAAATTGCTGTGACAACGAAACGGGCCGCTGACGTATCAGCGGCCCGTTTTTTATGTGTATGAGTCGGTGCGGGTGACTGTGGTGAAGCCGCGTCCGCCCCCCGGCTCCCTTCCGCTCTACGGGAGCCCGAGCGTCAGATGGGCCCTCCGGTCAAGCCGGAGGGAAGGCGGTGTTTGGGGTGGGGACAAACGCCCCTCTCATCCGCATCCCTCCGGCTTGACCGGAGGGCCCACTCGCGTCCGCTGTTGAGCACAGGGTGTGCGGTTCCCGCCGTGCCATATCCCCACGCGCTGCAACAAGCCGCAATGAGAGTAGACCTTCCGGTCAAGCCGGAGGGATACGGGATTGGTGGTTCGGGAGTGGGGTGCGACCGCAACTTGTCCCCGCCCGCGAATCCATGCCGCATACTCACCCCACGACTTCCCGCCACACGGACAGCCGGGCCGACCGGATCTGGGGCGGGAGGGCGGATGCCCGGAAGGCCGGGTGAGAGGCGGGTCCTTGGGAACGTGGGCCGCGCGCGCCGGGCCGCGACATGCAAGTAACGGGTGCATGTTCCATGGGCAGCCTCACCCCGGCCCCGGTCACGCCCTGAAAAAGCTGGCCCCACGTCGATCGTGCCCGTTCCAAAGTGCGCGAGGTGGAAGACGGGGACGCGGGACGGATCAGCAGGGTAATGCCTGCCCCGCCCGGTTCGGGTGACGCTGACGACCATCCGCGCGGGGATGCGCCTGACGGCTGCACACCCCTCACACTTTCTCCCCGGCGCCTTCGCAGGCGTCAGGCGCATACCGGCTCTCCGGGCGGCAGACAGGCATGACCGCAGCGACCCCGTCGCGTGCGGGCGGTTCGGTGTGGGCATCGCCCGTCCCAACCAAATTCCGCTCGCCCTCCGGCTTGACCGGAGGGAAGGCGTTGTTTTTGGGCGTGGGGACCAACACTCCCCTCACTGTCACCCCGCGACTTGATCGCGGGGTCCAGGGCAATACGGCATGGCCTGAGCGGACCGCTCTGGATTCCGCGATCAGGTCGCGGAATGACAGATGGGGCATTTGGATGCCCCCCTCATCCGTATCCCTCCGGCTTGACCGGAGGGCCCACTCGCATGCGCTGTTGGGCAGGGCGTTCATAGCCTCCGCTCTCCCGCCCGCCGTCACAGCGGCAAGCCGCATCGAGAGTAGACCCTCCGGTCAAGCCGGAGGGATACGGAAGGGGGAAACGGCTGAAGCGTAGGCCGCGGCCGGTGCCCTTAATACACCACCACGCTGCGGATGCTTTCGCCGGCATGCATGAGGTCGAAGCCCTTGTTGATGTCTTCGAGCGACAGCGTGTGGGTGATCATGGGGTCGATTTCGATCTTGCCGTCCATGTACCAGTCCACGATCTGCGGCACGTCCGTGCGCCCGCGCGCGCCGCCAAAGGCGGTGCCGCGCCAGGATCGGCCGGTGACGAGCTGGAAGGGGCGCGTGGAAATCTCCGCCCCGGCAGGCGCGACGCCAATGATGATGCTTTCGCCCCAGCCCTTATGCGCGCTTTCGAGTGCCACCCGCATCACATCGGTGTTGCCGATGCATTCAAAGGTGTAATCCCCGCCGCCGCCGGTGATGTCGATCAGATGCGCGGTCAGATCACCGGTCACTTTCATCGGGTTGACGAATTGCGTCATGCCGAACTTGCGGCCCCACTCTTCCCGGTCGTCATTGAGATCAACGCCGACGATCATCTTCGCGCCCACCATGCGCAGGCCCTGGATGACATTGAGGCCGATGCCCCCGAGGCCGAAAACGATGGCGGTGCAGCCCGCCTCGGCTTTGGCGGTGTTGACCACGGCCCCGATGCCCGTGGTGACGCCGCAGCCGATGTAGCAGATCTTGTCGAAGGGCGCGTCTTTGCGGACCTTGGCCAGCGCGATCTCCGGCACGACGGTGAAATTGGAGAAGGTGGAGGTGCCCATATAGTGATGCACCGTCTGGCCATTGACCGAGAACCGGCTGGTGCCGTCGGGCATCAGCCCCTGCCCCTGCGTGGCGCGGATGCTCTGGCACAGATTGGTCTTCGGGTTGTGGCAGTACTCGCACTCCCGGCATTCAGGCGTGTAGAGCGGGATCACGTGATCATCCACCGCAAGCGACGAGACGCCCGGCCCCACCTCGCGCACGATGCCCGCGCCTTCATGCCCAAGGATCGACGGGAAGATGCCTTCCGGATCCTTGCCGGAGAGCGTGAATTCGTCGGTGTGGCAGATGCCGGTGGCCATGATCTCCACCAGCACTTCCCCCTCGCGCGGGCCCTCTAGGTCGGCATCGACGATCTCAAGCGGGCGTCCGGCTTCAACGGCAAGGGCGGCGCGGGTCTTCATGGGGCGTCTCCGGTCTCGGTGTCTGGGGACCCGAGACCTACGCCGCACGGCATGAGGCCGCAAGGGCTACATGAGAATGTTGCTGGCCGTTACCTGGGTGGCGCTCGCATAGGCGAACAGCGACCCCATCAGCACCAGCACCACGCCGCCGGCAATCGCCAGCCAGTGCACCGCCTTCTCAACGAGCGCATCATCGAGCCGCGTCACCGCCCAGGCTCCGTCCCGCAGCCCCACCGCGGCCAGCGCGATGAGGGCCACGGCAAGCGCCGTACCCGCCGACATGGCGAGGACGGCGGCAATGCCCGCCAGCGTCATGCCCGCGACCTGGGCAAAGACGAGCACCAGAATGGCCCCGGAACACGGCCTAACGCCGATGGAAAAGACCACGCCCGCCATTTCCCGCAGCGACCCGGCCGCGCTGGCCTGCTGCGGTGTCGGCATATGGGTGTGCCCGCAGCCATGGGCATCACAGTCATGATCGTGGTGATGCCCGTGCCCGTGATCATGATGATGGTGGTGATGCCCCCCGCCGGCGGGCACAAGCTGCGGGAACAGCACCCGCAGCGACCGCCAGATGAGCCACGCCCCCACGCAGGCCACCAGCGCGAAACTCGCCGCTTCCAGCCACTGCACGATCATGCCGGACGAGCGCAGCGCCACCCCCAGCACGGTCAGCACGCCCATCACGACAACGATGGCCGTCACGCCCTGCATGAAGGAGGCCGCGGCTGCCAGCGCCAGGCTTTTCTTCAGCGCTGTCGGCTGGGTCACCAGATAGGTGGACAGCACCGCCTTGCCGTGCCCCGGTCCGGCGGCATGGAACACGCCATAAAGAAAGGACAGGCTGATCAGCGCCCAGGCTGCCGTGACGGAGCCTTCCGCCTTCAAGGTGCGGATGGCACCGGCCAACGCCCGGTGCAGGCGCTGTTGCTCCGCCTGGATATAGAGAATCGTTTGCGTGAGGAACGACGGCTCAGACGCTGTTGTTTCGGTGACTTGCGGGGTGGTGCTGCGATCCGTTGTTCCCAGCTGCGCCAGGGCGGGTGTCATGGCGGGCAGGACGCTGCTCAGCAGCACGAGTGCCAGCGTCAGTCGTGCAAGAAGGTGCCCCATCCCCGGTCCCGTCTCCGATCAGTTGACCGCAGGCGCGGCAGGTTCCGTGCGCGCCGCGTCGGGGCGGCAATCGATGGTCACGTTCTCGGCAAAGACGGCCCCCAGCGTGTCCGGCCCCTGGTCCATGCGGTCCAGCGAGGCGGCAAGGCTGATCATCTCGAAGCTCGGCGACGGCTTTTCGAGGTCCAGCGTGCAGCTGTCCGGTGGCGACCCCGCCATCAGCAGCCCCGTCTCCGGCACATGCAGCATCTCGATGAAATAGTCCGGATCAAACACCGAATAGCGTACCGGCCAGTCGGTCACGTCCACGGGCTTGATGAGCTCCGCGGTGAAGGTCAGCTCCAGCCGCTGGTCCGGTCGCAACTGCGCGGACTGGTCGCGCGCTGTGACCTCAAGCCGCCCGTCCCTGCCCTCGATGCGCATGAGATAACCGAACTGGGCAATGCTGTCGGTCATCTCCACGGCGTAATCCGCAAGCTGTGCGTCGCCGGGCGCTTCACCGGCGGAGAGATTGAAGCCTTCGAGCTGGAACACCGTATAGAACTCGTCAAACGTCCACACATGGGTGAAGCCCGTAAGCTCCCCCGCCTCGTTGAACTGCGAGGTGACCGTCATGTCGATCCACACATGCGGATGGGCCCGCACCGGCGTCTGCCCGCTTGCCATGACGGCAGCAGCGATCAGCCCGGCAAGAGCCCAGATCCGCGCCGGGCGGCCTTTGAAGATCAATCGCATCGTCAACTCGATAACTGTTACAACATTACATTTTGTGGCGCCAGCCCAAAGGCTGCGCCAGCTGTCATGCGGCGGTGAAAATAGCATGCACATGCTGGCCACCGGGTTAAACTGACCCCCGCGTGGGGCAAGATTATGGACGTGACGTTCTAGGGAAAGGACAAACACCCGTGAGCTATCCTGTTGAAGACATTGAAGGTGTCGGCCCTGCCTATGCCGAGGCGCTGGCCAAGGCCGGCATCAAGACGACGGAAGACCTGCTTGCCATTGGCGCCGCCCGCAACGGCCGCGGCGACATCGCCGCCCAGAGCGGCCTGTCGGAGAAACTCATCCTCAAATGGGTGAACCACGCCGACCTGATGCGCATCTCCGGTGTCGGTGGTGAGTTCGCCGAGCTTCTGGAAGCCGCGGGCGTGGACACGGTGAAGGAACTCCAGCACCGCAATGCCGAGAACCTGGCCGAGACCATGAAGTCCACCAACGAGGAAAAGAACCTCACCCGCGTCGTGCCCAGCGCCGACACGGTCGCCAAGTGGATCGAGCAGGCCAAGGGCATGGAGCCCGCCGTCAGCCACTAGGCTGCCTGCTCATCACCAATTGAAAAGGCCGGACCTGTCTCGCAGGCTCCGGCCTTTTCTGTTTTCCGGCGCTGGCCGCGCCTATTGCTCCGCCATCTCCACATCGATGCCGATCAGCAGCCGGCAATTGCTCTGCGCGCAGGCCCGCACCGCCTCCCGCGTGGCAAGGTCGAAGACGCCGGTCGGAACGGCGTCCAGCAGCCCGTGATGGATGAGCGCGTTCTGGATCTGCCGCACATATCCATTGCCGCCCACCCGCGCCGCCTTCTCGAAATAGTCCACCGCTTCGTCGCTGCGGCCGAGCTCGGCGAGGATATGCGCATAGGTGTCAAGCGAGCCCGAGGCCTCCTCATTGTCGTTCTCGAGCGCCCGCTCCGCATAGGGCAGCGCGTCTTCGGCCCGCTTGAGCGTCACCAGCGTCCAGGCCATGGAGTTCAGCGTTGCCGCATTGTCCGGCTCCATCTCCAGCGCCTTTTCGATATCCGGCAGGCTCTCCTCATAGCGCTTGGCGAGATACAGGGTCTGTGCCCGCTGCGTATAGGCCGCGGGTTCTTCCTCATCCTGCGCGATGGCGCGCGCATGATCTTCGAGCGCTGCGTCATAATCGCCGATCATCCGGAACACCCGCGCCCGGTTGTAGTAGTTCAGGAACTCGTCCGGGTAATAGCGGATCGCCTCGTCGTAATCCGCCAGCGCGCTGTCATAGTCGCGGATGCTCGCATGCCCGTTGGCGCGGTTGAGGTAATAGGTGGCCAGCGTCTCGTCATCGAGATCCTCGCGGTCCGCCGACCCCTCGATGAGCGTCGTGCACGCTTCCACCTGCGCCAGCCCCGAGCGATAACTGCAGGACATCTCGGTCATCTGCGTGGCCTGCGGCCCGGCCTGCATCTGCTGCCCGGCCAGGATGGCGCCCGCCGTCACTACCGCCAGCAACACCGCCGTTATCAGGAATTTCCACATGATGCGCTCCCCCGAACACGCCACACTCCGCGCATGAATTTCCAACCGCTTGCGCCCGCCCGGCATGCACCAGCCCGGCAACCAGCGGCTGCACCAGACCCTACCCGCCCCGCACCAGCAGGTCCATGCGCCCGCCCGTGCAGGTGGCGGTCAATCGGTGATTTTCGGGAAGGTGGTGAGCCCGACAGGGTTCGAACCTGTGACCTACTGATTAAAAGGCAATCAGGAACCGTTGTTTTCTGCCATTTCATTCTGACATTCTGAGTCTCTTCACCGTATACGGATCAATGACTTAGCACCGTTGTCAGAATGCGTCCTGCTTCCCGAAATTGAGGAAGTGATGGCTAGAATCCCGAGTTTTGCGATTGCCAAACGCAATGAAGAAATTGTCCGAACCTATGAGAACGACCTGTCCGTGGATTTTCGCTTCCTGGAGGCCCGCTATGGAGTCTCAAGAAGTCACATCAAACGGATCTTGCGTGAAGCTGGAGTGCATATCAGACCTGCCGGAGCAACTTCTCCACCGACCAACGTTAGGGTGTTGTCGCAGGGGCATCGATACATCGCGCATAAACTCAATGTGCACTTGGCGCTAAATGCCGTGAGCGTTTCTGAGATGGCTGAACGACTAGCTATTTCGGAAAAGCGTTTGAACGGACTTCTGCAAGGAACATATGACCCATCCCTGTCTGAAGTGCAGCGATTGAACCGTGAACTCGATCTCGATTTACAGAACGCCTTTGATTGAGTGTTACGGCGCTTCCAAGGATTAGATATCTCCGCCTGTCTGAGCGGTGCCCCGCTATTGCGGTGCAAGATCCGAGGGCTTATTAAGGTCGGTTGCGAAGTGTATTCGGAACAGAGCTGTTTTTACGAACCCATGCGTTTGTATCTGGGCATATCCAAGAAATCATTTTGAGAATCGCCGCGTAGTCTCCGGATAGGTTTCCCCCAAGCAGCGGCTCTTGATGAAAAATGCGATTGCGTAATTGCCTGATCGTTCGGCCAGTCTGACCAACCTCTTTCATGGTTGTTCCTGGCGGAAGAAATGGGAACACAGTGTTTTTGTGAGTGTTCCATATCATCCTATTATATTTCGGTCCGAGGATTGCGATCCAAAAACCAAATGTGAGCGACGCTACAATTTGCGGTGTGGTTGCGCTTGTCCCATACATCTTTAGCCTTCGATCCGCCGCGTCAGCTATCTCTTGGTCTTGTCGGGACTGCATAGAGCCCCTACACGCCGGATCATTGCACCAATCGTTGCCGTAGACGGCTACAAGCGCGCGGTGAATAGCGTTTCTCATGCAGACTTCAACCGATTGCAATGGGTAGTGAAAGCTCTGTCCGATAGATGCGTTCCAGAGATACAATGCATGTGCTCGATCTTGATCGAAACCAGCGGCAATCTCATATGTATGCCATCGCTCCGGCGAAACGGCAGTTTTCAAGGCTTGAATTAACCTGGGGGAAATAGGCCCCATGATAGTTCCTTGACTCAGAGGCATAAAAGAGTAGTCTCCTATTCGAGCGCCGGGGCTGAAAAGCCGACCGGACTAGACAGATCCCCCGGACAGCCGTTTGGCCCTCCGGGGGTTTCGCTTTTCATACCCTGACGATACCGAGTTCCGGCAGCTGCGGACCGCTATTTTCGTCAGCTTTGAAAGCTCTCGAGCTTCAGAAAAAAATACACAAAAGAAACGTGCTACAAGGACAGTGAACCTTGTTCTTTCTGAAGAAGAATAGCCCTTGCTGTCTTGTCTATCATTTCAGATTGAATTCCCCGGATAATAACATACGGCTGCATCATTGGGTCTGAGAATCTAAACGTCTGTTGACGATCTCCGCCTCTCTTGATCAAGATATTTCCTCCATCTTCTGAGGAGAAGCGCCGTAAGTGCTTTTCAAAGTGTGCAATTCTCTTTTTTTCTTTCATAATTGCACTGTAAGGATCGACCACATCATTAGCAGTAAAAAAACCTTCGTCATCTGTGTCTGCTAATGCGCATGCTAGAAGAGACTGTTCAAAATTATTAGGTTGATTGCTCCGCGTGGCAGACCTGTAGGCATCCTTAAAAGATGTCTCTGTTTCTTGTATAAAACGTTCCATAGACGCCTCGACATCATCGTTGGTAACTGTAAGGCGGCGGTTTTCAATTGCGTGTAGGGCAGCATGTTTTGATAACGTCTGAGTAAAAAATGGCAAACCTCTTGATAGAGTTACAATAGTCCAGATTGCATCCCCAGAAAATGACATGCAGGTTCGGCTAGCCCTTTTTTCGATAATCTCTCTTAATTCAGATTCTGACATCCGATTTAGGGGGACATGTATCAGTGCGCGGCCTATGGATTTGTGGTCTGATACAAGCTCTCCAATATTCTCAGCTACACCAACTAGAATTATTGTTGTTGTAATCGCAAAGTCATAAAGTTCTTTTATAAGGTTGGCGGTAAGAGTTTTTGCATCTGAATCAATAATCTCGTTGTATTCATCTATAATTATTATCGGAACAGAGTTCGAACCACATTTCTGAAGCTCTTTTCTGATCTCAGAGGGAGATATAGTCTCATAACTGGTGTCGAATGGAAAATATGCCTCTTTTCCTGCAGACGTTCCGGAAGACTGCAATTCATCAAGCGCTCTGATCCATAAGCTTGAGAAATCATCGCTCGGGCTGGCTTGTACTCGAGCAACAACAAAGCTTTTAATAGTTCTTCCAAAGCGCTTCCAAAAAATATTTGAGAGTGAAGTTTTTCCTACGCCTCGCTCTCCAAAAAGAACAACATGCTTGGATTTCTCCATTACCGCGGACAACATTTTTCGGATTTCAGTAGCCCGACCAGCAAACAAATCTTCTTCGTCAATTGGCGCGCCATCAAAAAGATTGGAAATCTCAAACTCAAGAAGAAACCAATCATCTGGTGTTGTCGGCTTCATCATAATTCACTCCAAGCCACATCTAGTTTTCCCTGTCGGCTCTAATTAACACACGAGTTTGATGGGCTGAAACAGGCAGGGACGATAATCCGGTTCATAGAACCTTGGATACGATGCCAAGTGGGCCAAGCACAAAATGACAAGAAAACAGTTGGCCTGACGGTGCAAGCCAAGAAAACTCCGCCATAAATGGCGAGAATAGTGCCATAAAGGGGAATGGAAGCGATCAGTTAGCCAGCTTGATATCAGAACATATTCTGACAATTCCGACCATTGTCAGAATAGAAGGCCCCTTGAAAAACTAAAAATACCTGATTGATCAATCGCTTATGGTGAGCCCGACAGGGTTCGAACCTGTGACCTACTGATTAAAAGTCAGTTGCTCTACCAGCTGAGCTACGGGCCCTGAATGCGGGTCGCGGGAGTCGCGTCCGGCTTTTCGTGAGAGGCCGGAAACTAGGGGGCGGTGGCCTGCGGGTCAAGCGCGCAGGCGGGTTTTTCAGCCGCCCTCACAGCGGCGGAATATCGCCCTCTCCGCGCTTTGCATAGAAGTCCGCAACGAAGGCCTCAAAGCGTTGTTCGGCGATGGCCTCGCGCATCTGCGCCATCAGCCACTGGTAATAGGCCACGTTGGCCCAGGTGATCAGCATCGCCGCCAGATACTCGCCGCTTTTGTACAGGTGATGCAGATAGGCGCGTGAATAGAGATTGGCCGCTTCGCACGGACTGTCCGCATCCAGGGGGCGCGGATCGGCCGCATGGCGCGCATTCTTGATCGCCACCCGCCCGCGGCTGGTGAACGCCTGGCCGTGGCGGCCCGAGCGGGTTGGCATCACGCAGTCAAACATGTCGATGCCCCGCCGCACTGCTTCCACCAGATCCTCCGGCGTGCCCACGCCCATCAGATAGCGCGGCTGATCCATGGGCAGCACCGGCTCGGCGGCCTCAATGGTGTCGAGCATCAGGTTCTGTTCCTCGCCCACCGACAACCCGCCCAGCGCATAGCCGTGAAAGCCGATATCCACCAGCGCTTCCGCATGCGCCCGGCGCAGATCGGGAAAGGTCGAGCCCTGCACGATGCCGAACAGCGCCTGCCCGTCCTTGCGGTGCGGCTGCGTATTGAATGCCTCCTTCGAGCGCTTCGCCCACCGCGTGGTGAGGTTCATGCTGTTTTCCGCCTGCGCGCGCGTGGCCGGATAATCGGTGCACTCGTCCAGGATCATCTGGATATCGGAGCCCAGCAGGCACTGGATCTCGATCGACCGCTCCGGCGACAGTGAATGGGTGGAGCCGTCAATATGGCTCTGGAAGGTCACCCCCTCCTCGGTCATCTTGCGCAGCTTGGCTAGCGACCAGACCTGGAACCCGCCTGAATCCGTCAGGATCGGCCTGTCCCAGTTCATGAAGCTGTGCAGCCCGCCCAGCGCCGCCACTTCCTCCGCCCCCGGACGAAGCATCAGATGGTAGGTATTGCCCAGCACGATATCCGCGCCGGTTGATTTCACCGTGTCGGTGGTCATTGCCTTGACCGTGCCGGCCGTGCCCACGGGCATGAAGGCCGGCGTGCGGATGGTGCCGCGCGGCGTGTCGATCCGGCCTGTCCGGGCCTTGCCGTCAGTCTTGTCGAGATGGAAAGTGAAGGCGCTCATGCCTGGAATGTGTCCTGTCGGTCGATTGGTCGTGGCGACGCGCCGTCCTGCGGAAACAGGAGGCTCGAGTCCCCGTAGGAATAGAAGCGGTAGCCCGTGCCGATGGCATGCGCATAGGCTGCGCGCATGGTCTCAAGCCCCGCAAAGGCCGAGACCAATACCATGAGCGTGGAGCGCGGCAGATGAAAATTGGTCATCAGCACATCCACCCCGTGGAACACATGCCCCGGCGTGATGAAAATGTCGGTCTCCGCCGCGAAGGGATGGAAGATACCTTGCGCATCAACGGCGCTTTCCAGCAGTCGCATGGAGGTGGTGCCCACGGCGATGATGCGCCCGCCGGCGGCCCGCGCGGCGTTGAGGCGGTCTGCCACCTCGCGGGGCACCTCGCCCCATTCCGCATGCATCTTGTGGCCTGACAGCGTGTCGGACTTCACCGGCAGGAATGTCCCCGCCCCCACATGCAGCGTCACCGTCTCCCGCGCGACACCGCGCGCATCCAGCGCCGCCAGCAAGTCGTCGGTAAAATGCAGGCCCGCCGTCGGCGCGGCGACGGAGCCCTCATGGCGGGCGAAGACGGTCTGGTAGTCCGCTTCGTCGCTGTCATCCGCCTTGCGCTTGCCCTCGATATAGGGCGGCAGCGGCATCTCGCCCGCCTGCGCGATCGCGTCGTCCAGGCTCACCCCATGGGGGGTCAGCCGCACGACGACCTCGCCGCCATCACGGTCCAGCACATCCGCCGTCAGTGCCTGATGCACCTCGATCACGTCGCCGGGCTTGAGCCGTTTGGCGGGCCGGGCGAAAGCCCGCCAGCAGCCGGCGTCCGGCAGCGGTTTGTGCAGCAGCAATTCAATATTCGCGCACGCTTCACCCCGTCGCCGCGTGCCGCGCAGGCGCGCATGGATGACCCGTGTGTCATTGGCCACCAGCACGTCGCCGGGGCGCAGCAGGTCGGGCAACTCGCGCACGATCCGGTCCGAAAGACTGCCCGGCCGCGCATGATTGACGACCAGCAGGCGCGCGGAATCCCGCGGCCGCACGGGCCGCAGGGCGATCAGCTCTTCGGGGAGGTGGAAGTCATAGGCATCCAGACTGTCCGGGGACGGCGCATCTGCCGATGCAGAAACCCCGTCCCCGGTGTCTGAAGCCTGATCCGGCGATGGGCGCCTAGGCGTCTGCGGCAATGACGGCCTTCTCGATCTTGTCCGGGTTTGCCGGCGGCTCGCCGCGGGTGATGGCGTCCACATGGTCCATGCCGTCGGTCACCTGGCCCCACACCGTGTACTGGCCGTCCAGCCAGGACGATTCCTGGAAGCAGATGAAGAACTGGCTGTCCGCGCTGTCGGGGTCCGCCGCCCGCGCCATGGAGCAGGTGCCGCGTGTATGCGGCTCGGACGAGAATTCCGCCGACAGCTTCTTGCCGGAACCGCCCATGCCGGTGCCCGTCGGGTCGCCCGTCTGCGCCATGAAGCCGTCGATCACCCGGTGGAACACGATGCCGTCATAAAACCCCTCGCGGACCAGTTCCTTGATGCGCGCCACGTGGTTGGGCGCCAGGTCCGGGCGGAGCGCAATGGTCACATCGCCTCCCTTGAGGGTGAGGATCAGGGTGTTGTCAGGCGAAGTATCGGTCATCGCTCTCGCTTTCTTCAGGGGGAAAATGGGCCCCGCCTTACGGCAGGTCGGCCTTGATACGCGCGGACACAATCTTGCCCGGCTCTGCCGGCGGCTCGCCCTTGGGCAGCGCGTCCACCGCGTCCATGCCGGAAATCACTTCACCCCACACGGTATAGAAACCCTGCGGGTTGCGCGGGTTGTTCATGTGCCGGGCCAGGTTGAACATGATGAAGAACTGGCTGTTGGCCGAATTGGGATCATTGGTGCGGGCCATGCCGATGGTGCCGCGGCGGAACTTCGTCTCGGTGAATTCCGCCTGCAGGTCGGGATAGGTCGAACCGCCCTGCCCCGTGCCCGTCGGGTCGCCGGTCTGCGCCATGAATCCGTCGATCACCCGGTGAAACACGATGCCGTCATAGAACTTCTCGCGCGTCAGCTTCTTGATGCGCTCCACATGCAGCGGTGCCAGATCGGGCCGCATCAGGATTTCGGTCGTGCCGGTGGAAAGCTCCAGCACCAGGATGTTTTCTTCATCGTCAGCGAAAGGCACCTGCGCGGCGGCAGGACGGGCGAGCATCAGCGCGGCGAATGCCAGGGCGAGAACGGGCAGGATCGTACGGAAAATACGCATGTCGGGATCGTCACTCCTTCATCGGCGGGATCATCGGGCCGCCAGTCAAATCGTCAGGACGCGGCCTGCTTCAGCTCGTTGAAGCGCGTGATAAGCCGCTCGCGCACCATCGGCGTGGTGAAATGGGAAATGTCGCCGCCAAGCCGGGCGATCTCCTTCACCAGCCGTGAGGCCACGGCCTGATGCTGCGCTTCCGCCATAAGGAACACGGTTTCAATGTCCGGATTGAGGCGCTCGTTCATGCCCGCCATCTGGAACTCATACTCAAAGTCCGACACTGCCCGCAGGCCGCGAATGATCATCTGCGCGCCGATTTCCTCGGCGAAATGCATCAGCAGGCTTTCAAACGGCTTCACCTCGACGGTGCATTCGGACTGGGTGCGGTCCTGCAGCTTGCGGACCTCCTCCTCGACCATCGACACCCGCTCCTCGAGCGCGAACAGCGGGCCCTTGTCGCGGTTGATGGCAACACCGATCACCAAGTGATCCACCATCTTCATGGCGCGGCCGATAATATCGAGATGGCCATTGGTAATCGGGTCGAAGGTGCCCGGGTAAAGCCCTGTCCGTTTCATCATGCCGGCCGGCTCCTCATTCCTGCGTCGTCACTCCTGGAGCGGGCCGTTGGGCCGTGTGCCGACCATCCGTCCCGCAATTTGCCGCCGTTTTAGACGCCGGAAGCTAATTAGTCGAGGTTCGCGTCCGGGCCGTTCTCACCACCGGCACCGTCACCATCCTCCTCCTCGCCGTCCGCGTCATTCCCCGAGGCGTCCGCGATATGGGAAATCGACACGACGCTCTCATCATCCGCCGTGCGGAAAATGGTAACGCCCTGGGTCGCCCGCCCGGCCACGCGCACATCGTTCACCGGGCAGCGGATCAGCTGACCCGCATTGGTGACGAGCATGATCTGGTCCGCTTCATCGACCGGGAACGCATCCACCAGCAGGCCGTTCCGCGGTGTCACCGTCATCGCGATGATGCCCTTGCCGCCGCGGCCCGCGGTCCGGTACTCGAAAGATGACGTCCGCTTGCCGAAGCCGTTCTCGGAGACAGCCAGCACGAACTGCTCGCGCGCGCCCAGCTCCGCATAGCGTTCCGGCGTCAGGGTGATGTCATCCCCCTCCTCGCCCGCATCATCTGGTTCTTCAGCGGGTGCCTCACCGTCAAGCGCTGCCCGCATGGCTTTCGCCTGCTTCAGATAGGCCCGCGCCTCCGCTGGCTCCGCCCCCGTGTGGTGCAGCATCGCCATGGCGATCACCCGGTCGTCATCATCAAGCTTGATGCCGCGCACGCCGGTGGATGTCCGGCCCGAGAACACGCGCACATCTGTCACCGGGAACCGGATAGCCCGGCCCTTGGCCGTCGTCAGCAGCACGTCGTGATCTTCCGAGCAGATGGCGACCCCAAGAATGCCGTCCTCCGGATCATCCAGCTTCATGGCGATCTTGCCGCTGACATTGATCCGCACGAAATCCGACAGCTGGTTACGCCGCACATTGCCCTTGCGGGTGGCGAACATCAGCTGCAGGTCGCCCCAGCTGTCCTCGTCCTCCGGCATCGGCATGACGGAGGTAATCCGCTCGCCGTCCTTGAGCGGCAGGATGTTGACCATCGCCTTGCCGCGCGATTGCGGCGACCCGGCGGGCAGCCGCCACACCTTCAGGCGGTAGACCATGCCTTCCGACGAGAAGAACAAGATCGGCGTATGGGTGTTGGCGACAAAGATCTTGCTGACGAAATCCTCGTCCTTGGTCGCCATGCCGGAGCGGCCCTTGCCGCCGCGCCGCTGCGCCCGGTAGGTGTCCAGCGGCACGCGCTTGATGTAGCCGCCATGGGACACGGTCACCACCATGTCCTCCCGCTGGATCAGATCCTCGTCCTCGACCTCACCGATCGCTTCCATGATCTCGGTGCGCCGCGGTGTCGCAAACTCGTCCTTCACCGCAATCAGTTCGTCGCGGATGATGCCCTGGAGCTTTTCCTTCGAGCGCAGCGTTTCGAGATAATCCTCGATCTTCTCGCCCAGGCCCTTCAGCTCATCCCCCACCTCGTCGCGGCCAAGGGCCGTGAGGCGCTGCAGGCGCAGATCGAGAATGGCGCGTGCCTGTTCTTCGCTCATCCGCAGCGTGTTGCCGTCGGTCAGCACGTGACGCGGGTCCGCGATCAGCCGCACCAGCGGCGCCACGTCTGCTGCAGGCCAGTCGCGTGCCATCAGCTGCGCGCGCGCTGTCGCCGGGTCCGGCGCGTTGCGGATCAGGCGGATCACTTCGTCGATATTGGCAACGGCAATGGCAAGACCAACCAGCACATGCGCGCGCTCGCGCGCCTTGCCAAGCTCATGCTTGGTCCGCCGCGTAACCACTTCCTCGCGGAACGCCAGGAAGGCCTCGATGAAGCCCTTCAGCGTCAGCATTTCCGGCCGGCCGCCATTGAGCGCGATCATGTTGCAGCCGAACGAGGTCTGCAGCTGCGAGAACCGGTAGAGCTGGTTCAGCACCACGTCAGCCACAGCATCGCGCTTCAGCTCGATCACCACGCGCAAGCCCTGCCGGTCGCTCTCGTCGCGCAGATCGGCAATGCCCTCGACGCGCTTCTCGCGCACCAGCTCGGCGATCTTCTCCACCATCGAGGCCTTGTTCACCTGGTAGGGAACCTCGGTGACGATGATCGCTTCCCGGTCGTTGCGGATTTCCTCGATATGAACCTTGCCGCGCATGACGACGGAGCCGCGGCCCAGCTGATAGGCCGCCTTGATGCCCGCCCGGCCGAGGATCAGCCCGCCGGTCGGAAAGTCCGGACCCGGAACAATCTGCATCAGCTCCTCAAAGCTGATCTCCGGGTTGGCCAGCGTCTCGACGCAGGCGTCGATCACCTCGCCCAGGTTATGCGGCGGCACATTGGTCGCCATGCCGACGGCGATGCCGCCCGCGCCGTTGACCAGCAGGTTGGGAAAGCGCGCCGGCAGCACCATCGGCTCGCGCTCGGAATTATCGTAGTTGTCCTGGAAATCGACCGTGTCCTTGTCGATGTCTTCCAGAAGCGCATGCGCCGGCTTGTCCATGCGCACTTCGGTGTAACGCATGGCGGCAGGCGGGTCGCCGTCGATGGAGCCGAAATTGCCCTGCCCGTCCAGCAGCGGCAGACGCAGGGAGAAATCCTGCGCCATGCGCACCAGCGCGTCATAGATCGATTGGTCACCATGCGGGTGATACTTACCGATCACGTCACCGACCACGCGGGCCGACTTGCGGTAGGGCTTGTTCCAGTCGTAGCCGTTCTCGCCCATCGAGAACAGGATGCGGCGATGCACCGGCTTCAGGCCGTCACGCGCATCCGGCAGCGCTCGGCTGACGATCACGCTCATGGCGTAATCGAGATAGGACGAGCGCATCTCGTCTTCGATGGAGATGCGGCCGATGCCGTCCGAGGGGCCGTCCGGCGGCGTCGCACCGCCAGCGGGCGGCTCGCCGCCGCCGCTGCCGTCGGCGGTGTCGCCGGTCACAGCGCTCTCGTCCACGGGCTCGTTATTATCGATGTCTGACACGGGGCTTTTGGTTTCTGTTCTTTCTGGCGCCGGACAAAAGCCGGGCCCTGCGCAGGCTCGAAATGGCAGCGCAATCGGGTCTCATCTCATGTGCGGAATCGCGCGGAAAACGCACCCCGAAAACTAGCACTGGGTGCCCCTGACCGCAAACCTGCCCGCCCCCGGCAAACCGGGCCGGAGGCGCTCTCTAACCCCTTGAAAACAGGGCAGAAAATCAGCCGGTTTTTACGCCTGGCCGCGTGTTTTCCACAGCCCCTGCGGCGGCGCGTGAAAATCTGTCCCGGAGGGGTAAATCACCCGTCCGGCTCAGCCCAGTTTCACCAGCATGGCGGTCGCGTCATCCGACTGTTTGAAGCGCGGAAACTGATGCGCCTCCGGGTCCAGCTCGCGCTCGATATGCCGCAATTCGTCCTTCAGCGACGCAAGCCCGCGGTCAAGCGCTGCATCCAGCAGCGCTTCCTCGGTATAGCGGCCATAGTCGCCCGCCAGCGCCTCGAAGCCGTCTGTCATCATCAGCGCAATCGCCGGGGCCGTGATGGGGAAGCTCCGCGTCCGCGCATGTTCCGCCGCCTCCGGGTCGAGCCCGAACACCCAGTACCCGCCGGAGACATTGTGCCGGTTGCGCACCTTGCGCAGGCGGTCGAGGATGCTGCTGCGGTGCTGGTCCGGTGCCCCGCTCTCTCCCTCGGTCTTGCGCTGTTCCGAAAAGCGCGAGGCGAGATTGTTCTCGTAGCTCTCGCTTTCCTCGTTGCTGCCGAAACTGTGAAACGCGCCCGTCCCGTCCCGCAGCAGCACCTTGCAGTCGCCAAAATTGAGGCAGTCCACCACGCCGCCCGTATGCCGTATCAGGATCAGCGACGCCGTTGGCCGCTCGAAGCGCTCCGCAGGCTGACGGTCAGCCTCCGCGTCAAACCGGCGCGACACATCGCTCAGCACTTCTTCGGCCAGGGCCGTCAGCGGCCCGCGATGGCTCGGCGCCCGCGCCTTGAGCGCCGCACTGCCCGCCTGCGCCAGCCACGCCGCATCACTGGCAGTGCCCGTCAGCTGCGTGTCCCCAAGCCCCGTTGCCCCGTCAAACACCCAGGCGCAATTGCCCGCGTGCCCCAGATCATCGTCATTTGGCCCGCCCGGCTTGCCGGGGTCGTGGATGGTGTCGAGCACGTCAATGGTCATGCGGCGGCCTCATGCAGGGAGTGAAAGCTTACCGGCCCCGTCATCCGGGCGCCGAACAGGCAGGTAAGTGAGCCTATGTCCCGATATTGCTAGTTTTATGGCACCGGCACGAGACGCATTGCTCCGCACACACATGCGAGACCGACATGTGAACACCGTAATGGGAGGATCAAGATGACCCGCCGCAAGATCATGCTGTTCGCCCTGATCGGCGTATTTCTCTGGTTTGTCGCAGCCATCTGGCTGCGGGACTGGGCGCCTGCCTTCTACGATCTTGGCGCGGGCCACCTCGCAGCTTTCGCACTCGCCACACTCACCGCCCCGCTCTTCGTCTGGGGCATGGCGAAAGCCACCGCAACGCCGCTCGACGCCATGGTCGCCCCGACAGGCATCGCCATCGTCGCCGCCACCCTGCTCGACGGCATCGCGCTGACCTGGTTCCCCGCCTTCTACGCCGGCCAGGGCCCGCACCTCGCCCACACCGGCGCCCAGCTCCTCTGGGGCGTCGGCTGCGCCATGCTCTCAGCCCTCATCTTTGCGCGTCGCCGTCTGGCCTAGAACGGCACTTCGTCGTCGAAGTCGCCGCCGCCGAAATCATCGGCCGGCTGGGACGGGCGGCCACCACCACCGCCGCCACCCATGGAGCCGCCACCCATCGAGCTGCCGCCACCGCCGCCCATGCCGCCGCCGTCGCCGCCGCTGCGGCCGTCCAGCATGGTGAGCGTTGCGTTGAAGCCCTGCAGCACCACTTCGGTGGAGTAGCGGTCCTGGCCGGACTGGTCCTGCCATTTGCGGGTCTGCAGCTGGCCCTCCAGATAGACCTTCGAGCCCTTGCGCAGATATTGCTCGGCAATCTTGGCGAGGCCTTCGGAGAAGATCACCACGCGGTGCCACTCGGTACGCTCGCGGCGTTCGCCTGTGCTGCGGTCGCGCCAGCTTTCAGACGTCGCGATGCGCAGATTGACGATCGGGCGGCCGTCCTGCGTGTGGCGCACTTCCGGGTCCGCACCCAGATTGCCGACGAGGATCACCTTGTTCACGCTGCCTGCCATTTCGAAGCCGCCTTTCTTACGTCTGTCTTGCGCGCGCCTTCTGCGGCGCGGGTCTCTGCTTTGGCAAGGACCCTAACGGATTATTGCCGGGCCCGCGCGCCCTTGCGCAACTCATCCACAGATAATTGCGCAATAGTTCCTGTTATGTTCCTGTGCTGCGGTCAGTTGTCAAGATGAGTCGGGCCCGGGGCAACTAGCCCTCGCCAACCGGCACCCAAGCCCCTATCTATCGCGGCGCTGCCCGTTCTGCCGCCCGCCCGCCCCCAAAGGCCCCAACCAGTGGAATTTCATTCGTGACCGGACTTCGAAACATCACCGTCAAAGGCGCCCGCGAACACAATCTCAAAGGCGTGGATGTCGAGCTGCCGCGCGACAAGCTGGTGGTGATCACGGGGCTGTCCGGCTCCGGCAAGTCGTCGCTTGCCTTCGACACGATCTACGCGGAAGGCCAGCGCCGCTACGTGGAAAGCCTCTCGGCCTATGCGCGGCAGTTCCTGCAGATGATGGAAAAGCCGGACGTCGATTACATCGAAGGCCTGTCCCCTGCGATCTCCATCGAGCAGAAGACCACCTCGCGCAATCCGCGCTCGACGGTGGGCACGGTCACCGAGATCTACGACTATATGCGCCTGCTCTTCGCGCGCGTCGGCATCCCCTATTCGCCTGCCACCGGCCTGCCTATCGAAAGCCAGACCGTGAGCCAGATGGTGGACCGCGTCCTGACGCTGGACGAAGGCACGCGCCTTTACCTGCTGGCCCCGATGATCCGCGGCCGTAAGGGCGAATACCGCAAGGAGTTCGCCGACCTCCTGAAACGCGGCTTCCAGCGCGTGAAGGTGGATGGTGAGTTCTATGAACTCGATAGCGTCCCCGCCCTCGACAAGAAGAAGAAACACGACATCGAAGTGGTGGTGGACCGCCTCGTCGTGCGCCCGGACATCGCAAGCCGCTTGGCGGACTCGATGGAGACCGCCCTGCGCCTTGCCGACGGCATCGCCATCGCCGAATTCGCCGACGAGAAGGATGACGACGGCAATCCGCGCCAGATGATCTTCTCCGAGAAATTCGCCTGCCCGGTTTCCGGTTTCACCATCGAGGAAATCGAGCCGCGCCTGTTCTCGTTCAACAATCCCTTCGGCGCCTGCCCCTCCTGTGATGGTCTGGGTACGGAGCTTCAGTTCGAAGCCGACCTCGTGGTGCCGGACCCGTCGCTCTCCCTGCGCCAGGGTGCCATCGCGCCGTGGTCCAAAACCGGCAACACCTCCCCCTACTACACTCAGACGCTGGACGCCCTGGTCCGCCATTTCGGCGGCTCCATGACCGAGGCCTGGAGCGACCTGCCGGAGGTGCTGCGCGATGCCATTCTGTTCGGCACCGGCAAGGAGCAGATCGAGTTCCTCTATGATGACGGTATCCGCTCCTACAAGACCAAGAAGACCTTCGAAGGCGTCGTCGGCAATATCGAGCGCCGCTGGCGGGAAACCGACAGCCAGTGGATGCGCGAGGAGCTGTCCCGCTTCCAGTCAGCCAAGCCGTGCGAGACCTGCGGCGGTTACCGCCTGAAGCCCGAAGCCTTGGCCGTGAAGATCGCCGGCCTGCATATCGGTCAGGTGTCGGAGTTCTCCATCCGCGAGGCCCATGAGTGGTTCTCGACGGTCGACAAGACCTTCACCAAGAAGCAGAACGAGATCGCCGAGCGCATCCTCAAGGAGATCCGAGAGCGCCTGCGCTTCCTCGTTGATGTGGGGCTCGACTACCTCACCCTGTCACGCGGCTCCGGCTCGCTGTCCGGCGGCGAAAGCCAGCGCATCCGCCTCGCCTCGCAGATCGGCTCCGGCCTCACCGGCGTGCTGTACGTGCTGGATGAACCGTCCATCGGCCTGCACCAACGTGACAACACCCGCCTGCTTGAAACCTTGAAGCGCCTGCGCGACATCGGCAACACGGTCGTCGTCGTCGAGCATGACGAGGAAGCCATTCTCGAGGCCGACCATGTGGTCGATATGGGCCCCGGTGCCGGTGTCCATGGCGGCACGGTGATCGCCGAAGGCACACCCAAGAAGGTGATGGAAACCGCCGACAGCCTGACCGGGCAATATCTCGTCGGCATGCGCCAGATCGAGCTGCCCTTCGAGCGCCGCCCGGTCGATGGGCGCACGCTCTCCATCAAGGGCGCGCGCGAAAACAACCTCAAGAATGTGGACGCGGATTTCCCGCTCGGGGCGTTTGTCTGCGTCACCGGCGTGTCCGGCTCCGGCAAATCCTCCCTGCTGGTGGATACGCTCTACCCGGCCCTGTCCCGCCGCCTGATGAACGCCCGCGCCCAGCCCGGCGCCCATGACAAGATCGAGGGCATCGAGTTTCTCGACAAGGTCATCGACATCGACCAGTCGCCCATCGGCCGGACGCCGCGCTCCAACCCGGCCACCTATACCGGCGCATTCACGCCGATCCGCGAGTGGTTCGCTGGCCTGCCCGAAGCCAAGACGCGCGGCTACACCCCGGGCCGCTTCTCCTTCAACGTGAAGGGCGGCCGCTGCGAGGCCTGCCAGGGCGACGGTGTCATCAAGATCGAGATGCACTTCCTCGCCGACGTCTATGTGCAGTGCGACGTCTGCCACGGCCAGCGCTACAACCGCGAAACCCTGGAAGTGAAGTTCCGCGACAAGTCGATCGCGGATGTGCTCGACATGACCGTGGAAGACGGGGCCGAGTTCTTCAAGGCCGTCCCGGCCGTGCGCGACAAGCTCGAAACCCTCAAGCAGGTCGGCCTCGGCTACATCAAGATTGGCCAGCAGGCGACCACCCTGTCAGGCGGCGAGGCCCAGCGCGTCAAGCTCTCCAAGGAGCTGTCCAAGCGCGCGACCGGCCGCACGCTCTACATCCTTGATGAGCCCACCACCGGCCTGCACTTCCATGACGTGGCCAAGCTCCTGGAGGTGCTGCACGAGCTCGTCGATCAGGGCAATTCCGTGGTGGTGATCGAACACAATCTCGAAGTCATCAAGACCGCGGACTGGATCATCGATATCGGCCCCGAAGGCGGTGATGGCGGCGGTGAAGTCGTCGTGCAAGGCACGCCCGAGGACGTGGCCGCCGAACCGCGCAGCCACACCGGCGCCTATCTCAAGCCGCTGCTGAAAAAGAGCCGCCGCGCCGCACCGAAGTCCGAAGAGCGCCGCCGCAAGACCGATCTCGCCAAGGCAGCCGCCGCCGCCTCCCGCCGTCCCATGCGCCGTAACGCCTCAAAGACGGAAGAGGAGACGTCGGCCCCAAAAACCAAGACGCGCGCCAAGGGCAAGACTGCTGCCAAGGCAAAGACCAAGGTCAAGACAAAGACCAAAACTGCGTCCAAGACCAGCACGAAGACCGCGGGAAAAACCCGCGCCAAGGCACGCAGCAAAGCACGCTGACCGGCAGTCCCGCTCGACGGGACAGCTAAACCTATTCGGCTGCGTGGCGTGCATCTTTTTTCGCCTGTGCCGCCCGCGCTGCGTCGGCCATGCTCTCCACCACCGGGCCCACCATGGCCTGGCTGGTGGCGAGTGTCTCGGCTGAGGCCTTGTCCGGCGTGCCGCTGTCATACGGCGGCTGCGGATCATATTCGAAGGACAGCTGCACCAGTTTGGCGGCTTCCTCGCCCGCCAGCTCCGCCACCATGGTCAGCCCGAAATCGATGCCCGCTGTCACCCCGCCGCCGGTAATCCGGTTGCGGTCGCGCACCACCCGCGCCTTTTTCGGCGTTGCACCCACCAGCTCAAGTTGATGATGCCACGCCCAGTGGCAGCTGGCCTCATAGCCGTCCAGCAGGCCCGCGGCCCCCAGCAGCAATGATCCCGTGCACACGGCCGTCACATAGCGTGCGCCCTGGCCCTGCTTGCGGACGAAATCGACCACCACATCATCCGTCATCAGATCAACCTGGCCGAACCCGCCGGGCACGCAGATCACGTCAAGCTGCGGACAGGATGCAAAGTCGTCCGTCGGGTTGATCGTGTAGCCCGCATCCGCCGCCACAGGCGCGGTGTCCTTCCACACGTAATGCATGACCGCCCCGGGCACGAGCGACAGCAACTGCGCCGGGCCCAGTGCGTCCAGCGCCGTCACGCCGGGATAGATCAGAAAGCCGATATGGATGTCTTGCGGGGCAGCGTCGGTCATGGGGGAGCTCCATCATGCAAACAATCTCTGCGTCCAGAATGACGGCGCGCGGACCTGTCGGAAATGACATTCACCCGGCAATTCCCGTCAAATGACCCATGCCCCACCCTTCCGGTTCCTCCCGCCGTCCGCTAGCGTATTGGCAACACCAAGAACCAATAAGACTCTCCGGGAGGATTAGGGACATCATGCCGATCAAGGATTACGTCGCCCATGACGGGGTCGCGCTTGCCGAACTCGTGCGTAAGGGCGAGGTCAGTGCCGCCGAACTGGCGGAAGAAGCGCTGAAGCGGATTGAGAAACACAACCCCACCCTCAATGCCGTCGTCACCGACATGGCCGATCAGGGCCGCGGGATTGCCAGGGACATAGATGCGGGCGACAAGGCCGCGCCCTTCGCGGGCGTCCCCTTCCTGCTGAAGGACATCATGGGCGATTTCGAGGGCGTCGCCACCCAGTATGGCAGCCGCCTCGCTGCGGGAAATCCCGCCGCCCAGCACTCCACCCTCACCCAGCGCTTCCTCGCGTCCGGCCTTGTGCCGCTGGGCAAGACCAACGTGCCCGAGTTCGGCCTGCTGCCTGTGTCCGAAAGCAATCTCTACGGCCCCGCCCGCAATCCGTGGAACCCGGATCATACACCCGGGGGCTCCTCCGGCGGCTCGGCGGCGGCGGTCGCGGCGGGCATCGTGCCGCTCGCCCATGCCAATGATGGCGGCGGGTCGATCCGCATTCCCGCCTCCTCGTCGGGCCTTGTCGGCCTCAAGCCCAGCCGCGCCCGCATTCCGCAAGGCCCGGTCATCGGCGATGCCATGTCCGGCCTCACAGCCGACCTCGTCGTCAGCCGCACCGTGCGCGACACGGCGGTCGCCCTCGACATTGCCGCAGGGCCTGAACCCGGCGATCCCTATTTCGCCCCCCACCATGAAGGCATCTGGTCCGATGATGTGGGCGTGGCACCCGGCAGCCTGCGCATCGGTTTCACCACCCGCACCCTCGGCGGCGAGCCGGTCGATCCTGAATGCGTGGCCGCTGTCGAGAACACCGCCAAACTGCTCGAAAGCCTCGGCCACCACGTGGAAGAAGCTTCGCCCACCATCGACAACGACACCATGCAGCAGGCCTTCATGGCGATCTGGGCCACCGGCGTGGCGCAGCAGATCAGCCTGCAGGAACTGCTGTTCGGCAAGACACCCAACCAGGGCGATCTGGAGCCGCTGACCCTCGGGCTGGCCGAGCGTGGCCGCCAGGTCTCGGGCGCTGATTACCTCAACGCCGTCGCCATGCTGCAGATCATGGCGCGCACCGTCGCCCAGTGGCACGACGAATATGATCTCTGGCTCACCCCCACCCTTGGCCAGCCGCCGCTGCGGGTCGGTACCATCGACGTGAATGAGAGCGATCCGGAAAAGGCGTTCGGCCCGGTGCTCAACTATGTAGCCTTCACCCCGGTGCAGAACGCCACCGGCCAGCCCGCCATCTCCCTGCCCCTGCACTGGACGCCGGACGGCCTGCCCGTCGGCGTGCATTTCGCAGCCCGCCAGGGCGATGAAGCAACGCTCATCCGCCTGGCCTCACAGCTTGAAGAAGCCCAGCCCTGGATCAACCGCCATCCGCCGATCTGGGACTAAGGGAGCACGCATCATGACAATCGACAATTATGCCGACTATGACGGCGTCGCCCTCGCAGACCTCGTCGCCCGCAAGGAAGTCACCCCGCTCGAACTCGTCGATGCCGCGATCGAGCGGATCGAGAAGCACAACCCCGCCCTCAACGCGGTCGTGCACAAGGGCTATGAGGATGCCCGCGCATGGGCGAAAGGCGATTTGCCGGATGGCCCGTTCAGGGGCGTCCCCTTCCTGGTGAAGGATCTCGGCGTCAAGGTCAAAGGCTGGCCCGCCACCGCCGGGTCGCATTACCTGCGCGACTATGTGGCGGATGAGGACAGCATCCTCGCCACCCGCTACCGGCAGGCCGGCGTGGTCTTTGTCGGCCGCACCAACACGCCGGAATACGGCATCACCGGCACGACTGAATCGGCGCGCCTCGGCCCCTGCCGCAATCCGTGGAACACGGAGCATATTTCCGGCGGCTCGTCGGGCGGGGCCGCAGCAGCGGTCGCCGCCGGCATCGTGCCCATGGCGCATGCGTCTGACGGTCTCGGTTCCATCCGCATCCCGGCCGCCTGCTGCGGTCTCGTCGGTCTCAAGACCACCCGCGCCCGCAACCCGGATTCGGGCGAAGACGGTGAGCGCGCCATGGGCTTCTCGGTGGATCACGTCGTCACCCGCACCGTGCGTGACAGCGCCGCCATGCTCGACGCCACCTGCGCGCCGGAGCCCGACAGCCCCTACCCGCCGCTTCCCTATGAGCGACCCTTCGTGGAGGAGCTCACCCGGTCCCCCGGCAAGCTCAAGATCGCCTATTCCGCCGAGACGCCCCGGGGAGCCGACATCCACCCGGAAAACCAGGCGGCTCTCGAAAAGACGGTGACCCTTCTCCGGGAACTCGGCCACGAGGTCGTGGAACAGGGTCTGGGTGTTGACTACCGCACCCTCTACCGCGCGCAGGGGGCTGTCTCCGCCTCCAACTTCGCCGCCGGCATGCTGGAGCGGGAGGAAATGCTGGGCCGCCCGCCGGAAGAACATGAGCTGGAGCCGCTCACCTGGCGTGCCCTCAATGCGGGCCGCAAGATCACCGGCGCCCAGGCCTTCTGGGGCTGGCGCACCTTGCGGCGCCTGTCCCGGCAGATCATTCACAACCTGCTGCCCTATGACGCCTATCTCTGCCCGGTCATGGGCACACCGCCGCCGAAGATCGGCCATATCGATCCGGTGAACCTCGACCCAAAGGAAGTGGACAGGCGGCAGGCGGAGGTCTTTCCCTTCACGCCGCCCTTCAACTTCACCGGCCAGCCGTCCCTGTCCCTGCCCCTGTGGTGGAGTGCGGACGATCTGCCGCTCGGCATGATGTTCACCGGCCGCTTCGGCGACGAGGCCACGCTGCTGCGCCTGGCCGCCCAGCTTGAAGAGGCCCGGCCCTGGATCGGCCGCAAGCCGCCGGTCTGGAACTAGCCCGCGATCTCACACAAAAGTGTCGCGGCGTGTGCTGCGGGACGATCAGCATGGCGTCACTCTTCGGAAAACCGATCTGCCGGAGAGTGACGTCATGGCCCCGCGCCTCATCCTGACCCTTGTCCTGCTGCTCCTGCCTGCAGGTGTCGTCGCCCAGCCTGCGCAGTCAGCATCCGCGGATCCGGAGACCGTAGAACGGGCCGTGCATCTTGTTGCGGGCAGCGACCGACAGGTCATTGATGCCATTGATTACTTCATCAAGCGCAGGCAGCCCGACGGCGCATTCGCCCTCGTCCAGGCCATGCGCTTTCACCGCGACCTCCGCCCGGCGCTCGGCATCGCGCTGTTGAGCCTCACCGGTGTTGACCACGGGGACAGCTGGTTTGACTGGATGACCTGGCTTCAATCGCAGGACAGGCTCACACCCTTTGATGGCTTCGATGAGGCCCGCAGCCGCGTCCTCGCGGAAATTGACCCGGCCTTCGCAACCTTCATTCATTCAGGCGTTGCCCACGACATTTTCCTGTGGGAAGCGGTCTGGGGCGGTGTCCTCAAGGATGGCATCCCGGCTCTCACCAACCCGGACTTTGTGACCGCAAGCACAGCGAGCTATCTCACCGACGGTGAGCTGGTCTTCGGGGTGGAGATCAATGGGGATGTCCGCGCCTACCCCCTGCGCATCCTCGACTGGCACGAAATGGCCAATGACGTTATCGGCGGCGTGCCTGTCAGCCTCGCCTACTGCACCCTGTGTGGTTCCGCCATCCTGTTCGAAACGCAGCTTGACGGACGGGACGCGCCCTTCGTCTTCGGTTCGTCGGGGCTCCTCTACCGGTCAAACAAGCTGATGTACGACACCGCAACCGGGAGCCTGTGGAACCAGTTCACCGGGCGGCCGGTGATCGGCAGCCTGACCGGTAGCGCCATCGAGCTGAAGACCCGGCCGGTCGCCATCACCACATGGGGCGACTGGCGCAGCCGTCACCCGGAGACAAGAGTCTTGTCCCTCGACACCGGCCACACCCGTGACTACACGCCCGGTGCTCCCTATGCGGATTATTTCAACAGCCCGGATCTCATCTTCCCGGCACCCGTCGATGAGGCAGGTCTTTCACCCAAGGATTATGTCTTTGCCCTGCGTGGATCCGGCATGGAAAAAGCCTGGCGCCTTTCCGCCTTCGAGGGCGGCCGTGTCATCAATGACATGGCAGGCGTCGTTCCCGTCACGCTGATTGGCACCGCAGCCACCCGCACCGTCCGTGCCTACCGCACAGACGGCCGCACCTTTTCCAGAGCAGCGGATGCAGATCATGTCAGCGACGGCGTGTCGGAGTGGCAGGTCACCGAGGCGGCACTGGCAGGCCCCGACGGCACGCGCTTTCATCGGCTCCCCGGCCACATTGCCTATTGGTTTGCCTGGAACGGCTATCTGGGAGCGGATGGCGAACTTGCCGACACCGGGGCGCAATAGCTGGCTCAGTTCAGCCCGGGATTGCCGCTGACTTCCTGGATGCGGATGTCCCCGCCCGTCGGCACGATCTGGATCGTGAAATCTGCGCCCAGTCCCACGCGGCGCCATTCACCGCAGTCATCCGCATGCCGGTTCACCCACTGCACGCGGAGGTCAGCGCCAGATGCCACCACTTCCACGCGCACATCTGGGTCGCTTTCAACGACGGATACTTCGCCGAAAAGCGGTATACCCTGAAATTCGCAGGTCGGAAGCGCGTGTGCCGGCGCCGCACCGGCCATCAGCAAGGTGAAGCCCGCAAGGGCGATCAGCCGTGTCATCCGCAAGCCTCTCCGGTTGAAGTTTTGTGCCTCCGCCGTGCCGATCAGGACCGCAGCGCACCTCACGTATAGTCGCATCCGGTTGCAGTTTCCAGCCGCGCCCCGGCACGCCACGCTGTGATTTGCACTCCTTGCATGATTTCAGGGACTTGCGGCGAAGTAGGCCCTGCCTTAAGTCTCCGCCCATGAGCAAGATTGATCCCATCCACGTCATTGGCGGCGGCCTCGCCGGGTCTGAAGCCGCTTGGCAGATCGCCCGTGCCGGCGTGCCTGTCGTGCTGCACGAGATGCGCCCTGTCCGCGGCACCGACGCCCACAAGACCGGCGGCCTCGCCGAACTGGTCTGTTCCAATTCCTTCCGCTCTGATGATGACGAGACGACGGCCATCGGCCTGCTGCACTACGAATTGCGCAAGGGCGGATCGATCATCATGCGCAGCGGCGACGCGAGCCAGGTTCCGGCGGGTGGCGCCTTGGCCGTGGACCGGGACGGTTTCTCGCAGACCGTGGAACAGGCCCTTGAGGCCGAGCCGCTTATCACCATTGAGCGTGGCGAGGTCGCGGGCCTGCCGCCGGAGGACTGGGGCAGCGTCATCATCGCCACCGGCCCCCTCACCTCTCCCGCGCTGGCGGAGGCAGTGCTGTCCCTCACCGGTGAGGATGAGCTGGCCTTCTTCGACGCCATTGCGCCTATCGTCAATTTCGACTCGATCGACATGGACAAGGCCTGGTTTCAGTCGCGCTACGACAAGCCCGGCCCGGGCGGCACCGGCGCGGATTACATAAATTGTCCGCTCACGGAAGAAGAGTACAACGCCTTCATCGACGAGCTGCTCGAAGGCGACAAGACCGACTTCAAGGAGTGGGAAGAGAACACCCCCTATTTCGACGGCTGCCTGCCCATCGAGGTGATGGCGGAGCGTGGCCGCGAGACCCTGCGTCACGGCCCGCTCAAGCCGGTCGGGCTCACCAACCCGCACAAGCCGGACGAAAAGCCCTACGCCGTCGTGCAGCTGCGCCAGGACAATGCGCTTGGCACGCTTTACAACATGGTCGGCTTCCAGACCAAGCTGCGCCATGGCGAGCAGTCGCGTGTCTTCCGCACCATCCCGGGCCTTGAAAAGGCGGTCTTCGCCCGTCTCGGCGGCCTGCACCGCAATACCTTCCTCAACAGCCCGAAGCTGCTCGATGGCCAGCTGCGTCTCAAGGCCATGCCGCGCCTGCGCTTCGCCGGTCAGGTTACCGGGGTGGAAGGCTATATGGAGAGTGCTGCCATCGGTATGCTGGCCGGGCGCTTCGCCGCCGCCGAAGCCAAGGGCGAAACCCTGCCGCCCCTGCCGGAGACAACCGCCCTTGGGGCGCTGCTGGGGCACATCACCGGCGGTCACCTTGATGCTGGCAAGGGCTCCTTCCAGCCGATGAATGTCAATTTCGGCCTGTTCCCGCCCGTCGAAATGCCGAAAGCGCCGGATGGCAAGCGCCTGCGTGGCAAGGCCAAGAAGCCCGCCCGCAAGCAGGCCTATACGGCCCGCGCCAAGGCGGATATCGAAGGCTGGTTCGGCACCCCGCCGCTTGCCGCCGAATAGGCAGGCGTCAGATGCGCCGCCGCATGGCGCGTGCCATCAGCGCAATCTGCCGGCGGAATGCCGGGATCTCCGGCGCACTGCGCAGGAAATCGAAGTCTTCCCGCGCAAACAGCCGCGCATAGGCGGGCACCAGCCCCGCATGCAGCATGGCCGGCAGCGCCGCTGCATCAGGCCGCAGGGATGTATCGCGCGAAGCCTCTTTCAGCCGGGCCGCGGCCTCCCGAGCCACCGCCTGAAAAACCGCCTTGGCTTCCGGCGCCAGGCGGCCGCTGAACACAGCCTCATGCTTGCCCGCAAGACCATCCATCGGCAGGAAGGCCGACCGTCGCCCGGCGGCAGCCCCGCACCGCTTTAGCAGGTCGATAAGCCCATAGGCTTCGCCGAATGCTCCGCTGGCGGAAGATGTCTCGCTCCGGCCCAACAGCATTGCCCCCATCTCCATGATGGTGCCCTCGGCCCGGCGCGCGTGGCTGCGCATCATCTCCATGTCGGCAAAAGGGTCTTCCGCCATTTCGTCTTCCCGCGCGTCCAGCCAGGCATGAAACCGCTCCGGCGGCAGGCTCCCGGCCTCGATCGCAGCAGCAAGCGCGGGAACAAGTTCATGGCCCTGCTGTTGCCCCTGATAGATGCCGCCAATGGTATCGCGCCACCACTGGAAGCGGATCGCCCCGAGCATCGGCTCGCTCACCTTGTGCGGGATCTGTTTGAGGTCGCGGTCCAGCGCATACAGCGCCCACAGATGGCCGCGCGTCTCCGCCGGAGCAAACAGCGACGACAGGAACCTGTCGGAGTCCTCGCGGCGAAGCTGCTCGATGACCTGCGGCGGCAAAAGATTTGTTTGCGGATCGGACACGCGAAGAAATCCTTGATAAATACGTCACGCGCACAAGGTAGTGCTGTGACAGAACCTTGCCAGGGCCATCCCTGTGCGCCGTACCCTTATGTAGCAGAGTTCAGGAGCTCCCCTATGAGTTTTGCCCTCCCCGACCTTCCGTATGCTCATGATGCGCTGGAACCGCACATGTCCAAGTCCACCTTCGAGTTCCACCACGACAAGCATCACCAGAAATATGTGGACACGCTGAACGACCTGATCAAAGGCACCGACAACGAAGGCAAGAGCCTTGAGGACATCATCAAGAGCTCCGAGGGTAAGCTGTTCAACCAGGCCGCCCAGGTCTGGAACCACACTTTCTTCTGGAACTCCATGACGCCGAATGGCGGCGGCAAGCCCACCGGTGCCGTGGCCGAAGCCATTGACCGCGACTTCGGCTCCTACGACAAGTTCGCCGAGGAATTCTCCAATGTAGCCGCCGGCGAGTTCGGCTCCGGCTGGGCATGGCTCGTCGCCGATGACGCTGGCAAGCTGTCGGTCATCAGCACCCATGATGCGGACACCCCGCTTGCCCACGGCAAGAAGGCCATCATCACCCTCGATGTCTGGGAACACGCCTATTATCTGGATTACCAGAACAAGCGTCCGGACTACATCAAGACCTTCCTCGACAAGCTGGTGAACTGGGACTTCGCGAACAAGAACCTCGCCGCGTAAACCATCCGCACACCAGACACCGCACACAAAAACGGCGCTGCCTCGAAACCGGGGCAGCGCCGTTTCTGTTTCAGCAGCCGTAAGCGGCTAGAAGGCGTTCTGGTTGATCACCATGGCAAACAGCATCGGGACCGACAGCATGGTGTTGGTGCGCGAGAACAGCATGGCCGTGCGCGCCGCCTTCGGCTTGTCGTCAGCCGGGGCATCCACGATGCCCAGTGCCACCTTCTGGTTCGGCCAGATCACAAACCACACGTTGAACCACATGATGGTCCCAAGCCACATGCCGATGCCGATGATCGTGCTGGCGCCATTGTCGGTGAAGCCCAGCAGATAGGCGTCCACCAGATAACCGTTCAGCGCGGCCAGGATGATGCCGAAGGCGATGGTGCCCATGGCGCCCCAGCGGAACCACCAAAGGGCCGCAGGCGCGATTACCTTGCCCACTGCCGGCTTCTGCTCATCGGGGATGTTGGGCATGTTGGGGATCTGCACGAAGTTGAAATAGTAGAGCAGACCGATCCACATGATGCCGCACAGCACATGCGCCCAGCGGACGATGAAGGCCCAGAAGGCCGTGGAGCCCAGCGCATCGCCGACATGACCGGCGGAGCTGTAGGCCCCGTAGATGTAAAAAACGAACAGGGCGAGCGCGAGCACGAAGCCCGTGATCACCGTGTTGCGCAGATTTGACAGAATCCCAGCCATCCCCAAGTCCCTCCTTTTGGTGGCAGTACTCACCGCAGGTTCAGCCACCGGTCGTTTGATGCCGGCGGCATGTGACGCACCCTGTGGCGACTCGTCGCGCTACAGGTTACGCCCTTCACCCGCCGGCGCAAATCCCGGGAATTGGGTCATCTCGTCGGATTATGCGCCAATCAGCTTGCAGAATTGGCGTTCTGCGCCGGCTCGCCCGCATTGGCTTCCGACCAGTCGCGCTTGACGCCCAGCATCAGCAGCAGCGGAGCTGCCACGAAAATCGACGAATAGGTGCCGATGATGACGCCCCAGATCATCGCGAAGGTGAAGCCGCGAATGACCTCGCCGCCGAAGATGAACAGCGATAGCAGAGCCAGGAGCGTCGTCACCGAGGTCATCACCGTCCGCGACAGGGTCTTGTTGACGGCAAGGTCCAGCAACTCCGGCAGCGGCATCCGCTTGTACTTGCGCAGCTTCTCGCGCACGCGGTCATAGACCACCACCGTATCGTTCATCGAGTAACCGACGATGGTCAGTAGCGCGGCGATGATCGAAAGGTTGAACTCGAGCTGCAGCACGGCAAACAGCCCCAGCGTGATCACCACGTCATGCACAAGCGCGATGACCGCGCCGACCGAGAACTGCCACTCGAAGCGGAACCAGATGTAGACAAGCATCATGCCCACAGCGAGCACGATGGCCAGCACACCGGCTTCGATGAGCTCGCCCGAAACCGTCGGCCCCACCACTTCAACGCGGCGGTATTCCACATTGGTGCCGAGCTCTGCCCGCACCTTGGTCACCACCTCCTGCTGGGCTTCCGCCCCGCCCGGCTGCGTGGCCACCCGGATGAGCACGTCATCCGGCGCCCCGAAGGTCTGCACCTGGACGTCGCCGAGGCCGAGATTGCCAAGACGGCCCCGCATATCCGCAAGGTCGGCCGGGCCCTCGGTGCCCACTTCGATCATGGTGCCGCCGCGGAAATCGATGCCGAAATTGAGGCCCATCACTGCCACCAGCGTGATCGACGCCAGCACCGCCAGCAGCGATACGACGAAGGCGATCATCCGGAACCGGATGAACGGAACATGGGTCTCGTCCGGAAGGAGCTTGAGCTTGCGCATTGTCGTGTGCTTTCCCGCGAGCGCGTCTAAAGCGGCAGTTCCGCCGGGCGGCGGCGCTTGAGCCAGATGGATACGAACAGCCGCGTCACGGTGAAGGCCGTGAAGACCGACGTGACGATGCCGATGGCCAGCGTCACGGCAAAGCCGCGCACCGGGCCGGAGCCCATCTGGAACAGGATGGCTGCAGCAATGAAGGTGGTGATGTTGGCGTCAAGGATGGTGCCGAGCGCGCGGGAATAGCCCACGTCGATGGCATTGATGGGCGTCTTGCCCGCCTTCATCTCTTCCTTGATGCGCTCGAAGATCAGCACATTGGCGTCAACCGCCATGCCGATGGTCAGCACGATGCCCGCGATGCCAGGCAGGGTCAGCGTTGCCTGCAGCAGTGACAGCGCGCCGAACAGCAGCGCCACATTGATGATGAGCGCGATATTGGCGAACACACCGAACAGTCCGTAGACGGCGATCATGAAGAGGATCACCGCCACAAAGCCGATTAGCGCCGCGATCTCACCAGCCGCCACGCTGTCCGCGCCAAGGCCCGGACCCACCGTCCGTTCTTCGAGAATGGTCAGCGGTGCCGGCAGCGCACCGGCCCGCAGCAGGATCGCCAGGTCATTCGCCGCGGTCACCGTGAAACCACCGCTGATCTGACCTTGCCCGCCGAGGATTGGACTCCGGATGACCGGTGCCGAGATCACTTCGTTGTCGAGCACGATGGCAAACGGACGGCCCACATTGGCCTTGGTCACATCGGCGAAGCGCTTGCCGCCTGACGCATCGAAGCGGAAATTCACCACCGGTTCGTTCGTCTGCGGATCAAACCCGGGCTGTGCATCAACCAGGCTCTCGCCGGACACCATCACCCGGCGGCGGATCAGCACCTGCCCGCCGGACCCGTCAACCAGCGGCAGCACGACTGACCCCGGCGGAGGCCTGTTCTGAATCGCCTCAATCACGGAGATGGATGTGTCCACCAGATGAAAATTCATCTGCGCGGTGCGGCCCAGCAGGTCCTTGAGACGCTGCGGGTCATCAAGACCCGGCACTTGCACGAGGATGCGGTCCGTGCCCTGGCGCTGGATGGTCGGCTCCGTCGTGCCCAGTTCGTCGATACGGCGGCGGATGATCTCGATGGATTGCTGCACCGCGTTGTTGAGCCGCTGCACGCGCGCGGCATCCGTCATCTCCAGTGACACGCGCCCGCCGGTTTCCGTCACCGCCAAATCCCGCTCCGGCACTGCCGAGAAGACATTGGTCGTGATCGGGGCCGACAGCCCCTCCAGTTCCTCGACGGCCCGCGCCACGTCTTCCGGCTTGCGGATGCGCACGGTTACCCGACCGTCGCTCTCGCCCAGACCCGTATAGCCGATGCGCGCCTCGCGCAGCGTCTGGCGCACATCGTCCACCAGCGCTTCAAGGCGGTCATTGAGCACGGTGTCGACATCCACCTGCAGCAGCAGGTGCGAGCCGCCCTGCAGGTCGAGGCCCAGATTGACCTGGTTGGACGGCACCCAGCCCGGCAGCCCGGCCAGATCATCCTTGGAGATCAGGTTGGGCGCCGACAGCAGAAAGCCGAGGGCGCAGACAAAGGCGATGAGGGTGTATTTCCAGCGGGGGAAATAGAGCATGCGAGGGGTCTCCGGAGAGAGGACCTTCCGGCCGGTCTAGCTCGACTGGCCGTCCTGGTCGTTGGCCGCTTTCGGCGCGGTCTTGGAAGCTTCGTTGGCGGCAGGCTCCGTCTTCGAGCGCACATCCGAAAGGGTGCTCCGCACCACGCGCACGCGCACGCCTTCGGCCACTTCCACCACCACTTCATTGTCGTCGGCCACCTTGGTGACCTTGCCGATGAGGCCGCCGGCGGTCACCACCGTGTCGCCCCGGCGCACACCGGACACCATGGCATTGTGTTCCTTGATCCGCTTCTGCTGCGGCCGCAGGATCAGCAGGTAGATGATGGCGAAAACGATCAGGAACGGGAAAAGGGTGACGAGGAAGTCGCCACCGCCGCCGCCAGCCGTCTGCGCATATGCCGGGGTAATCAGCATCAATTTCTCCGATGCGAGGGAAATCAGAACAATGGGTGCCGCGCGGCCTGCCCGTATGGCGGTATCGACGCAGCACAGCGGGCGGACTATACCCATGCCCCGCCGCTTTGAAAACCAGCCGCGGCCTCTTCGCAAACCCTTGAGATGGATGGGGTTTTGGGCAACATGACGCCACGGCCCGGCCGCGGGCGGTCCGCAGTCACGCACCCGGGAGAATCAGAGCTTCATGGCGGATAGCAACACCCCCTCGCCCACCTCAGCGCCTGCAGCCCCTGAAACCAATCAGGCCGCCCTTCGCCGCGCGCTTGAGCGCATCGCCGATGCGCTCGAAAGCGCCCATCCGCCCGCACAACCTGCGCCGGATCTCAATGCTGCTCAGGCCTTCGTGTGGAGCGGGGATCAGGGCGTGCTCGACCCGGTACCGGACGTTGCGCGCATGGAACTCAGCCTGCTGCACGGCATCGACCGCATGCGCGATATCCTGCTCGAGAACACCCGCCGCTTCGCTGACGGCCTGCCCGCCAACAATGCCTTGTTGTGGGGTGCCCGCGGTATGGGCAAGAGTTCGCTGGTGAAAGCCGTTCATGCAGAGGTCAATGCCGGGCGCGGCGTGCCGCTGCTGCTTGTTGAAATCCACCGCGAGGACATCGCCACCCTGCCCCGGCTCATGGCCGTGCTGCGGGCCGCACCGGACCGTCAGGTGCTTGTCTATTGCGATGACCTGTCCTTCGACCAGGCGGATACGAGCTACAAGTCTCTCAAGGCCGTGCTTGAAGGCGGCATCGAGGGGAGGCCGAAGAACGTCCTCTTCTATGCCACCTCCAACCGCCGCCACCTGATGCCGCGCGACATGGTGGACAATGAGCGCCAGCGCGCCATCAATCCCACAGAAGCGGTCGAGGAGATGGTGTCCCTGTCAGACCGGTTCGGCCTGTGGCTCGGCTTCCACAATTGCAGCCAGGATGAGTATCTGGAGATGGTGCGCCGCTACTGCACCCATTTCGGCCTTGATGCTCCGTGGGCTGACATTCGGGCCCAGGCCATCGAGTGGACGAATACGCGCGGCAGCCGGTCAGGCCGCGTGGCATGGCAGTTCATTCAGGATCTGGCGGGACGTCTGGGTGTGCGGTTCGGCTAGCTGCGCGTCAGCGCGAGGCCACGTTGTTGCCCAGATAGGACATCGGGTTCACCGGCTTGGAGCCGCGGCGGACCTCGAAATGGATCTGCGGTTCGCTCACACCGCCGGACGCACCGGATGACGCGATCTTCTGGCCGCGATTGACGATGTCGCCGCGCTTCACCAGCAGGTCCGAATTATGCGCGTAAGCGGTCACATAACCGTCCTGGTGGCGCACCAGCACCATGTTGCCATAGCCCTGCAGCTCGTTGCCCGCATAGGCGACGACGCCGTTGTCGGCGGCGACCACCGGTGTGCCGCGCGGCACGCGGATATTGATGCCGTCATTGTGCAGCCCGCCCTTCTTGGGGCCGTAGCTGGAAATAATGCGGCCTTCCGCAGGCCACAGGAATCGCCCGGCACGTGCCGGCGGCTCCGGAATGCGCGGCTTGGCCCGGGGCGAGGCAACGCCCCGCGCCGGCCGGGCCGACGGGCTCGGGACGGATGACGCCCGCGTGGACGCGGTGCGAACGGGCGCGGTACGCGCCTGACGGCGGGCATCCCCCGTCCCGCCATCAGGCATCCAGCCCCCCACGCTCAGGCGCTCCCCCACATAGATCGGATAAGGCGCGCGCTTGCGGTTCAGTGTGGCCACCTCGCGGGTGGTCGTGTCGTATTTGAGGGCAATCTCCGACAGGGTGTCGCCGCGCTGCACCGTGTGAACACGGCGCACCGGGACCGTCAGCTTCTGGCCCTTGTAGATGGTGTATGGCTTGGAAATGCCGTTTGCCCGCGCCAGCGCCTTCATCGGCACGTTGTGCCGGTCAGCGAGAATGGACAGGCTGTCGCCGGATTTCACCGTGATGACATAGGGTTCCGCCGGGGCCGAACCGCCGCTGCCGCCATAGGTGGCAACCGGGGCGCCGCGATGGGCGGACGGCGCCGCACAGGCACCGAGAATGGCCAGACCCGTCATCAGGAGAGCCGCAATCGACACGGCGCGCGAGGCATTCCGGCTGTTGCCGTCCCGCTGCAAAGGCCGTGTCAGGGTTCTCAAGAAACGCATCAGTCCAGGTCCGTTCCGTCACAGATCCGGATGGCTGTCCCATGCACAAGACAAGCACCACCCGCTCATTCCAGACGAAGTGTCGGGTCATTTGGTTAATGAAGACTGGACAAGTCGAAGAAAAGGACTGTGCCGGGACACAATCAGCATGCGCAGGGCCTACAGCTCCCGCGCCACGCCCTCGACCAGCGGCACGAAGCGCACGGGGATCAGGTCTTCCCGTTCAAAGCCGTCTTCGGTCTTGGTGAATTTCACCAGTTCCTGGCCGCCGCCCTTTGCCACCGGCACGTCGATGGGAACAATGGCAATGCCGCCGGGCTTCAACTGGTCGATCAGCGCGTGCGGCACATCCGGCGCCGCCGCGGTAACAATGATGCGGTCAAACGGTGCCTGCTCGGGCCAGCCCTTCGTCCCGTCGCCCACCTTGGCAGTCACATTGGTGAGGTTGAGTTTGCGCAAGCGGCTTTCTGCCTCGCGCAAAAGGGTCCGGTAGCGCTCGATGGTGTAAAGCCGCCGGCACAGGCGGGCCAGCACGGCGGCCTGGTAGCCGGAGCCGGTGCCGATCTCCAGCACCTTCATCCGGTCAGTCACCTCCAGCTTGGTGGTCATGAACCCCACCACATAGGGCTGGCTGATGGTCTGGCCGCATTCGATAGGCAGCGCGTTGTTGTCATAGGCCTGCGCCTCGAAGGCACGCTCGACGAACACGTCGCGGGGCGTGCGTTCGATCGCGCCCAGCACCCGGCCATCCGTGATGCCCTGGCGCCGCAAAGTCATGATGAGCTGGATGATCCGCGACGGATCGCTGTTATCGCCGGTCACCGTCAGGCTCACTTGCCGCCGGATGTGCCGGCGGACCGGACCACGGGGGTGATCTGCTTCGGCGGTGTCCCGCCCAGTTCCCGTGCCATCGCCTTGTGGGTGGCCTTGTGGGTCAGGTCCAGATGCAGCGGCGTCACCGAAATCCGGCCATCATATATGGCCCGCAGATCGGTCCCCTTGGGCGGGTTGGACAGGATGCGCTGGAAACCGAGCCAGTAATACGGGGTCTCGCGGGCATCCTCCCGCTCGTCAATCAGCGCATTGCTCTGGTCGCGCTTGCCCTGGATGGTGACCTCGACTTCTTCCACCGCGGTGTGCACCACGTCGGGGAAGTTGACGTTCATCAGCACATCCGCCGGCCAGCCCATTTCCACCAGCTTGGAAACAAGCGCAGGCCCGTGATGCTCCGCCGTGCCCCACTTCACCTTCTCGCGCCCTTCAAACCCATAGGCCTGGCTGAGAGCGATGGAGGGAATGCCCAGCACAGTGCCTTCCATGGCAGCGGCAATGGTGCCCGAATAGGTTACATCCTCGGCAATGTTCTGGCCCCGGTTGACGCCGGACAGCACGAGGTCCAGCGGTGTTTCAGCCAGGATCTTCTTCACCGCCATCAGCACGCAGTCCGTCGGCGTACCTGAAACAGCAAATTTACGGGCGTTGATCTTCCGCAGGCGCAGCGGGTGCGCCAGGGTCAGCGAGTGGCCGGCCCCGGACTGCTCGGTCTCCGGCGCCACCACCCAGACATCGTCCGACAGGGCCTTGGCGATCTTCTCGAGCGTCTTCAGGCCCGGCGCGTGAATGCCGTCATCATTTGAGCACAGGATGCGCAGGGGCCGCGTGCCGCCATCCGGGGTCTCGATACGCAACTTGTCAGCCATGAATGGCTCCCAGAATGAAGTGTCAGGTCAGCCGCCCAGCGCCAGGGTCTCGAGCCCGCCCATATAGGGCTTAAGCACGTCCGGCACTGCAACCGACCCGTCCGCCTGCTGATAATTTTCAAGAACCGCCACCATGGCACGGCCAACGGCAAGGCCCGAGCCGTTCAGCGTGTGGACGAAGCGTGTCGCCTTCTCGCCTGCCGGTCGGCAGCGGGCATTCATCCGCCGCGCCTGAAAATCGCCGCACACCGAGCACGATGAAATCTCGCGGTAGGCGTCCTGCCCCGGCAGCCACACTTCCAGATCATAGGTCTTGCGCGCCCCGAAGCCCATGTCGCCCGTGCACAGCACCATGGTGCGGAACGGCAGCTCCAGCCGCTTCAGCACCTCTTCCGCGCACTGGGTCATGCGCTCATGCTCGTCAACCGAGGCTTCCGGCGTGGTGATGCTCACAAGCTCCACCTTGGAGAACTGGTGCATGCGGATCATCCCGCGCGTATCCCGGCCCGCTGACCCGGCTTCCTTGCGGAAGCACGGCGTGAAGGCCGTGAAGCGCAGCGGCAGCTCTTCTTCCGCGTGGATGGCCTCGCGCGCCAGGTTCGTCAGCGGCACTTCAGCGGTTGGGATCAGCCAGTGCGCGTCCTCGTCATCCGGCGCGCCCGTCTTGAACTGGTCGTCGGCGAATTTCGGCAATTGCGCGGTACCGAACATCGCCGGGTCGCGCACCAGCATTGGCGGCACCACTTCGGTATATCCGAATTCCTGCGTGTGCAGGTCGAGCATGAAATTGGCCAGCGCCCGTTCAAGCCGCGCCAGCTGCCCTTTCAGCACCACGAAGCGGGCGCCCGACAGCTTTGCGGCGAGCTCGAAATCCATCAGCCCACCGGCCTCGCCCAGATCGAAATGCTCCAGGGCTTTGAAGTTCAGCTGCCGCGGCTCCAGGTGACGGCGCACCTCGACATTGCCGTTTTCGTCCTCGCCCACCGGCACATCGTCCAGCGGCAGATTGGGGAGCGACGCCAGCAGCGTCTCGAGCTTCTCGTCGATCTGCCGCTGCCGGTCTTCGCCGTCCTGGATCCGCGTTTTGAGGGTTGCAACCTCGTCGATCAGTGCCTGCGCACCGGCCTCGTCGCCGGTCGCCTTCGCCTTGCCGATTGCCTTCGACGCATCATTGCGGCGGGACTGCGCCTCCTGCAGGTCCTGGATGAGCGTGCGGCGTTCCTCGTCAATGGCGAGGATTTGCGCGGAATGAGGCTCGACACCGCGTTTGGCCAGCCCGGCATCGAATGCCTCGGCGTTGTCGCGGATCCATTTGACGTCATGCATGGGAAGCGAATCTTCTGCGGGGGGAAATCAGGGCGCGGGCCCCTCTATACGATGGGGGTTGCCACCGGTCCAGCGGCCTCTGGGAGAGTTGATCCGCCCGGCCCTCAGGCCGCGCTTTCGCCCGTTTCCGCCGCCCGCTTTTCCGCCCGCTTGCGCTCGATCAGCCGCACGCCGATGATCGAAATTTCGTACAGCAGGATGATCGGCACCCCCAGTCCCACCTGGCTGATCGGGTCCGGCGGCGTAAGAATGGCCGCCGCCGCAAAGGCGCCGACAATGGCATATTTGCGCTGCTTGACCAGGGCTGCCGACGACACGAGCCCCGCCCGGCCCATCAGCATCAGCAGCACCGGCAGCTGGAACGCCAGCCCGAAGGCAAAGATCAGGGTCATCACCAGCGACAGATATTCGCTCACCCGCGTTTCAAGCTGGATCGGCAGTGCGCCGTCCCCGCCGGCGGATTCAAACGACAGGAAAAACTCCGTCGCCATTGGCATGATGAAGAAGAACACAAGGGATGCGCCCAGCAGGAACAGCAGCGGCGTTGCCAGCAGGAATGGCAGAAACGCCATCCGCTCATCCCGGTACAGGCCCGGCGCAATGAACATCCACAACTGCCCGGCAATGATCGGGAAGGCCAGGCACAGGGCGCCGAACATGGCCACCTTGATATAGGTGAAGAACGTCTCCTGCAGCGCCGTGTAGATCAGCCGGCGCGACGGATCATCCCCCAGCGCTTCCGCCAGTGGCTGGGTCAGGAACTGGTAGATCTCTTCGGAGAAATAATAGGTGACGCAGAAGGCCAGCACGAAAGCGATCATTGACCGGATCAGCCGCGACCGCAGCTCGATCAGGTGTTCGACCAGCGGCGCACGGCTGGCTTCTATGTCATCACTGCCCGGCCGGTCGCTCATGACGCGTCACCGGTCTTCGGGGCCGGAGCCGGGTCGATGGCGGGTGCACCTGCTGATGCGGGTGATCCGGATGCGGACGAAGCTGCAGGGCGACTATTGTCGTCGTCCGTGTCATCGGGGCGGATCGGCGGCGGTGACGACAGGATGTCGCCCTGCCCGGCCCGGTCGATTTCCTTTTTCAGGTCTTCGAGTTCCGTCTGCCGGGCGATGTCTTCAAAGCCGCGCTGGAACTCTGCCGCCATGGATCGCAGCCGCGCCACATAGCGCCCGACGGTCACCATCATGCGCGGCAGGTCTTTCGGCCCGACGACAATAACCGCCAGGACGGCAAGCAGCAGAAGCTCCCACCAACCGATATCCAACACGTTCGTCTGCCCCGTTCGCCTGGCTGCGCGTGAAGTGGCGCGGGACTACTGCTTCAGCGTCTCGCGAGTGTCGCTCGTGCTGTTGGCGGACGATCCCGAAGCAGCGCTCTGACCTTCGATCGTCTTAGCCTTGTCGGCAGACGCGTCTTCCTCGGAAAGGCCCTTGCGGAAGCTCTTGATGCCCTGGGCGACGTCGCCCATCAGGTCGGAAATCTTGCCGCGGCCAAACAGCAGGATGACCAGAACGACGACGATCAGAATTTGCCAGATGCTCAGGCCCATGCGGAATAACTCCTAACCTTCGGCCAAAGGCACATCAGACATGCATCAGGCCGCGAAAACAGGCGATTATTGTTTCAGATGGGTCTGGTTGCAGCAAGCAACAAGCCGCAAGTCAGCATTGCTGACGTAATTCAGCCCCGCCCTTAGGCATCCGCTGCCTTTTCAAACAGCAAAGCGCGCTCCGGATCGGCACTTGCCTTCACATGGGTGCCTTCCGCCGGCAGCCACGTGCCGCGAATCCGCACCTGAAGCAGCGCGTCATGCCCGCCGACTTCCACCTCGATCAGGCTTTCCTCACCCAGGAGCCGTGCCCGGCGCACCGTCGCATCAACCCCGATGCCGGCACTGTGAAGGTCGATGGCCGAGGGGCGCAGCACCACATCCACCCTGGTCCCGTCCTCAAAGTCGGCTGCCGGGAAACTGCCGAGGGCGCAGGTCACAAGCCCGCCGCTCACCGTGCCGCCGCAGATATTCACATCGCTGAAAAAGGCCGCCGCCTGCACATCCACCGGGCGGTAATAGAGCTCCTGCGGCGTTCCCAGCTGCACAAGCTGCCCCTTGCGCATCAGTGCGATGCGGTCAGCCATGCGCATGGCTTCCTGAGGATCATGGGTCACCAGCAGCGCGCTGGCGCCGGACTGGTCGATCAGCGACAAGGCCTCGTCCCGCACGCTGTCACGCAGCCGGTTGTCGAGACCGGAAAACGGCTCGTCCATCAGCATGATGCGCGGATTGGGGGCCATGGCGCGGGCCAGCGCCACGCGCTGCTGCTCGCCGCCGGACAGCATATGCGGGTGCACCCTGGCATAGCGCGCCATGTTCACGCCCTCCAGCGCCCGCATGGCAATGGGCTCGCGCTCATCCTTGGGCAATTGGTGCAGCCCGAACTTTACATTGTCGAGAACCGTGAGATGCGGAAACAGCGCGTAGTCCTGGAACATCAGCCCCACGCCGCGCTTCTCGGGCGGCACGAAGACACCCGGGCCCGCTACCGGGCGGCTGTCGATGGCCACCGTGCCGTAGCTCGGCCGCTCGACGCCTGCCGCAATGCGCAAGGTTGTCGTCTTGCCGCAGCCGGAGGGCCCCAGCAGGCACACGACCTCGCCCGCGCCCACATCCAGCGAGAAATCCCGCAGGGCGAGCAGCGCGTCATATTGGTGGGCAATGCCCTGGAAAGAGAGGCGAGCACTCATGACGGCGCACCATAGTCAGATTGCGCCGCAGCACAAATGCGATTTGAGCGCGCAGGCATGACGGGATTGTGAGCCGTCAGCCCCGGTCGCTCTCACCCTCACCGGCTTCGTCGCCGTCTGCCGACACATCCTCTTCGATGTCACCGGCAACCGCGGACATCTCGGCGGCTGCGTCGCCCTCGGCAGCATCCCCATCATCGAGGTTACCTGTCGGCTGCGGCACTTCCTCTTCCGAAGCTTCGCCGATCAGCAGCTCTTCGCCGCTGTCATCCTCGGCCAGTTCCTCTTCGTCGTCCGCCAGCGCGTCATCCTTGGGCTGCGGCACGGAGAAGTCCGGCGGCAGGCGCGCGTCCAGCAGGCCGGCGGCCTTGAGGTCGTCCACGCCAGGCAGATCGCGCAGGGTCTCCAGGCCGAAATGCACCAGGAAGTCCTCGGACGTGCCATAGGTCAGCGGACGGCCCGGGACCTTGCGGCGGCCGCGCATCTTCACCCAGCCGGTCTCCAGCAGCACGTCCAGCGTGCCGGTAGAGACAGACACGCCGCGGATTTCCTCGATCTCCGCACGCGTCACCGGCTGGTGATAGGCGATGATCGCCAGCGTCTCCATTGCGGGCCGCGACAGCTTCTTCATCTGCACAGCCTCGCGCTGCAGCAGGAAGGACAGATCCTCCGCCGTGCGCATCAGCCACTTGCCGCCCACATTCACGAGGTTCACCCCGCGCGGCGCATAGAAGGCCTTGAGCTCGCCCAGCATGGTCTTCACATCCGTGCCTTCCGGCAGGCGCTGCTCCAGGCTCTTCACGTCCAGCGGCTCGGAGGCGGCAAACAGCAGCGCCTCGATCATCCGCAGCGTCTTGGCGCGGTTCTCATCGGAAATGCTGGCCACGTTGGATTCCTCCAACTGGGCAACGCCTTCCTCGTCGGCACTCTCCTCACCGTCCGCCTCGGCGCTCACGCCCGCGTCCGCCTGGCTCTCCGGCTGCCCTTCGGCCACGCCTTCCCCCTCGGTGGATGCCTCCGCCTCGGTGTCCGTGCCGGTGTCCCTATCCGTCACGGCTTCGGTGATCTCGTCTTCGTCGTGCATGTCGTGGTGGTCAACCCTGCGCGGTGCGTTGGTCATGAGGCGTTTCCGTTTGCTGCGTCAACGGGCCGGGGTCCCTGTGGTGTCGTGCTGCCGCCACGGCCATTGCCGTCCCCCTTGCGGCGCACATAAAGCGGTTCGAACGGGCCTGCCTGCCTGAGTTCCACCTTGCCGTGCTTGGCGAACTCGAGACTGGCCGAGAACGTGCTGGCAATGCCCGAGCGATAATGCTTGGCATCCCTGAAATCGTCCGGCACCAGCGCATCGATGCGGTCCCAGTCGATCAGCACGCCGAGCATGCTCTCAAGCCGGGCCCGGGCGGCCTCGATGGTCATCACCGGCTGCTTGGGCATTTTCAGCCGCTCGATCTTCTGGATCGCGCGCTGGTTGGAATAGGCCTTCAGCAGGTCAACAAAGTCAGCCTTGTACTGGCTCTTCTTGATGACGGTCACGCCCTCGGGCATGCCGCGCGGGAAAATGTCGCGCCCCATGCGGTGCCGCGACATCAGCTTGGCAGCCGCCTCTCGCATTGCCTCAAGCCGCTGCAGGCGGAAGGCCAGCCGCGCTGCCATCTCTTCAGCAGTCGGCTCGTCGTCTTCTTCCGGCGGCGGCAGCAGCAAGCGGCTTTTCAGGAAGGCCAGCCAGGACGCCATCACCAGGTAATCGGCGGCCAGTTCCAGCTCCAGCCACTTGGCCTCCTCCACGAAGGCCAGATATTGCTCGGCCAGTTCGAGAATGGAGATCTTGGCCAGATCCACCTTCTGCGCGCGGGCCAGTGTCAGCAGCAGGTCGAGCGGCCCCTCGAAGCCGTCCACATCCACCACCAGCGACCGGCCAGCGGGGCGGTCTTCCTGGTCGGCGGCCTCGGCCTCCGGGGCGCGCGGGGCGCCGCTCTCAAAATCGTATACTTCGCCTGGGCTCAACGGATCGGTTCCGGGGCTGGGAAATGACGGGAACGTGCACCGTCAGCGGTGCCGGGGGCGTGCGTCAAGCACTTGCGCCGACAAGCTCAACCCATCTCTCAAGAACAGCCTGGATTGATTCGTCGCTCGGTGTTTTTCGGCGGGAAAGTGCGGTTTCTGAGCGCAGCCCGGCGGCAGCTGACAGGGCCGATGTCACACCGGCCACTGCTTCCATCTCGTCCATATGCCCGTTGCAGTGAAGGACGAGGTCGCAGCCTGCATCAATCGATTCGCGGACCCGCCCCTCCATCGAGCCGCCAAGGGCCTTCATCGACAGGTCATCGGTCATCAGTAGCCCGTCAAACCCCAGCTCATTGCGGATCAGCCGAATGGCATCGGGGCTCGTTGTCGCTGGCCTCTCACCATCAATGGCCGTGTAGACAACATGCGCCGTCATCCCCAGCGGCAGGTCAGCCAGTGACACAAAGGGTTTAAAATCAGTGGCGCGCAGCGCATCCAGCGGCGCATCCACCACCGGCAGGTCCTCGTGGCTGTCCACCCCGGCACGGCCGTGACCCGGGATATGCTTGAGCACCGGCAGCACACCGGCGTCTTCCACGCCCGTGGCAGCCGCACGCGCCAGTGCCGTCACCACGTCAGGCCCTTCGCCATAGGCCCGGTCACCGATCACGTCATGGGCACCCGGCACCGGCACATCGGCCAGCGGAATGCAGTCCACATCAAGCCCCATGTCCCGCAATTCAGCGCCGATGAGGAATGCACCCAGGCGGCAGGCTTCCAGACCGGCCGCCTTGTCCTTGGCAAACAACTCGCCGTAGCGCCGTGCGGGCGGATAGGCCCGCCAGTGCGGCGGCCGGAACCGCGCAACGCGGCCCCCCTCCTGATCCACCAGAATGGGCGCGTCCCGTCCAACCGTCATTCGAAGGTCGGAGCACATAGCCGACACCTGCGCAGGCGTGTCGATATTGCGGGCAAAGAGGATGAACCCCCACGGATCGGCCGCGGCGAAAAACTGCTTCTCGGCATCCGTAAGTGTCAGGCCCTCACAGCCATAAATGGCCGCCTGCACCATCAGCGCTTGCGTACCAGGCAGTCGGTCCCTGCGGCCTTCAACTGGCCACAGGCCGCGTTCGCGGCATCCTTGCTGCCATAGCCCGCAGCCCGCAGGCGATACCAGATGCCCTTGCTGCCGAGGTCAGCCCGCTGAATGTCCGCAGGCTGGCTGCCCAGGATCGACGGATGCTTGCGCTGCAGCCCCGCCCATTCCGTATTGGCCCGCGCCGTATCGCGGAAGGCGCCGATCTGAACCACCCAGTCGCCCGATGCCGCCGGGGCTGCCGTAGCCGGCGCTGTCGGTGCAGGCTTCGGTGCCACGGGGGCCGGTGCGGCAGGTGCCGGTGTGACTTGCACGGGAGCGGCGGCAGGCGCTTCGGTCTTGGGTGGCGTGCCGGCCAGCAGGTTTTCCGTGCCGCCATTGCCAGTGGGCCGGGCAGCGCCTGTGTCCCCGGCTGAGGTCGCGGGCAATTGCGCGGGCTCTTCCGGCGGCGGCAACAGGCGCTCGACACCGCCGTCGGCGTCGCTGCCGGACGCGTCGCCGGTGATGCGCTCGAAAATTTCCTTGTCCTGGTGCGGGATATCCATCCCGCCCGGATCCTGCGGGGCGACCTTCTCAGGCCCCTCATCCGCGCGCACGATCGGCGGCGCGGTCCGGATGCCCTCTTCCCGGCCCTGCTGGTAGGCGAAATAGACCACGCCCGCCAGCGCCGCCAGAACGGCCACGACCACGATCAGCATCAGCCAGCCACGGCCGGCGGGCTCGTCATCCTCATTGGTGGCGTCATAGGTGTCCATCTCGTCGACCATCACCGGGTCAAACGCACTGTTGGCGTACCGGTCGTCGTCTCGATCCATGTTGGACATGGGCGAAAGCCCCCTCTTTGAAACGTGTCTTGTGTGGTCCCGACGCCGCCGGAATGGTAGGCCCTACCGCATTTCCTCGACCGGCGTGACACCGAGAACATGCAGGCCCGCCGCCAGCGTGATCGCCACCGCGCGAATCAAGGCCAGCCGCGCCATGGTAACACCCGGTTGATCGGTATGGATAAAGCGCAGGCGTGCGTCATCCTTGCCCTTGTTCCACAGCGCATGGAAGCCCGCCGCCAGCTCCTGCAGGTAGAACGCAATGCGGTGCGGCTCATGGGCGACGGCCGCCTGTTCCACCAGCCGCGGGAAGGCGGCCATCTGCTTGATCAGCGCCAGTTCCGCTTCGTCCTCGAGCGACGCAAGGTCGAAGTCCGCCAGCGCCCCATCCGACAGATCGGCATCCGGGAAGTCGTCCGCCGCCAGCCGCAGCACCGAGCAGATGCGGGCATGCGCATACTGGACATAGAAGACCGGGTTGTCCTTCGACTGCTCCATCACCGCCTTGAAATCGAAATCAAGCGGCGCATCGTTCTTGCGGGTCAGCATGATGAAGCGCACCACGTCGCGCCCCACCTCGTCCACGACATCGCGCAGGGTCACGAACTCGCCCGCCCGCTTCGACATCTTCACCGGTTCGCCGCCGCGATAGAGCTTCACCATCTGGCAGATCTTCACGTCCAGCGACCCGCCCCCGTCGGACAGCGCTTTGACGGCGGCCTGCATGCGCTTGATATAGCCCGCATGGTCCGCGCCCCAGACGTCGATCATCTCGCCGAAGCCGCGCCGGTACTTGTCGAGGTGATAGGCAATGTCGGCAGCAAAATATGTGTGCGAGCCGTCGGACTTCTTCATCGGCCGGTCAACGTCGTCGCCAAACTCGGTCGCCTTGAACAGAAGCTGCGGGCGCGGCTCCCAGTCATCCGGCGTCTTGCCCTTCGGCGGCTCGAGCACGCCGGTATAAAGCAGCCCCTTGCTCTCCAGCAGGTCGAAGGCCTCCGCCAGCTTGGACCCCTGCTGCTCCGGCTCACCCAGGTCGCGCTCGGAAAAGAACACCTCGTGATGGATGTTGAGCGCGGCAAGGTCGTCCTTGATCATCGCCATCATCGCGTCGATCGAGGCAGTCTTGACGATCGGCAGCCACTCATCTTCCGACATCGCCAGAAGCGTGTCGCCATGGCGGGCGGCAAGGTCCTTTCCCAGCGGCACCAGATAGTCACCCGGGTAAAGGCCCTCGGGTATCTCGCCGATATCCTCGCCCAGCGCTTCGCGATAGCGCAGGAAGGCGGACCGGGCCAGCACGCCGATCTGTCCGCCCGCATCATTGATGTAGTACTCGCGTGTCACGTCATGGCCGGTCTTCACCAGCAGATTGGCCAGCGCATCGCCGAACACGGACCCGCGGCAATGGCCCACATGCATCGGGCCCGTCGGATTGGCCGACACATATTCCACATTCACCTTCCGGCCCGCGCCGATATCGGCGTCACCGAATGTGTCGCCTGCGGAGAGCACGCCGGATACCTGCGCCCGCATCAGATCTGCCGACAGCCGCAGATTGATGAAGCCCGGCCCTGCTACATCCGCGCTTTCGATTGCGGCGTCAGCCGTAATGGCCCCGGCAATGGCGTCGGCAATCTCCCGCGGCTTCATCTTCGCCTGCTTCGACAGCACCAGCGCCGCATTGGTGGCGATATCTCCGTGCGACGGATCACGCGGTGGTTCCACGGTGACATTTCCGAGGTCGAGCCCGCCGGGAAGCGTGCCCGCATCCGCCAGGCTGTCGATGGTGGCCGTAAGCACGGCGCGGATATCGCTGAAGAGATTCATGAGCAGTTTCGGTCGTCAGATACGGGGGGAAGGAAGCGCTCGATACACCTTTGAGCGCCATTTGTCATGTTGTGGACGGCAGGCCCGGCAGAACGGCACAGAGCGGCCGCATTAGCGGAAAATCGGGTCGGTCTGGAACAGCCGCCGGTGCTCTTCGATGGCAAAGCGGTCCGTCATGCCCGCCACATAGTCGCAGACGGTCTCAGCCGTCCGCTGGCTGCGCGGCCCATCCGTCTGCCGCTGCCATTCGTCCGGCAGCAGGTCCGGTTCGGAGACAAACAGTTCGAACAATTCCCGCATCACCCGCTTGGCCTTGCTCATCATCCGGTTGACCTGGAAATGCCGGTACATCCTCTCGAACAGGAAGGCTTTCAGCGCCCGGTCATGGGCCTGCATCTCCTCCGAGAAACTGGCCATGGTCCGCCCGGCGCGCCGCACGTCATCAGCCGTCTCGGGCCTGACCTCCGCCAGCCGCCGCGAGGTCTCCGCCAGCACGTCCTCCACCATGTGGGAAATCAGCCTGCGGATCGCTTCATGGCGCAACCTGCGCGGCTCAAGCCCCGGATAGGCATCGAACACGCTGCGGAACATGTCGCCGACAAGCGGCAGCGCCATCAGATCATCAACGGTAAAAAGCCCGGCGCGCAGCCCATCATCGATGTCATGGTTGTTGTAGGCGATATCGTCCGACAGCGCGGCAAGCTGCGCCTCCAGCCCGGCATACGTATCGATCTCGAGCCCCTCGAGCCCGGGATACTCACGGAAGGCGCGCGGCAGGCTGTCGATGCTTTCGCCCTTCGCCAGCACCGGGCCGTTGTGCTTCACTACGCCCTCAAGGGTTTCCCAGGTCAGGTTGAGGCCGTCAAAATCCGCGTAGCGCTGCTCCAGCCGCGTCACGATGCGCAGGGTCTGCGCGTTGTGGTCGAAGCCGCCATAGCCCTCCATGCATTCGGACAGCGCGTCCTCGCCCGCATGGCCGAACGGCGTGTGGCCAAGATCATGAGCCAGCGCCAGTGCCTCGGCGATGTCTTCATCTAGCCCGAGGAACCGGCTCAGCGACCGGGCGATCTGGGCGACTTCCAGCGAGTGGGTCAGCCGCGTCCGGTAGTAATCCCCCTCATGATAGACGAAGACCTGCGTCTTGTGCTTCAGCCGCCGGAAAGCGCCTGAATGGATGATCCGGTCACGGTCCCGCTGGTATGGCGAGCGCGTGCGGCTTTCATCCTCGCGCACCAGCCGCCCGCGTGAGGCGCCCGGCTCCGTGGCATAGCTGGCCCGGCTGCCACGGGCAGAGGGGATCAGCGACGGGGTCTCTGTCAGGGGGGATGTCACGGGTCAGAGCGTGCCTTCGATCACATATTTCAGCAGCCGCACCACCTGCGACGGCTCCTGGGCCCAGGCCAGCGCGGCCCCGTCCACTTCCTTCAGCGGGTGGCGCAGCTCCGCGTCGTGCAGCGTGATGATCGGCTTGCCCAAAGCTGCGGCATAGCCCGCGTCAAAGGCTGCGTTCCACTGCTTGTACTTGTCGCCGAAGCGCACGACCACGATGTCCGCATCCTTGATCAGCGTCGAGGTGCGGATGGCGTTCACCTTGGCGCCCTTGTTGTCGAACCAGAATTCGTTCTCCTCCGGCCCGAGGATTTCGGCCCCGCAGGCGTCCGATGAGGCATGATCCGTCACCGGCGCGGCAAAGCTCACCGGCAATCCCGCAGCCTTGGTTCCGGCCTCGATCTGTTCCCGCCAGTCAGTGTGGATTTCGCCGGACAGATAGACACGCCACGTCTTGCTCATCGGGGGGAGTTCCTTTCAACAGGCCGGGCCGTCAGCAACGATGCTAAGACCCTTTATTGACAACCGTTTTTCTGCGATTACCTAATGATTACAACATGCAGCGCAAGGAAGCCCGGCAGGAGCACCGCCGGGCGCATCCGGAAGCTGCTTTGGTGTGAGGGTGTACCCATGAGTGATCTGCAAGTCGAGACCAACCAGGCAGACGCAGCTTCCGGCGGCAGCTTTGCCGTCACCGAGAGCGCGGCACGGCAGATTGCCAAGATCCTGTCGGCGGAGCCGGACGGCACCATGCTGCGCGTGAGTGTCGAAGGCGGCGGCTGCTCGGGCTTCCAGTACAATTTCACCCTCGACGACACCCGGACCGATGACGACCTGGTGATCGAGCGCGACGGTGCCACCGTGCTCGTAGACACCATGTCGCTCATGTATATGGGCGGCTCCGAGCTGGATTTCGTGGACGACCTGATCGGCCAGTCCTTCCAGGTGAAGAACCCCAACGCCACCGCGTCCTGCGGCTGCGGCACCTCCTTCTCGATCTAGGCCAAGGCCGCCAAGCGCGCTGGCCATAAGGCGGCCTCTCGCCTACCCTCCGCTTCCCTGAATTGCGGAGTCGTCCATGAAGATCGCCACCTGGAACGTCAATTCCATCAAGGTCCGCCTGCCCAACCTGCTGGCTTGGCTGAAAGAGGCCGAGCCGGACGTGGTTTGCCTGCAGGAACTCAAATGCGTGGACGACGCCTTCCCCCGCTCAGCCATCGAAGACGCCGGCTACAATGTCGAGACCCATGGGCAGAAGACCTATAACGGCGTCGCCCTGCTCTCCAGGTCGCCGATGGAAGACGTAAGCCGTGGCCTGCCCGGCATGGAAGACGACGAGCAGGCCCGCTACATCGAGGCGCTGGTGCCCGCCGGAGACACCATGCTGCGAGTGGCCTCCATCTATCTGCCCAACGGCAATCCGGCCCCCGGTCCCAAATACGATTACAAGCTCGACTTCATGGCGAAGCTGCACACCCATGCACAGGCGCTGCTGGCCCATGAGGAACCGCTGGTGCTCGCCGGCGACTACAATGTCATTCCGAAGGCGGAGGATGTGCACGATGCCGACGCCTGGGCGGACGATGCCCTGTTCCTGCCGGAGACGCGGCTTGCATTCCAGTCGATCGGCAATCTCGGCCTGACCGACGCATTCCGCGCCTGCCACACTACCCCGCACCGCTATTCCTTCTGGGACTATCAGGGCGGCGCCTGGCAGAAGGATCACGGTATCCGCATCGACCACCTGATGCTGAGCGCCCAGGCCGCCGACCGCCTGTCCGCCTGCGACATCGACAAACATGTGCGCGAGTGGGAAAAGCCGTCCGATCACGTGCCCGTCTGGGCGGAACTGGATTTCGGTCCCGCGTGACCCTGTTGGCTCAGCTACCTGCCTATTTCAACGGCTTGCGGGAGCGCTGAAACGCAGGCCCCATGGGCATGAGCCGCACGCCGCTGCGCAGGCGCTTGTAGGGCAGCTCTTCATGGTTGGCCGGGTTCGGCCCCGGGCTCGCGACCACCAGCACGTCGCGCGCGATCGCCTGAAAGTCTGCTCTGAAATGCACGGAGCTCTTGAGCGCTACGATGTTCTCTTTCTCCGGCGCGATGCCGAAGGCGCGGAACATTGCCCGGTCAGCCGTTTGGACTTTCCGGCTCGCCACCACGATGCGCACGTCATTGATGCGCAGCAGGACCGAGCGGCCGAGAGACAGCCGCGCGCCGCGATAGAATGCGCCCGGTGCATCGATCTCGCCGTCATGCAGCCTGAGTACTTCGAACACGCCCTTGACCGGGCTTTCAGACGCCCCGCCGGTCCACGCGCCGAGGGTCAATGCCACATGGCCGCCCTCCCCGGCATCCCAGGCCGCAGCCACGGACGCAGGATCAAACATGACCCCGCATACAGCGCTTTCAGCTCCGGTAATCAGTGAACGGAGCAAACCGACCGTGTCGCCGTTGCCGCCCGCGCCGGGATTGTCCTGCGTGTCCGCAAGGATCAGCGGGCCCTGCCGCCGGTCTCCGGCACTCGCGGCCTCGCCATAGGCAACGGCCTCTTCCGGTGCCCACAGCTTCTGCCGGAACCCGCGCTCGAACTCGCGGAACGTTTCCGCCAGCCGCGTCACGGCTTCGTCGGCGGCTTCCTGCGTATCCGCATAGGCAAAGACGGCCGGTCCGCATTCCGCGATGTCCGCGGGCGGAAAACCCATGGTGGCGGAAGCGGACAGGATAGGGGTTTCCTGCGCGTCGTCCGGCCCCTGCTTCAAAGCTTCAAGCGCCGCCACATCAGCGTAGATAAGCCCCGCCGGGTCCAGCATCGTGCACTGCGCCGTAAGCGGCACTAGGAAATTCAGCTTGCGGAAGGCTTTGGCCGGCCGTGCCGATGACCGGATGATCTGATCGGTGATGCGGGCCGCGCGTGCGCCTGTCTCCGCCATGTCCACATGCGGATAGGTACGGTAGGCCACGAGGATGTCGGCATTGCGCATCATCTTCGCAGTCACGTTGGCATGCAGATCAAGCGACGCGATGATCGGCACCTGACCGCGCACCACGTTCCGCACCCATTCCAGCAGGTCGCCTTCTCCGTCCTCCTGGTCTTCGGTCACCATGGCTCCGTGCAGGTCGAGATAGATGGCGTCCAGCGGCCCGTCGCGCAGCGCGCGTTCCAGTTCCTCGATCAGCATGCCGCCGATATGGCCGAACGCGCTGCTCGTGACATGGGCCGACGGGGTGGCCGATGCCCAGACGAGCGGCACCGGCGTCATGCCCGATTTGCGGGCCTGGGCAAGAAACCCGGCAATGGGGATGTTCATCGAGGCGCTGCCGTCATCCGACGGCGCGAAAGTCGTCAGCAGACCGTCGCCACCCTGCAGCGCCGGCCACGCGTCCGGCTGCAGAAACGCGTCCAGGTCCGCCTTCTGGGAAGCGAAGGTGTTCGTCTCGTGCTGGAAGCCTCCGACCGCGACGCGCATTCTGTTTGTCCCCAACTGCCGACAGGAGCCAGTGCCCCACCGTCAAAGCTAGCTTAGGACCGTGACCCCTCCCATGGCTACAGACAAACAAGGTAAAAGATGGGCAGCGCACATGACCCGCCGCCCTGCCCGATACCTTGCCTGCACCCCGCCCCGCAGTGACTGTTGGTCATCCCCGCCAGCGTGCCGAACCAGCGGGCCGTAAACACCCGGCTATAAGTACCGAGAAGGAAACAGGAAAATTGATCAAGCTCGTCTTCTGCCTCCACCGGCTGCCCCATCTCAGCACCGAGGCTTTCCGTGACTATTGGTGGACCAGCCACGCGCCGCTGGTGAAGCAGCACGCCCCCGCCCTGCGCATCGCGCGCTATGTCCAGTCCCACGGTCTGGAGCATGAGTTCGACGCCGCCATGCAGGCCTCGCGCGACGCCCAGCCGCGCTATGACGGATTTGCAGAGCTGTGGTGGGCCAGCGAGGACGATCTGCGAGCCGCCATGAGCGAACCGGACGCGCTGGCAGCTGGCAAGGCCCTGCTGGAAGATGAACGCAAGTTCATCGACCTCAAGCGATCCTCCCTCACCTTTGTGCGGGAACGCCCGGTGGTGGAATGACGGCATAGCTGCCGGGCAAGGCAGCCCTAGAGAATTTCGTCCTCGTCAAACAGTGGGTCACCCTCGAAGGATTCCTCGAGCGTGTCGAGATCCGCGCGGGCTGCCGCGGCGCGGGGCACGGAGGCGATATGCACCAGCGCGTCGCCCTCGTTGACGATCGGCAGGTTGCTGCGCCCGATGATCAGCCCCGTATGCGGTGAGAGAATGTCGGTGTCCCGCTCCCCGAACGGGTCGGACACAACACCCAGCAGCGCCCCCTTCTTCACGAACTGGCCAATGGTGCAATGCGTCCGCACGACACCGCCCTCGGCGGCACGCACCCAGAATGTCCGCGTGGCGACAGCAGCCTGCGGCGCGGGCTTGTGTGCCGCGGCACTGCTCTTGCGGGCCGTGATCATGCCCAATTCCCGCAGCACATTGAGCACGCCCTTGACGCCGATCCGGATTGCCGTCTCGTCAAAGCGCAGGCCCTCGCCCGCCTCGAACACCATGACCGGGATATTACGCTCAGACGCCGCCTCGCGCAGTGAGCCGTCGCGCAAATTGGAATTGACGATCACCGGCGGCGCAAAGGCGCGCCCCAGCGCCAGCGCGCGCTTGTTGCTCGTATCCACCCGGATTTGCGGCAGGTTGATCCGGTTGACCGCCGCTGAATGCAAATCGATCCCCACGTCGCTGCGGGCCAGAACCTCATTGGTGAACAGATGCGCAAGCCGGGCGGCCAGCGATCCGCCCGCACTTCCGGGAAACGACCGGTTGAGATCGCGCCGGTCCGGCAGGTAGCGGCTGTGATTGATGAATCCGAACGTGTTGACGATGGGGATCAGCAGCAGCGTACCGGCCATCCGCCGCAGCGCCGACGCACGGATCAGCCGCCGGACGATCTCCACGCCGATGATCTCGTCGCCATGGATCGCTGCCGACACGAAGACGGTCGGCCCTTCACGGCGGCCATGGATCACCTGCAGCGACAGGCTCGCCGGCGTATGGTCCGACATCATGCTGAGCGGCAGATCCACCACCTGCCGCGTTCCCGGCGCGATGAGTTTGCCGCCGATATCCAGCGGGGCGCGCGCCGGTTGCTTCCTAGTCACGCTTCGGGACGCTCCGCTTCTTTGGTGTCTTGGTGTGCGTTTTGCCTGGCTGGGCATTTTTTTCGATGAACTGAATGATCTGACCGGCAACGTCTACGCCGGTAGCTGTTTCAATTCCCTGAAGGCCAGGCGAGGAGTTGACCTCCATCACCACAGGGCCTTCATTGGACCGCAGCATGTCGACACCGCATACATTGAGGCCCATGGCCTTCGCCGCCTTGATCGCCGTGGCCCGCTCCTTCGGTGAGATCTTCACCACGCTGGCGGTGCCGCCCCGGTGAAGGTTGGAGCGGAAATCGCCCTCTTTGCCCTTGCGCAGCATGGCGGCTACCACCTTGTTGCCGACCACGAAGCACCGCAGGTCTTCGCCATTGGCCTCCTTGACGAATTGTTGCACCAGGATATTGGTCCGCACACCGCCGAATGCCTGGATGATGCTCTCCGCCGCCTTGGTGGTTTCGCCCAGCACCACCCCGATCCCCTGCGTGCCCTCCAGCAGCTTGATCACCACCGGTGCGCCGCCGGCGAGTTTCAGGATCTCGGTTGCTTCCGACGTCCGGTGCGCAAAGACGGTGTTGGGCAACCCCACCCCGTCGCGCTGCAGCAGCTGCAGGCTGCGCAGCTTGTCCCGTGCGCGGGTAATGGCCACGCTTTCATTCAGCGGATACACGCCCATCATCTCGAACTGGCGCAGCACGGCGGTCCCGAAAAACGTTACTGACGCGCCGATACGCGGAATGACCGCGTCATAGCCCTTCAGCGATATCCCGTCATAGTGGATTTCCGGGTCACTCGACGCGATGTCGATGTAGCAGCGCAGATGATTGATGACGTCGATCTCGTGCCCCCGTTCCTGGGCTGCCTCCACCAGGCGCTGATGGGAATAGAGGTCGGCGTTCCGGCACAGAAGAGCGATCTTCATGCGATTGAGACTTTCACTCGGAGGGTAAGGCGGCCATCTGTTCGGCCGCGCTGTCGGTTTGGGGTGATCCGGCGAGGAAGGACCGTCCCGGATCAATCAGGAAATGTGTGCGAAGCAATTCGCGCCCCAGCAGCATGCGGAAACCAAGCTGATCCCTGTCTGCCAGCGTGACTTCTGCCAGCACTTCGTGGGCGCCCAGAATAATCGGTGTACGGATGACATAGCGCATCTGCTGCTCCCCGTTCGAGCTGCGCACCCGGCGGCGGTCATGCACCGGTGCCACGCACTCGATTTCGGGCGTCTTCCGCCGCTGCACGGGGTGGAGCCTGAACGACACATGCGGCACCCCGCTGTCGGTCAGCGCTCTGATCTTGAAAGCGTGGATCGCACTGGTGCGCGCGCCGGTGTCAATCTTGGCCTTGATCTGATCAACGCCAAGCTGCGGCAGCCCGACCCATTCCCGCCAGCCGATAAGGGGCTTGCGGGACACGAATTTGGGCAATGCAGTACTGGGCCGCTTGGTGGAGGCCATGGGGCTGCTCACGGAGGGATTTGATCTGATCCCTCTCTACCACGCCTTGCGCCGGATCAGGCGCGTTTTTTGCGCGCTACTTCTTCGGGTGTTCTAGCCGGAATGCCTCGGCGATCCGCACACCGGCATCCCGCTGTGCCGGTGAGATCTGCTGCTCGCGCAGCTCCAGAAGCTTGTCGACGCCGGGACGCGTCTCGTCCGTCGCCGCCTGCCGCGCCAGCAGCAGGAAACCATAGGCTTTCGCCTTGTCCTGCGGCAGCGGATCACCATCCCAGTAAAGCCCGGCCAGGTGAATGAGCGCCGGCGTGTAATACTTCTCAGCGGCAAGCTCATACCAGCGAATGCCTTCGAACCGGTTCCGCTCCGCGCCGACACCGTGATAGTGCATCTCGCCGATCTTCATCTGGGCTTCGGCGTGTTGCTTCAGCGCGGCCTTCTCATACCAGGCCAGCGCCAGGTTGGCGTCCTTCTCAAGGTCCGCATCGGGAAAGCCCGCGCGGTAGAAATCCGCAAGCTCCACCTGCGCCTGGATGTGGTTACCCTCGGCCGCCTTCTGCATGTAGTAGACGATGTTTCCCGGATTGCGGGCCACGCCCTTGCCGCCCTCATACATCTTGGCGGCGAGATAGGCCGCCGTCGCATCGCCCTCTTCCGCGCCCTTCACCCAGGCAGCGGTTGCGCCGGCAACATCGCCGGAGCTGTAGAGCTCGATGCCGTCCTGCAGCGGTGCGGCAGAGGCTGCCGCCGGGAGGCCCGCAAGGGCCAGACCCGCCAGCAGCGTCAAAACGGTCTTAGATGTCCGCATAAACATGCGTTTCTTCCTTTGCGCCCGGATGGGTCAGCGCGCCATAGCGGGCCGGACCGACGAGCTGAGTGTATTTCCACAATGTGCCGGAATTGTAATCCGTCTTGCGCGGCTGCCATTTGGCACGCCGCTGTTCCAGAACATCTGCGGAGACATCCAGTTCCAGCGTGCCCTTCTCGGCATCGATGGTGATGATGTCGCCATCCTCGATCAGGCCGATCGGCCCGCCTTCAGCCGCTTCCGGGCCCACATGGCCGATGCAGAAACCGCGCGTCGCGCCCGAGAAACGCCCATCGGTGATCAGTGCCACCTTGTCGCCCATCCCCTGGCCATACAGCGCCGAGGTGGTGGAAAGCATCTCGCGCATGCCCGGGCCGCCCTTCGGGCCCTCGTAGCGGATCACCAGCACTTCACCTTCTTCGTACTGACGGTTCTCCACCGCCTCGAAGGCGTCTTCCTCGCAGTCAAAGCAGCGGGCCGGGCCGGAGAACTGGAGCTTCTCAAGGCCCGCCACCTTCACGATGGCCCCGTCCGGTGCCAGCGAGCCCTGAAGGCCCACAACGCCGCCCGTCGGCGTGATCGGGTTGGACACCGGATAGATCACCTTCTGCTCCGGGTTCCACTCGATTTCCTCGAGGTTCTCGGCCAGCGTCTTGCCGGTCACGGTGATGCAGTCGCCATGCAGGAAACCGCCTTCGAGAAGCGTCTTCAGCAGCATTGGCACGCCGCCGGCTTCATACATGTCCTTGGCCACGTAATTGCCGCCCGGCTTGAGGTCCGCCACATAGGGCGTCTTCTTGAAGATCTCGGCGACTTCCATCAGGTCGAAGTCGATACCCGCCTCAGCAGCCATGGCCGGCAGGTGCAGACCCGCGTTTGTGGAGCCGCCCGAAGCCGCAACCACGGTTGCCGCATTCTCGAACGCCTTACGCGTGCAGATGTCGCGCGGGCGCAGACCCGTCTTGATCAGCTCCATCACTGCGCGGCCTGAGGCCTCCGCATAGGCGTCACGGCTCTCATAGGGAGCCGGCGCGCCTGCGGAGTTCGGCAGGGCAAGGCCGATGGCTTCGGACACGCAGGCCATCGTGTTGGCCGTGAACTGTCCGCCGCAGGCACCCGCGCTCGGGCACGCCACGCATTCAAGCTCATGCAGGTCATCATCCGACATGTTGCCGGCGGAGTGCTGGCCAACGCCTTCAAACACGTCCAGCACGGTCACATCCTTGCCCTTGAACTGGCCCGGCATGATCGAGCCGCCATACATGAAGACACTCGGCACATTGAGGCGCAGCATCGACATCATCATGCCGGGCAGGCTCTTGTCGCAGCCTGCAAGGCCCACCAGCGCGTCATAGCAATGGCCGCGCATGGTGAGTTCGACCGAGTCCGCGATCACGTCACGGCTCACCAGCGACGACTTCATGCCCTGGTGACCCATGGCGATGCCGTCCGTCACCGTGATGGTGCAGAACTCGCGCGGCGTCCCGGCAGCGTCCTTCACGCCCCGCTTCACCGACTGTGCCTGGCGCTGCAGCGCGATGTTGCACGGTGCCGCCTCGTTCCAGCAGGTGGCCACGCCCACAAACGGCTGGTCAATCTCTTCCTGGGAGAGGCCCATCGCATAGTAGTAGGAGCGATGCGGCGCGCGCTGGGGGCCGACCGTCACGTGACGGCTGGGAAGCTTCGACTTGTCAAAGGTGTTGGCGCTCATTGGAAGAACTCTCCAGGGGTTATGTCGTTTGGCGCGGAGTGTAGGCGCTTGGGGAAGGCTTATCCACCGCGGGAGCCGGTCACGGCCTTGCGGCCAAATGCCCTGCGCTCCCGGATGGCGTTTGGGATGGATCAGGGAATGTCCGCCTGGGCCAGGCTGCCGATCATGGCGAGATAGGCCGTGGTGAAGGCTGCCTGGTCGAGAGCGGCGTGCTCCGTGTTCCAGGTCGCCGTCACACACCATGCCGACCCGGTCTCGTCCACCAGGTGGGTCGTCATGTTGAAAGCCCCGAAATTGGACCCGCCCTTATAGGCTACCTGTTCCCAGTCATCCGGGTTGGCGACACCGGGATTGACCTGCATGGCAGGCTGGGCCGCCACTTTGTCGATCAGCCCGCAGAGGTCGCGCGCGGATACATGCCAGCCGATTTCCGGCGACGGGCTGTCATCCAGCGCATCAATCGGCGGCAGCGGGGCGTCCGCGAGTTCGGCCAGCACCGCCCGCCGATCGGCAGGTTCCGATGCACGGTAGCGCGCCCGCATATTGTTCACATCCGCCTTGAGCTTGAAGAACTCCGCCGTGGTCAGCACCGGGGCGCTTGGCAGGTAGGCTTCCACAGCCTCACGGCCCAGAATGTCGATCAGCGCGTCCGTCGCCGTATTGTCGGAAATCGAGATCATTAGCGTGGCCAGCGTACCGAGCGTCACCGGCGTCTCTTCCGGCCATTCCTGCAGGATGCCGCTGGGCAGCGACCGCCAGGACGGCTTGAGAGCCACAACGTCGGCCCAGTTACGCGTGCCCTCGTCCACGCTGTCGCTCAGGGCGCGCAGCACGGCCATCTTGAACGCGGACCCCGCATCCAGTGCCGCATCCGGTGCCAGCGCCACCTGGTCCTGGCCATCCCGCGTCACCAGCACGGCAACCTGCCCGCCCCCGCTGCGTTCCAGCCGCACAAAGCCACCCAGCGCCTCCTGCGGCGTCAGGCCCGCCGCTGTCGGCTGGCGGAAGAACAGGAAGGTAACAAGACCATTGTCGTCCAGCTTGATCTCAGCCGGCACGCGGCCGCGCTCGAGAAACACCGTATAGGTGTTCGGCCCTTCCTTCTGCACGCCGCGGAACCCGCCCAGCGTGCCCTTCAGCCCACGGACAATGGCCACCACCTCTTCCACATTGGCGCGGTTGAGCAGCGACGGCGAAAACAGGCTCCGCTCGATGGTCTCAGCCTGGAAGATGGTTTCCAGCACATCTTCCTCGGCAGCCCATGCGGGAAGCACGACAAGCAGCGCGGCAACCAGCGCGGATGCAAAAGTGCGGATCATCTGATTACGCAGCTCCCTCGAGACGGCCAAGCGCATCAGCCAGCTTGGCGCGGGTCTGTTCCGCATCCGCCTTGCGCTCGCGCTGTTCGGCAATCACGTCTTCCGGTGCCTTGGACAGGAATTTCTCATTGCCCAGCTTGCCGTCGATCTTCTTGATCTCGCCGTCGATCTTCTTGATCTCCTTGGCCAGCCGTGCCCGCTCCGCGTCTAGGTCGATGACGTCCGCAAGCGGCAGGAACAGGGTTGCCTCGTCCACGACGGACTGGATCGACCCTGCCGGGGCATCGTCACCGGCGGAGATGCTCTCCAGCCGCGCCAGCCGCTCGATCATCTCCTTGTTCCGCGTCATGCGGTCGATGGTGATGTCGGAGGCGCCGCGCAGCACCAGCGGGATCTTGGCACCCGCCGGCACATTCATCTGGGCACGGACGGACCGGACCTCGGACACAAGCCGGATAAGCCAGTCAATCTCCGCGTCAGCCTCGGTGTTCCCCAGGTCAACCGGATAGTTCGGCCATGGCGCCGTCACCAGCATGGTGTCCCGTGCCGGGCCTTCCACGCCGGTCTGCCACAACTCCTCGGTAAGGAACGGCATCATCGGGTGCAGAAGCAGTAGGATCTGGTCAAGCGCCCAGGCAGCGGTCGCGCGGGTCTCGGCCTTCGCCTCCTCGTCGCTGCCATTCAGCACCGGCTTGATGAGTTCCAAATACCAGTCGCAGAAGACATCCCACACAAAGTGATAGACCGCCGCGGCCGCTTCATTGAAGCGATAGCCTTCCAGCGCCTCGGTCACCTTGGCGGCCGTCCGCCGCGTCTCTCCGGCGATCCACAAGTTAGGCGTGCCGCTGACAGAATTTATGTCAAACCCGTCCACCCGCGCGCATTCGTTCATCTGGCAGAAGCGCGCAGCGTTCCACAGCTTGGTGCCGAAATTCCGATAGCCCTCGACACGTGAGGTCGCGAGCTTGATGTCCCGCCCCTGCGCCGCCATCGCCGTCAGCGTGAAGCGCAGCGCGTCCGCGCCATAGCTGTCGATCAGCTCCAGCGGGTCGATCACATTACCCTTCGATTTCGACATCTTCGCGCCCTTCTCGTCCCGGACGAGCGCGTGGATATAGACATCGCGGAACGGCACTTCCTTCATGAAGTGCAGGCCGAACATCATCATCCGGGCCACCCAGAAGAAGATGATGTCAAAGCCGGTGACCAGCACATCGGTCTTGTAATAGCGCTGCACTTCTGGCGTATCGTCCGGCCAGCCCAGCGTCGAGAACGGCCAAAGGCCTGAAGAGAACCAGGTGTCGAGAACATCCTCGTCCTGGGTCAGGTCTTCGTCCTTGCCGTAGTGTTTCTGGGCGAGCGCCTTTGCTTCAGCTTCGTCATGGGCAACGAACACTTGGCCGTCCGGCCCGTACCACGCCGGGATGCGATGCCCCCACCACAGCTGGCGCGAAATGCACCACGGCTGGATGTTCCGCATCCACTCATAATAGGTCTTTTCCCAGTTGCGCGGGACGAAGACGGTTTCACCGCGCTCAACCGCCTCAAGCGCAGGCTTGGCGAGCGTCTTGGCATCCACATACCACTGGTCGGTGAGGAACGGCTCGATCACGTCATTCGACCGGTCCCCATACGGCACGGCGATCTTGCGGTCCTCAATCTCGTTGAGAAGCCCGCGCGCCTCCATGGCCGCCACAAGCGCCTTGCGGACCTCGAACCGATCCTTGCCGTGGAACGCGGCAATGGCAGCCGCCGCCTCGTCGCTGCCGGCCATGAAGTCCTCATTGCCGTCGAGCGCAATCAGGCCGCGCGTATCCATCACATTGATCATCGGCAGGTCGTGCCGCTTGCCGACTTCAAAGTCGTTGAAGTCATGCGCCGGCGTGATCTTCACAGCGCCGGAACCCTGCGTCGGGTCCGCATGCTCATCCGCAACAATCGGAATGCGCCGTCCCACCAGCGGCAGGATGATGTGCTTGCCGATCAGCCCCTTGTACCGCTCATCATCGCCGTTCACGGCAACGGCCGTATCACCCAGCATCGTTTCAGGCCGCGTCGTCGCAACAATGATGTAGTCGCGCGTCTCATAGGCGGTCGGCGTGCCGTCCTCGTCATGCTCGACGGGGAAGTCGTATGTCACGCCGTCGGCCAACGGATAGCGGAAGTGCCAGAAATGGCCGTTGACGTCCGTCGGCACCACCTCAAGGTCGGAGATCGCGGTCTCAAGCGTCGGGTCCCAATTGACCAGCCGCTTGTCCTTGTAGATCAGCCCCTCATTGTAGAGCTGAACGAACACCTTGAGCACGGCCTTGGACAGGCCCTCATCCATGGTGAAGCGCTCGCGCGACCAATCGCACGACGCGCCAAGCCGCCGCAGCTGGTTGATGATCGTGCCGCCGCTCTCGCCCTTCCACTCCCACACGCGCTCGATGAAAGCCTCGCGGCCCATGTCGCGGCGGCCCTGGTTGCCTTCCTCGGCCAGCTGCCGCTCGACCACCATCTGCGTCGCAATGCCCGCATGGTCGGTTCCCGGCTGCCACAGCACGTCCTTGCCGCGCATGCGCTCGAAGCGGATCAGGATGTCCTGCAGCGTGTTGTTGAGCGCGTGGCCCATATGCAGCGAGCCCGTCACGTTCGGTGGCGGAATCACGATCGAGTAGGGCTTGGCCCCTGCTGCCACCCGCGCGGGGTCTCCGGCCTTGAACGCGCCGGTCTCTTCCCATTCGGCATAGATGCGCGGTTCAACCGATTGGGGCTGGAAAGTCTTGTCTAGCATGATGTGTCAGCAGTGCTTTGGGGCCGTTGGCAGCGGATGGTGTGAGTGCAGGGCCGGAAACAGAAAAGCCGGTCCCTGCCCCGATGCGCCAAGGCATCGGAAGTGGGAACCGGCTGGTTTTAACGTAAAGCGCCCCGATGGCAATATCAGGGCTGGATGACGCCTTTACCGCCGGCGATGGCGGGATACGCGCTCCAGTTCTTCGGCTACTGCTGCTTCGACGATGGTCGGCAGATTTTCATCAAGCCAGGCCTTCATCATCGGGCGCAGCAGGTCCTGCACGAGATCTTCAAGCGTGCGGGATTCGCCGTCGCGAGAGGTGCGCATGTTGTCGGTCAGGCGGTCAAACGCTGCCGCCGCCGCAGCCGTGGCCTCGGTCGACATAAGGCCGCTGCCGCTGTCCTGAGCGATCGGAGCCGCAGGCGCCATGGGCTCAGGCTCGGGCGCCGCCATCACCGGCTCCGGTTCCGGCTCGAAAGCGGGCTCCGGTTCGGGTTCGGGTTCAGGCTCGGCCATCACTTCCGGCTCGGGCTCAGGCTCGGGTTCCGGCTCAGGCTCCGGTTCGCTTTCCTGGACGCGATCAATTGCCATGATGTCGCTGTCCTCGCCCGTGTCGAACGGGTCAGCCTCATCCATCGGCTCGGATTCCGCTGCAGGAGCTGCAGGTTCCGCCGGCGCCGCGTCCATTTCCATGGCGGGCGCGGCCTCTGCCTCGGGCTCTTCCTCGGCAATGTCGGTCAGTTCGAGCACGTCATCATCGTCGTCGGAAGCAGCCTCTTCGGCCATCGCCTCCTCAGCCATGCCGGCGTCGTCGGCAGCCTCGGCCTCTTCGGCAGGGGCCTCAGCCTTTGCGGCACCCTCTTCCTCGCCATCCTCGGAGATGATCCGGCGGATGGAGGCAAGGATTTCCTCCATGGACGGTTCTTGCTGGGTGCTCTGTTCGCTCATGTCCTAACTCACCGCATTCCGCGCCAGGCGCTTTGTCTCGAGGCGCCGCGAGGGCACCATGTCTCAAAAACGGTCGCGAGCCTAACCTAGCCGCATGGCCATTAAAAGGCAGACGCGCTCAGATGATTTTTTCAGATCCAGTTTAGGGCCGGAAGGTTAACCGCAGGCTAGTATCAATCAAAAAACGGCGGAAAGTCATCGCTTCCCGCCGTTTTTGAATGTCTAGAGCTGCGAGGCCGCATCCGTACCGGATTCCGGCGCGATTTCGTCCGGATCATCCTCAATCCCAAAGCCGAACCACTTGCCGCTCACGTCGTCGTAATTGACCGTGGGCTCGTAGCGCTCGACCGGCAGGCCAAGATACTCCGCATTGAGACGACCGACCGCCGACAGAAGCTGATAGGCAGCCACATAGGCGTTGCGCTCCGATGTCACGAGCGCCACCCGGGAATCGAGCAGTTCCTGCTCGGCGTCCAGCACGTCCAGCGTGGTGCGCGAGCCGACCTGTGCCTCTTGCTGCACGCCGTCCAGCGCGATCTCGTTGGCCCGGACCTGTTCGCGGTCCGAAGTGATCTGCGCATTGGCGGCCCGGTATGCCTCCCAGGCGCTGGCCACGCCCTCTTCCACCTGCCGCAGCGCCTCACGGATCTGCAGGCGGGACTGGCTGTTGAGCTGCTTGGCCTGGCGCACCTGGCTGTAAACCGCACCGGACTGGTAGAGCGGAATGGTCAGCCTGCCTGTCACCGTCGCACTTTCGGAATTGCGGACCGTTGAACTGGGATTGTCCGCATAGGTGTAATCGCCTTCCACGGTCAGGGTCGGCAGCAGCGCCCCCTTCGCCTGACTGATCGCGTGGCGGCTGGCTTCTTCGGCAAAGCGCGCTGCCTGAAGGGCCGGATTGTTGGTGACCGCAATACCAAGGGCCTCGTTCTCAGTGCCCGGCAGCGGCGGCAGGGCCGGCGAGGCGTCCAGCGTCCCCGGTGCCATGCCGACAATGCGCTCATAGGCAGCCCGGGAATTGGTCAGCGCGGCCTCGGCGGAAATCAGCGCCGACTGCGAGCGGCTCAGGCGGGCTTCTGACTGCGCGACGTCGGTGCGGGTGATCTCGCCCACGTCGAAGCGGTCCTGAGAGGCTTCAAGCTGACGCTGAAGCACAGTCACGTTGTTCCGGTTGAGCTCGACGGTCGCCGCATCCCGCAGCACGTCCATATAGGCCGTGACGGCGGCCAGCAGCACTTCCTGCTCGGTGCCGGAAAGCTGGGCCCGGCCGGCCGCGACCTGTGCCTTGGCCTGGCGCGTCTCAGCCACGGTCCGGCCGCCACGGAACAGGTTCTGGCGCACGCTCACCGTGCCTGAATTGCTCACCCGGTCGTCGCGCGAGCTCGTGAGGTTGGCAAAGCCCGCCCCCGACCGCAATTCGTTGTCAGACTGGGAAAACTGCGAGGTGCCCGTGACGCTGGCACTCGGCCGCCAGTTGCTCAGTGCCTGGGCGACATTTTCGTCCGTCGCGCGCAGTTCAGCGCGGGCGGCCTGCAGCGTCGGGTTGCTGCCATAGGTCGCCACCAGGGCGTCCTGCAGGTTTTCGGCCCATGCGGGGGTAATGCCGGTGAGACTCCCGGCGGCAAGCGCACCGGCCAGAACCAGTGCGCTGGCCCGGGCACGCAGATGTGTCTTCAGAAAATACGCAGAAGCTTTAGCCAAAATATCCCCCGAACAGCCGAATTGGCCTGTCACGATTATCTCGGACCTATATAGGGTCCCGCACCGGGCCTGTTCAATATTTACCAAGGCCCAAGTGGACAATAGTCAGGTTGCGGACGGGTAAATACCGCATGCTTGATTACACGCCAATGCACGCGCCCGGGCAGATTTTCGCCCAAAGCCGCGACATTTCTGTGTTCACCCTGCCGATTCAACGCAGGGATCAGCCAAATCCGTTGCTTAAAAGACGAAACCCTGGGGCTTTTCGAAGCCCGGCACCGGCGCCACCGCGGCGCTGAACTCTGCGCGGGCACTTGCCTCGCTGCCTGACCGCTCGACGATATGCGCCTTGCCTGCAAGCCCGTGTCCCAGGACACAGACCAGACGGCCGCCATCCTTCAGCTGATCCTTGAGGGCTGCGGGGATTTCCGGCACGGCGCCTTCGATGATGATCACGTCAAAGGGCGCCTGCTCGGGGCAGCCGGCTTCAAGCGCACCTTCGATCACCGCCACATTGTCGGCAGAGACGTCAGAAAGATTCTGGCCAGCCGCCGCCGCCAGGGCCGCATCGCATTCAAGCGCCACCACGGTCTCCGCCAGCTTCGACACGACAGCCGGGCCATACCCCAGCCCGGCGCCCACATGGAGTACCAGCGAGTCGGAGCGGATGTCGGCCATCTGCAGCAGCCGGGCAAAGACCCGCGGCTCCATCAAATAGCGCTTGGCACCCTCGTCGGACGTATGGATCAGCATGTCCTCGTCCTGGTAGGCCACCGACCGCTTGCCCGCCGGCACGAACTTCTCCCGCGGCGTCTGCATCATCGCTGCCTGAACCGCCTTGTCCGTCACGTCATTGGTGCGGATCTGGCTCTCGAGCATGTTGTAGCGCGCGGTTTCGAAATCGAGCATGGGGGCAGCCTGCGGGGTGATGGATCCAGGGGACGCGCCGAAAAGCGCCAAATCATGTTCTGCGCCTTATAGTCTTGGCATTCCGGGCTGACAATGGCGCTTCACACCCCACCGGCCGAGGTGCCGGGAGCAGTGTCCTGGCGCCCGCCACTGCTTGAGCCGCGCATCGCCTGCGTTTTGCCGATTGTTTGCGCGCACAAGCTCTGCTATAGCCCGCCCCCTTGGATGGCGCTGACGGGCTCTGCCCGCCCCATCCGAACAGAGGCCACGTGGCGGAGTGGTTACGCACCGGACTGCAAATCCGTTTACCCCGGTTCGATTCCGGGCGTGGCCTCCACTCTCTTCCTTCTCAGAATTTCGTCGCAGAAATGATCGCCGGATCAGCGTGCGCTAGCGCTCTCCCGCTTCGGCCCCGTTCTGCCGTGCAGCCGCTTCCGCCTGCTGCTGACGCCTGCGGCCAAGCCAGACCTCGAAGCGCCGCCTGATCCGGCGGATGCGCCAGGAATCTACCGACAGCACCAGCAGGCCGAGCGGAATCATCCAGAACCCGAGCACCGGCAGAAACCCCAGCATGCCGCCAAACACCAGCAGCACCCCAAGCGTGATCCGCACGGGTTTCGATCCGGGAAGCGGATAGGTCTTTCGGCCAAGCTTGATTCGCGCCATCGGGTGTTCGGTCCGGAGTTCAGTGAGGGTGCCCGCCCCAATGCGAGGGCTAGCGGGCATGATGGGCGGGAATGTGGCCCTTCATCCGGCTGCTGTTAACCCAATCGAGACAGGTTTTCTCACATTCTTGGCAAATCGGGCTTTGCAAGGCGGTCAGTGCTTTGCTATACGCCTGCCTCTCGCAGAGACGCGGCGGCCACGGCCAAGGCGCTTGTGAGTGTTCCCCGGTAGCTCAGTTGGTAGAGCAAGCGGCTGTTAACCGCTGGGTCGCTGGTTCGAGTCCGGCCCGGGGAGCCACCCTCCTTCTTCTCGACAAATCACCGAAAAGACTCAGGCAGCGTGTCTCACGCGGGCCGGCCCGAAACATGCGCATCGTCAAACGACCTTGTGGTCGATCAGCGTCTGCGCTCCATCAAGAATGCTCTCGCGCGCCGGGCGGAACGTGACCCCAAGCACCCGCTGCGCCTTCTCGTTTGAAACCAGTCGCTGCTTGTCCAGTTCCGGCAGGATCTGTTTCAGCGGCGGGTTCACCATCGCCAGGAAGCGCACGAGGAAGCTCGGCATCTTCCGTGTAGGGAGCTTCTTGCGATAGGCGGGGAAGGCATCGCGCAACACATCGGCTATGTCGCCGAACCACATATATTCATTGGCAGCGATAAACCGCTCCCCGGCCGCGTCGGGATTTTCCATGGCCGCCACATGCGCTGCCGCCACGTCCCGCACATCGACAATGGGAAAGCCCAGCCGTGGCGTCGCCGGAAGCTTGCCGCCCAGAAGCTGCGTCAGCAGTTCCACCGAAGCGGAGAAATCCCCGCTCAAAACCGGCCCGAGCACAGCACCGGGGTTCACCGTGGCAAGTTCAAGCCCCTGCCCGTCTCCGTTGACGTAATCCCACGCAGCCTTCTCCGCGATCGTCTTGGAGCGGGTATAGGCCGTGTTGTCAGCCAGATAGTCCGGGTTCGACCAGTCGGCTTCCGTCAGCAGTTTTGGCAGGCGCCGGTATCCATAGGCCACGGCCGCAACGGATGACGTCAGCACCACGCGCCGCACGCCTGCCTTCTTTGAGGCGCGCAGCACGCGCAGCGCGCCGTCTCGTGCCGGGACGATCAGTTCGTCCGGGTTTTTCGGCAGCTCCGGCGGAATGGGCGACGCCACATGCTGGACGAAGTCGCAGCCGGCAACCGCGTCATCCCAGCCGTCATCGGACGACAGATTGGCAGCGAACAGCTCGATGTCATTGGCGGCGGGATCGTGCGCAGCCAGCAGGGCCTTGAGCGCCGGCGCCTTGTCCAGCGAGCGGATGGTGCCCCGCACCCTGTAGCCCTTGGCGAGCAGCTGCAGGATGATGTGCTGGGCAATGTAACCGGATGCCCCGGTGACGAGGACAGTGACAGGTGCTTCGGACATGGCGGATCTCCCCTTGCCTTTCCATGATGGCAAGTAGATAGGACCGCGCCCGGCACCGCCAAGCAAAAAATGACCGAAGGTCATAAAAAGTGGTCACGCGGCTTTGTATTGCCCGGTCGGCCCACCCTCGGGTGCATTCCCGTGAGGGCTGGCCTATGGTCTTGCCCATGATGACTCACGCCCGCCTTGCCGCCGCCGCCACGATAGTTACCCTCTTCCTGTCCGCGCTTGCCGGCCCGGTGCCGGTCCGGGCAGACACAGCCGCAAGCAATGCTGTCTGCCCTCTCGACCGCCCGGTGGTGCTGGCAGGTCTTGATTGGGACTCCGCCCGTTTCCACAACGCCGTCGCCGCCCGCATCCTTCAAGATGCCTATGGCTGCGACACCACGCCAATTGCCGGCGCAACCATCCCGCTCACCAATGGCCTCGCGCGCGGTGACGTGGACATCATGATGGAGGTCTGGCGCAACAGCCTGGCAGAGGCCTGGGTGAAGGCCGCCGATTCGGGCCGCGTGCGCGACATCGGCCCGAACTTCCCGGACGCCGTTCAGGGCTGGTACGTGCCGCGCTATGTGGTCGAGGGGCCGGACGCCCCTGCCCCGGACCTCAAGAGCGTTCAGGATCTCGCAAACTACACCGAGGTGTTTCGCGACCGGGAAGAACCCGGCAAGGGGCGCTTCTACAATTGTCTGGCCGGCTGGGCGTGTGAAATCGTCAACACCCGCAAGCTTGAGGCCTATGGCCTCGCCGACCTCTACACCAACTTCAAGCCCGGCACAGGCGAGGCTCTCACCGCAGCCGTCATTGCCGCCACACGCCGCAAGAAGCCCATTCTTTTCTATCACTGGACACCGTCCTGGCTTCTGGGAGCCATTGATGCCGTCAAGCTCGAAGAGCCGCCTTTCGAGCCTGAGGCCTTCGATGCCCTGCGGCGTCCTGATGCGCCCCTGCCCAAAGGCGTCGCCTATCCTGTCGCCTCAGTGGCCATCGGCGTGAATTCCGATTTCGCAGATGCCGCCCCTGAGCTCATCAGCATGCTGACGGCCTATGAAACCACGTCCGATCTCGTGGCTGGTGCGCTGCTGGCGATGGAGCAGGACAAGCTCAGTGCCGAAGAGGCGGCCGACGCCTTTCTCAAGGCCAATGCGCCGCTCTGGCAAGGCTGGATGCCTGCCCCGAACGCTGCGCGCCTGTCAGCCGCCCTCAGCCTCAACTAGCACCGGCGGGCAACCATGTTTCCTGATTTCGGCACCCCCCTGCGTGACTGGGCCAATGCGGCGCTGGATACCCTCATCATCGAGCACGGCGATGCCTTTGATGCTGTCTCGGATGCCCTCCTCTGGGTGTTCCTGCAGGTGGAAGGGCCCATCCGCGCCCTGCCGCCCTGGCTGGTGCTGGCGGCAACGGCACTCGCAGCCTTCGGTGCCTCCCGCCGCCTGTGGCCCACCCTGCTGGCTCCCGCGGGCCTCTGGTTCATCGGCACGCTGGGGGTGTGGGATGAGGCCATGCAGAGCTTCGCCATCGTGCTCGTCTCGGTCATCTTCTGCGCAATTGCCGGTGTGCCGCTCGGCATCGCCATGGCCAAGAGCCAACGCGTCCGGTCCGCCATCTCCCCCCTGCTCGACCTGATGCAGACCATCCCCAGCTTCGTCTATCTCATTCCCGTAGCCATGCTTCTGGGTCTCGGCAAGGTCCCGGCGATCCTCGCCACCATCATCTATGCCCTGCCGCCGCTGGCCCGCCTGACCGAACTCGGCCTGCGGCAAATCGAGCCTGAGCTGCTGGAGGCAGCCGACGCCTTTGGCGCCACCGCCGCCCAGCGTCTCACCAGCGTTGAGTTGCCCCTCGCGGTGCCCAGCATTCTTCAGGGCATCAACCAGACCACCATGATGGCCCTGGCCATGGTCGTCGTCGCCTCCATGATCGGCGCGCCCGGCCTCGGCCAGACGGTGCTGGAGGGCCTCCAGCGGGCTGATGTTGGAACGGGGCTGATCGGCGGCACGGCCATCGTTATCCTCGCCATCGTGCTCGACCGCATCACCCAGGCCTTCGGTGCGCGCAAGCTTGCCAGCGGTCAGGAGACAGCGCCGTGATCCGTCTGTCCCACGTAACCCACCTGTTCGGTGATGACATCCGTCAGGGCCTCGCCGCCGCCCGGCAGCAGGCGGGCCGTGACCGTATTCGCCAGACCCTCGACATGACCCTGGCCCTGGACGATGTATCGCTCGACATCCCAACCGGCGAACTCTTCGTGGTGATGGGCCTCTCTGGCTCCGGCAAATCGACGCTCATCCGCCTCATAAACGGCCTGATCTGTCCCCAGATCGGCCGTGTGGATGTGGATGGCACGGATGTGTCAGGCCTGTCCCCGCGCGACCTCGTCCGGTTCCGGCGCAATCGCATCGCCATGGTGTTTCAGTCCTTCGCCCTCTTCCCCCACAAGACGGTCGGGGAAAATGCGAGCTTCGGATTGGCCATCGAAGGCTTGGGCCGGGCCGAGCGGGATGAGCGTGCACGTCATTGGCTCACCCGCGTCGGGCTTGGGGCCTATGTGGACGCCTATCCGGCCGAACTCTCCGGCGGCATGCGCCAGCGCGTCGGTCTGGCCCGTGCGCTTGCCGCCGATGCCCCGATCCTGCTGATGGATGAACCGTTCTCCGCCCTTGATCCGGTCACCCGAAACGACCTCCAGGGCCTGGTCCTGGAGCTGGAAGCAGAGCTCCAGCGAACCATTGTCTTCGTGACCCATGACTTTTCCGAAGCGGAGCGCCTGGCGGGCCGCATGGCCGTGCTTCATGAGGGCCGAATTGCCCAGACGGGCACCCCGGCCGAAATCCGCACCGCCCCCGCCGATGCCCATGTCGCAGCCTTCGTCGCCTCCGCCGTTGCCTAGGCGGTTACAGGCCTGATGAGAATTGTCGGCCCCGGAATCCCGCGAAAAATGATCCAATGCCGCCCAGCCTGCGTAGACGAACCATAATCAGGCAGGCACCCGGCCTGCCGGCCTATAGTTTGGTTCTTTAACGCAAGCGGTGAATTGATAGTGAGCAAGGATCGCGTCATCGTCTGGTTCCGGCAGGATCTCCGCATCGCGGATAATCCCGCGCTCAGCGCGGCTGCCGGGACGGAAAAAGAGGTGATCTGCCTCTACATCCTGGATGATGAAACGCCTGGAGAGTGGGCCATGGGCGGCGCCAGCCGCTGGTTTCTCCACCACGCCCTCGACAGCCTGGACAAGGACCTCAAGGACCTGGGCTCCAAGCTAGTCCTCCGCGCGGGCAACGCGACAGAAGTGCTGTCTGATTTTGCCGATGAGATCAGCGCCACCGCGGTTTTCTGGAACCGCCTTTATGAACCCTATGCCATCAAGCGTGATAAGGCCCTCAAGGCCTGTCTGCGCGAGCGGGACATCGAAGTAGAAAGCTCCAATGCGAGCCTCCTGTTCGAGCCGTGGACGGTGGAAACCAAGTCCGGCGGCCCGTACCGCGTGTTCTCCCCCTTCTGGCGTGCCTGCATGCGTGATTGTCCGTCCCCGGACGAGCCTGTAAAGGCGCCAAAGTCGCTCAAGACACCCAAGCAGCATCCGCGGACGGAAAAGCTGGATGACTGGGGATTGCTCCCCACCAAGCCTGACTGGGCAAAGGGCTTTGGTGAGATGTGGACACCCGGTGAGCAGGGCGCGAAGGACCGCCTGGCATGGTTCCTCGACGAGGCCGCTGCCGATTACAAGGACAAGCGCGATCGCCCTGGCGTCAACGCAACATCCGGCCTGTCCCCGCATTTGCATTTCGGTGACATCGGCCCGCGCCAGATCTATCACGCAGCCCGCGCGCAGGCCGAGAAGCAGGACGGAACGGCCAAAAGTATCGAGAAATTCATCGCCGAGCTCGGCTGGCGGGAGTTCTCCCATCACTTGCTCTATCACTTCCCCAGCCTGCCGACGGACAACTACCAGGAAAAGTTCGATGACTTCCCCTGGCGTGACAATGATGATGACCTGAAGCGCTGGCAGAAGGGCCAGACGGGCTATCCCATGGTTGACGCGGGCATGCGCGAACTCTGGCAGACCGGCTGGATGCATAACCGTGTGCGGATGATCGTGGCATCCTTCCTCGTGAAGCACCTTATGATCCACTGGCGCCATGGCGAGACCTGGTTCTGGGACACCCTGGTCGATGCCGACCTCGCCAACAATTCCGCAAGCTGGCAGTGGGTGGCAGGGTCCGGTGCCGATGCCGCGCCCTATTTCCGCATCTTCAATCCCATCACCCAGGGCGAGAAGTTCGATCCCGACGGAGACTATGTCCGCCGTTACGTGCCGGAGCTGGCGAACCTTCCCGACAAATACTTGTTCTCCCCATGGACGGCGCCCGATGACGTTCTGAAGGAGGCAGGTGTCACCCTCGGCCAGGACTACCCCGAACCCATCGTTGACCATTCCGCCGCCCGCGACCGGGCACTCGGCGGCTATGACGACATCAAGAAGGCCAGCTAGGCCAACAGGCCCTGCCTGGATAACCAAGGAAAGACAGCAGCCGATGAAAATCGCCATTGCAGGAACCGGCATCTCGGCCAACGCGGCGGCCTATACGCTGTGCCGCGAGCACGAGGTGACTGTCTATGAAAAGAACAGCCGCATCGGCGGGCACTCCAACACGGTCACCGTTGATTACGATGGCGTTGAGATCCCCGTGGACACGGGCTTCATCGTCTATAACGAGCTCAACTACCCGAAGATGACAAAGCTTTTTGCGGAGCTCGGCGTTGAGACCGAAGCCAGCGACATGAGTTTTGCCGTCTCCACCATGGATGGCCGTTTTGAGTGGTCAGGCCAGTCCGTGCGCAGCGTCTTCGCCCAGCGCCGTAACCTGTTCAGCCCGGGCTTTCTATTCATGCTGCGTGAGATCTTCCGCTTCAACAAGATCGCGCGCGAGGATCTCGCTGCTGGCATGGCGGAAACAGTCTCGCTCGGCGACTATCTCCGTGAGCGGAACTTCTCCAGCCGCTTCATGCGCGACTATCTGCTGCCCATGGGCGCGGCCATCTGGTCAACGCCCGCCAGCGAGATGATGCGTTTCCCTGCACGCAGCTTTCTCGACTTCTTCCGCAATCATCGCCTGATCGATCATGACCGCCCCCAATGGCGCACAGTGACCGGCGGGTCGCAAAGCTACGTCAAGAAGCTGACGGCTCCTTTCGCAGACCGGATACGCCTTGGCACAGGCATTGCCAGCGTCACCCGTGACGGCAATGGCATCACCGTGACCGATACCAATGGCCAGCGGGAGCATTTCGATCACCTCGTCATCGGCGCCCACTCAGATGAAGCTCTGGCGATGCTCGCCGACCCGTCTGACGCTGAACGTGAAATCCTCGGCGCGATCCGCTACACGCCGAACGAGGTCTACCTGCACCGGGATCCTTCCCTGATGCCGCGCCGCCGCCGTACGTGGTCGGCGTGGAACTATCTGTCACCAGGACGGTTGGACAGGGGCGATGCCCTGTCGGTGACGTACTGGATGAACAAGCTGCAAAACATCGACGAGCACTATCCGCTCTTCGTGACGCTCAACCCGGCCCGCCCACCGCGTCCGGAGCTGACCTTCGCGCACATCACCTATGATCACCCGATGTTCGATACAGCCGCCCTCAAGGCGCAGACGGAGATCGACACCATCCAGGGCACCAACAATACCTGGTACTGCGGTGCATGGTGTGGCTATGGCTTCCATGAGGATGGCCTGTCGTCCGGCCTCAAGGCCGCTGAAATGCTGCAGCAGGCCGCCCGCTTCACAAGCGCCAAGCCGGGTCTACTGCCTTTCGTCGAGGCTGCCGAATGAGCATTACCGAGGCCCCGGCAAACGGCATCAGCGCGCCCCCGGCGCGGCTCTATTTCGGCCGGGTCATGCACGCCCGCTCCAGGCCCCGCACCCACCGCTTCATCTATCGCGTCTTCTCGATGCTCATCGACATCGACAGGGTGCAGGAAGCAGGCCGGCGCAGCCGTCTCTTCTCCATCGACCGGTTCAACCTGTTCAGCTTCCACCGCAAGGACCATGGCCTGCGCGACGGCTCATCGCTCCGCGCCCACATCGTCAGTCTGCTGACGGAGGCAGGCATTTCCGAGCCGCGTCACATCCGGCTCCTCTGTTATCCGCGCATCCTCGGATATGTGTTCAACCCGCTGTCCGTTTACTATTGCTACGATGCCCAGGCCCGGCTGACGACTTTGGTTTATCAGGTGCACAACACCTTCGGGGACGTGCACAGCTACGTGGCACCGGTACAGGCACCGGAGCGAGATGGCCGCATTGTCCGCCAGACGCGCGACAAGAACCTCCACGTCTCCCCTTTCGTCGGCATGGCAGCCACCTACGACTTTGCTTTGGATGACCCGGCGGAGCGTATTGCCATTCACATCCGTGAAAGCGATGAGAACGGCCCTTTCCTTCTGGCAACCTTTGATGGCGAGGCGCGGCCCTTCACCACGCGCAGCCTCGCAACAGCGTTTGTCATCTATCCGCTGATGACCGTGAAAGTGATGGCCGCAATCCACTTTGAAGCCCTGCGCCTGTGGCTGAAGGGCGTGCCCTTCTTCCGCAGCCCCGGAAAACCGCCAGCCTTGGCCAGCGCCGACGGGCCCTCGAGCGGGCCGCGCGGCAACGCTATTGACCCGGCCAAGGCTCCTGCAACAAGCTATCCAGATAGCAGTAACGCCAAGGCAGCTTGATCAAGATGACCCAGTCAGTTCTTTCAAGTGGTGCTGTGCGTAACAGCAGTGCCCCGGTTCAGGCGACACCGGAAGTTCTCGATGCCCTCAGCGGCGTGCCCCGCCTCGTGCGGATGGCGCTGCGCATGCTGCTCGGCATCGAAAGCGGCAGCGTCACCGTCACGCTCCCCGGCGGCACCGCACTGCGTTTCGAAGGCCGCCGGCCGGGCGGTCATGGCGAACTTCAGCTCAACAACTATAGCGCCGTGCGCCGGCTTCTCACCGGCGGCGGCATCGGCTTCGCCGAAGCCTATATCGCCGGTGACGTGGACTCGCCGGACCTTGCCCGCTTCCTCGAAGTCTTTGCCCGAAACCGCCAGATGATGATGAAGGCGCTGCGCATGGGCATGTTCGACTGGGTGCACCGCCTCTATCACAAGATGCGGCCCAACACGCGCCGTGGGGCACGCCGCAACATCCATGCACACTATGATCTCGGCAACGAGTTCTATGGCCTGTGGCTCGATCCGACCATGACCTACTCGTCTGCCATCTTCAAAGAGGGCATGAACGATCTGGCCTCGGGCCAGCATGAAAAGTACCGCGCCCTCGCCAGGTCCATGGATCTCCGGCCGGAGCACCATGTCCTGGAGATCGGCTGCGGATGGGGCGGCTTTGCGGAATACGCCGCGACCGAGATTGGCTGCCGCGTCACAGGCGTCACCATCTCCGAAGAGCAGCTCAAGTTCGCCCGCCAGCGGATGGCGCGTCAGGGCCTCAGCGACCGTGTCGAAATCCGCTTCCAGGATTACCGCGACATCCCGGAAACCTATGACCGGGTGGCCTCTATTGAAATGTTCGAAGCCGTTGGCGAAGCCTATTGGCCGACCTATTTCGGCAAGGTCCGCGATGTGTTGAAACCAGGCGGCAAGGCCGCGCTGCAGATCATCACCATTGCCGATCACGCCTTCGAGGACTATCGCCGCTCGACGGATTTCATCCAGCGCTACATCTTCCCCGGCGGCATGTTGCCGTCGCCCACCGCCCTGCGCAACCAGATCGCCCAGGCGGGTCTCAGCTTTGTGGGCAGCCGGGAGTTCGGGCTCGATTACGGCCGGACCCTGCGTCAGTGGCAGGAGCGTTTTGCCGCCGCCTGGCCGAAGATCGAACCCCTGGGCTTCGACACCCGCTTCCGCCGTCTCTGGCACTTCTACCTCGCCTATTGCGAAGCCGGGTTTAATTCGGCCAACACGGATGTGACGCAGGTCACGCTGGCCCGCGCCTGATCCCGCATCCATGAAAGTCACCACAGCCCAGCAGTGGTGGTACGCCCTGCCGGGCCTGCCCCTCGCCGCCCTCACCCTGCCCGTCTACGTCTTCGTGCCCACCTATTACGGTGAGCTTGGCGTCTCGCTGGCGCTCATCGGCACTGTGCTGCTGGCGGTGCGTGTGCTTGATGCGGTCAGTGATCCCCTCATCGGCTATGTCAGCGACCGGGTGCATGTGCCGTTTCTCGGTGGCCTTGGCCGCCGCAAGCCGTGGCTGCTCGTGGGCATGCTGCCCACGCTCCTTGCACTCTGGATGGTGTTCGTGCCGCCTGATCGTCCGGATGCGGGCTATCTCCTCATCTGGAGCACGGTCCTCTCGATCGGCTGGACCCTCATGCTGCTGCCCTACAATGCCTGGGGCGCCGAGCTGGCCGAGGACTATGACGGCCGCACCGACGTAACGGCCCGCCGGGAAGGCTTCACGGTGCTGGGCACCCTGCTGGCGACGTCCCTGCCCGTCTTGCTGGGTGTCTGGGACGGAAGCACGTCTGCGGGCCTGGGCGACGCGCTGCACGGCCTCGCAATCGCCCTGCTGGTCCTTGTGCCTTTGACGGTCCTTCTCGCCCTGTGGCGCGTGCCGCGCGAACGGGACAGAGGCCACGCCCGCATCCGCCTGCGTGATGGCTTGAAGGTGCTGCGCGGCAACAAGGCTTTCACGCGCCTGATCTCGGCCTTTCTCATCAACGGCTGGGCCAACGGCCTGCCTGCCTCGCTCTTTGTCCTGTTCGTCACCCACGTGCTTGTGGCGCCGGAGATGGTGGGGCCGCTGCTCTTCGCCTATTTCCTGTCCGGCGTCATCGCCATCCCCGGCTGGGTTGCCCTGTCGCGGCGGTTCGGCAAACACCGGGTCTGGGTCGGCTCCATGACCCTCGCCTGCGCCACCTTCCTGTGGGTTCCGTTCCTTGGCGCCGGCGACATCTGGGCCTTCGGCCTCATCGTGGTTCTGTCCGGCTTTGCCGTAGGGGCTGATCTTGTCCTGCCCGCCGCCATCCAGGCCGATGTCGTGGATGTGGATACGGCGGAAACCGGCGAGCAACGGACAGGCCTCTATTTCGCCCTGTGGAGCCTCGCCACCAAGCTGTCTTTGGCCCTTGCGGCCGGAATTGCGTTTCCGCTGCTCGAATTTGCCGGGTTCCGGGCTGATCTGGCCCCCGGCGCGGATGGCAATACCCCGTCGAGTTTATTCGCGCTTTCAATGCTTTATGCCGGTTTGCCGGTGATCCTGAAGCTGCCCGCGCTCGTACTTATGTGGAATTTCCCATTGAGCCGGGATGCTCAGGGAGAGCTGCGCAAGACCATCGACACCGCGGCAGATATCTGAGCCCATCCGGGACCCGGCCCTCTCAATGGGATGTGTGAAAGGTCCTCAAGCATGGTGTCCGCCCCGACAGGCCAAGACCTGCGACTGGAAGAATTCCTCGAAGGCAGCCTTGTGGCTGAGGGTGAGTTCCGGGATCCGTTCGGCCGCGTGCGCCGGACCTTCACCGCCCAGCTCACCGGGACACGACTGCCCAATGCCATCCGGGTGGAAGAGCACTTCCTCTACAATGATGGTGAGACCGATGACCGTGAATGGCTGATCGAGGTCTTGGGCGATGGCCATTACCGCGGCACCGCTAATGATGTCGTCGACGTGGCTGAGGGCCGCGTCCACGGCAAGCGGCTGGATTGGCGCTACCCGATCGAACTCAAGATCAATGGCCGTCCCCGGCGGCTCACATTCGCAGATCGCTTCGAGCTTGATGGCACAGGCGCCCTCATCAACACGGCCAGGGTCAGCAAGTTCGGCCTGCCGGTCGGTTCCGTCCATCAGGTCATCCGCAAGGCTCCGGCACTGGCAGCAGGCCAGGCCGCGACTGAAGCCTAGTCGCCGGTCGGCACCTCGGGTGTGGTGGCAGGATCGCTCCACCCCGTCACGCGGCGCACAAGCCCCAGCCGCCAGGCCGTGGGCAGCAACCCGATCAGTTTTAGTACATGGGTAAAGCGTTTCGGGAAGGTGATCTCGAAAGCATCCGTCTGCAGACCAGCCGCAATGCGCTTGGCGGCCTTGTCGGACGCCATGAGCGCCGGCATTGGGAACGGATTGTCCTTGGTGGCCGGCGTGTCGATGAAGCCGGGATTGATCACCTGCACATGGATGCCTATCGGATCAAGCTCGATGCGCAACGTCTCAGCCAGGTTGATGAGCGCTGCCTTGCTGGCCCCATAGGCTGCACTCGTCGGCAGCCCGCCATATCCCGTAACCGACGCCACAATGGCAATCTGGCCTTGTCCTGCTTCGCGCATGGCGGCAATCGCCGGCTCGAGGCAATTGGCAACTCCGACAAGGTTGACGTTGAAGGTGGGGCCAAACGCCTTGGCACTGAAGTTGCGCGCATCCACCGGGAGATAGACCCCGGCATTAAGAACCGCCAGCGCCAGCGGTCCCAAGCCGCTTGCGATCTCCCGCGCGATCTCGGTCATGCGGTCATGATCCGTCACGTCGCCGGGAAAGGCATGGATGCGTCCCTTGAGGGCGTGGGCCTCCATGACCAGCGACGCCAGCTCATCCTCGCTGCGGGCCGTCGCGGCCACGGTCCAGCCGTCCCTCGCAAGCTGCAGTGCCACATCCCGCCCGATGCCTGAACTGGCGCCCGTCACCCAGGCAGCACCATGTGTCGGGTTGAGCGGAGAAGCCATCGGGAATCCTGTCAGTGTTGAAAGAGAGACTGGAGAATACGCCCGAACGGCCCGGTCAGCCGCATCGGCGCTTCGTTCACAGCAAAACAGATGCAGGTGTCCCCCGGTTCCGCAATCGGCCGGTGGTCAACCGCGTGATCGGCAAGCTCCACCTCGCCGGGGCCGAACCGCCCCGCATCGTCGCGGAAGGCGCCCTGCAGCACCAGCGTGGCCTCGAGGCCGCCATGGGTATGCTGCGGCATGGCGCGGCCCGGCTCGATGCGCAGCAGGCGCGCGATGATGCCGTTATCCTCAAGCTCCTTGAGGCGACACTCGTAGGCGCCACGGCCGCGCCATTTCCACGCAAGGTCCGCCGCAGGCTGGCCGACAATTTCCGCAAGCGATGGCGGCATAACGCTGTCGTGGACAGGCCCGTCTGGCGTCGCCTGTTCGACCAGCGCCGCATCATCCATCTTGGAGCCAAGGGAAACCGGCTCCGCGGTCTCAAGGAGGTAACCACCAACGTCTTCTATCTGCGCCGCCACCGCACGTTTTTCGGGGTTCAGCTCAAGATAGGCTTCTGCAAGAACCGAGGCTGCCCGCGGCAACCGGCCGAGAGCATGTTGAGTGACCAGCCAGTCGGTGGTCGGTGCTGTGGGGGACTCAATGGATCCGTGTGGCATGGGGCAACTCGTCAGGCAAACGCGGCCCCAAATGCCGGTATAGGCAAGGCGCCAGGAAACGGCAGTTTTTCGCCATTCCCGCCGGGGCAGGTGAATTTTCATAACAGTTACGGGCACATAGGTCATCCGGATCACCGGCAGGGCCGATGAAAGTGTCTGCTGGCCGGAGCACGCCAATACGCGCGGTTGCGCCCAGTGCCCCCGGTTCCTATTTTCCAGTCTCCGAGCGGAACCACATTCCGAAAATGTGGATCGCCAGAAAACACGACGATCAGCGAGGATAGTCTCCATGAATGCCACCGGCAGCTCCAGCATCAAGAACGGCATTGTGGACGCCATTGGCAATACGCCGCTGATCCGCCTGAAAAAGGCATCTGAAGAAACCGGCTGCGAGATCCTCGGCAAGGCGGAATTCATGAATCCCGGCCAGTCGGTCAAGGACCGTGCCGCCCTGTTTATTATTCAGGATGCGGTGAAGCGCGGCACGCTGAAGCCCGGCGGCACCATCGTCGAGGGAACCGCCGGCAATACAGGCATCGGCCTTGCCCTCGTGGGCAATGCTTTGGGGTTCCGCACGGTGATCGTGATCCCCGAGACCCAGACGCAGGAAAAGAAGGACATGCTGCGGCTCGCTGGCGCCGAGCTCATCGAGGTCCCGGCGGTGCCCTACAAGGACCCGAACAACTACGTGAAATATTCAGGCCGCCTGGCTGAGGAACTGGCCGAAAAGGAACCCAACGGCGCCATCTGGGCCAACCAGTTCGACAACGTGGCCAATCGCGAGGGCCATATCCAGACCACGGCCCCGGAGATCTGGGAGCAAACCGGCGGCAAGGTCGACGGTTTCATTTGCGCAGTCGGCACCGGCGGCACCCTGGCAGGCGTCGCCATGGGCCTGCGCGAGAAGAAAAAGGACATCGTCATCGGCATTGCCGACCCGATGGGGGCAGCGCTGTACAACTACTATGCCCATGGCGAACTCAAGGCCGAAGGCACCTCTATCACCGAGGGCATCGGCCAGGGCCGCATCACGGCCAACCTAGAAGGCCTGTCTGTGGATGAGCCGTTCCAGATACCTGACGAGGAAGCCTTGCCGGTCGCTTTCGACCTGCTGGAACATGAAGGCCTGTGCCTTGGCTCCTCCAGCGGCGTGAATGTCGCCGGTGCAATCCGCCTGGCGAAGAAGATGGGGCCCGGCCACACCATCGTGACCATCCTGTGTGACTACGGCACGCGCTATCAGTCAAAGATGTTCAACCCGGCCTTCCTGAAGGAAAAAGGTCTGCCGGTGCCGCAATGGCTGGACACGAAATGACGGGCGCCTGCGCCGCCGAGGACGAGCAGGTCCTTGTCTCAACCGGCTGGCTGGCCGACAGGCTCGGTATGCGCGACATAAAGGTTGTCGACGCCTCCTGGCACATGCCGTCAAGCGGCCGTGACGCCCGGGCGGAGCACGCCGAGGCACATATTCCGGGTGCGGTCTTCTTGGATATCGATGTGGTGGCGGACACGAGCTCCGACCTGCCGCACATGCTGCCGCCGGCGCATCTCTTCGCCGAGGCTGTCGGCGGACTTGGCATTAAAGTGGATGATCAGGTCGTCATCTATGACACCGCAGGCCTCTTCTCCGCGCCGCGGGCATGGTGGATGTTCCGCGCCATGGGGCATGATCGCGTGGCCGTGCTGGATGGCGGCCTGCCGCGCTGGCAGGCAGAAGATCGGCCGATTGAGACGGGACCGGTAACCGCAGCCCCCCGGCCTTACACCGCGATGCTCAAACCGGATCTCGTTGCGGGCCTCGATGACGTCCGCCAGGCGATCACTGACGGCTCCCGCCAGGTAATAGACGCCCGCCCGGCGCAGCGCTTTGACGGCAAAGTAGACGAACCCCGCCCGGGCTTGCGGCGGGGCCACATGCCCGGCTCGGTCAACGTGCCCTTCGATGAGATCGTCACCGGGGGCGCTCTGCGTCCGCCGGAGCAGCTGGAGGCCCTGTTTGCCACTCGTGGCGTCAATGTGGGCATGCCCGCCATCACGAGCTGTGGCTCCGGTGTCACCGCAGCCATTGTGTCACTGGCCCTCGCACGCATAGGCGCGCCGGACGGCAGCCTCTATGATGGTTCATGGGCCGAATGGGGCGGTCGCCCGGACCTGCCCGTCGCCCTCGCCTGACCCCACCTCCTGCGAAAGACCATGGGCCGCAAACACAAGACCACGGTTACCTTCCTGAGCATGGATGCCGAGCCGGACAACCATGTGCCGGTGCCTGCGCGCAAGATGGCACTCATGCGGTGCATGAAGCCGCCGCTTCATTTCTACCGCTATCTCTATGATGGCATCGGGCGCGACCACATCTGGGTTGATCGCAAGCGCAAGAGCGACGAGGAACTCGCCGCCATCATCCATGACGATCTGACCGAGATCTATGTGCTCTATGTCGATGGCGCACCCGCAGGATTCGCGGAGCTCAACTTCCGCGAACCTGGCATTTGCGAACTGGTCTATCTCGGCCTGACGCCGGACAGCGTCGGCGGAGGCCTTGGGGAATATCTGCTGGCCCAGGCCATCGACATTGCCTGGCAGCACCCCATCACCAAGATGAAGGTGCAGACCTGCACCCTGGACCACCCCCGCGCCCTTGGCCTCTATCAGCGCCTCGGCTTTGTGCCCTATGCCCAGACAGAGACTGAGGTTGAGGATATTGACTAGTTGAACCGGCTTGGGGGTGTGAGAAAGCTATGAAGCGCCTAATTCTGATTTTTCTTTTGACGATGTCAGCCCCTGCTCATGCAGGCAGCCTGATGTCTCTGTTTGGTCGCACTCAGTGTTTTGATCTGGGAGTGGAGCCCAAGACCCGCATTGAAGCATGCTCAAAACTCTTGGTAGATGCGACGACAGATGAAAACGCTGCGAACATCCTCATGCATCGTAGCCTCGCGTTTCTTGGCCAGGGAGAGACTGAAAAGGCAGTGGAGGATGCCAATTCCGCAATCCGGTTAACTCCTACGAACGGTCTGTTCTATTTACATCGTGCACGGATTAATCTCGGACGCGGAAAATTTTCCGGCGTCGTCAAAGACTATGAGAAGGCGGTTTCTCTTGGCGAGGAGCAGCCGTTGGTAAGCAGAACCGGTTATGCCATCGCACTTGAGCGAGTTGATCGCATTGATGAATCGCTTGGACAATTTGGGATCGTAGAAGCTCACGAAGATGCTGCTCAATTGGCTGAACTCATGCCAGGGTATCTCTATCACTTCGGTCGCGCATACCATAAGTCTGGCCAACTGACTGCAGCGATCGAGTCATACTCGCGCTTTATTGAGAAACAGCCAAACCGCGTGAACGGGTTTTTCATGAGAGGGTTGGCCTACGAGGAACGCGGTGAAAGGTCACTCGCACAAATAGACTACGAGACCGCCAAAAAGATGTTGGCAGAAAACCCTAATCTTGGGCCTCTGCCGGGTTCAGAGGCTGCAAGAATGATCGATGAAGCCTTTGAACGATTTAACCTCTGAGGTGCTAATGCAGGATCTGGCTGAGGAACAGCTTGGTCCGCTCATTCTGCGGATTTGAGAAGAACGCTTCCGGTTCGTTCATTTCAACGATCTGCCCGTCATCCATGAAGATCACCCGGTTCGCGACGGTGCGCGCGAAGCCCATCTCGTGGGTGACCACCAGCATCGTCATGCCGTCCTCGGCCAGCGACACCATCACGTCGAGCACTTCCTTGATCATTTCCGGATCAAGCGCTGACGTGGGCTCGTCAAACAGCATGATACGCGGGTTCATGCAAAGCGAGCGGGCAATGGCGACTCGCTGCTGCTGGCCGCCTGAGAGCTGACCCGGATATTTGTGGGCCTGCTCGGGAATGCGCACGCGCTCCAAGTATTCCATCGCCTGTTCTTCGGCCTGCTTGCGCGGCATCTTCCGCACCCAGATCGGCGCCAGCGTGCAATTGTCCAGCACCGTCATGTGCGGAAACAGATTGAAGTGCTGGAACACCATGCCGACCTCGCGGCGGATCTCATCCACCTTCTTCAGGTCGTCCGTCATCTCGATGCCATCGACGATGATGCGGCCGTTCTGATGCTGTTCCAGCCGATTGACGCAGCGGATCAGGGTGGACTTGCCCGAGCCGGACGGCCCGCAAATGACGATCCGCTCGCCTTTAAAGACATCAAGGTCAATGTCGCGCAGCACGTGGAAGTCGCCATACCACTTGTTCATCGACCTGATCTCGATGGCTTTCTCCTGCGAGACAGTCATGCGGGAAGTGTCCACCTGGCCCTTTTCCGGCAGGTGCGGCGTGCGGTCAGTCATTCCGGTGTCCCGTATCCAGGCGCCGTTCCATGTAGCGGGAATATTGCGACATGCCGGCGCAGATGACGAAATAGAAGAAACCCGCGAACACATAGCCGGTAGCGGCCGTCTGCGGGGTGGCCCATGTCGGGTCCGTGAAATTGAGCTGGATGATGCCCAGGAGGTCGAACAGGCCGATGATCAGCACCAGCGTCGTATCCTTGAACAGCGCAATGAAGGAATTGACGATGCCGGGGATCACCGTCTTCAGGGCCTGCGGCAGGATGATGAAAATCATCATCTGCCAGTAATTGAGGCCCAGCGCCTGCGCCCCTTCATACTGTCCGCGCGGCACGGCCTGCAGCCCGCCGCGCACCACTTCCGCCATGTAGGCCGCTGAGAACAGCGCCACGGCGATGAGGCAGCGCAGCAGCTTATCGAAGGTCACATCCTCCGGCAGGAACAGCGGCAGCATCACGCTGGCCATGAACAGAACGGTGACAAGTGGCACGCCGCGCCAGATCTCAATAAAGCCGATCGACAGCATGCGGATCACCGGCATCTGAGATCGTCGGCCCAGCGCCAGCAGGATGCCAAGCGGCAGCGAGGCGACGATACCGGTAATGGCAACCACCAGCGTCACCAGCATGCCGCCCCAAAGCGCCGTCTCCACTTCTTCTAGCCCCATCACGCCGCCGGTCAGCAGGAAGAAGGCGATGATCGGATAGGGCAACAGCAGATAAAGCGCGTTCCAGAACTTGAACGGCACGCGCGGGATCAGCATGGGGATCAGCCCGGCAATCCCGAGGAAGAAGGTCCAGTCTACCCGCCAGCGCTCTTCCAGCGGATAGCGCCCGTAGATGAACTGATCGAATTTCGCATCAATGAAGGGCCAGCAGGCACCCGCTCCGTCACGCAGACAGGCTTGCCTGTCCGTCCCGGTAAAGGTGGCAGAGAACAACGCCCAGTCGAGAATGGGCGGCACGATGCTGTAGAGCAGCCACGCGCCCAGAAGCGTCAGGGCCGTGTTGGACCAGGAGGAAAACAGGTTCTCCCGCATCCACGCCACCACACCGGTGGTCCGGCGCGGCGGCGGCAGCGGCGCTTTTTCCTCGATACGCACATAAGCGATGTCGGCGGTCACGTCACTCATGGCCTAGCGCTCCACCAGCGCGATGCGCGCATTGTACCAGTTCATCAGAAGGCTCGTGGCGATGGAGAGCGTGAGATAGACCGACATGGTGAGAAACAGGATCTCCACCGCCTGCCCCGTCTGGTTCAGCACCGTCCCGGCGAAGACCGATACAAGGTCCGGATATGCAATGGCGACGGCCAGCGACGAATTCTTGGTCAGATTGAGATACTGGTTCGTCAGCGGCGGAATGATGACCCGCAGCGCCTGCGGAATGATGATTAGCCGCATTGTCTGGCCCGGCGTCAGGCCCAGCGCAGACGCGGCTTCGCTCTGCCCTTTGTTCACCGCCTGGATGCCCGCGCGCACATTCTCGGCAATGAAGCCTGCCGTATAGATGCCCAGGGCCAGCACCAGCGAAATCAGTTCCGGGATCAGTGTCACGCCGCCGGCGAAATTAAGTCCCCGCAAGCCGGGATACTCAAAACTCATCGGCAGACCGAGGATGAGGAACACGAGCAGCGGGAACCCCGCGACCAGCCCGAGCGTCCAGTACAGCACCGGAAATTGCTGCCCGGTCATTTCCCGCCGCCGGCGCGCCCATCGCGCAATGCCGAACGACACCACAATCCCCAGGGCCAGCACGATGAGCACGAAGCCGAACCCATCTTCCGCCAGCGGCCGCGGCAGGTAAATGCCCCGATTATTGATGAACACGCTTCCGGCAATCTCAATGCTCTGCCGCGGGCCGGGCACGGACCGCAGCACCGCGAAGTACCAAAAGAAGATATGCAGAAGCAGCGGAATGTTCCGCATCGTCTCCACATAGATGAAGCAGATCTGCCGGATCAGCCAGTTGCGCGACAGGCTGCCGATCCCGACGAGAAACCCGATGAGCGTGGCCAGCACGATGCCGATGGCTGCGACCAGCAGTGTGTTGAGGAGGCCAACGAGGAACGCCCGGCCATAGCTGGATTCTTCCGTATAGCTGACCAGCGTCTGAATGATGCCGAACCCGGCAGTCGTGTCCAGAAAGCCGAAGCCGGATGCAATGCTGGCCCGCTCCAGGTTGCTGACAGCATTGGTCCAGAACTCGGTGCCGACCCAGACGACAAGTGCCAGCGTCACCAGCTGGTAGACAATGCCCCGCACACGCGGGTCATAGAGAAACGCCGCGCGGGGGACATCGTCTCCCCCTGCCGGCGTGGATGATTTGGAAGGATCACTCATGCGGTGACGTGCTTGCTCTGCCTGCCCGAAAAGAAGCGGCGCACTGATCGATTCCGCAATCAGCGCGCCCCTGTAACCGTCACATGATGTTTAGCGGACCGGCATGGCGTAGTGAAGGCCGCCATCCTTGTACAGAGCATTCTGCCCGCGCTTGAGTGCCAGCGGCGTCGCCGAGCCCACATGCCGCTCGAAGCTCTCACCATAATTGCCGACGCTCTTGATGATGTTGTAGGCCCAGTCATTGGACAGGCCCAGCGCTTCGCCATAGGCACCTTCCGTGCCCAGCAGACGCTTGATCGCCGGGTTCTCGCTGGCCTTCATCTCGTCCACATTGGCCGAGTTAATGCCAAGCTCTTCCGCCTCGATCATCACGTTGAGCGTCCAGCGCACGATATCCAGCCATTGGTCATCGCCCTGCCGCACCACAGGCCCGAGCGGTTCCTTGGAAATGATCTCGTCCAGAATGATGTGCGCGTCAGGGTCTTTCAGCTTCAGGCGCTGTGCTGCAAGGCCAGAGACATCGGTGGTGTACACGTCGCAGCGGCCGGCATCATAGGCACCCACAACCTCGTCGGACTTCTCGAAGGAGATGATTTTGTATTCGAGATTGTTGGCCCGGAAGAAGTCAGCGATGTTGAGCTCGGTCGTGGTGCCGGAATTGGTGCACAGATTGGCGCCGTTGAGGTCAAGCGCACTGGTGATGTTCAGGTCCTTGCGCACCATCATGCCCTGGCCGTCATAGTAGTTGACACCTGCGAAGTTCAGGCCGAGGGACGTATCCCGATCCATGGTCCAGGTGGTATTGCGGGTCAGCACGTCAATCTCGCGCGACTGCAGCGCGGTAAACCGCTCCTTGGCCGACAGCGGCCGGTAACGCGCAGCACTCGGGTCGCCGAAGATCCCCGCGGCCACGGCGCGGCACAGATCAACGTCCAGCCCCGTCCACTCCCCGGTCGCGTCCGGATTGGCGAAGCCCGGCAGGCCCTGGTTCACCCCGCACTGGACAAAACCACGTTCCTTGACGGCTGACAGGGTCGGCCCCGCATCGGCCGGTGCGGCCAGTGCAGATGTGCTGAAGGCTGCGGCCATTGCCAGCCCGCCGATGCAGGCGGCAGCCGTCCGCCTGAAGGCGGGGAGAAGGATGGTGGTCATGAATCTGTTCCTCGCACGTGAATGTAGCCGGGTCCGGACAGGCCGGCCGTCTGACACGGAATTTTGTGGTTCAGCGCGCCTTATGCGGCCTTTGCCGGGAGTGTAACATTGTTGACCGGCTGAACCAGTGGTTTACGCGGAAAGTCTCATGACGTCCGCTTGAGCCACCGGGGCGCCGCACCGCTGAAAAACACACTCCGTAACCGGAAAATCCGGCAGCGCTCATGCCGATCCGGCTCACGAAAGAGGCACTCATGAAGGACGAGACCAAGGCAGTCCATGCGGGTCGGGACCCGCACAACAACCACGGCATCGTCAATCCGCCCGTCTATCACGCCTCCACCATCCTCTACCCCACCTATGAGGATCTGAAGCACCCCAAGACGCGCGTGCAATATGGCCGCCGCGGTACGCCGACGACTTTCGCACTGGAAGACGCCGTGGTGGCACTCGAAGGGGGGCATGGCTGCAAGATCGTCCCGTCAGGCCTCAGCGCGGTTACCACCGCCCTGCTCGCCCTGCTCGGGTCCGGTGACCATCTGCTGATGACTGACAATGCCTACGGTCCCACCCGCACCTTCTGCGATACCTTCCTCAAGCGCATGGGCGTTGAAACCACCTATTACGATCCAACCATCGCCGGCGACATCGCAGACCTGATCCGCGACACCACGAAAGTCGTTTTCACGGAAAGCCCCGGTTCCCTGACATTCGAAGTGCAGGATATTCCAGCCATCGCGGATGCCGCCCATGCCAGGGGCGTGAAAGTGGTGCTCGATAATACTTGGGCGTCCCCCCTCTTCTTCAAGCCTTACGAGCATGGGGTGGATGTCTCCATTCAGGCCGCGACCAAATACATCGTCGGCCATGCCGATACTCTGCTGGGCACCATCACCGCTAATCAGGAAACCTTCTCGGCCATTCACGCCGCACACGGACAATTGGGCCAATGCGCCGGGCCGGACGATATCTATCTCGCCCTTCGCGGCCTGCGCACCATGGATGTCCGCCTGAAACAGCACATGCAGCAGGGCCTCGAGTTCGCCAAATGGCTTGAAACGCGCGACGAAGTGGATTTCGTGCTGCACCCCGCATTGCCCAGTCACCCGCAACATGACCTGTGGAAGAGGGATTTCCTCGGGGCAAGCGGGCTCTTTTCGGTCGTCCTGAAACCTGTCAGCGACACGGCGCTGTCAGCCATGCTGGATGACCTCGAGCTCTTCGGCATGGGCTATTCATGGGGCGGCTTTGAAAGCCTTGTCGTCCCTTCCGACCCTGCGAAGATCCGCACTGCTACGGGCTGGGACGCCCCCGGCCCCCTGCTCCGTTTCCACGTGGGCCTGGAAGCACTGGATGACCTCAAGGAAGATCTCGACAAGGGATTTCAACGCATGAAGGCCGTCTCGTGATCCTCAAGCCCCTGCGTCCTCTCCTGCTGCTTTCTGCTGTGCTGATCGCGGTGCTGGTCACCGTGCCGCGTGCCGCGCACGCGGATACGCCCGTGCTGGTCTTTGCCGCCGCAAGCCTGACCAACGCGGTGACGGAAATCGCACGCGCATTCGAGGCAGAAACAGGCCAGCCGGTCACACCGGTCTTCGACGCCACATCGCGGGCAGCACGGCAGATTACCGAAGGTGCACCCGCGCACATGCTGATCGCCGCCAACCGCGACTGGGTTGATTGGCTGATCACCTGCGGCAAGGCAGAAGGCACATCCCGACAGGTCCTCGCGCGAAATACCCTGGTCCTCGTTGCCTCATCTAAAGCGGCAAACACGGACGAAGTGTTCTCCGCACAAAACCCGCTCCTTGATGTACGACGGTTTGCGATTGCCGACCCGGAGGGTGTTCCCGCCGGCATCTATGCGCGCCAGTCTCTCCAGGCAATCGGTGTGTGGGACAAGCTGGAAGCACGTCTCATTCGCGGCGACAACGTCCGCACCGTCCTAGCATGGGTGGGCACCGGCGCAGCGGATGCCGGTCTCGTCTATGCCAGTGACGCCGCCATAGCCCCGCGTGTCGCCGTTGCCGGAGTGGTTCCGGATCATCTCCACGATGCGATCCTCTATGAGGCTGTGCTGACACGGGACGCCCCGGCTGAGGCTCAGGCCTTTCTGTCCTACCTGTCTTCGAATTCTGCGCGCAAAGTTTTCACGGGCTTCGGCTTTTCATCGCCGCCCCCGGCTGACCAGATCCAACCCCAACCGTCCCCAACGGCGGAGGCATGCGGATAGGTCATGGGCAATATCACCGACGCAGAATGGCAGGCGCTCTGGGTGTCCGTGTCCGTTGCCGGAACCGGCCTCCTGGTCACCATGCCGCTTGCTCTTCTCACCGGTTGGGCGCTCGCTCGCTGGACCTTCTGGGGCAAGACGGCCCTCGATATCCTCGTCCACCTGCCGCTTGTCATGCCGCCGGTTGCCCTCGGCTATCTGCTGCTACTGGCGCTCGGGCCCCGCGGACCGTTGGGGACCGTGCTGGAAAGCTGGTTCGGTGTGAGTCTCGCCTTCTCGTGGTCCGGCGCTGTGCTTGTCGCCGCGGTCAGCGGCTTTCCCCTCGCCGTTCGCGCCATTCGTATTTCGGCTGAGAATGTGGAGGAGCGGTTGATGCAGGCCGCCCGCACGCTCGGCCAGTCGCCCCTCGGCGCATTCGTCACCGTCGCCCTGCCCCTGATGCTGCCGGGTATTGTCGCCGGCGCGGTGCTGGCTTTTGCCCGTGCGCTGGGTGAGTTCGGCGCGACGATCACTTTCGCCGCCTCCATTCCCGGCGAGACGCGCACCCTGCCCCTGGCGCTTCACAGTTTTCTGCAACTGCCCGGCGGCGAAGACGCGGCATTGCGCGTGCTGGCCCTATCGGTAACGGTGGCGGTCGCAGCGCTTGTCGCCTCCGAGATTCTCGTCCGCCGCGCCACACGGCGTTGAGCCTGCCACCCGAAGCAAGGAAGAACTGCACCCGATGGATATCAAGTCCGAGATTTCCGGCAAGGTCTGGAAGATCGAAGCCACCCCCGGCACCGAAGTCGAAGAGGAAGATGCGATCATCATCCTGGAGTCCATGAAGATGGAAATCCCCGTCGCCGCACCACGCGATGGCAAGGTAACGGAGATATTGGTGGCCGAGGAAGACCTGGTGGAGGAAGGCCAGGTCGTGGCCCGTATGGAGGACTGACCCATGCTGTATCCCTCTCTGCCGGCAACAGCCATGGCTGTCCTGCTCCTAGCGGTCCCGCATGCATCGGCCTTGGCACAGGATGAGGATGTCGTGGGCAATGCGCTGGCCGGCCAGGAACTGGCTCAGAACCTGTGCGCTCCCTGCCACGCCCTCAATGACGGGCAGCCGTCACCCAACGAGGCTGCACCGGGCTTCCCGAACCTTGCCCTCACATACCCGCCCGAACACTTGGCCGAGGGTTTCGCGGAAGGGATCGTTGTCGGCACTGATGCGCATATCGCCATGCCGCAATTCGAGATGACGCCGGAACAGATTAATGACCTGATTGCCTATCTCGACACAGTCCTGCCGCCGCCCCTGCCTTCAGCGGAAGACGTGGGGACGGACGGCATGGAAGCTGTGCCTCAATAGGCATCCTCGCCGAACAGGCGCGCCAGATAGGGCGTCAGGAAGATGCCCTCCGGATCGAGGCGCTTGCGAACAACCTGAAAATCATCCCACCGCGGATATAGCGGCGCCAGTTCCCGTGCGGTCAGCGTGTGCAGCTTGCCCCAATGCGGCCGCCCGCCATAGGCGCGGAAAATGGCTTCCGCCCCGTCGAACAGACGCCGATAGGGCTGGCGCGCATATTGGTGCAGGGAGATCGTGACACTGTCGCGCCCGTAGAACGGGCTTAGCCACATATCATCCCCCTTGATGGTCCGGTATTCGAGCGGAAACAGGAAGTTGCCTCCGTTCTTGCGCATGTGGTCGGCAATCTCCCGCACGCAGTCAGGCCCATGCTCGATGGGCACCGCATATTCCATCTCGTTGAAGCGCACATTCCGCTCACTCGGAAACGCCTGATAGGCGTGGCGTATCTTCGCCTTGCCGGTGAACTCCCGCGCGCCGAGCATCTCCGCGCCGGAGTTGCGCGTGAGAAACCGCTGCAGGGGCCCGCGCAGAAAAGGAAACACGCGCGACAGCTTGCAGCAGAACGTCATCACACGGTCTTCGAAATCACTCCCGGCAGACCGCGCGGGCCGCGCCGGTTCATCGGTGATGTTGAGCGTCTTGATGAGCACGTCATCGGCAAACGGAAACCAGAAGAACTCGAAATGCCGGTTGTCCCGCACCAGCGTGTCAAGTTGCTCAAACATGGCCTCCGCCTTCATGCGCCCGGTCATTTCGCTCAGCGTGTAGGCCGGCACGCATTGCAGGGTAAGTTCACTCAGCACCCCGAGCGTGCCGATGGAGACACGACCCGCGTCAAACACGTCACGGTTCTCATCTGTATTGGCTTCGATGACATCGCCACCCGCTGTTACCAGCTTCAGGCCAACCACCTGCGAAGAGACAGAACCGAGTGTCACCCCCGTCCCGTGCGTGCCGGTGGAAACAGCGCCTGCGATCGACTGCTTGTTGATGTCCCCCTGATTGGCCAGCGCCAGACCGGCCTCCAGCAACGGCGCACCGAGATCGGCAATCTTTGTGCCCGCCTTGACCCGCACACGGCCGGTTGCCGCATCCGCGTCGATGATGCCTTCATGCCTGTCGATGTTGATCAGGCTGCCATCGGTAATGACGATGGGTGTGAAGGAATGGCCGGTGCCCGGCACGCGGATGGGCGTTGCGCCGTCATGGGAAGCATGGGTAATGGCGTCGGCAATCGCCGTCTCGTCTTCCGCCATGATCACACGTGATGGCGTACAGGTAAGAGCGCCGGACCAGTTGGTCCATGTCGCGCTATGGCTAGGCTGCGTCATTGTTTGTCTTGTCCCGCAGTTTGGTGCGTTTCTCTCTCGCGGGAAGCATCGGCGACTATGCGCGTCGATGCAATGCACCGCTGCGGATCCGATCTGATGCGGACATGAAAAAGCCCCCCGGACCGAGGTCCGGAGGGCTGTTGCAGTGGTTGTGTGTGAGCGCTTAGCGCACGCCGCGGCGGCGCAGGGCTGCCGGGGTCAGGAGATCTTCGTTCAGCTCGTCATAAGCGTAGTTGATCTCGCGCTCCTGGTTCTTCAGGCCCTGCACGTTGTAGTAGCCGGCCTGGATGTCATAGGTGACGTCCGAGTTGTTCCAGCAGGTCGGCAGGTCATAGTAGTTGATGATGTGACCTTCCTGCACACGCCACAGCTGGCCGCGGCTGTCATACATCTCGCCGGTGACCATGTTGTAGGTGTCTTCGTCGAAAGACATCACGCGGCGGGTGTAGATGTGACGCTGACCTTCACGCAGCTTGCCTTCCGCCGTCCAGACGCGGTGCAGCTCATACCGCATCAGGTCCTGGTTCAACGAATCCGCGTTCAGCATGTTCTCATACTCGTTCGACGGGTCGGCCCACTTGTAGGTGTTGTACGCGATGTACTTCTCCGACTTGCCCTGGTTGGTCCAGGTGTAGCGGTCCGGCGAACCGTTGAAGAGGTCGAACTGGTCCGTAGTCTGACGACCGTCGGAGTAGCTCTGCGGGTTGTCGTAAGCCACGGTCGGCGCACGGCGCACACGCTTGGTGCCCGGGTTGTACTGCCACGCGTTACGGGCACCCTTCACCTGGTTGATGGTTTCGTGCACCAGCAGCAGCTCACCGGCACGGCGTGACGGCGCAATAACCGTCTGCAGATACTTGAGCGAGATGTTGTCGAGGCTCTCGAAGCTCTGCAGCGCCGGATCCGAGTAGGTGAAGATCACTTCGTCATAAACGGTAACCGGGGTGAAGCTGCCCGAGCCGTCCGGCGCGATCGACGCGAACTGGCGGTTCAGCTTGAAGCCGCGGTAGCGGAGATTGTGGTTCCACACCAGCTCCACGCCTTCCTGCGGGATCGGGAACGGAGCGGCGATCTTGGCGTTGGCAACACCGTTACCATCGGCCACGAGCTCGGCATTCAGCGCGTTGTACTTGAGCGCCTCGTTCACGAATTCCGGGTACGCGCAGTTACGGCGCGACGGGTAAACGATCATCTTGTAGTTGGCGACGTTGTCGAGCAGCGCCTTGTGCGTCTCGGTCAGCTTGTCAGCGTACTGCGCCTTGTTGCTGCCATCGATGGTGAACAGCGGCTGATCATCGGCATAGGGGTCGGCGTAAAAGCCGCCCTGCTCATGTGCCGGCGTCGAGGCAAGCGGTTCCCAGGCCGGGATCGTGCCTTCTGCATTGCCCGCCTTTTCGGCGCCGATCGGCGTCAGTGAATTGCCGAGCTTGTCAGCTTCCGCCTGGCTCACCTTCGCTGCTGCCGGCACGGCCATCGCCGCTGCCGCAAGCAGCATGGCGGCGGCGCCAGCTGCGGTCTGGATCTTCGTACTCATTGTCAGTCCTCCTTGTGGGCCCCCCGGCCGTGGTTCCCAGTTGCGACAAGGGTTACACGGCCAGCCTGAACAAAACCGGTCCAAAGACAGTTAGGTTCTTAACTGTCGTTAACTATGCGCCTCACATACCACGATGGGAGAGGAAAGAAAGTGGAATTGCGGCACACGTCAGGGGCACTCGTAACGCGAAACCCTGAATCAAGTGTCAAATCGGGTCAAAAGATCTGGCGGCATCTACACCTTTTTTGATCTGCTCATTCGTCAATTTCGGTTCGAGCGCCGCGATAGCTTCCGCCGGATATTTGGGAAAGCCGTTTTCGTTCGACAGAAGATAGAACATGTAGGCCTTCACCAGATCCTGCTCGACGCCCTCTCCTTCCTCGTAAAGCACGCCGATATTGTACTGGCTGGCCGCGTGCCCCTTGCGGGCGGCCTGCTCATAAAGCTCTGCAGCCTTGGCCCGGTCCTTTGGCACACCAAAGCCCCAGTCATACGCGCTTCCGAGGTCTCCCATCGCCCGGGCTTCGCCCATCTCTGCAGATTTGCGAAGCCACTCCACGCCTTTTTCCAGGTCGATGGGCACTGCCTGTCCGTCCATGTAGGTGGCGCCAACGCGGTAAGCTGCCCCTGCATCCCCGTTCGCTGCGGCTTCCTGCCACACCATCAGGGCCTCGGGATAAAGTCCGCGCCGATAAAGGTCGAACCCGCCCTGCTCGGTCCGGGGAGCCTCCGCCACCACTTTCGCGATGGCCTCCGGATCGCCTGCCAGGGGCCGCGGCGCTTCCGCGGCCGGCTTGTTGGCTTCTTCCAGCGTATCAGCCTGGCGCTCGGCGGCATCCACAGGGGTGGTCGGCTCGGCAATGGAAACCCCGGCCCAGATCAGGGCTGCGGCTGCCAGGCTGCCCCCGAGGACCGGCAGAGCCGTCAGGCGGCTGCTGCGGCGCTGTGTCGTGGAACCGTGACCGGCGGTCTCGATTGGATCGGCCATCTGTTTTCTCCCGGATGTTCCAGCATTTGTGTGAGTCCTGCTGGTAACCACAATCTTGGGTAAAAACGTGGCGCTTTACAGAGGTTCCCCGCAAGTTACGGCTTCGTCAGGCATCTCACGTTGCTGTGTGGATCGCGCATCCCTTCGCCCCAAGCCAAATTTCCCCACAGACGCTATGCAAATACGAATCGATTGCATTTAGTGCGCGTCTCACCTAGGCAATGCGAATTGTTCGCAAATAGGGACTAGGGGGAAATACTATGTCCACGAATGATTTGACCTGCCGGCACACCGGCAGGGCGCGCATTGCCACGGCCTCATCCGCTGCATTTACGATTGCAGCCTATCTCACATCAATCACCTCACCTGCCCTGGCCGAAGTCTATGACCTCGAGCCCATCGTGGTGAAGGTCAACGCCATCCATCCTTCGCAGACGGTCCGCAGTGAAGTGGAGAACATGTTCACCAATCCGCGCTCGGCATCCGGTGTGGGCGGCAGCGAAATCCAGAACCTCAATGCCATCAACACGAGTGATGCCCTTCGCTTCACCACGACAGGCATGGTCAACCAGCCATTCTCTGGCGACCGCTTCGGTGGCGGCACCAAGATCCGGACATTCGGCGACTGGGGCGCATCCACATCCATCGACGGGCTGCCGGCCGTGAAGTTCGCGGACGAAGAAGGCGGCGGCTACTCAAGCTCCCGTATTCCCACAATCGCGATTGACCGCATCGCAATCCAGAAAGGCGGTCGCGGCGTTCAATATGGTGACGGCACCGATGGCGGCGTGGTGGAAACCTCGATCAAGTCGGGCCGCGGATATGACCGCCATCTTGCAGGCACCGTGGACATCAGCACGGCCGAAGAACGCGTGTACCAGCTGGAAGCCGCGCACGGCGAGAAGTACTGGGACATCTACGCAGCCGGGCGGATCTTTGACGGCAATTACGGCGGCGAACCGGCCAATCTCGACAAGCAGGATATCGAAGGGGCCGTCGCCAAGGTGGGGCTGAACCCGTCTGACAGCACGCGCATTGAGGCTCTCGCGATCGTCAACGACTCCGAGACACGCATTTTCCGTGGTGGCACGACGAACGACATCGATTCCGAAAGCCTGTTCCTGTCAGCAACGGTTGACCATGCTTTCAATGACGCGGTCAGCACCCGGGTCGGGTATCTCTACTCGGATACCGACACGCTGTGGCCGGCGCGATCACGTGACCGCAGCATCGAGATCGGAACAGCCTTCGGCGACCTCTACCACACCCGCTCCCTGGCGGACGGTGTGGATTATGCAGGCTCCATCGGCTTCGAGCACAAGCACACCAACTACCTGCGCGACAATCAGTGGGATGCCGAGTTCACGGACATCTCCCTCAAGCATTCAAGCGCGGTGACCTTCGACCACAATCTCACTCTTACCGCGGGCCTGCGCCACACCTGGTTCGAGAATGACATCAAGCTCAATGGTGTTAAGCAGCCCGATAATCTGCGTACGGATAGCCTCTTCAGCTGGGAAGCCGGTGCTGCGTACTCGATCTTCGACATGACCCGTATCCGTGCCAATGTGGCCTCCGGTTACAATCGTTTCTACGAGAAATACGGCAATTTCGGCACGGACGCGCTCAACCCGGCAGGTGCTGGCGACGAGATCGTCGAGTCCCTCACCTATGAAGCCGGCATCAACCAGGGCTGGGGTTGGGGCTACGCGGATGTCGCTGTCTACACCACCGAGCAGCAGAACGTGCCGCGGCGTGACGCCGGTGCCATTCAAAACGTCACTGTCGATCAGTCGGGCGTCGAACTCGAAGTCTATGCCGACGTCACCGATGACTTCTCAGCTTCCCTTGGCTACGTCCACATCTTTGAGCTGGAAGCCGAGAGGGCTGACGGCACCAAGGCCAATGGCAGCATCTTTTTCGGCTCCAACGGCGTCAACGTGCCGGAGCATCAGGCAACCTTGCGTCTTGATTACCGGATTACCGATGACGTGTCTCTGTGGGGAGCTGGTCTTGTAAGCGACGGCTACACACAAACAGATGCCAATGGCGTGACCACCGAGCGCAAGAGCTTCGAGCGCATTGATCTGGGCGCTGCCTGGCGTATCAACGAGCATGTCGCCTTGCGTGTCCGGGGCGAGAACATCACCGACGAGAAGGATTACGGTCAGACGCTCGAAGGTGCCCCGACAAACACGGTCGGCAAGCTCGGTAGCGTTTTCTGGCTCGGGGCTGACTTCACCCTATGAGCGGAAACCGGACAGGCTCCTGGTGGCCTGCATACAAGGCAGTGCGGCGGGCCCATCTGTGGCTCGCCGCTCTGGCATCCCTGCCCCTGGTGATCCTCAGCATCACCGGGGCTTTGCTTGTCTTCGGACACGAAATCCAGGCGGCCCTCTGGCCTGCTGAATGGCAGGTAGACGGCAGCCTGGAGCCGCTGCCATTCGAGGAACTGGTCGCCCGCTTCGACAGGCAATTGCCCGGCATACCAATCGCTGCAATTGCCATGGAGCAGCCCAAGGGCCACGCCTGGACATTCTGGCTGGGAGATGGTCAGGGCGTGGCCAATGTGGACCCGGCGACAGGCGCAGTGCTGAAGCATTATCAGCAGAATGACACCCTCTACGGTTTCGTCCGTGCCTTGCATCGATGGTTGCTTGTACCGGGAGACGCCCGGCCATGGGCCAGGCACCTGGTTTCCGTGGCTGCCTTGATCCTCATTATACAGATTATCGTCGGCACATGGATGTGGGCCCTGCCACCGAAGCGCATGAAGAGGCTAACGATCCCGCGGCGTGGCAGCACACATCTCATCGTGCAACGGGCCCATTCCGTGACAGCGCTTGTAACCGGGGCAATCCTCGCGCTGATCGCCTTCACCGGGATCTCGTTCAACTGGCACGACACCGCAGAGGCGGTTGTCAGTATGGTGACCTTCGGCCCGGTCAGGAAGCCGGGCGACATCAGCGCGCATGCAATTGCCGGACAGCGCGATATCGATCGCGCCGTTGCAGCCGCGCTCGACGCTGTGCCGGGTGCGAAGCTCAAATCCGTCAATGTGCCGAAGCTAAACACGCAACCAGTGAATATACGCGTTGGCACCCCTGATGCCTTGAATGTCACCCTCGTCCGCGTGCACCCCGTCAGCGGCCATGTTCTCGATATCCACCATGCCGCGCATCACAACACCGCCACCGCATTCATGCAGATGGCCTACAAGCTTCATGTCGGGGATTTCTGGGGCCTGCCCGTGCGCATCCTGTGGCTTCTTCTCGCCCTGGCGCCTGCTGCCTATGTCATCAGCGGGTTCTGGCTCTTTGCAAACCGGACAGGGCTGCGCCGCCGCCGGTAGCCGCGGAAGCCATAGCTGGAAAGCAGATGCCGGATAACTGGCACGCCCGGCAGGACTCGAACCTGCAACCTACGGCTTAGAAGGCCGTTGCTCTATCCGGTTGAGCTACGGGCGCTGAGCTGTCACTTGGTCCACCGGGGACACAGGTCGCCGGACCGTGGTCCCGGCCCTCGCCCCCTGACCTAAGGCCTCAAACCAAAGTCCCGAAACCTAGTGCGTCCAGTTGCCGTCCACGCGATCGGAGCGGAAATTATCGGAATAGGATTTCGGCCGTGCCGCGCGGGGCTGCTCATCGAACACCTGATACGGGATCTTGTGCTTTTCCGCATAGGCCACGGCCTCATCGCGGGTTTCAAAGCGCAGGGTCACCTGGGTGTTCATGTCGCCGGAACTTGTCCACCCCATCAGCGGATCGATTTCCCGGGCCGAGGACGGCTCATGCTCAAGCACCCAGTAATGCGTTTTAGCCGTACCGGACTGCATGGCCGTCTTGGCCGGCTTGTAGATGCGCGCCACCATGGTGTGCCCATTCCCCTCGTGCTGGATCAATCGCGAAAAACGGCGCCTCGAACGCCCGAACTTCCAAACTGTATGGCGGATGATGCGGTCCGGATGCAAGCACCAAGAAGCAGCCTGATACCTGCTGGTAAAGCAGCCCTTCGGTCAGCCTCTCTGGCGGGCCCGGATCATGTCGGTCAGGCTGTCCATCAGCTCGCGTTCCACGTCCAACGGCTCTTTCTTGAGCTCAGGTGCCAACCGCTGCAGCTCCGCAAGGAACTCGGGCGGCGGCGTGGAGAACTGCTGCAAGCCTATCGCAAGCGCATAGGCCCGCGTCAAAAGGGTTCGGCCGCCGCCGGCCTCAAGCCCGCAGGCCTCTTCAAGTGCGGCCCCAATGGTCTGCATCCGCCCCATGAGATGCGTCTTGAAGGCAATGACCGCTTCCATGCCTGCTCCGGGCTCAAGCTGCGTATAGAGCAGGCTCAGCAGGTTGAGCAGGGCATGCGGCTCCAGCAGCGCATCCGTCATCGCCCGGGCGAGAAATTCCGGCGACTTGTCATCTTCACGAAAGCGCGCTTCCAGCGTGTCGAAGCACATGTCGATCTTGCGGGTCAGCACCGCCAGAAACAGCGCTTCCTTGCTGGGGTAGTAGAGATAGACCGTGCCCTTCGCCAGCCCCGCGCGCTTTGCGATCTCGAGGATGGTGATGTCGTGATAGCTCGCCTGTGTCAGCGCCTCTTCGGCAGCCAGCATCAATGCCTCGGCGCGGGCCTGCTTGGCCTCGGGCGCCCGGGCCTTGCGCGTGCCGGTGCGCCGCGATGCGCCCTGCTGCGTGGTGGATTTTGCCTGTGCGGCGGCTGAGGACGTCAAGACTAGCGGCCTTTCCGGCTTGAACTGTTGGGACGCAGGCGACTCGCAGTTGCCCTGCCCGATGCAAAACATACGCAAGCCTGGGCCTGTTCCCAAGGAGACAATTGCGCACATGACAGAACGTCACCAGGCGCATCTCTGTCAATGATGGCCTGTAAGTCATTGAAATTTTGGAAAAATGGTCGGGGCAGCAAGATTCGAACTTGCGACCCCCTGCTCCCAAAGCAGGTGCGCTACCAGGCTGCGCTATGCCCCGACAGGCGGGACGGCGGGCCAGATACTGGCTCCGGGCTCCGTCCGGACGCGGGACATTGGCTCATGCCGCCGCGCCCTGCAAGGCGTTTTCCCGCGCTGGGGCCCTCGCGTCCGTTCAGCGCGCCTTCTGGTGGCGGCCCATCAGTTTGAAGACGCCTGTCGCATGCAGAATGGGCCGTGTCTTCACCTGGACCCTTGCTTCCACAAACGCCACGGACCGTGTTGCGCGGGTGACCGTTGCCGTCCCCTCGACCCAGTCCCCCACCTTGGCGATGGACAGGAAGTCCGCATTGAGCCGGATGGTCAGTCCGACGATATCCGTCGCCCGCCACACAGCCGTGCCCATCAGCCCGTCGGCAAAGGCCGTCACCAGCCCGCCATGGACGATGCCCATGCCGTTGCAATGCTGTTCCGCCGCACGAAAGGCATGAACGAAGCTGCCGTCTTCATTGATCTTGTGAAAGAACGGGCCGTTATGGGTCGTGAAGGGCCCACGATTGGTGCTCTCTTCAAAACCCGCCGGCGGATTGGGCCCGGCAGTAGCCCCACCGTCCTTTAATCCGGTCTCGTCGGATGTTCTGTCTTTGGTGCTCATGTCAGCCGAGGTAGCGCAGCAGGGCCGTGCCTGTCACGGGCTATTCGCTGATTGATCATCCTCAGCGAAGATCGGGTGAACCACCCGGTCACCCACTGCAATGCCCCGCGCTGCGACGACGCCCGCATTGACTTCAAGCACACTGGCCACCGGATAGCGCGACGAAATGAGCGCCTCGGAGCCGGGCACGGTGTTCTCCGCAATATGGGCAATCCGGCCCGCTTCTGTGATGAAGATCATGTCCAGCGACAGCGGCGTGTTGCGCATCCACATGGTGACGATGCGGCTGTCGCCGAAATCGAACAGCATGCCCGCATCGGCCGCCAGATCCGTGCGGAACATCAGGCCGGTTCGCCGCGTCTCATCGGTATCCGCAAGTTCAACGATGAAGGTCTGCGGTCCCGCGCGCGTCTCGATGACAAGGCTGGAGGCGGCGCCACCATCGGCTGTGCCGCCACCCTCGCCGTCTGCACAAGCTGTAACAAAGGGTACGGAGACCAGGATAAAGGCAGCCGCAACGGCTCGCCGAAGATAACGCACGACAAGCAACTCCAGTTCAGTCGGTCCTCAGGGCCGTCCCACCCGCTCATTGAGCAGGCAAGCTCTTCCCGGGAAGCCTATTCGTCCACGCGGATGCTGGCCACCATCAGTCCCTTGTCGCCCTCTCCAAAGCGAACACGGACGGTCTGGCCCTGGCGCAGTTCCCGCAGGCCTGCTTCCCGAAGGGTCTCCATGTGAACGAAGATATCCGGCGTGCCTTCGCCACGGGTGACGAAGCCATAGCCTTTGGCCCGGTTGAACCACTTGACCTCGGCTTCTTCCTCTTCACCGATGGCGACAACACGGCTTGCGCGCGCGGACATCACCGGCTTGGCCGGTTCAACCTGCTGGGGAACTTCCTTGGCGGTGCTGTCATCCACATCGATGACGCGCAGCGCCTGCAATCCCTTGGCTCGCTTCACCGCCTCGCATTCGACGGTCGCCCCTTCCCTGGCCGCATCCAGGCCGGCCTGCTTCAGGCAGGACATGTGCAGCAGAACATCTGCTGACCCGTCCTCGGGGACAATGAAACCGTAGCCCTTTGTCGTATCGAACCACTTCACAACGCCTGTTACGCGGAATGCGAGTTCGGCGTCACTCGCGGCATCTCCCTGCATGTGTGCTTGCGTATCCGCCACCCTATACCCCCGGCGATTTCGCGTTTCTCGTTTGGGCTCTTGTTGGATTGGACTTGTTGTGAGCCGCTTGTTCTTGGCGGGAGTTTGAGCGCCCGTTCTTATAGTTAAGTGCGGCAAGATAACACAGTCGAATAGTGGGGAGAAGCAGAAGCGCAATCATCTGCACGCAAAAGAGGCCGGTTTCCGCATTTTCTTGCCCTCCTGTCTCCGGTTCTGCTGGCCATCGGCGACCTCGCCCGCTATCAAGAAACAAGCCCGCTGCGCGGTGATTTGCGCCAATGACCGGGCTGTGTTTGGGGAGTTTGGCGGGAAATCATGCTGCGCGGTCTTTTCCTTGCGCTCGGTTTGTTCGGCCTCTGGCTGTTGCTCTCTGGCGTCTATAAGCCACTTTGGATCGGCCTCGGCGCGGCATCCGCCATTGCGGTCACCTTCTTGCTGGCGCGAATGGATGTGCTTGATTCGGAAGGTGTGCCCCTGCAGATGCGCACCAGCACCCTTCCCTACTGGGCATGGCTGCAGGCAGAAATCGTCACGGCCAATATCGCGGTGACGCGAATCCTTCTGCGCCCGAAGCTCGACATTTCTCCGGCTATCACCCGCGTGAAGCCCACCCAGGCAACAGATATCGGCCGGGTGACCTTCGCCAATTCAATCACCCTCACACCGGGCACCGTCACCGTTGATGCCGATGGCAGCGAATTCATCGTGCACGCCATCGACGAGGCCTTTGCCGATCCCGACGGCCTTGCGGACATGGACCGCCGGGTCACTGAAATCGAACAACGTTAGGACGGCGGATCTGATGTTCTTTGCTGCCTGTCTTGCCGTGCTTGCCGCCATGCTGCTGACGCTGGTGCGTCTGTTCGCAGGCCCAAGCCTCTATGACCGGGTGCTGGCGCTCAATGCCTTCGGCACCAAGACCGTGCTGATGATCGGCCTTGTCGGCTTTCTCACCGGCCGGCCGGACTTCATGGACATCGCCCTGCTCTACGCCCTAATCAATTTCGTGGGCACCATCGCGGTCCTCAAGTTCTTCCGATACCGCGTGCTCGGCGACATTGCAGAGCTCGATGCAGATCAGTCTGCGGGCAAGCCGGGGGCAGGATCATGATCGACGCAGCCCTGATCGATATCGTTCTCGACATCGCCTCCGGTCTCCTGCTTGCGGCCGGCTGCTTCTTCGTGCTGATCGGCGCCATCGGTGTACTGAGACTGCCGGACTTCTACACACGCATGCATGCGGCCGGCGTCACCGACACGCTGGGCGCGGAACTGATCCTTCTGGCGATGATCCTGCAGGCAGGCTTCAGCCTCGTCACAGTTAAGCTGGTCGCGATCCTCTTCTTCCTGTTTTTCACGAGCCCCACATCCACCCATGCCGTTGCCAACGCCGCCTGGACAGCGGGTTTGCGGCCACTGCTGGGCAAGCGCCTTGAAAAGGGAGAAGGCGGCGGACCGGTAACGGACGACGCACAGGAGGTGACACGGTGACCGCCATCATTGTCGATCTCGTGCTTTTTACGCTGCTGATTGCTGTCGCCATTCAGATCGTGCGTCTCGATCATCTGTTTGCCGTCACCATGCTGTCAGGCGTGTTCAGCCTGCTGACGGCGGCACTGTTCATCACCATGGATGCCCCGGACGTGGCCTTTACCGAAGCCGCCGTGGGCGCGGGCATCTCGACGGTGCTGATGCTTGGAACGTTGGCGCTGGTGCCGGGCACCCAGAAGGCCGTGAGGAAGGCACAGACCATTCCGCTTGTTGTGGTCATCGCAACGGGATTGGCCCTCATCTACTCGACACTCGACATGCCGGCCTTCGGTGACCCGGAAGCTCCGGCCCAGCAGCACGTCGCGCCCTACTACATCAATGAAACACCCGGCGATATCGATGTCCCCAATATCGTGACGGCCGTGCTCGCCAGCTATCGCGGCTTCGATACGCTGGGCGAAGTCGTGGTGGTGTTCATGGCCGGTGCGGGCGTCCTGGCCCTGTTGGGGCACAAGCCATTGGGCCGCCTTGTCGGCCGTGCCTCGGTCCGCGGTCGGCGGGAGGAAGAGGAATGAACCATCACATCGTTCTCCGGGTGGTGACGAAGATCCTCATCGCCCCCATCGTGCTCTTCGGCCTCTATGTGCAGTTCCATGGTGATTTCGGCGCCGGCGGGGGCTTCCAGGCGGGTGTCATCGTTGCGGTAGGCTTTATCCTCTACGGGCTAATCTTCGGCCTGACGACGACGCGCCGCGTGATGCCCCTGTCCGTTGTGCGCACCTGCGCATGCCTGGGCGTCCTTATCTATGCAGGCGTCGGCGTGGTCACCATGTTCTATGGCGGCAATTTCCTCGACTATGACGTGCTCTCCAAGGACCCGGAGAATTACGCAGTCGCGGGACAGCATCTGGGCATCCTGCTTATCGAGGCAGGCGTCGGGCTGACGGTGGCAAGCGTGATGGTGCTTGTCTTCTACGGGTTCGCGGATGCCGCGGGCCCCATCAATGACGAGGAGTGGTAGGCGATGGAACTGTCTCCGTTCCTTGAGTTCGTCATTGGCCGCTACAATTACTGGCTCGCAATTATCTTGATGATGCTGGGCCTCTATGTCGTTGTCGCGCGCGGCAACCTGGTGAAGAAGCTCGTGGGCCTCAACCTGTTCCAGGTCTCCGTCTTTCTCTTCTACATCTCGGTCGGCAAGGTCGCCGGCGGCACTGCGCCCATTTATGTGGACGCGCCTGATGCCCTTTACTCAAACCCGCTGCCCCACGTGCTCATCCTGACGGCCATTGTCGTCGGGGTGGCGACGCTCGCTGTCGGCCTGAGCTTGGTCATCCGTATACAGAGGGCTTACGGCACCATCGAGGAAGACGAGATGCAGGCAGCGGATGCCGGGCGCGCAGAAACGCCCCATGCGGGCGGCAGCAGTTCAGGCACCGTAAGCGGGGGCGCGACCTGATGTTTGACTTTCTGATGACCCACCTGCCCGCGCTGCAGGTCGTGGTGCCCATGCTCGCGGCTCCGATCTGCCTGATGCTGTCGCGCGGCACATTCGCGGGCGCCCTGGCCCTGCTCACGGCCCTGGCCGCCTTTGCCATGTCGGCGCTGCTGTTGATCCAGGTGATCGACAGTGGCCCCATCTCCTACCAGCTGGGCGGCTGGCCGCCGCCATTCGGCATCGAGTATCGCGTCGATGCCATGAACGCTTTCGTGCTGGTCATTGTTGCTGCCACCAGCGCCCTGGTTCTGCCCTTCGCCCGCAACTCCGTCCGCGCTGAAATTCCGCCCTCCAAGCAGGCGCTGTTCTATACAGTCTTCACCCTGTGCCTGACGGGGCTCCTCGGCGTCACGATCACCGGTGACGCCTTCAACATCTTCGTCTTCCTCGAGATATCGTCCCTCTCCACCTATGTGCTCGTCGCCTTGGGTGCGCAACGGGACCGGCGCGCACTCACGGCGAGCTACACATATCTCGTGATGGGGACCATCGGCGCCACCTTCTATGTTATCGGCCTTGGCCTTCTCTACCAGGCAACGGGCACACTGAACCTCGCCGATCTGGCCGTGCGGCTGGAGCCGCTCGGAGACCTCACAAGCGTCCGGGCCGGCTTTGCCTTCATCACCGTCGGCCTGGCACTGAAGCTCGCCATGTTCCCGATCCACGCATGGCTGCCCAACGCGTACACTTATGCCCCGTCGGTCGTGAGTATCTTCTTGGCCGCCACCTCCACCAAGGTGGCCGTCTATGTGATGCTGCGCTTCATATTCACGGTGTTCGGCTATGAATTCCCGGTGGTGGAACTGTCGTTGGAAACCGTGTTCCTGCCGCTGGCACTCATTGCCATGTTTGTTGCCTCGGCAGTCGCCGTGTTCCAAACGGACTTCAAACGGCTCCTAGCCTATTCATCTGTCGCGCAGATCGGCTACATGGTGCTGGGCTTCTCCATGGCCAGCGTCACCGGCCTGACCGCGACCATGGTTCACCTGTTCAACCACGCGGCCATGAAGGGCGTCATGTTCATGGTCGCCGGTGCCGTAGTGTACCGCGTCGGCTCAAGCGCCGTCTCGAGCTTCGCGGGCCTTGGCAGGCAGATGCCGTGGACAATGGCCGCAATGGTGGTGGGCGGCCTGTCCCTCATCGGCGTGCCGATGACCGTGGGGTTCATTTCCAAGTGGTACCTGATCCTCGGGGCGCTGGAGACTGGCGATTGGGTCATCGCCTTCCTCATCGTCGCCTCATCCCTGATCGCGGTCATTTATGTGTGGCGCATTGTCGAAGTTGCGTATCTCACCCCGGCACCCGAAGGCGCGAAGCCCGTGCCGGAGGCACCCTTGTCCATGTTGCTGCCCATGTGGGCACTGGCACTGACCTGCATCTATTTCGGCATCGACGCCGAGCTGACCTCGACCATCGGCCGAACGGTCGCAGAAGCCCTCATATCCGGAGTGCCCGCCGTGCCCGAAGTCGAAGGGATTGACCTTTCCGTCGTGGAGGGCCTGACCCCATGATGCTGCACGACCTTCTCTTCGGACTGAGCAACGATCAGGCCCTGCTGGCGGCAGTGCTGCTGCCCTTCTTCGGGGCAGTACTCCTGGTGCTCGTCGGCCGCTGGCCCAATCTGCGCGAGACGGTGACCCTGCTCACGGCCCTGTGCCTGTTCGCGCTCACCGTCAGTATCCTGGGCATTCACGAAACGGGTGAGGTCCAGAAGCTGGTCCTGTTCGATGTTGTACCCGGCGTGCCCCTCGCCTTCAGTGTGGAGCCCCTCGGCATCATCTTCGGCCTCGTGGCATCAGGCCTGTGGATCATCACATCGCTCTATGCCATCGGCTACATGCGCGGCAACAACGAGAAGCACCAGACACGCTTCTATGCCTGTTTCGCCATCGCGCTTGGCGCGGCCATGGGCATCGCCTACGCAGACAATCTGCTGACGCTTTTCATCTTCTATGAAGTTCTGACTCTTTCCACCTACCCGCTCGTCGCCCACAAGGAGACCGATGAAGCCCGCCGTGGCGCGCGCATCTATCTCGGCATCCTTCTGTCCACATCTATCGGGCTGCTGCTGCCTGCGATCATCTGGACATATGCCATAGCCGGGACAGGCGACTTCGTGCTCGGCGGCATCCTCGACGGCAAGATCGACGAAGCCCTGCTGCCGATCCTGGTGGGTCTGTACATGTTCGGCATCGGCAAGGCCGCACTGGTGCCGATCCATCCGTGGCTGCCAAATGCCATGGTGGCACCGACCCCGGTTTCCGCCCTGCTTCACGCTGTTGCCGTTGTGAAAGCAGGCGTGTTCACGGTGCTCAAGGTCACGGTCTATGTGTTTGGCGTCGATTTCCTGGCCGGCACCGACGCCAGCACCTGGGTCATGTGGGTCGCGGCCTTCTCTATTGTCTTCGCCGGCATCATCGCGATGACCAAAGACAATCTGAAGGCGCGGCTGGCCTACTCCACCGTCAGCCAGCTCTCCTATGTCACGCTCGGGGCCATGCTGGCCTCTGGCTATGGCATCACGGCCGGGGCGCTGCAGATCATGATGCACGCCACAGCCAAGATCACGCTGTTCATGTGCGCGGGCGCCATCTATGTCGCGACCCACAAGACCGAGTTGAGCGAGATGGACGGCCTGGGCCGACGTATGCCCTGGGTCTATGGCGCCTTCACCGTCGGGGCCCTGGCCATCATCGGCATTCCCCCCTTGGGTGGTGACTGGGTGAAGCTCTACCTGGTCATGGCGGCAACCGACAGCGGAGAGAAATACGTGATCTATCCGCTGATCCTCGCATCGCTCCTGTCGATCGGGTATCTGCTGCCGGTCGTCGCCCGCGGCTTCTTCGGTAATCTGGGCGACAGGCAGGAACCGGCCCCGCAGTTCAACGATGCCCTGCCGCGTGAAGACCGGATCAAGGCCCACCCGCTGACCGTCATTGCCCCGGTGATGACAGCTGCACTGTGCCTCGCCACCATCTTCATGGTGGAGCCGCTCAAGCACCTCATCGCGCCCCTCTTGGGCGGCCACTAGGGAGGTTTCAGCACCATGTCGGACAAACCTTCAGGCTTCTGGAGCTGGGCGCTCACCGAAAAAGCAACCCAGCGGATGCTCGGGGCCGTGGCCGTGATCTGCCTGCTGCTGGCTGTGGCCAACCTTCTGGTGCCTGCGGCGGACGTGCCCTATGTGGCGGACCTCCCGCTGGGTGCGGCCCTGCCCGCCTTCGCGGCAGCCCTCATTGCCGTGCTCCTCACCTGGCCGCTGCGCATGCTGTTGCGCCGCCGTTCCGGCTATTACACCCAGAAGGATGACGCCAAATGATCTCGGCACCCGATATCTTCGGCGGCCTCCTTGACGGCATCTCACCGGGCTTCCTGCTGATCGCTGCCGGGCTGTTGATCCCGGTGCTCCCACGTTTGCTGCGGCCCGTGATTGCGGTGCTGGCCCCTCTTGCTGGCCTGTTCCATCTGCTGGCCTTGCCCACCGGCCCCCACGGCACGTTCGAGATGCTGGGCATTACCGTTGCCACCATCAACGTGTCCGAAACAGGCTTCGCCCTCGGCATCGCCATGCTCGTTGCCGGAACGCTGGCAGGTGTCTTCAACTGGCATGAGCGCGCGGGCCTGCCGGTGTCCGCCGGTCTGGTCTATGTCGGCTGCGCTGTCGGTGCCGTGCTGGCCGGTGACCTGCCGAGCTTCTTCCTGTTCTTCGAACTCGCCTCCGTCTCAGCAGCCTTCCTCGTCTGGGCTGGTGGCACTGAGCGGTCCCTGGGTGCCGGCATGCGCTTTGCCGTCGCCAATATCTTGGCGGGCGTCCTCCTGCTCGAAGCTTTCTTGTTGACCTACAAGGCAACGGGCTCCGTCGGGTTCTTTACGGGCGATCTGGGCACCAGCGCGGGCATCTATCTCATCCTGGCGCTTGGTCTTAAGGCAGCCTTCCCTGTCCTGCATGCTTGGCTGACAGATGCCTATCCCGAGTCCACGCCCGGCGGCACCGTGCTGTTGAGTGTGTTCGGCATCACCACGGCGATTTATGCCCTGTCGCGTTTCCTGCCTGGCGAAGACCTCCTGCGCCTGATCGGCCCGATCATGATTGCTTTCCCGGTGCTGCTGGCGCTGCTGGCCAACGATCTGCGCCGGACGCTCTGCTACGGCATTATCAGCCAGGCGGGTCTTGCCGTGACGGCCATCGGTATCGGCACACCGGAAGCGCTGAGTGCGGCCACCGTGCTGATGATTGCCAACATCTTCGGCTTCCTCGTCCTGTTCATGGCCATCGGCGCGGTCCTGTACCGTACAGGCACAGCAAGTGCGGCGGCCCTGGGCGGCCTGGCAGCGACAATGCCGCTCACCACCGGGTTTGCGGTCTTGGGTGGTCTGTCCGTAGCCGGCCTGCCGGTTCTCGCGGGCGGCACCGCCGTGCCTTATCTGATGACGGCCATCTGGGCGGATGGAGGCCCGGTGGTCGCAGCCCTTGCCCTCTTCGGTGTTGCCGGCGTCTGGGCCCATGCAGGCCTGCGCGTTCCCGCAACAGCCTTCTTCGGTGAGAAACGTACGCCCGGCCTCAAGGCGGAAGAAGCCCCTGTGCACATGCGCTTTGCCATGCTGCTAGGTATCGCCGCCTGCATTGCGGTTGGCACCATGCCGTACTGGACCGGCAATGCCACCTTCGAGCTGGCCGGTCTTATCCTTCACTTGGAAGTTCTGGCCTTCGCGCTGCTGGTATTCCTCGCTGCCCGCGCATGGGGCCTGCTCCCCCGCGAGGAGCCTTCTGCGCTAATCGACGTGGACTGGCTCTACCGGAAGCTCGGCCCGCAGATCGTAGGCGTTGTCATGTCGGTCACGAGTGCGGCTTATACGGCGTGGCAGAACTTCATCAGTAGCCGGATTAATAACGGCTTCCGCGCCATGTTCGCGACAGCAGGACCGCAAACCAACATCGCCAGCACCTGGGGCACGGGCCTCGGCGTATTGTGGGTTGCCATCCTTCTCGTCGTGATGCTCCTGGTGAGCTACACCTGAACAGCGACGAAGCTCAGCGGTTCCATCTCCGCAGTCTCGCCTGACCGGGTTACCTGCCCAAGCCGCAATACGTCCGTCCCACCGGATGAGAATGGCATCTCGATCGCCGTATCCGAGAAGTTGAAGGCGCAGCGAACCACCACCCCGTCTGCTTTACGCGTGAACGCAAGCACTGCCTCATCACTGCCTTCTAGGTCCAGGCTCCCGGTCCTCAAGGCAATATGGGCCTTGCGCGCGGCAATCGCCTCGCGGGCGAAGGCAAGCACGGACTCCGAACCCGCTTCCTGTGTGGCCACGGACAGGCCGGGATGGCTGGGCCCAAGGGGCAGCCAGGGTGTGCCCGTGGTAAAACCGGCATTCTGGGCCTCCGCCGTCCAGGGCATTGGCGACCGGCAGCCGTCGCGCCCCTTGAAATAGGGGTAGTAGATCAGCCCGAATGGATCACGGACCTGCTCCCGCGTGGTGTCGATATCATCAAGCCCCAGTTCCTCGCCCTGATACATCAAGGCCGTCCCCCGCAGGCACATGAGCAGCCCGAGGCCAAGCTTGGCCACCCGCGCAGCGTCCCGCCCCTCATTGAGGCCATGCGCCCAACGGGTCACCGGCCGCGGCACATCGTGATTAGAGAAGGTCACGCAGGGAAACAGATCATCCACAGGTCCCGCAATCTTCTCGTAATAGGTCTCGAAAACTGACCGCTCCAGGCTGGCGGCTTCCAGCAGAGTAAATGTGTAGGCCGTATGCAGACGGTCATTGCCACCGGCATACTGGCCAAGGATCTTGTCATCCCCCGCAAATTCGCCGAACACCAGGCGGTCCTCGTAGCTGTCCACAAGCGACCGTATGCGCTGCATCACCTCGACGTTCTCGGGCTGGTTCCAGTCCCTGTCGTGCTGCTGGTGGCGTGGCGGATGCGCCCAGGTCAGGAAGTCACGATCCGCAGGCGGCACCGGCGCATTGTCCGCCAGGGAGGCGTCATGAACATAGGAATTGGCGACATCGAGGCGGAAACCATCAACGCCCTTGTCCAGCCAGAACTTCAGCACATCAAGGACCGCATCCACGACGTCCGGATTATGGAAGTTCAGTTTCGGTTGGGTGCGCAGAAACTGGTGAAAGTAGTACTGCATCCGTACCGGGTGCCATGACCATGACGGGCCGCCGAAAGCCGCCAGCCAGTTGTTTGGTGGCGTGCCATCCTCCCGCGCATCCGCCCACACATACCAGTCAGACTTCGCGTTATCCTTGGATAGATGGCTTTCCTGGAACCATGCATGCTGGTCGGATGTGTGGCTCAGAACCTGGTCGAGAACGACCTTCAGCCCGCGCTCATGGGCTTCTGCCAGCAGCGCGTCAAAGGCCTCCATGCCGCCCATCGCCGCATCAACATCCACGTAGTTTGCCACGTCATAGCCAAAATCATCATTCGGGGACGGGTAGATCGGCGACAGCCAGATGGCGTCAACTCCAAGCGAAGCCACGTAATCCAGTTTGCGGCGAATTCCGTTAAGATCGCCGATGCCGTCCCCGTCCGTATCCAGAAAGCTGCGGGGATAGATCTGGTAGATCACCGCACCCTGCCACCAATCCGACATCTCTTTTCCTCCCACGGGGCTATGCCCGAATCCGGTATTTCTCCCCTGCGCCCGTCGCGGTACCGTGCCGCAGACAGCAGCCAAAGCAAGGTGTTTTTCCGTCATGACTCAACCGACAGCCATCCTCACCGATGCCATTCACTTTGTCGGGGATGCCATAGCCACCCGCCTCGCAGCCGAGGGTTACGCGGTTTATGCCGTCGATCAGAAGTTCCACGATGCAGAAGCCCGCACAGCCTTTGAGGCCTTGGCCGACGGGATCACGGCGCTGATGGAGCAGTCTGCCGAGGATGTCGTCGCCCATGTTGAGAGCGCGCATGGGCGGATTGATGTGCTGGCCAGCAACGACGCCTACCCGGCGATCCGTGCGTCAATTGACGAGATCACCACCGTGCCGCTGCACGAAACCTTCGAGGCCCTGGTGTTCAAGCCCTTCGCCTTTGCATCGGAGGTGGCCAAGCGCATGAAGCCGCGCGGCGAAGGCAAGATCGTGTTCCTCACGTCAGCAGCGCCCCTCAACGGCCTGCCGAACTACGCCATGTACTGCGCGGCCCGCGGGGCCATGAACGCCGCTGTCAAGGCGCTCGCCAAAGAGCTCGGCCCCTTCAATATCCAGGTCAACGCCATTGCACCCAATTTCATTGCCAACCCGGACTACTTCCCGCCGGAACTGATGGCGGATCCGGACAAGGCCGCCAAGATCCTCAAGAACATTCCGCTGGGGCGGCTTGGAAAACCGCAGGAAGTGGCGGGCCTCCTTGCCCAGTTGGTCAGCGATGACGGTGGATTTTTCACCGGGCAGGTCATTGCAGCATCCGGCGGCTGGGCCTGATGGGATGCGCAATCCGGTAAGTCGGGAATTGGGGTAATCCCTTTTTCATAACTACGGACGAGAATTGTTTAATTGCAATTATCGCGCGAAGAATGCGCGCAGAGATACTGCGCCTTTCAGAAGCTGACGGCCACGATACATGCTGTATGCGGATACCTCACGGAAGGCTCTTCAGGGCTGGCTCACCGCCAGGGGTGATGGCCTGTATCCGCTTGCCTCGGAGTTTGGTCCCTTTGAGATGCGGCCGTACCTTCCCTACATGGCCATGTTCCGCCGCGTCGAAGACGGTACCTATCGCATCACCCTGGTAGGAACAGCCCTTGTCGAGGTCTTTGGCGACGATGCGACGGGCCGGGAAGTGAAATCCATCTATCCTGAAGAGATGCATGAGCTTCTTGAGGCCTATTATGATGCCCTCTTCGCCAACCACTATCTCGCTCATTCCCTGCGCATCTTTGAAGCGGGCAATGGCGCAGAAGAGCTCCTTGAGCAGGTACTCATGCCCATCGGCAATGCGGATGGTGAGCACGACCGTTACATGGTGCTGATGAACCGCCTGCCCATGCCTGAAGTGGCTCTTGATAGTCCGCGTCCGGATCTTCTGGTCGGCGATCTCCTGCGCCGGACGGTTTATGACGCCAGGACTCTCCTGCCGGTGGACAGCGATCTCTCCACACCTCGCAACCCCGAGGAAATGCTGATCCCGCTGATCGATCTGGACACACCGGCCGATCTGGCGGTCTGACAAAGCGGCAGGCCACTCCATCGATAGTAGTGTTGCTAGATAATACCCTCTTAACGAGTGCGGCCATACCATTGCCTTCGTAACAGAGAAGGCGGCGTGATGATCCCTCAAGGACCAGAGCGCCAGCTTGCGTATCTGGCTGGCACCGGCAGTTGCCCGTGGTTCAAAACCATCCGCTCTCTGACAATCCCGATCATAAAGTTGCATGAAGTTGCGCCGGATAAGGAGCTCCTATCATGCTGAAATCAAGGTATCTCAAGCTCGCGCTGGACGCCTGGCAGACAGCACGCCAAGACAAGTTTTACCCGTCCGTGCGTGACATGTCGCCGGCACACATGGTGCCGTTCATCGAACACGTCGCCATGCTGCGCCGCGAAGCCGATGGCGCCTATCGCATCAGCCTTATGGGCACAGCGCTGGTCGAGTTGCTGGGTGCAGACGTAACCGGCAAGGATGCGAGCGCACCGCATGAGGAAGCATCCCGCGACGACCTCCGGCAATTCCATGATTTCGCGTTTCAGACAGGATGCCTGTGTCACTCTCTACGGGAGATGCACTATCCCAGCGGTTCACGTGGGTCACTCGAACAACTGCTGCTGCCCCTGACCCATCCTGACGGCACTCACGATCGCTTCATGATCGTCGCCGATGCCTCCGACGAGGAATTGTCAGTTGGCGAAAAACGCGACAGCAATGTCTTCTTCGGAAAGCTTCATCATCGCATGCTATACGATGCCGGCACTCTTCAGCCTTTGAGCACCGAGCTCAATCGTCCGGATCCGGCCATGGGAGGCCACGGCCCGCTCGTCGAGAGCATCGCCCCTCAGCCGGACTCAGTTGTGGGGCACCAGGGATGACAGGGTCGGTCCCGCTTCATCATTGATGACAAGGTCCGCAATCTGGTCGAGTTCCGTCTCCTCGCGGTTGATGATCACGAGCCCCGCCCCATTCTGCTTGGCGATAATCGGAAAGCCTGCTGCCGGATACACCACCAATGATGAGCCGATTGCGAGAAACAGGTCGCAAGCCAGTGTTTCCGCTTCAGCCCTCATCATTTCCGCTTCGGGCATTGCCTGGCCGAACGAGATGGTCGCCGTCTTCAGAATGCCGTTGCAGGCGGCACAGGTCGGCGGCTTCCCTGATTGCTCAAAACCCTCCCGCACAAAGGCGATCTCGTGCCGCTGGCCGCAATCAAGGCATTTCGCGTAGGTCGTGTTGCCGTGCAGCTCGATGACCTTGTCTTCGGGAACCCCTGAGTTCTGGTGCAGGTTGTCGATGTTCTGGGTGATCACCGATGTCACCTTGCCTGCCTGCACAAGCCGCGCAATCGCCATATGGCCGGCGTTCGGTCTTGCCTCGGTGAAAGTGTCATCCATGTTGAACTTGCGTTGCCAGGCCTCGATACGCATGGCTTCCGACGCCATGAAGTCCTGAAAGTAGATGGGCTTGTTCTGGGTCCACAGCCCGCCCGGGCTTCTGAAGTCGGGAATGCCGGACTCCGTCGAGATGCCGGCGCCGGTGAAGATCACCACGCGCTGCGCGTCATCCACCATGGATTTGAGTTCTGTCACTCGCCCATTCGTATTGTCAGCCACGGTCCGCCCCGGTATCCCTCAATCTCGTGTTTTGACCCTGCCCTGGCATTGCGCGATCATCTGGTCACGTAATGCCTTACGCCGGTTGTTCACCGGCAGAGTGCCGTGAAGAGAGACGGAATGAAATACCTGCATACGATGGTCCGCGTCCGTGACCTCGACAAATCCCTGAAGTTCTATTGTGATGATCTCGGCCTTGAGCAGCTCGGCCGCTTCGACATTGAAGAAGGCCGCTTCTCCCTCGTCTTTCTGGCAGCACCGGGCGATCACAGCGCCCAGGTGGAACTGACCTATAACTGGGATGACGAAGAACTCGGCGAAGGTCGCAATTTCGGACACCTGGCCTATGAGGTGGAAGACATCTACGCCACGTGCCAGAAGCTGCAGGAAGCGGGTGTAACCATCAATCGTCCCCCGCGTGACGGAAGGATGGCGTTCGTTCGCTCACCCGACAACATCTCCATCGAGCTGCTGCAGAAGGGTGGAGCCAAGGAACCGGTCGAACCATGGGCATCCATGGAGAATGTCGGTCACTGGTAAAGGCCTAGGCGCGTGATGGCGACCAGATCACCACAGGGCGTCCCTCTCGCCCTCAATTCTATCGGACGACTAGCGACGCTTGGGTGTCTGCTTGCCCTGGCAGCCGGTCCTGCCTTGGCGGAAGAAATTCCCGACGCCCGGAAGTCCGGCGCCGATCTGGTAAGGGAACGCCAGCTCGAGAAGCAGTCTGACGAAGGCCGCAGCACGGGCTCCTATTGGTCACCTTTTGAAATGGCGCGGGCGGGACGCTGCACAGAAGCCATGCCCGAACTGGGCAAGCTCGCACGGCTTGGGCGTGGCTATGAAAGCGCCCAGCACGTCTATGGCCGCTGCCTGATAGAGACCGGCCAGCGAGACGAGGGCCTGCGATGGGTGTCCCAGGCCGCGGATGCGGGCCTCGCAGACGCCCAGGCCACACATCTTCAGTTCTATCTCGATGACGGCCCGTCCTACATGCCACATGAAACTGCCGCAATGTGGCTCTATCTGTATCAGAGCAATCCCTTGCGATTGAGCATCGGGGCACAGAACCGTCTTGATGAGGCAACCATTGCCACCCTGCGGCAACGCATCCCCAGGACCGACTATCTTGCCGGGATCGGCAGGGCCCGGAACTGGACCCCGACCTTCGCCAACCAGGGAACGCACAGCACGCCCTGACGGCATTAAAGGCAAACGCGGGCTCACAGGCGCGCAGGAGATATCTGGGAAATGGCACTCACCATACGGAACTCCGAATACCGCTACGGCATCATTGCCGTGCTCCTGCACTGGCTTATCGCCCTCTGTGTAATCGGCCTCTATATCGTCGGTTCTATCATGGAGGACATGAAGCCCTCGCTTCAGCAATTTGAACTCTACCAGCTCCACAAGTCCTTCGGCATTCTCGTCCTGGCATTGACCGTTCTTCGCCTCGGCTGGCGGGTCGCCAATCCCCAGCCATCGCTGCCGCCGGCCATGCCGGCCTGGCAACAGCTCGCTGCCAGGACAACACACTGGGCCTTCTACGGCCTGTTGCTCGCAGCCCCCCTTGCCGGCTGGGCGATGGTGTCCGCATCAAGCCTCAACATCCCCACCGTACTATTCGGATTGGTGGAACTTCCCCATATCGGGGTCATTGCATCCTCAGCTGATAAGCAGGCCCTGGAGGGTACTTTCTCGGAGCTGCATGAACTGGCCGCGAACGGGTTGCTCGCCCTGTTCATCGTCCATGTGGGGGCCGCGCTTTATCATCACGTAAAGCTGGGTGACAGCGTCCTCCTCAAGATGCTGCCGATCTCCAGGGCAGCGTTTGATGAGCGCCTGGCCCGTGAGCTGAACAACAAGGGATAAGTCCATGATCGCTCAACTCAGCCGGGTCCCGGCACTTGCCTGCGCGCTCTTGGTTGCCGGCGGGGCTATGTCAGGTACGCATGCCGCCCAATGGCAGGTTGATCCGGCCGCAAGCAGTCTCACCTTCGAGGCAAGCGTGTTCGGTTCATCCGTACCCGGTTCATTTGAGAAATGGGATGCTGATATCTCCTTTGATGAAGCAGACCTGACATCTTCATCCGTCGAAGTGGTTATCACGATGGAGAGCGCGACCACCAATGACGCAACCCGCGACAGCAGCCTGATGAGCGATGACTGGTTCGCAGTCACGGCACACCCGCAGGCACGACTGGTTAGCACTGCCTTCCGGAACACCGGCGATGGGACCTTCGAGATGGACGCGGACCTCACCATGCGTGGCCAGACGCAAGCAATCACCCTGCCCTTCGCATTGGAAGATCTGGGGGATGGCAGCGTCCGTGCCGTCGGCACTGTAACAGTCGATCGAACCGACTACGGAATTGGCCAGGGTGATTTCACCAGCGGTGCAACAGTAGGCGTCGACGTCCCCATCTCAATCGACATATCAGCAAAGCCAAAATAGACGCGAGCGCCTCAACAGATTTCCACGGGCGCCAATGCCCGGAGCGCAGGCATTGGGCGGCAATTGCCTTTGAGGGGCACAAAGAACACCTGCCCCACTATGCTGGACTGAAACACAAGTTCCTCTTGTTCCGTGAAGGAACGATCATTGTGTCGAATATGCCAGGCCAGCATGTGATGCGCCTCACCATCCACACCCGAGGCAATTGGCAGCAGCAGGCTCTCGACCTTCATCATCACACCATTGCTGTAGGTGTTCTCGTAGATGAAGAGGCTGATGCAGCAATCATCAATCACTGCCTCGAAGCCTTGCCTGACCCCTGAGTGAATGCCGGGGGCAAAATAGTCGAATACGTTTTCGCCGGTCAGGTCGCGCGTCATGCGCTCGACCACTTCAGTCCCCACCAGGCGATAGAGATACCGGCCATCACGCCGTTCCATGATGGTGAGGTTGGGCATGTAAGGCGCAAGCGTCCGGAAGTTGAGATCGGTGCGTGCCGGAGGCGCGGCCTTCTCCCACGCATCCAGATATGCGGCAATGAGAGTCCGCATGGCATCCGGCGCTTGCGTGTGCGCAAGGAGCGGCTCGAACCTTTCAAGGGTCAGCGAACCGGTGTCCGCGGCATTCTGCATCTGGACATTTCCTTCCCGGCGTTTTCCGCCAATGGTAGCGCAATACCGGAAATCGAGAACAGGCGAGCCTGAACTTTCTCAAATGGCGTGTTGGCTGGTAAGTGGATGCTGATCCTTTTGGATCAAGTACGGCCTTAAATGAAATAAACTTTTTGTCGCAGAACACGGCATAAGTGTGCCGCGATTTGACTGCCCGAATTGCGACTGTATTGAGGGCTTGCATGACCGGTGACGTGTCACCCGGGTCAGGAAGGGGCACTTGTCAGGATACAGCTCTGAGCCTGGCAATTTCATCCGCGGTCGGTACGCCGTTGCCCAGATCGACCGGCTCGGTCCCGAATGTATCTGCGGCAATGATCGTGTTGTCGCCGGCAGTGGCATAGTTGACCGTGGTCTGCACCAGATGCAGTCCGATGATCTGCGTGACCTTGTCGTCATCTCCAGCCGACAGAGGCAGCATGATGCTTTCATTGCGGGAGAGGACACCGCGGGCATACTGATTGAGGTAGATCGAAAAGAGCCCCACCGGCCGGGACACGATGAGATCCATAGCCCGGGCCGTCCCCCGCCGTTCCTTCGGAGACAGGAACTCGAGGAAGTTGCGACCGGTGAGGTCAGCCCCCATCCGCTCCGCCACGTCACTGCCCATCAGCCGATAGGTAATGGTGGCTTCATCCTCGATCTCCATCAGGGTTAGATCGGTAAGAAAAGCGCTGAGTTTACGAAGATCCAGATCGTTGCGGTGCGGGACCAGCCGCCCGTCTCGCATCTCGTCATAAAGGTCCAGGAACGCACGCAGCCGCCCTGGTGCCGCCGATTTTTCGAGCGACGTCCGAGCGTCCAATACTGCTGACTGATTTGACCGTGCCTCGAGGGGCATGGCTACGCCTCACCACTTCACATGAACCTATTGGCTCACATTTTACACAAAATGGTGAAGAAAGTGGCACGCCCTAGGGGAGTCGAACCCCTCTTTCCAGGTTGAAAACCTGGCGTCCTAACCGATAGACGAAGGGCGCGCTGAGCGGCGGAACAGACAAGCTGTCCCCGTCGCGGATGAGCTTGATACACACCCCGCACGCCGCATTCAAGACCCAAATCGCCGATTTTTTGCGGTTTTTTGACTGGAAAGCGACAATTCGAAGCCTAGTCGTCAGCGGCTGCTGCGTCCTCGATATGCAGCTCCACTGCCTCGCCGCCGCGCCAGCTATCGCGTTTCAACCGTCCGGCAACGTGCACGCGCATATCAGCATTGCCCAAAAGAGATTGCCCAAGTGGCTGATCTGCAGCCCGGAATGCAACAGCCTTCAGCGTCTTGCCGCTTTGCCCCTTCAGGGTGAGCCGCACATGGTTGCTGCCCACGACATCCGCATAGCCGATCCGGGCATCCGCCACGGCAATACGCGGTTCAGGATTGCCCGACCCATAGGGCCCCGCCTGGGCGATTAGGTCGACAAGTGACGCGGTGGCCCCGCTACAGGCAATGGCACCATCAAGAGTAAGACCCGCCGCCAGCCGCGCCTGCGCCACGTCATCAGCCATGTCCTGTTCCAGATAGGCTGTCAGTTCATCCACGCGATCCGCTGCAACGGTCAGCCCCGCGGCCATGGCATGCCCGCCACCATTGACCAGGAGCCCCGCTTCAAGCGCCCGGACCACGGAAGCCCCCATATCCACACCGGCGATTGACCGCCCGGACCCCTTGCCCATGCCCTTTTCATCCAGCGCGATCACGATGGAAGGATTGCCCGTCCGTTCCTTGATCCGCGCCGCGACGATACCAATCACGCCGGGATGCCAGGAAGGCCCGGCCACAACACTGACGGCCCGGTCCGCCAAACCGTCGCGGTCGACCAGGGCAATTGCCTGGTCGAGTACATCAGCCTCGATCGCGCGGCGCTCCGCATTCAGCACGTCCAGCCGGCCCGCAATCGCCGCAGCCTCGTCCGGGTCTTCCGTAGACAGAAGTTTTGCCCCGAGGCCGGATGCTCCGATCCTGCCGCCGGCATTGACGCGGGGCCCAAGCAGGAAACCGGCGTGATAGGGAGATGGCGCGCCCTCCATCCCAGCGACAGCACCCAGCGCCTGCAGGCCGCAATTTTGCCCCTGCCCCATGATGCGCAGGCCTTGCGTTACAAAGGCCCGATTGACGCCGCGCAGAGGCACAACGTCACACACCGTGCCAAGAGCCACGAGGTCCAGCAGTCGCGTAAGATTGGGTTCAGGGCGGATATCTGAAAAATGGCCCCGTTGCCGCAGGGCGCGGTTCGTCGCGACCACCAGCATGAATACCACACCAACCGCGGCCAGCTGTCCGAGACCCGAGCCGCAGTCCAGCCGGTTGGGATTGACCACGGCACGCGCGATGGGAAGTTCAGGTGCGGCCTTATGGTGGTCGATTACCAGCACATCGAGGCCGAGCCGGCTTGCTTCCTCAAGGGGCGCGAAAGCCATGGTGCCGCAATCGACCGTAATGACGACCCGGGCCCCCTCCTCCGCCAGCACACGCATGGCGGCGGAGTTGGGACCATACCCTTCAGCCAACCTGTCCGGAATATAGATACGGGGTGTAACACCCAGCGCTTTCAGGTATCGGTCCAGCAGCGCGCTCGACGTTGCTCCGTCTACGTCATAATCACCGAAGACAGCAATGGGCTCATCATTGATGATTGCCTCTGATAGCCGGTCAGCTGCCGCATCCATATCGGCAAGGCAGGACGGGTCCGGCAACAGGTCACGCAGAGTAGGTGCCAGATAGCTGGGCACATCGTCAGCGGAAACTTCCCGCGCCGCCAGAATGCGGGCCAGGAAGGCGTCAATGCCATGGCGCTGGGAAATGAGTTCCGCCTGCCGCTCATCCGCCGGCCGCAACCGCCAAGCCCGCCCGGAAAATGACCGGGCGACGCCGAGAAACGGTGCCGGCTCGTCGGAGGCCGGACGTGCGTTAGCGGAACTTGCCAAGGTAGCTGTGCGAAGCCTTGATGTAACGGACAGTGCCGGTGGATGACCGCATGACCACAGTGTGCGTCGTCACCCGGTCATTCTCCCACTTGATGCCGTCCAGCATTGTGCCGTCCGTCACGCCGGTGGCGGCAAAAAGCACATCCCCGGACGCCAGTTCCTGGGTCATGTATTTGCGGTCGAAATCCGTGTAGCCGACACGCTCGGCCCGGCGGCGCTCTTCCGCGTCACGGAAGATCAGGCGCCCCTGGATCTGCCCGCCGATGCAGCGCAGTGCAGCAGCAGCCAGAACACCTTCAGGTGCACCACCAGTGCCCATATACATGTCGATGCCGGTATTGGGATCAGACGTGTGGATCACGCCCGCGATGTCACCATCCGGGATCAGGGTCACGGCGGCGCCTGCATCACGCACGCCCTTGATCAGGTGCGAATGGCGCGGACGGTCGAGGATGCAGACCGTAATCTGCGACGGGTCCACGCCCTTCGCCTGCGCCAGCTTGAGGACGTTGTCCTTGGGGTCAGCGTCGAGATCGACGAGACCTTCCGGGTATCCGCCGCCAATGGCGATTTTCTCCATGTAGACGTCCGGCGCATTCAGCAGGCTTCCGCCTTCGGCCATGGCAATGGTTGCCAGCGAATTGGGCATGCACTTGGCGCACAGCGTGGTGCCTTCCAGCGGATCCAGCGCAATATCAACCTTCGGGCCATTCTTGGTGCCGACTTCCTCGCCGATATAAAGCATCGGCGCCTCGTCACGCTCGCCTTCACCGATCACAACGGTGCCGTCGATATCCAGAGCATTCAGCTCCCGGCGCATGGCGTCCACAGCGGCCTGATCAGCCGCCTTTTCATCCCCCCGGCCGCGCAGGCGCGAAGCCGCCACGGCAGCACGCTCCGTCACGCGCACAAGCTCCAGCGTCAGCTCACGGTGAAGAAGGGATTCACGGGTGTGTTCCTGCTCGGGCTGGGCCTGGCTCATGAAGATCGGTCTTTCTGTCCTGTAGGTGGCAGGCCCCGATGGGCCCTTCGGTTGTGAATAGCCGGTTACGCGGCTTGATTAAAGCGATTCGACGCGAATGACATTGGGCGATCCCGCCAGGATCCCGGCGCCTTCGATCTCCGCAATGGCCTTGGCAATTGCCGTATCCCGCGTTGCATAGGTTACCACGATGACAGGCATGTTAGCGCCCAGCTCGTGATCTTCCTCCGGCTTCTGGATCATCGTCTCGATTGAGATGTCATGCTCGGCCAGAATGCCGGTCATCGTCGAGGCTGTGCCCTTTTTGTCCGCAAGTTCCATCCGCAGATAGTAAGGAGCCAGCGAATTGTCCTCTGACGCGGACTTGGCGGGCGCAAGCTGCGCCGCAGGCGTGCCGAATACCGGCACCTGGAAGCCACGGGCAATGTCCACGATATCGGCCACCACGGCAGAGGCCGTCGGCTTCTCCCCTGCCCCCGGGCCGCCGAACTCAACCGTGCCGACCCAGTCGCCCTGCATCACGATGGAATTACCCGGCCCGCCCACATGGGCCAGCGGCTGCTCAAGCGGCACAAGCGCTGGGTGCACCCGCTGGATGATATGCCCGCCATTCCGGTCAGCCACGGCGATGAGCTTGATGCGGTAGCCCAGCTCCTTGGCCGCCTCGATGTCTTCGGCCGCCACGCTGTCGATCCCCTTCACAAGCACCGCGTCAAGATTGACCTGCGTGCCGAAGGCAATGCTCGCCAGCAGGGAGAGCTTGTGAGCCGCATCGAAACCGCCGATGTCGGTCGTCGGGTCAGCCTCGGCAAAGCCGACGTCCTGAGCTTCGCGGACGGCATCCTCGAAGCTCACTTCTTCTTCTTCCATCAGGCCGAGAACAAAATTGCAGGTACCGTTGAGAATGGCGACGATGCGCTCGACCTGGTTGGCGGCCAGACCGTCACGCAACCCCTTGATCACCGGAACACCGCCGGCGACAGCGGCTTCGAAGCCGACGGCCACTGCCTTGGCTTCAGCACTCTCCGCAATGCTCTGCCCATGATAGGCAAGCAGCGCCTTGTTGGCGGTCACCACATGCTTGCCTGCCGCAATGGCATTCTCGACCAGCACCTTGGCCGTGCCGTCAGCACCGCCAATCAGCTCGACAACCACATCCACGTCATCCGCCTCGGCCATGTCGAGGCAGTTGTCATACCAGGCATAGCCATCGATCTCGACGCCCCGGTCCTGCTGCCGGTTGCGGGCTGAGACCGCGGTGACGACCAGCGGCACACCGGCACGTGCTGCCAGAATGTCCTGCTGCTGGGTCAGCAGCTTGAGCACGCCGGCACCGACAGTGCCCAGGCCCGCAATACCGATACGCAGGGGATTACCGGAGGCGCTGTCACTCATCTAAACATCAACTTTCTTCTGATCGGCCGGAAGCGGATCGTCATCGCCCAGACGCAGATCAGGATGCTCACCGGCAAGGATGGCATCCGCGTTCTGCATGAAACGGCGCACATTGCGTGCGGCCTGCCGGATCCGCTGTTCATTTTCTACGATAGCCACGCGCACGTGGCCGTCGCCATATTCACCGAAGCCCACACCCGGCGACACGGCCACCTTGGCGTGCTCCAGCAGCAGCTTGGAGAATTCCAGCGAACCGGTCTCCCTGAACTTCTCCGGCAGCGGTGCCCAGGCAAACATCGTCGCGGGCGGCGACGGAATATCCCAGCCCGCCTGGCTCATGGATTGGACCAGCGCATCGCGGCGTGTCTGATAGATGGACCGCATCTCATCCACGCAGTCCTGGGGACCATTTAAAGCCGCCGTGGCCGCCACCTGGATCGGCGTGAACGCCCCGTAATCGAGATAGGACTTGATGCGCGTCAGGGCGGCCACCAGCCGCTCATTACCGACGGCAAACCCCATGCGCCAGCCCGGCATTGAATAGGTCTTGGACAGGGACGTGAACTCGATGGCCACATCCTTTGCCCCGGGCACCTGCAGGATCGACGGCGGCGGCGGGCAATCGTCGAAATAGACTTCCGAATAGGCCAGGTCAGACAGCAGGAAGATGTCGTGCTTGTAGGCGAACTTCACCATGTCCTTGTAGAACTCGAGGTCCACCACCCGCGCGGTCGGATTGGACGGGAAGTTCAGCACAACAGCCGACGGCTTGGGCACGGAGTGCCGCATCGCCCGCTCCAGCCCCGCCATGAACTCCTCTTCCGAGGTGATCGGCACATGCCGGATGACGGCACCGGAAATGATGAAGCCGAAAGCATGGATCGGATAGGTCGGGTTCGGGACGAGCACCACGTCGCCCGGCGCCGTAATCGCCTGGGCCAGGTTTGCAAACCCCTCCTTGGACCCGATCGTCGCCACGATCTCGGTCTCGGGATTGAGCTTCACGCCGAACCGGCGCTCATAATAGGCGGCCTGGGCCCGCCGGAGACCCGGAATGCCCTTGCTGGCTGAATAGCGGTTGGTCCGGGGCTTTGAGACAGTCTCAACGAGCTTGTCGACAATATGCTGAGGTGTCGGCAGATCGGGATTGCCCATCCCGAGGTCGATGATGTCTTCGCCGCGGGCGCGCGCTTCTGCCTTGAGCTTGTTCACGACCTCGAAGACGTAGGGCGGCAGGCGGCGGATACGGTGGAATTCGTGCGACATGATTTTCTGGTTTCCGGTTCAAGCCCGGTCAGGTGCGGCGGGTCAGATGGAGCCCGCGCAAAGGACACGCGGCATTAGCAGACATTCGGCGCTTTTGACAATGTTTCGGCGGCATGGCGGAAATGAGCCTGAAACCGCGAAAACAGCAATGCCGGCCCGGATGGGCAACGCCAACGGAGAAAGGCCGGCGCCCTTCGTCCGCAACGGGATCGAACAGCACCAGCCAGGTCTCGAGAGGAAGATGTAAGGGAGCGGGTCCGGCTACGCGTTACTCGAGGAAGATTTCCGCGCGCCGGTTACCGGCCTCGCCTGCCGGCATGGACTCATAGAAGACCGGGGCCTGATCACCTTCGGCCTCAATCACCAGATCAGCAGCGGCAACGCCATGTTTCATAAGCTCAGCCGCAACGGCATTTGCTCGCTTGAGCGACGTGTCGAAATTGGCGAGCAGGTGCTTTTCCACCGGCAGGTTGTTCGTGCGGCTGGACGCATGGCCCACAACACGTACGGGACCGCCACCGCGCTTCTTTTGCAGTGCGGCAACGTCACGGATTTCAGCACGATCAGCCGCTGACAGCGCCGTGGACCCATGGCCGAAATAGATCGCAACCGGTGTGAACGGCCCGCCTTCAGCATCTTCTGACAGCAGCTCATAGGCGGGCGTGGCCGCAGCCGAGCCCTGCTCATAGGAGCTTTCCTCGGGCACCGGTGACCCGGCACCTATAGCCGAATAGTCAATCACGACGCCATCGCCACCCGTCTGGGCAGGCGCAGCAGCAGGGGCACCGGTCTCAACGCGGGTTTCCTCGAAGCGGGCGGAAACAACAGCCGGGACCTGCGACAGGACTTCCGCCGGCAGCGGCGGCGCCTTCGAGGCCGCAAACTGGGGTTCTCCCGTCGTAACAACAGGCGCAGTCGCGCCAGGCGTCGCCGCCCGACCCGTCGGAGCGGCTGAAGGCTGAACGGCGGCCTGGGCCGCAGCTTCCGTCTCATAAAGGGGGCGTGCCGTGGCAGGCACAGCCGGACGGCGGGCCGGAGCAGCCGTGGCCTGGCGCACCGGCGCAGGAGCGGCAGCCGGCGCTGCCGGGGCAGCCTGCACAGCAGGTGCACTCGGAGCCGGTGTGCTGGTCGGTGCCGGGAGCGTCGCAACCTCAACCTTGTCAGACGCGGCCTTGGTCACCGCATCAGAAGCGTTGTCTGCAGTCCGCTCGGCTGCTTCCTCCGCGGCTTCACGACCGGCCTGGGCATTGCGGCGGACAACCTCTTCACGCGGCACATACTCGCCGTCCTTTACTTCGCCGATACGGCGGGACGGCTCGCGGAATTCCGGAACTTCCGGCGCGGGGATGACCTTGCCAGACGCAACCTGTTCTCCACTGGATGCAGCACCCGCCGTCTGGGGCAAATCAGGCAGCGGCGCGGTGCGGCGCGACGGCAGCGGCGATGCGGGCGGTTCGGTGCCGCCGCGCAGGGCTTCACCGGAATATCGGGCATGCTGGCGGTCAGCAACCAGGCTGTTCGCGAGGTCGCGCTTTTCAGCCTCGGCACCGGTCTCAGGGACCTTCGGCGCAGAGCCCGCCGCGGGGAAAGCCGCACCGTCTGAACTGTTCTCGGCGGCAGCCTGCTGCGCGGCAACGGTCTCATTGGTCGGCTCGCTCGGTGACTGACCGGTGATCGAATCAGAGATGGTCGACGGGCGCGTCCATTCAGGCGTGGTGGAACACGCGGCAAGGAGCAGTGCGGCAAATGCGGCAGCCATCGGTCCTGTCCGGAAAAGGCCCGGACGGCGTGTCGAAATGGTCTTGCCCGTGGTCGACATGATTTCCATCGTCATCAAATTCTCTAAGCCCGCTCTCTTTTCAGCCCGTGTCCGGGCCTGCTGCCGAAGCCGCGATGTCGCCCGTTTCGGGCTGATTCCGTGCCTTTTGACCTGCGGAACCGCCCATTCAGGCTGCGTCGCCGGACCAGTATGTCGACTAAGCCCGCGCGCCGGGCGCTCCCGGAACTCGCTGGCTCTCGCCGCAGTGTCAGTCAACCTGTTCTAGGTCTCCCCCGCTGGCTGTCCGCGGTTTAATCCGAAGTCGGACCGCGAAACACCCCGCATGCCAGACGATGCCCAAAGGCAGGGCCGCGCCTGAACTCAAACGATACCAAACTCCACAGGTCCGCGCAGTACCCTGACACCAAAAAGCTGAAAAAATACTGCCGTTCTCCACCCCGGCAACGTCCCACTCAGCCGGAGGGCAGCACTGCAAACATCTATCCACAGGGTGCGGGTGATTGGTTAACGGATACTTGCCGGGCCTGTCGGTGCGGACCTAAAGCCCTGCGCCCTCATCGAGACCCAGCATCAGGTTGAGGCATTGCACGGCAGCCCCGGAAGCTCCCTTGCCGAGATTATCAAGCTCTGCCACCAGCAGCGCCTGCCCACCCTCGTTATCCGACCCGTCGTGCCCAAAGACATTGAGGCGCAGCTGGTTGGTCCCGACCAGTGCTTCCCCGAACATTTCCGCAGGTGGGTTCTCAGCTTGCTCGGCGGCCACCTGCACAAATGTCTCACTTGAATAAAACGCGGTAAGTATCTGATAAATTTGAGCAACAGACGGGCGTGCAAGTAACGAATCAAGCGCAAGAGGAACCTGAATAAGCATCCCCTGCCGGAACTGCCCGGTCGCCGGAACGAAAATCGGAGCCGAAGCAAGGCCGGTGAAATGCTTCATCTCCGGCAGGTGCTTGTGCTGAAGCGCCAGGCCATAAAGCCTATGTCCTTCAGCAATGTACGCCTCATTCTTGATGTTCTCGTACCGGTCAATCAGCGCCTTACCGCCGCCTGAATAGCCGGACACACCAAACACGCTCACCGGCAACTCGCGCGGGATCAGCCCCGCATCGACGAGGGGCCAGACCAGGCCGATAAATCCCGTCGGATAGCATCCTGGAACAGCCAGCCGGGTCGCTGTCCGGATGGCATCCCGCTGACCCTTCCGCATCTCGGGAAAGCCATAAACCCACGCCGGATCAGTTCGGTGTGCTGACGAGGCATCCAGAATCCGCGCCTTAGGGTTTGTGACCAGAGAAACGGCTTCCCGCGCCGCATCATCGGGCAGGCACAAAATGGAAGCATCGCAGCCATTCAGCAATTCGGCACGGGCATCGGCATCCTTCCGGCGTTCAGGGTCGATCGAGACGATCTCGATATCATCCCGCTGCTCCAGCCTGTCGCGGATCTGGAGGCCAGTTGTGCCAGTCTCACCATCAATGAATACCGTATGCGCCATGCTGCGCCGCCTTTCGACAACCCGGTCGACAACCCGGAAAAGACCAAGGGAGGCGCGGGTTTACCACGCCTCCCCGTGATCGCCTACCGGATTTGCCGTGCCGCCCGGCCCTATTTGTGGACCGCATAAAGCTGACGCAACAGGGCCGGCGGCTCAAAATGGCGCCAGCGCTTCTCTGCCTGGGCCAGGCGGTCCGCAATGGCAAAATAGACAAGCGGATTATAGGCAAGGCCCATATGGCTGGCGACCACCTCGATGGATTCCCGCTGACCGCCAGGACATTCACGGCAGGCATCCCCGGCCACAATTGCGTCGGTCGGCGTAAAGATTGCTGTGGACGGCACGGGGATCGGCGAGCCGAGCGTCTTCTCGCGTTCCGGATCCTCGATCACATCCTCCGGCGCAAACATCTGCAGCATTATTGATATGGCGTTCGCCCGCACATCCTGGAATGGGCTCCCCAGGGTCATGACTTGCCGCACCAGATCCGGGCACTCCCGCGCCACTTCCCGCACAAAGCACCCGCCGAGGCTCCAGCCGATCAGGCTGACTTTTCGGCCCGTCTCATCAGCGACAGCCTCGAGCTTGGCCACAACAGCATCAAGATTGGCCTGGGTCGCCCCCATATTGCGCCCATTATCCCAGCCATGGGCCACATAGCCCCTGTTTGCGATGAAGCGGCGCATCGGCGCCATTGAGGCATCATCGGCAGTGAACCCCGGCACCACCACCACGCCATGTCCGTCCCCGTCAGGCGCCCGGTTGAGAGCCGGCCAGGCAGCTGCCAGCGCCGCCCCTTCTGCCAGAACGCGCAACTCAAGCGGCAGCAGCGCCGCGCGTGGCGGCGCAATCTTGCGGTAAGTGAAAGGCACGTCGGCTTCCGCCGAAGGGGTGTCTGACAGGATCGCGGCGTCCTGGTCGTGTCTGGGGGCGTAGGTGTCTGTCATGGGGGGACCTCAGGGTCTTTCTCTGCTCCGGTCTCAGCGGGGATGTGTGAGACATTCGCAGGATTAACCCTCGCCGCCCGGGCGCGGTTCCCTCAGGCCGCCAGGGGTGACGCAGGGGAATCAGACATTTCCCTGCTCCTGCCCTCACCCGAGCCGTCATCTTGGCCCCAGGCCCGTTCGTGCAGGTGATAGGCAACCGTCTGAACCAGCGGCTCGATCAGTCCTATGCTGAAGGCCACGACCCAGCTGCCGCTGAGCACAAAGGCCACTGCGATCGCCACGGCCATGTGCATCACCGAATAGGTGAAGGTTTTTCGGGCAGCACGGGAACCGGCAACAGACACAACACGGGACATCTGACTTCTCCGACCATTAGATGCGAACAACTCGCAAAAGCAAGATGGGGCGTAGCGCAGGCCGCGTCAAGAGAATTTGGAATAATTCTAATTAGGGGCACACCAAGCGCATTTGTCGACCCGTGTCCGGCCATATTGCGTGGCCGGAAACGGGAAGCCGGGAAAGCTGATCCTGCCTATTCCACCCTGCCAACCCACAGCTTTGAAGGGATCAGAAGGTGCTGGAAAACAAATGCATCATCATCACGGGCGCCAGCCGCGGCATAGGAGCCGCCGTTGCACGCCTATTCGCGAGCCACGGAGCCACTGTCATTGTTAGTGCCCGGCAGCAATCGTCACTCGCCCCCATTGTTGAGGGCATTACCGCCGCAGGGGGCAAGGCCGTAGCGGTTGCTGGTGACATCACAGAGGAGCAAACCTCAGCCCGGTTGGTCGAAACCGCACTCGCCGTCACGGGTCGCCTCGATGGCGCCTTCAACAACGCCGCCATTCTCGGAGAAGCATGCTCCCTCCCCACAATCACGAATGAGAGCTGGCACGAGACGATTACAACCAATCTCACAGCTGCTTTCTACGCTGCCAAACACCAGGTACCCGCCATGCAGGCAAATGGCGGTGGCGCAATCGTCTTCACGTCTTCATTCGTGGGCCATTGCACGGGAATTCAGGGCATGGGGGCATACGCAGCCTCAAAAGCAGGCCTTGTCGGCCTTGCCCGGGTGCTGGCGGCGGAAAACGGCCGCGATGGCATTCGTGTAAACGCGTTGCTTCCGGGCGGCACCGATACCGATATGGCACCGCAGGGCCCAGAGGCCCGCAATTGGGTCAACGGGCTACATGCCCTCGGCCGCATGGCACAGCCGGAGGAAATCGCACAGGCCGCTGCATTTCTCCTGTCTGACCAGGCGTCCTTTGTAACAGGCACGGCGTTTCTCGCAGACGGCGGAAACACCAGCTTCAAGGCCTGAGAGCTCAAAAAGAAAGGGCGGCTCCAGAAGAGCCGCCCTTCCCGTCTTGATCTGATGGCGCGTCTTAGCGCTTGGAGAACTGGAAGCTCCGGCGGGCCTTGGCGCGGCCGTACTTCTTGCGCTCCACCACGCGGCTGTCGCGCGTGAGGAAGCCGTTCGACTTCAGCACCGGACGCAGCGCCGGCTCGAACAGGGTCAGAGCCTTGGAAATACCATGGCGCACAGCACCGGCCTGGCCGGAAAGGCCGCCACCGGTCACGGTGCACACCACGTCGATCTCACTCTGGCGCTCGGTCAGCACCAGCGGCTGGTTGACCAGCATGCGCAGCACGGGGCGTGCGAAATACTGGGTCTGGTCCTTGCCGTTGATGGTGATCATGCCGGTGCCGCGCTTCACCCAGACGCGGGCAACCGCATCCTTGCGCTTGCCGGTCGCATAGGAGCGGCCGTGCTCATCAACCTGCGGATCAGGAAGTTCCACCGGCTCGGCAGCAGCAACGTCGCCGCCGGTAGCAGCGGCGGTCATGGCGTCGCCAAGGTCCTCGAGGGAACGGGTTTCATTTTCAGACATGTTTCTGGTCCCTCTTAGTCGCGCGGCGTGTTCTTGGAATTGAGCGCCGCAATGTCCAGCTTTTCGGGCTGCTGGGCCTCATGCGGATGCTCGGCGCCCGGATAGATCTTCAGGTTGGACATCTGCTGGCGCGACAGCGGGCCGCCCGGCAGCATGCGCTGCACGGCCTTACGCACCACGTCTTCCGGATTCTTGCCTTCCAGAATGCGCGTCGGGTTGGTTTCCTTGATACCGCCCGGATGACCCGTGTGACGGTAGTACTTCTTGTCAGTCATCTTCTTGCCGGTGAGAGCCACCTTGTCGCAATTAATGACGACAATGTTGTCGCCGCAATCCATGTGCGGGGTGAAAGTGGGCTTGTGCTTGCCGCGCAGACGGGTTGCGATGATGGCGGCCATGCGCCCCACAACCAGGCCTTCAGCGTCGATCAGCACCCACTTCTTCTCGATATTCGAGGGAGTGGCAGTAAAGGTCTTCATTGTTTCCGTGTCGTCCTTGAGGGCCGGCCCACGGGGACCGGCCAAAAAAGCAAAGCGCCGGGCAGCGATACCCGGCGGAACGTGGCGCGGTTTATCCTAAAGCCAGCGCGTCATGTCAATCGGCAAATGACCTGAAAAGCGCTTTAAAACCAGCAACTTCCAATCGCGGTATTAAGGCACCCCATTTTTTAGGTGTGCCCCCTGCCTTGAACAGCTTTGAAAGACGGCACCGCCTTCATTGCGCCCTTCAAATGCCCTCAGCACCTGCGACCCGCTGTCGCCGGGGATGACGCCGCCCGGACCAACGCCTAGGCTTCACCTCAAAACAGGAGGAATGCGCATGTCCCAGGCTGCTGCGACAACCACGGATACACCGGTTCTTTGCGAGAGCATCGAAGCCGGTATCGCGACCCTGACACTCAACCGGGCAAAAGCCCGCAACAGCCTGTCAGATGCTCTGATTGCCGCTCTGCACGAAGCGGTAAACCGGCTGGGAACGGATCCTGCCGCCCGCGTCATTGTGCTTGAAGCTGCCGGGCCGGCCTTCTGCGCAGGGCATGACCTCAAGGAGATGACCGCACACCGGGAAGACGCGGATGGCGGCAAAGCCTATTTCGAGGATCTCGTGGCCCGCTGCTCGGCAATGATGCAGGCAATCGTCCGGTGCCCTACCCCCGTCATCGCCAAGGTTCAGGGCATTGCCACGGCGGCAGGCTGCCAGCTCGTTGCCAGCTGCGATCTGGCCCTCGCCTCGCACCAGGCGCATTTCGCAACGCCCGGCGTCAATATCGGCCTGTTCTGCTCAACCCCCATGGTTGCCCTGTCCCGCAACGTGTCGCGCAAGCAGGCCATGGAGATGCTTCTTCTGGGCGAGATGATCGATGCACAGCGGGCGGAGGAGTTCGGCCTCATCAACCAGGCCGTGCCTGACGGCATGCTGGACGAGGAAGTCCACGCCTGGGCAAGGCGCATAGCCTCGAAGTCTTCCCATACCCTCGCTGTCGGCAAGGCTGCATTCTACGACCAGCTCGAAAAGAGCCTCGGTGATGCCTATGACTATGCCGGCCGCGTCATGGCCGCCAACATGATGGCCCGCGATGCGGCAGAAGGCATTTCTGCCTTCATCGAGAAGCGCGATCCGACCTGGGAAGACAGATAATCATGCCGACTTACTCCGACGACACCCTCTCAGCCCTGCTGACTTCCACCAGGACCATTGCCCTCGTTGGTGCCAGCGACAAACCGCACCGCGCCAGCAACGAAGTCCTCGGCTATCTGCTTCGCGAAGGCTACGACGTCTATCCGGTAAACCCGCTTAAGGCAGGCAGCGAAATTCATGGCCGCACTGTGCTGGCGTCGCTGGAGGATGTGCCGGTGCCAATCGACATGGTGGATATCTTCCGCAACTCCGATGTGGCTGGCGAAACCGTGGACGAAGCCATAGAGGTCGGTGCCAAATCTGTCTGGATGCAGCTGGACGTGATTGACGAGGCAGCCGCCCGCCGGGCAGAAGAAGCAGGAATGACCGTCATCATGGACCGGTGTCCCAAGCAGGAACTCCCGCGCCTCAGAGCCGCGGGACGCCTCTGATACCGGCCGCCTCAGTAGACGGCGCAAGAGCGCCTCGTTTCAATCCGTACAGGGAGTATCTTTCATGAGCGACCAGGGCTTTGCCACCCGCGCCATCCACGCCGGCGCCGCACCGGACCCCACCACCGGCGCCCGCACAACACCCATCTACCAGACCACGTCCTACGTGTTTGACGATGTGGATCATGCCGCCCGCCTGTTCGGCCTGCAGGAGTTCGGCAACATCTACTCCCGCATCATGAACCCGACCCAGGCAGTCCTTGAAGACCGCATTGCGTCCCTCGAAGGCGGCACGGCCGCGCTAGCGACCGCCTCGGGTCATGGCGCGCAGCTTCTGATCTTCCACACGCTCATGCAGCCCGGCGACCACTTCATTGCGTCCCGCCAGCTCTATGGGGGCTCGATCAATCAGTTCGGCCACGCCTTCAAGAAGTTCGACTGGCATGTCGATTGGGTGGACATGTCGAACCCGGACAATGTGAAGGCGGCCATCACCCCCAAGACCCGCGCCATCTTCATGGAATCCATCGCCAATCCCGGTGGCGTCATTCAGGACATCGCCGCTGTTGCGGCTATCGCCAAGGAGGCGGGCCTGCCGCTCATCGTCGACAACACCATGGCCTCGCCCTATCTGTGCCGGCCGATCGAGCATGGCGCCGACATCGTCTGCCACTCGCTCACCAAATTCATTGGCGGTCATGGCAACTCCGTCGGCGGGGTGATTGTCGATGCGGGGACGTTCGACTGGTCAGCCTCCGGCAACTACCCGACCCTCAGTGAACCGAATGACAGCTATCACGGCCTCAAGCTCCACGAGACCTTCGGCAATATCGCCTTTGCCATTGCCTGCCGCGTGCTTGGGCTGCGCGATCTGGGCCCGGCCCTCGCCCCCCAGAATGCCTTCCTGCTTCTGACAGGGTGCGAAACCCTGCACCTGCGCATGGAACGCCATTGCCAGAACGCCCTTGAAGTGGCCCATCACCTCAAGGACCACGACAAGGTGTCATGGGTGTCCTATGCGGGCCTCAAGGAAGATCCCGGCCACGCCCTCATGCAGAAGATCAGCCCCAAGGGCGCAGGCGCGGTTTTCACCTTCGGGCTCAAGGGCGGATACGACGCGGGCGTCAAGCTGTGCAACTCTGTCGAGATGATCTCCCACCTCGCCAATATCGGCGATACCCGGTCCCTGATCATTCACCCCGCATCCACGACCCATGCCCAGCTCTCGAGCGAGCAACGGGCTGCGGCAGGCGCGGGTGACGACACGGTGCGCATTTCCGTCGGCCTTGAGGATGCGGCCGACATCATTGCCGATCTCGACAAGGCGCTGGCACTCACCTGAGTCAGGCAAGCATTTCCGAATTCAGAAACCCCGCAGGTGCACATGCCTGCGGGGTTTTTACGTTCGTAGCCATGACGTCTGAAGGTTGCTCTCAGCCCAGCTGGTGAACGGCCTTGTCGTCCCGGTGATACGCCACATGCGCCTGCAGTACAGCCAGGCCCAGGACGACAACCGCACCGAACTGGTGCACCCCGCCAAGCCAGACAGGCACGACTGCGAGCAGCGTCCAGATACCGATCAACACCTGGAGCAGCACACCTGTGGCGAACCACATGGCAGCGCGCCGCTGCAGTGACGGGGCTCCATCAGCAACGACCCGCCAGCAATAGACAACAGTCAGAATGCAGATGAGATAGGCCAGCATGCGGTGATTGAACTGCACCGTCATGTGATCCTCGAAAGTCGCCATTTCCCCGGCATAAACCCGGTCAGGCACGAAGGCCCCATCCATCAGCGGCCACGTGTTGTAGATCATGCCCGCATCAAGCCCGGCCACGAAGGCACCAAGTATGATCTGCAGATAGACAAGCCCCATGAGACCGACCGTCCAGCCGATCCAACGTCGGTTTGCATCGTCAGCGCGCGCATTGCCCCGCAGGATACCAAGCGCCACCCACACAAGGGCTGCAAAGATTAGGAACGCCAGTCCGAGATGGGCCGCGAGCCGGTACTGGGACACGCTGACCCGCTCCGTCAGCCCGGACGCCACCATGTACCAGCCAAGCGCACCCTGAAGGCCGCCCAGGATGAACAGCCCTGCGCATGTCCACGCCAGCCGCCCACGCAACCGTCCCGTCGCCAGGAACCACACGAAGGGCACAAAGAAGGCCAGACCGATGAGCCGGCCGAGGAAGCGGTGCCCCCATTCCCACCAGTAAATGGTCTTGAACTCATCAAGGCTCATGCCCTTGTTGACCAGCTGGTACTGTGGAATCTGCCTGTACTTGTCGAATTCCTCTTCCCAGACTTCAGCCGACAGAGGCGGGATTGCGCCGGTCACCGGCTTCCATTCGGTAATGGAGAGGCCTGACTCGGTCAGCCGCGTGAGCCCGCCAACCACCACCATCAACGCCACCAGCGCTGCGACACTCAGCAGCCAGATCGCGACCGGCCGTGTCCGGTCCGGCAGGCTATTGGTGGAGGATGAGGTCGTGGAAATGGTCATGGCGGCACGTGTTGATTTTGAATTGTCCGGGAACCCGGTCTATATCACAGCGCCAAAGATAGCCCGGTCCCGTGCCGGCGGCAGCGGCGCGATGCCGCACCATGATCGCGAGAACTCAAATGACCCTTGGCATTCCCATGCGCTGGCGCAAGCTGATCGGCCTGATCGTCTTGTTGGTCTTCATCTTCTACTGGGCCATGCTGGTGATGACGGTCGCCGTCTACAAGCTGCCGGATAACGGCTTCATCGAGTTCGTCTACTTCTTGGCCGCGGGCATCCTCTGGGCCCTGCCCGCCGGATACATCATCAAGTGGATGCAGCTTCCCGACGCTGAATAGGCTCCGGACGCGCAAACGCCGGCCGCGGTTAAACGGGCCGGCGTCGGCAATTCTGGTCTGATGCCGGAAAAGTCCGGCCATTCCGGGTGCTCTTAGTCGAGCCGGCCGAAGGTCATCTTGTTGAGTGCAAGAAACACGACCAGAAAGATCAGGATGGCATAGATCGCGGACATGGTTGGAACCCCGGCGGTCAGAAATGGGTGAATCTGCGGCGGACTATATCCGCATTTTCAGCAAAGCCAAATGCCTTGGCGATAAGGCGCCAGATGATCAGGCCGTCAGGCCACATTCACGCGTTTGAAGCGGTTCCAAAGGGCAAATGGCGCACCGCCCAGCAGAACCTCCACCAAATCCACATCCTGATAATCACCGTTGAGCGACAGGCGCGGCAGCGCTCGCAGGTGATTCCCATGCTCGGCGAACAGCAGGCCCTTGCGGGTCGTCACAGCTGACGCAAAGCGCTGGCTCGTGGCCAGGTCAAACTCGCGCTGTGATGCAGAGCCTTCATCACCATAGGGATAGGCAAAGTGCTTTGGCTTGTCGCCGAGTTCCGTCTCCAGGCGCGCAGTGCCTGCCAGCATGTCCTCCCGCGCCCGTTCTTTCGGCAGCTTGGCGAGGGCATAGTGGGACGCGGTGTGTGCACCGATGGTGCAAAGCGGATGTGAATGCAGCGCCCGCACCTGATCCCAAGACATCGCATGTGCATTGGCAATGGCCCGGCCATCAATGCCCGCCTGCTCCGCAAGCACACTGACGGCATGGCGCATCTCATCCTCGGGAAGATCCCGCAAACGCCAGTAGACGCTCTCCCAGGCCCCGCGCTTGTCTTTGTTGGTCTCCGCCCGGTGATGGATGACCTCGCCACCGATCTCCATCTCCAGATGGTCCACAGCCCGGATCGAAGCTTCCAGGGTCATCCACCACAGGTCAGCCAAACCATCCGGCAGGTCAGACGCCACATAGACGGCAAAAGGCGCGTCATGCTTCTCGAAGATCGGCAAAGCGAGTTCGAAATTATCGCGATAGCCATCATCGAACGTGAAGGCCGCGAAAGGACCGGGCCCTCCGCCACGCAGCCGGCTCACCATGTCGTCCAGCGAGACGATCTCGTAGCCGAGACCCCTGACACGGCCAATCACCGCATCCAGAAAATCAGGCGTCACTTCGAGGATCCGGTTGGGTGCAAATGCCGTGTCCGGCGCCGCCTCCTCGACAACCCGGTGCAGCATGAAAATGGCCCCCAGCCCCCGCCAGCTGTCCCCCAGCATCCTGTGCATGCCGGTGCTGCGCATGGTTGAAAGGCCAAGCTTGATGACGTCACGTCCGACACGGCGCATGGAGGCGGGATCTCCGGTAGGTGATTGGGGAGCCTGAAGCTCCCAGAGAGTAGTCCCGAACAATTGCCAACCGATTGACGGCGGGATTCCGCCCTTTCTGGCACTGCCCTTGCGGATATTGGGCAGAGTTTATTGCCTTGAAAGCACCGCACATGAGTATCGCCGCGGCACCAATTTCCGCCGAACCCGTTGATTTTGAAGAACAAACCCCACTGGAGGACGCGACCGAGCTCGTCCTGAGCACCAGCGCGGATATTGACGGGCTGCGCCCTGACTGGGTCAATCTGGAGCACCGCGCAGCAGGCCACGTCTTTCAGAGCTGGGCCTGGGTCTCGCAATGGCACACCCATATCGGTGCGGCACGCGCCATCGAGCCCTTCATCGTGATGGCAAGCCGCCGCGGCGGAGGCCTTGTCGCCCTGCTCCCCATGGGCATCGAGACCCGCGGCCACATCCGCAAGCTCGTCTGGCTCGGTGCTGAGCACGCTGACTACAAGGGCCCCTTGCTGGACAAGACCTTCCTGGCACGCATGACCCCCAGGATCACCCGATCACTTCTAAATGCTGCCTGCCGTATGGCTCCCAACATCGACGTCGTACAGCTGCTGGAGATGCCGGCCACACTGGAAGACGGCTCACACCCTCTGCTCTGCTGCCCCAATCACCTGTCGCCCATGGGCTCGCACAGCATGTCGCTGGGCACCGATTTCGACACCTTCTTCAAGGCGCGCCGTGGCGCATCGTCCCGAAAGAAATTGCGCCAGAAGGCCCGCCGCCTCGCTGCTGCCCATGGTGAGGCTCGGATGGAGATCGCGGCCAGTACCACCCGACGCGGCCGCATCATCACAGCCCTCATTGATCAGAAGCGTTCACGCCTGGCGGAAATGGGCGTCGGCGATGTGTTCGCCGATGGTGACGTTCGCGCCTTCTATCGCAGCATGGCCGAGAGCCATCCGGGCATTTGCCAGCTGTCCGCCTACATGGCCGGCGATACCATCACTGCCGCCAATTGGGGGCTCGTGTGGAACGGGCGCTATTACTACGTGCTCTCCACCATGGCCGATGGCGACATGCGCGCATTCTCGCCCGGCCAGCTCCATCTGACGGACCTCATCGAATGGTCGATCGACAACGGCCTCAGCACCTTCGACTTCACGGCGGGCGATGAAGGCTACAAGGATGAGTGGTGCGACACGGTTATGCCGCTGTTCGACATTCACTTCGGCTTAACCATGAAGGGTCGCATCACAGCCTTCGCGCTGTCGGTCGGCCGACGAGCAAAGCGCACCATCAAACAGGATGAGCGCCTCTGGAAAGCCGCGAAAAACCTGCGAAAGCTGGTCTACCGCTTCCGTACACAAACGGCTTGGTAACCCTCCGCATGCGACTGTCCTGTCGAACCCTCCAGAACGGAGTGGCAAGACAGAAAGACGGAGCAGGCGCCCATGTCCCCCGATGTGATGTCACCGGACGCAAAGTCGTCGATCATCGACATCAGCAAGGAAGATGCTGAGAAATTCTCGCTCACCTCGCTGCGGTTCAAGCACCGTTTTGCCGAAAGCGGCCTGTTTGAAGATGACGCCCTCGCCGAACTGATCGAGACCTACCCCGGTCACCTGATGACGGTCTACACCACCACGCAGCAGCCGGATGGCAGCTATCTGTGGCGCTATGGGTCCATAAGCGGTCTCACGGGTGAACAGGTCCTTGAGGCCATCCAGCACGGCCACCTCTGGCTTAATCTTCAGCACATTGAAGATGCAGCGCCCCGCCATGCCGCGCTGGTACAGCGCGCCTTTGGCGACATTGCAAACCTCAATCCCGGCCTCCGCACGTTCCGCCATAACACCGGCATCCTCATTTCCAGCCCCGATATGAGCGTGCTCTATCACTGCGACATCCCGCCGATTGCCCTGTGGCACATCCGGGGACGCAAGCGCCTCTGGCTCTATCCGGACACGGATGAATTCCTGTCCCCCGAAAATCGGGAACGTGTTGTACTGCGCGAACAGGAAGAGGAAGTTCCTTACAGCCCCTCCTTCGATCAGCACGCCAAGGTGTTTGATCTCGAAGTCGGTGACGCCGTGGCCTGGAAACAGCAGGCACCACATCGCGTGGACAATCTCGACGGCCTCAATGTGTCCATCACCACGTCCTATTACACGCCTGAAGCGCAGCGCTTCTACGGCGTTGTATTCGCCAATGGTGCCATGCGCCGTCTTCTGGGCGTGACCCCCACGAGTCGGAACACCACCGGTGTTGCCGCGATGGCCAAATGCGCTTTCGCCGCCGGCATCAAGTATTCCGGTTTGCTCAAGAGCCGCGAGCGCGTGCTGCAGACCAGCTTCCAGGTCGATCCGCGTGAAGAGCTTGGCTATGTGGAGCTTGGCGCACCGCAGGGTGCCTGACGGCAGGACACACGAGTACCATGTCCCAGCGCACCCCCAGCCTGACTTTGATTTCGACCGACACGCTGCCCACACGGCATGCGGTCCTCGGCGCGTCCGACAGCTATCGCGTGGTCATCGCTCACAGGATGAGTGACTGCGCCGCGGCCTGGCGACTGCTGGAGCAGCAATCATCTCCGGCCATTTTCCAGACCCATGACTGGCTCGCCTGCTGGATGGAAACGGTAGGTAAGGCTCAAAATGCTGAACCGCGCATTGCCCTTGTGCGGGACGACAATGCACGTCTCGTCATGATCCTGCCGCTGATGCTCCGCACACATATGGGGATGCCGGTGCTGCACTGGATGGCTGAAGAAGACGCGGACTACCACGCGCCATTGGCGCTGTCCGACTTCGCCCTGACCTGCACCGGTTCCATGATGCGCGATATCCTCATGCGCGTCGCCAATCAGGTTCCTGATGCAGCAGCCCTTTGCCTGAGCAAGACCGTCTCCGAGTTTGCCGGTATACGCGCGCCCCTGTCATTGATGCCGCATGCACCGCATCCAAGCGCGGCGCACGCCATCTCTCTGACCGGTGACAACTTCGAGGACTTCTATGCCGCCGCCCGAAGTAAATCGACACGCAAACGGGATCGGCAACGCCGCCGTCAGCTGGAGAAGCACGGACCTGTAAGCTTCGAGGTCGCCGACACACCCATGCGCCGCCATCAGATGATTGATGAGATCCTGGCGCAGAAAGCAATCTGGCTGAAAGCACGCGGCATCTGCGATCCCTTCGCCCAGGACGGTGTCTACGCATTCCTGCACCGTCTTGTGGACGACCAGGCCATCTGCAAGCAGCTTCATATCTCAGCCCTGACCGTGAACGGTGAAATCATGGCCGGCAACATGGGCTATGTGCAAGACGAACGCTTCTACGCAGTGATCGGCAGCGTAACCGACGGTGACCTCGCAAGACACTCACCCGGCGTGTTGCACCTCCATGAGCTATTCAAATGGTGTTTCGCCAATGGCGTGAAGGTCTTCGACCTAACCGTGGGTGACGAAGGCTACAAGAAGGAATGGTGTGACAGCCGTCTCGACCTCATCGATATCCACGTCCCGCTTTCCATGGGCGGCGTTGCCCTGACCAGCATTGCGCGCGCCCGTGGCTACCTTAAGCGCAAGGTCAAGGCTTCACCGCGTCTCTTCACGCTCGCAACGGACGCCCGGCGGCTGGTGAACCGGGCCCTCGGACAATGAGCAGTTTGGATACATCGCATGCGTCCGGCCACGGCCTACAGGCCATGGCCCTGCGGCTGACCGGCCTGCTGCCTGCTCGATTGGGTGAGCGCATCCGCAACATGCTCCTTGAGGCAAACGATCTGGGAAGCGTGTTGCGTGGTGCGGCATCGGTTCTGGCCATCCGGGTTGCCGGCGCCGGCATCACCTTCATGTCCATGGTGCTGCTGGCCCGCTGGATGGGCGCGTTCGAGTTCGGCATCTATGCCTATGTCTGGACCTGGGTAATCCTGCTTGGGACCATGGCTCCTCTGGGCCTGAATACCTCCGTCCTCCGCTTCATTCCAGAATATGTCGCCCGCCGGCGCTGGCGCAGGTTGTGGGGTCTTCTGGCCCGCGCAAACCTCATTGTACTGGGGTCGGGTCTGGTTGTTGGCGCCGCTGCCGCGCTCACCCTGCTCCTGCTCGAGCCCGTTATCGACGCCTACTACGTCATGCCTTTTGCTGTCGCACTGATCGCGCTGCCGATCTTTGCCATGGCGGATATCCAGGAGAGCGCCGCCCGCGCCTTTGGCTGGGTAACACTCGCCTACATCATTCCCTATGTCGTGCGGCCCCTCATGCTGCTTGGCGGCATCGGTGCCTTGGTGCTGGCCGGACTGTCACCAGATGCTGTCACCGCAATGCTCGCGATGACATCAGCCTGCGCCCTTGGTCTGGCGCTGCAGGCGTCTATCCTGTTTCGTGGAATACGGCGCACGGTACCGCGCGCCCGGCCGCGCTACCACGCCGCCTACTGGCTCCGCATTTCAATGCCCATGCTGGTGTTCGAAGGCGCCTATCTGCTGATGTCATCCACGGATGTCATCATGCTGGGGCAAATCGAAGACCCGGCGTCCGTCGCCATCTATTTTGCCGCCGCGCGGACGGCCAGCCTTATCGGCTTCGTCTATTTCGCCATCACTGCGCGCGCCGTCCCCAAATTCTCGGAAATCAACGCTTCCGGCACGCGGGCCGATCTCCAGGCATTTCTGGATGGCGTAAACCGCATGAGTTTCTGGCCAAGCATCGCCGGCGCTTTGGCGCTGCTGTCGGTCGGTGGCTATGTGCTTACACTCTTCGGCCCGGGCTTCGATGCCGGACACATCGTGCTGCTCATCCTGGTGATGGGGTATGTCGCCCGCTGCACGGTTGGACCGCTGGAGTATCTCCTGTCCATGACAGGCAAGCAGATGGTCGCCACCTGGGTTATTTGCACGTCGGCCGCGCTCAATCTGGGCCTCAATGCGCTCCTCATTCCTGAATTCGGCACCATGGGCGCGGCCATTGCCACACTGGCATCGCTGATGGCCAATCTCGCGATGCTGGCCATTGCCGTTAAGCGCTATCTCGGCCTCAACGCCTTCCTTTTTCGCCTCAGCAGCTGAACCATCGTCCCATCGGTCTGGCACCGGCCTTGCTGCGGATAACCAGGCATCCGTCGTCTGTTCCGCTTCAGGACAGATACGGGCGCATCACACATGGTTCCGCGCATAAACAGGACAGAAAATGGCGCTGATCTCCGATCATCCGACAGACGCGCTCTCATTCAGGGACGCCGCCTGGCCCGCCGAAACTGCCGGCAATCCACGGTTTGCCACCCGCTGGCTAACCCATGAGGACGCAGCCGGCCCCCAGCGCAATGCCTGGCGCGAGTTAGCCGCTAATGCGAGCGAGCCAAACCCGTTCTACGAAGATCATCTGCTCCTGCCCGCTCTGCAGCATCTCTCAGGCAACACCGATATCCGCCTCCTTGCGATCGAGGACCGCCTTGAGCCAGGCCGGTTGATTGCCTTTCTGCCGGTCAAGGTCAGCCACACCTGCCGCGGCCTTCCCCTGCCGACAGCCACAGCGTGGCGATCGATCCACACCTTCCTCGCAACACCTTTGATCCGTAAAGGCTGCGAGTGGGACGGCATGCGCGCGATCGTCAGGTCACTGCGCCAGGCCGGCCTCAAGCTCATCCGTATGCCGCATATGGCCGCGGACGGGCCCGTGGCGGAAGCCTTGTCGGTCCTGACCAGCACGAACTCCCTCGCAGTCGCTACCTCCCGCAGCTTCGAGCGCGCCTTGCTCAAGAGCGGTCATGATGGCGAGAGCTACATCGCCGAGAGCGTATCTAAGAAGAAGCGCAAGGAATATGCCCGCCAAAGCCGCCGTCTGGCAGATCTGGGGGAAGTGACCTTCGAGACAGCCGACATGTGCGATGAGGCCGCTGTCGAAGGTATCGCCCTCGAGTTCCTGGAATTGGAATTGGCGAGCTGGAAAGGCCGCGCAGGCACGGCTATTGCGCAGCGCCCTGCAGAAGCACGGTTTTTCTTCGATGCCTGCCGCGCGGCCGCCGCCGCAGGGAAGCTTTTCCCGCTTACCATGCGCGTCGACGGCGCACCTGTAGCCACCATTCTCAACTTCGGTGGTAGCGGTTCAGACGGCACGGGACAGTTTTCGTTCAAGATTGCACATGACGAGAGCTACGCCCGTTACTCACCCGGCGTCTTGCTCGAGCTGGAACTTACCAGACGCTTGCTCGATACGCCTGGGATCGCATTCACAGATAGCTGCGCAAACCCCGACCACCCCATGATCGATCATCTGTGGCGTGAGCGACGGGCAATGCAGGACGTGACCGTCGCCACATCTAAATTCGTTCCGTCTGCTGCAGTGCGTTGGGCCGCGGCTGTCGACCGAACCGAGATTTCTGCCAAGCGCAGCCTGCGGGCCATAGTCGCCCGCATCAAACGGAGTGCATGATGAGCACGCACATTCACACCGCCCCGGAAAAGATCGAGATGAAGGTTGGCATGAGCCCCTTCACCCTCCGCCACGACCTTGCGAAAAGCCCCCTGTTCACCCTTGAGGCCATGGCAGATCTCGCAGCCGACTTGCCGCGTGACAAGGTCGATTACAACCGGGCTGACCTGCCGGTAGATGTCCACGGCCTGCCTGTTCCCGGAAACGGCCTCAGCCCCGCAGAGACGGTTCGCAGCATTCGGGACAATGGCTCCTGGATGGTGCTGCAGGGCATTGAACACGCACCGGCATATCGTCACCTCATCGATGAGCTAGTCGATGAGATTGCCCGTCTGGCAGATGTCGCGCCATCCAGCTTCACCCACCGTGTGGGCTACGGCTTTGTCACATCCCCGGGCGGCGTTACCCCATACCATCTGGATTCAGAGCACAATTTCCTGCTTCAGATGTCAGGCACCAAGCGGATGACGATCCTGCCGGCAGAGGCATGCACCACGGCAGAAGATCTGGAAATCTCGCCATCCAAGAGCCGCTACATCGAGTACCGTCCGGCCTTCACACCCCTGGCGCAGACCTTTGATCTCGGCCCGGGAGATATGCTGTGCGTGCCCTTCAATGACCCGCACTACGTGGAAAACGGCGATCAGGTTTCCATTTCCATGGGCATCACCTTTCATGATGAGGCAAGCCTCAACCAGCGCAAGGTGCAGACGGTCAACCACATCATGCGCCGCATGGGGTTGCCGCAGCCGAAACCGGGCGTGAAGCCACGTGCCGACAAGGCAAAGGCTGCCGCCTACACAGCGGTCAATATGGTTGTTGATCCGGTCCGGAAAAACCAGAAGGCGCGCCAGTTCGTGAAGCGTCATATCCTGCGCGGTGCGGCTCTGACACCAGGCACGACCGGCCCTCAGCCGACCTGAACCAAACCCGCGCTCGGTGTCATCGGCAGGGACGGTGCGGCCCGGTCTCCGGCGGATACCAACACCAGCCCCGTGTCACACGCGCGGTCGATGGACATCGACAGCCCGGCCACCACGCTGTCTGCATCGGCAACAAGGATGATGGACGCCTGGTTCGACAACCCGGCCAGCGTCGACCGGATGAGGGCCGGGTCATCATGGATCGGGATCGTGCCCCAATCCACATAGCAAACCCGGCTTTGGCTCTCTGCCTGCATCACCTGCCCCAGGGAAGCGCGGCCACAGATCAAATCTGTAAAGCCGGGCGCACGCGACGGCGCGCAGCCGATGACGAGAACACTGGCACCCGTATGCGACAACAGCCGCGCAAGACCAGCCAGCCCACGCGCGCCCGTGCGTCCCGCGCTCACCCGCACGAGATGTCCGCCCCGATTGATTGCAGGCCGTTGCCGGACGAACTGCAGGATTGTCTTGGCACCCTCACCCAGCAGCCATTGGTCATGCGGCGTCAGATACGCCCCCGCAGGCAGACGTGCGATCATCTGTGTCACCGGCGCAGACGGCTGTGCCGGCGCGAAACCGCCCTGACCGGGCGGCGCCATCGGTGGTGGGGCCATGGGGTGCACGGGAGCCATCTGGGCCTGCTGTGACGCCGGCATTGCATAGCTGGCAGGAGGCGCAGGCTGATACGCAGGCTGCGCCATGACTGGCGGCGCAGTCGTAACCTGTGGACCGCGCCCCGCTTCGCGAACAGCGACCGGTCGCGGAACCGGTGCGAACATCTCGAAAGCCAGGATCAGCAACAGGCCGATCGTCAGTGACGCCATGAAGGCCAGCATCAACACCGGCCCCTTCTGCGGAAAGGACGGCGATTGCGGCGTCTCGGCACGCGAAATGATCCGCGCTTCGGGCCGTTGGATAAGCCGGTCATCGCGAGCCCCGGTCTCGCTCGCCCTCAACAGGAAGGATTCAAGGAGCCCCCGGTTGGCGGCAGCCTCACGCTCCAGTGCCCGCAACTCGCCTTCGCGCTGTTTCTCCCGCGTCACTTCAGATTTCAGGCGGGCAATGGATTGCCGCAATGAGCTTTCCCGGGCCGCGGCAACGCGCACTTCGTTTTCCAACCGCCTGACGATCTTGCCGACTTCGTCACCAATGGCGCGGCGCAGGTCATCCAGCTCGGCCTGCCGTGCGATCATGTCAGGGTGCTGCGGTAGCAGGTCTGCCGAAAGCTCCGTGATCTGACGTTGCAGCGCCACTTCCTGTTCACGCAATTGCTGGATCAGGCTGCTGTCCAGCACTTCCGATGATGTCTCAATGCCGCTGGGCGACTCCATCAGCATCCGCGCACTGTCGAGCCGCGCTTGCGCCTCGGACTTGGCTGCGCGAGCCAGAATGAGCTGTGTGTTGAGTTCTGAAAGTTCAGCAGACTTCAGCGTATTGCCATTGCTTTCGATCAAACCCGTCTTGCGGCGATACTCGGACACCGCATCTTCCGAAGCCTTGACCTGCGCCCGCAGCTTTTCCACCTGCTGGTCCAGCCACGAACTGGCCCGCCGCGTTACAGTCACCTGCTGGTTCAGCTGATCGGCAATGTAGATATCGGCAATGGCATTGGCGATGATTGTGGCGCTTCGGGGATGCTCCGCCCAGAAATCAATCGCGATCACCCTCGAAGTACCAATCTGATAGACATTCAGACGCGAGAAATACGCGTCCATAACATCGCTCTTGCTGTTGGACCGGCTGCCGCCCAGACCAAAGAACCCCGTCGAGCTTGACGCGAACTCATCCCATTCTTCCAGCTTCAGCGTCGAAACAACATCATCGGCCAAAGAGCGCGACAACAGAACCTGGATTTCACTCTCGATCTTCTGCTGATCCGCTTCACGTACGGTCTGATTGCCCAGCGGATTGGTGGGATCCGGCGCGATACCTTCAATCAGCACACGGACTTCACCGGTGTATCGGGGGGAAACGGTCAACAGCGCAGCATAGGCAAGCGCCATGGCGGCGCACACGAACAGGAAAAGGAAGCCCTTGCGGGCCCAGACACGCCCCGCAAGCGACCAGATATCCAGGGATGGCTCACCGCCATTCTCAGGCGATCCGGCCCTGCCGTCAGGCGCATATGTGCTGGATACAGCATAGGTCATCGATGCGCCGTACCGCCCTTTCTGCGCGCTGGATGGAAGCGCGCCCCCTTTAGGCCCGGCCATTCGGCCAGACTCGCAGTTTCGTCCACCTCGCTTTTTAGCCGCCTTAAGGTAACCGAGATGTTAACCGGGGCTGATTTCAGCGGATTTCCTCATCTGGCGAGCAGTCGGCCCACCTGTCCGCTAAGCGGATGGTAACCCTGCCCTGCCTAGTCTTTGGCCATTCTTGGGCATTCATTCGGGTGGTGACGATTTTGCGCGCGTATCTGCGGAGCCTGGCGGACATCCTTTCCGCCTACCGAAAGCTGGCACTCTTGCTGGGTCTCTCAGCAGGCCTCGCCGCCTGCTCGGGCAGTCCTGCCCCGACCGTTCCCGCCCCTCAACCCATGCCGGCACCCCAGGCAGGCCCGGCCGGCGACGCTGCCCCGGCTGCTGTGTCCCAGTACCGATTGGACTCCGGTGACGAATTGCGGGTGATCGTTTTCGGGCAGGAACGTCTTTCAGGTACGTTCCGCGTCGATGATGCAGGCGCCATTTCCATGCCGCTGTTGCCGCCTGTGGGTGTGCGCGGCCTGACAGCCCTTGAGACCAAGGCGGCCATTGAGCAGGCCCTGTCACAAACCCTGCTCCGCAACCCCAACGTCTCGGTTCAGGTCGCCACCTTCCGTCCGTTCTTCATCCTGGGTGAAGTCAATTCTCCGGGCCAGTATCCCTATGTCGCGGGAATGACGGTCGAAACCGCCGTAGCCATTGCTGGCGGCTACACCTATCGGGCCAAAACATCGCGCGCCCGCATCACCCGTGGCGGTCACGCCACCAAACAGGAATTCAAGGCAGACCCGACAGCAGCCGTCTTTCCCGGTGACACCGTGTTCATTCGCGAGCGCTTCTTCTAGGGCACGGCCATGACCAGCACCGAAGCACTGACCTTACGCGTCAACCACCGAGACCTCGACATCCTCCATGTGCTGCGCGCGCCCATCGGCGGGCTGATGCGCCATGTGGAAGACCTTGTCCGGGGCCAGGTGGATGCAGGCCACAGGGTCGGCCTGCTGTGTTCGTCAGCGGATGCAACGCCCGCAACCACGGCACGTCTTGAGGCACTCGCGCCACTTCTGGCGCTGGGACTTCATAAAACGCCCATTCGCCGCCTGCCCTCCTGGTCTGACCTGTCGGCCATTGGCCGGGTACGCGGCCTTGTCCGCCATCACGGCATTGACGTTGTCCATGGCCATGGCGCCAAGGGCGGCCTTTTGGCCCGGCTTGCCTTGCCCCGCCACCGCGACCGCAGCCCCTTCGCCGACACGCGCGCCGTTTACACGCCCCATGGCGGCTCGCTCCATTACGAGCCGGGAAGCCTGGCAGGACTCGTGTTCCTCAATGCCGAACGCTGGCTCGCTTCCCGCACAGATGCCTTCATTTTCGAAAGTCTCTTTGCCCGCGAGGCATTCGCCTTCAAGGTGGGGCGCATCGGCGGTTTTTCGCGCATCGTCCACAACGGCATAGGCCCCGGTGACTTTGCACCTCTACCGGAGGCGGAACCGCTCTATGACATTGCGTTTGTCGGTGAACTGCGGCTTCTGAAAGGCGTCGAAGACCTGCTCCGGGCTTTAGCGCAACTCAAGGGCCGGGACATCAAGGCTGTCATCGCGGGTGATGGTCCGGACCGAGACTATTTCAAATCCCGCGCCTGCGATCTGGGGATCGCCCATATGGTGACTTTCCCAGGCATGGTGCCTGCGCGCGATATCTTCGCCCAGTCTCGCATGCTGGTCGTCCCCTCATACGCCGAGTCCCTGCCCTATGTAGTTCTCGAAGCCGCGGCCGCCGGTATCCCGCTGGTCGCCACGCGGGTGGGAGGCATCCCGGAGATCTTCGGGTCACAGTCAGCACGCCTCGTCTCGCCACACGATCTGGAGGATCTTACCGCAGCAATCAGCAGCACACTGAATGATTCCGCCGCAGCCGCCCGGACCGCCGCTGAGCTCCGCACGAGCGTTGCCCGGCACTTCTCGATCGGCCAGATGATCGACGGCGTGGACGAAGTCTATCGTGTGGCACTACAGAGGGTCGAAGGTCCCTACGCGACGCATGCCGAGGATGCCGATACGACGCGCACCGCTGTCAGCGGGGGCTGACCCATGAGCATGGGCATTGCCGCTTCAGAACTGCCGGGACACGGCCCGGCCTCGCAGGGCTGGAGCCAGGGCATCGACATCGCGAACACACGGTTTGCTGCCGTACTTCTTTTCTGCGTAACGGCAATTTCCCACTACGTTCTGCGCGAGCCTGCGCCTTACGACCTTCTGCTGGTAGCGACGGCCGGAACGCTATTCCTTCTGGGCCTCCGCATTCCACGCGGTCTGGCGGTACCGGCAGCGGGCATGATCCTCATTCTCTGTGGTTACATGATCGGGGGCACACAGGCACTCTATGTGGATCTGTCGATCACTTTCCTTCAGACATCCACCTACCTCACCCTCACCTTTATCTTCTTCGCCTCGGTCATCGCAGCCTCACCCGACCGCGCACTCGGCGCACTCTGGGCAGGTTACCTCGTGGCGGCTGTCTGCACGGCAGGGCTCGGCATAGGGGCCTATCTCAACGTGATCCCCGGCGGTGACATCCTTCTCGGTGCCGGACGTGCCAAGGCACTCTTTGAAGATCCCAACGTGTACGGACCATTCCTTGTGGCACCGGTGCTGTATGCCTTCTGGCGCATGAGCACCGGTAGCATGAAGTCCTCGCTTCTTTTCTGGGGGCCGGTCACGGTGCTCCTGGCTCTGGGACTCTTCCTCAGCTTCTCACGAGGCGCCTGGCTGCACCTGCTCCTGTCCGCCGCGATCTTTGCTGTCCTGGCAAGCCTGTCGCCGGAAACCAGGCGTCAGCGCGCCCGGATCGCCGGAATTGCTGTCATGCTGGGTGTTGCCTTGTTCTTTGCCATCGGTTGGGCAGCCACCATTCCCGAAGTCAGGGACCTATTGGAAGCCCGTCTGGGCCTGCAGAGCTATGACACGCGCGAAGGCGGCCGTTTTACCGGTCATGCAAACGCCCTGAGGCACGCCCTGCAGCACCCCTTCGGTATCGGCCCCAACAATTGGGGCATGATCGCCGGGCTCGACACTCACAACATCTATCTCAACGTGTTTGTGGCCGGCGGCTTCATCAGCATAGCAGGACTGCTCACGGCCCTTGGCGCCACCATCATCAAGGGCTACCGCTACGCTCTCACCGGCCCGCGCCGCGGCGTCTTCCTTGTGGCCTACGCGACCTTCATCGGCCTGTTTGCTGAATCGATCATCATCGACAGCAACCACTGGCGCCACATGTACCTTCTGATGGGCATGATCTGGGGTCTGATGCTTGCAGCGCCGCCAGTTCGGCACCGCGCCGGGAGCGCACATCAAAAAAGCCGGGCCTGACCTCGCAAGGTCCGACCCGGCTCTTGATGGTCGGAGCGGCCGGATTTGAACCGACGACCCCTTGTCCCCCAGACAAGTGCGCTACCAGGCTGCGCTACGCTCCGTTCAATAAAATCAAGGGGTTAGGCCAAATCACGATGGCCGCCCCCCTTGATTGGGGGTCAGGAGATACCCCAAAAGGCCAGGTGGGGCAAGAAAAGTCCCGAACTTCTCCCGAACCTTGATGCCAATTTGTTCATGGTTGCCCTGCACCGGCCTGCCGGCCGATATGCTGGCATCACCATGCCCCGCGCCACCGTCACCATCGGCTCCTGGACTGCCGCCCGGCTGCGCGCCTGGGCCACCTGCAGCTGCGGCCGCGACGTGCTGCTCGACATCGATGCCCTGCCGGCGGATATGACCGTCGCCGCCCTCGAGGCCGCCCTGCGGTGCCGGGCCTGCGGCACCCGCGGGGCGGCGCGTCTCCACCCCTTCCACCAGGCCGAAGCGGCCAAGCTGGACCGGCCGGACCTGGAGCGCGTGCGGCTCCAGGCACAAAAAAAGGCGGGGCGGTGCCAGACCCGAAGGCCCGGCACCGCCCCGCAAGGGAGGTAGGTCTGCCCCGCGCAGACCCGCCAGGGAGGAAAGAATTGTGGAGCGGCCGCCAGGCGTCACACCTGGCTCACACCATCGGGAGATGGGGCGTCCTACCGACCGGCCGCATAATCAGGTTTCGGATATGGCTGGATTGTCAGCACCAGCCGCTTGCGTGCTCCCTTCTTCAGGAACCGGATGTATCGGAACTGGCGAAGTTTCAGCAGGCGCGCACGACTGATGTTGGCCCGGAGGTAGGCACCCCGCCGGCCGGCACCAGCTGTCCGATCGGCAAGGCTCTTGTGATAGGTCTCACCGTCCAGCTCCCAGAATGCCCCCATGTGCTCGCCCAGATAGTCAAAGCCAGCGGCTTGGTACACGGTCCCGAAGAGCCCGCACCGCTCATCAGCGAAGGATTGTATCCACTCAACATCCGGCCGCTCCCGCCGGATGAACTTGATCGCATAGGACAATGCACGGCTTTCCGTGTTGCGCCCGCAGCTGTCGTCTATCCACATCCGATTGAGCTCAAGATACCCGGTGATCGGCGTCCCGCGCACCACGCCCTGTTGGCTAGCAGGGTTCATGGCATAGCCGAACTGCAGAACGCCCACCAACTCGCCCGTCACGATCAGGCCCAGATGGATGGTCGTGCCGGAATAGACCCGACCGGAATAGTGATTGGCCATGACAATATCATTGGCCTGATCGCGCGGGATCTCCCGCACGTGAAACTCATCGGTGCCGAAGCCGATCGCCGGGCGTCGGCCGATGAGTGCGAGCTGATTGCCCAGGATGTAGTCCGGTGTCGCCTTGCCCATTGGCCGCCGCCCCCTCCTTCAGGAACGGCGTTCGGCGACGCTCGATGATGTTTGTGCGTTTGCACCGAGGACACTTGATTTCAATACAGCCCCGGCGCGCCTCTCGATCTACGCGCGCAAGCAGCCGCCGGCAGCCTGCGCATCGGATTGACTCCATTTCCGTTTCCGCCCTTCAATGCCGCGCACCCCGGTGCGCGGCGGGCCGGCTCACATGCCAGCTGGGTTTGAGACGGGCGGGCTAGACCCCCGCGCTTGGAGCGCGCCAACGCTCCGGCCCCGCCGGTCGAGGCGGGATCTGGTCAGCCGCCCTGCGGCCAGTGACGGACGGATTTCTCAACCGAGCGGCCGACGACATAGCCGCCGACGCCGACGGTCAGCAGATCCCACATCGGGCCCGGCAGCTCGAGGGTCACCGACACCCCGAAAATCGCCAGCGCGTAGGGCGCGACCAGGTAATTGTTGATCAGGATCGCGGTGATCGACAGCATCAGGATCGGTCGCCACTGGGCCGTCAGTTTGTGCTCGCTCTGGGCTTCCGCCTTGACGATGCCGGCGGCCGCCATGTTCAGCTCATGCGACTTCTCGATCGCCGCGCGGCGCAGCTCCGCCTTCAGCTTCTCAGCCGCTTCCTTGTCAGGCACCAGCTTGTCGATGATCGAGGCGACCGGGCCGCCCAGAAATCCGAGAATGGCATTAAGCATGTGTCGGCTCCGTCAGTAATAGGTCCAGGCGGCCGCGCGGGGCGCGTAGGCATGACCGCTGTCCAGGTGGAGGAAAGTCCGGCCGATGCCCAGGCCGGTAAAGCCCAGGCGTTCAGCCAGGGTGATGTCGCGGAAGAGCCCCTGCCCCGTGTCAGCGCGGCGGATGTCCGTCGCCAGGCCCTGCGCATGGGCACCCGGATGCGGCTTGCCGCGTTCCTCCGGGTGGTCCGGGCACCGGTAGCCCGACGTGACCACCACCGGGCCGCGGGCATTCCGGAACATCTGCAGGCGCATCATGTGCCCCTGGGTCAGATGGCACGCCCCGCAGCACGGGCACCGCAGGGCCGGGTCCCCATCAAGGGAGAAATTCGGCGTTGTCGCCGGGTCCCAGGGCCGCAGATCCGCAAGCGCGAGTTTGGCCGAGCGCAGCCGCGCCGCCGGCACCTTGGCCAGCGGCGGGACGATGGTGATGTCAGTCATGAGGGTCTCCGGGTCAGCCGCCGAACAGGCGGCGGATCATGATGGTCAGCACCGCGCCGACCATGCCGCCGGCGGTGCCGACGCCGGCGAGATAGCCCGCCACCCGCCAGCGCCAGCTCTTGATTTCCTCGCCTTCGCGTTGAAGCGTTGCCACCCGCACCTCCAGCGCCGTCACCTTGGTATCGACCAGGCGCACTTCCCCCAGCACGTTCTCAACCTTGGTTGCGACGTCGGCGGCCTCCGCCCGGTTGCCCTCGACCCGCTCGAACAGCCGCTGCAGGTCAGCGCGCACCGCCGCATGGTCCGCCTGGTCCCGTTCCGTCATCTGACTCATGGTCCGCAGCAGGCCATCCACACTGGCCCGCAGGGCGCCCAGCTCCTGCGAGACATCATCGATCCCCATGGCGCCCCCCTCCGCGCGCATTCATCAGCTCGCCCGGCAGCGGCTCAGCCCGCCTGCGGCAACAGCCGGACAAGCCGGCCATCAGCAGGAAGCGGAATTTCGAGGATGCTGCCAGGATCGGCCGAGACGGCGGCGGTGTCTTCATAGGTGCCGTACATCGACACCCAGCCATTCAGCAGATAGGTCGTCGGCCCGCCGCCAGCCGGGACACCGCCCTGCTCCGCCTTCCAGTAGAGCTGCCCTATACCTCCAACCAGTGGCTGAACCACCTGCTGGACCCCGCGGTGCCCGTCATTGGTCCATACGGTGATGGCCTGGGCCTGGTAGTTGCCAGCGCCGAGCGTGTCGCCAGGCGCGCGCGCCGTTAGGGTGAGGTTGTTGATGTCCGGGTCGAGGTCAGAGATGACCAGATGCACGTTCAGGATGGCAAAATGTGCGTCCTCCGCAATACCCATCGGCCGGTAGTCAACGTCGTGCCATTCCCCCGGCGGAAAATATTTTGGATGTGCCTGATACGGATGCGCACAATAGATCGCCGTCGTATCCACTCCCGGTTCCGGCAGGTAGAGGGAATTCGCCTTCTTCCACGCTGTCGCGGTCATCTCGTCACCCAATTGCTATGTACTGATAGGACGTGCCGTTGGTGTTTGGATACTTGTCCGCCCCTTCATCGGAGACGGTGAAGCCGTTGCTGTCGAGCGACAGCACACGGTTATCCTCGGAGAACGTGTTGCCGGCATTGCTTACCACCACCATCAGGCCCTGCGGGTCATTCGCCATGTAGGTGTCAGAAGTCCAGCCGAATTGCGGGTTGCCGCCATCGGCCTGACTTTCCCAGATAACCAGCACCTTCGGCTGAAAACCGACACCTGTAATCGCATTGCTGGTCGTCCCGTCGCCGGCATAGCCACCGGTCTTGAGCCGCAACCCAAGTGCAGCGATTGCCTGGGCCGTGCGCAGCGGCGACATCGACAGATCAGCCGCCGTCCCGGCCTCCGCCTGCGCCTGCGTAGCCACAAAGCCGGCGCGCCATACTTCCGTCCATACCGTGCCGACCAGTTGAAACACCACCACCTTGGCCGGGGCATCCAGGACAGTGTCGGCGCCCGTGGCCATGGATATCTCACCCGACCCGCCATTCAGATGCTTGAGCGTTACTGCCCGCGCGGCGTTTTCACCGCGGATCATCAACAGGCGTCCTGCCGGCGTATTGGTCACCGCTATGTTGGTCAGGTCGTCAGTCGGATCGTCGCCTTCGGTATCGATCGTGTGAGCGAAACCCGTCGGCGTGACCGACCCTGAAGCAATTGTCAGTTCACTGACCACGCCGCCACCGGGCATCTCCTTTACCGCAGCCAGAAATGCCTCAAGCGAGGTCTTGAATTCAGCCTCGGTCCGGGCGGCATCCGTCATGTAGTCGGTCGCTGGCAAAGCCGTCATCTATCAATATCCCTGTATGATTGCGTCAATCAGCCCGCTGGTACCGGAGCCCCCGGCATCGAATGCCTGGATGAGCGGGCCAGCGGTATCTTTGTCCATCACCCGGACGTCGACGGCGCTGCCGGCGTCATCCTGCAATGTCACATTTACTGAGCGGATGGCCCGGAATGCCTTGGTCAGCGGAAGCCGGGTCCCACCGGCCGACAGCACTACGTCATCCAGGTACTCAACCACGTCCGGGACATCCAGCTTGAGGGTCAGCGCGGCTATGCGCCCACGGGTGGCTCCGGCACCAGTGCGGACCCTGAAGAAATACTTTTCGGCCGCGACCGTGAGGCTCCCTGGAAACAGCCGCCAGGCCTCGGCCATACGCCACATGCGCTGTCCGGAGCTGGCCTGCCACATCGGGACCGCATCATTGATTGCCCACATCCGGCCCGCACCGTCTCTCCTGTACTCAATGAGCCAGGGGTCACCCTCTATATCCGCGTCCACGCTCAAAGCGGCACCGGCCTCATCGACGCCAAAAACACGGTCAAAGCTGTAGTTCAAAGCCGCGTAGCTGGCACTCCACATGGCACCCGCCGTGTCCGCCGACCACATGGGCGTTGTTCCGGCGTCCCACATATCCGCGGCACCGTCGGCCTGGATGCCATTGCCGGCGACGGTTCCCCCGGAGATTGCGCCCGGGAAGCCCAGAGCGGCCAGATCCACGGTATCGACGACATTCGCCACGAGCGGGTCACCGAGATCAAAGAGGGCCACGGCCGGGGCAGCACTTTCATTCCCGCTGGTATCCACTGCGCTCACCATGACGGCGCGCGTCCCCGTCGGAAGTGATGCAAGCGGAAATTCGTTGAGACTAACGAGGCCTGCATGGGCCGGGGTGGCATCCGCGATAGCCTCCGCGCCACTCGAACGCACCCGAACCCGGAAGCCGGCAAAGTCCAGCGGCGGGCTGGGATACTCCCAGCGCAACCGGTCCCGCTCGACAAAAAGCACTTCGACGTCAGCCGGCCGGGACGATTTACCCACTACCGTGTGCCGCATCGGCACGGACCAGTCACTCGCCCTGCCAAACTCATCAATCGCGCGGAGGGAGACTTCCAGATCCTGACCCTCTTCAAGGTCCGCCAGGGCGACGACACCGGGCCGGGCTTCCGCTATCCGACCACCGATCCAGCTGCCGCCCGGAAAGCGGACCCTTGCCTGTACATCACGCGCCGGGGACAGCAACCCGGACGGATACTGGAACCGGATCACCACGCGCGGCTCGAGCGTCCCGTCGCCGGCCCTTACGAGGACACTTTCGTCCGACCGGATATCTTCGATCCGCGGAACAGGTGGCCGACGGTCAAAGACACGCTGACCCAGCTTGCTGTCGAAGTCCGGGATCGTGCCCTGATCCGCCGTGTGGACAGCCGGCGCTTCGTCTACAAGGCGCACCCGCGCGGTCAGCTCGGGGCCCGGCTCGATGCCAGTCACCAGGTAACGCGCGGTCTCGATGCCGCTCTCACCAAAGGCAAACAGGTCGCCGGCCGCCACATCGAGGCTTGCCGCAGATGTCGGCGTTGCGAGCGCCAGCGTGTCCGTTTCCCCGGCGTCGGTCACCACCGCAACTAGGGTACTTGTAAGGTCACGCCGGCGTATCCTGACGGCATAGGACTTGCCCGCCTCCATGGTTGCCAGATCATCCAGCACCAGAGCGGTCACCAGTCCGCCGGCTTCTGTGACCGATGCCAGCCGGCCATAGTTCTGGCCGATGATCAGGACGTCATGTGCCACCTCGACAAGGTCACCGCGCGTGACAGTGAGGTTTTCCACGTCAACACTGATGCTGTACTCCGCCGGCCGGAGACGCGCCTGGGCTATGTCAAACCGCGCACGCGCCCAAACGCCCGCCGGGGATGTCACACCGGGATAATCCACCCCCTCGATGCGCGTCGCGCTGCTTGCGTCAAAGCCGTCCGCATAGACTGTCAGTTCGTCGGCCTGCCAGTCCTTGTCGGCGTTCAGAAACCCGCATCGAAGCGCATGCGGGTGATCCGGAAAAACCTGCTCAAACCGGAACCCCCAGCTGTTGCGGGGCGTAAACATCTGCACGGCCGAGACCTGTGGCATATCCATGACCACCGACCACTTGCCGTCGACAATCCCCGGTGACGCCCGTCCCGCCGTCGCAATGAGCGAGAGAAGCTGCCAGACACTCGTCCGGTAATCCACCACATGATCAAAGGACCAGCCTTTTGCCGCGCAGCGATCGTGAAACGCCTCAAATGCCTCCCAGTCGATCCGCTCGTCAGCGACAGCCCGCGCATTTGCCCGGTAAGGATTGGCAGGAGCCGCACCGTCACGGTGTTCCGTCAGGACTTCCAGCATGTGCGACGCCGGGTTGCGTGTCGCCTGGATAGTCTCCCAGTCGCTCCCGTCATAGTCGCGCATGACCGAAGTCACCACGCCGTTGATGGTATCCACAGGCCCCGAAAGTTGGTCCGTCGCCCGAATGCGGAACGCCGTTCGCGCCAGACCTGGATGCGCCAGCGGCTCCTCATTCCGGAACGCCCGCAGGGCGCTCCAATAGGCTTGCGTAATGATCTGGACAATGTTCTCGCCACTTTCCGCCTGCTGGAACGATCCAAAGGCAACCCGCACATCGTATTGGCCACGAGGCACTGCAAAACGCGCTGACAGGCGGATCGCTGCCGGGTGGTTGGTGGTCTTTTCCAGGTTCGGAATACCGTTCCACGCACCCCCGCCAGCCGGCCGGTACTGCACCATGAACACAATCTGGGCCGCACGCCGGCGACCGTCATCCCAGATGATGTAGAGGCCTTGGGGGAGCGTGATGTCGACCGATATCTCATCGGCTTCAATCGCTGTCCGCCGCTCCTGCCAGCCTGTGCCGTTGAAAGTCGCACCTTCCTGATTGTCCACAAGCAATGTGCCGACCGGCATCTCGCTGGCCGCATTGGGATACAGGCTGATCGCTGCATCGCCACCCGCGCCCGCGCGGGTTTCCAGCTGCACGTCGGAAAACGTCGAAATCGGTGTGTCACCAATACGCAGGTCCTCGACCGCTACCGGGCCATAGCCCCACGTCACCATGCCGCGGACGAATTGCTCGTCACCCTGTATCTCGGTGTATTGCTGGGCAGCCAGAGGCGGCAACATACGGTGTCGCCCGAACACGCGGGGGATCACCCCATACGGACGAGCCTGATTGCGTGCCCCTTCGATGAACAGTGTCGGCGACACTTGCTCTTGCGCCCCGCCGAGTTCCGGCAGACGCGGTTTCGGCGGCGGCGCAATTGCGTTGACCAGCATGCCGCCCACGACCGAAATGCCGGCGGCCAGAGCAGTTGCCCCCAGCCCGCCCGCCGCGAAAGCCGGACCCAGGGCGCCCGCAAGCGCACCCCCGGACACAACCGCGGCCGCAGCCAGCACGGCAATCGACAGGATTGTCCCCAGAATGTTCTTGTCACCGCCGCCACCCATCGGGACCGGCCGGACCGTGATCACATGACCGGCTTTCGGCCGCACAAGGTGCCAGTGCTCCTTCGGCACACACATGTCCCCAATGGACACCACAACCGGCACGCCGTCTGGCAGATCCGGCAAGGCACGGGCAACAATGTCATGAAGCGTTAGCCGGGCCTCGGCCGGCACCCACATGTCATGGGCGCCCGCGGCAAAGGCATGCGGCACGGCGCGCACATGCAGGTTATCCTGCCGCCCAGGCATCCCACAATCAACTGTGCCCGTCATGACAGTCCCGCATGGCGATAAAAGCCGCGCAGGCGGTACCGCACACGGCGGTCGCGGCGATAGGAGACTAGGCAGGTATCAGTCCCCCGCTCGACATGCATCAGAAGCCCCGGCGCCACCACAACGCCCACGTGGAAATCACCCGCCCGCATTTGCCTCCCCACGCCGAAATAACCCTTCATCAGAACCCCATCCAACGCCCGTTCACAGCCTGCTGGCACGGAAGTCCACGCAACCTTTTCCGTCCCGATCAGCGGGGCCAACACGTCTCCCTGGGTTGCCGCCTCATAGGAATGTCCGTAGCAAGGCAGGCGGATGCCCGCCTGTTCGGCGAGGACCAGGCGGACAAGCCCCCAGCAGTCGCAGCCTTGATGGGTGCGGCCGTGGTCCTCAAAGGGGATACCCACATAGTCGGACACCCAGGCCGGCGGCTGCATCATCAGAACAGCCCAGGGAATGCAGATGGCACAAACGACCCCGCCGGATAGGGCTCATCCTCAAACAGCTCGATCGTCAGGTCACCGCGCACGGTCAGGATATCCACCTCCACGCTGCGCAGCTTGAACGCCGGGAACTCTGCTTCCACCGTGTCCGGGTCCGAGGACAACACGACTTCCATCTGCACGGTCGGCGGGGACTGGATCTGCCGAATGGCCTCGACAATCTGCCGGTCCACATTGTCAATCGTCAGCCGTGCCCGCGGTGCGCTCGATTGGTTGTCGTCCGGTAGCGACAGGTCAAAGGGAAACGCGACATAGGTCTCCCCCCTGCTGGTCGTGTTGACAGCATCCGAGCTCACCCGGATCGGCGCCGCCAGATCCGCGTGCGAGATCGTCAGCAGCACCAGGAAGGCCTCGCCCGTCTCCTGTGCGGCCACGGCCTGCTTGAACGTGGTGGACACGCTGCGCGTCACGGCATCAGCTCCAGGTTTAGGGCCACGTCATAGAAGCCCGGCGAATAGGCCTGCACCGTCGGCGGGGCGGTGAACCGGAAGCTGCCGGCAGCGCCGGTGCGCGGATGCGTAAAGCTGAACACCGCGGTGCCGCCTTCCAGTGTCGTCACATAAAAGGTCTCAAGCGCCGTCACCTGCGCCGCCGACAACACCATGCTGGCCGTGAAAGGCCGCACTGCGGCGGTGAAGCGCCGCCGCATCTTCGCCGGGCCGTGATCCATCTCAGTGCGCAGGGCAACATTCGGAAACCCTTCGGTCAGCCCGCGCACAAGCGGACGCGCGGGCAGGCTTGTCGGCCATGCTGCCATCAGCGCCTCCCGAGCTGCCCGCGCAGGCCCATGCTGTCATCCATGGCCCGGCGCACATCGCTGCCCGGGGTGCGGATCTGCCCGGCCACGACCTTGCCGATCTCCACCTCGAGCTGCAGCCCGCCGCGGCCGTCCGGGTGCTCCTGCACATCCACATCCGCGCCGGAGCGGTTGGTGATGTTGACGGTCACTCCGCCGCCCATGCCGGAGTTCGGAATGATCCGGCCCTTGCCCGGGGGCCTCCAGATTTCCGGTCCACGTTCGCCCACCAGGATCGGCCTGTTGGCATTGACCGCCCCGCCGCCGGCAAAGGCCGGCAACGAAGCGCCAGCCCCGGCGCCGCCACCCCCGCCGCCAAGGCCGAAGATGTCTCCACCGAAGATGTTCCCTCCGGAAAAGACGCTCCCCAGGCTGCTGGAGATTGCGTCCGACAACGGGTCAAGCACGGCCTTGCGCAACACCAGTTGCTGCAGGTCACCGGCGAGATCCCGAAGCGCCTCCCCGAAGGTCTTGGCACCGCTGGTCGCATCCTCGAAGGCCCGCGCGAAACTGTCCCCCATGCGGTCGGTCAGATCACGCACCGCGCGCATCTCTTCCTCCCGCAGCTTCTCCCGTTCGCGCGCCTCGTCGGCCTCGATGCGCGAAATCTCGGCATTTGCGATCTGCGCCAGCTTCGTCTTCTCGGCCCAGTATTCCTGTTCCGACAGCAGCCCCGCATTGTGGAAGCGGCCCAGCTCGTCCGCGCGCTCGGCAAAGGCCATCTGCACAAGGCGGCGGCGATCATCGAGGGACCGGGCCAGATCCCGCTCGATGCTGATCAGAAACCCCTTGAGCCGCTCCCGCTCCCGTTCCAGCTCCTTGGCTTCGGCGTCGCTCACCGGAGCGGCGCTGCCCCCGCCAAGGGCGGGCAATTGCGGCCTTCGGGCTTCAAGCTCTTTGATGCGGGCCCGCACACGTTCCAGCTCCGCCCGGGCATCATTCTGCCGGCGGGACTGGTGCTGCGACGGGGCCATCCGCCGCCCGCCGGCAGCTCCATTTTCAAGTTGCGCCCGCAGGCGGGCTTCTTCCTCCCGGAGGAATTCGAGGCTGCTGACATTCTCGATGTCGCGCAGGGAATTCACCATGTCGGCAATGCCGCGGGCCGCCCAGGCCGCACCGCGGGCAATATCCACCAGCAGCGGGGCGATGTCGGCCAGCGCCATTGTCAGCTGCGCATCGGTCACCCGCTTCATGTTCTCGATTTCGCGGTTGGCGGCGGCCAGGGACTGAATGGTCAGGTCATCAATGACCACGCCGGCCTCATGGGCCGCCCGGCGCAGCTCATCCAGCCCGTCCCGCCCCTTGGCCAGCGTCGTCACCAGCGCCACGCCTTCACTGTCAAACGCCTGGTTGGCCAGCCGCAGCCGCTCCTGCTGGCTTTCGGCGTTCTTCACCGCCTCGGCATAGTCGCCCAGTACATCCTCGATCGCCCGCACCCGGCCGCTGGCATCGCGCACAGCGATGCCGTACTGCTTCAGCACGTCCTTCAGGACCCCGGTGCCCTGCGCGGCCTCGCCCAGCCGGCGCGTGAAACGCTGCAGCGCCATGTCGGTGGTCTGCTGCGTTACCCCGTTCTGCTCGGTGGCAAACCGCAACTCCTGCAGGGCCGTTGTGGTCAGGCCCAGCTTGACGGCGGTGTCGTTCAGGGCCTCGGCCACGCCCAGTTGCCGCCGCTCGAAGTCGATCGCGGCCTTGCCGGCCAGCACCAGCCCCGCCGCGACGGCACCAAGCCCGATCTTCGCGCGGCTGCCGAGCTTGGCCAGGGCCGCTTCCATGCGCCCGGTGGAGCGGTTCACCTTGCGCTCGGACCGGTCGAGCTGCTTTTCTGCCTTCTTCAGTTCGCGGCGGAACAGGGCGGTGTCCGCCTCCAGCCGCGTAACCAGGCGTTCAAGCTCGGTGGCCATCCGGATACCTCGCTTTCAGATCGTCCAGCTCGGCGCGGCTCAGCGGCGCCGACCCGTCCTCGCCGCCGCCATGGAATGCCTTGAAGCCCTCATAGGCGGCGCGGAACTCCGCAATCGTCGCCCGGCGCACCTCCCAGGGCCGCCAGCCCATCTGTTGCCCTACGGCGATGTAGTCGCGGAGGGGGAGCCATCCGTCTCCGCCTCCGCGTCGCCGTTTCCCGGTTCCGGCTCCGCCGCGTCATCATCCGCATCGCTGCCAAGCGCCACATTGAGCGCGCGGATGCACAGGAACTGGGCCTGTCCCAGGCCCGCCACCTTGATGAGGGCCAGGACGGTGTCGATCTTCTCTTGCTTGAGCGCCACCCGCAGGATCTCGGCCATGTGGCCGAGGCGGATATTTTCCAGGGTCAGGGCCACGATCAGCGCCGACACGGATGTGTTCAGCCGGTTCTCGATCTCCACCAGGTCCCCGATAGTCAGCCGGAAGGAACGGCGTTCGCCGGCGAAATCTTCCTCGAAACTGTCTGCCATGTCAGGCCGCATGCCTGCCTCCCTTTTGGTCGTGGTTGCGCCGGCGGCTTACTCGGCGGTGAAGGTCACCTGGCCCGAGCTTTCAAAAGTCAGGTCATAGGTGACCTCACCATTGTGCTCGCCGGCGAAATCCATCTGGGTCACCTGGAACGCGCCCTGATAGGTGCCCAGGCCGGGCAGCACGAACTGGTAATTGGCCAGCGTCCCGGCCACGAGGCGCGTGTTCAGGGTCTGCGCCTGGGTGGCGTCTTCAAATATCCCGCTGCCGGACACCGAGCTGCTGAACACCCCGGCGCCTGCCAGCAATTCGCGGGCCTCGCCCGCGCTGTCCGAATTGGTGATGTCCACCGTTTCACGGCCCAGCGTGATCGACTTGCTGCGCATGCCGGCGAGGGTCGTGAACTGTTCCGGCGACTGGCCGTCGCCGGACTTGATGAGAATGCTCTTGCCTTTCTGTGCGGCCATAGGTCAGCCCTCCAGGTCTAGATGATCCGCCTGGTATGCTCGTCATACCAGGTCGAGGAAGTGTCGTCCGTGTCCGGACATTCGGCCTGGGCCACTTCGCGCGCCACGCCGCGGGCCAGCAGGTCCTGGACGGTGGCGGCGTCCGGGCGGTTCTCCGCCTCCGTGTCGATCTGCATGTCCTTGGGGAACACCCGGCCCGGGCGCCCCTCCGGGTGCCACACCCAGTCACGATTGAAGATGATCTTCATCAGCGTGCCCCCTAATCGGCCTGCACATAGGCGCGGAAGCGGATGACCCCGTGATAGGTCTCCCCGTCCGGGTCGCGTAATGTCTGCATGTCGGCAAAGCGCAGATTGACCAGCGTGCCCCCGGTGATCGGCAGCGAGGCATCGTGCAGCACCGCATAGATCGCAGCGAGGATCTGCTTCGCCTGCTTTTGCCCGTCATATTGGGACCAGCCATGCAGGGTCACGGTCTCCGCCTGGGCATCGAAGTCGCTGGCCCCGGCTTCCACACTGGAGGCAGCCCCATACACGATGTAGGGAAAGGGCGGCGGGCTGTCCGGATCGGACGGCACATCATCCAGCACCCGCGTGGCCACCAGGGCCGCGACACCGGCATCAGCCTTTAGAGCCGTCATGATGGCCCCCTGCAGCGGTAGGCTCATAAGCGCCATTTAGCCCTCCCTACCGTCCCGCGCGCTTCAGGGCCCGCGTCACCGCCCGGTCGATCCACTGCGTGGCCCTGTCTTTCCCCGCATCAAAGGCCGGGCCGACAAAGGGCCGCGCGGAGATGTATCGCGTGCCGAACTCGATAAACCGCGCGCGCCAGCCGCCGCGCCGCTTTGCTTTCTTGGTCCGCGCACCCGGGCCGATGTCGGCCGACATCTTGTCCCGCCCCAGCTTGATCTCGATCGAGGCGGCCAGGTCGCCCTCATCCACCGGCACGCGCTTCAGTTGCTCAAACCGCATCATCTCCGCGCTGTCGGCGATGGCCTCCCTGACCTCGGCCGTCACGTCATCGGGCAGCCGCCGCAGCTGCTTGCGCAGCTTGCTTACCCCCTGCAGGCCGCGCCGCTGCCGCCGGGTTGCGGCCATCAGCGCACCCCGGCGCGGCAGTGAAACCACATGTCACCGGCCCGCGGCCCGTTGTCCTCGACCGCCACCACTCGCAGCTCCATGTCGCCATTGCTGGTCCACACCAGCCGCTTCGCCGTCCGCAGGGCCGCCACGCGCCGCACCCGCACCTTGTAGTCGAACGGATACTCGACACTCATCGCCTGCGCCCGTTCGGCGCCGCGCACGGCGGTCACCTGGGCCCAATGGGTGCCCAGCGCCTGCCAGGTCAGCTCCGAGCCGCCATAGCCGTCATCGGCCCGGCTTTCCGCCTCGAAGCGCACCTGCTGATCCAGATCCCCCGCCCGCATGGCCTAGCCCATCCGGTACGGCGCCAGCAGCCGCTGCACCGTCACATTGTCCGCAATGCTGACCCCCGCCACCTGCGCCTCGCGGTGTTCGTACATGTCCGCCACCATCAGCAACCCGGCGGCGCGGAGGGGCGCCGGCACATCAGCCGGGGTATTGCCGTAGCCGGCGGTGAAGGTGATGGTCACGGCCTCGGCCTGGCATCGTGTCGCCGGCCAAGTCTTGCCATAAGCCAGGACAATCCGCGCCGGCCCGGTTGCGTCCTCGATCACATGATAGGTGCTGGCCGACAGCGCCTGCGTCTGCCCGGCCTCATTCACATAGGTGATCGATGTCACGTCCTGCAGCGGCGGCAGCGGCACTTCGATAAAGTGCTGGCCGGGCCGCGGAAACCGAGCCAGCGTCATTTCCCAGGCCTGGGTCACCAGCGCCCGCCCGAGAACGCCGTTCGCGCCATCCAGATGCGCCTCCGCCGCGGCGACATAGGCCGCCACAAGGTCCGCATCCACCGGCGCGGGCGGGCTGCCGGTCATCGGCAGGCGCAGGTGCCCATGCACATCCGCGTCCGCCAGGAAGGCCGCAGCCGGAGCTGTTTTCCGGGTCAGGCCGGTAATGTTCGGATCGCGCCGCCTCATGCCGCCCCCTCATAGCGCCGCCGCAAATGCTCCCAGGCTTCGCCATTGGCCAGCTCGGCCAGTGTCCATTGCCGGCGCGCAAGCCGGTGGGTCCACATCGTCCGGTCCGGCATCGGCGGCCAGGGCACCAGCTCATGGGCCGCCACGTCGCGCGCCATGCTGACCGGGCTCAGGGCTACCACCGGCACGCCACACAGCGCGGCATCCACACCGGATGTCGATGACCACGTCACTACCATCCGCGCGCCAGCCAGCGCGGCCTCCAGGCTTTCCGCAAACGGCCGGACCTTCACCCCCTCCGGCATCACCTGGCGCGCGCCGGGATGCGGGCGGAACCATGCATCGCAGCCCGTCATGTCAGCGATGGCCGGTGCCGTTTCCGACACCCAGGCCACCACATCGAGGCCGCCAAGGCTGGCATCGCCCGCCACCTGCCCCATGATCAACACATAGCCGTCCTTGCGGTCGGCCCAGGGGCGCAGCGGAACACCATGCTGCCGCCAGCGCGCCCCGCCATCATTCCAGTGCGTGTAGTCGGCCTCCCCATGCAGCCCGTTGAAGCCGAGGCTGCACAGCTCCTGCCGGCGCCAGTAGCCCCGTTCAACCACCAGGTAATCGCCGCCGCGGGCCTGCTGACCGCGGATATAGGCATGCCGGTGATGGCCCCAGAACACCGCCAGGTCACAGGCCTCGGCATTCACCCAGTCATCACACAGCACATCAATACCATGCCGGCGCAGGCCCGCGGCGAATGCCCCACACCACTCGACCTGGTGCGCGGCGCGGGTGTTGACCCAGACACCGATCTTCATGCGGCAGGGACCGCCAGCCCGGCCCGGCCCAGAATGCGCGGCCGCACGCCGTAGCGGCGCAGAGCCTCGAACACCAGCGCCCGCTCCGCCACCATGTCATGGGCGTGATTGTATTCCTGCCCGGGATGATCGAAATCGTTCTGCGCCGGGCAGGCCGCCGGATAGCCGGAGCCGAACCGGCCCTCGATGATATTGTTGAACCCCACAAGCGTCAGCTCGGTTGGGCTCAGCACATGGGCAGTCAGCAGGATCGCCGAAGCCCCGCGCGTCAGCGCGGCCCGGCCGCGGAAGGACCGCGCATTGAACCTGGCCAGCCGCTCGAACCAGGCAATTGCATGATCACGCACATCGAGCACGGGGCGGCCCATGATGCCGTCCGTCACATAGGCCCGGTCCAGCGGCTGATAGGGCGAATAGACAAGCCAGCCATTTTCCGGTGCCCGCACGGCCGACTTCAGAGCGCGGGCAATCCCCGGCCCCGGCAGCACCCCGTAGTCATAGCGCGTGCCGTAGTCACCCGCGTCCTGCCAGTCCCAGTCGTGCAGCCGCACCACCAGATCATGGGCATCGATGGCATCTCCCCATCCCTGCCCCACAGGCTCCGGCCCGTGGCCAATCACCGCGATCCGCATAGCATGTCCTCCAGCCTCGCCCGGGGAAAGCAGGTCAGCGCCGTGTCGCGCGAGCAATTGATGACCTCACACCCAAGCCGCGCCAGCACCGGCGCCGCCGCCGCCAGGCGCGACCGCCACTGCCGGAAGGCGTCGTGATCGGGATTGTTGAGCCGCGGTGCCGTGTGGTTGCCGTGCCAGTGTGTGCGCCCGCCGGTGGCTTGCATGTCGAAGCCGGTCAGCAGCACCCGCCTGGCACCGGCAAGGGCTGCGAAATTGAGCATCTGAAATCCGCCATTACCGCCAGTGCCGATCCAGGCCGGGGTGTCACTCATGACCATCACATCCCGGTGGCGCACCAGCCGCGCGCCCCATACTTTCGCCGCGGCGGTGCTGATGGTCAGGCGCAGCCCCTGGAAGCCGGGGACGCCGTCATGGGCCTCCCACCACTCCCAGTCGCAGCCATAAAGAACGTCAGGTCCGCCGGGGCAGAGCCGCCAGCTGTTATTGATCGCCGCCAGCGGCGTCCGGCTGGCTTTCACCATCGCCAGATCCGCCCGCGTCAGGCTCGGCCCGCTCGCGGCAATCACCACCGTCCGACCCGGCCACATCCTCGGCACCGCGAAACGGATCGTCCCCGCTTTCCTCGTCGGCCCCGTCATCCGCGACGCCACCGGCCTTGTTCTCCGGCGCGCCGCCGGCATTCTTGTTCACCGGGGCCCGCTTGCCGCGGTTACGGGTGCGCTTGCCCCAGCCTTCGGCAACGGCCTGGACGGCCAGCTCGCCATGGATCTCGTCGCCCGGCTTGAACTTGGTGGGGTAAACATCCCCGTCCTTGCAGGCGCTGTGCGCATGCCGCGCCACCACTTTTGCCTGGTTGCTCATCGCAGCCCCCATCTGTTTCACGTGAAAGAGAATCGGCAACGCGAAAGGCCGCCGCCCCGGCAGGGGCAGACGGCCTTTCGCATCAACCGGTCTTGTGTGCGCCGCGGTTTACGACGCGGCCTGCTTCACCATCTTGATGGCGTCGTCATTGCGCACCCCTCCACCCACACGCCGGCGGAAGTTGAACTTCACGCGGCCCGGGTCGGTGACTTCGTTCACCGTCAGGCGCATGCCATGCCGTTCGCCGAACATGTAGCCCTCACGGAAGTTGCCGAAGGCGATCGGATGTGCATTGGTGCCCACATCAGGCATGTCCGGGAACTCGATCACGGGATGGCCCAAAATGGTCGACGGCACACCGGTCACCAGAGACGCCTGATAGAGCGGCTTGCCGTCGGCATCCCGCAGCTTCATCACTTCCCCGATCGTGCCGCGGTTCATCAGCCACACAGCGCCGTTCTTATATCCGGTCTTCAGCGCCGAGTAGGCCGCCGAGAACACCGCGTCCGGATAGAAATAGGGCGAGGTGTTGGACAGACGACCGAACGGGGCACCGGCCGCATGGGCGACGCCGGTGGCGATGTACTGGAGTACGCCGAAGGCACGGGCCGGGCTGTCTTCGTCGCCGGTGGCCACCGGGCTCGACGCCATGATGCCCTTCGGCTTCTTGATGCCGTTGCCGGATACGAAGACAACACCCTCGGCCTTGGCGAAGCTCCGCACCGCCGAGCGGCTCAGCCAAGCCTGCACATTGAAGAACATGTCGTCCATGGCTTCTTCATTGGCCCAGTAATAGGCATTGACCGTGCCGAAGGCAGGCTTTGCTTCCGCGAGCTGCGGCTCGGTCTGCTGGTTTCGGGGGTCGCCTTGCCCCACCCATTCGTAGCTCTCGCCATTCACATCCACCAGCTCGGCATAGTCGCTGGACGGATACTGCATCACATCGACGATCTGGCGCAGCGGCGAGAAGTCCTGCAGCTTTTCGCGTACGGACGTCGAAATGACCTCCGGCACCGCGTAACCGCCCGACGGGTCAGACAGGGTCGAGACGGTCTTTTTCTGGATATCGAGAAGCGCCTGCGCCGCCGCAGGGTCATCACGGTTCTTGAACCAGGTCTCGAACGCATCCAGATGGGCCTTCTGTTCCGGGGCCATCACAGCGCCGGTCTTCGGGTCCTTGCCCTTGCGGATAGTCTCGAGATCCGCCTCCAGCTCACCGACGCGCTTCGCCAGCTTGCCTTCTTCCTCGATCGACTTCTGCAGGCCCTCAAGGCCGTTCACCGTATCGGCAAGCTTATCAACCTTGTCCGCCAGCAGCGGGTCGGCGACGCCGCTCTTCTTGATCTCCTCCATCTGCGTCGTGAAGGTCTCACGCATTTCGCTGACAGCCTTCGCCGTCTGCTCAATGGTCTCTTTCAGATCACCACTCATGTGATTTTCCCCTTGGCGCGGCGCAGCAGGTCGTCAGCCGCCGCTTTCAGTTGAGCTGCCTCCTCGGCGTCAGCCGCAGCCGCTGCGGCCCCAAGGTCGAACACCCGCGCGACAGCAGCCTCGATGTCACGGGCGCTGGCCGCGCCGTCACGGCGCGACCGTTTCAGAAATCTTTCAATCTCGTTGCGGGACATGTCCCTGACGGCGTCCTGGAACTTGACCCCGTCCACACGCGCTTCCGGGTTCATCGGGAAGGTCACCACAGACACTTCCCACAGATCGGCCCTGCGGATCGTCCGCACACCGCTGGTTTCATCCCGCGAACTGTCCTGCATGCGGAAGCCGATCGACAGCCCCTGCACGGCCTTGTGCTTGAGAAAGGTGTAGGCGTCGCGCCCCAGCGCCGTATCCGTCAGCACCGTGCCCGACAGCTTCAGGCCCCGCTCGTCCTCGCTGAAGGTGTCCCACAGGCCGATGGGCTGGTCGGATGAGTGCTGCCAGAGCATCGGGATCGTGTCCCCGGCCGCCTGCTTTTCCGCCAGGCTTTCGGCAAAAGCGCCGGCCGCCACGATGTCGCCGCCGAGATCCACATTGCCGAACACCGAGCCGTAGCCCTCGATGCGGCCGGTGTCGGACACGCTCTTGATGTCCAGCGGTGTTTCGAGCCGGTCAAGCATCATCGCCGTCCTCGCTTTCCTGTCCGGTTGACATATTGAGCGGGCGCAGCGGCTCATCGCCCCAGGGCGCGGCCGCAAGGCCCAGCTTCGCGCGGGCCTCGTTCGGCGTCATGATGGTCAGCCCCACCAGCGTCTTGAACGCTTCCGCCTGTTCCCGCGCGCTCGCCTTTTCAAACTCATTGGTGTCGAACTTGGCAAACAATGGGCCTTCAGCGCCGTCCAGCACGTCGCGGTCCAGCACCTGCTCCCAGGCCGTAAGCCAGGGCCGCAGCGTGTGCTGCAGGTGCCCCCGCATCATCGCTTCCACCGATCCATAGGCCTGCGTCTTGTCATCGAGGCCCAGCACCGCCGGCAGCACGTTGTATTGCGCACAGACCTCGACGATCTGGTGCTTGCGCGTCTCGATCATCTGCGCGTCATCAAAACTCATCGCCGCAGGCTCCCATTTGAGCCCAAGGTCCAGCAGCGGCGACTTGTATTGGTTGTTCCCGGCCGTCATCTTGGTCAGCCGTTCCTGGATCACCTCGACATTGTCACCCATCGACTGATCCGTGGACCAATAGCCCGGCATGCGAACGCCGTTCTTGAAGGCATTGGCCTGGGCGCGTTCCGCGCTGACCGACAAGGCCAACGTGTCCTGGGCGGTGTCCAGGCGGTCCAGCGCCTCGAGGCCGGCGAAGGATTGCCCGCGCAGATGCAGCATGTCCGCCGAGGCGTAGATACCCGACAGGGCGCCCTGATAGGCGCTGACGTGGTAGAGCAGATCCACGCCATCCTGCACCACCGAGACTTCCGACTTGGCCAGCGGCCACAGGCGCACCACCCGGCCCGTCCGGTCGCGCTGCTTCACCGCAAAGGCATTGCCCCGTAGCACCGCCTGCGCCGTCATCATCTGCCTGAACTCGAATGCCGTGTGGCGCGGGTTGGGGCGCCGGAACAGCAGGTCGTATTCCCGCGTCTCCGCCGCCTCCACGGCCTTGCCGCCCGGCTGGCGCTTCATGGTCAGCAGTGGCAGCGCCGCCACGTCATTGGCAATGCGCCAGATGCACGCCGCGGCGACCGCCGTTCGCAGCGCTGCCAGCTCGCCCACATAGACACCGCGGGCGGCCTGCAACAGCGCCACCCGCTCGGCGGTGTACTCATCGAGCGTCTTGGCCTTTTCCTCGCGCGACCCAGGGCTATCTTGCACAGCTTTCGGCATAGCGTCGGCAGCCCATGCCGCACTGCGGAGCGAGCGATTAAATGGCCACATAGCTAGTATCCGCCTGGTGTCAATTGTCGCTATGCGGCCGCGATGACGCTCATCTTGGTGCCGACGTCCGGGAGCCGGAACTCCTTGCTCTCCCCGGCACCCAGCTTCCACCCCACCTCCGATCCGGCCGTGTTCACAGCGGCCGGCGAGGACGCAAAATGCACATGGCACGCCACATCCGCATAGACCCGGATGTACATGGCATTTACGTCCACTGCGGTCTCCGCCGGATCTGAAATCTGGACACTCCCGGTTGTCTCGCCCTTGCCGGCCGCGATGAGCGGCAGCGGGCCATAATGCTTGGAGTGCTCCCGGTCCGTGTCGTTGAACAGCACGTAATGCAGCCGAGGGTCAGCCATAAGCCGCTCCTTTCAGATTGACCGTGTAAGGATGATAGGCTGTCACGCCCACCGGCGCGCCGACAGCGCCTGCAAGGCGGCATTCGATTTGGTGCCACTTCCGAAGGCCAACGCGACAAGCCCGCCCGTCAGGGTCGTAAGCCCGCCACCCCATCCAATGTTCAGGGCTGTAACACCGATCGGCATCGCGCCGTCAGTGTCGCCGGCGACAGCCCCTCCATTGAGGCACACGGCAAAATCGTCAGCCGAGAACCGGCCGGCTATCGCGTTCATCTCATTCAGCGCCGGTGTCGGGCTGGCGGTGTCGCGGTTGGCAACCAGGCTGCCCCCCGATGTCACCTGGTACTGCACAGCATCCGGGACATCATTGTAGTAGGCCCGGATACGGTTGTTGCTGGTGCCGTCCAGGACATCAAAGATAACGTTGTCGCTCGCCTCGGTCGGGCGGAACACGGCCCAGAACCAGCCGGCAGTATCCAGCCCCTGCGCCTCCCACCCCGGAAACGGCTCCGCCGTGACGCCATCACTCGGCCTCACCCCCGGCGTCGCCGCCGGCTGCGCCGGGCTGGTGATCGTGTCATAGCCAGCGGACAGGTCCACATCCCGGCCGCCGGAGAAACCTTCCGCGTATCGCAGCACACGGCCATCCACCAGGGCCTGGTTCCGGGCCGCATTCACGGCCCACACCGCCCCGTGCGGGAGCCACGACAACCGGCCGGGCCGGGCAGACCCCATCATCGTCAGCATGCACCCGCCTCCCTACACTAGAGCCGCATCCCGGCGGGCCAGGTAGCTTGTCACTTGGTTCTGGCGATCATCCATCGCCAGCGCCATACCGGTAATCGCCGCAACGATGCAGTCGATCTTGCGGCCGGCCTTCAGCTTGTCCGGTGCAATATTGTCATTTGCGTCCCGCCGCAGAGCCATGTTGCCGGCGCACCAGCTCGCTATCGGGTTGCCGTCATGGGCCAGGCCGCCGGTCGCCACCAGCTCGATGAACAGCCGCGTCGGCGCGCTCAGGGTGATGTAGCCCTGCCGTACCGCCTGCGCGTCAAAACCGTCCTGGTCGATCAGCTCATTGCCCAGCTGCTGGGCCTTGTGTGGATCGATCCCGACCTTCACCACGTTCAGCATTTCGGCCCGCTGCTTGAACAGGACGCGCAGATCCGACTGATCAAGGATCGGGGTGTCAGACACCCGTAGCCAGCCCCGGTGCTTCCAGTCCAGATAGCCTCGCTCCCGTCCGGCTGCGCGCGACTTCTCCAGCAGCTCTTCATCGCTCACCGCGGGCAGGAAGCAGTCCCACTTGAACCGCCATTTCGGGTCCGCGTCCACCGGCGGAAACACCCAGGCAATCACTGACAGGTCAATCCGCGACGCCAGGTCAACACCGGGATAGCAGGGCCGCCCCCGCAGGGCCTCCCAGCTCATATCCTTTTCCGGCGCCGCAGCCGCGCGCCACTTGTCCATCGGGATCACCAGCTCGCGCGCCTGCGTCGGATAGTTCATATGCTTGCGCAGGATGCTGTTCTGTTCTTCGGGCGAGATCAGCGCCCGCTTAACTTCGCCCCGCAGATAGCTGCGGGTCACCGACACGTCCAGGTTCGGATTAGCCTTGATCCAGACGTCTTCGTCTTCCCAGTCGTCGCCCTCGAGGCCACTTTCGCCCTGGTGCAGATCGAGGCAGGCGATATAGGCAAAATAGCTGTCGTCTTCGATTTCACCGGCCAGCACGCTTTCCGCATACTGACGGTTCACGTTGTAGAGCGAGTGAGGGTCCGATGCATCGCCTGCCGTGGTAATTGCCCACAGCAGCGGTTGCGCGCGACTGGCCATTGCCGACCGGATATTGTCCCAGGCATCCCGTGTCTTGTGGACGTGGATTTCATCGCCGATCGCCAGCGACGGGTTTGTGCCCTCGAAACTGTCAGCATCCGCACCCAGAGGCTTGAATATGCCGGCGTTCTCCCGGCATTCCATTCCGGCCTTGCGCGGATCGATGCGCCGCGCCAGCCGCGGTGACTTGATCACCATCTGGCGTGCCGCATTGAACACGATCTTTGCCTGGTCGCGCCGGGTGGCAAATGCGTACACCTGCGGGCCGGGCTCGCCGTCGGCGATAAACCCGTAATTGCCGATCACACCGCCTTCGGTGCTCTTGCCGTTCTTTTTCGCGACATCGCCGTAGGCCACATTAAATCGGCGGAACCCGGTGTCTTCCCGTTTCCAGCCGAAGGCGCAGCCGATGCGGAAGGCCTGCCACGGCGAGAACACGACCGGGTTGCCCGCAAAGCCGCGGCCTTCCCAGAACCGGCAGGAGTGCTTGGCAAAGCGCAGCGGTCGGATTGCCGCCAGCGGATCATAGTAGAGGCCGCGATCGCGGCCGGTTTCCAGGTCGCGCAAGTGGCGCTCACAGGCCAGGCGCGCCAGCCGGCCGGTCACCACGCGCCCTTCGACCACATCCTCGGCATAGCGCGTAGCCGGGTCCGGCATCAGATCGCCGCCCGCCATCGGCGTCAGGCCGTATCCAGTGAGCCCAGCAGGTCGCCTTGCTCCGGCTCGCCACCGGCAGCCATCAACCTCAGCCGCTGACGCGCCACCGGGTCCAGGCCGAAGTCAGAGCCTATCCGCATGATGCGTTCCTCGGCGTCTTTCATGCGGCCATATTCCGGCCTGTTCTTGCGCTGCCAGCCATTCCGGCCGCGCGTCTCATAGATACCGCGGCCGTCCATGTCGTTCATGATCCGACGATAGTAGTGCCAGTCGGCGACGGCGACGCAGAACACCATCAGCTTGAAAACGTCCGCCGCCCCCCACAGTCCGACGCGGTCAAGGTGCTCGCACATGAACACCCACACTTCCCGCGCGTCATCGCTGAAATGGTCCGGACATGCCGGAACCTTGAAGGGCTCCCGTTCCGCCGGCACATCCGCCGGCACGTCTTCGCCTCGAAGCGGCACGACCGCGGCAGCGTACTTTTTCGGTGCCGGCTTGCGACCCTGCGCCATCCCCCCGACCCCCATACGATGTTGCCTTCAGCCGCCGCAGGGCGGCGGGCGCGAATTGTCCAGGAGGGCGGCCCGGCGGAATTCATCCGATGGGGTTTCGCCTCCAAATTCCATTTTCACAAGAACATGACCCCCCACCCGGTCTTGGGGGCGGCGGGGGGATGAAATTGACCCCCCTACCCACCCAGCTCGTCGGGCTGGGCGTCCGGGTATGGCCGCGCCGCGGTGAAGTGCGCGCCGGCGATCTCGGCCTGTGTCTTGACGTGGTGGCAGTGCCGGCACAGCGGCTGGTGGTTCTCCGGCTGCCAGAACCGGGGATCGTCGCGGCCGGTGACACGCTCGATGTGGTCCACATGCGCAACCGGTACCGGCCGGTCGAACAGATCCATGTGGCGGCGGCACAGCGGATGCCGCGCCCGGAAGGCCGTCACGTATTTCTGCCACCGCCAGTCGTAGCCGCGCTGCGCCGCCGACGGCCGCGCCGCGTCCGCTGACCGCGCGTTGAGTTCCGGCCCCTTGAACCGCTGTGGCCGGAACGATGGCATACGGGCAGGCATTACATCGCTCCGGCCTGGCAGTGACAACAGGACCCCCTGGAAACGCAAAGCGCCCCGCGACCCATGAGGGTGCGAGGCGCATTTTTTCCAGAGTGACAAAACGGTGCCCGAAAACGCCCAATGCTGTCAATCCCCTATTTAGCGGTGTCGCTTATGGACATCATCGGCGCGGCCAGCCGTTTAGCCAGCGGCCTTAGCCAGGTCGGCCCATCGATCCATCCGGCCACCTGGGCATAGCGGGTCAGCATCTGCACCACGATGCGCGTGGCCTCGCCCTTCCGCAGGCCATACCGCCGGTCCATATCACCCAGGGTCGCGTTGTCGGCCACCACCAAGATCGTCAGCTCGAGGCCGCAGCCGAACACCGTCACGCTGCGGCACCCATCCCGCACCAGCATCGGCGGCACCCGCGACATCAGCGCCACCCAGGGGCAATAGCGGTTGAGCCATGCCGCATACTCCCGGTCGGTCATCCGGGCCAGCGGGTCCTTGCCCGCGCGGGTCCCGTCCGGCGCCCGCTCGTATGACTGCGCCCGAGGCGCCAGCCCCCGCGACACGGCCATCAGCACCGTTTCGATTTCCGTCGCCGCCCGCTCCGCCACCGGGTCGATCTGCCCGCGCCTCGACAACAGCGCGATGCGCGACTGCCGCAGCTTGGCAGCCCGCCCGCGTGTCCGCGCCGTGCCCAGGTCGCGGCCGTCCACCACTTCGGCCTGGGCCACCCGGCGCTGCCGGTCCGCACGGTCCCGCGCCGCAGCGTCCCTTCCGGCCCGGATCTCACCCATCCGCGCCAGCCGGGCGGCCGGTGCGACGGTACGGCGGGCCACGATCTCCTTCATCAGCTCCAGCCGGTCCGCCCGGCCGGGGCCGACATCCGCCCCGCGGAACGCCGTTCGCATGTCCAGCGCCGTCTCCGCCCCGCCGACCAGCACATGGTCGGGGCCAGCCTGCCTTTCCGCCTCGAGCGCTTGCGCCGCCATTTCCGCCAAATGCTGATCCACCACCGGCGTGATGCCGCCCACGGTGCCCGCAATACCGGGCCCGCGGGACGCTCCCGCCGGCGTACCGCCACCGTCCCGCCCAGTGTCCCGCCCCGCGTCCCGCGCCAAAACCTTTGCAGCCATGCCCTAACTCCCTGATTTCCCTGAAGGAACGGATTGGAGAGAGAGAAGGCGGGACGATGGGACGATGGGACGGCACCAAGCCTCGCGCATGCGCCTGCGCGCGCGCGCGTATGAGGCCCTGCCCGTGTCCCAACGTCCCATCGTCCCGCCCTCCTGATTTCCTCGTTAAATCAACCGCTTACCGTGCCAGCCTCCGGGACACGCCCCGGGACATTGCCGGGACGCACAACCCCCGCCCCCCAAAGACCGCGACCATGACGGCGCCGGGCGACAGAAAAACACGCACACAGTGCGCCTAATATGGTGTGTCATCGCCGTCTGTCCTTATGGTGCCGGGTGGGGGTGCGGGGGATGCGGAGAGATCGCCGGCGCGCAGATGGGCCCGCAGATCCGGGTCCTCGAAGACCTGGCCGAGAGGAACCAGCACGCAGCGGCCTTTGACGCCGCCGATCCGCACGGTGTTGCGCGGCACCGCCACGCCAGGCAGCCGCTTGAGGCTCTGGCGCCACCCGCCGCGCCGCCAGGGCGACGCCTCGAACAGCTTGGAGGTGCCCTCATGGGTGTTGCTGACTGCCAGATAGAGCTCACCCTTGGGCACCACCGGCCCCTCATCGGTGCGCGCCTCGACCTGGTTATCCAGCACGATCCGCAGGCCGACCGAGGCCAGATGCCTGTCAGCCTGGATCATCTCGCCAGGCATCGAGCTCGTCGGCAGTTCGCCCTTGTTGTCCAGAGCCATGCCCTGACCCTTGTGCCCGTCACGCCAGGCCCCGCAGGCATCGGCCACCGTCCCATGCGCCGCCTTCCATGGATCGACCTGGGAGGTCCGGAGAAAGCGCAGGCAACGCAGTTCGTCGCTGTCATCCTCCCGCGTCTCCGCCAGCTCCGAGGCATCCAGCAGGCCCGCCCAGTGATCAAGATAGGCCTGGTCGAGAATGTCCCGGTTGGTCAGCGCCACCTCGCCGGCCGCCAGCAGCGTGCCGAACACATCAGCCGTCCGCTGGCTATGCCCGGCCTTCAGCAGCGCCCCCTTGAACTGCTCGAGCACGTGCTGCAGGCGCGGAAACCCGTCCGCCATGCGCTTCACCAGCCGCCCATAAACCGGCCGCAGGCGCGCCTCCGACAGGTCCGGCATGGTGCCGCCCGGCCTGAGCGCCTTGAGCTCGAACACCGCCATGCGGCTCTTGTCCTGCGGCTCCAGCGGCGGAATGCGGATCGACGAGAACATCACCCCCGATCGCAACGTGAACCGCGCCACCCCGTGCGAGGCGTCCGACCGCAGCTTGGTGCCGCCCGAAGCCATCAGGCGCGCGGTTTCCAGCAATTGCTGCTCGCGCCGGCCGTCCTCGCCGGCCTCCACCTCATCGAGGAACACGGGCACCGTGCGGTGCCGCAGCTCCGCCGTGATGCCGGCGGCCGAGGTGTTTTCCGTGAACAGCGCCGTCGGCCCGTGCAGCGCCTTGAACATCTTGTGCAGCGATGACTTGCCGGTGCCGAAGCCACCGGTAATCCAGCCGATCGGCCGCCAGTCGATCGCACCACCCACCACGCCGGCACACAGGGCCCCCAGAAGCAGCCGCACATCGAGATCCCCGCGCGCGAAATGCCAGGTGCCCAGCACAGCCGCGATCAGCGCCGCAGGATTGTCCGCCTCCGGATCATCAAAACAGTCGAGCGGGTCATCCACGGCCGGCACGGCCGTGTCACACGGCCCCGGTTGCGGCATATCGGCCGGATAGACAAAGCGCCCCAGCACGCCCGGGGCCTGGACGCCTTCCGGCGTCAGCACCCGGTCGCCCAGATGCAGCACCAGCCCCCCATCGGCCGAGGCATGGGCCCCGACACCGCGCAGCGCGTCATCCGGCGACCACAGCCCCTTGCGCTTGGCCGCCTGGGCCAGATGCGTCAGGCATTTGTCCGTGTTGAACCCTTCCGGCTTGTGCTCGCCGTAGCGATCAAACACCGGGTAGTGGAAACCGAGATACCGCAGATCCGCGACCGTCGCGATCAGCAGCGAGCGGGCGAACCCGTTGCGCGGCACCGGCATCAGCTCCCCCTCCGGGTCCAGATACCAGTACGTCCCGTCGCGCTTGCCGAGCGGCCGGATCGGGAAATCATCCGGCAGCGCATGGGCATGCGCAAAGGTCGGCCCGCCATCGCCGCCGCCCGCGTCCCCCGTATCATCGTCGCCGCGCCGGGACGATGCCTTTTTGCGGGCATCGCCGGCAGAGGCCGCCGAAGATGAGGGCCCGGGGGGAAGGTCCGGAAGGTCATCCAGCGTCACCCGGCGCGCGTGATCCAGCATGTCGCGGACCGCCTCGATGCCGCCCTCGAGGACGCTGGGCGTCCACCCGGCCGCGGCCGCTTCGTCCACAAGTTTCTTGTTCGGCGGCACCGCCAGCGGCCAGGCCGGGGGCGCCGTCCAGCGTGCCGCCACCCGCGCATGCAGCGCCTGGCCGAGCCGGAACCCCTTTTGCGCCACCTCATCGAGGCCCGGCGGCATGTCCCGGTCCTGCCGCGCCGCCTCATAGCCCGCGCGAACGCCGTTCGCCTTCAGCAGAGCAGCCGCTTCGGCCCTGTCCAAAGCCGACGGCGGCGCGTCCTTTTCTTGAGGCCCCGTCTTACTCACGCCATGCCCCGCAACAAATCGTTCGCATCCTTGCCCAGCGCCGGCAGCGCTTCCCGCACTTCGCGGCCCTGCTCGATAAACCGCCGCATTGCCCGGTGGCGCGCCGCCACGGCCTGCGGCGACACGTCGTTCTCTCCGCCGATGATCACGGTACGGATCGCCTCCGGCAGCACGATCTGGCTCATGTTTCCCAGGCTGATCGCCGCCAGGTGCCGCAGCGCCGGCGCCGCCAGGGCACCGGACAGCGCGTCCTCGACGCCCTCCCACAGGCACACCACGTCGCCCTCCGGCGCGTCCCGCAGCTTGCGGCCGGACGCGCCCCGCCACACCGGCACATAGCCGCCATTGACGATGCCGAGGGCCTTGCGCGGGCTCTTGAGGGGGGCCTTCACCCAGCTGGGCGTATCGGCATGGGGGGTGTGGGGGGGACGCGCCAGCCAGGTGCGGTGACAGCCCTGCATGCCGCGCACCCCATGCGGGCCGACGATCGGCACCACCATCGCCGGCAGCGCGGCCTGCGCTTCGGCGGCATGGCACAGCGGCGCAAAGCGCAGCACCTCCGGCACCCCCGCCCGCACCGGCCCGGCCCGGCCCGGCCGGGTCTGCGCCGCCAGCTTGCGCAGATCGATCCCGCGCCCCAGCAGATAGGTCTCCACCGGCGTGTTCAGCACGTCAGGCGCGGCCTTGAGCCAGATGGCCCGGCCGATCTCCACCCGTTTCAGGCGCTCCCCGGCGGCCTTCTCATCCGCCGCCGCGCGCGCCCGGGCCAACTCCGCCTCCCGCGCCGCCCGTGCTTCGGCACTCATGGCCGGCCCGGCACTGCCGGTCCCGTCACCCAGGCCGAGATAGTCGCGCGCCCAGGCGCAGGCGGCCTTGCGTGTTTCCCTGGTGATGTCCCGGCCGGTGATGTAGGCGACCAGGTCGAGGGCATCGCCGCCGAGGCAGGAGCCCGCGCCGCGCGCCGGCAGGGCATAATCCACCCACCGGCCAGCCTGGGCCCCGGTCACCGTGATGCGGAAGGAACCGGGATTGCGGTCCGCCCGGTTCGGGTTGACGCACACCAGGTCATGGCCCTGCATCTCGCCGCGCAGCCCCAGCCGCGCCGCCACGTCACTGATCCGCTGGTTGAGCGCCGCCGCCAGCTCCGCAGCTGACGGCCCGGTCAGCGGGCCGGCCCGTGATGTGCCCGCCCGTGATGTGCCTGCCCCTCTGTGCCGCATGTCCCTACCCGGCCCCGTTGACCAGCGACAGCAGCACATAGACACCAAGCCCCCAGGCCACGCTGCGCCAGAAATTCCGGGCCCGGATCATGCTGTCGCGGCCGGCCTCAGCCCGGTCAAGCCACCCCCAAAGGGCCGCGACCTGCCGGTTCAGGTCGCGCGCCGCCTCAAGCCCGGTCCCCAGGTCACGGACGCACTGCCCGCCGGCTTCGGTTTCACTGTTTGCCCACAATCGCGCGCCAGACTTGCCCGTCATGCCATGTCCTTCCTGTCCTGCCATCGCTGCGGCGTGTCCGCCGCGTAAAGACTCCGCTGGCGCCGCAGCACCAGCCCGGACGCCCCGGCCAGCACATGGCCCAGGTCCCGCCGCGCGGCCTTGTCCGAAACCGGCAACTCGATGAAAGCAAGCATCGCCGAACAAAGAAGCTGAGCACCCGGCCATGCCTCCATGAAGCCGTCCGGCCACTGATCTTTCTCGCGGGACACATCGCGCCACACCGCCGTCAGGCGCGCCTCGATGTGATCCGGAAGCTCGGTCGCCCCGCCCATCAGCAACATCGCCACGACACTGGCATCGACAGCCAGCCGCATCAGCGGCGCATGGTCGCGCAGCGCTTCCGGGTATGAGTTCGGGCCGAAGCGGCTGGGCTGCGTCATCCGGTCACTCCACCGCGTCCAGGCTGCCGATCCGGCACCCCGGGCAGTTTCATCTGCCGCCGGCCGCATTGCCGCGCATGCTCATGGATCAGGTCGAGGCCCATCCGCAGCGCCTGGCTCGCGGTCAGCGGGATCACCAGCGGCGACAGGTCGGCCCCCGGCCCGTCCGCCACCCGCGCCACCAACTCGGCCGCATGGTCTGGCGTCGGCCCATCCACCGGCCGCACATAGACGAGGCTTGCGGGCGTGATCTGTCCGCCCGCCGACAGCACCATGTGCACTGCGGTTTCATCAGGGCCCAGCGCTTGGTCCACGCCCCAGTCCGAAGCCCGGAAGCCCCGCGGCGTCCATCTGCGCGGCCGCGACCGCATCACGAGCGACCACAGCGCCGGACGCCAGCGCCACAGCCTTATGGCCGCAATGCAGATGGCGGCGGCTGCGACGGGAGCCATCACGTGGTAGAACAGGCTCATCGGATCACCCCCCGGGCGACCGGGGCCAATCGGGAGGCACCACGATGCGCATCAGCGGAACGCCGTTCCTGCGCCGCCTTGTGCTCGCGGCGACACTCGCCAGCGGGACGGGCCTGGGATATTCCCTGCCCTCGGCAGCCGCCGACGCCCTCGACAAGGTGAAAGCGAGTTGCGCAACCGAGTGGCCGGGAGATTTTCGCATGCAGGACTACTGTGTCCGCCGGCAGCTCGACGGCGCCCGCGACATGTTTGCCTGGATGGATGTCCATGAAATCGATCGGCGCGCCGAAGGCACCGCGGCAGAGGCCGATCCCTATGTTCAGATCTTCGCCCTGTGCAGCCAGCGCTGGCTCGACGGGCAGGACAATTACCGCATGACGGCCTACTGCCTTCGCACCCAGACAAACGCCCTGGACCGCCTCAACTGAGCTGCGGCACCCCGCCATCCCGTTCATGCCGCCCTCCCTAGCTGTTTTTGGGGAGGCAGGCGGCCTGTGCATTGGGCACCATGGACGGGACAGAGACCGGGCAGGCTCTCGGAAAACAGGAAATCATCCGACCAGGTGTCGGGGTGCATTTCTCTGGCCTTCTCACGGATGAGCGGCCAGTGTTTCGGATCGATGCGCCGGTTTTTCTCGTAATAGGAGACCAGCGATTGCCCAACACCCAAGAGATCCCCGAACGCATCCTGCGTCATGCCAAAGACGCAGACCCGTATGAACCGCGCCGAGTTTCTGGAGAACGAATCAACCATGTTGATTTTTCTAAGCCAGATCATGCTGAACGGGCAAGAAAATTATCAATCATGTTGATAGGCGCTGCGGACCTTTCAGCAAAAGATGCGCGCCGGCAATCAGGGCAGGAGCATGGCGTGACCGGCGACATCAAGATCATCGGCGAGATGATCCGCAAACACCGCCTCGCCTCATCGAGGGGCAAACCGGGCCGCGGGCTGAGCCAGGAAGCGCTATCGGCCGATCTCGGCGTCAGCCAGGGCCTGGTCAACCGCTGGGAAACCACCGGCCAGATCCGCATCCAGCACCTGTTTGATGTCGCAGCCTATTTCGGCATCACCGCCGCCGAACTTGTCGGAGGCATGCCGTCCGAGAAGGCCGCCGAGGAAGATCTCGCCCAGCCGCTGGACCCGGTGCCCCTGGGCCTTGCCTTGCGTGCGATCGATGCCGCCGGTCTGAACGACACCGACCTCGATCACAACCAGCGCGCACGGGTGCTGATCCTGCTGCACAATCTCGCCCGCAGCCTGCTCGCCGCCGGCCTTGATGAGCCTGCCATCATGAAGGCCCTGGCCGGCGACGTCAGGCAGACCGCTATGCTTGTCCGGACGGCCCCGGCCCCTCAAGCCGAAGCGTAGCCGCGGCCTGTTCCAGAGCCTCCGCTGTCGCCTGCAGGCCCACCGTGGCGGCGACCGAGCGCAGCAGCGCAATCCCTTCCATGAGCGCCGGTGCCGCCTCCGCGGCGGTTTCCGGCCATTCCGCCAGCGGCAGCGTCGTGTCCCGGTTCGTCATGCCCGCGCCGCGACCTGCGCGCCCTTGGCCAGGGTTTCTTCCAGCGTCACCAGCTGCGGCCGGTGGATGCCCATACGCTCCCGCATATTGGCCAGCAGCTCGGGCGTCACCTTCCAGTAGCCGGCCACATACCGCCCGTCCCGGAACGCCACCGGCTCGCCCCACAGTTCAACCGGGTAGCCGATCGGCCGCAGCACCTTGTCCACCATGTATTCATAGGTCACCCAGGTGATGTGCGTGCAGCCGCGCGCAAGGCCCCATTCCAGATTGGCGAGCGTCAGGCTGTTCCGCCAGCGGTCATGCGCCGCCGGCGGCAGGGACTGGTCTATCCCCACGCGCGTGCCTTCGGCCCAGCTCGCATCTGCCGGCATCTTCCGGCCGGGCGCCACCAGCTCCGGCCACAGCTCCTTCATCATGTAGGGCCCGTCACACAGCAGATTGCGCTGCGCGGCCCGCACCTTGCCGTCGGCCGGATCGATTCCGACGAGGTAGCGGGCCCGCAGGGTGTCATACTGGTCGAACTCCATCCCGTCATGGGTCGGCACATCCCAGCCGGCCTGCACGACATATTGCTCATGGCGCAACCGGTGCATCTGCGCCAGCACGTCGCCAAAGAGATAGGCATGGGCAATGTCGAATTCGTAGATCATCGGAAAGCGGTCCTTTCAGTGAGAAAGGTCCAGCTTCCCGCCTAATGCGGCCCCGCGCCTCCCGTAAATCCGGGAGCGCTGCCTCTATTCAGGATCGAAGTCCGGGACACCAACGAGGCCGCGCAACAGTCCCTCCGTCACCGCGCTGACGCGGGACGACACCCCGAATTTCTGGAAGATGTTCTGGACATGCGTCTCCACCGTCGCCGGCCTCACGCCCATCCGCTCCGCGATTTCGCCCACCTTCAGCGGCGTGGTCATCCACTTCAGCGTTTCCAGCTCCTTGCCGGTCAGCGCCACCCCTTCCCGGCCCCGCTCGAACTCGATGTCTATGATCCGGAGATGCGCGGCCGCCGCGCGGGCAAACAGGCGCTCCGAGATCTGATCCGCATCCATGTCCCGATGGGCACAGAAACTCACAGCCCCCAGCATACCCCTCGGTCCCGGCAATGTGCCGCTGGCCCCGAAGGCGCCGACAGCGTCGGCCGCATCACCCATGAACCGCTTTTCGGCCGGCGTCACCAGTTCAACCCTGTCCCACGTGAAAAATGGGCTCTTGGTCGCATCCGCGTGCCGCAGCACGGCGTCATCCCGGTAACGCCCGCCGCGCAGCTCTGCGAGCCACGACCCGTCATAATTGGTCAGAGCCGAGGGGCCCGGCTGGCCGCCTTCGGTCTGCTTCGACCAGCAGCTCAGCATGTAATTCTCCACGCCGAGCGCCGAGACGGACCGCTGCATTTCTTCGGCCACCCGCTCGGCCGACTGGCATTTCAGCAGCCGTTCCATGTAGTCCCCAAATCTCATAGCCCTGCCCTCCTGTCCCCAGTCCCTTCGCCAGTCGCGTTTCCGTCGGCCGCGCGGTCACCCGCCAGGTCCGCCGGCGTCTCACCGTGAACCGAAAGGCCGTCACCAAGATCAACCCGCGTCACCACAAGCCACAGCACCATGCTCAGGCTGTCCCTGAAAAACAGCTTCTGCCGGGCGGCCAGCAGGTGTTCATGCACCCGCTTGGGCTTTCGCCCGATGGCGGCCGCCACATCCTCCACCGGCCCCTCATGGGCAACCCGCGCCCGCAGGATCTCCCGCTCCGTCGGTGTCAGGGTCGCCAGCGCGGCCAGCCGTTCGGCGCACACCGGTATTTTTGCTGGTGCGGTCATCGCTCCACCGTGTTTTTGTCACCGGCATCACGCAACTCGCCGCAACCAAGAATAATCATCAATGCCCAGGACAATCGACTCATTTATCCGCCGCCTCCTGACGGCCCCGCCGCGCCTCGGTTCGGATGCGAAGCAGGCCGCGCGCCGCTATCTCACCGCCCAGGCACGCGCCCGGGCCAGACAAAAAAACAACGGCGCGCCGCCGAAAGATGGCAAGTCAAACACAGAAAATCAAGAATATTGATATTTAGGCTTGCCTGATTAACAACATGCTTGATATTTTCCTGTCACCTCAACGGCAGGAGATACCAGGCATGGACACCACCTCACCCACCACCCGCCCGGTTTTCGGTCCCGGCGGCAGCGCGCCGTCCACCCACCGGGCACGAACGGCGTTCGCCCTCATCGAGGCGGCCGCCCGCGCCGGCGGCAAGCTGCCCTCCCGCTCTGAGCTGTGCCGCAACACCGGCAGCATGCACGCCACCCAGGAAGCCCTGGCCGAAATGGTCCGCGAGGGCTTCGTCCGGTTTGAGGATCATGGGCATTTCCGCCGCGCCCTCATCCCGGCGCGGCCCGATGCGCCGATGCCCGCCGCCACCCTGTGGACCGCCCGCCGCGGTCACGGTAACGCCGCCCTGGCCGTTGTGACCGGACGGGAAGGCGGCGCCGCATGAGCAAGCGCACCCTCACCGATATCCTCGGCCTTGAAACCGCGTCCCCAGAGCAATCACAGGCCCATGCCTATGCCGCGACCCGCGTCACCATGAGCGCGATCGCCGCAGTGGCCGCAGGGCAAAGGATTGGAACGGCCTCGGCCGGCATCCTTGTCGCCATATCGGCAGCACAGGCCCTTGCGGCCCTAGACCGCGACGCCGCGCTGACCCTTCTGACAGCCACGCTTGAGCCCGGCGACCACGGCATGGACGAAGCCGCCAAAGAGACAATCGACACGGCCTGCGCCCGCCTCGTCGCCGCCCACAAGCTGCTGCACCAGCAGCCGGGAGGGGCCGCATGACCCGCGCCCATCACCTGTCTGCCGCCCTGGCAGGCCTCGGCCTCGCGCTCGCGGGCTGCGCCGCCTCCGGCAGTGCCCAGCCGCCGATCGGCTTCATCAGTTTCTGCCTGCGCCACGCCGAGGCCTGCCAGCCGGTGCCCGATGCACAGCGTCCCGCCGCCGCCGCGCCCGCGGTGATGACCGTCGCCCGCTGGCAGGAGCTGCACCAGGTCAATGCCCACATCAACACGGCCATCAGCCCCCTGCACGACACCGACAACACCGGCCGGATGGAATGGTGGACCTACCCCGACACCGGCCGCGGTGATTGCGAGGACTATGCCCTCGAGAAGCGCCGCGCGCTGCTGGCCCGCGGCTGGCCCGCCCATGCGCTGCTGATCACCGTCGGCGAGACCTTGAGCGGGGAGCCCCACGCGGTGCTCACGGTCGTGACCGATCACGGCGACCTTGTCCTCGACAACCTGTCAATGACCATCGTCGAGGCAGGCCGCGCGCCCTACCGGTGGCACAAGCGCCAGTCGCGGCATGATCCGCTGCACTGGGTCCGCCTCGACCGGGAGGGCCGCCCATGACCCGGCCGTCCCTCTTCCAGAACGGCAGCAACGGCGCCAGCCCCAACGGCCGGTCACCGGGCCCCGAATTCCGGACCAAGGTCAAATACTTCCTGCTGGCCGTTGCCACGTCCCTGGCCCTGTGGGTCCTCATCCTCGCCGGCATATGGGGCCTCATCGCATGGATATCCTGATCCGCCTCCTAAGCCGCCTGCAGGCGGCGGCATTGCCGCCGCTCGACAGGCCCCTGCCCGGCACGCCGGACATGGATGCCGACTGGGCCGAGGCCCAGGGCTTCCTGCCGCCGGACCGCAAACCCGCACCGCGAACGCCGTTCGCCTTCCTGTGGCGCCGCCGCCATCCCTGGGGGCGCGCATGACCGCCCGCCCCGCACCGCCGCCCCTCCGCGTCTGCGGCAGCGAGACGCTGGCGGGCACAGCCGATGCGGCCGCCAAGCGCCAGGCCGCCCAGGGGCTTCTGGCAACCGCCCGCGGCATGGGCTTCCAGGGCCCCGCCGAATGGCAGGAGCAGATGACCGATGACGGCGGCCGCCTGACCATCACCTGCACCGTCTGGCACGACACCGCCACCATGGACGCCTTTTACGAAGGGAGGCTCGCATGAGCGACACGCTCAACGTCACAGAGAAATATCGCGGCTGGGTGGACCCGGCCCATAAAGAGGCCATGGACATGGCTGTTTTTGCAGCGGCGCTGCTTGAACCACATGCCGATCACCTAGCGCGCTTTCTCGAAGCCGAAGCCACCAGCCATTCGGTCATGCCGATTGTCAACCCAACCCTCTACCGCGACCTGATCAATTCACCGCACTTCGCGGCGCAGGTCCGGATCGCCAAAGCCGCCCTCGCCTTTTCCCGGGAGGTGGAAGCGACCAGGCATGAGGTCCAGCCCGGCGGAGACAGCAAATGACCGACATGATGACGCTCACCTGCAAGGCGTGCGGCGACCAGGCGCAGGTTCCTGCAGATCTGCCGTTCTTCAACGACGACTTGTGCGACTACTGCCTAGCACTGGGTACTGAAAACCACGCCGTCACTGACGTCATGATCGAGCGGGTGCGCCAACAACAGATGGAAGGTTGGAGCCCGCAGTCCGACGATCTGTATCGCGACGACGAGCTCACAATGGCGGCCGTCTGTTACCTCAACCGCGGGACCGGATTGCTGGACGGCGACCCGCCGCAGATCTGGCCGTGGACCTTGAGCTGGTGGAAGCCCAAATCCCGCCGCCGCGACCTGGTGCGCGCAGCCGCACTGGTCATCGCCGAGATCGAACGCCTCGACCGCGCCGCCTCCAAGGAGACAGCAAATGACTGACACCACCACCACCAAGCCCGAAGCAGCCGCCCCGGCCTTCGACATCACCACCCTTGACACTGCACTGACGCAGGCGGGCTTCGTCCACAACGGCCAGCCGGCCATCCAGAAGGCCGCCCGCGCCGCCGGCGTGGATGCGCGCAGCACCAAGCGCGCCTATGACCGGGCACACCAGGAGGGCAAGGCGCCGACGCCGTCCCTGTGCGGCAAGCTCGCCGCCGTGCTGCCCGGCACACCCTTTGCCGAAGCCTGGGCCGCCTTCATCCCGGCCGGTGATGCGGCGGCGGCCGAGCTGTCAGCCGCCGCTGACATGCCGGCCGGGATGCGCCTGCTTCCTTTGGATCACATCGCCCCGTCGCGCTTCAATCCGCGCCGGGAATTCGCCCAGGCAGATCTCGAAGCGCTCGCCGCCGACATCCGGCAGCGCGGCCTGATCCAGAACATTACCGTGCGCCGCCCGGCCGGGGACACCGCAGAGATCTCCGCCCTGCGCCCGGCCGAGATCCTGTCCGGCGAACGGCGCTACCGCGCGTGCTGCCTGCTGCGCGACCGCGGCCACTGGCCGCCGGAACAGCACAAGCCGCACGGCAAGGTCATGGTCATGATCCGCGACTGCGACGACACCGAGGCCCGTGCCATCGCGCTGGTGGAAAACATGCAGCGCGCCGACCTCACGCCGCTCGAGGAAGCCCGCGCCTTTGTGGAGCTTGCGGAGATGGGCCTCACCACCGGCGACATCGCCACCCGCATCTGCCGCACGACCAAATTCGTCACCAACCGCATGGCGCTGGAAACCAAGCTCACTGACGAGGCCCGCACGGCGCTGGCCGAAAACCGCCTGACGCTGGAACAGGCCCGCGGCGTCGCCTCGATCCCGCGCGAATACCAGAACGACATGCTGATCACTGCGGAAGGCTGCGGCAGCGACATTGACGTGCGGCGGTACGCCGTTGCCAACAAACCGAAGCTGTCGGACATGGCCTTTGACCTTGACCAGTGGGGCGACAGCCCGGTCATGAAGGTGGACGGCGAAACCTATCTGATGAATGTCGAGCGGGCCAAGATGCTGCAGGAAGCCGAGGCCGACCGCCTCGCCGAACGCCTGCGCGGCGAAGGCTGGTACGATGTCAGCATCGAAAAGGCCAGCTGGTTCTATGGCGCCGAAACACCCCCCGGTAACATGGGGAAATCGGAAGTCCGCGCCACCATCTATCTGGTCACCCGCTACGGCACAGGCTGGCCGGTTCTCAAGGTCCAGTACACGGCCCTGGGCAAAGCGGCCGATCAAATCGAAAGCCCGGCCGAACGTGCCGAACGCGAGGCCGAGGAGACACGCGAGAAAGCCGTAACCGCCGCCTGGATCGACCTGCGTGACCAGGTCCGGGCCGCCATGACCCCCGACACCGCCATGCGCTTTCAGATGGTGATGATGGTCGCGTGGCACAATGCAACGGATTTGTACGCCGAGCCCTCAGACGACATGCAAAAGGCGCTCATCGACATCTTTGGCGCCGACATCGTTGCCGATGACGACGGCAGCCTCCGCGACCTTGATGACATCGACATCAACAAGGCGGCCGACCGCGTGCTCGCCATGTCGGCCTCGGCTGTTGCCTCAAACTGGTGCCGCCTCATGGCCGCCGCGACGATGGGAGAAGTGGAACGGGCCTGGGGCCGGCCGAAGGCTGAAGCCCCCGCCATCGCCCGCATCTTCGGCATCGAGCTCCCGGAGATCCTCCGCCCGGCTCCGGACGCGGAGGACGAGGCCGACGAATGACCACCAAAGACGATCTTCTGTATCCGGAGGAAGCGGCGCGCGTGCTCGCCGTCTCGCCAAGCACCTTGAAGCGATTGAAGCGGGACGGCACACTCCCCTTCATCCGGGTCAGTGCGCGGGCCGTCCGCTATCACCCGGATGATCTGGAGGCCTACAAGAAAGCGCAGCGGACGCGGGAAGCCGACACGGCCCCGCCCCGCAGGGCAGGCGCAAATGGCAAGGGCAAGGGCAGCAAAGGGGCCACCACATGTCCCTCTACAGGCACGGCCGGTCGCGGTTCTGGCACTATGACTTCCGCGTCAACGGTCGTCGATTTCACGGATCGACTGGCACAGCGTCGCGCGAGAAGGCGGCCCAGGTAGAAAAGCGCGAACGCGCCCGCGCGATGGCGCTGGTGCCCGATGATCGCGGCCGCATGCGGCTTGATGCCGCCTGCCAGAAATTCATTGATGAAGTCGCAGGCTTTCAGCGGTCCCGCGAGACAACGGAATATCTCCTGGCCGACATCTGCCTCGGCCTCGGCGAGGCCACCTGGCTTCACGAAATCACCCCGGCCATGCTGGCCGCCCACGTTACCGCCGAGCGCGGCCGCACCGGCCGCCACGGGCGCCTGATCGCCAACCGCACCATCAATCACCAGCTCAAGAAGCTCCGCACGGTGCTCAACCGCGCCCGCAAGGTGTGGGGCGTCCGGGTGCCGGAGATCGAGTGGCGGGATCTCATGCTGCCGGCACCCGACGACAGGGTGCGGGCCGCCACACCGGATGAGGAAATGCGCCTGATGGCGGAGCTCACGCCGGACTACCGCGCGGTGATCCTGTTCGCGCTGGCCACCGGCCTGCGGCGGGAGAACGTCGTCGGCCTCACCTGGGAAGACGTGGACCGCGAGCCCGACATGATCGTGCTGCGCACCAAGAGTGCCAATCCCGGCCGGAAATGGCACCGGGTGCCGATCACCCGCCAGGTCCGCGCAATCCTGTCCACCCGCAAGGGCCACCATGAGGCCCGCGTGTTCACCTATGAAGCCCGGCGCACCGACAAGGGCAACAGCCGCCGCCCCGGCCGCATCAGGGGCCAGCGCTACGTCATCACCCCGTCCGGCCTGCGCGCCGAGCTGAAGCGCGCCGCCGCTCGCGCCGGCGTGGCAGACTTCACCATGCACGACACCCGCCACACCGCCGCCACGCGCCTCCTGGGCGCCACCGGCAATCTGCGCATGGTCCAGCGCCTGCTGGGCCACGCGTCCATCACCACCACAGCCAAATACACCCACGTCTTCGACGCCGAGCTGGCGGATGCCATGGAACTGGTCACGCGCGGCCACCCGGAAAGTCCCGAACAACTCCCGAACACGACCGCCGAACCGGTCAAAAACACCGCAGAAAACTAAGAAAAACCGGAGGTCGGAGCACATAGCCCCCAGACAAGTGCGCTACCAGGCTGCGCTACGCTCCGATATGGCTTTCCGGCGGGCTGCCCTGCCGGAAAGGAGGCGGACTATAGGGGCCTGAACCAATGTCCGCAACGCCCAAAACCCGCGAATTTGTCGCCTTCGTTCAAGCCTGAATGGCAGTTCGTGCGGCCTCCAGCCGCGCCTTCAGGCCTTCAAGCTCATCGAGGATATTCTCCAGCTTGTCCTGCTGCTCCTCGGTCAATGGCTGTGGTGGAAACGGCGCCGGCGCCAGATGTTGAGGATTGACGTCTTCAGGCTGCGCTGATGCTGCCGGAGCGCCCTCAACGGAAACACCCGCTGCTTCGCCGTCCTGGTCCTGGGGCGCAGGAGCACCATCGGCCTCCATCGCCGCCAGCTCAGCTTCCAGCTCCTCGCGGCCGATCTCTGTCACATGGCGCAGGCCCTGCTCACGAAAGACCTTCTGCACCCCTTTGATCGTATAGCCATCGTGGTAGAGCAGCGTGCGGATGCCCCGCAGAAGGTCGATGTCTTCCGGCCGGTAGTAGCGCCGACCGCCGCCCCGCTTCAGCGGCTTGATCTGCGTGAACTTCGTCTCCCAGAAACGCAGCACGTGCTGGGGCACGTCCAGTTCCATGGCGACTTCGGAAATCGTACGGAATGCGTCGGGAGACTTTTGCACGGTGGAATGGCCCTCAGGCCCGGAATCCGGACTCACGGATCAGCCTTACGCGGAGTCGCTGCCGGATGTATCGGACGCAGCGCCGGTCACACCCTCATCCCGCGGAGCGGATTTGTTGACCCGGTCCTTGAGCACATGGCTGGGGCGGAAAACGAGCACACGCCGTGGCTTGATGGGAACTTCCTCACCCGTCTTCGGATTACGGCCGACGCGGCCACCCTTCTCGCGAACGGCAAAGGCACCAAAGGACGATACCTTGACGGTTTCGCCCTGCTCCAGGCTCGAGGAAATCTCTTCGAGCACCCGTTCCACGAAATCAGCAGACTCGTTCCGGGAAAGGCCGACTTCCTGATAGACGGCCTCGCTCAGATTCGCGCGTGTAAGTGTACGTCCCATGGGGTGTTTGTACTCCTGCCCAAGCAGGTCTGCAAGCATCTTAAGGCCGGAAAAATACCGGCACAGCAACAGGTTATCAGCAAAACTTAACGTGAGGGAGCATCCCTGCGACGCAGTGCTTACCAGCGCACGAGCGCAGACCCCCAGGTAAACCCGCCGCCCATGGCCTCAAGCAGCACCATGTCGCCCTGCTTTATGCGCCCGTCCTTGACCGCAACATCCAACGCCAACGGCACGGACGCCGCCGATGTGTTGGCATGCTGCGCCACCGTCACCACCACGCTCTCAGGCTTGAGCCCAATACGCTTCGCCGTCGCATCAAGGATGCGCTTGTTCGCCTGATGGGGGACAAACCAGTCAATGTCCTTGGCCTCGAGCCCTGTTGCATCCAGCGCCTCGTCGATCGCCTCGGCGATGTTGACGACCGCATGGCGGAAGACTTCCTTGCCCTCCATCCGAAGGTGACCAACAGCACCACGGGACGGACCGCTATCCACGTATAGCTTGTCGCGATACCGCCCGTCGGAATGCAGATGCGAGGTCAGAACGCCGCGATCCTTGTTGGTCCCGTCGCCTTCGCCCTTCTGCAACACGATGGCACCGGCACCGTCGCCAAAGAGAACAGCTGTCGTCCGGTCTTCCCAATCAAGGATGCGCGAGAAGGTCTCAGCACCAATCACCAGGACATTCTCGGCCTGTCCCGCCTTGATGAAATTGTCAGCCGTGGCAACGGCATAAACGAAGCCGGAGCACACCGCCTGCATGTCGAACGCAAATCCGCGCTCGATACCAAGCTGTGCCTGAATGACAGTTGCTGTTGCGGGAAAAGTATCGTCCGGCGTGGCCGTCGCAACGATGATCAGGTCGATCTCATCCGCATGCACCCCGGAGTTCTTCAGGGCTTCACGGGCAGCCGCGGTCCCGAGATCGGAGGTCAGCTCGCCCTCGGCAGCGATGTGACGCTGCTTGATACCGGTGCGGGCGGTAATCCAGTCATCTGAGGTGTCCACAAGCGTGGCCATCTCGGCATTGGTGATTATACGCTCGGGCAGATACGCGCCCACGCCCTTGACTACTGATCGGATCATTCCGTCCCCGTCTCCGCCGTCTGCGGTATGGCAGAGGCTTCAGCTGCCGCCGTTTCCGTCCGGGCGCCATGCACCCGTTCAAGATCAGCGGCGATCTTCTTGATGATGTCGTTGCGCGCCATGTCGATCGCGAGGTCGAGCGCAGCAGCAATGCCTTCCGCGGTTGCCGAGCCATGGCTCTTCACCACAACCCCGTTGAGGCCGAGGAAGACACCGCCATTGACCTTGGAAGGATCCATGCGCTGGCGCAGCACATTGAAAGCTCCACGGGCCAGCAGATAGCCAATACGGGAGGCCAGCGACCGGCGCATGGCATTGGACAGATAATCCGCGATCAGCCGGGCCGTGCCCTCCGCTGTCTTCAGGGCCACATTCCCGGTGAACCCGTCTGTCACCACGACATCGACGGTGCCTTTGGAAATGTCGTCACCTTCGACAAAGCCGTGGAAATCGAAATTGAGATCAGCCTCGCGCAGGAACTGCGCCGCGCCCTTGATCTCTTCGTTGCCCTTCATCTCTTCGGCACCGATGTTGAGAAGGCCGACGCTGGGCTTGAGCTGACCAAGCGCGGTGCGGGCCATGGCCTCGCCCATGATGGCAAAGTTCACCAGGTTCTTCTGCTCCGCAACCACGTTGGCCCCGACATCAAGCACGATGCTCTCACCGCGCATGGTGGGCCAGATGGCGGCAATGGCCGGCCGCTCGATCCCCGGCATCGTCTTGAGGATCATGCGCGACATGACGGTCAGCGCACCCGTATTGCCGCAGCTCACCGCAGCCTGCGCCCGGCCTTCCCTAACGGCATCAATCGCCAGCCACATGCTCGACACCCGACGCCCGGCCCGCAGTGCCTGGCTCGGCTTGTCGTCCATTGAGACAGCGACATCGGTGTGGTGAATCGTGGAGACCGCAGCCAGGGCGTCATCGGTCTCAAGCAGCGGCTTCAGCTGGGCTTCGTCGCCGTGAAACTCGTAATGCACGTCCGGCTGGCGGATGCGCGCAATGCCCGCGCCCTTGACCACAGCCTCACAGCCCAGATCGCCGCCCATGGCATCCAGCGCGATTGTAATGCCGCCCGCCAAACAGATCTCCATTTTCTGAAAAGCCGGGCAGCACAGCTATGGCACACCCGCCTAAGAGACAGATCGACTGCGCACTGGGTAAGCACCGAATCCCGGAAACATCTTCCCCCGCGCAGGCGGCAGGCACCATAAAGCAACCGGGCGGCAACTCAACTGCGATGCTATTTACTTGAAGTTATTGGGGTTTCCCGTCTGTCTTCAGCGCCTTGAGCACCGCAAAGGGGGATGGTTCCCCTTCAGAAACCGCCTCCTCGGGAATCACTGCGTCCGGCAAACGCGGATAGGGGTCGAGTGCCAGTGACAGATATTGCACTGCAACCTCCCCCGCATCGAAGCTGGTTCCGTTGGGCCCGCCAAGCGGTTCCGGTGCGTCTTCCTCGGACGACAGCTCAAGATCTTCGCCCGGTAACACGTCTTCGATCAGCTCCGCCGGCAGGAACCGGACCTCGAACCTGTCCGAGACCTGTGCCGGGACGGCGTCCAGGCTAACGACGCAGGTTTGCACGACATCAGCTTCAAGCCTGCCCCGCAAAAGCGCACCCTTCCCGCGCGAGGGGGTCACGTCGATTTCTACGGTCAATCGCGGCAGCGCCTGCAACTCCAGACGCTTAGCAATGGCCGCCCGCTCCTTCTCGTTCGGCTCAAGAACATGACGCACACCGTCCTGGGGCAAGGACGCAATATCGACGGGGAAGGAAAATTCCGGTGCTGTCTGGTTGGTTTTCTTCACCATGAGAACTTTCTCCTGCGATCTGCGGCGGGCTTAGGCGGCAGCCACATCCGGGGCCGGGAAGCGCAGCCGGCCGGCGCATACATCGTCAAGCGACTGGGTGGCAAGCTCTTGCCTGGCCGCCCTCATGTAACCGGCCAGCGCTGCAACCTGTTCCATGGGCGCTTCCTGAGCCGCAAATATGTTCCGCGCAATTGCCTCTTGAAGAACCATGTCGTCATCGGCTTCAAGCCCGGCATCATAGGCGTCACCCCGGCCGTAGAACTTGGCTGCCATCTTCTGAATGCGCTTGCCGATGCCCATATCACCAACACCCATCTCACGCAGAGCCTGATCCATGTCCCGGAACATATGATCGAACAGGTCCTGGGACAGCGCCTCAGCGGTCTCACCGCCATGACGCAGCCGGGCGACCACCAGGTAGGTATGGAGAATGACCATGTCGAACCGCCCGTCCACCGTGTCCGGCACCTTCAGCTCGGCAAAGAAGTAAGGCTGCCGCGCCTGTGCCATGATGGCGCCATAGAGCGCCCGCAGAACAGGATCGTTCTTTCGGCGCGCCCGGAAGGTGGCGAGAAGTCGGTCGAGAAACATGGGAAGCAGACCTTTCTGGCAGACAATGCCGCACTGGATTAAGCCCTTATGTGCCCCTTGCCAATACGTGCCCCTTGCCAAGTGCCGCCCCGCTCTTCATGAATTGGGGAAGAGTCGAGGGAGGCCGGGCCGCGCGGCGATGGCGCGCAGCTATACCCGGACATGACCACGCGCATGGAGATGCACACCCATGAAGATGACTGCCCGCCGGCCGGTTGCAAGCCCGCTGCGTCCGCACACCGCACTCAGGAGCCTTGTGCTTGGGGCCACCCTTGCCGCAGGTCTGACCATGGCCGCATGTTCTCCCACGGTCAGCCAGCGCGGCTACGTGCCGAATGAGGACCTTCTCAAGGAAATCCGCATCGGCATCGACAACAAGGACAGCGTGCTGACCACTTTCGGGTCTCCCTCCACCGTGTCCACGGTGGACGCCAGTTCCTGGTACTACATCTCCAGCATCCACGAGCAGACAGCCTTCTTCGCTGAAGAAGCCGTCGACCGCGAGATTGTCGCCGTCTATTTCGACGAAAACGACAATGTAGAGAAGCTCGGCTATTACGGCCTTGAAGACGGGAAGATCGTGAACTTCATCGATCGCGAGACCCCCACCCGAGGCAAGGAACTCACATTCCTCCAGCAGATGTTTGGCAATATTGGCCGCTTCGGCCAGGGCGCCCGACCTGACCCCACACCGGGCAGGTAGCTCACAAAAGCAGGCATCATCCTGTATCAGGATCGGCCACTAAGACCGGAAGCAACATGGGCGTCAGGAATTTTCTGATTGAAGGCGTCTCCGGAACAGGCAAGACCTCTGTTGCAACAGAGCTGCAGCTTCGTGGGTACCATGTCATCCACGGTGACCGAGAGCTTGCGTATCAAGGCGATCCGATGACTGGTGAGCCCCTTAGACATTCTATAGATCAGAGCAATAAGCACGGTGTGGCCTTTGCTCACGAGCACCACCTGTGGGACATCAACAAGGTTCGCGCCTTGATTGCGGATTGCAGTCACCCCCTCTCCTTTTTCTGCGGCGGGTCCAGAAACTTCCCTCGCTTCATAGACCTGTTCGACGGTGTATTCGTTCTGCAGGTCGATCAAGACACGCTAATACGTCGCCTTGCGGACAGGCCCGAGGATGAGTTCGGCAGCAAGCTGGCCGAGCAGAAATTTGTCTTGCACTTGCATGAGACGGGAAGGGATATCCCCAAGAATGCCATTACCGTTGATGCAGCAGTTCCGCTGGCATCAGTGGTCGAAAGCATATTGTCGACATGCAGAAGATGAACAAAGTTTCTGGATATCTTACAGGGATCAACCCGTTTGCAATGCATATTGAAGCACCCGCCGCTGTCTTGGACTAGCGCATTGAAGACAGCGACCAGCGGCATAGAACCCAGAATGACAAAGGCGGCATTCCATCAGAATGCCGCCTTTCTCTTTTCAGCTGTTGGACAACTAATGAGCAAGAACCGCCAGCAGCAGCAGGGCCACAATGTTGGTGATCTTGATCATCGGGTTTACAGCCGGGCCGGCCGTGTCCTTGTAGGGATCGCCGACGGTGTCGCCGGTGACGGCGGCCTTGTGAGCTTCCGACCCCTTGCCGCCATGGGCCCCGTCCTCGATCACCTTCTTGGCGTTGTCCCAGGCACCGCCACCGGCGGTCATGGAAATGGCCACAAAGAGCCCCGTGACGATCACACCAAGCAGCATGGCACCAAGGGCTGAGAACGCCGCCGATTTGTCCGCCACTGCAGAGATGATGAAGAACAACACTACAGGAGACAGCACGGGGAGCATGGACGGGATGATCATTTCCCGGATCGCAGCCTTGGTCAGCAGGTCAACGGCCTGGCCGTAATCCGGCTTCTCCGTCCCCTGCATGATGCCCGGCTTGGCTTTGAACTGCCGCCGCACTTCCTCAACGATTGCCCCGGCAGACCGGCCAACCGCCATCATACCCATGGCTCCAAAGAGATAAGGCAGCATGCCACCGACCAGCAGGCCAACCACCACATAGGGGTTGGACAGCGAGAAGTTGACATCAATGCCCGCGAAGTACGGATAGGCATCCGGGCTGGCAGCGAAGAACTTGAGGTCCTCCGTATACGCCGCAAACAGCACCAGCGCACCAAGACCCGCGGACCCAATGGCGTAGCCCTTGGTCACGGCCTTGGTGGTATTGCCAACCGCGTCCAGTGCATCCGTCGTCTTGCGGACGCTGTCATCAAGCTCAGCCATCTCGGCAATGCCACCGGCATTATCCGTCACCGGACCGAACGCATCGAGCGCCACGACCATACCGGCAAGCGCCAGCATTGTGGTCACCGCGATGGCGATGCCGAAGAGACCCGCCAGGTTGAAGGTCACGATGATGCCCGCAACGATAACGATGGCAGGCAGCGCCGTAGCTTCAAGCGAAACAGCCAGGCCCTGGATTACGTTGGTCCCGTGACCGGAGTTGGACGCCTCGGCAACCGACTGCACCGGGCGGTAATTCGTGCCCGTGTAGTACTCGGTGATCCAGATGATCAGGCCGGTAATGACCAGACCCAGCACGCCACAGATATAGAGATCTTGGCCTGTAAAGCTCAGGCCGTTGGTCTGCGTGTACGTCGTGGCAAGCCCAAGCACTTCGTCTGTGACAAAGTACAGCGCGATGAGTGACAGGATTGCCGATGCGATGAAGCCCTTGTAAAGCGCGCCCATGATCGACCCGCCAGAACCCAGCCGCACAAAGAACGTACCGATGATGGACGTCACGATGCAGGTCGCACCGATGACCAGCGGATAGATCATCATCGTGGCACCGGCGGTGCTGACGAAGAAAATCGAAGCCAGCACCATGGTGGCCACAATGGTCACCGCATAGGTTTCGAAAAGGTCGGCGGCCATGCCGGCACAGTCACCGACATTGTCACCCACATTGTCGGCGATGGTGGCGGGATTGCGGGGATCATCTTCCGGGATACCCGCTTCCACCTTGCCCACAAGGTCACCGCCCACGTCGGCACCCTTGGTGAAGATGCCGCCGCCAAGCCGGGCGAAGATCGAAATGAGAGACGCACCAAAGCCGAGCGCCACAAGTGCATCAATCACCTGACGCGACGTCGCGTCATGGCCGAGAACGTCAGTAAGCACATAGAAATAGACAGCCACGCCGAGAAGGGCGAGACCGGCCACAAGCATGCCCGTCACCGCACCTGACTTGAAAGCAATGCCCAGTCCGGCCGCAAGGCTCTCCGAAGAGGCCTGCGTGGTGCGTACATTGGCCCGCACCGACACAATCATGCCAATATAGCCGGCTGCACCGGACAGCACCGCACCGGCTGCAAAACCGACGGCGGTCAACGCGCCCAGCAGCCACCACACAACGGCGAAGATCACGATGCCCACAAGACCGATCGTGGTGTACTGGCGGTTGAGGTAAGCAGATGCGCCTTCCTGGATGGCGCCTGCAATTTCCTGCATGCGCGCATTCCCCGGACTCGCCGCCAGCACGGAGCGGATCGCCCACGCCCCATAGACGAGCGAAAGAGCGCCAGCGGCCAGAATGGCCATCATGGTAGTACTCATTCAGATGTTTCCCCTGACAAGGCGCGCCGGTTGAGCCCGGCGCACCGCATTTTGGTTTTGGTTGCTACAGGGAATACGCAACACAGACCGGCCGGATAATGTCCGCCCAAAGGTCCAACCCCGCATTTTTATGGCTTAACCATGCCAAAGGTCCCAAGGCATGGCAACACGCCTCACGACCTACAAACATGTCAGAAAGGCCGCAGAAAACCGGAGGTTTGCGGGGCGCACCAAGTGGTTAGAAGTGACGGAAGCCTCGGCTGGGCACTGTAAGCACGTCACCAGCGGAATCACGCAAGGTAACTGTGCCGGCGGGCCCCTTCCCCACATGCCCGATGCGCGTCACTGGCGTGTCGCTCGCACCAGCCAATTCGGCAAGCGCATCTGAATTATCCGTAGACGTCGTAAAAAGGATCTCATAATCGTCACCTGCCCCCATCAAGGACAGGTGAAGATCCGCGTTCCCCTTTACCAGCCGCGCTGCAGACCCGGAGAGAGGCACACGGTCGAACGAAACATCGAGGGATACACCCGATGCCGTTGCGAGATGCCCTGCATCAGCCAGCAAGCCGTCCGACACATCGAGCGCGGATGACGCAAACGCGCCAAGACCGGCGCCGAACGCATGACGCGGCGTCGGCACCCGATACCGTTCAACAAGAGGCTGGCGGCGCCCCAGCGGCACCACGCCCAACTCACCCTTGAGTATCTTCAGGCCAAGGGCCGCATCGCCAATTGTGCCCGTCACATAAAGCCCATCGCCAGGCTGGGCACCCGTACGGCGTACCAGCCCATGCGGGCCGACCCTGCCAAAAGCAGTCAACGAAAAACTGTCCGGCCCGGGAGTCCTGACCGTATCTCCCCCAATCAGCGGCGCGCCAAAAAGCGCAAGATCATCGGCAAGCCCGAAAGCATAGGCCTCGATCCAACTCACGTCGCGGTCCTTATTGAATGCCGCGGAGAGCTGCAGCCCGGACACTTCCGCGCCCTTCGCCGCGATATCCGAGACATTCACCCGCACAAGCTTGCGCGCAATCGTGTCGGGAGGATCATCCGGCAAAAAATGCACGCCGGCCACGATCATGTCACTCGTGACGCAGACACGATTATCCGTGTCCGGAACAAGCCCCACATCGTCGGTCAGTTGAAAGCCGTGTGCCGCGTCAGACAGCGGGGCAAACAATCGGGCAATCAGCTCGAACTCGCCAAAACCCGCAGTGTTATTGTCCCTGCCCTCGCCAGGTCTGCCCATTCAGACGTCGCCCAGAAGCTCTCGCGCAAGGCGGTCCAGAACCGCATTCACAACCCGCGGCTCATCCTTCTCGAAGAAGGCCTTGGCGACAGTCACATACTCATTGATCACGGCCTTGGCCGGAACATCCGACCGTCCGTAGATCTCAAACGTTCCTGCTCTCAGGATGGCACGCAGCGTTGCGTCAAGGCGCGGCAGCCGCCAACCCTTGGCCAGAGCCCCATCAATGGAAGGGTCAATGTCGCCCTGGCGCTCAACAACTCCCCGGACGATACTTTCAAAGAAGTCTGCATCCGCCGGCAAGTCTTCAGCCAGCTCCTCGGCTGTATCACCATCATAGGCGCGGCCCAGCCGCGCCGCCCGGAACTCGGCAATGACGTCACCGATATCAGCACCGCCAACATCCATCTGATAAAGGGCCTGCACGGCCGCAAGGCGCGCATTGCTGCGGGCCTGATGTCGTTCGGACACCTTGCCGGCCTTTTCCTCGGACGTTTTGGAAGCCTCACTCAAAGCCCGTCCACCTTCATCTCGCGCTTGTGGGCGATCATCGCCAATGCTGCGGCAGCGGCAGCCCCACCCTTGTTCTTGTCATCTACCTTCGCACGCGCCCAGGCCTGGTCCGAATTCTCAACGGTCTGGATACCGTTACCCAGGGCCAGCGCGTGATTGACGGAAAGGTCCATCAAGGCGCGGGCGCTTTCAAACGCAACGATATCAAAATGCGCCGTCTCGCCGCGAATGACGCAGCCAAGGGTGACAAAGCCATCATAGTGCTTTTGCCGCCCCGTTACCTGCATTGTCCTCAGCGCATAGGCTACAGCCGCTGGAATCTCCAGCACGCCGGGGACTTCCATCCGCTCATAGGTGCCGCCCTGGGCCTCGATTTCAGCGATGGCGCCACGCGCCATCTCGTCGGTGAGTTCCGGATAGAAACGCGCTTCGATGATCAGAATATGGGGTGCTTTGTTGGACATATCTTCTTCTGAATTTACTTGGCACCGGTGGGAATGGCCCGTTGGCCCACCACCTCAAGGCCGTAGCCATCAATGCCGACAATTGTGGGATTGGGAGAATTGGAAAGCAGCTCCATCCGGGTAATCCCCAGATCGAGCAGGATCTGTGCCCCGATGCCGTACTCACGCAGCCGCCTCGGCCCGTGGTCCTTGCGGGCTTCGCCGTCGCTCATCAGCATGTCGGACACAACCGTCGCTTCGGTATCGCGAATGATGACAATCACCCCGCGTCCCTCACGGTCGATCTCCTTCATACTCTCTTCCACGAGATGCGCACGACCGCCCTTGGCACCAAGAATGTCGTCAAAGACATTGATTGCATGCATCCGCACCAGCACCGGATCAGGCGTCGAGATATCACCCTTCACCAGCGCGATATGTTCCGCATACTGAACAGTGTTTTTGTAGACCATCAGCCGGAACTCACCGGCACCTTCCGTCTCAATGGTGCGGTCGACTGCGCGCTGCATGAAGTTGTCATGCTTGCGGCGATAGGCAATCAGGTCAGCGATGGTCGCGACCTTGAGGTTATGCAACTGGGCAAACTGCACGAGGTCCGGCAGCCGGGCCATGGTCCCGTCATCGTTCATGATCTCGCAGATCACACCGGCCGGGTTCAACCCGGCAAGCCGAGCCACATCGACAGCCGCTTCCGTATGACCGGCACGCACCAGCACCCCGCCCTGCTTTGCAACCAGCGGAAACACATGACCTGGGGTGGCAATGTCAGCGGCATTCTTCGTGGGATCGATGGCAACGGCGATCGTGTGTGCGCGGTCGTGGGCGGAGATACCGGTGGTCACCCCTTCCCGCGCTTCGATTGAAATCGTGAACGCCGTCTGGTGCCGCGACTGGTTATGCGCCGACATCAGATGCAGGTTCAGCTGGTCGGCACGGTCCTGAGTCATTGACAGGCAGATCAGGCCGCGGCCGTATTTGGCCATGAAGTTGATGGCGTCAGGCGTCGCCATCTGGGCGGGGATCACCAGGTCACCCTCATTCTCACGGTCTTCCGCATCCACCAGGATGAACATCTTGCCGTTGCGGGCGTCCTCGATGACATCCTCGATCGGTGACAGATATTGGCTGAACTCGCTCATGGGTGCTCCTGCGCCGGCGCGCCTGGCCCGTTAAGGGCGGTGCGCGGGTCTTGCTCTCTTGGTCTTTTCGGGTTCAGGCCCCGGACGGTGTGCCGCCCTGGCCGGGTGCCAGGAAGGTGATCTGGCGGGCCACATAGCGCGCCAGCATGTCAATTTCCAGATTAACCGGGTCACCTTCGTTAAGAAGGCCCAGCGTGGTCTCGCTCTGGGTATGGGGAATGATGTTCACGCCGAAGCTGTCAGCACCCACCTCGTTCACCGTCAGCGAGATACCGTCAATGGTAATAGAGCCCTTGGACGCGACGTAAGGCATGAGCTCAGCCGGCGCTTTGAATGTCAGCCGCCAGCTGTCGCCTTCCTGCGTCCGGGACGCAAGGCTGCCCACGCCATCGACATGGCCGGAAACAATATGCCCGCCAAGCTCGTCACCTGCCTTGAGCGCCCGCTCGAGATTCATCCGCGACCCGACGGCCCAGCTGCCCAGCTTTGTCAGGTTCAGTGTTTCTCCTGAAGCCTCAACATCGAACCACGAGCGCCCGTCCCCCATATCGCCCTTTTCAATCACGGTCAGGCAGGCGCCCGAGCAGGCGATGGACGCCCCCAGGCCAATGCCGTCTGCGTCATACCGCGTGGCGATCCGGAAGCGCGTGTCGCCCTTCTGCTCAATCTCGGTCACTTCGCCGATGTCGGTAATGATGCCTGTAAACATGGCCTAATTGCCTTCATGTCTGACGCGGAGGCTGGTCAGCACGTCTTCGCCAAGGGCGCGGACGCCAAGCCGCTCGAAGCCTTCGTCTAGGTCGATTTCATCCAGTCCCAGTGCCGCCACGGCAGAGTAGCCGTCATCCCCGATGATCTTCGGTGCCTGGAACCATTCAATCCGGTCGATGAGGCCGTCGCGCATCAGACTTGCCGCCAGGCGCGCGCCCCCTTCGACCATCAGCCGCGTAATGCCGCGCTCGGCAAGCAGCTCAAGCCCCGCCGTCATGTCCATGTGATTGTCGGCAGCAAGCGGCACATAAATGAGTTCGACACCAAGATCAGCAAACGCCTTCGCCCGTTCAGCATTGGCATCCTCACGGGTGAGCAGGATCAGCGGCGTCTCCAGTGCTGTCCGCACCAGTTTCGACGTCATGGAAATCCGCAGCCGTCCATCCGCTACCACCCGGATTGGCGATCTGCCGTTCAGGCCCGGCAGCCGACAGGTGAGATCCGGATTGTCTGCCAGCGCGGTGGCGCTGCCCACCATGATTGCGTCGGTCTGTGCACGAACGAGGTGCGTGCGTTCACGCGCCATTTCACCGGTAATCCAGTGACTCTTGCCCGTCGGGGTCGCGATCTTGCCATCAAGGGTGGAGGCGATCTTCAAAAGCACCTCAGGCCGCTTACGCGTAACACGCGAAATGAATCCGGCGTTCAACGCCAGTGCTTCATCCTCACGCACCCCCTCGGTCACCGCGATGCCCGCATCTTGCAGCATCCGGATACCGCTGCCGCTGACCCGGGGGTCTGGATCCGTGCAGGCAACCACAACCCGCGCCACACCCGCATCGATCAGAGCCTGCGAACACGGGCCGGTCTTGCCGGTATGAGCACACGGCTCGAGCGTGACATAGGCTGTCGCGCCTCGTGCCCTGTCTCCTGCCCGGCGCAGTGCTTCAGTCTCCGCGTGAGGACGTCCGCCCACCTGCGTCCATCCGCGGCCAACAATGGCGGCGTACCCATCCGTATCAGTCTGAACCAGCACACACCCGACTGCTGGATTGGGGGCCACTTGGCCCAACCCGCGCCGCGCAAGCGTCAGCGCCACGCGCATGAAACGCATGTCCTGGGCCACGAGGGCCTTGCTGCCTGCGGATGGGGTCGTCGCCACGTCGGTTATGCCCTGTCAGTTCCGGCTTGTGGCCGGTTCGGCGAAGGCGACCGGTTCACCCGTCGCGCCGCGCCAGGCGGGCTAAAGGTGGCGCTAGTCGGTCTCGCCAAGGTCCTTGAGCGGATCATCAAGACCGCCCAGGAATTTCTCAAAATCCTTCGCCTCACGGAAGTCACGATACACGGATGCAAAGCGCACATAGGCCACTTCATCCAGCACCTTGAGGCGCTCCATGATCAGTTCACCGACCGCAGAGGCCGGAATATCAGTTTCGCCCGTGCTTTCCAGCTCCCGGACGATGCCCGTCACCATACGCTCCACCCGTTCCGGCTCAACCGGACGTTTCCGCAAGGAGAGTTGCAGTGACCGCATCAGCTTGTCCCGGTCAAACGGCTCTCTCTTGCCGTTGCGCTTCACCACCGTGAGGTCGCGCAGCTGTACGCGCTCGAAGGTGGTGAACCGGGCACCGCATGCCGGGCAAAACCGGCGGCGGCGGATGGCAGCCGCGTCTTCCGTCGGGCGGCTATCCTTTACCTGCGTATCCTCATTGCCGCAAAACGGGCAGCGCATGGCTCTGTCGTCCCCTCACATCAAGATGGCGGCGCCTTCCCCCCGGAACGCGCCGCCATCGGAATCACGTCTGGTCCTGTTTACCCGTAAATCGGGAAGCGTGCACACAATTCCAGAACACGCTCCTTCACTGAGGCTTCCACAGCACTGTTGTCGTCTGGATTGGCCACAAGTCCGTCGAGCACTTCCGTGATCAGCTCCCCGATGAGGGTGAATTCAGCCACTCCGAAGCCGCGCGTCGTGCCGGCCGGCGTGCCAAGCCGCACGCCTGAGGTGATTGCCGGCGGCTGCGGGTCGAAGGGAACGCCATTCTTGTTGCAGGTGATGTGCGCGTTTTCCAGGGAATGCTCGGCAGCCTTGCCGGTCAGGTCCTTCGGCCGCAGATCCACCAGCATCAGATGACTGTCCGTGCCACCGGACACAATATCCACCCCACCCTTTTGCAGGGCTGACGCCAATGCCTTCGCATTGGCCACCACATTCTGGGCATAGAGTTTGAACTCCGGCTGCAGTGCCTCGCCGAAGGCCACGGCCTTGCCGGCAATCACATGCATCAGCGGACCACCCTGGATGCCGGGGAAAATGGCCGAGTTGATCTTCTTGGCCAGCTTCTCGTCATTGGTCAGGATCATGCCCCCGCGCGGGCCACGCAGGGTCTTGTGAGTGGTCGTCGTCACCACATCCGCGTAAGGCAGCGGGCTCGGATAGACACCGCCGGCTACGAGACCTGCGAAATGCGCCATGTCCACCATCAGGAACGCATCGACGCTGTCCGCAATCTCACGGAACCGGGCAAAGTCAATCACCGGCGAATAGGCCGACCCACCAGCGATGATCAGTTTCGGCTTGTGCTCTTCGGCCAGCTTGGCGACGTCGTCATAATCAATATGACCGTCCTGCTTGCGGACCCCGTACTGCACCGGCGTGAACCACTTGCCCGATTGATTCGGCTTGGCCCCGTGCGTCAGGTGACCGCCGGCATCCAGGCTCATCCCCAGAATAGTATCGCCCGGCTTGATCATCGCCATCATGGCGCCCTGGTTCGCCTGGCTGCCCGAATTGGGCTGCACATTTGCGAACTCACAGTTGAAAAGGCGCTTGGCGCGGTCAATGGCGAACTGCTCGACTTCATCGGCGAATTCGCACCCGCCATAATAGCGGCGGCCTGGATAGCCTTCGGCATACTTGTTCGTCAGCACCGACCCCTGCGCTTCCAGCACCGCCCGGCTGACGATGTTCTCGGACGCGATGAGTTCGATCTGCGTTTGCTGCCGCTCAAGTTCGCGGCCGATGGACGCAAAGACGTCTGCATCGGTGTCCGCAAGCGAACGGGTGAAAAAGCCGTTATTGGCCGGGCTATCGGTATCCTGAAGAGACATGAACCGTCCTCGCTCTGGGGGCCTCGATTTAGAGGGCCTGCCGTGAGCTGGCGTCATTGCGATCCATTGGCCTGGTCTCTCCTCCCGCGGCAGGAACACCATCTGCATTGGCCATTGTAATCGTTCGTCGCGCCGCCTTGCTCACAGGGTGGCTGTGGGCAGGAGGTAGTCCGGTTGCTGCCGCCAAGCAAGCAGAACCGGAGAAAACCAGCCTTGCATGCGGCTGCTTGCCCTGCCCGACATTCGGGTCCTGCCTTACCACGAGTCAGTGCGGGCTTCCATCGGGGTCTTAATGACTATTGGTCAAAGGAAAGAGAGAATTAACAAAAACACAACCGGCCACCCTTTTTGCGTCATGTTTCGCTACTTTTCAGGAAAAGTGATCAATTATTGAAGTTTGAAATATTGCAACCAGGACTATCACCCCATATACAACTGCAATCAAAACAGATCATCGGCATTTATGGAGCGGCTCAATGAGCGATTTCGATAAAGACTTGGACAATATGGAACGTGAAGAAGTCGTGCGCCTGACCGCTGATGTGATTGCAGCTTATGTCAGCAACAACGAAGTTTCGCCGACTGAACTCCCAGAACTGATTCGCTCTGTTCATGCCGCCCTGGGCGGCATCGGCGGCGCCGAAGCAGCACAGCCCGCTGAAAAGCAGAAGCCGGCAGTGCCCATCAAGCGGTCCGTAACGCCCGACTACATCGTCTGCCTGGAAGACGGCAAGCGCCTGAAAATGCTGAAGCGCTACCTTCGCTCGCACTACGACATGTCGCCGGAAGACTACCGCGCCAAGTGGAACCTGCCTGCCGATTACCCGATGGTCGCACCGAACTATTCAAAGCAGCGCTCACAGTTCGCCAAGGACATCGGCCTTGGCACCGGCGGCCGCGGCGGACGTGGCCGCCGCTAAACCGGGCCACCGATCCTCAAAGAAAACGCCGGCGGACTAGTCATCCGCCGGCGTTTTTCGTTTTGAACTGGATTAGGCCCGGGACTTACCAGCAAGCTGATCCAGACGCCGCTCCAGTTTCATTCTCGCAATTCTCTGAAGCTCGCTTTGCGTCGCCCGCGCATCGCCCACAATGGACACTTCAGTGCCCGTCTCTTCGTCAATGGCCGAGACCTTTATGTAGGGTCCGTTCGGCACATACTCGAAGATAACACCCCGCTTGCCGGCCATGCCCGCCTCCCAGCCAATCGCCGTGGATCAGGCGGCCCGGCTGCGATCAATCTTGAACTCGCTGAACACCTGGTCAAGCGCATCAGCCAATTCGCGGATCTTGTCGTCGCCATGGAACGGCGTGGGCGTAAACCGCAGTCGCTCCGTGCCCCGCGGCACAGTGGGATAGTTGATCGGCTGCACATAGATGTTGTGCGCCTCAAGCAGGCGGTCGGAGATCGCCTTGCAGGCCACCGGATCCCACACCATTACCGGAACGATATGGCTCGGAGTATCCAGAACCGGAAGCCCGCGCTCCTTGAGAGCAGCCTTGAGCTTCGCAGCCTGAGCCTGATGCCGCTCACGCTCTTCATTGCTGGCCTTGAGGTGGCGCACACTCGCCAGAACACCCGCGGCCAGCACCGGCGACAGCGACGTCGTGAAGATGAAGCTCTGCGCGTAGGAACGGACAACGTCGACAACCCGTGCTGACGCCGCGATGTAGCCGCCCATCACGCCGAACCCCTTGGCCAGCGTTCCCTCGATGATATCAACCTTGTCCAGCACATTGTCACGATCAGCGATGCCGCCGCCACGCGGCCCATAGAGCCCGACGGCATGGACTTCATCCAGATAGGTGATCGCGTTGTACTTCTTCGCCAGATCGCAGATGGCACCGATATCGGCAATGTCGCCGTCCATGGAATAGACGCTCTCGAATGCCACGATCTTCGGCAGCGACGGATCAGTTTCCGCCAGCAATTCTTCAAGATGCTTGAGGTCATTATGGCGGAAAATGCGCTTCGGCCCGCCGCCATGACGAATGCCCTCGATCATCGAGGCATGGTTCATCTCGTCGGAGAAAATCACGCACCCCTTCAGGATACGCGCCAGGCTGGAGAGTGTGGCTTCGTTCGCCACATAGCCTGAGGTGAACAGCAGTGCGGCTTCCTTCTGGTGAAGGTCCGCAAGTTCACGCTCCAGGGAGATATGATAGTGATGGGTGCCGGAGATATTGCGCGTGCCGCCGGATCCGGCCCCGGTCACATCAATCGCCGTGTGCATTGCCTCGAGCACCTTAGGGTGCTGGCCCATACCCAGATAGTCATTCGAGCACCAGACGGTGATCGTGCTGTCCAGCGTTCCGTCCTGGTAGCGCTTGGCTGTGGGAAATGCCCCCTGCTGGCGCTCTAGCTCGGCGAACACGCGGTAGCGGCCTTCGGCGCGGAGCGTATCCAACGCGCCCTGCAAGGCGGCATCATAATCAATCTGGCTCATCGAGACGGCCCTTTCGTCTGCCCCTCCTGCAGGGCCAGGGGCGCAATCAAAAGCGCCGTGGCCTGCCTGCAAGACTTCGTCCGCCTGACAAATCTGGCGGAATCAGGGTTTACGATGCGTTAACCCGGAGGGGATGCCTCTGTCGTTAAAGCGCAATCTAGGCCACGTAGCCTCTCTCCGCAAAGTGCGGATTGCCGCACGAACCGGCAGACACTTGGGAAATTCCGGGCAACGGGCCTGTTGCGATGCTGTCAGGCCCACAGCCCGCGCGCCTGAAGCACTTCTTTGAGCACGGCAGGACGGTCCGTCATGAGTCCGTCCACCCCCAGATCTATCAGGCGGTTCATGTCTTGCGGCTCATCTATGGTCCAGACATGGACTTGAAGATCATGAGAGTGACACAGGGCAACTGTGTCGGCATCAACCAGGGGAATGCCCCACTGCTTTTCAGGAAATTGAACGCACCCCGGTCGGCTGAATCCGCCCGTGGGCAGGCCATAAGCTGCCAGCCGAACTCGCAGGGCATCCCATGGGCCAACACTGGTACAGAGTTTGGGGCCGAGTGTGTCACGCATCTGGGTAAGCCGCTTGCCGGAGAAGGACCCTATACCCACGCGCTCCACGGCATTCGTCCGGCGGATCACCTCGATCAACGGCGCTACCGCTGAATCATGCTTGGGGTCGATGTTGAACCGGGTGTCGGGAAATGATCCGAGCAAATCCTCCATCAGGGGGATGGGTTCACTTCCGTCGATGCGGGCATCTCGAACCTGCGCATAATCTAGCTCCTCGATCGCGCCCTGTTTGTCGGTGACGCGATCAAGCCTGTCGTCATGAAAGGACAGAAGCACTCCATCCCGCGTGGCATAGGCATCGGTCTCTATGTAGCGGTAACCGAGCTTCACGGCGGCCTCGAACGCATGCATCGAGTTCTCGGGGTAATCACCAGCCCCGCCGCGATGGGCAAAGGCCAGCAAGCCGTCATGTTCGAGATAGGCAAACCTGGCAGGCCGGGACATGCCGGACCTCAAAGCGACGCCCGGCGGCTGTCGCGCCCGTAGATGTCATCGCGGAAATTCACGACCCCATGCTCATCAACCCAGGCGGTGAGGTAGAGCATGTAAACCGGCACGGTCTTCTTCAGATAGATGTCCTTGCGCTGCCCGCTCTTCACCAGCGCGTCCACCCGCGACCGGTCCCAGCCCTGGGCGTCCAGCAGCCACGTTGTGAGATCATGCACATTCTCGACACGCACACAGCCCGACGAGTTCGCGCGCACGGTACGGCCGAAGAGGCTCTTGGACGGCGTGTCGTGCAGATAAACCGCATGCGGGTTCGGGAAATGGATCTTTACGGTGCCCAATGAGTTGCGGGGACCAGGTTCCTGACGGAACAGGAAGGTGCGGCCATTGACCTGGTTCCAGTTCACCGTCGACGGATTGACTTCACTGCCCCCATAGCCCCGGTAGACCTTCATGTTGAGCCGGCGCAGATAGCTGGGATCACGCCGCACCTGAGGCAGGATGTCCTTTTCAGCGATCGACTGCGGCACATGCCAGTAGGGATTGAATGCGAGGAAGGTGATCTTGCTCGTATATTCCGGGGTCTGACGATCGACCTTGCCGATCACTACGCGATGGCGGCGTTCGACGCGGCCATTGGCGACGGCCTCAAGTTTCTGCCCCGCAATGTTCACAAAGATATAGCGCTCGCCGAGATTGAGCTTGAGCTTGTTGATGCGCTTCAGGTTCCGCTCAAGAAGCGCCAGCCGTGCCTTCGCAGACACGTTGAGCGCTTCAAGGGTACGACGGCCGACAACGCCGTCCGGAAGCAAGCCATTACGGGCCTGAAAACGCTGCAGGGCCTGGGTCAGCTGCGCATCAAAGACGGTCGGATTGCCGCCCGAACTCTCAAGGTCCCCGGTCGCAATCAGCCGTTTCCTGAGGAGCGGGACGCGGACCTCGTCCACGAGGCCCTCCTCAAAGCGCTCTTCGCCTGCGGGGATGCTGTCCCAGCCTCCCCATTCGACGATGTTGCGGTACATGGAAATGGCACGCAGCAGCGGCCAGTAGCCTGCGTCGCCAAGGGTAGGCGCATCAGAGGCCGGCGCGGACGCATTTTCGAAATCTTCAATCCGACGGGGCGCCTCCCAGGGATCGATCCAGTCAACCGCCCAGGGGTCATCCACGAAAGTCGAACGCGGGCTGGCCGCCGCACCCGACTTGTCAGTTGCCCCGGAGGAAACCGGCCGATCGGCAAATATGTCGTAGGCACGACCCGTCTCAGCTGCTGCCTCAGAACCGCCTGCGAACATGCCCAGAACGGCGCAAACGCCAGTGATGGCGGCAAATAGAACAGTATTGGTGAGCAAGCGTGCCAAAGCGGAACGGTCCTGGTCTTTCAAGGCGCGGGAAGCGGGGGAATGCCTCATTTAACCTTCCGCGATGCAAGCGGAATGCCTGAGGCAGCATCTCCCCCTCGCGCCCCAAATGTGGTCGCAACCCATAGCGCGCCCCCGCAGCGCAACAGGCGTTGAAAGCCTAGCGGCCTTTAACCAAAATCGCTAGGAAAGACTTGGTTTACCTTGTTTGGTGCAGGAATTCGGCCCTAGGCTGATTGGGCGCCGGCCAGTCCGCCGGCCGCAACCAAAGGGCCCGGATGATCCCTGCAGACCTGCTCATTCTGACGACAGCAATCATTGCTGCCTGCACCTTCGGATTATGGCTACTGAGCCTGCCGTTGAAGGATGTCAGCTTCATCGATGCATTCTGGCCGCTCGGTTTCGGCATCGTGGCATGGATCAGTTATGTCGCAACGGCACCGGAGCATCCCCGTGCGCTGTTGGTCCTGGCCTTGACTTCCCTGTGGGCAATCCGGCTCGGCACATATCTGTTGTCGCGCTGGCTGCAGGAACCGCAGGAAGATCAACGCTATCAGGCCATGCGCGCCCGCCGACCGGGCTTTGCCTGGCAGAGCCTGTATGTTGTCTTCGGGCTTCAGGGCGCGCTCATCCTCATCATCGGCCTCCCCCTGATGGCCGGCATTTCAAACGCTGCCGCCCCTCTTGGCCTTCTGGATGCCCTGGGCATGACCCTGTTCGTTCTCGGGTTCCTCATGGAAGCCTTGGCCGATGCGCAGCTAGCCGCATTCAAGCGAAACGCAGCAAATGAGGGAAAGGTGCTTGATACGGGACTATGGGCGTGGTCGCGCCATCCGAACTATTTCGGCAACACGGTTCTGTGGTGGGGCCTCTTCCTGATTGCCGTCGCAGACACACAGAACTGGTGGACCATCATCAGCCCGATCCTCATGACCTGGCTGATCCTTCGCGTCTCCGGCGTAAGCCTCCTGGAACGAGGTCTGCGCAAGCGGCGCGCGGGTTACGACGCCTATGCGGCGCGTACCAGCGCTTTCATTCCTCATCCGCCGCGGCGCTCCTGACAGCCCCCATGCAAAAAGCGCCGGCCTTGTGGGCCGGCGCCTTTGTCATGCGTTGCAATCATGGTCGCAGGGCGTGTTCAGCGAGGCAACCGGGCACCTGCCCCGCGAAGCCTGCCCCGGGCGCCTTTACAGGCGATAGCGGATCTGGTCGGTCCAGAAGCGCTCCAGACGGCGCAGCGACGTATTGACGGTCTCGAGATCTTCCTCGGTCACTTCGCCCACGGGCTTCAGCGACACCATGTGGCGGTCATAGAGCTCGTCCACCAGTTCCTTGATCTCGTGCCCCTTCTCCGTGAGGCTCACCCGCACGGAGCGGCGATCGGCTTCCGACCGCTTGTGGTGGATGAAACCCGTGTCCACGAGCTTCTTCAGATTGTACGACACGTTGGAGCCAAGATAGTGGCCCCGCGTGCGCAACTCGCCTGCGGTCAACTCGGCATCGCCGATATTGAACAGCAGCAGCGCCTGGACACTGTTGATCTCGTCGCAGCCAATGCGATCAAGCTCATCCTTGATCACGTCAAGCAGGCAGCGGTGCAGACGCTCAACGAAGGTCAGCGTCTCAAGATAGAGGTTTTTAAGCTCTTCGCCGGCGGCACCTTCGGTGCGATCGTCCACGGCCACGGCAGTAGTCATGTTCATAAAACGTCTCCCGGTTACTCAGACATCCCGCCCCTCATTCGACACAGAGGCATTTGTCTCGAACTCGGTGAAAGACTACCGCTACCGCCTTAACGAAGCGCGAAACCAACCGGTTAATACGCCTCAAATTTTAGATAAAACTATTCCGCAGCTGTGGATGAAAACACTTGGTTTTCTGCGGATTCGATCATTCCATTAGCCAGCAGGCTGAAGGCTTCGACCCATGCACCGCGGATTTCGCGGTTGAATTCGTCCTGGTGCACATACGCAATCGCGTAGAGAAGCGCCGCCCCCACCGGACCGTAGTGCTCAGGCCGCACACCGTAGTCCCGATGCCGGATCGCCAGCCCTTCCAGCAGCGGCGCGATTTCCTCGGGCCGGTCCAGTCGGTCAACCACATTTGACAGCATCGACACGAACATGCGGCCTTGAGCCTTCATATCCGACGTGAACATCGGCCGCACTTCCGGCGCGATTGAAAACAGCTTCTTGTAGAAATGACGGGCCGCATCATCCGCACGGTCAGCGACGACCTCGAAACTCGACCGGACCACGTCAACTTGCTCAGGGGTCATGTACTCTTCCCTCAAAATCGCGAGGGAAATTGCCCCAAAAAGGTGAACAACCGCTTAGTGCACACGCAGTGCGCGTATGTATGTTCGAATGAATTCACCAAACAGCCGCGAATTCGTTACCTGGCTTCCGCCGAAGCAGCGATCATGGCTCCCGCCAATACCCCATAGGCCTCGGACCAGGCATCGCGCGTTTCGGCAGTAAACGCGTCACCGAGAGCCTGTTCGAATGTCCACAAAAGTGCGGCACCCACATGGTCGTAATGCGCGGGCTCAACCTTGTAGTCGTTGTGACGCACAGCCAGGGCCCGGATCGCAGGCATCAGCGCATCGAGATCGTTAAGCCCCTGCACAACCGTCGACAGCATAGCCATGAGCTTCTTGCCCTGATCGCGCATATCGCCTTTGAACAGCGGACGCACTTCCGGAGCCTGTTCGAACAGCCTGGTGTAGAAGACCTGCGAGGCCTCTTCCGCATCTGGGGCCACGCGGGCGAAGCTCTGCTGCACAAGCTTGATCTGTTCCGGTGTCATGGCGCGTCCTTTCCTGCATGTGTCAACGCAAACGGAGTTTAGCGCCATAGCACTGCTGTATGGGCCAGGCTCTACACGGATGCGTGTCGTCACTTGATCGGGCTACAGGTCCCCCCGAAGCATCTTGATGATGCCGGAAAAATCCACCCCGTCTTTTCCGGCTGCCTCCATCAGCCCATAGAGCGACGCTGCCTCACTGCCGAGGGGCGTTGGGGCCTGTGCCTGAGCGGCTGCCTCCTGGGCCAGCCTCAAATCCTTAAGCATCATCGCTGCCGCAAAACCGGGCTTGTAGTCATTGTTGGCAGGTGACGCTGGCACGGGCCCCGGAGCCGGGCAGTAGCTTGTCATCGACCAGCACTGGCCCGATGCGGTCGAAGAGATGTCAAAGAAGGTCTGTGCGTCGAGACCCAGCTTCTCAGCAAGGTTGAAGGCCTCCGCGGTCCCGATCATCGAGATACCGAGGAGCATGTTGTTGCAGATCTTGGCCGCCTGACCGTTACCGGCACCACCCGCGTGGAAGATGTTCTTCCCCATGGCGTCCAGGATCGGTTTGGCCCTTGCGAAGGCATCCGCATCACCACCGACCATGAAGGTCAGCGTGCCCGCTTCCGCGCCCCCGACACCACCGGAAACCGGTGCATCCACCATCGCCAGCCCGGCATCTGCCGCCTGCGCTGCTACCTTCCGGGCCGTCGCCACGTCAATCGTCGAACTGTCGATCAGGAGGGCCCCTTCCCCTGCCCGCGCAATGACGCCGTCATCGCCCCCGTATACGGCCTCCACATGCCGTCCCGCAGGCAGCATGCTGACCACGATCTCAACCCCGGAAGCAGCTTCGCCGGCCGACCCGGCAACAGAAGCACCAGCTTCAGCAAGCGCAGCAGTCGCATCTTTCGATAGGTCGAATACCGTGACGCTGTGGCCGGCTTTCAGCAGGTTACGCGCCATCGGCCCGCCCATATTGCCGAGGCCGATAAAGCCGATGCTCGCCATGTCATTACTCCCTGAAAATTGCCGCTCGTTAGCCGAGCTTGATATCGCCGCCAGGAAGCGGCGCAAAAATGGCGTCTATGTCCGCGTCGGTGATGGCTTTAAGACGATCAGGCTGCCAGTTTGGTGAGCCATCCTTGTCGATGATTGTTGCCCGCACACCTTCATAAAAATCCTTGCCGGCCATGACGCGCGACACAATCCGGAATTCCGTCTCCATGCACTCCCGGAACGACGCCTGTGCCCCAACCTTCATCTGGCGGAACGCGACCTTCAGACTTGTTGGCGACTTACTGCGGATGGTACTCGCCTGCTTGGCTGCCCAGTCACTGCCTTCGGCTTCGAGCGCTGCGAGGATAGCTTCAACGCTGTCGCCGCTAAACAACCGCGCAATGTCGGCCTGAAGAGACTCAAGCACACTGTCTCCGGCCTCCGCCGCAAAGTCCCTCAACACCACGTCAGTATCAGCACCAGGCGCGGTCAACGCATCCTCAAGTGCGTCCATCTGCTCAGACGGGGTGTATTGCGTCGCAATTCCGGAAAAAAGCGCATCCGCGGCCTTGAGGCGCGCACCGGTCAGGGAAAGCCACATCCCCGTTTCGCCCGGCGTTCGCGGAAGAAAGTACGTTCCCCCAACATCCGGAAACAGGCCAATACCCGTTTCCGGCATCGCAAACATCAGCCGTTCGGTCGCAATCCTGTGCGATCCGTGTACGGACAGGCCAACACCCCCACCCATGGTGATGCCGTCAAGCAGGGCAATGTACGGCTTGGGATATTCCTTGATGAAAGTGTTGAGCTTGTACTCTTCCTCGTAGAAGCCCACGGCAAGCGGATCACCGGTTGTCCCCCAATCATAGAGCGCACGAATATCGCCACCGGCGCAGAACCCCTTTTCACCCGCTCCCTTGACGATGATGCGTTCAACTGACGGGTCTTCTGCCCACTGACGAAGTTGTGGGTCAAGTGCCCGCACCATGTTGAGTGTGAGCGCGTTGAGCGCCTTGGGTCGATTTAGCGTAACGACGCCGGCGGCGCCCTTCACTTCAAAAAGGATTTCGGCTTCGGGAAGATCAATATCGGACATCTGCACCTGGACTCTCAGTCTTTCAGCATTTCGCGGGAAATGATGACGCGCATGATTTCATTGGTGCCTTCAAGGATCTGGTGCACGCGCACATCGCGCAGGTGCCGCTCCATCTCATAGTCCTTGAGATAGCCATAGCCGCCATGAATCTGCAGCGCCTGGTTCACCACATTGAAGCCGGTATCGGTCGCCAGCCGTTTCGCCATGGCGCAATGCTTGGTGGCATCAGGCGTCTTCTGATCAAGCTTGGTTGCTGCCTGACGAAGCAGCAGCCGCGCTGCTTCGAGCTCCGTTTCCATATCGGCCAGCTTGAACTGGGTCGCCTGAAAGGACGCGATCGCCTTGCCGAACTGGTTTCGGTCTTTGGCATAGGCCATGGCCGCATCGAGCGCGGTTTGCGCTGTTCCGATAGAACAGGCGCCAATGTTCAACCGTCCGCCATCAAGCCCCTTCATGGCGATCTTGAATCCGTCGCCTTCCGCCCCGATGAGATTGGAGACCGGCACCCGGCAGTCCTCGAAGATCACTGCCGCCGTCGGCTGCGAGTTCCAGCCCATCTTCTTTTCAATCGCGCCAAAGGAGAGCCCGGGCGTCCCCTTCTCGACAACAATGCATGAGACACCGCCCGCACCTTCGTCGCCTGTTCGGATCATGCAGACATAAATGTCGGACGTACCCGAGCCGGAGATGAATGCCTTGGCGCCGTTGATCACATAGTGATCGCCATCACGCACAGCTTTGGTCTTCAGCGACGCCGCATCAGAACCCGCGCCCGGTTCGGTCAGGCAGTAGCTTGCGATCAATTCCATGGATGTCAGCCGCGGCAGCCATTTCTGCCGCTGTTCGTCGGACCCGAACGTATCGATCATCCAGGAGGCCATGTTGTGGATCGAGATATAAGCCGCCGTCGAGGTACACCCCATGGACAGGGCCTCGAAGATCAGTGCCGCATCAAGCCGGGACAGCCCGCTGCCCCCAACATCGTCACGGACATAAATCCCCGCAAAGCCCAGTTCGGCCGCCCTGCGCATGGTCTCGACAGGAAAGATCGCCTCCGCATCCCATTGTGCAGCGTTCGGTGCCAGTTCCTTGTCAGCGAAATCACGGGCCGTATCGAAAAAGGCGCGCTGGTCTTCCGTAAGGGCGAAATCCATCGGCGGCGTCACTCCCCGAGCATCAGTTCCTCTTGTTGCCCTGGGGTGTAGCTAGGCCCGCTGAACCCGTCAACGCACCTCAACTGCGGAGCGGATGCGTAATTATTGCCTGCGCACGGACCCTCAGCGAGGCTTCCGCGCCACGACGACTTCAGACGGAATACCGCCACCGATTTTTTTGCAGGAATGCGCGACGTCAAATCCGTCCGGCACACAGGCCAGCAGCTCGACGGGCCGGCACCCGCCCACAGCCTGGGGCCGCATCGTATGTACGAATGACCAGACCCTGCTGGCCATCTGCGACCAGAGATTTCCGCCGGTCGACAGACTCACCGCGCCAAACAGGCCACCGGGGCGCAAGACGCGACCGACCTCCCTGTAGATCGACCTGATATCCCCTTCCGAGAAAATATCGAGCACATAGGCAGCCACCACGTGACTGACAGAGCCGTCAGCAAGAGGAAGCGGCGCGCGCACGTCCCCAACCACGGCAAAGGCATTTCCGCAGTGCCGCAACCGATTGCGCGCCAGATTCACCATCACGGGCGACACATCAAGCCCAAGATAGTTGGTGCCTGCAGGAGTGAGCTCTGTAACGATCTCATGCGCGAGCTTGCCTGTGCCTGATCCAAGCTCGAGTACGAATTCCGCGTCCTGGAACCTCATATGCTCCTTGAGCTCCGCCAGCGGCACATCCTCGTACCATCCCTGGCTGTCCTGCCGGGCTCCGAAGGCATCATAAACCGAGCGGACTTCATCCCGTGACAACAGACGCATCTTGTCTCACCTTGAAAGCACTCGCTTGCCGAATTCCGCCAAGCCTTTTAATGAGGCTACATGAGCACGAAACGCGATACATCAAGCATCAGCCATCTAGGCCAGGCAAGCAGCCCGGCAGCGGAAGTCCTCGGCCCGGGCTACCCGGCAACCCGCCCGCGTCGCAACCGCAAGGCAGACTGGGCGCGGCGGCTGACCGCCGAAAATGTGCTGACAGTAAACGACCTAATCTGGCCGATCTTCGTGATCGACGGGGAAAACCGGCGTGAGCCGGTTGCGACCATGCCGGGTGTCGATCGCCTGTCGGTCGATTTCGCGGTGGAAGCAGCGGCGCGGGCGGCGGACCTCAACATCCCCGTCATTGCACTGTTCCCCTACACCGAGCCGGGCCTGCGTGATGAACGCGGCAGCGAGGGCCTCAACCCACAAAACCTGGTCTGCACTGCCACACGTGCCATCAAGGAACAGGTGCCTGAGATCGGCGTGCTCTGCGATGTTGCGCTTGATCCCTATACCAGCCACGGCCACGACGGCCTGCTGGAAGGCGGTACCATTCTCAACGACGAAACCGTCAACATGCTCTGCACACAGGCCCTGGTTCAGGCAAATGCAGGCTGCGACATCATAGCCCCGTCCGACATGATGGACGGCCGTGTCGGTGCCATCCGAACTGCCCTTGAAAATGCCGGACACAAGGATGTGCAGATCATGGCCTACGCGGCCAAGTACGCATCTGCCTTCTACGGGCCCTTCCGGGATGCCGTCGGCTCATCCGCCGCCCTGAAGGGCGACAAGCGCACCTACCAGATGGACCCGGCCAATACAGACGAAGCCCTGCGCGAAGTTGCGATGGACATCGAAGAAGGCGCGGACATGGTGATGGTGAAACCCGGCATGCCCTATCTGGACGTGCTGGCCCGGGTGAAGGACACCTTCCGCATGCCGACCTACGCCTATCAGGTGTCCGGTGAGTACGCGATGATCAAGGCAGCCACCAACAATGGCTGGCTCGACCACGACCGTGCCGTGATGGAAAGCCTGCTCGCCTTCAAGCGCGCCGGCGCCAACGGCGTCCTCACCTATTTCGCCCTTGAAGCCGCCCAGCGACTGGCGGAAGGCTGACGCTAATCGCGGCGCAGACGGGCGATCAGGCTGGACGTGTCCCAGCGGTTGCCGCCCATATCCTGCACCTCGGCATAATATCCATCGACTAGCCTGGTCACCGGCAGTGAGGCGCCATTGCGTTCGGCTTCAGCCAGGCAGATGGCAAGGTCCTTGCGCATCCAGTCCACGGCAAATCCGAAGTCGTATTCGCTTTTTGACATGGTCTCCCAGCGGTTTTCCATCTGCCAGCTCTGCGCTGCGCCCTTGGAAATCACGTCGATGACGGCGGCCACATCAAGCTCTGCCTTTTGGGCAAAGTTGATCGCCTCTGACAGCCCCTGCAGGAGACCACCAATGCAGATCTGGTTGACCATCTTGGTCAGTTGGCCGGACCCGGCGGGCCCCATCAGCCGGGCCTGTTTGGCGTAGGCAGCCATCACCGGTTCAGCCTTCGCATAATCCGCCTCGTCACCGCCGCACATGATGGTCAGCTGACCATTCTCGGCACCGGCCTGACCACCGGAAACCGGCGCATCCACGAAACCAAAGCCGCGGGACTTTGCCTCTGTGGCCAGCTCCCGGGCCAGATCAGCTGACGCCGTCGTATGATCGACGAAGACCGTCCCCGGGGCCATTCCATGAAAGGCCCCATCGGGCCCAACGGTAACCGACCTCACATCGTCATCATTGCCGACGCAGGCAAACACGATCTCGGCACCCGCAGCCGCCTTTGCAGGTGTCCAGGCCCCGCTCCCTCCGTGGGTTGCCTTGTAAGCTTCCCGCCATTTCTTGGCCTTGGCGGTGGTGCGGTTCCAAACGGTCACCTCATGGCCGGCCTCGGCCAGGTGCCCGGCCATGGGAAACCCCATCACGCCGAGACCGATAAACGCCACTTTCGCCATATGGTAACTCCTGTCGCACGTGCTTATCTGTTGCGCGCACTAAACATGAATCGAGCCAGAACCGGAATACGCATCCGCGCGTAGAATCCGACAAGCCGACATTCACTCCAGGGGGAGCAAGACCGTGTTTGCAAAGATCATCCGTTGGGGCGGAATCACGATCACCGCGCTGCTGACGCTTGTTGCCCTTCTCATCCTCAATCTGATCGGTCTCTCGCAACGGGCCCTGCCAGACTATGACGGGACGGTCACGGTGGACGGCGTCACAGCGCCGGTGGACATCGTGCGCGACGAGTACGCCATTCCCCACATCTTCGCCCAATCAGATGCTGATGCCGCTTACGCCCTGGGATACGCCCATGCCCAGGACCGGCTATGGCAGATGGAGCTGTTTCGCCGAGTTGTGCAGGGGCGGCTATCCGAAATTTTCGGGGCACCTGCCCTGCCCGCTGATCGCGTCATCCGCACGCTCGACATGTACGGCCACGCAGATCGCTCGCTCGACGATCTGTCGCCGGAACTGCGAAGCATGTTGGATGCCTATGCACGCGGCGTGAATACCTACATCGAGGCGTCTGATCGCCCGCTGCCACCAGAATTTCAGATGCTCTGGCACGAACCCGAACCATGGCAGCCGGCGGATTCCGTAGGGCTCGTCAAACTGTTGGCTGCCGGCCTGTCCGGCAATGCCTTTTCGGAAATCCTCCGCACACGGTTGATGGAGGTCCTGTCCGATGAGGAGCTCGAGACTTTCGACCCTCCCTACGATACCGATAGCAAGCCGGCGATCCGCGATATGGCCCGGTTGTATCGCACCTTGGGCCTGGAACGGATTCTGGCTGCCATCCCGGATACCGGCCCACCTGGCGCCTCAAACAACTGGGTCGTGGACGGAACCTGGACAAAGAGCGGTAAACCGCTCCTCGCCAATGATCCGCATCTGGGAATGCTCGCCCCGTCCATCTGGTACGCCGCGCATATGAGCGCAGATGGCGCCGACATCATCGGCGTCACCATCCCCGGCATCCCGTCGATCATTCTCGGCCGCAATGACCACATTGCGTGGGGTTTCACCAACACGGGACCGGACACTCAGGATCTCGTGATCGAAGAAGTGAACCCCGACGCACCCAGCCAGTACCGCACCCCGCAAGGATGGCAGGACTTTACAACACGCGAGGAAACAATCCGGGTCCGCCTGGGCGAGGATGAAACGCTCACAATCCGGGAAACACGCAATGGCCCGGTTCTCGATGCATTGGCGGACAGCGTGGATGATGTCGCGAAGGACGGCCACGTTGTGGCCTTGAGATGGACAGCGCTCACAAGCGAGGACACAACGATTGAGGCCGGATACCGCTTCACCAAGGCCCGGAGTGTGACCGAGTTCTTCGACGCTACCCGCCTGCATGTATCCCCCATGCAAAGCATGGTCGTGGCAGATACTGACGGCAACATCGGCATGATCGCCCCCGCCCGTGTGCCACTGCGCGGTGAAGCCCATTCCACTGGCGGTTTGCTCCCGGCGTCTGGTGCCACGGCAGCGGACAATTGGCAGGGGTTCATCCCCCACGCCGGCCTGCCTCAGATCATCAACCCGGCCCACGGTTACATTGCGACTGCCAACAACAAGATCATTCCCGATGACTTTCCCTACTACATTTCATCAAGCTGGGACGCGCCCTACCGGGCCAACCGCATCGAGGAAATGATCGAAGCGAAGCGCAACCACGACGTCGCTAGCTTTGAAGCCATTCTGGCCGACAACAAATCGCAACTGGCAGAAAAGCTGACGCCCTATTTCACCAGCGTCGAACCGGAAACCGACCAGATGGCCGAAGCGCAGAACCTGTTGCGCAACTGGGACGGAAGAATGGAGAGGGATGCCAGCCAGCCGCTCATATTCCATGCGGCACTGCGCCGTCTGCATACTTCTCTGTATGCGGATGAACTCAGCGAGCTTTCAGATAGCGTTTCGCGCCGCCGGGAAACATTCATCCTCAATGCGCTTTCCGGATCAGACCCCACTGCTGCCAAGTGGTGCGATGACAGGCTTACGCCGGAACCAGAGCATTGCACGGATGTCGTCCGCAAAGCCCTGGCAGCCGGTCTCAACGACCTCAACGCACTATACGGAAAGGACATGAGCACCTGGCGCTGGGGCAAGGCGCATCCTGTCATCAACAACCACCTGCCGTTCGGGTTCGTGCCCGTGCTGCGGGATATCTTCAACATCGAACGGGAGAGCGCCGGCGGGCCCTACACGGTCAATAGAGGACAAACTGGCAGCAGCACGGACCGTCCCTTCGCCAATGTCCACGCGGCGGGATACAGGGCCGTCTTCGATTTCAATGATTTGGACAATTCTGTTTTCATCATCTCAACCGGTCAGGCCGGCAACCCCACATCTCCCTGGTACGATACATTCGCAACTCTCTGGGCGGACGGTGAACACGTTTCCATGATCACCGAGCGGTCGCAGATCGAAGCCAATGCCATAGGCACGCTCCGCCTGATGCCCGGGACAGATCTTTAACAGGGAAATTTCTGACGTGCGCTGCCGCCACGCACTATACTGATTTGATGATCAAGGACCCGCCGAAAGCCGCGCCGCAGCCGGACCCCCGCGAAATCGAAGAAGCGCTTGAATTCTCTATATTGCTGCAGGAGTTCGGCCGGCTGCTGTCCGGTGAGTACGACCGGCGCATGCCGATGAGCCGATCCGGCTCACAGATCCTCGGGCTGCTCATGGAACGTGACGGCAGGACCCAGACCGAACTGGCCGAGGATATGGGCATCCACAAAGTGTCGGTCGGTCCCCATGTCGACGAGCTTGAGAAAAGCGGGCTGGTGGAAAGACGTCCCCACCCGACAGACCGGCGATCCAAGCAGATCTGGCTCACCGACTACTTCCACAGCGTCAAGTTTCTCGGCCAGGGCGTTTTCACCATGATCCACGCCCGCGCCAAGGAAGGTATCTCACCGGACGATTACGCCCATGCGCTGAAGGTCCTCTCGCGCATGCGGGACAACGTGAAGGCTCTGAAGGAAGAGACCGGCGGCGCCTAGCCGGTGATCGCCGCGTATTTTCCGCGGAAGTAGAGCAACGGATCTCCGTCCTGCCGCGACTGCATACCCTTCACACGGCCCACCAGAATGACGTGATCACCGCCTGCGTGGCGATGCTCCACCTCGCATTCAAAATGCGCCAGTGCCCGCTCAAGAACCGGCAAACCAAGCACCGGCCCGTCGCTGAACCCATGATCTCCGACACCGTCCCGACCGGTCCGCGCCATGTCATTACTGACATTCATGTCGTCAGCAGCAAGCACGTTGATCGCGAAACGATCCGCAGCCTGAAAATCATCAAAGCAATCCGACGACTTGTCGATGCACCACAGCACAAGCGGCGGGTCCAAAGACACTGAAGAGAAAGAATTCGCCGTGATCCCGACCGGCGCACCGTCCGGCCGGCGTGTCGTCACAACGGTCACACCGGTGGCAAAGCAGCCAAGCGCGTTACGGAATTCGCGAGAATTATCTGTCATCAAGTCTAGCCCCGGCGAAGGTCGGATCGTGGAGTGGCCCCGCCCGGCACTTCTAGTGTGGTTCCCCCCTCCGGCACAATGGCGGAATTGGCCCGGTGCGCCGGAGAGTATGAACGCAGCCGCAAGACCACCACGTACCCAGGCCGGCAGAAGCTTGTGCATTTGCAAAGCATTAACCACGCTCGTCAACCTCAACCGCGTGTTAACGCGATTGGGGGAAAGTTCCGGTCAGATAACGTCAGAAAAGTCCCTCGCCCTGCGGCGCGCGGACTTGCGACCAATTCGGGGCCTTCCGTGCGATGAAGCTTATTGTCGGTATTATTACTGTTTTTGTCTGCGTGCTTGGCGGCTACGCGGCAATGGGCGGCAAGCTGGGCGTGCTGTGGCAGCCCTTCGAAGGCGTCATCATTTTGGGTGCCGCGCTGGGCGCCTTTATTATTGCGAACCCCGGAACCGTCATTAAGCAGATGGGGGGTGCCATGGGCACCCTCATGAAAGGTTCGCCTTACAACAAGGACAGCTATCTCGAATTGCTGTCCTGCCTGTTCCAGTTCTTCAAGCTCGCCAAAGCCAAGGGCAACCTAGCGCTGGAAGCCCACGTCGAGAACCCGCACGACTCCGAAATCTTCAAGCAGTTCCCGTCCGTTGCCTCTGACCACCACGCCGTCGACTTCATCTGCGACTACATCCGCCTGATCACGCTGGGAACGGAAAACCCCCACGAGATGGAGGCGCTGATGGATGAGGAATTGGAGACCCATCACAATGAACGCCACCAGCTGGTCGATGCCATGCAGGCCCTTGCCGACGGCACGCCCGCTCTTGGCATCGTTGCCGCCGTGCTGGGCGTGATCAAGACGATGGGCTCGATCAACGAACCGCCGGAAGTGCTCGGCAAGCTGATCGGTGGCGCCCTCGTCGGCACCTTCCTTGGCGTGTTCGTCGCCTACGGGTTCTTCGCGCCGATGACGGCCTCGCTCAAAGCAACCTATGACGCAGAAGCCAAATACTATCAGTGCATCAAGGCTGCGATCCTGGCGCATCTGTCCGGCTACCCGCCGGCGGTCTCTGTCGAGTTCGGCCGTAAGGCCCTGCTCAGCGACACGCGCCCGACCTTCGCCGAACTCGAAGAGAAGACCGGCTCCCTGCCCCAGCCGGCCTAGGCACCGGCCCCAGGCATCGGGTGAAGTCACACTAACCGCAAGGTACAGGCAACCGCGTCCATGGCAGTCACTAACGAACAGCCGATCATCATCAAGAAGGTGAAGAAGGCAGCCCACGGCCACCATGGTGGTGCGTGGAAGATTGCCTATGCCGACTTCGTGACCGCGATGATGGCGTTCTTCCTGCTGATGTGGCTCATCTCCATGACGACGCCGGAACAGAAGGACGGTCTTGCCGACTATTTCGCCCCGCCTAACATCTCCCGGTCTACCTCCGGGTCTGGCGGTGTGCTCGGCGGCACGGCGCATGATTCAAGCGGTGCCCGTGAAGGCGGCGCCATCACTGCCATCGTCATGTCTCTTTCTCCGCCTGCGGAAGAAGAAGAAGAAGGCGACAACAAGGGCAAGACCCCGGGCGACGGCAGTGTCAATGACAAGACAGCGCACGGCGCCGAAACGGAACACGAAGACAAATCCCTGATCGATGAAGGCAAGGCGAAAAAGGAAGCCCGTTCCTTTGCCCGTGCCGAAATGTCGATCCGTCAGTCCCTGCAGGACCTGCCCGAACTCGCTGAACTCTCCAAGCACATTATCATCGATGAAACCCCTGAAGGCCTGCGCATCCAGCTCGTGGACCAGGAGGGGCGGTCAATGTTCCCGACGGAAAGCGCCATCCCCTATGAGCGCACCCGCGTGCTGCTCAACAAGATCGGTGAAACCCTCCGCCAGCTGCCGAACCGCATCACCATCGGCGGTCATACGGACTCACGGCCCATGTCATCCGGCGACGACTACTCCAAGTGGGAACTCACCTCGGACCGGGCGAATGCCGCCCGCCGTGTGCTGATGGATGGCGGTCTCAAGGAAAACAGGATCTACCAGGTCGCCGGCAAGGCTGACTCTGAACCCCTGTTCCCCGAGGATCCGTTCATGGCCGCAAACCGGCGAATCTCCATTGTGCTGCTGCGCGAAGCCCCGGTGCTGCCGCCCAGCCGCAACCGCTGATCCGTCACCCCGGCATCGCAGCAAACAACCTGCCCTATTGCACCGTCTGTCTGAACTCCCCATTTTACTCCCAACACCGTGAATTATGGGAGATGCGCATGGCAGCGCTCGACCGCCCGGACGGCGTGCACTGGCGCGAGGCGAAGGGCGATGATCCGATCCATATCGACGCTGATCGCTACCCGGAACTCTTTGAAGGCGTCCTGGGCAAACGCGTCATCGCATTCCTTGTGGACTGGGCCCTGCTCGCCGTAGCCACAGTTTTCCTCACCATCATTCTGGCAATACTGGGCATTTTCACCCTCGGGCTGCTCTGGCCGTTGATTAGCCCATTGGCTGCCCTGATGTGGCTCGGCTACTTCGCCGTCACAATCGGCGGACCGACATCGGCGACACCCGGTATGCGTTTCACCGGCATCGAAGTTCGCACATGGGACGGCGCCCGGCCGGGCATGGTGCAGGGAGCCCTGCAGTCCCTCCTGTTCTGGCTGAGCTGGACCGTTACCGTTTTTGTCGTTCTCGTCCCCCTGTTCAACCAGCGCCGCCGCTGCCTGCACGACTATCTGATCGGCACAATCGTCATCAACACGCCGGACCAGATTCCACCTGACGCGCGTGTGATTTCCGGCTAGGAAAACTGCGAAAAATCGCATCAAAAAGCCGCTTGGCAATTTACCGGCACCATGCCTAGATGCACGCCATGGAGGCCGATTATTCCCACGTCTGGCAGATGTGGGTGGTGTTTGGCGCGATAATCGCAGCCATCGCCGCCTACGCGTCGGAAGACATTCCGCTCGAAGTAACCTCGCTGGCGCTGGTCGCGGGGCTCCTCGCCTTTTTCCACTTCTTTCCGGTTGAGGCAGGCTCGGGAAATCTCCTGAACCCTGAGAACTTGCTAGCAGGTTTCGCCGACCCGGCCCTGATCGCGGTCCTGGCCCTGCTGGTGGTCGGCCAGGGACTGTTCCAGAGCGGTGCCCTGGAAGACGTGGCGCAGCTGACAAACGCCAACGCAATCCGTGCTCCGTACCTCACACTTGGGGTTATGCTGGTAGTTGTACTGGTCGTTTCAGGCTTCATGAACAACACGCCGGTCGCGGTGATCTTTATTCCCGTCGTCTCGGCGTTGGCGGCCAAGGCTTCCATCTCGTCGTCAAAGATGATGATCCCCCTCTCCTACGCGTCGATCCTCGGGGGTATGACCACACTAATCGGTTCATCAACCAACCTGCTGGCATCCGGTGCAGCCTCACGCGCGGGGCTCGATCGCATCGGTTTCTTCGATTTCACGATCCCCGGTGTCTTTCTGGCAGCCATTGGCATCGTCTACGTCGCCTTCATCCTGCCCCGCCTCATGCCTGCGCGCGCCAATCTCACCGAGGAAATGGGTGGTTCCGGCAAGCAGTTCATTGCGCAGCTCCAACTCGGCTACGGCCACCCGCTGGTGGGCAGCAAGGCAACCGGGGGCATGTTCCCGTCCCTCAAGAACATCACCGTCCGCATGGTCCAGCGCGGTGAGCGGCCATTCCTGCCACCCTTTGAGGACATGGTTCTACGGCCCGGTGATACACTCATCATCGCAGCCACCCGCGCCACGCTGATGGAGGCTCTCAAGCAGGAGCCGGATATCTTCCAGGGCCTGATCCACCAGGACGGTGGACCAAGCGACCCCGACAGCGATGATGAGCAACGCCCGGTCCGCGACCTGATGCTGGCAGAGACCATCGTAGCCCCCGGTTCGCGAATGATCGGCCGCAATATCGAACAGGCCGGCTTTCGTATGGAGACGGACTGCATCGTCCTCGGCGTGCAACGGCGCAGCCGCATGATCCGCACGCAAATGAGCGATATACGCCTCGAAGCCGGTGATGTGCTGCTGATCGTAGGCAACCGCCAAAGCGTCCGCGGTCTCCGCACCAGCCGCGACTTGCTGCTGCTCGAATGGTCCGCGACAGAAATCCCACATCTGAGCAATGCCCGCACCGCCCAGATCATCCTCGGCGGCACGGTCGTTTCCGCGGCATTGGGCATCGTGCCCATCAGCATCGCCGCTGTAGCCGGTGCTCTGGCGATGATCCTCACCGGCTGTCTCAACATCCGTCAGGCCTCACGCGCCATCGACCGGCAGATATTCCTGCTCGTCGGCGCGGCGCTGGCACTCGGCACGTCCCTTGAGGCAACCGGCGGGGCAACCTTCCTGGCGCAGCAGGTCATCCTGGTGTTCGACGGGTTCGGTGCGGCGGTGGTGCTCTCGGTATTCTTCCTCCTCACCGCGATCCTCACCAATGTGCTCTCGAACAACGCGACAGCAGTGCTCTTCGTACCCATCGCGGTAAGCACTGCCAGTCAGCTGGGCATTGACCCCATGGTGTTCGTTTATGCGGTGATCTTTGCGGCGAACTGCTCTTTCGCCACGCCCATGGGCTATCAGACCAACCTTCTGGTAATGGGTCCCGGGCATTATCGGTTTTCCGATTTCATGCGTGCCGGGGCGCCGCTGGTGATCATTCTCTGGCTTGCTTTTTCGCTCTTCGCCCCGTGGTATTATGGCTTCTGAGCCAGAATTGCCCGTCCCGAGCCGGAGACCAAGGTGACCCACCACGCAGGCAAGACCGCCCCGCGCTTCTATCTCACCGCCGAGACGCCCTGTCCCTATCTGGAGGGCAAGATGGAGCGCAAGGTCTTCACGCACCTGCTGGATGCAGACGCGGACGCCATTAACTCCATGCTGACCACAGCGGGTTTCCGCCGCAGCCAGACCATTGCCTACAAGCCGGCCTGCGACGGCTGCTCGGCCTGCGTCTCGGTCCGCATCCCGGTAGATGCTTTCGAGTTGACGACCTCCTATCGCCGCATCCTGCGCAAGAACCGCGACCTTATGCGCATCCCGCGCGAACCTATGGCCACCGAGCCGCAATTCGAGCTGCTCCACAAATATCTCAACCAGCGCCATGCCAATGGCGGCATGTCCGACATGGACGACGATGATTTCGCCGCGATGGTGGAAGAAACGACCGTCTCCACTCTCCTGTTCGAGTACTGGACGAAGCCGGCCCCTGACGATGACGCAGCGGAACCCCTTGGCCGGGACCGGCTTGTCGCAACGGCCCTGACCGACGTGATCGACGACGGCCTGTCCATGGTCTACAGCTTCTTTGATCCGCAGGAGCACGCCCGCAGCCTCGGCAGCTACATGATCCTGGACCACGTGGCGAAGGCCCGTGAGCTGGGCCTCCCCTACGTCTATCTGGGATACTGGATCGAGGGATGTCGCAAGATGTCCTACAAGGCCCGCTACCGGCCGCTTGAGGCCCTCACAATGGAAGGCTGGATGCGGCTGCCGTCCGAAAAGGCCAGAGCCTGAGACCGGGCTGGCTGCCTCACCCCATCTTTTGCTCTCTCCTAGCTGGCTTAGAGTGCTCCCACGGCTTTATTGCACCGGGGCGGTCCATCCCTATACTGCGGCTCAAATATCTCCGGGGAGAAAATCGACCATGAAACGCAGGGATTTCCTGACCGGCGCTGCCGTGACCGGTGCCGCCGCCGCGACTCTTGCCGTTGCCGGCTGCGATAGCGGCCAGAACACGGCCAATTGCGCTCCCGGAACCGAGCCCGCAAGCCCCGCCATCGTCACCAACAAGCGCAAGCTCAAAATGGTGACCACCTGGCAGAAGAACTTCCCTGGCCTGGGCACCTCTGCGGAGCGCGTGGCCAAGCGCATCGAGGAAGCGACGGACGGCCAGATTTCGATCAAGGTATATGCTGCCGGAGAACTTGTTCCGGCTTTCGAATGCTTCGACGCCGTCTCCAACGGTACGGCAGATTGCTACAATGGCGCTGAGTATTACTGGCAGGGCAAGTCGGTCGGCTTTTCCTTCTTCACCGCCGTCCCCTTCGGGATGACCGCCAACGAACTGACCGCCTGGATCTACCATGGTGGCGGTCAGGAACTGTGGGATGAACTCTCCGCCCGCTTCAATCTCAAGGGCTTCCTGTCCGCCAACACGGGCGTTCAGATGGGTGGCTGGTTCAACAAGCAGATCACATCACTGGAAGACCTGAAAGGCCTCAAGATCCGCATGCCGGGTCTCGGTGGTGAGGTGATGCGCCGTCTTGGTGCCGCCGCTGTCAGTCTTCCGGGTCCGGACATTTACCAGGCCTTGCAGACCGGTGCCATCAACGCAACGGAGTGGGTCGGCCCGTGGAATGATCTCGCCCAGGGCTTCTACAAGGTCACAAAGTATTATTACTGGCCGGGCTTCCATGAACCGGGTGCCGCCCTCGCTACCGTGTTCAACAAGGATGTCTATGAGAGCCTCACCAAAGGCCAGCAGCAGATTGTCCAGACCGTCTGCCATACGGAACACGATTACACGCTCGCAGAATTCAACCAGAAGAACGCCGGTGCACTGGATACGCTGATCAAGGATCACGGCGTGGTACTTGAAAAGTTCCCGGCCGATGTCTTTGCGGGCATGCGCGAAGCGTCAGCTGCCGTACTGGCTGACGTCTCGCAGGAAAGCGAAATCGCCGGACGGATCTATTCCAGCTTCAAGGAAAACCTCGAAAACTCGATCCGCTGGACGCGCATCTCTGAAGAAGCCTACGTCAACATGCGCACCGCCAATGCAGGTTAGGCAGGAGCGTCCGTGACCCGTCTCACCGGTTTCATTGATGGCCTGAACGAGCGCCTGGGCCGTGTGGTCTCGTGGCTCGCCCTGCTGATGGTAGTCGTCCAGTTCATCGTCGTCATCCAGCGCTATGTCTTCGGCATCGGCTCCATTTGGATGCAGGAGTCCATCGTCTACATGCATGGCATGCTGTTCATGCTGGCGGCGGGTTACACCTTGCTTCACAACGGACATGTACGCGTGGACGTTTTTTACCGTGAAGCAACCCCGCGCCGGAAAGCCCTGACGGATCTGTTCGGCTCGTTGTTCTTTCTACTGCCCATGTGTGCCGCGATCATCTGGCTCGCCTGGCCATATGTATCCAGCTCTTGGTCCATCTTCGAAGGGTCGAAGGAAACCAGCGGCATCCATGGCATCTATCTTCTCAAGAGCGTCATCATCGCCTTTGCGGTCCTCGTGGCCTTGCAAGGCGTCTCACTGGCCCTCCACAGTCTGCGCATCCTGTCTGGCCAGGAAACGCCGAGTGAAGAAACTCCGCCGGATATCGTCTGATGGCCATTGCTGACATTCTCGACATCGCGATGTTCGCGACGGCCTGCCTGTTTCTGCTCGCAGGTTTTCCTGTGGCATTCACGCTTGCAGGCACGGCACTGATCTTCGCCATTCTCGGGGCTGCGCTGGGCGTCTTCGATCTCTCCTTCCTGGGTGCCTTCCCGCAACGCATCTTCGGTACCATGACGAACGAGACGCTGATTGCCGTCCCGCTCTTCGTCTTCATGGGCGTGATGCTGGAACGCAGCCGCGTCGCCGAAGAACTGCTCGAAAACATGGGCCGCCTGTTCGGCACCATGCGCGGCGGCCTGGGCATATCAGTCACGCTGGTTGGCGCGCTGTTGGCCGCATCCACCGGCATCGTTGGCGCCACTGTCGTGACTATGGGGCTCCTATCGCTGCCGACCATGCTCAAGCGCGGCTACGACCCGGCCCTTGCTACCGGATCGATTGCCGCTGCCGGCACACTCGGCCAGATCATCCCGCCGTCAATCGTGCTGGTGTTGCTGGGTGACGTGATGTCCAGCGCCTATCAGAACGCGCAACTCTCCATGGGCAACTTCTCGCCGGACGCCCTGTCCGTGGGCGACCTGTTTGCCGGCGCTTTGCTTCCCGGCCTCATGCTGGTGGGACTCTACATCGCCTACCAACTCGTTATGGCCATCGTGAAGCCTACTTCGTCACCGGCGATGGAACTGGAACCGGGCGAAACACGCCCCGGCCTGGGCGTAATCCTCCAGGCACTCGTCCCCCCGATCCTTCTCATCGTCGCCGTGCTGGGGTCGATCCTCGCCGGCATCGCCACCCCAACAGAGGCCGCAGCTGTCGGTGCGGTCGGAGCCACGCTCCTGGCCGGGTATCGTGAACCACAGCCGGTTCTTGTATCTGACAGTCACGGAGCAACGCGCCGCCTGACGCTGCGTCTTCTGGGTACCCTCCATATACGGGGCCTCCTGCCACCAACGCTGGCAGCGCTGGCACTTGCCGGCCTGTTCGTTCTGACTGCCCTCTACGACCTCCGCCTCGGACTTGAAACGGTACCTGAAGGCACAGTGATTGCCCGCATCACGGCATTCATCCTGTGTACCGTCATAGCCTGGGGGCTGCTGGTCTGCCTGCTGCGCACATTGGCAAACAACTGCCTTACCCAGGTCGTGCGGACGACCACCGAGATCACGTCCATGGTGTTTGTGATCCTGGTTGGTGCAGCCCTGTTCAGCCTTGTCTTCCGGGGTCTCGGCGGCGACGACACGGTCCACGAATTCCTGAATGCCATGCCCGGCGGTGTCGTGGGGGCAATGATCATCGTGATGGCCGTGATGTTCTTTCTCGGCTTCTTCCTCGATTTCATCGAGATCACTTTTGTGGTGGTCCCCGTCGTTGCGCCGGTGCTTCTGATGATGGGGGTCGATCCCGTGTGGCTGGGCGTCATGATGGCAATTAACCTCCAGACATCATTTCTAACCCCGCCTTTCGGTTTCGCGCTCTTCTACCTCCGCGGCGTTGCCCCGCCTGAAGTAAAGACGACACATATTTACAAGGGCGCATTGCCGTTTGTGGCCATTCAGCTATTGGCGCTGATCATTCTTTCGCTGTTCCCCGAAATCGCCACATGGCTGCCCGAGACTGTCTTCGGATAGTCCGAAAGTGAGTTGATCCATGAGTGAAAAGAGCAAGTCCGGCGCGACCGGACCAAATCCCCTCGCCTCAACGCTTGCGATCTTTGCCGTGGTCGGCATCGCGTCGATTGCCATTACCCAGGGATGGATCGAGTTCGACGAAGACCCGATCCAGCTTACGCTCACAGCACCCGAAAAGGTCATCCTGCCCGCCCGCGGCGATGTCCCGCTGACTTACACGGTGAATCTGAAGAACAACACCGAGGAACCCGTTGTCCTCGAAGCCGCGAATCCATGCCGCATTCACCGGTGGTTCGTCGCAGATGCCGGGGGCAATTTCGTGCAGGGCGAGCCGGAGGAGACATGCGCCCAGGTGGTCATGAAAGCTGACCTGACCCCGAGCTCCTTTGTCGAGGACTCAAACGAGATCATGCTGGATGCCGCCCGCTATAAGGCAGGCGAACAGTATCAGCTGATGGTCCGCTTCTGGGGCTACGACAAAGTGCACGTCTTCGAAGCCGAATAGACCCCTGACGGAGCTAGAGGTCCGTCTGAATCGACCCGTCGCGAGGTGCCCAGTCGCGCTTGGGGAAACCGTTGGGTGGCAAGCGTCCTGCCTGGGCACGCTCCCCACGCCAGTCCTTGAGCGCCTTGGCATCAAGCGACTTCTGGCCGCCGCCATCGCGCCACTGGAACCCGTCCTTCAACTTGAAGACCTTGGCCTGACGAAGGCCGCCATCCTTGTAGCGCTGCAGCCGGACACCGCGTCCCCGCGCCATGCGGTTTACCTGGTCCAGCGGGAACAGGAGCAGTTTCCGGTTCTCGCCCATAACCGCCACTGTGTCTCCATCCGCAACGGTGCAGATAAGAGCCTCATCGTCGGCAGCCACGTTCAGAACCTGCTTGCCTTTGCGGGTCATCGCGATGATGTCATCCTCATCCACCACGAACCCATGGCCGCCTTGCGAGGCTACCAGCAACGACCGCCCCGGTTGGTGGACGAACATCGCGACCACGCTCTCCCCGTCGCCAAGATCCACCATCACGGATACAGGTTCACCGAACCCACGTCCGCCGGGTAGCTTGCCAGCATCCAGCGTGTAGAACCGGCCATTGGTGGCAAACAGGATGACTTTGTCCGTGGTCTGAGCATGAATCGCGAATTTGGGGCCGTCACCGGCTTTGTATTTGAGCGACGACGTATCGTCCGTGTGGCCCTTGAGCGTCCGCACCCAGCCGCTCTCAGAGCAGACCACCGTAATCGGCTCCTTGACTGTCAGGTCCTCGACAACGGCCGCTTCATCCACATCAGGCGCGTCGGCCAGAGTCGTCCGGCGTTTGCCGAGCGTCGACTTGGGCCCAAAGCTCCCCTTCAGTTCCTTGAGCTCACCGGCGATTGTGTCCCACTGCTTGCCTTCGGACTTGAGGAGAGCATTCAGCGTTTTCCGCTCTGCAGTCAGGTCCTTGTGTTCACCTTTGATTTCCATCTCTTCCAGCTTGCGCAGGGACCGCAAGCGCATGTTGAGAATGGCCTCGGCCTGCACATCGGTCAGCTTGAAGGTCTTGATCAGCTCCTTCTTCGGTTCATCCTCCTCACGGATGATACGGATGACCTCATCAAGATTGAGATAGGCGATCAGGTAGCCTTCAAGCACCTCCAGACGGTGCGCGATCTTGTCGAGACGGAACCGCGTCCGGCGCAGCAGCACGTCCCGCCGATGATCTAGGAAGGCCTGCAGACTTTCCTTGAGGCTCATAACCTGAGGGACCTGTCCGCCACTCAACACATTCATGTTCAGCGGAATCCGCACTTCCAGGTCCGTCGCGCGGAACAGGCTCTCCATAAGGACCTCAGGCTCCACGGTGCGCGTCTTTGGCTCGAGCACCAGCCGGATGTCCTCGGCGGATTCATCGCGGATATCCGCCAGCAATGGCAGTTTCTTTGCCTGCAGCAGATCGGCAACCCGCTCAATCAGTTTGGCCTTCTGCACTTGATAAGGCATCTCGGTGACAACAACCTGATAGCCCCCCCGCCCGATATCCTCACGCTCCCATTTCGCACGCAGACGGAATGACCCGCGCCCGGTGCGATATGCCTTGGCAATCTCCTCGGCAGGTTCAATCAGAACGCCGCCGGTCGGAAAGTCCGGGCCCGGAACATATTTGAGAAGCGTATCGTCCCGCGCGTTGGGTTGCTTGATGAGATGCAGTGACGCATCCACCAGCTCAGCTGCGTTGTGCGGCGGAATGGATGTCGCCATGCCGACAGCGATACCCGTCGTGCCATTGGCCAGGAGGTTGGGGAACGCCGCCGGCAACACCACCGGCTCCTCATCCTCGCCGTCATAGGTCGCTCGGAAATCGACAGTATCCTGGTCCAGCCCATCGAGCATGAGCCGCGCGACCTCGGTCATGCGGCTTTCCGTGTACCGCATGGCGGCCGCATTATCACCGTCGATATTGCCGAAGTTCCCCTGGCCTTCCACCATCGGATAGCGCTGTGCGAAGTCCTGAGCCAGGCGCACCAGGGCATCATAGATCGATTGGTCGCCATGCGGATGGTACCGGCCAATCACTTCACCCACGACGCGGGCGCATTTCTTGAAGCCCGTATTCGGATCCAGCTTCAACTGCCGCATGGCGAACAGAAGCCGACGCTGCACAGGTTTCAGGCCGTCCCGCACATCCGGCAGCGCCCGCTGGGTAATCGTCGACAGCGCATAGGCAAGATAGCGCTCTTCGAGCGCCTCGCGCAGGGCAAGAGGCTGGGCATTGTCCGGAGGGGTGGTCGGTTTGCTCATCGGGTCGGTCGCAGATCAGATCCGTCGGAAGGAAGATTTCGGGCTGCGGGATTACGAATCAATCCCATAAGCCAAGGCCTGTTGGTCGCCCGCTGCGCCAGGCCGGTCAAGCGATCAAATGAAGCTTGGAATTGGGCTTGCGCGGCGGTTCAGGCCCTGCGCATCAACTTTTCAAGTTGGTCGGGTAGCGACATACGAGGAGCCGGAAGGACCTTGTCGTTAGGGGCGAGCACCCGCTTTTCCAGGAAAAAACCCGTCAGCCTGAGGCCGGCAAGCACATCCTCCACACCGGCCTCCATGGCTCCTGTCAGGAAGGGAGGCAGGACCAGCAGCCGCTCCTTGTACTGGCCCGCTGCTTCAGCGGTGACCGCCCGCCCGGACCGGGGAGAGACATAGGCGAGGTTCTCTGTCTCACCGGTCAAAGCACAGGCCTGCAGGTCGAGCCCAAACCCAAGATCCTCAAGCAGCCCGAGCTCCCAGCGCACCAGCAATGCCGGCCATGTTTCAAGGTCTTCAAGCGCCTCCAGGACAATCATCAGCCCGTCAAAGACCTTTGGATGCGCTTCGCGCTCCGGCAACAGTGCGCTGGCAACCGATGCCGCAGCCGTCAGTCCCGCCAGGGCTGCCCTGTCACCCAGCGCGACACCTACGCGCTCCCGGGCTGGTTCGACAGCATAATTGCCGAGATGCTCCTGAAGCCGCGCCCGCCAAACCAGCCGCAAACCATTGCCAGGTTGCAAGATCCCGCGCATTTTCTTGGAGGAGCCGCCCCGCACAAGGCCGAGATGGCGACCATGGTCGCGCGTCAGAGCCTCCAGAATGACAGATGACTCACCATATGGGCGCACATGCAGGACAATGCCGTTATCAGTCCACTCCATCGCCGGTTACAGCGCTCGTTCTGACGAGAGTTGATGTGGTTGAGTCGGCAATTTCAGGTTGAGCTTCACCAATTTTACCCTGAGGGTTGCAACAATTCGACAACGGAATTGTAACTGTGCACCGGATTATCCACTTATGTGGACATATCGGAACCGGTCTGGTCGTCAGGCCCGCCCTGGATAATCCAGACCCATCATACGATAGCGCTCTGGATCATCCGCCCAGTTTTCTCGAACCTTCACGAACAGGAAGAGATGCGCCTTTATCCCGAGTGCGTCCTCGATGTCCTTGCGGGCCGCCTGGCCAATATCCTTGACGGTCGCCCCGCCCTTCCCCAGCACGATGCCCTTCTGTCCGTCCCGCTCAACGTAGATCACCTGACTGATCTTCACGGATCCGTCTTTCCGCGGCTCCCAGGCTTCAGTCTCAACCGTAGTGGCATAGGGCAGTTCTTCATGAAGGCGTAAAAACAGTTTCTCCCGGGTGATTTCCGCAGCAAGGACGCGCTGCGACAGATCCGCCACCTGATCCTCGGGATAAAGACAAGGCCCTTCAGGCATCATCTCCGCCAGACACGTCCGCAGGTCATCCACGCCGGATCCTGACAGAGCTGAAATCATGAAGGTATGCGCAAAGGGAACCGCCTCATTGGCAATTGCAGCAAGCTGCATCAACCGTTCCTTCGGCGCCTCATCCACCTTGTTCAGGACCAGCACCAGCGGCATCTTTGCGTCTTTCAGCGACGCAAGTATCGCCTGGAAGCCCTCATGCTCGGGCGACGTGCGCTTCGCATCCACGATCAGAGCCGTGGCATCAGCCTCTTCTGCGCCACCCCACGCAGCCGCGACCATGGCCCGGTCCAGACGCCGCTTGGGCGTAAAGATGCCTGGTGTGTCCACGAAGACAATCTGGCTGTTGCCTTCCATCGTGATGCCGCGAATGCGTGCCCGGGTTGTCTGAGCCTTGTGGGTGACGATTGCCACCTTCTGCCCCACCAGTTGATTCAGCAGGGTGGACTTACCCGCATTGGGCGCGCCGATCAGCGCAACAAATCCAGCGCGGGTCGTCTTGGTCGTGTCAGTTGTCATTCGTGTTTTCCAGATCAGCAATCAGGGCTGCCGCTGCGGCCTGTTCAGCAGCCCGCTTTGACGCACCGTCAGCACGCGCAATACCTGCTTCGCCCCCATCCACCTCGACGGTGAAAACCGGCGCATGGTCGGAGCCAGCACGCGCGATGGTGCGATAGGCGGGATGGCTCAGACCACGAGCATGCAACAGCTCCTGCAGCACGGTCTTGGAATCCCGCGGCACCTGCGCAACCGCATCGAACGGCCCGCTCCAGTTCTTGAGGATGAACTGCCGCGCCACCTCAAGGCCACCATCCAGATAGAGGGCAGCAATCACGGCTTCCATTGCATTGGCGAGGATCGCCGTCTTATCACGCCCGCCCTGACGTTCCTCGCTTGGTGCCAGCCGGAGGAACGCGCCAATCTCCAGGCCCCGGGCTACCTGTGCACAGGTCTCCCGTCGCACCAGCTTGTTGAGGCGGGGTGCCATTTCCCCTTCTGTCGCGGACGGAAACCGCTCGATCAGGGCATCGGCAATTACCAAACCCAGCACACGGTCACCGAGAAACTCCATGCGTTCATTGTCCACGCCGCCGGGTGCCGTCGCACTGGCATGGGTCAACGCACGTTCCAGCAAAGTGGGATCGGTAAAGTCGTGGCCGAGGACCTGTGCAAGCGCTGCAGGTGACTGCCCCTGCCCAGCTCCGCGCCCGGTTTTGCCACCGGCGCGCCTGGTCTTCGTCTTAGGCTGCCGCGTCAATTGACACCCTGTCCAATACGGCCCCATCGGGTCACCGACGGCCAACGCCAGAATTCCCAGAAACTGGCCGAACCATCTGTCGAATAGAAAATGAACTCCGCGCGCCCGACCAGGTTCTCAAAGGGAACATAACCCACAGCGCCGGGAATGCGGCTGTCCTGGCTGTTGTCGCGGTTGTCACCCATCATGAAATAATGGCCAGCCGGCACGGTAAACACGCCGGTATTGTCCCCTGGACCATCGCGCAGCTCGTCCAGCGTCAAATAGGTCTTGCCGTTCGGCAATGTCTCCCGGTAGCGCGGGATGCGACTGATATTGCCGTAGCGATCTTCCTCGAGGAAATCCTCGACCCGCTCGCGAGGCACGGCTTCCCCGTTGATGAAAAGCTGTCCGGAACGCATCTGGATCTTGTCACCCGGCAACCCGATCAGGCGCTTGATATAATCCGTGCGCCCGTCACGAGGCAGCTTGAAGACAATGACATCACCCCGCTCCGGCTCCCCCGCGAAAACACGACCCGAAAACAACGGCGGGCTGAAGGGTAGCGAATGCTTGGAATAGCCATAGGCGTACTTCGAGACAAACAGGTAATCGCCGATCAGCAGGGTCGAGAGCATCGAGCCGGACGGGATGGAAAACGGCTGAAACAGAAGCGCCCGAATGACCAGCGCAATGAGAAGCGCATAGCCGATGGTTTTGACCGTCTCGATCGTCCCGCTGGACTGCTCCACCGTATTCGTCTTCTCGGACATTCTGCTGCTTTCCACCTGTGGCCGCCAAAGCGTCTGCACGCGCGGCAATGCTTACCTATAGGTCGGATATCATGAAGAATTGCCACATATATGGCGCTGATAGCCTCATACGCCCGCCCATGCAACGTTGAGCGGCCCTCAGAGCTCTATCACCCGGTCAAACCGGACATTTCCGCCACATCTGCCGGTACGGCTGAAATGATCACAATCGCCTGAGCCAGGGGCATGTCATCCGTTATCGTCAGGTCGATCTGCGCAACCATGCCTGAGGGTGTCATCCGCTCCAGATGCCCCAAGGCACCACCGGTCAGCACCATCGTCGGTTTTCCGCTCCGCAGATTGGCAACACCCATGTCGCGCCAGAATGTGCCCTGGCGCAGTCCGGTCCCCAGCGCCTTTGAGCAGGCTTCCTTGGCAGCAAAACGCTTCGCATAGGACGCCGCCCGATTGCGTCGACGCTCGCTCTTGGCCTGCTCGACCTCAGTAAACACCCGCTGGATGAACCGGTCACCGAAGCGCTCAAGCGTATTCTCGATACGGCGGATGTCGATCAGGTCATTGCCGATGCCGAGGATCATCAGGACCCCTCCTCAGGCAATCTGCGTGGACGAAGACCGGGCCTGGTCCATAAGAGCCCGCATGCGCCGGATGGTAGAATCAAGCCCTCCGAAAATGGCCTCGCCAATCAGGAAGTGGCCGATATTGAGCTCAACGAATTCCGGGATCGAGGCAACCGGTCCCACGCTCTCGAAAGTGATGCCGTGACCCGCATGCATCTCAAGCCCCATCTCGCGTCCCTCCCGCGCCGCAGTCTTGAGGCGCTCAAGCTCAGCGGCGGCATCTTCGGCACGGCCTTCGTTGACCGCGTCACAAAAGGCACCGGTATGCAGCTCCACCACCTGGGCCCCCATGGCTTTGGCGACGGCCAACTGGATCCTGTCGGGGTTGACGAAGAGAGACACGCGGATGCCCGCATCCACCAACTGCCCAACATAGGGTGCCAGATGGTTGTGCTGAGCGGCGGCATCGAGGCCGCCTTCTGTTGTCAGTTCTTCCCGGCGCTCGGGGACCAGGCAGCACGCATGCGGCCGGTGCCGCAAGGCAATGGCCAGCATTTCATCCGTAGCCGCCATTTCAAGATTGAGCGGCAAGGTGATCGCACCCATCAGACGATCAATATCGCCGTCGGAGATATGACGGCGATCTTCGCGCAGATGCGCAGTGATCCCGTCTGCCCCAGCCTTCGCAGCCATTTCAGCTGCGCGCACAGGGTCCGGGTGCTGGCCGCCCCGAGCATTCCGGATGGTGGCCACGTGATCTATGTTGACGCCAAGGCGCAAGGATGAAGTGCTCATGGTGGGAAATGTGGTGCGCCGCCATGTGGAAGTAAACAGCCAGACGCTGCCAATTGCACCGGGGCCATTCTGCCCCTTGGACCTGTGTCAGGCTTTCAGGTTCCGGCTTCCCGGCTTGATCGCTGGAATCGCGGCAAGAGCATCAGGCAACTCGTCCGGGGCATAACTCGGCACATCCAGTTGTGCCAGCGGGATCATCGGCACGCCCAGATCCGCTTTGCCCCCTGACCTATCAACAAAACATGCCGCCGCAACAGGATTTCCGCCAGCTTCGCGGATCGCTGCCAGGCACTCACGCGAGGACAGGCCGGTCGTGACAATATCCTCGACCATCAAGACCCGCGCGCCGGAGTCCAGGACGAAGTTGCGCCGAAACACAAACTTGCCGTCTTCACGCTCCGTGAACATGGACTTCAGCCCCAGCTGACGCGCCATCTCGTACCCCGGGATAATCGCCCCGACCGCCGGCGCGACAACGACATCAATGCCATCACCCAGCTGCGCCCGCACCTTGCCAGCGAGCGCAGCTGCGAGCTTCGCCGTGCGGGCCGGGTCCATAAAGACCTTGTTCTTTTCCAGGTAGGTATCCGAATGCCGTCCGGACGACAGGATGAAGTGACCTTCGAGCAAGGCGCCGGCGGCGCGGAACTCGTCAAGAACCTGGTCGAGGCTGAGGGCTGAATCTGTCATGAAGCGCTCAATAGCAAACCGCGCAGGACCTGCAAATAGCATCCGCTACCCATAGACGCGCTTGGCAGCCGACACAGTCTTCAGGCCACGCAGCGCTGTCAGAAGCCGCTCGAGATGCTTGGCATTCTCCACCCCGATATCGACAACCATTTCATAGAAGTCGGGCTTTCGGTCGGTGGTGATGAGATTTTCGATATTAGCGCCATGCTTGCCGGTCACCGTCGCGACATCCCCCAGCGCACCGGGAGAGTTGGCAAGCGTCAGCACCACACGCGCCGGAAACAGACGATGATCATCCGGATCGATATCCCAGGACATATCCAGCCAGCGCTCTGGCTGTTCATCGAACTCGGCAAGTGACGGACTATCGATCCGGAAGACTTCCACACCTTTGCCGGGTTGAGAGATACCAACAATCCGGTCTCCCGGAATGGGCATGGAGATAGGTGACAGGATCACCCCGGTTCCGGGCCCGGCTCCTGTGATGGGCACAGCATCCGGACGCCGGCGCGGCATCTGGCCCTCAGCCCGCGCCTTGCCCGCTGCGGCAGCTACCGGCGCGCCCTTCATGCGCGGTCGGCGGGAGCGCTTTTCTGGCTTGAAGTGTTTCATCATCGCCTGAACAACAGCGTCCACGGTCAGGCTGGACCGCCCGAGCTGTTCAAGCAGGTTGTCCAGCGTGGTCGATGGCAGATCGTGCAAGGCCACTTCGAGGGCGGCTTCATCACAAGGCAGTCCCTCTGCCCGCAAGGCGCTCTCAGCCAGCCCACGACCCAGGCGGATGTGTTCATCCCGCTCGGCCCGGCGACGATGAGCCCTGATGGCCAGCCGCGCTTTGCCGGTCTTCACAATGTCTTCCCACCCGCGCGGCGGCACCTGCTGCTCGGTGGTAATGATTTCGACTTCATCACCATTGTGCAGCTCTGAGCGCAGTGGCACGTGCCTTCCGTTCACCTGCGCACCAACACAGCGATCACCAATGTCCGTATGGACCGCATAGGCAAAGTCGATCGGCGTCGCCCCAGTCGGCAAGGCAATCAGACGCCCCTTAGGCGTGAAGCAGAAGACCTGGTCCTGGAACATTTCGAGCTTCGTGTGCTCGAGGAACTCCTCAGGTGTTGCCTGGTCGAGCATCTCAACCACCCGGCGCAGCCACCGGAACGGCGCAACGAGTTCATCCGAAGCGGCAATGTTCTTTTTCGGGCCGTTCTCGACATAGTCCTTGTAGAACCAGTGCGCGGCCACGCCGTACTCGTCCACCTCGTGCATTTCCAGCGTCCGGATCTGCATCTCCACGCGTTCGCGCTCGGGGCCCACCACAGTCGTATGGATGGACCGGTAATTGTTGCCCTTGGGTGTCGAAATGTAATCCTTGAACCGCCCAGGAACCGCCGGCCACGCCGAGTGAAGGACACCAAGGGCCCGGTAACAATCATCAACATTCTCGACGATCACGCGGAAGCCGTAGATGTCCGACAGCTGCTCAAGCGAGATGGACTTGCGCTCCATCTTCCGCCAGATCGAATGCGGTTTTTTGGTCCGGCCTGATACCCAGGCCTCGATACCGACAGTTGCCAGCCTGCGGCGGATTTCATCCGCAATACGCACCACAAGCTCGCGGCTTTTCTCCTGCTTGAGGTCCAGTCGCGATTTAACGGCAGCCCGAGCCTCAGGATAAAGCTCGGCGAAGGAAAGGTCTTCGAGCTCGTCACGAAAGTTCTGCATCCCCATGCGCCCGGCCAGCGGCGCATAGATATCCATGGTTTCCTGGGCAATGCGGCGCCGGCTGGAAGGTTTCTTGATGTGCTCAAGGGTGCGCATGTTGTGCAGCCGGTCAGCCAGCTTTACCAGCAGGACCCGCACATCCTTGGAGATCGCGAGGATCAGTTTACGGAAGTTTTCCGCCTGCTTCGTTTCCTCACTAGTGAGTTCCAGTCGCGTCAGCTTCGTGACGCCATCCACCAATTGGGCAATCTCTTCTCCGAAAAGACCGGAGATCTCATTGTGGGTGGCATCCGTATCCTCGATCGTGTCGTGCAGCAGTGCGGTCACGATGGTGGCAGGATCAAGCTTGAGGTCCGTCAGGATGCCGGCCACCTCGAGCGGATGCGAGAAATAAGGATCACCCGAGGCACGCTTCTGCGAACCGTGCATCTTCATCGCGTACACATAGGCCCGGTTGAGCAGGCCTTCATCCGCAGTCGGATAATAGGACTTCACGCGCTCAACCAGCTCGTACTGGCGGATCATCGGGCGGTTCGGGCGGTCAGCGCCCGCTTTCAACGGATCAGGGAGAATCTCGGGGACCTGAGCAAAAGGCGCATGGCCCTCGCTGGGGGTCACTCCGGACGGTCCGGCACCACTGTCGTTCGTGATGTCGGATGTGGCAGAACCACCGGAGGCTGCCGGAACAGCCACCTCTGCATCAGCTTCTAGCGCGCGGCTCCTGGCCGGCGGCTTGCTGGGCCTAGAGGTCCGGGTATTCCTCATCTTTGCCAGGCTGGCGCTCTGCGGTCTTGTCGCCTGCATCATGCAGGGCGCGCAGCAGATCCTCGTCACTCATTTCACGGCTGCCGAAGCTGTCGCCTGCGGGCACGTCATCGGCGCGCGATTCCGTACCAAGCTGCAGCGGCGCCGCAGACGGGTCCTCGGGCAGATCTTCGTCAGTTTCAGTAAACATCGAATGGCGCTGCAGACCGGCAATCAGGTCCTCACGCAGATCCTCGCAGTCCACCGTTTCTTCAGCGATTTCACGCAGGGCGACAACCGGGTTCTTGTCGTTGTCGCGATCAACCGTCAGGGCCGCGCCGGACGACATCGCACGCGCGCGGCGCGCGGACAGCAGAACCAACTCAAAGCGGTTCGGCACTTTGTCGATGCAATCTTCAACAGTCACGCGAGCCATGTATCGTCTCCTGCTTGGCGCATGGTCAGGCCCCTGGTGGGAATGGCCTGATAGGGCGTTTCAACCAGCCGGTTCGGCGGAAAACCGCGATTCCTGGCACCGGATAAAACAGACGCAAAAACCCGCACCAGGACGCTCGACCTTCAGGCATCCGGCGGGATCAGCTGATGTCAGACCGAAATACGTAGCCACTGCACCGCACAAAAGCAAGAAAAACCTAAGCCTACCGGCGGCTTACAGCGACAGCCGGACGCAGCGGGTTGCGGACCTTTCTGGCAGTGCGAGACCGCGCAGGGCTTCTCCCACCGTGGGGCCGGCACTCCCCCATGGCCGGAATGCCGGGGCAATGTCCGCCATTGGTTCCAGCACGAAGGCCCGGAGATGCATCCGCGGGTGCGGCAGCATCACGGCCGGCAGCCCTTCTGTCTCCTGCCAGCTGCCTGTGACCTCTCCAAAACTCAGAAGATCGAGATCAAGCACGCGCGGGCCCCAGCGAAGGCGCCGCCGGCGTCCAAGCACCCACTCAACGTTCAGAAGGTGATCCATGAGCACCTGCGGCGCGTACGGACTTCTGACTTCCCAGACACCATTGAGGAACTTTGGCTGCCGCACACCACCCCAGGGATCGCTTTCATACAGCTGTGATCCGGCCACGACACAGATGCCCCTCCGGGCCAGCAACAGGCGCGCAGCCTCGAAGGTAGCCCGAGGTGTACCAGCCGGCCCGGACAGGTTGCCACCATAGGCAATAAAAATTCGTTGGTAGGACATTGACTTTGTTTGATCTTTGATCTTTTTCATTCGCCCCCAGTAGAGATTCATCCCGGCGTGCGGCCTTTGACTGGATGAATCCATTTCAACGGAGAGACTTTTGATCATTCGCCCCACCGAGCGCGTTGCGCTTTTCATCGACGGCGCAAATCTATACTCAGCCACCAAGGCACTTGATTTTGATATTGATTATAAAAAGCTTCGCGCTGAATTCACCTCCAAGGGAACGCTTATCCGCGCCTTTTACTACACGGCCCTCAACGAGGAAGCGGATTACTCGCCCCTGCGCCCGCTGATCGATTGGCTGGACTACAACGGCTACACCATGGTCACCAAACCGACCAAGGAATTCACCGACAGCCAGGGCCGCCGCCGCATCAAGGGCAATATGGACATCGAGATCGCAGTGGACGCCATGGAGATGGCGGAACACATCGACCATATGGTCCTGTTCTCCGGTGACGGCGATTTCCGGTCTCTCGTAGAAGCCGTTCAGCGCAAAGGCGTCCGGGTAACGGTCGTCTCAACCATCAAGTCACATCCGCCGATGATTGCCGACGAGTTGCGCCGGCAGGCCGACAGCTTCGTTGAATTGCTCACCTTGCAGGATGCCATCGGCCGGAATGCATCAACCCGTCAGCAGACGCCCGTCGATGACGACGAAGACGACGATGATGACGAATACTACGACTATGAGGATGACGTGGATGCTGACTATGATCCGGCATGAGTCGCCGATCAGCATCCATCGCCCCTGACATCCCCCCTGCCCCGGAACCACCAGCGGACTGCCCTCACTGTCCGCGCCTTGTCGCGTTCCGGCAGGACAATCAGGCCAAGTTTCCGGACTGGCACAACGGCCCTGTCGTCTCATTTGGAGATGACGGGGCCCGCCTGCTGATCGTGGGCCTTGCTCCCGGATTGCAGGGAGCCAACAAGACAGCGCGGCCCTTCACCGGCGATTACGCCGGCGACCTCCTCTATGCGACCATCGAAAAATTCGGCTTCAGCGAGGGTACTTACCAGGCCCGACCGGACGACGGGCTCAAGCTCCGGGGCGCGATGATTTCAAACGCGGTTCGCTGCGTCCCCCCACAGAACAAGCCAACCCCGGCAGAAATCAATACGTGCCGTGCCTTCCTCCGGGGACGCATCGATGCACTCCCGTCACTCACCCACATGCTGGCCCTGGGCCGTATCGCCCATGAAAGCGTCCTGCGCATGTATGGCCGAAAGCTCAAGGATCACCCGTTTGCCCACGGCGCGCGTCACGAGCTGGATGGGGTTACTCTTTTCGACAGCTACCACTGCTCCCGCTACAACACGAATACCGGTCGCCTGACGACCGAGATGTTCGAGGCCGTATTTGCTCAGATTACGGATGATATGAAGGCAAGCCGCTGAGGCCTAACCACGCTCACGCATGAGCCTGGCCTTGTCGCGCTGCCAGTCCCGTTTCTTCTGTTCATGGCGCTTGTCATGCGCCTTGCGCCCGCGCGCAACCGCCAGCTCGAGCTTTGCCCGGCCACGGTCATTGAAGTAGATCTTCAGGGGAACGAGCGTCATGCCATCACGCTGAATAGCGGCGTGCAATTTCGCCAGCTCGCGCGAGTGCACAAGCAGCTTGCGCGGACGGCGTGGCGCATGATTGAACCTGTTGGCTGCTTCGTAGACCGGGATATAGCTGTTGATGAGGTAGAGTTCGCCATTCTCGATCGACGCATAACTTTCGCCTATATTAGCGCGCCCTTCGCGCAGCGCCTTTACCTCGGTGCCCTTCAGCTCAATACCTGTCTCAAGCGTATCACCGATCTCATAGGCATGGCGCGCCTTGCGGTTGTCGGCAGCAATCTTGATCTGAGCTGCCGCGCCCTTCTTCTTGTTCGACGGTGCCATGCCTCTGAAATTCCTGATTTTCTCAGCCGTTCAACAGACCGGCTTCGGCGAGCGCCTCACGCACTGTCATGCGGGCCTCTTCTGACGCCGCAACGAGCGGGAGACGAACACTTTCAGCCGACTTGCCAAGCAGGCTTGCAGCAAACTTAACGGGGGCCGGGCTGGTTTCGCAGAACATCGCCGTATGCACATTGATCAGCCGATCCTGGATTTCCAGCGCCTTCGCGTAGTCGCCTTCGAGGCTGGCATTCTGCATCTGCGCACACAGCGCCGGCGCGATGTTGGCCGTTACCGAAATGCACCCCACACCGCCCATCGCATTGAAGGCCAGTGCGGTTGCATCCTCGCCTGAAAGCTGGATGAAGTCCTTGCCGATGGCTGCCCGGGTAAACGCAACGCGCTCCAGCTTTGCCGTTGCATCCTTCACACCAACGATGTTGTCGTGACGCGCGAGCCGGCTCATCGTCTCGACTCTCATGTCGATAACGCTGCGGCCGGGGATGTTGTAGATGTAGAGCGGGATATCCGCGCTGTCGGCAATGGTCATGTAGTGCTGGTAGAGCCCTTCCTGCGAAGGCTTGTTGTAATATGGCGTCACCACGAGAACCGCATTTGCGCCGGTGTACTGGGCATGCTGCGTGAACTTGATTGCCTCGGTGGTCGAGTTGGAGCCGGCACCCGCCATCACGGGAATGCGGCCCGCTGCCTGTTCCACAACAACTTCCACCACACGCATATGTTCCGCGTGGCTCAGCGTCGGGCTTTCGCCGGTGGTGCCGCAGGGCACGATGCCGTGGGTACCTTCTTCTACGTGCCAGTCCACCAGATCACGCAGCTTTTTCTCATCCACATTCTCCCCGTCAAAAGGAGTGATGAGAGCAACAATAGAGCCTTTGAACATCTGTCTGGTTCCTGGAACAAAATGGTATGCGCGCGGTTATGTCTGCGCTGATAGCACCCTGTGCAAGGTGAAGGCGCGGACATTATGGGAACGCGCCGCGGCCTGCAACGGGAGATCACCTATGCGGTCGTGCCGGAGCAGGCCACCTTCCATACGCCGCCCATTAATAAACAGTCCCCGCTGCGGAGAGTGCCCCATCACAAAAATGCATCAAGCAGCGGCCACAATCTTAGGTTAAGAATCACGGGCTGGACCGGTCAGCACACCCCACAGAAAAACCGCTCCAGCGCCCCTTGAACCGGGGATTTCCCCCAAACCCACAGGACCACCCATCTTGTATCCGGCGACAGCCCCCCGCCCCCTTTTTCATTCTGCCCTGCGTAGGGCAGCCCTTACGATGACCGCGTGTGCCGTCCTGGCTGCCACGTCGCTCGCTGCAGTGCCTGCCAAGTCTCAGGCCGTCCCATCCGCGCGCCCCGCTAGCCCGGCCATCCATCCAAATGCAACCGTTCCTCTGCCGGGTCTTACGCTCACCTATGCCGACTACTCCTTGATCCAGTCTGCCCTGGCTGACGCTCAGGCTGACCGTTGGACAGAGGCAAATGCAGCTGCCGCACGTATCACGGCCCCGGTGGCCACCCGCGTCATTCATTGGCTCCGCCTGCAAGACCGCAACAGCAGCGCTACACATACGGAAATTCTCAGGTTTCTTGGCGACAATCCTGATTGGCCACGCAGGGCACGCCTTGAGCGCCGGGCCGAAGAGGCCATGCTGGAGGAAACGCCGGATGCCGCATCGGTATTGGCCTGGTTTGACCTCAACCCGCCGGTTACCGGCGAAGGCAAGATCCGCTTCGGCGAAGCCCTGATCCAAGCCGGCGAGACCGAACGCGGCCGCGACCTGATCCGTGACGGCTGGATCAGCCACGACTTCGACCGAACGCGGGAAGCCCAGATTGTCCGGCAGCACGGCAACACCCTCCGCCACGAAGATCATGTCGCGCGCCTCGATCGCCTGTTGTGGGACAATGACGCAACCGACGCCCGCCAGATGGCTAGGCTGGTTGGCCAGGAACATGCGGCGCTCGCCGAAGCCCGTATCAGCCTCGTGAAACGCAGCCGCGGAGTGGACGGCGCTATCGCCGCCGTGCCGCCCAGTCTTGTAAACGACCCGGGCCTGCTTCTTGAACGCGCCCGCTGGCGCCGCCGCAACGGGACGCCTGAAACCGCCGTCCCCCTCATTCTCAAGGCACCAACCACAGCCGAAGAGATGAAGCGGCCCGAAGAATTCTGGCGCGAACGGCACCTCCATGCCCGCCGCCTCATCAAGGAAGGCGACTACAGGACCGCCTATGACCTCGTGCGAAATCACGGCATGTCTTCCGGCGTGGCTTTCGCCGAAGGCGAATGGCTGGCAGGCTGGCTCGCCCTGAGGTTTCTCAAGGACCCAACAAGCGCCTATTTCCACTTCCGAACATTGATGAACAACGTCTCCTCGCCCATCAGCAAGGCCCGCGCTGCCTATTGGGCAGGCCGCGCCGCCCAGGTCGATGGCCGCAAGGAGGATGCCGCCTTCTACTACCAGCGCGCCTCGGAGTACGACACGACATATTACGGCCAGCTCGCCCGCCAGTCGCTGATTGGCGGCACCCCGGTCATCCATGTCTCCGGGACGCCAACGACAGCGCCCCAGAACTTCACATCTTCCTCCGCGGTCGCGGCCATGAAGATGCTCCACGCCTTGGGTGAGGAACGACTGGTGACGTCGTTCTTCTATCATCTGGCCCGCTACTTCGAGGACCCAGCTGACTTGGCCGCCATGGCGGAATGGCTGCGCACTGCTGGTCGGCCCAACCTGTCGGTCCGCACGGCCAAGATTGCCGCCCAGCGCGGTATCGAGCTGCCAGAGCACGCCTATCCCACAAATGCCCTTCCCAATGTGAGTTCCGCCGGTTCTCCGGTCGAGCGCGCGCTGGTGTTCGGCATTTCACGGCAGGAGAGCGAGTTCAACCCGGCAGCCATATCCCGTGCCGGTGCCCGCGGCCTGATGCAGCTTATGCCCGGCACGGCCAAACGCACCGCCAACGCCTATGGCCTGCCTTACGACGGATCGCGCCTGCTGACTGACCCGGCTTACAACGCCCAAATCGGCACCACCCATCTGGGCGACCTTCTGGATGAGTTCGGCGGCTCCTATGTGCTGACGATCGCCGCCTACAATGCCGGCCCCCACCGTGTTGCCGAATGGATCAACACTTACGGTGATCCGCGCACACCGGGCATCGACCCCATCGACTGGGTAGAGCAGATACCGTTCTCCGAAACCCGCAACTATGTACAGCGGGTGCTGGAGAACACACAGGTTTACCGATCACGTCTCGCGGGCAAACCTGTTGACCTGAAACTGCTGGAAGACCTCAACCGCGCCCGCGCAGTCCCTGCCCCTGCGCCTGATGCAGTGCCTGTGCCCAGTACGACACCCGCCGACCCGGCAAGAGACACGAACGAGCGCTGATCAAACGGGGCTTATCAGCCCCAACCGCTCGGCCACGCCAAACACGAAGAGCGCGAGACTGGCCAGAACGCCCAGCAGCGGAACAACGAGGGGGACTCGGAACCCGACCGGGCCTCCCTCGGCCGCCGCGCCCGCATGACGCCATCTCAAGACCAGCAGCGCGACGTTGACCGACGCAAAGACCAGCATCACGGCGAGGCTGGCATATGACGCAAGTGTCTCAATTGGGAGCAACAGCGCAAACCCGAGAATGATCGCACCAGTGCACAGGATCGAATGATCCGGAGTGCGGGTCCGCTCATTCACATGGGCAAGCCAACGCGGCAGCCGACCCAGATTGGCCATTCCGTAAAGCAGCCGCGATGCCATGATCATCTGGATAAGGGCCCCATTGACCACAGCCAGGATCGCGATCGAACTGAGTATGGCCGGATCGCCGCCTCCCGCACTGAACACCAGTGCCAGGGGCGCATCGCTCGCTCCCAAAGCTTCTGTCCCTACACTGAGGATCGAAACTACAGTCAGAGTGATATAGAGAACCGTGCTGACAATGAGCGTGACCAGAATGGCAATGGGCAAATTACGGTGCGGTCGCCGCACTTCCTCCGCCATATTGACGATGTCCTCGAAGCCGATGAATGCGAAGAAGGCCAGGACGCTTGAGGAGATCACCGCAAGCCAGACCACACTGTCCAGCCCCGGCCACATGTCAGGAAGGCTCGCAGGAAACTCCGCCAATGAAGGTGCTGCCGCACCGATAACCAACACCAGGCCACCGACTTCGATCAACGTGGTCACCGCGACAATGCGCATGGACTCCGCAACGCCCCAGAAGGTGATCAGAGCAAGTAATCCAACAATCCCGACAAGGGCCATCCAGCCCGGAACGGCAACCAGTTCATTGAGATATCCCACAAATCCAAGGAGCACCGCTGCCGACGATGTAATGCCGGAGAAAGCAACCAACAGGCCCACTGCCGTCGTTGCACCCGCGGTGCCGAAGGCAGCATCGACATAGGTCGCCTCGCCGCCCGCCATGGGGTAGCGCGTCCCAAGCTCTGCATAAGAAAGGGCTGACAACCCGGCAAGAACACCAGCAAGCAGAAAGGCCACCGGTGCTGCCATGCCGGCAACCGCGACCACTTCTCCCACGAGCACGTAAATGCCCGCGCCAATGGTGACGCCCACCCCATAAAGCGACAGGAGATAGGGGCCGATTGCTCTTTTAAGATGAGGATGGTGGTCGGTCATGCAGTACCCCCCGGCGACCTGTCAACGCAGCAAACGCAAGCGCCATTGATGTGGAGCCTGCTTCACAGACATGGACAAGTCTAACGGAGGGTCAGCCCGGCGCCATGCGCCAGATCATTACTGCTGGGCAGCAGACACGATCATGCAGTCAGCAGCGCTAATGCCCAGCGACGTGCAGGCAGCGGACGCCTGCGGCAGGCTTTCGAACCCGCCAATGCGAAGGCGATGGAACACTCCCCGCGTGCCCAGATCGACCGGCTGCACATAAAGGGTATGCTCCGGCAGGGCGGATGCATATTGCTGGTTGGCCTGCTCAAATCCACGCTGGGCGTTTTCTGCGGACGAAAACGAGCCGAGCTGCAAGGCAAAGCCCGGATCTGCCTGAAGCGCCACCGGCGCGATGTCCGAGCGGGCATCCGCCACGGCGGCATTTCGGCCCGGCAAGATGCTCTTGGGACCCATGGCCGACACCGGCTGACGGGTGGCGCTCGGCGGAATGGCTGCGGTGATGACCGCATCGCCCTCATCAACAGCAATCACAGCTTCAATGAGCGAAGTCAGCATCTCCCGATCATAGCTCTCAAGACTGTTGGCCGCGATGTCTTCAGCCTTGGCCACAGTCGACATCGACAGGATCAATGCAACAAGAAGCATCGCCGCGAGCACCGTGTTGAGTGCCTCACGGGACGCAACAAGGCGACCGAACCGGATGGTGTGCAACTGGGCGAACATGGGGCCTCTCCCCGATATGGAAGTCTGGCCTATATGCTCAGCCAACGGGGTAAAGGAAGTGTTGCCGGATTAGAAACATTTCGCAGGCTGCCCCGCCCCTGCACACACCCTGTCCCTGCCATTAAGCTGATTGTAAGGTTACGCGGTAAATCCTTTGCCAACCTTCGGTGAGATCTCGACTTCAGGGGAAACCCTCATGCGCGTTCTGGTGACAGCCGCCCTGGCAAGCTTGCTGGCTCTTTCGGGCACAGCCATCTTCGGCTCCGCCTTGTCGGGCCCCGCTTATGCGGCCGCTTCTGCTGTGGTCATCGATGCACGGAGCGGTAGCGTGCTGCACGCCGACAACGCCGACACACGACAAAACGCCCCCGCTCTGCCAAAGCTGATGACCATCTATCTGATGTTCGAAGCTTTCGAAGCCGGCACCGTCAAACCCGAAACAAACATCTTCGTCTCCGGCACAGCTATCCGCCAGCCTCAGCCGACCCTGGGCCTCAACCACTTTGACACGATCAGTGCAGGTGACGCCCTCAATGCTCTAGTCACGGTCAATGCCAACGATGCGGCCGCTGTACTGGCTGAGTTCCTGGCAGGTTCGGAAGCGCGCTTCGTCGCTCAGATGAACGCCAAGGCCAAGGAGCTCGGCCTTACCCAGACCCGTTTCGCCAATATCTCCGGCGCACCGCACCCACAGCAATTCTCGACGCCGCGCGACATGATCCTGTTTTCCCTCGCCCTGATGCGCACCCATCCAGAGCGCGCCAAGGGACTTGTCGGCACCAGCTTTGCCTGGAAGGGGCGCACCTATCAGGGCCCGCAGAGTTTCCTCAGCGCACTGTCGGGCAACAGTTCTGCCAATCTGGGCGGTACCCAGCCCGCCCCCACGGTCAACCGCGCCAAAAGTACGCGTAGTGGCGACCGTGATGTGATCGCCGTCGTCTGGAACGCAAATTCACCGGAAGATGCAGATCGCATGATCGTGGCATCTCTCACCGCGGCGCAGGCGGGGAAAGCCGTTCCCGCCCCCGCCGTCGCAGCTCCCACGCCGGCCGGAGGCACACTCGTAGCGGGCAATTGGGGCATCCAGCTTGGTGCTTTCTCTACCGAAGCTGCTGCCCGAGCACAGCTCACAGCAGCGCTGCAAACAGCACCGGAATTGGCACAGGCCAACCTTGTTGTCTCGCCCCTGTCCCGCCCGTCGGGCACGCTCTATCGTGCCCAATACAAGGGGGTGGATGAAGCAACGGCCCGGCGCATCTGTACCGCCATTAAGGGCGCAGGCGCAGCCTGCATTCCGCTTTCAAGATAAGATCAAGGGATAGAAGGTCAGATCAGGCCGACAGCCTCGGCTGTCAGCTTGGAGCACAGGCCTGATGACAGGGCCGGCACGGACATTTCCAACCGGTTCAAGCTGTCGCTATCCGCATACTGAAATGTCATCGGACAGTCCGGATAAGCACGCAGATGCGCGTCCCCACGATGCAGAACAACCATGTTGTGATGACGCGGATCAGCTTCGAGCCGATCAAGAAGGCCAATCACCGCCATACGTGGGCCCTCGACGAGTTGGATGAACCCGCCCCGGCCGGCAAGTAGAATGCCTGTAATATTGTCGCGAACATTGTTGCGGCGGGCGGCTTGCACCAGGTTAGAGATATCACCCGGGCTGCATGGCCGATCAATATCACTGACATATGCTAGCTGGCAGAGAGCCATTTTCGCCTCGCATCCTGCTGAAGCCGGTTCCCGACAAACCGTTCCAAAAGCATGCGCCCGAATGGTTTCCGAAAGGTAAATTTCCACACCTCCCGGGGAGAACCGTCCGTCTTCGGAGCAAATAAAATCAGTAGAGGACGTCGCCTATCGGCTTCAGCGGTTCCGGTACATCATCCATCCCAATCATCTGCTTGAGATCGATTTCGATGGTAGTCGACAGAGCCGAGACCGGAACGTCGTGCACGCCGCCTTCAAAAGGATCTTCCGTCGAGTCACTCACCTTCTCCATGATGTAGAAAACCCAGGAGATGAGCATGACAAAAGGAACAAGGGCGAACATGTAATCGTCTGCGATCCACCCCACCAGATTGTGCTGGCCGACCTCTTTCTGGAAGGCATCCAGAAATCCGAACGGCAGCAGCACCACGAAGAGCCAGGTAAAGACAGTTCCAAAAAAGGCGATCTGGCGCGGAAACGGCGTCTTGTCGATACGCTCGCACTTGCCCTGGCTGTCATAGAAACGACTGATCATGTCAGTCATGGCAACTTCCCGATAGGTATCAAGCTGACCATCCAGAGTGAGATCACGGATCTCCGCTCCCTGGAGTCGAAGGATCTGTGTCGCCGGGTTGGTGCACTTCTCAACGATCTCGATTTCTTCACTCTCGAGATAGCGCAGATAGCTTTCCTTGCGCTGATGAAAGTCGTGATGCTCCATATCGCGGCGGTAATCGAAGATGCGGGTTTCCTGCTTCACCTTGAGCCGCGTGGTGATGCGCAGCTGGTAGGCCAGTGCGTTCACCCAGGCGATGTGGCGCCGGACCAGGTCGCGCTGTGCCCCGTGGTCAACCCGCCCGCTCTCGTCATGAACGAGATGGCAGACCATGTTTCCCCAGCTGCGGCTGTCATTGATAATCGCGCCCCAGATCTGACGCGCTTCCCACCAGCGCCCGTAGGACGAGTTGCTCTTGAAGCCGAGATAGAGCGCAACCGCAATGCCGATTGTCGACACCGGCAGAAAGGGAACCGCGAGGAACTCGGCATTCTGGAACTTGAACAGATAGACAATCAGCCCTGACCACAAACCCACAGCCAGCAGAAAACGCCATGAATCATTGAAGACATGAGAAGCACGGATGTTACGGCGGACATACATGGAGAACCCGCTCCGGATCAGTCAGAAGAAAAATGGTGAACCCGTCTACTCGGCAGCCTTGGAGCCGACGCTTTCCTGAAAGCCTTCGCTCGTGTGAGTGCACAACCCATGCACCACGCCATCGGCAATCGAGTAAACCCACCCATGCACCTGCACCTTGGAGCCGCTGGCCCAAGCATTCCGCATGATGGTGGTATTGGCAACGTTCCGCACCTGCTCGATCACGTTGAGTTCACACAGGCGATCCGTCTTCTCTTCCTCGGTCATCGCCTTCTTGAACTCATCGTCATGCAAACGCGCGACGTCGCGGATATGCACGAGCCAGTTGTCAATGAGACCGTGATTGACGTCCTCCATCGACGCCTTGACGCCGCCGCAGCCATAATGCCCGCACACGATGATGTGTTTCACGCCGAGGACTTCAACCGCATACTGAATAACCGAGAGACAGTTGAGGTCAGACGGCACCACAACATTTGCGATGTTGCGGTGGACGAAGACACCGCCAGGGGGCAGGTCAATGATTTCATTGGCCGGAACCCGGCTGTCCGCGCAACCGATCCAGAGGAACTCAGGCGACTGTTGTTTTGCCAGCGTGCTGAAGAACTCGGGATTGATCTCCTTGATACGCTGCGCCCAAAGGCGGTTGCGCGCAAACAGGTCTTCGATCTGCGTCATGTCTCTGTCAACAATCCGTCATGTCATGTGATGTGCGAAACTATATGACCCACCCTGCTGCCGCTTGGCCAGCCCCTATTCATTCACTCCTGCGCTGAACACTTTGCGCCCAGCGGACCAGGTCTCCAGCACCTGGATCGCACCAATCTCATCCTCCGGCACCTTGCGGGGGTCCTTTTCAAGGATCACGAAGTCTGCAAATTTACCGGGCTCCAGTGAGCCAACCTCATGGTCCGAATGGCATTGCCATGCGGCCACGCGCGTGAGGGAGAGGATAGCTTCCTCGACCGTGACGCATTCGTCGCCATTGAGGCGATGGTCCGGGTCCTTCCACATCCGGCGGGTCACCGCATTTTCAATGCACCGCAAAGGCCCCATCTCTGACACCGGTTCATCCGAGTGCATCGTCCAGGGAATACCAGCCTGCTGAACCGACTTCGCACGCCCAAGCAGGCGTGCCTTGTCGGGCCCAAAAATCTCATCCCGGAATGCCTGCCCCCAGTAATGCACATGACCAATGAGGAAGCTCGGTGACAGGTTCATCTCCTTGATGCGTGCGATCTGCTCATCGTGCAGGATCGAGCAATGCTCTATGCGGTGGCGCATGTCCTGCGGCGCACCGGCCTCGAACGCGGCCTCGAAGGCATCCAGAGCGTTGTCGATGGCCTGGTCTCCATTTGCATGAACAACCACTTGCCAGCCTTGCTTGGCCCTTCTTGTCACCTTCTCCTTCAGATCGTCAGCCGCCACATAGGCGAGCCCCCTGTCCTCACGCCCCAGATAGGGTTCACGTTGTAGACCGGTGCGGCCCTGGTTCGAGCCGTCTGAAACGATCTTCCAACCCGTCGCGCGTGCAAAGGCATTGCCGGTTCCAAAGCTGACATTCGCATCGTCACCATCCCATTGGCTCTCCAGTGCATCGAACAGCGAGTAGCGCAACCGCGCAGTCATATGTCCGGACTCGGAGAATGCCTTGAAGGCCGCAAGCTCATTGGGACCCTGGAAGCCTCCGGTCGCCTGATCACAGAAAGTGGTGATACCCACTTCACTGGCGCGATCACATACGTGCTTGCATGCCGTCGGCACGTCATCAAGCGCCATCGCCGCCAGATTGTGCACCATCACCTGGCTGAATGCCGCGCCGCCCTGCATCACCCCGTTGAGCGACCCGTCTGCGTTCCGCCCAAAGGCTGCGCCATCGGGGTCAGGCGTGGACGCGTCCAGCCCTGCGATGGTCAGTGCCGCGGTATTGCAATACGCAATGTGAAGCGAGGCGTTGAAGATGAAGACGGGAACATCTCCTGTCACCGGGTCCAGCATGTCGCGTGTGAGGACATCCGGCCCGTCCTGCAACGATGGATCGAACTGGCGGCCCATAACCCAATTCCCCGGAGCTGCCTGCGACGCCAGCAGGCCCATGCGCGCGATCACATCGTCAACACTCCCGCATTCCAGCGCTCCCACATTCTCCATTCTGCTCAACATGGCGATCGGGAAGAAATGCATGTGCGGCTCGATGAAGCCTGGCAGGATCGTGCGGCCGCCAGCGTCAAGGATGGTCGCGGTATCAGGAACTGCCGCCCGTACTTCCTCCAACGTGCCAACCGCAAGAATGCGGTCACCATCAATGGCCATGGCTTCTGCAACAGAGAACCCGGCGTCAGCCGTTATGATGGTGGCATTCGCGAAAACTGTAAGACCAACCGGACGCTTGGGCTCACCCAACCGGTCACTCGACCAGGCCGCCGGATTGGCAGCTGCTGCCATATGCGGCAGCGAGAGCATCCCCAATTCACCCATGACCGGCGCACAACATGGGCACCCGAAGCGGTCGTCCGCCTGCGTATGGTCATCGTCGCGGCAAGTGCCTTCCGAACAGGCATCGTGACCTGCGTTGTCGCGGCGCCGTGCCTCCGAGATTGTTTCAGCCATTGCCTTGCCCCCTTGATGCCTTTTCTGGTTATGCTCATGCAGGAATGTGCCACGCTTGGGATGGCGTGAGAAACACAAGAACGCAAAAGTTCACCGGGGATTCCACTACATGACCGACACCACCATGTCGTCCGTCCAGCCGCACTGGTCGTCGCGGCTGATGTTCATTTTTGCCGCCTCCGGCTCCGCCGTCGGCCTCGGCAATATCTGGAAGTTCCCCTATATCGTAGGCGAAAACGGGGGCGGCGCGTTCGTGCTGCTCTACCTCGCCTGCCTGATCGGCCTCGGTGCTCCGCTGCTTATTGGTGAGGTCTTTGTTGGGCGCAAAGGCGGTGCCTACCCTGCCAGTGCGTTCATCAAGGTAGCCCTGGCCAAAGGCCGTACACGTGCGTGGGGCGGTCTCGGTGCTCTTGGTGCCATCATCGCGCTGCTTATTCTTGCTTTCTACAGCGTCGTATCCGGCTGGGTGGGGATCTACGCTGCGGATTTCGCAGTTGCCGCCGTGGGCGGTGAGGCAGCCCGCTCCGGTGCCGACGCCTTCAGCGCAATGCTGGCTGACCCGGTGGCACAGCTTGTTGCCGTCAGCCTTATTCTTCTCGTCGCGGGCACAGTCATCTACTACGACGTCACAGGCGGTATCCAGGAAGTCATGCGCTATGTGGCGCCCTTCTTCGCTATCCTCCTGGTAGCCATGCTGCTGATGGTTGCCGGCACCACGGGCAAATTCGTGGATGCTTTTGTCTACATGTTCAGGCCTGATTTCTCAGCGCTATCCGCGGCAGCTTTTGGTGAGGCCCTCGGTCATGCCTTCTTCACCCTCAGCGTCGGCATGTGCGGCATGCTAATTTACGGCGCGTATCTGGATGACGGGGCAAACATTCCTCGGCTGGGCTTTGCTGTCGCTGCCCTTGATACCGGCATTGCCATCGCGGCAGCGCTCATCATCTTCCCCATCGTGTTCGCCTTCGATCTCGAGCAGGGCGCGGGCCCCGGCCTTTTGTTCATCGCCCTCCCGAAAGGGTTCACCCTGCTGCCCTATGGCAATCTCTTTGGACTGAGCTTTTTCGTGGCCACCTTCCTGGCAGCCTTTTCCTCCCTCATAGCGCTGCTCATTATCGCCCGCCACTGGATAGAGGAATCCACACCCCTCAGCGGGAGCGGGGCAACGCTCCTGACCGTTGGCGTAACCTGGGTCAGCGGCACCATCGTCACACTCTCCCTGAACATGTGGGATCACCTCACCTTGTTCGGACTAGGCCTTCTGGACTTTTTTGATGAGCTGACTTCTGCCTGGCTTCTGCCCGCCAGCGGACTGGGCATGGCACTCTTCGTTGCACGCGCTGTCGTTCCGGACATGCAGGACGGCCCACTGAAGAGCTATCTCAATATCTGCCTGAGTTACATTGCCCCAATCGGCATCCTGCTGCTGATCGCCTCCAAATTCATCGACTTCTAGAAACCCGCAACCAGCAGCCATACGAGGCCGCCGCCCGCAACGCCATAAACAACACCAACGAGTGTAGTCCGCCGCAAGACATCTCCTTCCTTCCCTTCCAACCCGACCGTGGCTGCCCCCGCGATGACATTGTGCGGGCACACCATGTTGCCGATGGCGGCCCCGAAGCATTGAGCCGCAACCATCATCAGGACCGGTAGCTCCAGAATATCTGCCGTTTCCGCCTGAAAGTCCGTGAACAGAATATTGGATGCCGTTGCGGACCCGGTAACGAAGGTGCCCAGCACACCAATCATTGGCGCAAAGACAGGCCATGACGGCCCCGCCGCTTCGGCAACTAGCATTGCCAGAGCATCCACCATGCCTGCATGGACCATCAGGCGTGCTAAGGCCAGCATGCCCAGCAATGCCAGAACCACTGACATCAGTCGGCGAAGAGCCAGGGATGCACAACGCACCAATCCGCTCCCCCGCTCACCTAGCACTATCCCTCCGATCACAAAGCTCAGGAAGAGCATCGTTCCTGGATGAGAGAGCGGGAGGACCTGTCCGCTAAACTGATCATCCAAATGCCATGACCAGACAACACTGCCCGCAAGAACGCGCACAGGCTCGACCAGTCGCGTGATCAGGATCAGTGAGATCAGAACACCATAGGGCAGAAGACTGCGTGACAGCTCAAGCCAGCCATGCCCTTCAGCCACCCCGTGAGCGTTCTCAGCAATCGGGTGAGACAGCCGAACCAATGCAAGACCACCTGCAAACAGAACACCACCAATCACTGCGCCCAGAAGTGTGGGCAACTCGGGCCCAACGAAAGCGGCAAGCCCATAAAAAGGCACGATGAAACACAGCACAGCAGCAGGGAGTGGCCAGACGCGCGGACGCAACGCTCCGTTCCTGCGACCGCCCGGAACTGCAAGCCAGTAAACAGCCCCTGCAAGCACGACGCAGAGCACTACATGTAGAAGAGCAGTCTGCGCTGCCAGCGCCAACGGCGGCAGGTTGGTGATGCTGACCTGTGCAAATACGGGTGTCCCAATCGCCCCGAAAGAAACCCCGGTCGCGTGACCGATGAGCACGATTGTCACGGCACGAACGGGCGGAAAGCCAAGGCTCACCAGAAGAGGCGCCGCTAACGCCACGGGCGTACCAAACCCGGCAGCACCTTCCAGAAACAGAGCAAAAAACCACGCCACCAGCAGCGCCAGCAGGCGGGGATCGTCTGTGACGCGCCCCAACGCCTGTTTGATGGTGTCGAACGCGTCATGCCGCCTTAGTAACTCGAAAATGCAGAGCGCGGGAAAAATGATCCAGAGGATAGTTGTCGTCGTTGTGCCAGCTTCCAGCACAACTCCGGTAAACTGCATCCCAATTCCATCTCCCTCTCCGCCGAAACCGAATACGAAGATCGAGAGCGGAAGTGCGATGGCAAGGCCCGCAAGAGCAGCCTGTGCTGCGGGCCACCCGCGCAGGATCATCAGCACCAGAATGACGGCGATAGGCGTTACTGCCGATACCGCATGCCAGTCCGAACCCATCGCCAAAGCTCCGCTATCGGATTTTCCTGCTATTGAGATTTCGCCGAAAGACGCTTTTTCGCAATGTGATAGGTCAATGCCATCCGGGATATGTGCCGCAGTTCATCCACCGGCAGAGGTTTGCCCGCATCGAAGACAACGGCTCGCGTGCCTTCATATGTCAGCCGGTCGCCGAAAAGGTCACGGCACGTTGCGATAAGTGAGGTCTGGCAGTGCACGTAAAGCCCCACACGCGGCGGCGTCTCACTAGCGACAGCGACCCGCAAGGTGGTCCCGACGCATTTGTTTCGCGGCAGGAAGGCAAGCTGTCCCCATTTACGTGTTTCTTCGAGCCCTCCGGTCTCCGGAAGCAAGGCAGCCTCCTCGCGGATCAGGCCACAAATCACGTCAATTGCACGCTGGCAGACCGCACCGTTGCCAGCCGTAGCTTTGCCCTGCTGTCGAATTTTCCCTGCCATCGATCTCCTCCAGCCTCAGAGTTTTGCCGATGGCATTGGGTCGGGCAACGATACATGGATGTCCTCCTGACAAATGGCGTCAAGACAGGCAGACTTGCCGCAAAACAAACAGTGGAGGAATTCTCATGGTCACCGTCACCCCCATCGACGCACCCTGCGGCGCTACCATTACCGGGGTCGATCTGACCCAGCCGCTTTCGTCTGGTGACGTGGAAGCCATCAGAAAAGCCTGGCTGAAGCATTTGGTCCTGGTGTTTCCGGATCAGCCAATGAGTGACGATGACCTCGAGCGCTTTACCCTCTGCTTCGGCGAATTCGGCCACGACCCCTTCTTCGACCCCATCGACGGCCGCACCAACATCGCAGCCATCCAGCGTAATGCTGATGAAACAACGCCCCTCTTCGCGGAAAACTGGCACACCGATTGGAGCTTCCAGGAAACGCCCCCTATCGGCACCTGCCTGCTCGGATTGACCATACCTCCCCAGGGGGGCGACACCTTCTTCGCCAACCAGCAATTGGCCTATGAACAGATGCCGGCACCCCTGAAGGCCGAGGCAGACAGCGCCATCGCCATTCATTCAGCGGAAACCGCTTATGCTCCTGATGGTATGTACGGCCAGGGCAAGGATGAAGAACAGGGCCGCAGCATGCGGATCCGCAGCTCGGACGAAGCGCGCCTGAAGACCAGACACCCAATGGTCCGCCCCCATACCGAAACCAGCAAACCGGCACTCTATTCAACCGTTGGATACATCCAGGGTTTCGAAGGCATGGACAAGACTGCCAGCGATGACCTGCTGCTCCGCATCTATCATCACCAAACTCAGGACCAGTTCGTCTACCGGCACAAGTGGCAGCCCAACATGCTCGTCATGTGGGACAACCGTGCAGTTCTGCACAAAGCGAGCGGCGGCTATGACGGGCATGACCGTCTCTTGCACCGGACAACGATTGCAGAACGGCTCTAGAGCACACCGCCTTTGGAAAGCTCGAGAATGCCAAGCGCCTCGAGGCCACCCATCACGGCATCAACGGCAATGGTGGCCAGGAGGATGCCCATGACCCGACTGATGACATTTGCACCGGATGCCCCCAGCAAAGGTTTTATGCGCGCAGCGAGCAACAGCAGGACGAGAGTGATCAGCATCACCACGAGGAGAACACCACCTGTCACCATCTGCTCTGCAACCGAATGCTGATGATTGTCCGTCAGAACGACAATCGCGAGCATGGCCCCGGGCGACGCGATGGATGGCATGGCAAGCGGGAAAACCGCACCCTGGAGAGCGTCCCGCGAGGCCTCCCGAATTTCCTGATCAGCTTTTGAATCCCCAAGGATCATGGTCATCGCAAACAGGAAAAGGATGATCCCGCCCGCAATCTGGAAGGAGCCAAAGCGAAGACCAAGGCTCTCAAGCAGGAATTGTCCGCCGACGAGAAAGGCCAACAGGACGATCGTCGCGATGAAGACGGCGCGTATGGCAATCGTTCGATGCAGCCGTTCCGGCACACCCTGGGTGGCAAAGTAGAAGACAGGCAACGTCCCGATCGGATCAACAACCACAAGTACGGTTATGAATTCCCGCCCAATGGCGGCCAGGTTGATCCAGTCGAACAAGTTCACCTCCGGGACGTTGGCACGATGCTGCTAGGAGTATCTCCTTATCACAAACCGAGGACTCCTGTCCCTGAAGCTCATGCTCCGGGCCGTGTTAGATACGCCCTCCCCGGCCCCACAATTACCCGCGCGGACGATTAAAGGTGCCATGCTGCTGGCGATAGACAACGTGACGCGTCCTTGTGTATTGCCGTGAGAGACCGCTGCCCCGACAATGCAGGCGAACACACATTTTCACCATGTCGGGTACGCCCGCTTGTGACCGCCATGACAGCCGGCAAGGCTTGCTGTCACCCGATACTGATATCTAACGATCACGCCGCCACAACAGTACGAATCTGAGTAACCGATCATGGATGAAATCACCGGCCCTGAAGCAGACAGCAGCCCGGCGGAAACCATTGCGGCACCTGGCCTTGATGAAACCGCCCTCGATCTTCTGGCTTTGCTTGATCTCGGGGGGCCGGTCGTACTCGTCCTGCTGGCCATGTCCGTTTTCGCCTTGGCAATTGTGCTTCTCAAGAGCTGGCAGTTCTGGCGGCTGGGGGTCGGGCGTACCCGCACGGCTGAAAAGGCGGTTACTCTGTTCACCGCCGGAAAGACAGAAGAAGCCCTCGCGGAAGCCAGCCGAAGCCGCAGTCCCGTCCAGGATGTGGTCGCCCGAGGCATCAAGAGGCTCACTGATGGTCACTCGCCGGATTTGGCGCGGGCGGATGCGATGGCTCTGGGCGCGGATCTCATCGAGGACATGCGTACATATCTGCGGCCGCTGGAGGTGATCGCCGCCCTGTCACCGCTCCTCGGCCTGTTTGGAACCGTGCTGGGCATGATCGACGCCTTCCGCGCTCTCGAAGCTGCAGGCAACAATGTGGATCCCTCCATCCTGTCCGGCGGCATCTGGGTCGCATTGCTGACAACAGCAGTCGGCATCGGCGTCGCCATGCCTGTCGTCGCCATGCTCAATTGGCTTGAGCGGCGGATCGAGCGGGCAGCCCACTCCATGGACAGTGCACTTAATCGTCTGTTCGTGAGCCCGACGTCTTCAACCCAGCAGCCACAGGCCCGCAATGACACAAGCTTTCCCGCCGCAGCCGCTGGCGAGTAAGCTCGCCCGCCGATGCTCGATCATAAGCCTGACGCCGTTGATCGACGTGGTTTTCATTCTGCTTGTTTTCTTCATGCTGGCATCCAGCCTGCAGCAGTACCGGTCAATCCCGATGGGTGGCCCCGCGGAGACGTCAGGGCAGCCGGTGCTGGACGAGTTGGTTGTCATCATCGTGCATCAGAACCATGTCGAAATCGGCGGCGACAGCATGCCGTTGTCTTCAGCCTTGAAGCGCCTCGCTCCGGCGCAACAGCAAAGCACCTCACCGCGTATTCTCCTGCAGCCGGCACCCGGTGTCTCCTTCCAGCGCGCCGTAACGGTCCTCGATGAGCTCAACACCATCGCCCGTGCGGATGTCTCACTCGTCAACACAGTGAACTGACCCGGACATCAGCCACCATCATGCAGCCATCCCTCAAACCGCGACATCGCTACAGGCAGAACGAAGACGACCGTGTTCTCCCGCTGGTCAATGTCGTGTTCCTGCTGCTGATCTTTTTCATGATCGCCGGACAGATGGTCCAGCAGGAAGAATTCAACGTGGCTCCGCCCCTCTCCGAGGCCGAGGGCATCGACCGCCTCCGCACGGGCACCATCGAAATCTCAGTTTCAGGTGAAATTGCCTTTGAAGGCGCCCGTGTAAGCGACGATGACCTGCGTCGCCTCATCGCCAAAAAGGCCCAGGAAAAAGCCCCCCCTCCCCTGCGGGTGAAAGCGGATGGCGGGGCCGAGGCCGTGCGCGTAATTGAAGTAATGGCGCTCCTGCGTGACGCCGGCATCAAGCGCATAGAACTCGTTGCGCGCCAGGCACCGCAATGAGCAGCATCACCCGCAAGCACTGGCTGGTTGCAATATGGATTGCCGTAATCGCCCACGCCGGCATCGCGGTCGCGTGGCTGAGTGCAGACCGTCAGGCGCCGTCTCTCGACCAAGGAAACGACGGCATTGTGATGGATCTGACGCAAGTTGTAGACGCATTACCGGAGCCGAAACCACAAACGGAGCCAGAGCCTGAACCAGAGCCTGAGCCAGAGCCAGAGCCGGTACCGCAGAAACAGAAACCCAAGCCAATTGTCAGACCTACGCCGAAGGTGAGCACGCCCGCGCCGGTTCAGGCACCACGCCCGCCGGAGCCCACAAGGAAAGCAGCTGAGAAGCCGAAAGCACAGGCACCTGCGGTGGGCGTCCCGAAAAGTCTTCCGCCTCCGGATTATCTCGGCCGACTTCGGTCATGGCTCGAGCGTCACAAGGACTACCCCAGGAACTCGCGGCTGCACCGGGAAGAAGGCGTGGCATATCTGGCCCTGACCATCGACCGCTCCGGCACAATTACCAAGAGCAGCCTCGCGAAGAGTTCAGGCCACCCACGGCTGGATGAAGCGACCCTCGGCATTGCGAATAGAGCGTCGCCTGTCCCAGCCCTGCCCGAAGACTATGACGGCGATAGCCTGACTATCGTCGTGCCCATGGTCTACAAACTGCGCTAAGCCTCAGCCGGCCTTGGCCAGCGCCTCTGTACCTTCCACCTCTTCGAAGCCCTCGAAACTCGGGCGGCCAACATAGATGTCCTCATGCCCGCCGGCGCCCTTGTGAGCCTGACGGAAGGCTTCCGATTTGGTCCAGGCCTCAAAGTCGGCCCGCGATGCCCAGACGGTGTGAGACGCGTAGAGCGTGTGCTCATCATCCGACGGACCACGCAGCAGATGAAAAGCCTTGAAGCCCGGCAACTCCTCCAGGAACGTTTCCCGCTCACGCCAGATCGTCTCGAAATCCTGTTCCCGGCCCGGACGGATCTTGAACCTGTTCATAGCCACAAACATCAGCGCACTCCCTCAACGCTCGCCACGAGGCGGCGAACTCCAACAATCAATACTACTCGGCATCACCCGAAACCAAGTTACGAATGATTATCGATTACACTAGCAGGGGCCGATGAAAAAGAGCCGGTGGCGCGGCACAGCCGCGCACAGACACGCTGGGATAAGCGTGTTGAGCCTCAAGTAGAATCTTGGAAGGTGGTGGCGGAGAGGAAGGGATTCGAACCCTCGATACGCTTTTGACGTATACTCCCTTAGCAGGGGAGCGCCTTCGACCACTCGGCCACCTCTCCGCCGCCGGGGATACGCGGGAAATCCTGCGATTTCAACCCACAAATGCAGTTATCCCCAATTGATCCGCCGCGGCACACCGTCCTGCCGGTTTCAGCCTTCCCCCGCACCCTGTGCATACTCGTCACGTGCAGCTCGATTCGGCATGCACCTTCAACGAGCACCAGGGGGAGACCACCATGCTCAAGGAATTTCGGGAGTTCATTTCCCGCGGTAACGTGATTGATTTAGCCGTGGGTATAGTGATCGGCAGTGCATTCACTGCAATCGTGAAATCGCTCGTCAATGACGTCGTGATGCCGCCTATAGGCCTCATTCTGGCGGGGGTCGATTTCTCAAACCTCTTCGTCCCACTCGACGGCAAGACATACGAGTCCCTCGCCTCGGCCACGGAAGCAGGGGCGGCGACACTGAATTACGGGCTCTTTATCAATGCGGTCATCTCCTTCTTGATTGTCGCTTTCGTCGTGTTCCTGATCGTAAAGTCGATCAACAACATGAAACGGAAGGAAGAAGAAAAGCCCGCCGAGCCGGCTGCGCCGCCTCGCAACGAGGTGCTGCTTGAAGAAATCCGGGATCTTCTGAAAACACAGCGGAGCTAGCTAGCGAACGAAGGCCAGCAGGGGGTGATGCCCCTCGCCCGCCTGAGCGCAAAAAAAAAGGCGGGACCCAAAATACGCAAGGGTCCCGCCACAGGTGTTGAGGAATGCTGCCTGATCAGAACGAGTAGGAGGCGTTCACCGACAGGAAGTCTTTATCGTTGAGCTGGTTGTACTCGCGGGCACCGAAGTTGTTGGTGTAAGCCACACCAACCTGCCAGGTGTCCTCGAGATCCGCGTTCACGCGAAGCGTCAGGGCCTTTTTGTGCTCCAGGAAGCCCGGGCCAATCGGACCGGCGGAGTTGCCCTTTACATCATGACCAAACTGGATCGACGGAGAGACGGTCCAGGAGGTGTTGAACGCGTTGTTGTACTGGGCGATCGCCACGAGGCGGTAACCCCAGGAGAAATCGTCCGCGTAGTTGGTGAAGCCCACGCCCTGGCCAAGGATCGAGTCAGCCAGCGCCACGTCATGGCCGGCACCCGAACGGGCAGCGCCGAGACGGGAATTGTCACCAAGATCCGGCAGGTACTGCGCACCCACATTGCTGAGGAAAATGATCGTATCGGCCTCGATGAACGAGGTGATCGGATCAGATGACGGGAAGGTGCTGGTGGTCTGCAGCTGCGCCGTCATTGCGCCGTACTCGTCATAGCCCCGGATTTCCTGGCCACCATTGGTCACCAGCGTACCGAAACTCCGCACGATCGTATTGTCCGGCAGTGTGCCATCCGGAAGGCCCGCGGCATAATCATCGAGAGCATTCTTCTCGACGTCGTTTGCGTTGATTTCCGGATCAGCGAGCTGGAACGGCATGTTCGGGGTGTAGGACACCTCACCGGCCAGAGCCGTACCGCCGAGCACATTCACCAGCGTATTGAAGCTCATGCCCCAGGACTCAATGTCCTCGACATAAACCGCATAGCCCTCTTTCGTCAGAGCGCTTGCACCAACGCTGGCAGTAAGGATCGATGTCGACAGACCAAGTGCCTGACCGTTGGCCGGATTGGCACAATTGGCGAAGGTGTTTGCCTGCGCAATCAGACCAAGCAGCGCACCACAGAACTGGCTGGCGGAAGAAACATTCACGCCATTGAGGCCCGGGTTGCCGGTGACCGCACCGAGGTTCAGCGTATCGGCAGCGGCCGTGAAGGTCGCGATCGGCAGCTTGGAGTGGTAGCGGTTGAAGTAGAAGGCAAGCTCGGTGCCGTCATTCAGCCAGTCAGCGTAGTAACGCAGAGCCACACCGAACTGGCCCTGATCGTCCGCATCCCGGTCAAAGGTACGGGGCACGGTGACGGCGTTCGGGAACTCGTTGTTCAGCTGCACATAGGCGCCGCCATCGCAGTAGCCATCATGGCCCGCGAAGAAAGTGCCGCACGGATCGAGATCGGACTTCTCGAAACCGAAGACGTAGAAGCCTTCCAGGCTCAGGTCATAAGGCAGACCGAGAGAGGCATAGACCGACGGCTGCGGCTTCAAGGCTTCCTTCACTTCAGAGCCCGGCGTGCGAAGCGCTGCCACGTCCACCGGGAGGTAGGCATTGACGCCACCGGGGATGAAGAGGCTCTCACCCCAGTTGACCACCTGGTTGCCGACGCGAAGCGACACGGGCACGGAGCCGGCATCAAAATTCGCGTACACGAAGGCATCCAGGATTTCCGCGTCGGACCGTGCCGCATCGCGGGCATCGTCACCACGCGCCGAGTCCTTGAGCGGACGGCGGCCGAAGCGGGTGTTGGTCTTGCCGAGCTGATTGTCAGCCCAGAAATCGAAGAAAGCCGTGCCACGCACGAACGCGCCCATGTTGCGCCAGGAGATGTCGGCTTCTGCGGTCACCTTGGCGACGCGGGAAATCGTCTGCCCGCCTTCGGTGTTGATGTTGCCGTCATCGTTGTTGACGCTGTTGGTCACACCGAGGCTGTTGGCGCAACCACCATTCGGTGCTGAAATATATTCACAGTCCTGACCACTGACGCGGAAGCTGGTACCCAGCGAAAACGTCGTGGACGTGGAAACCGATACATCGCCAACCTCGAAGTTGGCGGCCTGTGCGATCCCTGGCGCGGCCACCATGGCGGCCCCCAGGATCCAGGCACTGACGCGGCGCGTCGGGATGCCCCTGCCCCTCAGTGTCATCTTAACTCCCTCCATCCCGGCCCTGTGTCGGGTCCGGTACGCTCTAGATGTCGCGACGGCTGGTACGCAGCCTGACGCATAACTTTACTTATGTCAGAACGTTCAATTGATACTGAACACACAGGGCGTACGGAATTAAAAAGATGACGTCAACGTCATTCTGAGTGAGTTCCGGCGGAAAACTTAGGAGTTGTGGCGATAAGGTTGCACACGTAAACTGTCGTTTCGGTTTGAGCTGAAAGTATCAAACGATCAAAACAGCCTGCCGACACCAAAAAAAGACGACCAAGACGACATATTACGATTCGAGGGGAGCGAATTGTGACATCCGATAAGGAGAACGCGGCGGAGGAATTCGTCGAAGTGATGGGACTCGTCCTGCAGGGGGATGGCCTTTCACGCACAGCAGGTAGAATCATGGCGATGCTGGTCCTGATGGACCGCCCCGCCGGCCTGGATGAAATCGCCGACTATCTACAGGTGAGCCGCTCCGGCGTCTCGACCAACACGCGCGAACTTGAGCGCATGGGCGTCATCCGGCGCACCACCCGCCCCGGCGACCGGCAATACTATTTTGAGATGGTGAATGACTCGCTGAGCCCTCTGCTCACACGTCACCTTGAGCGCATGTCCCGAGCCGTTGATACCATCCGCCGGGCGGCATCCGCGCTGCCGGAGAATTGGGGCAAGGCCCATGAGAGGCTGGACCGTCTGGATCGTTTCTATTCCTTCGCCATCGACAAGACCGAATACCTGATCAAGGAATTCGAACTGTCGGAGCAGGAAGACGACGCGGCCGAGGACGCGACGCCCCCTCTTCCGGAGGCAGCTGACGGACGCTAGTCCCTCAGCTGCCTTTTCCCGGATTGTAGCAGACCGCCACGTTGCTCACGCACGTTGATACTGGTCGCCGGCGCCCTAGCGCGGACGGATGAGCCCTTCCTGCGTCACCGATGCAATGAGGGTCCCGTCGCGGGTGAAGATGTTGCCGCGATTAAACCCGCGTGCGAACGAGGCTGACGGCGCGTCCTGGGCATACAGCATCCACTCATCCGCCTTGAACGGCCGGTGGAACCACATGGCGTGGTCCAGCGATGCAGACTGGACCTTGCCGTCCATCCACGTCACGCCATGCGGGTTGATGCAGGTATCCAGCAGGGTCATGTCCGACGCATAAGCAAGCACGCATTGGTTCAGCGCGACGTTGTCCGTCATCGGCGACACAGCGCGGAACCAGACATGGCTGATGGGGTCCCGCTTCTCGGCATCAAAATAGCTGGGCGGCTCTACAAAGCGCAGTTCAATCGGCCGCGGCCGCAGGAAGCGGTCCCGCATGCTCTTGGGCACTCGGTCTACCACGGCTTCACGCATGGATAATTCGGTCGGCAGGTCCTCCGGACCCGGAACGTCAGGCATGGGAAACTGATGATCGAACCCTTCTTCCCTCACCTGGAAGGAGGCCGCCATATTGAAGATCTGCTTGCCGTGCTGAATGGCAATGACACGCCGCGTGGTGAAGCTGCGGCCATCGCGCGATCGATCCACCTCATAGACGATGGGAACCTTGGGATCGCCCGGCCGGATGAAGTAGGCATGCAGCGAATGGCAATGCCGGTCTTCCTCAACGGTACGCTGAGCAGCCACCAGGGCCTGGCCAATCACCTGTCCCCCGAACACACGCTGCCAGGAATCCGCCGGGCTCTGCCCGCGGAAGAGATTGACCTCGATGGGCTCGAGATCGAGCAGGTTGAGTAGGTCTTCGACCTGATCCGGCATGGTGGTCCTCGTCGGCTGTGTCAAACAACGACGCAGGCGCGCACGCACCCGTGCCGCACCTGCGAGCGTCGTTCTCTTGCCCCAGCCGCGCAGGATCGGTCAACAGACGATCCACGACCGCAGCCATGCAGTATGAATGCACTGGAAAAAGGGAAAAACGCGAGGATGCGGTCCAAACACCGGCCCCCGAAGGCCACCGTTCCGCAATTCCCCCGCAATGGCACGATTACGCCGCGCCGGTCAGGCACGTCAGGCGTGGCAGGCCATCCATTCACGGGCCTGCCGCTGAGCCTCGGCGATCTCCGCCGGGGACATCATGTTCGCCAGTTCCTTGCGCTGCGCCTTGGCTTCCACCGAACCGCGCATGGCAGCCAGATTGAACCATTTATGCGCCGTCACAAAATCCGGCTCCACACCCTTGCCCACAGAAAAAATGAGCCCGAGATTATAAAGCGCTCCGCTGGTGCCTTTCTCGGCAGCCAGTTCAAACCGCTTCAGGTCGTCCAGTTCCACACGGGCCATAGGTCCCTCCTACCGTCGCCCTTGAACCAAACAAGGCCCCGCAGCCCTTTCTGAGCCTGGAACCGCAGCGCCCCTGCGCTGCCCACACCACTTCTGTGGCATGCTTGCAAGGCGATGCTGCCCAGCGCGTCTAAACAATAAGTTAAATGACTAAAATGCGATTCAAACTGCGGGTCTTTTTGGGACTGGGTGTGTTTTTGCCACACTGCTGATCTGCCATTTCGCGCTCCCTCCCTTCACATTCTCCATGGTAAAATGAAGCGCATGTGAATTGTGCACATGGCGCCGCCCCCCATCTGAAAGCGGCAGTTTCAACTGGTACTCCAGGTGCCTCATGACCGTCGTCGGCCCAGTCGCGGACCGATCTGAACTCATCCTCGGGCGCATAAAAGCCCGCCGCTGGCAGATCGCCTTCACCTATTTCCTCACCCTGCTCGAAAACGGCTTCACACTCGTTTATCCATGGGCAATTGGTCTGGCCATCAATGGCCTGATTACCGATGCCCACGAGATGATCGCCCCGCTCGTGGTGATCTGGATCACCCACATAGCTGTTGGTGGCCTTCGGCAGGTCTACGATACGAACCTGTTTTCCCGCCTATATGCGAGCATCGCCTCCGACATCGTGATGGTGCAGAAGGCCCAGGGCGAGGAAGTCAGCGAAATCTCCGCCCGCGTAGATATGGCCTACGAAATCGCCGACTTCATGGAAGAAGACGTGCCGCGGATCATGGCGGCGATGGCAGGTCTCCTCGGCGGCGTCGCCATGCTGTTCTTCTATGACCTTGTGGCAGGCGCCATCATGGCCTTTCTGCTGGTGCCTGTTGGCATCATAAACGCCGTCATGGGCAGCAAGGCTCTTCGCTTCAGCCGCAACTTCAATAACGAATTCGAACGTCAAGTGGACATCATTGACGAAGGACGGCGCCGGCCTGTCCTGCTGCATTTCGGGCGGCTGGCCCAATGGCGCATCCGGCTGTCAAACGCGGATGCCGCCAGCTGGACGCTGGCGGAAGGCTTGGCCCTTATTGCAACCGTCCTCGTCCTGTTTCAGGTCGCCTCTCAGCCTGGCGTGCTGGCCGGCACCATTTTCGCCAGCATCGCTTATGTACTGCGCGTCATCGAAAGCATGGATGAGATCCCGGGTACCGTGCAGAACGTCATGCACCTGATCGATATACGAAGCCGCATCAGCAATGCCGACAAGGCAGACTGATCAGACTTCAGGTACCGCCATACCCTTGGCAACCGCCGGGCGCGCCTTCAGAGCGTCGATCCAGCGCACGCAATTGGCCGCGTTCCCAACCATGTCGGGTTTCGCATTGCGGATTGCCTCAAAGCCTGCCGCTACCCAAGGATAAATGGCCATGTCAGCGATGGAGTATTCCCCGGCCACAAACTCACGTTCCGCGAGTTGATCATCCAAGAGCTTGATCAGCCGCGCGCTCTCTTCGAGGTAACGGTTGATTGCGTAGGGAATCTGTTCAGGTGCCGAATTGATGAAATGGCTGGCCTGCCCCATCATCGGCCCCACGCCACCCATTTGCCACATCAGCCATTCCAGAACCTTTGCCCGCGCAGCGCCGCTTGCAGGCAGAAACTGTCCGGTCTTCTCCGCCAGATAGATCAGGATCGCACCGGATTCGAACACGGAGACCGGCCCGCCTTCCGCATCCTGATCAATAATGGCCGGGATGCGGTTATTGGGACTGATACGGAGGAACTCCGGCTTGAATTGCTCCTGCATCTGGAGATTGACCGGATGGGCTGAGTAATCAAGCCCGGTTTCCTCCAGCATGATGGACACCTTGCGCCCATTCGGTGTCGTCCACGTATAAAGATCGATCATCCGCCCCAAACCCTGTCTATCGCTCATGAAAAACCCCGCAGCGCGTGCTGCGGGGTTCATATGGTCGCGGTGCCGTATCCGCTCAATCCGTCTTCACCAGAATTTCAATGAATTGGTGGTGATGCAGGTCATCATCAATGCTGGGTATGACCCTGTAACTTCCCGGCGCAAGGGTGAGGCCCACAGCTTCCTGACTGTCCTCATACTCAGCGACTTCTGCACCCGACGCATCATAGAGAGTAAACCCGTAGTCACCACCAATGACGGCAAAGACGGTGCCCTGGCCCTCGACCTTCGTCATGGGCGCCTTGATCAGTGGTTCAATGCGCTCATGGTCATCATGAAGGCCCTTTATCTTCGCAATTCCGGCCTGAGCCGGCCCCACAAGCAGCAGAGCCGCCACAACACCACCAATAAGCCTACGCATGGCACTTCTCCGATAATCCGCGGGGCCGAGACAGATTTCTTGCGTGCAGAATAGCATGCCGGACCCTGCGGCCCTAGACACCAGCCGATCATCCGCCGAGCTTCTTGGCCAGGATTTCGTTGACCATGGCAGGGTTAGCCTTGCCCTGGCTGGCTTTCATTACCTGGCCGACAAACCAGCCGGCCAGCTTCGGCTTCTCCTTCGCCTCCGCCACCTTTTCTGGATTGGCCGCAAGAATCTCGTCAACGATTGCCTCGATAGCGCCCGTGTCGGTCACCTGCTTGAGACCCTTGTCTTCGACGATCTTGCCGGGCGCATCGCCCGTTTCCAGCATGATCTCAAACACATCCTTGGCGATGCGGCCGGAAATCGTGTTGTCAGAGATGAGGTCGATGAGTTCGCCCAGCTGCTCAGCAGACACAGGGCTCTCGTCAATATCCTTGCCCAGCTTGTTGAGCGCCCCGAAGAGTTCGCCGGTTACCCAGTTGGCGGCAACACGCGCATCGCGGCCCTCCGCCACCTGCTCGAAGAAATCGGAAGACGCCTTGTCCCCGGCAAGCACGCCGGCATCATAGGGCTTGAGCCCGAACTGCTCAACGAAGCGTGCCTTCTTCTGGTCCGGCATTTCCGGCAGAGTTGCGCGGATGCCGTCAATGAACTCATCTGTCAGTTCGAGCGGCAGCAAATCCGGATCCGGGAAGTAGCGGTAATCATGCGCCTCTTCCTTCGAGCGCATGGACCGGGTCTGCCCCGTCTTGGGGTCAAACAGCCGGGTTTCCTGCAGGACCTCGCCGCCATCTTCGATCAGATCGATCTGGCGGCCGACTTCATACTCGACAGCCTGACCGACAAAACGGAACGAGTTGACGTTCTTGATCTCGCACCGCGTCCCAAGCTCACCGCCCGGTCGCCGCACGGAAACATTGATGTCGCCACGCATGGAGCCCTGCTCCATGTTGCCGTCACATGTGCCGAGATAGCGCACAATCGTCCGCAGCTTCTTGAGGAACGCCTGCGCTTCCTCCGCGGACCGCATGTCGGGCTTTGACACGATCTCCATCAGCGCCACACCGGACCGGTTGAGATCCACAAACGACAACGCCGGGTCCTGATCATGCAGGCTCTTGCCCGCATCCTGCTCCAGATGCAGCCGTTCAATGCCGACAGTCCGCTGCACGCCTTCCGCCAGGTCGAGCACGATTTCGCCCTCGCCGACAATCGGCAGTTCGAACTGGGAAATCTGATAGCCCTGCGGCAAATCCGGATAGAAATAGTTCTTCCGGGCAAAGACCGACCGCTTGTTGATCTTGGAGTTCAACCCAAGTCCGGTCCGCACTGCTTGCTCAACGCAATACTCATTTAGCACCGGCAGCATGCCTGGCATGGCGGCATCGACAAGGCTCACTTGCGTGTTGGCATCAGCTCCGAACTCGGTTGCTGCGCCCGAGAACAGCTTTGACTTGGACGCCACCTGCGCATGGCATTCGATGCCGATGATGACTTCCCATGGGCCCGTTGCGCCCTCGACAAGCTTGGATTCTGCTTCCGCCATTAGGCCCTCCACCATGGGCTGGGCTTGTGCTCAAAGCCCGCGGCCTGCTCCAGCGCATAGGCGCCGCGCAGTACTGTTTCTTCATCAAAGGCTCTGCCAATCAGCTGCAAGCCAAGCGGCAACCCGTTCGCTGCCAGACCGGCCGGCACCGATATGCCCGGCAACCCGGCAAGGCTCGCCGGGACCGTGAACACGTCATTGAGATACATGCTCAGCGGATCATCTGCCTTGGCACCGATGCCGAAAGCCGGTTCAGGCGACGTCGGGGTCAGGATCAGGTCCACATCCTTGAATGCGGCCTTGAAGTCCTGAGCAATCAGTGTGCGGACTTTCTGCGCCTTCAGGTAATAGGCATCGTAGTAGCCTGCCGACAGCACATAAGTTCCGATGAGAATGCGGCGCTTCACTTCCGCGCCGAAGCCCGCAGCGCGTGTCTTCTCATACATGTCGGTGATGTCATCGCCCGGCACCCGCAGCCCGTACCGAACGCCATCATAGCGCGCCAGGTTGGACGAAGCTTCCGCCGGAGCCACGATGTAATAGGTCGGCAGCGCGTTCTTGGTCTGCTTCAGCCTGACGGTCTTGATCTCCGCCCCCTGCGCCTTCAGCCAATCCACGCCCTGCTGCCAGAGATCTTCAATCTCCTTCGGCATGCCGTCGACACGGTATTCCTCGGGGACACCGATCTTGAGCCCCTTCACGCCCCCATCCAGCGCCGCCTCGTAATTCGGCACAGGCGTGTTGATGGAGGTGGAATCCTTTGCGTCATGCCCTGCCATGGCACCGAGCATGATGGCGGCATCACGAACCGTACGGGTCATGGGACCTGCCTGGTCCAGAGAAGACGCAAAGGCAATGATGCCCCAGCGCGAACAGCGGCCATAGGTCGGCTTGAGACCAACCGTACCGGTCAGCGCGCCCGGCTGGCGGATCGACCCGCCGGTATCCGTGCCCGTTGCAGCCGCACACAGATGTGCCGCCACAGCCGCGGCCGATCCGCCGGACGATCCGCCCGGCACCAGTGCATCCTCAGAGCCATCCGCACGCCAGGGGTTGCGCACATCGCCATAATAGGACGTCTCGTTCGACGACCCCATGGCAAATTCATCAAGGTTGGTTTTGCCCAGCATCACCGCACCCTGCTGCCAGAGATTGCCGGTGACCGTGCTTTCATACGGCGGGGTGAACCCATCCAGAATGTGGCTGGCAGCCGTTGTTTGAACCCCCTCAGTGCAGAACAAGTCCTTGATCGCCAGGGGAATACCTTCCAGCGCGCCCGCCTCGCCGGCCTTCCGCCGCGCATCGCTTTCCTTGGCCATCTCGATGGCCTTGCCCGGCAGTACCGTAATGTAGGCGTTGAGAGCCTTGGCGGCATCAATGGCTTCAAGATAGGCCGCGGTCAGCTCTTCGGACGTAAACTCGCCCTTGGCCAGCGCATCACGGGCAGCGGCAATATCGAGTGTTGTCAGCTCGCTCATCACTCCACCACCTTTGGCACGGTGAAATGCCCTTCGCGTGCGTCCGGTGCATTCTTCAGCACTTCGGCTTCCTTGTTACCGTCAGTCACCTCATCGGTCCGCAGCGGCGCTGTGATATCGGCCACGGACGTCATCGGCATCACGCCGTCCGTATCGACCTCGCCCAGCTGTTCGACCCAATCCAGTATCTGGTTCAATTCGCCCACCAGAGGGGGCACTTCCTCGTCCGTGATGGCGATCCGCGCGAGCGTGGCGATCCGCCGGACAGTAGCCGCATCGACTGACATGAAACCTGCTATCCAACTTCTCAGGCTGGCCGGAACCGCCTTCCGGAGAAGACGTCACCGACTCGCCTTTTGGGGTCCTGAAAGGGAGTAAGAGTGGCGCGGACCATAGCCGTAACGTACAAGACCCTTCAACCTTAACCAGAAGCCTAACGGCACAGGGAATTCACCAGCGTGACAGCGCCCGTTTCGCCCAAATCCCCCACCGAAGCCGCTGAGGAGTTTGCTGCTGCCCTTCCTCCGCGCGGGGGACTGCTTGGCCTCGACCTCGGCACCAAGACCATCGGCATCGCCACCAGTGACCCTGACCGGCGGATTGCATCGCCCGTTACCACGCTCAAACGCGGCAAGTTTTCAGCCAATCTGGTTGAGTTGAAAGCCCTCATGGCGGAAAGGACCACAGCGGGCCTCGTGCTTGGCTTGCCCATCAACATGGACGGCACATCCGGCCCAAGGGCCCAATCCAGCCGCACATTTGCCCGCAATCTGGCTCGGGAATTGGACGTGCCGATCCTGCTGTGGGACGAGAGGCTTTCGACAGCAGCAATGGAACGCGAATTGATCAGCCTCGACACCTCTCGCCGCCGGCGAGCTGAGGTTATCGACGAAATGGCGGCAAACTTCATCCTCCAGGGCGCACTGGATCGTCTGCAAGCACTCGCTAGCTGAGCCGCCGCAAGGCAAACACCACCCGCGCCCGTGCGGCTTTCCGGCTGTCCGGCAGGATAAAGTCCACTTCCGTGTGAAGCAGGGATGACGACTTGTTGCTAACGCGGCCTTCGAGAAGGAGCGGACCGTCACCAATGGGGCGGAAATAGTCCAGCTCGAGGCTGGTAGTCCGCATCATCTCGTCATTCGAGAGCACCGTCATCGCAGCAAATGTCCCGACTTGGTCGGCCAAAACTCCATAATAGCCGCCGAACAGAAAGCCTTCGGGATTGAGCAGTTCCGGGTCGAGCGGCCATTTCTTGCGAACGAAACCCGGTTCCCATTCCGCCAGTGCGCCCAGGGACAATCGGTGCACCACAGGCGGGAGCAAGGCCTTCCCACCGGTCAGATCCGTAAGGCGCTGCCGCCAATGGGTATCGCCCACGCCTGCATCAGAGGCGCCGGAGTGACTCGTAGTCCCCATGGAATTCTCCTATTAGAGGAAATCAGACGCCCACTCCGGCGTGGAAACACGGCCAGAATAGGACCTGCCGGCCGGCGGGACATCCAAGGCCAGGTAAAGGCGGTGCCATGCTTCCCATTATCTATGCCCTGATCCCTGTCTTTCTGGTCATCGCCCTGGGTGCCTGCGCTCGCCGGATCGGATTTCCCGGCGAGGAATTCTGGCCACCCCTGGACCGGGTCACTTACTTCATTCTGTTCCCTGCCCTGCTGGTTCATTCGCTTGTCGCCGCCGATTTCGAGAACCTGCCCGTCCCCAACATGGCAACAGCCTTGTTTGCCGGGTTGATCACCATGTCGCTTGTCATGATGGCGCTAAGGCCCCTCATCGCCGGACCCATGGGTCAGTCGGGCCCGGCCTTCACCAGCATGTTTCAAGGGGCTACACGGTGGAACAGCTTTGTTGCCCTCGCAGCAAGCTTCGCGCTGTTTGGAAATGAGGGCCTTGCGCTGGCCGCCGTCGGCATTGGCGTACTCGTACCCACGGTCAATGTGCTCTGTGTCTTCATCCTGATGCGCTACGCCGGTGACGAGCCGGCCCGGCTGATGGCACTGGGCAAGCTACTCATACGCAATCCCATGGTGATCGCCTGCGCCGTCGGCATCTTCCTGAATGCTTCGGGCATTGGCCTGTGGGAGCCTGTGCTGGCAGCGGTGGACATCTTGGGTCGCGCCGCCCTTGCGCTCGGCCTCTTGGCCGTCGGCGCGGGGCTGGACCTGTCCCAGTTCACAGCCCAGCGCGGCCCGATCATCTTGACCACTGCCCTGAGACTTCTGGCCATGCCTTTGTTCATGGCCGGCTGGTGCTGGGTCTTCGATGTGGAAGGCATTGCCCGCATGGTGGCGATCATTTGCGGCGCGGTGCCCGGGGCAACCGCATCTTACGTCCTGGCCCGGCAGCTGGGCGGTGACGCCCCCCTGATGGCCAGCCTGATCACCGCCTCCACAGTCTGCGCGATGGCCACGATGCCGGCCATGATCTGGCTGCTGAACTAGCTTGCCGCGAGCCTGCCCAATCCCTATAAACTCCGGCTTTAATGACCGCGCCCCAGACCTCCGCCAAGACGCAGCCCGACGGCGCTGCAACGCCCCTTTTTCCCCACCGGCATTTGTTGGGGATCCAGGGCCTCACCCCTATTGATATCAACGCGTTGCTGGACCTCGCCGACGAATATGTCGAGCAGAACCGGCAAGTCGACAAGAAGTCCGCAGTTCTGCGGGGCCGAACCCAGATCAACCTCTTCTTTGAGGCGTCAACGCGGACCCAGAGCTCCTTCGAACTTGCCGGCAAGCGGCTCGGCGCGGATGTGATGAACATGTCGGTCTCGACCTCCGCCATCAAAAAAGGCGAGTCGCTCATCGACACCGCGGTCACATTGAACGCCATGCGGCCGGACCTGCTGGTCGTTCGCCACCCTGACTCCGGTGCTGTTGCCCTTCTGTCTCAGAAAGTGGATTGCGGCGTCGTCAATGCTGGTGACGGCACCCACGAACACCCGACACAGGCGCTGCTGGACGCCCTGACGATCCGTCGCCGCCTCGGCCGAATTGAAGGCCTGCGTGTCGCCATCTGCGGCGACATCCTGCACAGCCGCGTGGCCCGGTCGAATATTCATCTGTTGCTGGCGATGGGGGCGAGTGTCCGTGTCATCGCGCCACCCACCCTGATGCCGATCGGCATTGAAACCATGGGTGCCCAGGCCTTCACCTCCATGAAGGAGGGCCTCGAGGGCTGCGACGTGGTGATGATGCTCCGCATCCAGATGGAACGCATGTCCGGATCCTTCATTCCCTCGACCCGGGAATATTTCCGCTATTACGGCCTCGACTACGAAAAGCTGGCCTATGCCAAACCTGATGCGCTGGTCATGCATCCCGGCCCGATGAACCGGGGTGTCGAGATTGACAGCCTCGTGGCCGATGACGTCGACCGCAGCCTCATCCGCGATCAGGTGGAGATGGGCGTGTCAGTCCGCATGGCCGTGCTCGACGCACTCTCCCGCCATCTGCCCAACCAGTAGAGCCACATGTCCACAGCCTACATAAATGCCCGCATCGTCGACCCTGCCTCAGGCCTCGACGTACATGGCGCGGTGCTGGTTGAGAACGGCCAGATACTTGATCTTGGTAGCCACCTTTTCGGTGCCGGCGTCCCGTCTGGGATAGAAGTCGTGGATTGCGAGGGCCACGTCCTTGCACCCGGACTGGTGGACATGCGGGTCTTTACCGGCGAGCCCGGCGAGGAGCATCGTGAGAGCCTTGCCAGCGCCAGCGACGCGGCAGCCGCCGGCGGCGTGACCACCATGGTGGTGATGCCCAATACCAGCCCGGTCATCGACGACGCAGCGCTGGTAGATTTCATTACCCGGCGCGCCCGCGACACAGCCCGTGTCCGGGTGGAAATCATGGCGGCCCTCACAAAGGGATTGGCCGGCCAGGAGATGACCGAGTTTGGCCTGTTGCGCGAAGCCGGTGCAGTTGCCTTTACCGATGGCACACGGCCGGTCATGAACGCTCAGCTTCTCCGCCGCGCGCTGACATACTCGAAACTATTCAACGGCCTTATCGTTCAGCATGCGGAGGATCCAACACTTGCCGCTGCCGGCGTCATGAATGAAGGCGAACTCTCTACCCGCCTGGGCCTTGCCGGGATTCCCAGTGAGGCGGAGACGATCATCGTTGAACGGGATCTGCGTCTCGTGGAGCTGACGGGCGGCCGCTACCATGTAAGCCAGGTCTCCTGTGGCGAAACCCTGGATGTCATTCGCCAGGCCAAGGCCGAGGGCCTTCCTGTCACCTGCGGAGCCAGCGCCGACCACATCTCCCTCAACGAGGGGGATATCGGCGAGTACAGAACCTTCTTCAAGCTGTCCCCGCCCTTGCGCGGTGAGGATGACCGGCAGGCTTTGCTGCGAGGTCTCGCAGACGGAACCATCGATGTGGTGGTGTCCGGCCATGATCCGCAGGACACAGACGCCAAGCGGCGCCCCTTCGCCGAAGCGGCCTACGGAGCCGTCGGGTTGGAAACACTGCTCCCGGTGGTTTTGGAGCGCGTCCACAATGAGGAGCTTTCGCTCACGGAAGCCCTGGCGACTGTGACATGCAAGCCGGCAGATATCCTTGGCCTGCCCGCGGGCCGGCTCAAGGCGGGCGCCGCGGCAGACATGGTGCTTATCAACCTGGGCACCCCATGGGTTGTCGACGCCGACGCACTCAGGTCAAAATCGAAGAACACGGCTCACGAATCCCGCAGGTTCCAGGGCCGCGCCATCCGCACGGTCGTGGCCGGAGAGACAGTCCACACCGCTTGAGTCACTCACGCGACGGGACAATGCGCCCAAGCGCCTGTCCAGGGACTGCCGCCATGTTCATTGATCCCATTTCCATTGAATACTCAGCCCCCTATTACGCGGCAGCCATCATCTTTGGCTACCTGTTGGGCTCCATCCCCTTCGGCCTCCTCTTCACCAAAATGGCTGGTCTGGGCGACATTCGTAATGTCGGCTCAGGCAATATCGGCGCCACCAATGTGCTGCGCACCGGCAACCGATGGGTGGCTCTGGCAACGCTGATCGCCGATGGCGGCAAGGGGGCGGCAGCTGTTCTGATTGCTCGATACTTCGCCGGAGATACCATGGCCGTGCTTGCAGGTACGGCTGCCTTTGTTGGGCATATCTTTCCGGTATGGCTCCGATTTCAGGGCGGAAAAGGTGTTGCCACCTTCCTGGGCCTTACCCTCGCGCTGAGCTTTCCCATCGGATTGGCCGCCTGTGCCACTTGGCTGCTAACAGCCGCGATCTTCCGTTTCTCCTCGCTGGCCGCGCTGGTGGCAGCAGCGCTTGCACCAGTCTACTTCTGGCTGGATGACCAGTGGCTGGTCATCCCCTTCTCGGTGTTTTTCGCAGTGCTGATCTTCATCAGGCACAAAGACAATATCCGTCGCCTGCTCGCGGGAGAAGAACCGCGTATCGGTGCTGCCAAGAAGCAAGCCGGCGAGGGCTGATCCCATGGCGTCGGTCTCCTTTGGCCCGCCCGCCGATGACAGAGACCTGATCGATTGGCTGCGCCTCATCCGCACGCCGAATATCGGCCCGCAGACTTTCTGGTCTCTGCTTTCACGCTACGGTTCCGCGGCCAAGGCAATCGAAAATGCCCCCGGCCTGGCGGCTCGGGTGCGCGGCGGAAAGCCACTCCGTCTCACGCCTGAGAAAGACGCTGAACGCGAGCGGGATCGTGTTGCACGTTACGGTGCCAGCCTCGTCCCCCTTGGCGACCCCGCTTATCCCACCCTCCTTGCTGAAGTGGATGCCCCCCCACCCATTCTTACCTGCCTTGGATCATCGGCCATTGCGGGCACAAACACTGTCGGCATTGTCGGCGCGCGAAACGCTTCAGCTGCCGGGCGCAAGATGGCAACGATGATGGCAGAAGGGCTCGGGGCGCAGGGCATCACGATTGCGTCCGGCCTTGCGCGAGGTATCGACACCCAGGCCCATCACGCAAGCCTGGCGTCCGGCACGATCGCCGTCATGGCGGGCGGCATTGATCACATCTACCCGCGCGAGAACGAAAGCCTGTATCGCGCAATCGCGGAACAGGGTGCGGTCATAACCGAAATGCCTTTCGGAGCGGAGCCGGTGGCGCGCTACTTCCCGCGCAGGAACCGGCTGATATCGGGCATGTCTGTCGCCATCGTCGTGATTGAGGCGGCCCAGCGCTCCGGATCTCTTATCACCGCCCGCTTCGCAGCCGAGCAGGGCCGCGATGTATTTGCGGTGCCGGGTTCTCCCCTCGATCAGCGCGCGCGGGGCACCAACGACCTCATCCGCAACGGCGCTGTTCTTGTCCAGTCTGCCGAAGACGTACTCGAAGGGCTGGATGGGCGGTTTGCAATGCCGGCGGCAGACCTTTTCGATCATGGCTCTGCTTCACGGCAGGTACCAGACGACGAAACCGCGCCAACTGAAGCTGGATATGAAAAGGTCTTGGAACTGCTGGGACCGTCTCCGGTTGCGCTGGACGATCTTGCTCGACTGAGCGGTATCAGCATCTCGACGCTGTCAGCCGTAATCCTCGAACTCGAACTCGCCGGCAAAGCCAAGCGTCATCCTGGAGGGGTGGTCTCATCCGTGTAACGGCGGCCGACCCCGATTGTCAGCCTCATCTCCCCATAAGGGAGGCACCGTCATACACGGGAAGCCAAAAGCGCCTAGCGGGCGGCGCGTTTGGATGCGGGTACGTCCTGCGCGGCGCTGGGCGCCTTGCCTTCAGAAACCCGCGAGGCTTCGCTGCCCGCCATTTCGAGCAGATAAGCCAGGAACGTAAGGTCAGTCTGCCGGGCGGCCGAACTAAGGCCGATCAGCATGTCGAAGATGTAAGCAGCAGTCTGCTGCTGGTCATCTCCTCCAGTGAGGTTGGAATTATCGTTCAAAGCCAAACTTTCTGTCTTGGTTATCTGGTCGGCCCTGCTGCCGCAGCAACCGTCCAACTTGAGCTACTGGAACGTTCACAACTTTAAGGACGTACATACGTGGTTGGTCAAAACCATTACAACACACGTTTAACGCGCATTCTACGCGTGTCCTCCTAAAACTTAACAAGCTCAAGCTAACGCAAGGTTATTTCAATCAACTATTCCATGTCGAACTGTCTGGTCTGGCCGCAGCGGATTTGACACTCTGCGGCCAGAGCGATCATGTTGTGCCGTCGAATCGCCGGAATTTCCTGTGAATTCGCGGCTTCCCTTTTTTCCGGCCAGACTTTCGAGGTTTGCGTGGTCAACGTTGTCATTGTGGAATCCCCGGCCAAGGCCAAGACGATCAACAAATATCTGGGGAGCAACTATAAAGTCCTCGCCTCCTACGGCCACGTCCGCGACCTGCCGCCCAAGGACGGCTCCGTGGACCCTGAGCATGATTTCGACATGACCTGGGAGGTCTCACCGAGCTCAAAGAAGCAGATTCGCGAAATCGAATCGGCGGTAAAAGGGGCAGACAAGCTGATCCTGGCGACTGACCCGGACCGCGAAGGCGAAGCCATCTCGTGGCACGTGTTGGATATCCTCCAGAAAAAGAAGCCGCTCGGTATTCCCGTTGAACGCGTCGTCTTCAACGCTGTCACAAAGAAGTCGATCCTCGAAGCGATGGAAAATGGCCGGGGTCTCGATGACGACCTCGTGGAAGCCTATAAGGCCCGCCGCGCGCTCGATTATCTCGTTGGCTTCAACCTCTCACCCGTGCTCTGGCGCAAACTGCCAGGCTCGCGCTCGGCAGGTCGTGTACAGTCGGTTGCCCTACGCCTCATCGTCTCCCGCGAGATGGAGATTGAGCAGTTCAAGCCGCAGGAATACTGGACCATCGAAGCCGGGCTCCAGAACAACGAAGGCGACAGCTTCACGGCCCGGCTGACAACGCTGGACGGCAAGAAGCTCGACAAGTTTTCCCTGGGCAACGAAGCCCTGGCGCGGGATGCAGAAGCAGCAGTAAAAGCTGCGGCCCTCTCCGTCGCCTCTGTCGAAGCAAAGCCGGCCCGCCGTAATCCGCCGCCGCCCTTCACCACGTCCACGCTGCAGCAGGAAGCCTCCCGCAAGCTTGGCTTCAATGCCTCACGGACGATGCAGGTCGCCCAGCGCCTCTATGAGGGTGAGGACATTGGCGGCGAGACAGTGGGTCTCATCACCTATATGCGTACGGACGGCGTGCAGATGACGCCTGAGGCGATTGACGCAGCCCGTGATGCCATTGCTCATCAGTTCGGCGGCAAGTACCTGCCGGACAGTCCGCGGATCTACAAGACCAAGGCAAAGAATGCGCAGGAAGCGCATGAAGCCATCCGTCCGACTGATCTTGCCCGCACCCCGCAGGACGTGGCCCGCTATCTCAGCGACGAACAGCTGAAGCTCTATGAACTTGTCTGGAAGCGGGCGATTGCCAGCCAGATGGAGAGCGCCAGCTTCGAGCGCACAACCGTCGAACTTGCAGATGCCAACGGTAAAGTCGGCATGCGCGCGACCGGGTCCGTGCTCGTCTTCGATGGTTTTCTGACCCTGTATCAGGAAGGCGTTGACGACCCGGACGGCGACGACGACAGCAAGCGCCTGCCGAAGCTGACGCAGGGCGATACACCGAAGACAGTGACCGTCAACGCAGACCAGCATTTCACCGAGCCCCCGCCCCGCTTCACGGAAGCCTCGCTGGTGCGGCGCATGGAAGAACTCGGCATCGGCCGCCCCTCCACCTACGCCTCGACCCTCAGCACCCTGAGGGATCGTGAGTACGTGCATATGGATCGCAACCGGTTCGTGCCTGAGGACAAGGGGCGCGTGGTAACGGCCTTCCTGGAGAAGTTCTTCAACCGCTACGTCCAGTACGACTTCACAGCCGGCCTGGAAGAAAAACTCGATGCAGTGTCCGCAGGCGAAGTAGAATGGCGCGAATTGCTGCGTGACTTCTGGCAGGATTTCGTCGCGGCCATCGACGATACCAAGGAATTGCGCATCACCGAGGTGCTCGACACCTTGAACGATGTGCTTGGCCCGCACGTATTTCCTGACAAGGGAGATGGATCAGATCCGCGCCTCTGCCCGACCTGCGGGGTCGGCCAGCTTTCAATCAAGACCGGCCGCTATGGTGCCTTCATCGGCTGCTCGAACTACCCCGAATGCAAGTTCACCCGACCCATGGCGGGTGACGGTGCCGAGCAGGCTGCGGGCGGCGACAAGGAACTCGGCACGGATCTGGAGACAGGCATGCCTGTGCTTCTCAAGTCTGGCCGCTTCGGCCCCTATATTCAGCTCGGGGAGAAGACCGAAGAGAATGAGAAGCCCAAGCGCTCCGGCATTCCCAAGGGAATGGACAAGAACGACGTCGATTTCGACTACGCCCTGAAGCTCCTGTCATTGCCACGAGATGTGGGGGAACACCCCGAAACGGGGAAGATGATCACCGCAGGTCTCGGCCGCTATGGGCCCTTCGTGCTGCACGACGGCAAATACGCAAACCTCGACAGCATCGAGGAAGTCTTTACCGTCGGCATCAATCGCGCTGTGGATGCCATTGCGCAGAAGGCCCAGCGAGGACGTGGCCGCAACCAGGCGACGGTTCTGAAGGAACTGGGCGAACACCCCGACGATGGCGGCCCGGTGCAGGTGCTCGATGGCCGTTACGGCCCCTATATCAAGCACGGCAAGATCAACGCCACGATTCCCAAGTCGGAAGACATCGACAATCTGACCCTGGAACGTGCGGTCGAGCTTGTGGCCGCGAAGGCCGCCAAGTCCGGAAAAAAGACCGCGACGAAGTCGAAGGCCAAGGCGAAAACCAAAGCCAAGGCAAAGACGAAGGCCAAAGCGAAAGCCAAGACCAAGACAAAGGCCAAAACCAAGGCGAAAACCAAAACAAAAGCCAAGGCCAAGACCGCCACCCCGGCGGATACGGATGCCTCCTAAGTGAGCAAGAAACCCGGCAGCCCCCGCCCCAAGCGCGCGAAAGCCAACCGCTCCAAGCCACCTGCCCGCGCATCCAGGGCCGGCAAGGCGCCAAAGCGCGGCAAAGCCAAGGCTGCATCGGCCAATTTCCTCCCGACAAGGGACCAGGTACTGGAGTTCATCTCCACCTACGAGGGCACACCGGGCAAACGCGAGATTGCCCGGGCCTTCCGCGTGCAAGGTCCCCAGCGAGTTGCCCTGAAGGGCCTGCTGCGTGAGATGGAAGAAGACGGCCTGCTTGAGCGCGGCCCGCGCAAGAAGTTCTCGAAGCCGGGAGAACTTCCGCCCGTCGGTGTGATCGAAATCACAGAGCAGGATGCCGATGGCGAATTACTGGCACGTCCGGTCAATTGGCAGTCTGACATGGCGCCGCCGACCATTGTGCTCGCGCCAGCCGGTCACAAGGACAACGCGTCCTTCGGTATCGGTGACCGTGTGCTGGCGCGGCTAGGCAAGGCCGAGGAAGACTTCGACTACGAAGCCCGCGTCATCAAGAAGCTTGGTATGGGCGCAAAAACCGTGATCGGCGTATTGCGAGCCGGACCGGGCAAGGACTGGACACTTGACCCCGTCGACAAGCGCGAGCGCGGCGATTACCGAGTTGCAAACGCGGATATCGGCAAAGCGCAGCCCGACGACCTGGTTGAGGCAGAACTGCTCTCCCCTACCCGCCACGGACCCCGCGCGGCACGTGTCGTCAAGGCACTGAGCACGATGGATGACGTCCATGCCATCAGCCTCATTGCCATTCACGAACAGGGCATTCCGGTTGAGTTTCCGAAAGAGGTGACTGCCGAAGCTGACGCAATCAAGCCCGCGACCGTCCGTGGACGGACGGATATGAGAGACGTGCCGCTCATCACCATAGATCCGGCTGACGCCCGCGATCATGACGACGCAGTGTGGGCAGCCGCCGATGACAACCCGAAGAACCCGGGCGGCCACCAGGTGATTGTCGCGATCGCGGACGTCGCAGGTTATGTCCGCCCCGGATCAGCCCTCGATGGCGAAGCACGCAAACGGGGCAATTCGGCCTACTTCCCGGACCGCGTGGTTCCCATGCTGCCGGAGCGTATTTCAAACGATCTCTGCTCTCTGGTGGAAGGAAAGCCCCGCCCCTGCATCGCAGTGCGGATGGTGTTCGACAAGGATGGCAACAAGGTCGCACACGAATTCATGCGTGGTCTCATGCGCTCTGCCGCCCGCCTGTCATATCAGCAGGCCCAGGCAGCCTATGACGGCAAGGCACCCGATGTGCCGGCGCAGATCACCGAAGACGTGATTATCCCCTTGTTCAAGGCCTACGAGACCGTGCTGAAGGCGCAGGGCAAGCGCGCGCCGCTTGCCCTGGACCTGCCGGAACGGAAGATCGAGATCGGCGAAGACGGGCACATCTCGCGCATCCGGGAGGTTGAGCGCCTCGACAGCATGCGGCTGATTGAAACTTTCATGATTGCGGCCAATGTCTGCGCAGCGGAAAGCCTGGAAGCGAAGAACGCCCCTGTTGTCTATCGCGTCCACGATGCCCCTTCCCCGGAGAAGCTCGCTGCCCTATCCGAGTTTCTCCAGACGCTTGATCTGAACCTGCCGCGGGGCGCAGTGGTCAAACCCGGCCACATCAACCGGATTCTCACGACGGTTTCCGGAAGCGAAACGGCGGATCTCGTTAGTGAAGTCGTGCTCCGCTCGATGGCGCAGGCTGAGTACAATCCTGAAAACATCGGCCATTTCGGATTGAACCTGCAGCGCTACGCGCATTTCACGTCACCTATCCGCCGCTATGCGGACCTTCTGGTACACCGCTCACTCATCCGGGCCCTTGGTCTTGGGCCGAACATCCCGAAAGACGGCCTGACCCCGGAAGAAGTCGACAGGCTGGCACAGACGGCCGAACACATTTCCGGCACAGAGCGACGCGCGATGATGGCCGAGCGCTCTTCCACCGACCGCTATCTGGCCCACTATCTTGCGGACCGTCTGGGGTCAGAGTTCGAAGGCCGCATCTCCGGCGTAACCCGTTTCGGTCTGTTTGTGCGCCTAAAGGAAACCGGCGCTGACGGCCTCGTACCCATCGCGTCATTGGGTGGCGACTACTACCATCACTCCGAGAGCCTGCATGCGCTGGTCGGTGAGCGAACCGGTATGATGTATCGGCTCGGTGACGATGTGACCGTGCGCCTCGAAGAAGTCGCGCCCCTCAAGGGCGGGTTACGATTCGAGCTTCTGGCCGGGGGACGCCGGGCAGACAGCGCCGAGCGCAAGCATGCCCGCCGTGACACATCATCCTCCCGCTCGGGACCCGGCGGCCGAAAGGGGCGGTCACCTTCGCCTCGCAGCGGTCGCAAATCAGGCGGGAAACCCAGTGGACGCACGGGAAAACGTAAACTCTCCCGGCCAGGCACCTGACCCTGCGCGCCGCAGCGGGTCACTTTTTCGCACCACGGTTGCAACCAGTGCGTCAAAGCGACACCTTGAGAACAAGCCGCGTCGCTTCCACTTTTTCGCTGACTGTTACACCGCATCTCCGCTGCTCTCCCGGGCCTGCCTAGACACAGGGCGACCCACGGCACCGGATCCATGCCAAGCGAAAAGCCGATACGCATGACCGAGACCATGACAAACGACTCCTTCGCGGATGCCCGTCCGCCCCGCCGTCCGCTGTGGCCCGCCATGCTGAAAGGCGCAAAGCTCAAATGCCCAAAATGCGGCGAAGGCGCACTCTTCAGCTCGTATCTGAAGGTTGATGATTCGTGCGGCACCTGCGGGCAGGAACTGCATCATCACCGGGCCGATGATGCCCCGCCTTATTTCACCATCTTCATTTCCGGGCACATCATCATCCCGCTCATGATCCTGATGGAGCGCCTGTGGGCACCGGCCCTGTGGATCCACATGGCGATCTGGCTGCCTGTGACGGTGATCATGTGCCTTGCCATGCTTCCGCCTGTGAAGGGATCGCTGGTAGGGCTGCAATGGGCATTCCGCATGCACGGTTTTGAAGCGGACGAGTCCGACCGCGTGCGCACAGCTGCGGACTGATTTCAAGTCCTAGACAGTCTTGCCCCGGCGCGGCATCGTCGCGGCCATGACAAAAACTCACGATAAGAACACAAGCACCCAGGGAACGGCGACAAAGGGACATTCGAAGGGAAGCAACGGACCTTTCGATCCGGCCTATATGCGGCCGAGCGAGTACCGGCAGGACAAGTCCCCTGCTGTCCGCCCGCGTGACGCTGCAACGCTTATCCTCGTCCGGCATGATGACAACGCGCCGCGCATTCTCATGGGGAAACGGCATGCCGGGCACAAGTTCATGCCCAACAAGTATGTCTTTCCCGGGGGCCGGGTGGACCGTGCCGACAGCCGAATTACCCCGGCGCGGGATTTGTCACCTCCAGTACAGCGGCAACTGATGGACCGCATGCGCGGCGGCCGGCCAACGCAGGCTCGCGCCCGCTCCTATGCCCTTGCCGCTGTTCGTGAAACGTTTGAGGAGACCGGGCTGGTTGTCGGGGCCGCCAATCAGGACGCACCGCCGAAATCGCGCCACGCGGACTGGAACGCTTATTTCCAGCAAGGCGCGCTGCCTGATCTATCGAAGTTCCGGATGGTGGCGCGCGCTATCACACCGCCCTATCGCACCCGGCGGTTCGACACACGTTTCTTTATCGGCGACGCCTCAGCGATCCTCAGTGATATGCATGACACCGGCGGGGCCTCCGGCGAATTGCTGGACCTGCATTGGCTGACGATCACCGAAGCACGTGATCTCGAATTGCCCAACATAACCCGCGCGGTGCTCGCCGAAGTTGAGGCAAGGCTCGTCGAGCCGGCAAAGGCCAACCGTCGCCCCGTGCCCTTCATATATTTCCGCGGTGCCAAGCCTGTGCAGGACAAGATTGCCCCATGACTGCCCTGCCTCACACACCTGCGCACCCGGCCCAGCGCGTAAAGCCGCGCGATGCCGCAAGTCTCGTTCTTCTCCGCCACGGAAACGACGGCCCCGAAGTCCTCATGGGCCGGCGCCACTCACGGCATGCCTTCATTCCTGACGCGTTCGTCTTCCCCGGCGGAAAGCTGGACGCCGAGGATCGCCGCATTCGGGCCGCAACCAACCGCACAGCACCAAACGCGGCACAGCAGGCACTTGAAGCTGCGGCGATCCGGGAGACATTCGAAGAGACCGGCCTCCTGCTCGGAACAGGCGGGGATATCGGTCAGGCCGCAAGCGGCACCTGGCAAGTCTTCCAGCAACGCGGCCTTGTCCCGGACACACGGCCCCTCAGCCTCCTCGCACGTGCCATCACGCCTGCGGAAAGCCCGATCCGCTTTCATGCCCGTTTCTTTGTCGCGGAGAACGCTCCGGTAGAAGGCACACTTGCCGGGTCCGGCGAGCTCCTCGACCTGGACTGGTATCCGCTCGCCAGGGCACTGGCGCTGCCTGTGATCGACGTAACCGAATTCGTTCTTCAGGAAGTCATTCGCCGCAGCAGTGCAGGCTCTCTGCAGGGGCCGGTCGCCTTCTGGCGCTACCGCCGCGGCACACCTGTTCTCACCTACGAAGACTGATCCCAAAGCAGTCACGGCAGACCAGGAGGGAGACAGCCCGGTGGAGCGTACGACCACGACCATCATCGAGCCCCCCGCGGCTGAAAGCCTTACGGATGCCGAACGCCGCCGGTCGATTGCCGCGGCCCTCGGCTGTATTGCCGCTGTGGGCGTGGGACTGGGAGCCACGCTGCCCCTGCTGGCGCTGCGCATGGAATCCATGGGGGCCTCCGCCACGCTGATCGGCCTCAATACAGCCATGGTGGGCCTGTCCCACATCCTTTTCACGCCGCTCGTGCCGCGCATCCTGCGGCATGTGCCGATGATGGCTTTCCTGATCACCTGTGCCATGGTCGCGTCGCTCGGCACACTGGCCTACGTCGCCCTGCCGGATGTCTATTTCTGGTTCCCGATCCGCTTCGTCACCGCCTCCGCACTCGCAGGGCTCTTCATCGTCAGCGAGATATGGATAAACCAGGTGACCTTGGAAAAATCGCGCGGGCGGGTCATGGGCCTGTACGCAACGATCTTCTCCGGCTCCTTTGCCATGGGGCCGGTCATGTTACTTGCGATCGGCACAGACGGCACGCTGCCCTTCCTGCTGACGGCCACAATGATGCTGGTTGCGATCCTGCCCCTGCAGCTGGGCAAGGGGCTCATGCCCCACCTGACCGAGAAGCCAAGCCATTCCTTTGCAGCCTTCATTCTGGTGGCGCCAGCGGCCACTTTCGCCGCTCTTGCCTATGGCGCCATCGAGACCCAGGTATTCAACCTCCTGCCGATCTACTCCTTGAGGTCCGGCGCCACCGCAGATGTCGCGGCATTGGTTCTCACGGTTTTCGCTGCGGGTAATGTGGCCCTACAGGTACCGATCGGTTACCTCGCTGACCGTATCGACCGCCGGCTTGTGCTCGCCGGTTGCGCTGCAATCGGCGTCGCCGGGCCACTCCTGCTGCCCGCGACGGCAGGCCAGCCCTGGCTTCTCTATCCAGTACTGTTCGCCTATGGGGGCGTTGTGGTCGGTCTATACACCGTTGGCCTCGCCCTGCTTGGCCAACGCTTCTCGGGGGCGGATCTAGCCGGTGCCAATGCCGCCTTCGTAGTGATGTACTCTCTCGGCTCGCTCCTCGGCCCGGCAGCGGGTGGTATTGCCATGGATACATTCCAACCCCATGGCCTGCCCATGAGCCTGGCACTGGTGGCCAGCTTCGGCCTCATTCTCACCCTCTGGCGACGCTCCAGCGCAGGTCCCATCGACCCGCCGGAAGGCGACCGGCCATGAACAGAAAGCCTGCATAGGTCAGCAGGCATCTTGACAGCAGCGCAGCGATCATTAGGTTGCGCGCTTCGCCTCCCCTGCCAGGTTGATTTGCGGGGATATCGGGGCCCATCAATTCTCTGCAGGAGCCGGCCAAATGGCTAAGCCGACAACCATTAAGATCAAGCTTCAGAGCACCGCGGACACCGGCTACTTCTATGTGACGAAGAAGAACGCCCGCACGATGACCGACAAGATGGTCGTCAAGAAGTATGACCCGGTCGCGCGCAAGCACGTCGAGTTCAAGGAAACCAAGATCAAGTAAGACTGCCCGCCTATGTGGCAGTCTTCTAGTCTCGCAAAAAGCGCCGCTGGCACACGCCGGCGGCGTTTTTTGTTGCTACTTCAAGGCATTGCCAAAGTGTTTTGATATTTGACTAGAAGAGGCCGGGCGGCCAGAGGAAGGGCCCAACCTTCCCCTGGCCGGTAAAATCACCGCTTGGGCAGACCAGATGCGGCTGTGTCCACCCGTCAATGCGGCGCCAGACCAAACGTCCTGTCAGCTTGAGGACCCGGGATCAAAAGAGGCCTATCCGACCCCGGTGTCCACCGTCAGCACGCAAACCGGTCCTGGGAGAGATGCGGCTTCCCCAAAACCGGCACAAGGTCTGGAACGGCGATCCCCCCATTGATAACGCCCGAAAACAGACGCTGGAGAAGGTCACGCCCCCCGTTTTAAGCGGCCGGAGTGCCTGCAAATCCCCACCTGCAGGCAATCGGCGCTGTGCCGGCAGCTCCCCCAAAAAGATACCGGCGGCGGGAAGCCTAGCACCCGATCACATGGGCGCAAGCGATTAATCCATTGTTCATATTAAAAAACAGCAAGAAAACAAGCATGTTAACCATGTTTCTTGGCAGTTTTGCTTCGCTATTCACAGCTTATCCACGCATTCACGCACAGTGCTGATCACCCAGGCGGAACCGTATGACCTGGGTCAGGTAATCTATGGGAGAATTTTGGCGTGAAGATCGGCGTTAAGCGGCCTCGGAAACCACCCGGTTCCGCCCCTCCCGCTTGGCACGGTACAGGGCCTGGTCGGCACGCTTCAGGAGCTGGTCGACGCTTTCATCCGGCGCATGTAGCGACGTGATGCCGATCGATGCGGTGATATCGAGGGATTTCTCACCGCCATCCACGACAAAGGGTGTCGCCGCAATGGATTTGCGCAGCCGTTCCGCCACGTTGTGGGCAAAAGCCACATCCGTGTCCGGCATCACCACCACGAACTCCTCACCGCCGAACCGGCAGGCAAGGTCGATCCCGCGGACATTCTGCTGCAGCCGAATGCCGAACTCCCTCAGCACATCATCACCCACATCATGGCCGTGGGTGTCGTTGACCGATTTGAAGAAATCGATATCCATGATCAGGAGCGACATCGGCTTGCCCCGATCAGCTGCCCGCTGGACCAGCGTCGACAAGTGGCTTTCCATGTAACGGCGATTGTAGAGCCCGGTCAGCGGATCAGTGATCGCCATCTCGAGGCTCAGTTGCAGGTTCTCCCGCAACAGATCCTGGTAGCGTTTCCGCTTCAGCTGCGTCCGCACACGCGCGGTGAGTTCGTTTCGGTCCACCGGCCGCATCAGATAATCATTCACGCCCATATCGAGCGCCCGAACCAGTCGCGCGGTGTCGCCATTCTCGACGATCGCAAGGATCGGGGTATTGCGCGTCCGCTCTTCGGAGCGCAGATGGGAGCAAAACCGCAGGCCGTCTGACCGCTCAAGCGACAGGCTGACGACAACGAGATCGAAGTCTTCCCCGTTCACCCGCATCAGCGCTTCACGCGCATCACTCTCAATGGTGACGCGGTTGCTCTCCCGCAGACTGTCTGCAATGCGGCGCGCGGACGTTTCCCGGTCCTCAACTACCAGTACACGCCCCATGCCCTTGCCGGCACGGTGCAGCGCTTCGGCATCATCCATGAGGCCCAGCTTGCTGCCCGTGGCCTCACGGAGGCGCAGTTCATCTGTCATCAGCTTGAGCCGAACAAGGCTGCGGACGCGCGCCATCAGGGCGATATCGTCAACCGGCTTGGTCAGGAAATCATCAGCGCCTGCCTCAAGGCCCGTCACACGGTCTGTCGGCTGATCCAGCGCCGTCACCATGATCACCGGCACATGCTGCGTTTCCGGCTGCGACTTGAGCCTACGGCAAACCTCGAAGCCGTCCATCTCCGGCATCATCACATCAAGCAGGATGATATCAGGCTTCTCAGACACAGCAGCTTCGAGCGCTTCCAGGCCATTGGTGGCCGTGGACACGTCGAAGTACTCAGCCGTCAGCTTGGCTTCCAGAAGTTTGACATTCGCCGGAATGTCATCGACCACGAGAACTCGCGCCGTCATGAAACGCTCTCCCGGCTTACGCCGTTAGCCCAGAAACCGCTGCACGGTTTCCATGAACTGTGCGACAGAGATCGGCTTTGCGATGTAAGCCTCGCAGCCTCCCTGCCGGATTTTCTCCTCGTCACCCTTCATGGCAAAGGCCGTGACGGCAACCACGGGGATTTCCCGCAGCGTATCGTCTTCCTTCAGCCACTTCGTGACTTCCAGGCCGGATACTTCCGGCAGCTGGATATCCATCAGAATAAGATCCGGCCGCTCGGAGCGCGCAAGCTCCAGCGCCTCCATGCCATCCCGGGTCTGGAGCGTCTCGTATCCATGGGCATCGAGCAGGTCATGAAACAGCTTCATGTTCAGCTCGTTGTCCTCAACAATCAAAACCCGCTTCGACATGTCGTATCTCCCGAGGGCGGTAGGCACCGCTGATATCTCTTGGCTTCCCCTGGCCGTCTCGGCCATGTTTGCCCACGTGATAGACAGGCTATCCGCCAGTCCGGACAGGGTCAGAGCAATCCTTGGTGACGGCAACTGTCCGAAGGTGGCGCCAGCTTCTTTCACCTACGCCGCTGACTGTGGGCCAAAAGGCTTAAGGCACTGTTTAAGCACGACACGCCAAGCGCGATTTTTGGTTGAAAAACAGGGAAAAACACCGCGTGACTCAAGACGACGCCCAGATTTTGGCCCTCAGCGGGTTAACCTTCCTGCTTGATGACAGCCAGCGGATCGATGGCTTTCTGCGCATGACCGGCATCACTCCGCAGGACCTCCGTCAGCTTGTTGCTACGATCGAGGGACAAACGGCCATCCTGGATTATCTTCTGGGGAACGAATCCCTTTTGCTGGCCTTCACAGCCGAACAGGGCTGCCCGGACGACGCACCGGCCCGCGCCCGCCGCACACTTACAGGCCGCGCCTTCAACCAGGACTGGACGTCCATATGACCACCGCGACTAACGCACTCGACCCTTTCGTCATCCAGCAGATCAACGAACTTCGCCTCGATCCTGAGCGGCCGCTGATCGTTACCGATGCAGATGAAGTCCTGTTTCAGTTCATGGCCGGGCTTGAGGCCTATCTGGAACGTGAAGGATACGAAATAACCCTCGACAGCTTCGCAATCACTGGCAATGTGCGCTTTAGGGAAACCGGTGCCGTGGTGGAAGCTCGTGAAATGAAAGGCCTGCTTGGCGGGTTCTTCGAGGCAGAAACTCACCGGCTGGCACCGGTGCCTGGCGCAGCGGAAGCTCTCAGCCAGCTCGCGGATCACGCGGACATCGTCGTCCTCTCCAACGTGCCCTTTCCTCAGCGTGACAGCCGTGCCCGTTCCCTGGCGGAAAGCGGCATGCCCTACCCGCTTGTTGCCAATGCAGGCCTGAAAGGCCCGGCAATGGCGTCTTTGGCGGCTCGCGGAGGTAAGCCGGTCTTCTTTCTCGACGACATACCCCACAACCTCCAATCAGTTCATGATGCCGTCGATGGTGTCCATCTCGTGCATTTTGTGGCCGACCCGCGCCTGCGCAAATTGGTCCCGTCACCCAAGGCGCGCCATGTGAGTTCCGGCGACTGGACGCACGCGGCTGACCATATCCACAGCACCATCCAGGCCCACAAGACCGGCCTGAGCGCCTGAGGCACCCTGCCATGCGCATCGGCATTGACCTCGGCGGCACCAAGACCGAAGCCATGCTGATGGGCCCGCATGGAGAAGACCTCCTGCGCCTGCGTGAGCCGACACCTGCGGGTGACTACGAGGCTACACTCGATCTGATCAGTCACCTGGTCGGGCAGCTGGACCGGGAAGCCGGCACCACATGCCCCGTCGGCATCGGCATGCCCGGGGCCATCTCCCCCGCCACAGGTATCGTCAAGAACGCCAATTCAACCTGGCTTATCGGCCAGCCACTTCACACGCATCTGGAGCAAAGGCTCGGCCCGCGTGTGCGCCTGGCGAACGATGCCGACTGCTTTGCCCTGTCGGAAGCCACCGATGGCGCCGGACGAGGTGCCCCAAGCGTCTTCGGCGTGATTGCCGGGACAGGGGTCGGCGGCGGATTTGTAGTGGACGGAAAGCTCCTTTCAGGCCCAAACGCAATTGCCGGCGAATGGGGCCACATCCCGCTGCCCTGGCCACAGACGCACGAACTGCCGGGGCCCGACTGCTATTGCGGCAAACGGGGCTGCGTGGAAGCCTGGTGCTCCGGCCCCGGGCTGGCCGCTGACCACCTGCGGATAACGAAGCATCGCCTCAAACCTGAGAACATCGCGCTTGCCGCAGCGACCGGCAATACGGAGGCCAAGGCCTCACTGGACCGCCATGCGGATCGCCTGGCCCGTGCGCTGGCCATAGTCATCAACATTGTCGACCCGCACGTGATCGTCCTCGGCGGTGGCCTCAGCCATATGGACCACCTCTACGACGCCGTGCCTCGGCTACTCCCGCGCTATGTCTTTTCAGACTCGGTGTCCACCCTCATCAGGCGGAACGTCCACGGGGCCTCAAGCGGCATCCGAGGAGCGGCATGGTTGTGGCCGGAACATGCCGATACCCAATCGCATCAGACGGGGCTGCGCTGATGGCAGCCATTTGCCGCGATTGCTTTGCCCGGGTCGCGGGCGAACCACTTCCGCGACGCTGCCCGTCATGCGGCCGCCCGCGCATCGCCAGCCATGATGAACTTCTGGACCTCACCATCGCACACATCGACTGTGACGCGTTCTATGCAGCCATCGAGAAACGGGATGACCCGTCCCTCCGCGACAAACCGCTAATCATCGGGGGCGGTCATCGAGGTGTCGTGTCCACGGCTTGCTACATCGCCCGAACCTATGGAGTCGGCTCGGCAATGCCGATGTTCAAGGCATTGAAAGCCTGTCCTCACGCCACAGTCATCAAACCCAGCATGGAGAAATACGCAGCTGTCGGCCGCGAGGTACGCGCCTTGATGCGCGATGTCACGCCCCTGGTTGAACCGATATCGATCGACGAAGCCTTTCTTGACCTGACAGGCACAGAGCGGCTCCATCGCATGAGTGCTGCCGAAACCCTGATGCGCCTTGCAGCCCGCATCGAGGAACAGATCGGCATCACCGTGTCGGTGGGACTCAGCCACAACAAGTTTCTCGCCAAGCTGGCCTCCGATCTCGACAAGCCTCGCGGATTTTCAATCATCGGCAAAACCGAAACCAAAGCGCTCCTGGCAAGGATGCCCGTTGGAAAGATATGGGGTGTCGGCAAGGCCATGCAGCGCAAGCTGGAAGCTGCAGGGATCGCAATGATCTCCGACCTTCAGCAGGCGGATGAACGTGAACTGATGGCACGCTACGGGCAGTTGGGCCTGAGGCTTGCCCGCTTGTCCCGTGGTGAAGACAGCCGCGAAGTCAAACCGGTGCGAGAAGCAAAGAGCATCAGCGCCGAGACCACTTTCAACGATGACATCCGGGACTATGACGCGCTGGAGGGCATTCTCTGGCGGCTGAGCGACAAGGTGGCCGGCCGCTGCAAAACCGCAGATCTTGCAGGCCACACCGTGACCCTGAAGCTCAAAAGTGCAGATTTCAAAACACGTACTCGAAACCTGACCTTGAGCGATCCGACCCAGCTGGCAGACGTGATTTTCCGGGCTGGTCAACAATTGTTGAAACCCGAGACCGATGGCACCGCCTACCGCCTGATCGGCATCGGGGTCGCCAATCTAGTAACGGCAACGGGCGGGATGCAGATGGGGGATCTTCTTGATCCTGACGCAAACCGCCGCGCAGCAGCGGAGCGCGCTGTCGACAAGGTCCGCGCAAAGTTCGGCAAGGAAATGATCGACAAGGGCCGAGGGATCAGAAAACCCTAGTTGCACTCCGGCACGGGCAGCATGGTGAGATCCATCAGGTCAGCACCAAGAACAAGATCACCGTAGTCCATCACAAGTCCGGTAGAGACACCGTTCTCGTAGACTTGGAATGAAACCTCGTAGTCCGGCAATCCCGTGCTGTCACCGGGGTTGAAATAGCTGACTTGCACAGGCCAGTGCGCCAGGCCTTCAAGGCTCTTTCCGGCCCTGGCTTCCTCGCCCTGCGGCGCCCCCTTCTTGCGACCGCCCAGGATGGCTGTGGTGTCGAAATAGTGCTCCGTATCTGACCCATCAAAGACAGGCACAGCGAATACCGTCCGGCCTGCATGGGCCGCCTCGAGCATCCGGCTGATCTGTTCGGTCGGAAACACCACACCGTCCGGCAATGCAATGGTTCCATCCTCAGGTTTGCTCAGCGTGGCCAGGCTTTTGTCTTCCTTGCGAACGGCCGAGCCTTCGATCTCCTCGATGGTCTCGCCGTTGACATAGTGGATCATGGAAAAGGTGTAATCACTGCCGTCGCCGGCTTCCCACGAACTGACCCGGAAGTCGCTGACGAAGCTGCTGCCCTGCTTGCTCCCCATCCGGTTGACGATGCGCTGGTTGGTCACCCAGCCCTCGCAAGCCGACCCCTGCCACTCCAGCACCAGCTTGCCGGTAACCGACGAGATGTCGGACCCTTCCGTGCTGGAAATCATCTTCATGGCATAGACGGCACGGTGTGGGCTCAAGCCGGTGCCCGCAGCAAAGGCGCTGCCCGCGTTTGCCACGGCAGCCACGCCACCCGCAGCGATCACAAGCCAACGAAGCACCCTTCTGCGGAGTCCTGCCATGTCGTTCCTGCCTTCCATACGCGAAGCCTACTCCAAGCACCCGCAGGGCCCAAACTGCCGGGCAGATTCTGCCGCCCGGCGGGGGAAAACTGCAGATCTTTCCCCATCAGATGGTGAATCACATGCTGCAAACTATAGCGCTTCTGCGGGTTTTCCGGTTAACGCAGCTAGGCACGGCGCTTGCTCCCTGTAGATAGCCCAATTCATCAGTCCCGGCAGATCCGGGGCGGCTTGGGCGGTGCAGGGAACAGGAGTTTTCAGCCATGTATCACGCACTCTCCCCCACTGAAGAGATCTTCCCCGTTTCGGATCTCAAGGGGCTGAAGGAGGAACCGTCCTTCATCGGCCATCTCGACCAACCGGCACTTCACATGACCCGCGAGACGCGGCAATTGATCGAACGCGCCCTTGCATATGCCGCGGAGGCACAGCGCACGATTTCCGAGCAGGAAACGCGCATCGCCCAGCTTGAAACCCTGTCGATGACAGACGAGCTCACCGGCCTTCTCAACCGGCGTGGTTTCACCGATGCCCTTGACCGGGCCCTGGCCAATGCCCGCCGCCACGACGAGCAGGGCTTGCTCGTGGCGATTGATCTCGACGGCTTCAAGCCCGTCAACGACACTTTCGGCCACGCGGCCGGCGACGAGATACTGAAGTTTGTCGCTGACTTCCTGGCAGAGCGGGTCCGGACGACTGACTACCTTGCCCGCCTCGGCGGAGACGAGTTCGCGATCCTGATGGTCAACGGCAATCTCGCGCCGGCACGTCATCGCGCCATCGAACTCAAGAACGAACTGAATTCCGCAACAGCCCGTCTCAACCACGGCGATATTCCCGTCCGTGCGAGTTTTGGCATTGCGCCGTACGATCGAAACGCATCTCCGCAGCAGGTGATGCATATGGCGGACGTTGCCATGTATCACGACAAACGCCGCCGCTCGCCGGAACCAACGCGCCTGCGTCCATTCCAGGCAGCGCGCTAGACGCCAGCCGCTGCGGGGGCGGCTGCGTTGATACGACGAGCCACCAGGGCGCGAGGACGCTTGGCACCAGCATCCGCAATGCGCCCTGAGAAACCGACCAGGGGAGATCCTTTTGGGTCTCCCTTTTTCGTGTCCGGCACCAGGACGTGACCTGACTTCAGGCCGTGCATACACCGCGCCATGGGTGCACCCAGGCCCCAAATACACGAAATGCGTGTCCTTCAAAAAAAATCGCGCCCATGCGAAAAGAGCGCCCAAAGAAACAAAGTTTTCTCAGGAGCAGGACACCATGGCAGGACGGATCGACGCCCGACTGAAAGAACTTGGCATTTCTCTGAGCGACCCGGTGGCCCCTGCCGCCAACTACGTGCCCTATGTGGTCACGGGTAATCTGGTTTTCATTTCAGGCCAGGTCCCCGTCGATGGATCCGGTTTGCCCTATGTCGGCAAAGTGGGTGACACCGTCAGCCAGTCCGACGCGGTGAAGGCAGCCCGCCTGTGCGGCCTCAACATCCTGTCTGCCCTCCGCCAGGCCTGCGGTGGCGACCTCGACAAGGTAACGCGCTGCGTGAAGCTGGGCGGCTTCGTCAACGGCACGCCGGAATTCGACCAACATCCGGCAGTCATCAACGGCTGTTCTGATCTTATGGTCGATGTGTTCGGCGAAGCCGGCAAACATTCCAGATTTGCTTTGGGCGCCGGAAACCTGCCCTTCAACGTCGCCGTCGAAATCGACGCAGTTTTTGAGATCGCCTGAAATGGCCCGTGACCTTGCCTGGCTAACTGCCCGCCCCGTCGCCCATCGTGGACTGCACGGGCTGGAAGACGGCGTTGTCGAAAACCTCCCCTCTGCGTTCCAGGCGGCTATCAATGCTAACTACGCAATCGAGTGTGACCTGCAGCTTGCTGCGGATGGCGAAGCCATGGTCTTCCACGATGCCACCCTCGACCGGCTCACCGAAGCAACCGGCAAGGTCTTTGCCCACACATCAGACAACTTGAAGAAAATCTCTTTCAAGACCACCACGGACCGTATGCAGACGCTGGGTGAGTTTCTTGACCAGGTTGGTGGCAAGGTCGTGCCGGTCATTGAACTCAAGATCCCCTTCGGCAAGGAAGGCCCCCTGGAGAAACGGACCGCCAAGCTTCTCAAGGACTACAAAGGCCCGGCAGCCGTGATGTCCTTTAATCCCCGAAGCATGGGTTGGTTTGCAGAAAACGCCCCGGACATCACACGTGGCCAGCTGTCCTATGCATATGATCAGGGCCCTTCACTCTCCATGTCCTGGATGCGGCGGATGGCACTGAAGCACATGCTGTTGAACTGGAAGAGCCGGCCGCACTTCATCGGATTCGACGTCAATGCCCTGCCCCAATGGTCTGTCGACCTGCGCCGCAAGCTTGGCTTGCTCGTTCTCACCTGGACAGTAAGAACCGATGCTCATCGCGACACTGCGGCTAGGCATGCAGACCAGATCATCTTCGAGACATTCCGCCCCTGAGCAGATGGATAGCCATCCCGTCCGTTTCGCCTTTTCGTGACCTTCGAAAAGCATAGGTTTTCCGCCACGGCTCTTTAGGTCCCGCACCGGGACAGATAGAATGGCGCGGCATGGGTGACGCAGACAAAATCATCGCTCGGACAGAAGCCAGCATGGCCGCGATCGACGCGGACCAGTGGGATGCATGCGCCAATCCCGGTGGCTCTATTCCCTACAACCCCTTCCTGTCTCATCGCTTCCTGTCAGCACTGGAAACATCGGGCTCCGCGACCCCGGAAACCGGCTGGCAGCCCTATCACATTCTCGTTGAAGACGGTCGAGGTCAGATCAAGGGGTGCTGCCCGGCCTACCTCAAAGGCCATTCGCAAGGCGAGTATGTCTTCGATTACGGCTGGGCGGATGCCTGGGAACGCGCCGGCGGGCGCTATTACCCCAAGCTGCAGGTATCTGTCCCGTTTACCCCGGCGACAGGCCGCCGTCTTCTGGCCATGCCCGGCCCGGATCAGCAGCAAACGGAAGACCAGATCGCCGCAGCGCTTGTGGAACTGACCAACCGGCTCGAACTGTCGTCCTGCCACCTCACCTTCCTGCCGGAAGACCAATGGACACGCCTTGGCGAGATCGGTTTCCTCCAGCGCACCGACCAGCAGTTTCATTGGGAAGATGAGAGCTACGGCAGCTTTGACGGCTTCCTGTCGGCACTTGCCTCGCGCAAACGAAAAAACCTCAAGAAAGAACGCGCCCGCGCTGTCGAAAATGACATCACCATCGAGTGGGTCACCGGGAACGACATCACCGAAGACCATTGGGACGCCTTCTTCCGCTTCTACATGGACACGGGCAGCCGCAAATGGGGCACCCCCTACCTGACCCGGAGCTTCTTCTCGATCATCGGCGAAGAGATGCCGGAGGATATTCTGCTTATCCTTGCAAAGCGGGACGGGCGGTACATCGCCGGCGCGCTCAACATGATTGGATCGGAAACCCTGTTCGGCCGGTATTGGGGGTGTACGGAGCATCACGACTTCCTGCATTTTGAAGTCTGCTACTACCAGGCCATTGAATTTGCGTTGGCGCGGGGGATCAAGTGCGTGGAAGCTGGCGCACAGGGTGCTCATAAATTGGCCCGCGGCTATGCGCCGAACATTACCTATTCAGCGCACTACATTCCCAATCCCAGCTTCCGTGAAGCCGTCGACAACTACCTTGCCGCCGAGCGCCGCCATGTGGCTGCCGACGCGGAGATGCTGGCGGATCACGCCCCGTTCAGAAAAACAGACAACGACAAAGACTGACGTCCGAGGAAACATCCATGCAGATCCCCGCCTATGACGACAACAATATCTTCGCCAAGATCCTCCGCGGCGAAGCGCCGGCCCACAAGGTCTATGAGGACGACCAGACATTCGCCTTCATGGACATCATGCCCATGGGTGAAGGTCATACTCTGGTGATCCCGCGGGAACCGGCAGTGACGATGTTTGATCTCAGCGCCGAAGGCGCCGCTGCCCTGATCCAGACCACCCAGAAAGTAGCCCATGCAGTCCGCGCGGCCTTTGAGCCGGAAGGCGTGGTATGCGCGCAGTTTTCAGGCGCCCCTGCCGGCCAGACCGTCTTCCATATTCATTTCCACATCATCCCGCGTTGGCAGAATGTGGAGATGAACCTCCATGCGCGCGTCATGCAGGACCACGAAGTGCTGGCAGACCACGCAAGGCGCATCACGGAAAAACTGGGTTAGACTTCCCCACATAGAAAATCACGGGAGGGGGACACTTTCCATGCGCAATACCCGCATACTGGCTGCTTCAAGCCTTCTGTCAGTAACCTTGCTGGCGACAATCACCGCTCAAGCGGCCCCGGAACTGGCCGAGGGTTGGTCTCTGGAACCCCTCACGGGCCCGTCGCCGTTCCATGGTGTTCACGGCCTCACCGTAACGCCGGAAGGCCGCTTGCTTGCCGGCTCTGTCGTCGGTGCCACTCTCTACGAAATCAACCGCGAAACCGGGGCCGTCTCTATCGCTGAAGCCCCGCCTACCGGGATGGCGGACGATGTGGAGCAAGGCCCCGACGGCACTCTGGCATGGACCGCCTTTCTGCAGGGCAAGGTCTTTGCGCGCACACCCGAGGGCACCCTGCTGACACTCGCCGAAGGGCTGCCCGGCACGAACTCGATTGCGTGGCGCGAGGATGGCCGGCTGTTCATGACTCAGGTCTTTGCCGGGGACGCCTTGTGGGAACTTGACCCCACAGGCAAGAAGGAGCCCCGCCTGATCATGGAAGGCATGGGTGGCCTCAACGGTTTCGACTTCGGCCCCGACGGGCACCTCTATGGCCCGATCTGGTTCAAAGGGCAGATCGCCCGCGTCAATGTCGACGCAGGCACACTCGAGGTCATCGTTGATGGCTTCAAGACGCCAGCCGCCGTCAACTTCAATTCAAGCAACGACCTCTTTGTCGTCGATACACAGGCCGGCGAAGTCATCCGCGTGGACGTCCCCACCGGTGAGAAGACGCTCATAGCCCAGGTGAAGCCCGCTATCGACAATCTCGCCTTCGCCCCTGATGACACGCTCTACATCTCCAACATGGCGGACAACGCCATCATCGAGATCAATGTCGAGACGGGAGACAGCGCCCCACTCGTATCGGGCCCGCTCGCCGTCGCCGCCGACATTGCCATGGGTCCTGACGGGAAGACGCTGTACGTCGCCGACGTCTTTGCGATCCGCACAGTCGATACAGAGACCGGAGACGTAGGCGAGATCGCACGCGTTTTTGCTCAGGAGATGGATTATCCCACCAGCATGGCCATTGCGCACGGCAAGGTGGCCGCGGCCGGTCTTACTGCAGGCGCCGTGCAGGTGCTGGATGCGGCCTCAGGCAAATCGCTCGGCCTGCATCACAGCTTTACCACGCCGACGGACGCACTTCCCCTGGAGGACGGGGGCATTCTTGTTACCGAATACGCCAAGGGTGCCATAGTGCGCGTGAACCCGGATAACTGGGACGATCGCGTAAGCATTGTTGAAGGTCTCGAAGGACCGGCCATGCTCGTCCAAGGACCGGACAACGCCATCTATGTCTCCGAGACCTCTGGCGGCCGGATTTCCCGCCTGACAGACAGTGGCGGCGTGGAAACCGTGGTGGATGACCTCGCCAACCCGGAAGGCTTTACCTTCCTCGCAAGTGGTGCAATCGCTGTTGCCGAAGCGGCAAAGGCACAGATCACCATCATCGATCTGGTGTCTGGATCAAAGTCGGTTGTCGCAAGCGGCCTGCCCTTCGGTGCTATCCCCGCTGAAGGGCCTGAAGTCTTCATGCCAACCGGTCTGGCTACCGATGCCTCAGGCACGCTTTACTTCTCATCCGAATATCTCGCCCAAGTCTTCCGCCTCCAGGGTCCCGCGGAAGAATAAGATCGCGCCAGCCATCCTCCTGACAGAATGCTGTCAGGAGGGCTCTGGCACTGTCTCGCTCGTCCTTCCCGCCCATATCGGGCCCGCCATGGAGAGAGAGCGATGACACACAAACCTGACCATTTCACCGTCTGGGCAGAATTGCCTGTGACCGACCTGGATCGAGCGACCGCCTTCTACAACAAGGTGTTCGAGACCGAACTCCAGCGCGATGACAACGGTCCCAATCCAATGGCCGTGTTCCCGACCGCTGACGGCCAGGGCTCCGCCGGTCACCTCTATCCCGGAACACCCGCAAAGGATGGCAATGGCCCGACCATCCACCTTGCCGTTCCGGGCAAGCTGGAAGACGCAATGGCACGCGTGACGGAAGCCGGAGGCAAGGTTCTGAGTGACCCGATCACCATTCCCGCTGGCCGCTTCGCCTATGCTATCGACCTTGATGGTAATTCCATCGGCCTGTTTGAAACCGCTGCCTGAACGATCGGACCACTGACATGCGCCGCGCCGACCGCCTCTTCCAGATCGTCCAGCATTTGCGGGGCGGTCGGCTAACTACCGCCCGGCAACTTGCGGAACGTCTCGAAGTGTCGGAACGCACCATCTATCGCGACATCGCCGATCTGGTGGCCTCGGGTGTCCCAATCGATGGCGAGGCCGGTATTGGGTATCTGATGCGTGAAGGCTTCGACCTGCCACCACTTATGTTTACCCGCGACGAAGTTGCTGCACTGGTAGCGGGTGCCCGTTTCATCCGGGCCTGGGGCGGCGCCGAAATGGCAAGGGCCGCGCAGGAAGCCCTTGTTAAGATTGAAACTGTGTTGCCAGCCTCTACCCGTGACTATGGCCGCCAGGTCCAGATCCACGCCTTCGCCCCGGCAGAGCTGACTGACGACCACCGCAGAACCATCGACAAGCTCGAGCGGGCGATCGATGCGCGCACCCGCCTATCGATCTCCTATGAAGATCTGGAGGGCGAGAAGAGCACCCGCACTGTCCGCCCGCTGGGCCTATGGTTCTGGGGAAAAGTCTGGACACTGGTCGCCTGGTGTGAGCTGCGCGACGATTTCCGGGTCTTCCGGATCGACCGGATTCAAGTAACCGCTACCGGTGACACGTTCAGGCCCGAGCCCGGCAAAACATTGACCGATTTCTACCGCCAGAAAGAAGCGCCCTAGACAGTTGGCAGCTTGAAACGTGCCGCTACCTATTGCCCAAAGGAAAAGGGCACCCTTCGGGTGCCCTTCTCTCTTATTTCTCAGCCTTCTCCGTCGCCTTCTTGCCCTTCTTCTTCGACGGGGGCGGCGGTGCGGCCTCAACCGCGAAGGAGAGCTCGTCGCCCTTTACATCCACATGCACGACGCCGCCGCGCTTGAGCTTACCGAACAGCAATTCCTCGGCCAGCGGCTTCTTGATGTGCTCCTGGATAATGCGGCCAAGCGGACGCGCACCGAATTGCTCGTCATAGCCGCGGTCGGCGAGCCACTTGTTGGCCGCCTTGGAGAGCTCGATCGTGACGTTACGGTCAGCAAGTTGCACTTCGAGCTGAAGCACAAACTTCTCGACTACGCGCGCGATGATGTCTTCGCTGAGACCCGCAAACGGAATGGTGGCATCCAGACGGTTGCGGAACTCAGGCGTGAACAGTTTCTTGATCGCCTCTTCGTCCTCGCCCTCGCGCTTGGTGCGGCCGAAACCAATTGGCGGCTTCTGCATATCCGACGCACCGGCATTGGTCGTCATGATCAGGATCACGTTGCGGAAGTCTATTTTCTTGCCGTTATGATCCGTAAGCTGACCATGATCCATAACCTGCAACAGGATATTGAACAGGTCCGGATGCGCCTTCTCGATCTCGTCGAGCAGCAGCACGCAATGGGGATGCTGGTCGACGCCATCAGTCAGAAGACCGCCCTGGTCAAAGCCGACATAGCCTGGGGGCGCACCAATGAGGCGCGACACCGTATGGCGCTCCATGTACTCGGACATGTCGAACCGAAGGAGCTCGACACCCATGATGGACGCAAGCTGACGCGCAACCTCAGTCTTGCCCACGCCTGTCGGGCCCGAGAACAGGTAGGAGCCGATCGGCTTTTCCGGTTCACGCAGGCCGGCACGGGCCAGCTTGATGGCTGCGGCCAGCGCCGTGATGGCATCGTCCTGGCCAAACACAACGCGCTTGAGATCAGTCTCAAGGCTCTCAAGCTTCTCCGTGTCCGTCTTGCTGACGGATTTCGGCGGGATGCGGGCCATGGTGGAAATCACCGATTCCACTTCCTTCACGCCGACTGTCTTCTTCCGCTTGCTCTCCGGTAGCAGCATCTGTGACGCGCCCACCTCGTCGATCACGTCGATTGCCTTGTCCGGCAGTTTCCGGTCGTGCATGTAGCGCGCCGACAACTCCACCGCCGCCTTGATGGCATCGTTCGTGTAACGAACCTTGTGGTGTTCCTCGAAATAGGGCTTGAGACCCTTCAGAATCTTGATGGAGTCGGGGACAGACGGCTCAGCCACGTCGATTTTCTGGAACCGGCGCACCAGCGCGCGATCCTTCTCGAAGTGCTGGCGGTACTCCTTGTACGTTGTCGACCCAATGCAGCGCAGACTGCCGGATGCCAATGCCGGCTTCAGCAGGTTGGAGGCATCCATTGCCCCGCCTGACGTGGCACCCGCCCCGATCACCGTGTGAATTTCGTCGATGAACAGGATAGCGCCGGGATAATCCTCAAGTTCCTTCACAACGGCTTTAAGGCGTTCCTCGAAGTCGCCGCGGTAACGCGTACCTGCGAGAAGCGCGCCCATGTCGAGGGAGAACACCGTGTCCTCCTTGAGGACATCGGGCACTTCACCATTGACGATGCGGCGCGCCAGCCCCTCGGCAATCGCCGTCTTGCCGACCCCCGGATCGCCCACATAGAGCGGGTTGTTCTTCGAGCGGCGGCACAGGATCTGGATCGTGCGATCAATTTCGGCATCGCGGCCAATCAGCGGATCAATCTTGCCGGCCTTTGCCTTCTCGTTAAGGTTCACGCAATAGGTCTCTAGCGCCTCGGTACCTTCCTTGACGCTGCCTTCAGCCGTGTCCTCATCATCGCTGGAACCGCGCGGGCTGCGCGTTTCGTTCATATCCCCACGCTTGGCGATACCGTGGCTGATGTAATTGACCGCGTCATAGCGGGTCATGTCCTGTTCCTGCAGGAAATAGGCGGCATGGCTTTCGCGCTCCGCAAAGATCGCGACAAGCACATTGGCGCCGGTCACCTCCTCCCGCCCGGACGACTGCACATGGATCACGGCGCGCTGGATAACCCGCTGGAACCCCGCCGTCGGTTTGGAGTCCTCGCCATTATTGACAATCAGGTTGGACAGTTCCGTGTCGATATAGGAGACAAGGTCCGAGCGCAGCTTGTCGAGATCAACAGAACAGGCGCGCATCACGGCGGCTGCATCCTGATCATCGATCAGGGCCAGCAGGAGATGTTCAAGCGTGGCGTATTCGTGCCCGCGCTCATTGGCCAGGGCCAGGGCGCGATGGAGACCTTCCTCGAGGCTGCGGGAAAAACTTGGCAACGCACCTAACTCCTTGTCGCTCGCAGCCTCAACAATATGACACCGCGTATTAACAGTTTGACGTCCCGACCCACCGGACGCAACGGCCTGCCCCCGTCTGATCCTTCAGCCCGGATCAGAAAGTCCCCTCACTCCTTCTCCATCGTGCATTGCAGCGGATGCTGATGCTGGCCGGCGAAGTCCATCACCTGGGTGACCTTGGTTTCAGCCACCTCATAGGTGAACACCCCGCACACGCCGACGCCATTCTGATGGACATGCAGCATGATGCGCGTGGCATCTTCTCGCCCCTTGTTGAAGAACCGCTCCAGCACATGGATTACGAACTCCATGGGCGTGTAGTCATCATTAAGGAGCAGCACCTTGTAGAGGGACGGCTTTTTGGTTTTGGGCTTCGTCTTTGTGATGACACCGGTATTGGTGCCGCCGCCGGATGACCCGTCATCGGGCGGACCACCATCGGCAGGGTCATCCGGAAGCAGCACGAAGCGGCCCGCCAAGCAGGACGCACCGGCAGCCATCGGGGGGTGAATAGTCGCGGTCATGGTTTCAACAGGCATGCACAGGTCAACGAACGGGAAGCGGCCACTGGCTGGGAATTCACAGCGAAGCAGGGCCGCTGCCTGACGCCGAGAATACAGCAAATATGGGGCTTTATCCCAAAATGTGAAGATGCGGCAGGGCGCACAGGGCCAAGCCCGGGTAATGAGCCGGAGGGCTAGTGAATGATCTCGCCTTCGAGTTCCTCTAGCCAGCTCTCCACCCGCTTCCGGTTCACCCCGAAATCGTAATAGCCGGTCTTGGAGCGGCTGTAGATCGCCAAGGTGGAGTTCGAAGCATCCACTTCGATCACCTGGATAGAGATCATGTCCTTGAAATTGAGGACAGAGGAATACTGCACGAACTCGAAGGCCATCCGCGCCTCATCCATGCCTGCAAGCTCGATCCGCGGCTGCCGGCTGACAACATGCATGATCGCGTCCCGCAGTTCCGAGGCCGGCACGTCATAGACGTCGGACGGACAATGAGGCACAGCGTTGTCGCAGATCTCGTCCGGCGCCACGAGATACTCATTCGGCGATCCCTTGAGCTTCAAACGCCTGAAATCCAGCGCAGCAACCCCGGTCTTGATTCCCTTTTTGGCCATTCAGAAAGCTAATACGACATCAGCCTTCCGGGAAAGTGAAACCCGCATTCATTGCGAAAACCCGGATCATCCACAGGGAAGTTAACGTCTGTTAACCCTTTTCTAACCACGCCGGGGCATGGTCTCGTTTGGCCCAGTTTTCAGGCATTCCGGAGCCTCTAATGCCCGCCCCGAGCGCACAACAGCCAAGGTGCCCGTTCCCGGTTGCAACACCGGCAACACATGCCCCTGCTATCGCGGCACAATCCAGCGGTTTTTCCGCCGCCCGAAAGGCCCTGATCGGCATCGAAAATGCAGAGCTTGGGGGATTGCATTTGGAGTGGCTGGCATTACCCTTTGACGGGGTGTCAAATTCAGGCAAACCGGGCAGCCAGCCTACCCCGCCATGTGCCATCGGGGGATCGGTCACATGGTCAGCGTGAGAATAGTGGGTAGCGTGCGTATCAGCTGCTTGAGAGGGGCGAAGTCCTTGGGGATTGAAGCAAGACATGGCGCCGGATCAGCCGTAGCGCAGGCACGCGGGCCCTTTGGTCTTGTCGTCGCCGCGACGATGATGCTCGCGCTCACGCTTTCCATGGCCTTGGCAACGCCGGCAGCGGCAAAACCAAAATACGCTGCCCTTGTGCTCGATAAGTATTCGGGCCGCGTGCTTTTTTCCCGCCACGCGGACGCCCATCGTTACCCTGCCTCTCTCACCAAGATCATGACGCTCTACATCGTGTTCGAGGAGCTGGCGAAAGAGAACATCACTCTGGATACCAAGTTCACGGTATCCCGCCACGCCGCTGGGCAGGCGCCGTCGAAACTGGGTCTCGACGCAGGCGATACGATTACGGTTGAGAACGCCATTCTTGCGCTGGTCACCAAGTCGGCCAATGACGTTGCCATGGTGGTTGCCGAAAACATCGGCGGCAGCGAACGGAAGTTCGCCCAGCAGATGACCAAGCGCGCCCGCGAGCTGGGCATGGCGCGGACGACGTTCCGCAATCCGCATGGCTTGCCCGACAAGCGCCAGGTTACAACCGCGCGCGACATGGCCACCCTCGCCCAGCGGATCATGGATGATTTCCCGCAGTACTATTCGTATTTCGGCACAGAAAGCTTCACTTTCCGCGGCCGCACCTTCAACAATCACAACAATCTGCTGGGCGACTACGAGGGCACCAACGGCATCAAGACGGGCTACACCCGTGCGTCAGGCTTCAACCTGACCGCCTCTGTGACCCGCGACGGCAAGCATCTGGTCGGTGTCGTGATGGGTGGCAAGACGCCGCGCACCCGAGATGACCATATGCGTGAGATCCTGGACGAAGCCTTCGGACGCGTCCCCACACGCGGGCGCATCTCCATCGCCAGCGCGGCGCCGATCCCCCGCGCACGCCCGAACGTCACCCTGCCCACGGCAGAAGCGCCGCAGCTGATGGCCTCACTGGAAGCGCCCCGCGCACCGACAACAGTGCCCTCAGTGAAGCCCGCGGACGCATTTGACGCCGCTACCGCGGCAGCCTTGCTGGCAGAACCTGCACCCGCCCGACGCCCTGCCGTGACTTTCAACGCGCCCACGCCTGATGCTGTCGCGCCAACCGCCGCCTCCCCAGAGACCGCTTCCGGCCTCAGAGGGCCGACCACAGAGCCTGAGGCACCTGCCCGGCAGGTCGCAGCAGCTGCGGTCGCACCACGGGTCTTCGATGATGTATCGGCCTGGCTTGTCTCTCCGGCCAATGCCCGGGAGAGTGCCCCCCGTCTGGCAGGCACGCTGACGGATCCTGGCCGCCCCACCGGAGCGGGTGACATTTCCTCGGCAACCGATGTCAATCTCGCAGCTCTCAACGACCCGGGAAGCTACAGCACGGTTTCCGCCGGCCATGCCTGGCGCATCCAGATCGGCGCCTATTCGGACGCCACCGAAGCAGGACGGCGCATCCAGGCTGCCATGGCACGTGCACCCAGCGTTCTCAAAGGCAAGGGCCCTGCGACCGTACCGGTCCGCACTGCCTCACGCACCCTCTTCCGGTCGCGCTTTACCGGGTTCGACGGGGAAGATCAGGCCCGCAATGCCTGCACCCGCCTGATCCGCGAAGGCATCAGCTGTATCACGGTGCCGCCGGACGACTGGTATGCCCCCACGACAAACTAGGCAGGCGTGCCAGGTTTCAGGCACGCGCTCGCGTTAGCAGCAGGTCTTTGGCCTGATTGATCTTGGCTGCCAGGTAGGACGAGCCTCCCGTATCCGGATGCACCTTGCGCATCAGCTCTCGGTGGGCCGCCTTGATCTCATCCACAGTGGCGCCCGGCGACAGACCAAGCACCTCATAGGCTTCATCCTCGCCCATGATACCGGATGATTGCCTGCGAGATTGCTCGCCCCTGTTCCCGGCCTGTTCAGTGCTTTCCTCACTGGCGCCTGTCTCGTCCACATCCGGTCGCTCACGCTCAATGTAGCCATCAAGCAGACGGAGAGACTCGGCAACGTGTTGCAATTCTTCGCGCAGTAATCGCAGGTCTTCGCCATTCAGATGGGCCAGGTCTGCACCTGAAAAACGGCCTTGGCGGACACGCCCGCCCATATGACCGCTGTCATGTTCAAGCCATAGGGACAGCCACGGGGTTTCTATCGTCGACACCTGCCCCTCGCTCGGAGAGCCGAAGCCGGGCACAGCCTTAGCCAAACGCCCGAGAAAGGCAGAGTTTCCGCTCAGCAGTGCGAAAGCAAAGGCGCCGACGGGAATAGCCAATCCGAGCCGCCCTGTTACCGCAAGGAACAGGCACAAGAGCCCCAGGAGCCCACCGCCCACATAGCGAAGCAGCTTCGCCAGCTGCGCGGCCGGTAAGGTCTGCGCCGACCGGATAAGAAGGATGGCGGCACCGAGGAGGCAGGCAAAGAGAATGAGGTAACCCATGGCCCGGCTCCTATCTGACCTGATGCGTCAATTGCCGGACCAGTGCCGGCGCGGTCCGCGCATGTGCCTCGAGCTGACGATGACCGCCAGTGGCATAGACAGCCACGGCCCGAAGCAGCGCACGGAGCTGATCCGCGGCTCCCGCATCGAAACCGACAAAGGCACCTCCGGTCAGGCGAGCCACTTCCTTGAAGGTGGCTTCTGCCGTTTGGTCAAACCCTTCCTGGAACATGAAGGCTCGGGTGCCGTGCAATGCCAAATCAGCGGCCACGGCGCACACATCGTCCGCGGCCTCTTCCATGCAGTCACCAACATAGACCACCGCTGGAAGCGAGTGTGCCTGGGCCTCTTTCAGAGCGTGCCGCAATGCCCGCCTGATCTGCGTATGACCGCCACGCACCTGCACGCCTGTCATGGCCCTGGCAAGCCCACGGGGGTCACCTACCCAGCCGGAAGACTTGAACTCTCCATGGCCGCGGAAATAGGCGAGTTGGACGTCCAACCCTCCAAGATCCGCAGTCACCTCAAACATCTGTGCCTGCACACCCAGCGCGTGGTCCCAGGTTTGCTGCCGGCTCATCGTGGCATCCATGATGAAGAGCAAACGGCCCCGTGCCCGCCCCTGTGACCGCACCGGCGCAGGCGTGGCCGCTACCTTTGCCAGAAATGCGTCTACCTCGCCTGCGCCCCGCGACGAAGACGTTGCAGCAGTGCCTGGTCGGGACGCAGGGGCCTTGCGCTCACCAGCCATCGCAAGCGGCCATTGCGGAGATACGTCTGAAAAGCGTGTCCATGCCCTAAAGATGGGCCGCAACGCGTCCGCTGCCAAGGGCACAGATATGATCGGTTTTCTGGAAGAAACAGCCGTCAGACAGCCTGGGCGGCTTCGGCATCCTTGCCTTCGTCGAGGCCCGGCAGACGCAGGGCCGTCAGCAGGTCACGCACCTCCTGCCGCGCCGCAATATGCGACATGGACAGCGGGACGCCTGCATCATCGTCGATAATGTCCAGAAGCGTCAGTCCCATCGGGAACATCTCACGGAAAATGACGCGCTCCCCGAAACCGGGCGCGAGGCGGAACCCGATACGGCCTGCCAGATTGGTCAGAACCTGCTCGACCCGCCGTTTGTTCTTGGCATCCAGATGCGACAGGCGGTTGCGCATCACGACCCAGTCAATGGACTTGCCTTCGACCATCGCCTTTCGCTTCCGCGCTTCCCACACCATCTCGGAATAGATGGACGGCCCCATCACCTCATTGGTGTCAGGGTCCACCTTGCCGAGAAGATCAAAGTCGACAAAGGAATCGTTCATCGGGGTGATGAGTGTGTCCGCCGAGCGATGGCCGACACGGGATAGGAACACGTCAGAACCCGGACAATCTACTACGACGAAATCGCAGGTCGCACGGAGCTCGAAAAGGGCCTGCTCAAAATTGCTCTCCTCTTCCCGCTGGGCAGCTTCCTTGCTGTCCAGGGTCGAGGGGTCGATCACCTCGTGGCGCGGAAAGGCCAGACGAAGGCCGGTGCGATCGCAAAGTTGGCGCCGGTTCTCGAGATAGCGGGAGATGGAACGCTGGCGGCTGTCGAGGTCAATGCAGCCAACCTTGAAACCAGCCTTCATCAGACCGGCAATGAGGTGCATAGCGCTCGTGGACTTGCCCGACCCGCCCTTCTCATTGCCGAGAACGATGACATGCCCGCGACGCCCCTCGGGCCCGGACTGTTTACCATTCGTGCGAGACCGCACGCTTATGACTTGCCCCGAATTCACGCTACTCACCCCCGTAGAATGCGGAGATATTGGGAGTGTGACGGTGCCGAAGTCAACACGCTACCCGGTGGAAATCCCGCATTGGCACACATTCTTCACATCCCAAAATTGCATGGCTTAGAAAACAGCGGTTTTCCTGCTTCCCAGCCTGTATATGTTGCGAAACCCGTGCCACATAAAGGGCCTCCCGGCCGTCCCGAACTGCCCGAAAATGAGGCATACAGGCTGTCTTTCCGTACTCGGAGCAATCGACCATGCTTCAAATCGTCCGCACCGTTTCCGACCTTCGTGCCCTAATCGCCGAACGCCGGAAGGCAGGCCAAAGCATCGCCATGGTTCCGACCATGGGCGCCCTGCATGAGGGCCATCTCACATTGGTCGATACGGGACTTGCGGCAGCAGACGAGGTGGTGGTGAGCCTGTTCGTGAACCCCACCCAATTTGCCCCCGGTGAGGACCTCGACCGCTACCCGCGCGACGAGGAAGGTGATCGCGTCAAGCTCGAGACCCGTGGCGCGACGATCCTCTGGGCTCCTGTGCCAACTGAAATGTACCCAGACGGATTTGCGACATCGGTCAGTGTTGGCGGCCCATCAGAAGGACTTGAGACGGAACACCGACCGCACTTTTTCGGCGGGGTGGCAACCGTTGTCACCAAGCTGCTGCTGCAGGCCCTGCCTGACGTCGCTGTTTTCGGTGAGAAGGACTACCAGCAGCTGCAGGTCATCCGCCGTCTGGTCACCGATCTGAATATCCCGGTGGAAATAATGGGCGGCCCCACGATCCGCGAGGCAGATGGGCTCGCCATGTCATCGCGCAATGCCTACCTCTCGGCTGATGAACGCGCTGCAGCACCGGCCCTGCGTGAGGCCCTCAAACGCGCAGGCCGCGCTGTCCTCGAGGGGGCGTCCCCCCCTCAAGCAGAAGCAGCAGGTGCCGAACACCTCACAGCCAGCGGCTTCTACAAGGTGGACTACATCGCCATCAGGCACGCTGACAGTCTGGCGGCAGTCACCGCCGACGACATCGCGTCTGGTGTCCCCCTGCGCGTGCTGGGTGCAGCCCATCTCGGCAAGACCCGCCTGATCGACAATCTCGACCCACGCTCCGAGACTTGATCCTGTGAAAAAGGCGATGTCAGCCTTGTGGCTTTAGCTGTCTCAAGGCTTCTGGCGAAAATCGCTCATAGGTCAGTGCACCAAGCGGGTAGCTGAGCCCGAAGAGCTCAAACCACTGCAACGACCCGTTGACGGCCTGATGACGGGCATAGACCAGCAGGTCCTCAGTTCCGTCCCCGTTGAAGTCACCTCGCGCAACTTCACCATAGGTGGACGCCATGCCGCCATAGGCAAGGTCTAGCTGCCCATCAGGTGCCGAGCGCGTCAGGACATCGCCCGTCGCGATCATGCTGCCCACATTGAAGCCACCAAGCTTGAGGTTGGCGAGCGCCGTCTCCGTATCCGGAGACAGAGCCGGCAGGATATCCACCGGCAAAAGGGACAGGGTATCAAACCCAACGCCTTCATCCTTGAAGCGGGACGTCGCCGCCACCGACGAAATATCGAGCGACAACAGCGCACCGCACGCCACCCGCAAGAAGCCTTCGGAATTCATCTCTAGCTGCGTAGCGGCATACCACCCTGCCTTTACCGCCTTCGCATAGGCACGGCAGGTCCGCACCGCCTGCGTCCTGCTGTCATCATTCGGTGCCGTAAGGACCACACCGCGCCTCGCGCCGGTCTCAGGATCAGCAGGGCCAACGGCAAGGGGAGCATCAAGCAGTGCCTGGATACGGGAGCTGTCCGGGCATCCTTCCGCAGTCATGGTCTCGAAGACCAGAGGCATAGACAGGCAGGCGCCGGCGGCCCGGGACGGCGTCGCATAAGCAGCCAGAGCGATAGCCACCCCAAACAATACCGCCACGTAGCCCCAAATCCTCATAGCAGCCCCAATTCCATCAGCTCTGCTTGCATTTCCGGCGGCATCTCGTCATTGCCTCCGGAGACCCCTTCAAGATCTGCCGGGGCATCCTTGGGGTCAAGATAGCGCCACCCCTGGAACGGACGGCGCGGCTGAGGACGCGTCGCGATGAGCGGCGTATCGAGAATGAGACGGCACCTCTTGACGCCCTCCTTGTCCACCACGGGCTCAATATCGAGCAACCGTTGGCGAACACGAACCACGCCCGCCATCACCCAGTAGAGCGAACCACCATCCAGCAGCTCATCCTTGCGTTTCGGCGTCATGCGCGTGGTGTGGAACAAGTGGTCAACCTTGCCATATGCGGTCATGCCTGCCAGCACGCGGTTCTGCCAGTCAGCAAGATGCTCAATGGAGGGCGCACCGACGCAGAGCTTTATCAAATGCACTGTCATGAGGGTGATCTAGGAAGCCGGATCCTCAAAAACCACCAAAGCCGCCCCACCTTCGACCTGGTCACCCACCGCCGCCAACACATCGGATACCTTGAGGTCGCCGGGCGCTGACAGCGTGTGTTCCATTTTCATGGCTTCAAGCGCAATCAACGGCGCGCCGCGCGACACGCTGTCGCCTGCCTTGACCCATACCTGCGTGATCTTGCCGGTCATGGGTGCGGTGACACCACCGGATGCGGCTGCGTCATCGCCCGTCACATCCAGCGGGTCAGGTAATGCAAATGTCCAGCTCTCACCCTCGCGCATCACCGTTATGGCGTTGGAGGCATGTACGACACCTGCCGCAATCCCATGTCCATCAATCAAGGCATGAACCCGTCCTGCGCCGTCAACCGCTGCGGCAGCAGATGCGGCACGCCCGGACCAGGACGTCTCTATGCCGTCCTGCGTGTACCGGACACACAGCTCCCTGTTCTCCTCCCCCTCGATCAGGATGATTGTTTCCTCAGCCGTCCCGGAAAGGCGCCAGCCGGAGACATCGTTCCACGGGGAGTAAGGATCTGAGGCACTGCCCGTTTGTGACGCCGCAAGGCGTGATTGGGCCACGGCAATTGCACCCAAAAGAACAACCTCATCGGGGGCGCCGGCGGCAGCAGGCACCAGCGCATCGAGATGCGCATCGATGAAGCCCGTATCCATAGCACCGGCTGCGAAGACGTCATGACCAATGACCTGGCGCAGGAAGGAGGTATTGGTACGCACACCGGCGACTTCCACCTGCCGCAATGCGGCATCCATCTGCCGCCGTGCGTCGTCCCGCGTGTCCCCCCAGGTAATGAGCTTGGCGATCATCGGATCATAATAGATCGAGATCTCGTCCCCCTCCCTTACGCCAGCATCAACCCGTACAGCATTGGACTCAGGCGGCAGTCGGAACGCGGCAAGGCGGCCGGTGGATGGAAAGAAACTCTTCGCAGGGTCTTCTGCGTATAGGCGCACTTCGAAGGCATGCCCGTTGATGCTTATGTCATCCTGCTTGAGAGGCAGCGGCTCACCCCCTGCCACGCGCAACTGCCAGTCGACGAGATCCTGGCCGGTGATCATTTCCGTAACCGGATGCTCAACCTGAAGCCGCGTATTCATTTCCATGAAGTAGAACCGGTCCGACCGCAGGCCGTCAGACGCGTCGGCGATGAATTCAACGGTTCCCGCGCCGCGATAACCGATGGCCCGCGCAGCCTCGCATGCTGCATGGCCCATGGCGGCGCGCATGTCGTCCGGCATGCCGGGGGCCGGTGCTTCTTCGACGACTTTCTGGTGGCGCCTCTGAACGGAGCAATCCCGTTCGAAGAGATGGACCACGTTGCCGTGAGCATCCGCGAAGACCTGGACCTCGATGTGTCGCGGGCTCGCCACGAACTTCTCAATCAGCACGCGATCGTCACCAAAGGCCGCCTTGGCCTCGCGGCGGGCAGATTGCAGTGCCTTGTCGAAGTCTGCAGCGTCGTCGACACGGCGCATGCCCTTGCCGCCGCCCCCGGCCACAGCCTTGATAAGCACGGGATAGCCAATCTGGTCCGCTTCGCCCGCAAGATAGGCCGCATCCTGATTGTCGCCGTGATAGCCGGGCACTACCGGCACCCCGGCCTTCTCCATCAGCGCCTTTGCTGTGTCCTTCAAACCCATGGCGCGGATCGCATCCGCAGGCGGACCAACAAACACCACCCCCGCTTCGGCGCATGCGTCAGCGAATTCCGCGTTCTCGGACAGAAATCCGTAACCTGGGTGGATGGCATCAGCCCTGCTAGCTCGCGCTACGTCCAGGATGCGATCCATCCTGAGATAGCTTTCTGCGGCAGGAGCAGGCCCCAGCAGATGCGCCTCGTCCGCCATCTCCACATGACGGGCACCTGCATCGGCTTCTGAATAAACAGCAATTGTGCGAAGGCCCATGGCCCGCGCCGTTTCGATCACGCGGCAGGCAATTTCGCCGCGATTGGCAATCAGCAGAGACGTAATCATCAGCGGCGCCAGTCCGGGTCCTTTTTTTCGAGGAACGCTTCGATGCCCTGAGCTGCTTCGCCGCCTTCCCTGTTCCTGGTGTGGGCGGCAACGATCTCGTCGATCAACTCGTCATCGATGGGCAGACCCGTGACCTCGTCCATCAGCGCCTTGGTTGCTGCGAGGGCGCCCGGGGCCGCGGCGAAGATATGATCCACGTAATTGGACAGCCGCCCCTCGAGTTCCGTGTCGTCTTTTACCACCACATCCACGAGCCCAAGCCGGTGCGCCTCGGCGGCGTCGAACGGCAATGCACTGAGGAGATAATGGCGGGCAGCCTTGATGCCGATGGCTTCGATGACATAGGGCATGGCCAATGCGGGAATAAAGCCGTGGCGGACTTCCGAGAATACGAAGCGCGCGGCTTCAGTCGCCACCACGACATCGCACGCTGCCACAAGACCAAGGCCGTAGCCCGCAGCGGGCCCCTCCACGACGGCGATTACCGGCTGCGGAAGTTCACGCACACGGCTGAGCACTTCAGCAATGGCTTCCGCGTCTTCCTCGGTTTCATCATCTGTGTAGTGAGCCAGATGCGGCAGCCAGTCAAAATCAGCAAGGCCGGAGAAGACTTTTCCCTCTGCGCGAATAATGACGCCTCGCACGGTATCGCCATTCGCCCGCAAGTCTTCCAACCGGTCGTTCAGGTCAGCCACAAGGTCCGGGTTGAACGCGTTGTGCTGGTCGGGGTTGTTGAGGGTGATGGTCGCCAATCCCTCTCGGGAGACTTCCATGAGTACGAATGCATCAGCCATAGCGCTTTGGTCCTTACATGCGGAACACGCCGAACCGGTCCGGCGCATGGGGTGAACGAATGGGGGCATTGAGCGAGGCGGACAATGCAAGGCCAAGCACCATACGCGTGTCCTCCGGCGCGATGATACCGTCATCCCACAGCCGCGCGGTGGCGAAATAGGGATGACCCTCATCCTCGTAGCGGGCGCGGATCGGTGCCTTGAAGGCCTCTTCCTCGTCAGCGCTCCAGCTCTCTCCGCGCGCTTCCATGCCATCACGCTTGACCGTGGCCAACACGCTTGCTGCCTGTTCGCCGCCCATCACGGATATCCGCGCGTTCGGCCAGGCGAACATGAAGCGAGGGCTGTAGGCACGCCCGCACATGCCGTAATTGCCTGCCCCATACGACCCGCCAATGATGACGGTGTATTTGGGAACCTGCGCTGTTGCCACCGCAGTCACCATCTTGGCACCGTCTTTGGCAATACCACCGGCTTCGTATTGGCTGCCCACCATGAAGCCCGAAATGTTCTGCAGGAAGACCAGCGGAATGCCGCGCTGGGAGCAAAGCTCGATGAAATGCGCAGCCTTCTGGGCACTCTCAGAAAACAGGATGCCGTTATTGGCGACAATGCCGATGGGATACCCCATCAGCCGCGCAAAACCCGTCACCAGCGTCGTGCCATAGAGCTTCTTGAACTCGTCGAACTCCGAGCCGTCCACCAGCCGCGCAATGACCTCCCGCACGTCATACTGGGTTGCCAGCGAAGCCGGCACGACACCATTGAGTTCCGACGGGTCATAGAGCGGAGCCACGGGACGGCGGATATCCAGCTCGCCCGGCTTGCGCGTATTGAGATTGGCGACAATCTGCCGGGCGATGGCAAGCGCATGCCCGTCATCCTCCGCGTAGTGATCCGTAACGCCGGATTTGCGGGAATGCACATCAGCACCGCCCAGATCTTCAGCCGAGACCACTTCGCCCGTAGCGGCCTTCACCAGAGGCGGGCCACCGAGGAAAATCGTGCCCTGGTTGCGCACAATGACCGTCTCGTCGGACATGGCCGGAACATAGGCGCCGCCCGCCGTACAGGACCCCATCACGACGGCTATCTGCGCGATGCCCTCCGCTGACATGGTGGCCTGGTTGAAGAAGATGCGCCCGAAATGCTCACGGTCCGGGAAGATGTCCGCCTGGTTCGGCAGATTGGCACCACCGGAATCGACCAGGTAAATACACGGCAGCCGGTTTTCCCGGGCGACTTCCTGCGCGCGCAAATGCTTCTTCACCGTGACCGGGTAATAGGTTCCGCCTTTGATCGTGGCATCGTTGCAGACAATCATGCATTCGCGGCCTGAAACACGACCGATGCCGGTGATGATTGCCGCAGCATGGATGTCATCGTCATACATGCCGTTAGCTGCCAGCGGCGACAATTCTAGGAATGGTGTGCCCGGGTCGAGCAATCGCGCCACCCGCTCACGCGGCAGTAGCTTGCCTCGGCTTACATGGCGCTCCCGAGAGCGCTCACTGCCCCCCAGCGAGGCGGCCTGCGTCTTCGTTGCCAGATCATCCAGAAGGGCCTGCATGGCCGCTGCATTGGCAGTGAAAGCGGAGCTCTTGGGCTGGATGGCAGAACTGAGGCGGGGCATTGGACTTGCGCGTTTCCTGTCTCGACGTCTTGTTGAGAGTATCGGCGCCTCACAGAGGCAGCCCGGCGACTCCGGATCGCAAGGGAGCATAGGCCCTGTCACGGCGCAAGCAGCATGTCACAGGTCAACCAGCCGTCCGATTTTCGCGGATTTCAGCGCTTCACCGGCCGTCACCTGCCAGGCTGCCAGACTTCCCCTTGATTGCCACAGGCTGTTGTTTCAGTTGCCCGGCAACGATTTTGTCATGTGATAATTTGCCTGATTATTTATCAGTATCCGTCTTTTCTTTGTGGGCATGAAATAGATTGCAAAAAAGCCGAAAAACTTGCATGATGCGTGAGCCTACTCGACTTCTCTAGCCTGCCTCCGACGACGTCATCAAACAAAAGGCGCATTCAGGACTTCCGGCCAGAGGTTGCGAAAGCTCGCTTTCGGCATGGTGCCGTGGCGAACCTGGATCGCACGACGATCAGTTTTGAAGGACGCATGAAGATGCAGGGAACCGTTAAGTGGTTCGACATGAAGAAGGGCTATGGTTTCATCCAGCCCGAAGGTGGTGGCAAGGATGCCTTTGTGCACATCACCGCCGTGCAGGCCGCCGGCCTCGCCTCGCTTGACGAAGGTCAGGTCGTGGAGTTCGAACTCCTCGAAGGCCGCAACGGCAAGATGGCCGCTGAAAACCTGAAGGTGACCGGCTAACCAGCCGCCAGCTTCTGATACGAGATTGAAAGCCCGGATGTTCCCCACACATCCGGGCTTTCCTTTGTCCGGCATCCCATTTCTCAAGCATGCGCCATAGCCAGACTGTGGCAGGATGCCCGCATCATGACTCGCCCCCTTTTTCCAGTCGCCCCCCTCCTGGCGTCCGGCTATCTGCCGGAACAGGATGGACACGAGATCTATTTCGAAACCCGGGGCACCGCAGGCGGCACTCCCCTGCTCTACCTGCACGGAGGACCGGGCAGCGGATGCTCGCCGGACATCACCCGCCTCCTCGATGGTGACCGCAACTTCATTGTTCTGATGGATCAGCGCGGCGCAGGCCAATCCCGCCCCCATGGCTCGCTGTCACACAACACCACGCAGCATCTAATCGCTGACATTGAACGCCTCCGCACCCACCTGGGCATCACCCAATGGCGCGTCTTCGGCGGGTCCTGGGGCGCCACACTGGCTGTTGCCTACGCCATGGCACATCCAGAGCACGTGTCTGAAATGGTGCTCTACGGGCTTTTCCTGGCGCGGCAGAAGGAACTTGAACGGCTCTACTATCCGGGTGGGGTCGCAGCATCCTTGTTCCCCGAAGTGTTCGACGACTTCATCGCGCCAGTCCCGGAGAGCCTGCGCGATGATCCCATCAAGGCCTATGCGGCCCTGTTCAACGCGCCGGACCCACACACCCGGTCTGCCGCCCTTCTGTGCTGGACGCGGCTGGAAAAGGCTGTCTCGAGGCTGATCCTCGATTACGACGCCCTCGACGCAGAGCTATCAGATCCGGACTATGTGCTGGCCCACTCGCTGATCGAGAACCACTATTTCCAGCGCCATGGCTTCATCAATGGCGACGCCATTCTGCACGACGCCAGCGCCCGGCTCCGTTCAATTCCCATAACGCTCATAGCCAGCCGCTATGACATCGTCTGCCCAATGGAGACTGCGATGGAATTTGTCCGTGCCGTGCCCCATGCGCGTCTTCAAATCGTTGCTGAAGCCGGGCATACCTGGCGCGATCCTGCAAACACCCAGGCGCTTTTGGACGCTCTCAACGCCACCGGCAAAGACACACCATGACATCCACTCCCAAACCGAAAGCATGGAAAGTCCTTGCGGACGAAGTGCTGTTCGAGACGCCTTACATCCGCGCGCGCAAGCAGCGGTGCGAAACCATGCGCGGGACCATCGTCGACCCCTATCACGTGTTCGACATGCCTAACTGGTCAGCAATGCTCCCGGTTACGGAAACCGGTGATGCCGTACTCGTGCACAATTACCGGCACGGCTCGGAGCGGGTAATGGTGGAACTGCCCGGTGGCATCATCGACGACACAGATCCGGATACGGACAGTGCGGTGCAGCGCGAGCTCATGGAAGAAACCGGCCATCAAGTAGACCGGATTTTCGCCCTGCCGCCGATCCACCCCTATCCTGGCCGTTTCCGCCAGCGGGCTTTTCCGTATCTCGGCATCGGCGCCAAGCAGGTGGCCGAACAGGCACTCGAAGACGACGAAGACCTGGAGGTCTTCACTGTACCACTGGCAGATGCGTTCCGCATGTTCGCAGATGGCAGCGTCGATGTGGCTGCGGTCCATGGCGGCATCATGCTTTCCGCGCGCCATCTCATCATGACCGAGCCGGACCTCGCATTCCTGCGCGATCTGCTGTGATTGAGATCAGGCGCCGCCGCCGCGCCGCGCCTCACGCCACATCGGATAGATCGGCGGGCAGCCTTCAGGCAGGTCCGGCTCTTCGGTGAGCTCAAACCCGTAGCGCTGATAGATGGGAATGTTCTCGGGCTTACTGCTTTCAAGGAAGGCCGGCATGCTGGCCCGGTCGACCTGCTCAAGGCCCGAACGCAACAAGGCACCGCCAAGGCCCTTGCCCTGCCCCTCCGGCACCACGCCAATGGTGAAGAGGTAGAAATGCGGCTCTTTAGGCTTCACCGGCTTCAGCGCCTTCTCAAATGCCGTTGAGCGGGACAAGGCGCCGGGAACACCTGTCAGCAGCATATCTTTCATGGCGCCCAGTTGCTCACCGAATGACATGGCCTTGCTGCCGCCGGGCGGCATCCACATGGTGGCACCCTGCTCATTGTCCAGAAATTCAGAGAAGCCTGCCGGAATGTAGGCCGCGCGAGCCAGTCGCGTCATCATCCGTGTAATGAGCGACGGCTTTTGCAGGATCCAGAGGGAGATGGGGTCGTCGGCAAAGGCCTCGCCGATGATCCGGCCAACCCGCTTATCGTCCCCCGGGCCTGCACGGTGAATCACGTGATCAGTCATCAGGGCCTGTAGATATCGACCACGTCCGATGCGGTAAAGACCGAAAAGACGCCCGCCCCACCGGAACCACCGATGACCAGAAAGCCCCGCGCTGTGCCGGCAGCAGCCGCACCGAGACGCGGCAAGGGCAAGGCTTCACTGGTGCGCCAACTCTGCGAGCCAGCAGCAAGCACGTAGTGTTCCTTGAAGGTCCGCATAGGGTCATTCGACCGGCCGCCGGCAACGTGGATTGTGCCATTGACCGTACCGACGGCAGCATCAGCCAGCGGCATCGGCAGGTCAGCCCCGCGTGACCACCGGCCAGATGCCGGGTCATAGACATGAACCTGGGCCGTCACGCCACTGCCCGTCCGTCCACCGAGCACCATGACACGCCCATTGGCAGCAACAACGCCCAAATCTGTACGGGGCGTCGGAAGATCAGCGCCAAGGTCACGCCAGACAGCCTTAAAGGTGTCATAGACGAAGACGCGCGACGCATTGGGGCCTTCACCGCCAACCACGTAGAGATCTCCATCAATCGCCACCATGCCGTGGCGCGCTCGCCCCGCCGGCATGTCAGCCATCCGCACCCACACAGCGTTGGTGATGTCATAGCGCCAGAAATCGCTGGCCGGGGCATCAAAGGCATCGCCGGCGAACCCGCCGGACACATAGACACCGCCATCGGCAGCAACAGCCATGCCGAAATTCTGCCGCCCCACCGGCATTGTCGGCAGCGGCCGCCAGATATCACCCACAAGGTCATAGGCCGCAAAATCACTCACCGGCCCTGCCAGTGCGCCGCCGCCCGCCACATAGACCGTATCGCCCTGGGCCGCCGCTGACCCGAAGGCGCGTGCATCCGCAACCGGCGCCCCCTCACTCCATCCGGCCTGCGCCATGACAGGTGTGAGGACGATGACGGCAGCCAGAGCCATGCGGCGCAGGGCGGAACTCACTAAAGCAACAACCATGTGGCCAATCCCAGGAAAGCCAGAAACGAGACCGCGTCCGTAAGCGCAATCAGGAACACGCTTGACGAAATGGCAGGGTCGGCCCCTGCCCGGTCCAGCGCAAGCGGAATCAGGATGCCGGAAAGCCCCGCAAAGCCCAGCGTGATGACCATTGAGACAGCGATAACACCACTCAACTGCCAATCCCCAAATATGAAACCGACACCGATCCCCATGAGGATCGCGAAGATGATGCCGTTCAGGAAGGCCACCAGCACTTCACGCGAGATGACCCGGCGCACGTTGAACTCAACGAGGTCGCGCGTCGCCATGGCGCGGACGGTCACCGTCATCGTCTGCGTGCCCGCATTACCCGCCAGCGCGGCCACGACGGGCATCAGGATTGCCAGGGTCACCATCTTCTCGATGCTGACACCGAAGGCCGAAATGACGATCGCGGCAATCGCAGCGGTAAAGAGGTTGGCGAACAGCCAGGGAAAGCGGCTGCGCGCTGTCTGGATCACGGTATCGGTGAGAGCTTCATCACCCACACCGGCAAGGCGGCGGATGTCTTCGCCCGCCTCTTCCTGAATGACCTCAACCACGTCATCCACAGTCACCATACCGACGAGGCGCTCTTCCTCGTCCACCACAGCGGCAGAGACGAGATTGTACTTCTCGAACTGATAGGCGACTTCTTCCTGGTCCATCGCGGCAGGGATCAGCGTCTGATCCATATCCATGATGTCGCTGATCTTCACCGGGCGCTTGGTACGCATGATCCGCGACAGCGGCACAGTGCCGATGGCGTGGAAGGCTTCATCCACCACGAAGATTTCGAAGAATGTCTCCGGCAGGTCGACGGACTCACGCATGTGGTCGATTGTCTGCCCCACGCTCCAATGCGGCGGCACAACAACGATGTCGCGCTGCATCAGGCGGCCGGCGCTGTCCTCATCATATTCGAGGGAGCGCTCGATCTGGGTTCGCTCTTCCTCGGGCATGCGGTCCAGCAGTTCGCGCTGTTCCTCAGCCCCCATGTCCTCGAGGAGATAGACCGCGTCATCCGTATCAAGATCAGCCAGTGCCTCGGCAACGCGGCCAGGGCCAATATGGCTCAACAGCTCGTCGCGCAAGCCCTCATCCAGCTCGGACAGCGCCACAAGATCGAAATCCGGTCCGAGGATCGCGACCAGCGTGCGCCTTTCATCCGGGCGCAGCAGCTCGATCAGTTCGGCGAGATCGGACGGATGCAGATCGGCTGTGAGTTTCCGCACCGCAGGCGCATCGCCTGCGTCGATCCGGTCCACAACGGTGCGGACGAAATCCGGCGACAGGCCGAGATCGTCCTCCGGGTTCCGGTCAAGCTCTGCTGCGGTGTCGCTCACGTGGGCCGGTCCATCTTCGAATGCGGGATAACGCTGTTGCTAGCGGAAGGCGCACCAAGTCACCACCCCAAATTAGGCGATTTTGCGCATTTTGCCCGGCTTTTCCGGCGAACGGAAATCGCCTGTTGCCGGCCTACGGCAAGGCACGCGCCCGGCAGCCGGACGCATATCAGCCAATTCGAATGTCTGAAGATGAATGGTGCGGTCGAGAAGACTCGAACTTCCACGGGTTTTACCCCACAGCGACCTCAACGCTGCGCGTCTACCAATTCCGCCACGACCGCACGGTAGAACTGCCGAACACCGGGCCGCGGAGCAGCCGGACAAGGCAGGGACCGCCGTGTAGCAAACTGCCGGGCTTGGCACAAGCCCGGTTTTGCGCCAATCGGCAGTCCCGTGCCGTTTTCGGGATCAGATGCCGTCGCCGTCGACGAGACCCGGCACGTGAATTCCACACTCATCCTTGTCGAGGCCCGCCCAGCGGCCGGAGCGGTAATCGCCGCCCTCTTTCACCCGGTCGGTGCAGGGCATGCAGCCGATGGACAGATAGCCGTCCTTCACCAGCGGATGCCGCGGCAGCTTATGGTCCTCGATATAGGTCTTGAGATCGTCGAGGTCCCAATTGGCCAGCGGATTGATCTTGAAACGCCCTGGCGTGCCGTCGGCAGCGGCTTCCTGCTCGATGGTCGCCATCTGCGACCGGGCACCGGTCTGGAACTTCTTGCGACCGGTGAAGGACGCTTCGAAGTGTTCAAGCCCATGCGCGAGCGGCAGGACCTTGCGCACATGACAGCAGCCATCCGCGTCGCGGGCCCACAGGTCGCCTTTGGGGTCTTGCACATCCAGCACCCGAGGATCCGGACCCAGCGAACGGATGTCCGTAAGGCCGAGCTTGTCCTGCAGGCGGTCGCGATAGCGCAAGGTCTCGCCGAACAGCTTGCCCGTATTTAGGAACAGGACCGGCACCGTCGGATTGACTTCCGAGAGCATGTGCAGGAGCACAACGGCCTCGGAGCCGAAGGAAGACACCATGGCAATTTTGCCCGGGAAAGCCTTGTGGATCATCGCATCCATGAGGTCCTTGCCGTCCAGGTGACCAAATTCGGCCTGAAGCTTCTCCAGCCGCTCGGACGTAACGGTCTCACTGTCCATCGCCTGGCGCTGCACCGGCGTGGGCGTGGCCTCCAGAGGCATTGCCTGAATTGCTGTCATGATAGCCAGCCTTTCTCATCAATGAGGGCATTGGTGCGCTTGCCCAGATCGGCAAAGGACACCCCTTCCTCACGCCAGCGCGCGCGGGCGCCAGCTATTTCGGATACGTGGTCGGCCCATTCCTCCCCGAAGGTCTCGGCGAGATAAGCCTTGAGCCGCCGGGCGAGCCCGGGCGACGCGCCGCCGGTGGAAACGGCCAGCAGCAGATCGCCGCGCCGCACCATGGCAGGCACATGAAAATCACAGAGCGGGCGCACATCCTCGGTGTTCAGCAGGACCTTGCGGGACCGGGCCATGGCGGCCAGGCGGGTCTCAGTCTCGGCACCAAGATCCGCCACGAAGAGGACATCAATCCCGTCGAGATCCGCTTCGTCAGGTAATCGCGCCACAAGGCGGTCACCCGCCATCGTCGCAAGCTCCTCGTCAGCGTCCGGAGCGAAAACCAGAACGCCCTTTGCCCCCGCCTCGTCCAGCAGCCTGATACGCTGCTTGGCCGCCCGGCCGGCGCCCGCCACGGCAGCAACCAGCTGCGTAAGGTCCAAGGCAACGGGAAACATCACGGAAAGGCTCCCTAACTCGCTCGACACCGCGGAACTGCAGGGTTTTCACGACCCCACGCCGCGCATTGAACAAGAGTTAAGGGGTTCACGCATTTTGTTCAAGCAAAACACGTGAAATAGAATATTTCACAAGAAGGAACGTGATTAGCGGGCTCAGAAGGTGTGCTGCTGCAGAACCTCTGTAATTGACACGCCCACATGCTCGCCCTGCACCACGATCTCGCCGCGGGCAATCGGCTGATTGTTGGCCAGAAGCCAGACTTCCTCGGATTCATGGGCTTCCAGCTCGATCACTGCACCACGGCCCATCTTCAAAAGCTGGTGGATGGGCATTGACGCCTTGCCGAGGACCACCGAAATCTCAACCTCAACCTTGTCGATCGCATTCATGACATCTGGCCTGTTCCGGCGCCCGCACATGCGAGGGCTGCCCCGTGTGCCTCACAGTCTCAGAACAGGGTTACCCAGTCGTAAACAAACCGGGCAAGCCAGCCCGTGCTATAAGGCCTGACATGACGTCCACCCACGCCACACCCGAGAAAGATGTCCGCGCCCCAATCAAGCGGCTCTACAGCGACCACGCACCTGTGCAGTGGCGCGTTGCGGACGGGCTTGTCGCCTACCCGGATGCCCTGACCTTCATGGAAGAGCGTGCCGCAGCCATCGCTGCGGGAGATGCCCCTGAACTCGTATGGCTGCTGGAACACCCGCCGCTCTATACCGCAGGCACCAGCACCAATCCCGTCGACCTGCTGACGCCGGACCGCTTTCCCGTCTATGAGACTGGACGCGGGGGCCAGTACACCTATCACGGCCCCGGCCAGCGGGTTGCCTATGCCATGCTCAATCTCAAGGAGCGTGGCCAGGATGTCCGCGCCTTCGTGGCGGGTCTTGAACAATGGATCATCGGCACCCTCGCCCGCTTCCATGTTCATGGCGAAATTCGCGACGACCGTGTGGGCGTATGGGTAGAGCGCCCGGAGAAACCGCGGCAAATGAATGGTCAGTCTACGGAGGACAAGATTGCGGCAATCGGCGTGCGGGTCCGCAGATGGGTGACTTTTCACGGCATCAGCATCAATCTGAACCCGGAGCTCGAGCATTTCTCGGGAATTGTACCCTGCGGCATCCAGCAGCATGGCGTCACGAGTTTCGAGGATCTGGGGCTGACGACAACCATGCCTGATCTCGACATGGCTCTGAGGGCCGAATTTGAAATGGTGTTCGGACCGACGGTCTCCGGCTAGCCGAGCAGCGTCAGCACCTCTGCAGCGGCATCGAACTCAGCTTTGTGGGCCTTGGTCCGGGCGGCCGCCTCCGCATCCTCTCCCCACTGGGAAATCTGGAACAGTTCGTCGACACGGGAGGTCTCAAAGGCCCCTTCCGCATCCAGCCGCTTGTGCAGGACAGCAAGCCCGATAACGGCACTACCGGATATCGTCACCAGCGTATGCAGTGCAGTCAGACGCAGCGGGTCCAGCTTGGAAAGCACAGCCCGCAGGCGGACAAGTTCAGCCTCATCCTGCGTTACATGCATGATGCCACCGGTGCTCGCCAGACGCACAGCATGGCTCTCCTCCAACCATGCAAGCAACGGATCCCAGGCAGCTGTCTGCTGCGCCACCAGTTCCGCAGGCTGCTCGGCCCGGTAGCAAAGAAGATCAGACCCACCATAACGGGCAATCTCGTCGATCGCCGGGCCAGCATCTTCAGCCACGCGGTCAATCGCAGTGGTGACGATGCGCGTGCGCGGCATGGAGGCAGGGTCGACATGGTCAGACTGTGCTGCCCATTCAGCCGCCACAGCCTCCGCCAGCGGGTGAGAGGGAAGCCTGACCGGATTGCGAGCTGGCGTCTTTAACTCCCGCTCATCCAGCAAGACGGCCACGCCGTCATCCCGTGCTTCCGCACGTGCATCTTTGTAGAAGCGTTTGGCCATGCGCGCTTCCCGCTCCTTCTGTGGATCAAAAGCACGCACGAAACTCGGCTTGTCGGCCTCGCTCATTCTCCGGTCCTTCAGTTTGTCAGTCCTGCAGCGCCGATAGACCGGCGCCGAGCTGCGCGCGCACCCGCGCGACCGCGTCATCAAGCGACGCGAAATCGTCAATCACCTCATGGGCGCCGGATGCGTGCAGAACATCAACCGGATGGTAGCCCCACGAGACGCCGATAGCTCCCGCGCCTGCCCCGCGCGCCATCTCCATGTCGTAGGTCGTGTCGCCGATCATGATGGTTTCATGCGGATCTGCACCCACATCAGCCATGGCCAGCTTCAGCATGTGCGGATCCGGCTTGCCGGGTCCATCATCAGCCGTTCGTACACTGAGGAAATGATGCCGCAAGCCATGTTCCTTGAGGATGTTCTCCGCACCGCGCCGGGACTTGCCGGTCGCAACCCCCAGCAATGCGTCAGTCCCAGATAGACGCGTCACAGCATGGTGCGCCCCGTCAAACAGGATCTCCTGTGTCTGGCCCGAGGCCCGCATGCGCCCATAGACCGACTTGTAGCTTTCCGCCATGGCATCATGAACATGCGGCTCATGATCCGGCATCAGACGAGCAATTGCCGGCACCAGGGAAATCCCGACGACCGACATGATGTCCTGACGCGCCGGTGGCACATGCCCCAGCGTCTCGAAACTCTCGACCATTGCGGTCGTGATGGCATGCTGGCTGTCCACAAGAGTGCCATCGCAGTCAAACACGACGAAAGTCAGGCTCATGCTTCAAGCTCCGCAAAGGGGTCTTCGTCGTCATTCGGGTTTAGGCCAAGCAGATCCCACGTCTTGCGCATATGCTCGGGCAAAGGCGCGACGACGGTGATCATGTGACCCTTTGGATGACGGATGGTGAGCTCACGCGCATGCAGGTGCATCTTCCGAGGGATCTCGCCGCCCGGATGCGCCTCAGACCCGCCGTACTTTCCGTCCCCCACAATTGGCGTCTTGATGGCGACAGCATGCGCGCGGATCTGGTGCGTGCGGCCGGTCACCGGCATGAAGGCCACCCAGGCAAGCTTCTGCCCGGCCTGCGCAACGGTGGCGTAATGCGTGATGGCGTGGCGGGCGTCGAAGTCATCATCGTCCGCCGCGTGAACCCGCTCGCGCCCTTCCGTGCCCGCTTTGGCCAGTGACAGATTGATGGTCCCGCGCTGCGGGCGCGGCACACCATTGACCAGAGCCCAATAGATCTTGCGCGTGTCATGGCGCTTGAGCGCACGGCCAAGCTTGGCTGCCGCATCCCGCGAGCGCGCCAATACCAGAACACCGGACGTATCCTTGTCGAGCCGATGCACCAGCCGCGGCCGCTCCGGCGCATCGAATGCAAGAGCGTCGAGCATGGCATCAATGTGTTTGTCAGTCCGGGAGCCGCCCTGCACTGCCAAACCCGCCGGCTTATTCAGGACGATCACATCATCGTCCTTGTAGAGCACGAGATCCCGGAGGAAGGACCCATCCTGAGAAGCCGCCTTCCGGGGCTTGCTGCTGCGCTGCGGCGCGGCGTCAGCATTATCCGGCAAAGGCGGCACACGCACGGCCTGACCTTCCTCAAGGCGCGTGGAGCCCTTTACCCGGCCGCCATCTACCCGAACTTGACCGGTCCGCAGCAACTTCTCCAGCCGCCCATGACCAAGCCCCGGGAAACGGGCCTTGAACCAGCGGTCAAGCCGCATCCCGTCATCACCGGCCTCAACCTCGATTGTTTGCACACCGCTCATGACAGCACTCCGCGCATCAGCCATAGGCCGCAAAACAAAGCTCCAATGGAGAACAGAGCCGACATCGCCACATACCCGAACGCCAGTGCCCACTCGCCGCGCTGGATCATCAACGCGCTCTCCAGGGAGAATGCCGAGAAGGTGGTGAAGCCGCCAAGCAGACCGACAGTCAGAAACGCCCGCAACTCCGGGGAATAGGAAAACTTGAGCGCCCCGGCTTCAACGACGGCCCCCATCAGGAAGCCACCGACGACATTGGCTGCGAGGGTGCCGAAGGGAAACCCAGGCCCCATGAGCGCAAGCGCACCGGCGCCGACCACATAACGGCCGACCGCTCCCAAGCCGCCACCCAGGGCAATGGCCAGAACCATGTTCATGTCCGGCTACCTCTTACCTTCGCAAAATACGCGAGCCGCTTGTTCAGCTCGCGCTCGAAACCGCGCTCCGGTGGCTGATAGAACACAGGCCGCTCATCCATCTCATCCGGGAAATAGTCCTGCCCCGACACACCGCCATCCGTGTCGTGGTCGTACTCATACCCTGCCCCATACCCTTGCTCCTTCATTAGCCGCGTCGGAGCATTGAGGATGTGCCGCGGCGGCATCAGGGAACCGGTGTCCTTCGCAAGCCGCGTCGCGGCCTTGTAAGCCACATAGGCCGCGTTGGACTTGGGGGCGGTCGCGAGATACACCACAACCTGCGCAAGCGCCAGCTCTCCCTCAGGACTGCCGAGGAAGTCATAGACCTCCTTGGCCGCATTTGCTTGCAGCACGGCCTGCGGATCCGCGAGGCCAATGTCTTCAATTGCCATACGCACCAACCGCCGGGCGATATAGAGCGGGTCCTCACCGGCGGTCAGCATGCGCGCCAGCCAATACAGAGACGCATCCGGATCCGATCCGCGTACGGATTTGTGAAGCGCGCTGATCAGGTTGTAATGACCGTCCTGTCCTTTGTCATAAACAGGCGCACGGCGCTGTACAGTCTCAGCCAAGGCCGCGGCATCCAGGGCGTCCGCATTTGCAGGCAACGAAAACAGTTCTTCAGCAAGATTGAGAAGGAACCGCCCGTCGCCGTCGGCCATCGCTTTCAACACGTCTCGGGCTTCATCAGTAAGAGGAAGGGGCCGCCCTTCGAGAGCTTCCGCACGCGTGAGAAGAGTCTCCAGTGCCACGTCATCAAGGCGACGCAAGACAAGCACCTGAGCGCGGGAAAGGACGGCCGCATTGAGCTCGAAGGACGGGTTCTCTGTCGTTGCGCCAACGAGGATGATGGTGCCGTCTTCCATATGCGGCAGGAAGCCATCCTGCTGCGCCCGGTTGAAACGATGGATCTCATCCACGAACAGCAACGTGCCCCGACCGGTCGCCCGCCGCGCCTTCGCCGCGTCAAAGACTTTCCGCAGGTCAGCCACGCCTGAAAAGATCGCCGATATCTGGACGAACTCCATCTGCGGTACGGCTGCCGACAACAGGCGGGCGATGGTCGTCTTTCCGGTTCCCGGGGGACCCCACAGGATCACGGAGTTCAGTCGGCCGCTTGCCACCATGCGGCCCAGCGGGGCGTCGTCCGCCACCAGGTGATCCTGCCCGGCTACCTCGCCAAGCGTCACCGGCCGCAGCCGGTCCGCCAGGGGGCGCGGTGCATCAGCCTCGAGGCCTGCCTGCTGAAAGAGATCGGACATGGGCGGCACCATATCCGATTTTGCCGCTGCCAGAAGCTAGAGGCGTACTGTCGTATTGAATACCTGATCTCCGCGCCGAACAGAGACCTGCCAGTTGCGGCCGCCACCCGACAACGCGTCTTCCAGCGCATCCACGTTCTCAACACGCGCATCATTGATACCCAGGATGATGTCACCGGGTTGCAGGCCAAGCCGATTGGCCGGGCTGCGGCGTACCACCTGCGTTACAACGATACCCGACAGCATGGGATCAAGCCGGATTTCCTCCGCAAGAGCAGGCGACAGGTTGGCCACCCTGGCGCCGGAGAACGGATGCGGGCCCTCCAGCAGCGTCTCATCCCGCGCCGGGCGCTCAGGGGGCGCTGTAAGGCGCAAGGTTCCCGTCCGCTGCCGCCCTGCACGCAAGTACTCGACCTCGACACTGGAGCCTATCTCACGCGTTGCAAGGCGGTAGCGCAGCGTGTTCTCGTCGACGATGTCGTGGACATCCAGGCGGCGGATCACATCACCGGTCTCAAGTCCCGCCCGATCCGCAGGGCCGCCGGGATATACATCCCCGATCAGCGCCCCACCTGGCCGGTCAAGACCGAGGGATTGCGCAAGCTCACTGGTGATGCTTTGGACCGATGCTCCCAACCAGGGACGCACAACCCTCCCGTTGCCGCCATCCTGCGCGGAGGCAACCACAAGCCGCACCATGTTGGCTGGAATGGCAAACCCGATACCGATGGAGCCGCCTGACCGCGAGAAGATCGCCGTGTTTACGCCAACCAACCGGCCATCCATCGTCACCAGAGCGCCCCCCGAGTTGCCCGGATTGATGGCCGCATCCGTCTGGATGAAGAACTGGTAATCGCTCACGCCCACCTGCGTACGCGCGAGCGCCGACACGATGCCGCTGGTCACCGTCTGCCCGACACCGAAGGGGTTGCCTATGGCAAGAACCAGGTCCCCCACTTCCAGCGCATCGGAATCACCGAAACTGAGGGTCGGCAGTTGCTCACTGCCCGGGTCAATCTTCAGGATAGCGAGATCCGTGCGCTCATCGGCCAGCAACAGTTCTGCTTCGAACTCACGCCTGTCGGCGAGTGCCACCGTGAAACTGTCACCCTCCGCAATCACATGGTTGTTGGTGACGATGATGCCATTGGCACCGACAATGACCCCGGAGCCCAGCGAGCTTTGCACCCGCTCCCGCGGCACACCGAACGAAAAACGGTCCCCGAAGAAACGGCGAAAGAACGGATCGTTGGCAAAGGGAGACTGGGCCTGTTCCCGGACCACGCGCTTGGTGAACACATTCACGACGGCCGGTGCCACACGTTTGACAAGCGGCGCGAAGGAGAGGTCGATCTCCGCCTGGGACCGGGGCACCACCTGCGCGGCACCAGGGACTGCCGACGCTATGAAAGCCGCAAAAGCGGCACACATCAGGGCGGCGGACATCTTCCTCATTCGGCAAACCTCTAGACTAGTCACATGGCGTCAGATGGCATGATCAACAGGATGTGGCAGCGGCACCCAGAGGCGCAACCACCAAGCCGCTGATTGGTGAAGAGGCAGGTCTTCACCTTCCGGCCAAAGAAAAAGGCGGCCACATGGGACCGCCTCTTCCGTAAATCATATCTGCAAGATGCCTCAGGCGGCGTCCTGCTCCTCGGCGGACAGGTCCGGACCGGAGTCCTGGCCCTTGGCAGCCGGGTCGCGGTCGACGAACTCGATCACGGCCAGCGGTGCGTTGTCGCCGTAGCGGAAGCCGGCCTTCATGATGCGGATATACCCGCCCGGACGCTCCGCGTAACGCGGACCCAGCACGTCAAACAGCTTCTGCGCCCACTGCTTTTCCGGAAGCTTGGAATAGACCATGCGACGGGCGTTGAGATCGCCGCGCTTGCCGAGCGTCACGAGCTTTTCCACATAGGGACGCAACTCCTTAGCCTTCGGCAGGGTGGTGACGATCTGCTCATGCTTGATGAGCGCGACGGCCATATTGGCCAGCATCGCCTTGCGGTGCGAGGCGGTGCGGTTCAGTTTGCGATGGGCTTTGCCGTGACGCATTGTTCTTTCTCCTCAAGCGCGGATGTTATCCGTTACGCGCTCAGTACTGATCCTCGTAACGCTTAGCCAGTTCTTCGATGTTCTCCGGCGGCCAGCTCGGCACTTCCATGCCGAGGTGGAGACCCATCTGAGCCAGCACTTCCTTGATCTCGTTCAGCGACTTGCGGCCGAAATTCGGCGTACGGAGCATCTCCGCTTCGGTCTTCTGGATGAGATCACCGATATAGACGATGTTGTCATTCTTCAGGCAGTTGGCCGAACGGACGGAAAGTTCCAGCTCGTCAACCTTCTTGAGCAGGGCCGGGTTGAATTCCAGCTCCGGACGCTCTTCGACGACCTGCTCCGGACGCGGCTCTTCGAAGTTCACGAAGGTCTGGAGCTGGTCCTGCAGGATACGCGCAGCAAAGGCCACGGCGTCATCCGGCGTCACCGACCCGTCAGTCTCAACAGTCAGGGTCAGCTTGTCATAATCGAGGATCTGGCCCTCGCGGGTGTTCTCGACTTTGTAGGACACCTTGCGGCACGGGCTGAACAGGCTGTCTACCGGGATGAGGCCGATCGGCGCATCGTCCGGACGGTTGCGGTCGGCCGCCACATAGCCCTTGCCGGTGTTGACCGTGAACTCCATGCGGATTTCAGAGTCCTGGTCGAGAGTGCAAAGCACGAGATCCGGGTTCAGGATCTCAATGTCGGCACCAGCCTCAATCATGCCGGCGGTGACTTCACCCGCCTGATTGGCCACGAGCGTCATGCGGCGCGGCCCTTCGGCATGCATGCGCAGCGCCATCTGCTTGATGTTGAGGACGATATCGGTAACGTCCTCGCGGACACCGGCAACAGACGAGAACTCGTGCAGAACGCCATCGATCTGCACCGACGTCACGGCCGCGCCCTGAAGCGACGACAGCAGCACACGACGCAGGGCATTACCGAGCGTCAGGCCGAAGCCACGCTCAAGCGGCTCCGCAACCACGGTGGCAACACGCTGGGCGTCACGGCCGGGCTGGATGTCCAGCTTGTTCGGCTTGATCAATTCCTGCCAGTTCTTCTGGATCACGTTGTTAGCCTCGTTGATCATGCGGCCCTGCCCGGCTCTTGCCGGAACTCCCCTCGCCCGAGGCGTCGGGGACACCCCAAAGTGGGAAGACCGCGAATTTCGAAATCCGTTGGGTGACGGATGACCCGTCGAAGGAGCGCGTGTTAGACGCGGCGCTTCTTCTTGGGACGCACACCGTTATGCGGGATCGACGTCACGTCCCGGATACTCGTGATGGTGAAGCCGGACGCCTGCAGGGCACGCAGGGCGGACTCACGCCCCGACCCCGGACCGGAGACCATGACTTCCAGGGTCTTCATGCCGTGCTCCGCAGCCTTCTTGCCCGCGTCCTCCGCAGCAACCTGCGCGGCGAACGGGGTGGACTTGCGCGAGCCCTTGAAGCCCATGGCACCGGCGGAAGACCAGGAAATCGCATTCCCCTGCGCATCCGTGATGGTGATCATGGTGTTATTGAAGCTCGAATTCACATGCGCCACGCCCGAAGAGATGTTCTTGCGCTCGCGGCGGCGAATGCGGGTTGCGTCTTTTGCCATCGTGTTGCTTTGCCTTTTGATTGCCGGCGGCGTGCCCCTGGAAGAGCCTCAGGACCGCGCCGGCAGAAAACCTGATTACTTCTTCTTACCGGCAATCGGCTTGGCCGGACCCTTGCGGGTGCGGGCATTGGTGTGGGTGCGCTGACCGCGGACCGGCAGGCCACGACGGTGACGCAGGCCGCGGTAGCAGCCGAGATCCATCAGGCGCTTGATGTTCATCGCCACTTCGCGGCGCAGGTCACCTTCCACCAGATAGTTCTGGTCGATCACTTCACGGATCTGGATCACTTCGGCATCCGACAGCTCGTTCACACGCCGGTCATGCGGCACGTTCACAGTGTCCAGAATTTCGGCAGCCTTCGAGTTGCCGATGCCATGAATGTAAGTCAGCGCGATGAGCGCGCGCTTGTTCGTCGGGATATTGACGCCTGCGATACGAGCCACTGCTACGTTTCTCCAAAAGTGCCGCTTGTCCTGTCCGGCCGGTCTCCCAGATGGGACCCAAGCCGGGGTTCAGATACACAAAAAAACCGCTCGCGTGCCCACCCCAACGTTGAGGAGTAGGAACGGCGCGGAAATCCGCGATTCTGACCTTTGCGGAGGCGCGGATTATAGGTTTCGTTCAGTTCCAGTCAACCATTGATGCGCCGGCATTTGTGCCGCCGCACCGATTCATCAAAAATCACAGCCAAACCACTGTTTTATCGATAGTTTTCCCATCGACTCACGCAGTGGCCAGGCCGATCTTGTCCTCGATATCGCGGGTCACGTCGTCGATGGACTTCATACCGTCCACAACCAGAAGCTTACCCTGCGACTCGTAATACGGGATCAGCGGCGCCGTCTGCGCGTGATAGACCTCAAGACGCTTCTTCAGCGTTTCCTCATTGTCATCCGCGCGGTCGCCGCCGGTTTCCGCAATGCGCGACCGGATGCGGTCCACAAGGATCGAGTCATCCACACGGATTTCGATCACAGCGTTGAGCTTGAGACCCTTCTCCGCCAGCATCTTGTCCAGCGCTTCCGCCTGCCCCGTCGTGCGCGGAAAACCATCCAGGATGAAGCCGTTCTTGCAGTCGTCTTCCTCGATGCGGTCAGAAATGATGGTCACCACCACCTCGTCCGGCACAAGGTCACCGCGTTCCATGATTTCCTTTGCCTGCTTGCCGATCTCGGTGCCGGCAGCCACGGCCGCGCGGAGCATGTCACCAGTAGACAGCTGCACAAGCCCATGGGCCTCCTGCACACGGCCCGCCTGCGTGCCTTTACCGGCACCTGGCGGTCCAAGGAAAATCAGGTTCATCGACGCCCCCCTCGCAACTTGGACTTCTTGACCATGCCCTCATACTGATGAGCCAACAGATGGCTCTGGATCTGGGAAACCGTATCCATGGTGACGCTCACGACAATCAGCAGCGAGGTGCCACCAAAATAGAACGGCACCGCATACTGAGACACCAGGAACTCGGGAAGCAGACACACAATGACAAGATAGGCCGCACCCACCACCGTCAGGCGTGTCAACACATAGTCGATATACTCGGCGGTCCGCTCACCCGGACGGATACCCGGCACGAAACCACCATACTTCTTCAGATTATCCGCCGTTTCCGCCGGATTGAACACCAGAGCGGTGTAAAAGAACGCAAAGAACACGATGCCCGCTGCATACAGCGCCATGTAGAGCGGCTGACCATGGCCTAGCAGCGTCGTGACGGTCGTCAGCCAGTCAGGGCTCGTGCCATCCGCCACAGTGAAGCCCGCAGCCGTCGCCGGCAGAAGCAGCAGCGACGAGGCAAAAATGGGCGGAATGACACCAGCTGTGTTCAGTTTCAGCGGCAGGTGGGATGAGTCACCGCCAAACATGCGGTTGCCGACCTGGCGCTTGGGGTACTGGACGATAAGGCGCCGCTGCGCCCGCTCGACAAATACAATGAACGCGATCACTGCAACGGCCATCAGCAGGAAGCCGACGATCACCAAGGTCGACAGAGCCCCCTGCCTGCCCAGCTCCAGCGTGCCGACGAGCGCAGCCGGTAGCTCGGCCACGATGCCGGCGAAGATGATCAGCGAGATACCGTTACCCACGCCGCGCGCTGTGACCTGCTCACCCAGCCACATCAGGAACATGGTGCCCCCGACCAGCGTGATGACAGTGGTGACCCGGAAGAACATCCCCGGATCGATCACTACATTGCCCGCGCTCTCAAGACCGACGGCAATGCCGTAGCCCTGCAACGTCGCCAGCAAGACCGTGCCATAGCGCGTGTACTGGTTGATCTGCTTGCGGCCCGCCTCGCCTTCCTTCTTCAACTGCTCAAGCCGCGGCACAACCGCGGTCATCAGCTGCATGATGATGGATGCCGAAATGTACGGCATGACGTTGAGCGCAAAGATGGCCATGCGCCCCACGGCGCCGCCAGCGAACATGTCGAACATACCGACAATGCCGCCCTGCTGCTGCTCGAACAGCTGCCCCAGCGCGATCGGGTCAATGCCCGGCAGCGGGATGTAGGTGCCCAGCCGGTACACCAGAAGCGCACCCAGCGTGAACCAGATGCGCTTCTTGAGTTCTTCCGCCTTCGCAAAGGAGGAGAAATTGATATTTGCTGCAAGCTGTTCAGCAGCCGACGCCATATGCGCTACTCCTTACAGGCCACGCATCAGCGCGGCCTGGTAATCGGGCCTGCCTTACGCGGAAGCGGTGTCAGCAGCTTTCTGATTCACTGCCGGGACCACCGTAATCGATCCGCCCGCCTTCTCAACAGCTTCCTGCGCACCCTTTGAGGCGCTCGTCAGCTCGAAGGACACCTTCGCGGACAGCTCACCCTTGGCCAGCAGACGGACATCGACATCCTTGCGGCGGATCAGGCCGGCTGCGCGCAGCGCATCGGCGTTCACCGGCTTGGACGCATCCAGCTTGCCATTGTCGATAGCCTGCTGCACGCGGCCGATATTCACGATGGCGTATTCGGTCGGGAACGGGTTGTTGAAGCCCCGCTTCGGCATCCGCATGTGAAGCGGCATCTGACCGCCTTCAAAGCCCTTGATGGCCACGCCGGAACGCGACTTCTGACCCTTCTGACCGCGCGCGGCGGTCACGCCCTTGCCGGAGCCGTAGCCGCGGCCGACGCGCATGCGGGCCTTGCGGGCGCCTGCATTATCTTTGAGCTGGTTCAGCTTCATTGTTCAACTGCCTTTTGCTCAGGGACCGCTCCTCGTGGGAGTGCAGCCCCGGCGAAATCAAATAAGGCGTGGACAGGCGCTCAGGCCTCGTCCACGATCTTCACCAGATGCGGGATCTTGTTGACCATGCCGCGCACTGCGGGCGTGTCTTCAAGGGTCCGGCGACGGTGCATCTTGTTGAGGCCGAGGCCCACCAGCACCTTGCGCTGGGATTCCGGCCGACGGATCGGGCTGCCGACCTGCTCAACGGTAATGGTCTTCTTAGCTGCCATTGGTCCCGCTCCTATTCAGCGTCTTCAAGAGCAGCGGTCGACGCATCCGCACGGCGCGACACCACATCGCTCACCTTCAGGCCACGGCGGGCCGCCACCATGCGCGGGCTCTGCTCGCGCTGGAGGGCATCAAAGGTGGCACGCACCATGTTGTACGGGTTGGACGTACCGATCGACTTCGCCACCAGGTCCTGCATGCCAAGCGTCTCGAAGACGGCGCGCATCGGACCGCCGGCAATGATGCCGGTACCCGGAGGCGCTGCACGCAGGAACACACGACCCGCGCCATGACGGCCCGCAACATCGTGATGCAGCGTCCGGCCTTCGCGCAGCGGCACACGGATCATCTGGCGCTTGGCCTGATCCGTTGCCTTGCGGATGGCTTCCGGCACTTCGCGTGCCTTGCCGTGACCAAAGCCCACACGGCCCTTCTGATCACCCACAACAACAAGCGCTGCAAAGCCGAACCGGCGACCGCCCTTCACCACCTTGGCGACGCGGTTGATATGCACCAGCTTGTCGACGAATTCGCTATCGCGGTCGTCGCGATCGCGTCCACGTCCGCGGTCGTCCCGACCGCCCTGTTCCCGTGCCACGTGTCTAACCCTCTCGCCTTAGAATTCCAGGCCGCCCTCGCGGGCAGCGTCGGCCAGCGCTTTGACGCGGCCATGATAGATGTAACCGCCACGGTCGAAGACGACGGCGCTCACGCCATTGTCCTTGGCCCGCTTGGCAACCAGCTCACCAACAGCCTTCGCCGCGGCCACATCGGCCCCGGTCTTGAGGTTGCCGCGCAGATCCTTCTCGAGGGTCGAGGCGGACGCAACGGTCACACCCTTCTCATCATCGATGATCTGAGCTGAAATGTGCTTGGAAGACCGGTACACCGACAGACGCGGACGTCCATTGGCGATCTTCTTCAGCGAACGGCGCACACGCTGCTTGCGGCGTTCGCGCATCTTGATTGAATTGCTCATCTGCCTGTTCCGCTCGCTTACTTCTTCTTGCCTTCCTTACGGAAGATATACTCGTCGGCATACTTCACGCCCTTGCCCTTGTAGGGCTCCGGCGGACGATAGCCGCGGATCTCCGCCGCAACCTGACCAACCTTCTGCTTGTCGGAACCGCTCACAACGATTTCCGTCGGCTTCGGGGTCTGGATCTGAATGCCCTCCGGCACCTCATAGATCACGTCATGGCTGAAACCGAGAGCCAGCTGCAGGTTCTGGCCCTGCATCTGGGCACGGTAGCCAACGCCGTTGATCTCGAGGGACTTCGAGAACCCTTCCGACACACCCTGGATCATGTTGGCAACCAGAGTACGCGACAGGCCCCACATGGCCCGTGCCCGCTGGCTGTCATCCACCGGAGAAACGGTCACGCCGTCCTCACCCTGGGAGATCGTGACTTCCGGTACCAGGGTCAGCTCAAGCTCACCCTTCGACCCTTTCGCCTTCACAGTCTGACCATCAATGGTCAGCGTGACGCCGCTTGCAACGGCGATAGGCTTTTTACCAATACGCGACATATCAATTCGCTCCTAGTCCGCTGGTTTGTTCAAAACCAGGCTCTTGCGAGCCCGAGCCTTAGAACACCTGGCAGAGAACCTCGCCGCCCACATTTTCATCGCGAGCGATGTGATCAGCCATCACACCCTTCGGAGTGGACAGAATGGAAATACCCAGCCCGTTATAGACACGGGGAAGGTCAGTCACCGACGAATAGACACGGCGACCGGGCTTCGAGACGCGTTTGATCTCCTGGATCACAGGCGCACCCTCGAAGTACTTGAGCTCGATCTCGAACTCCTTGCGGCCATTGTCATAGGACACTTCCGTGTAACCACGGATGTACCCTTCGGCCTGAAGCACATCAAGCACACGGCGGCGCAGGTTTGAGCCGGGCGTTGCCACCTTGCTCTTGCCACGCATCTGGCCGTTGCGGATACGGGTCAGCATATCGCCGAGAGGATCTGAAACAGACATCTGAACTCTCCTCTACCAGCTCGACTTGACCATGCCCGGGATCTTGCCTTCCGAGGCCAGATCACGAAGCGCGATACGCGACATCTTGAGCTTGCGGTAATAAGCCCGCGGACGGCCGCTGACTTCGCAACGATTGCGAACACGGCTCGGTGCCGAATTGCGCGGCAGCGAGGACAGCTTCAGCTGCGCCTGGATCCGCTCTTCAATCGGCTTGTCCTGGTCACGCACGATCTCGCGCAGCGCTTCGCGCTTTGCGGCGTACTTCTTGACAAGCTGCTGACGCCGCTTGTTCTTCTCGATGGCGCTCTTTTTCGCCATGCAGTCCTCCTAATCCCTACCGTATCGCTCAGCCGAAAGGCTTACGACGTGAAGGGGAAGTTGAGTTCGCGAAGGAGAGCCCTCGCCTCGTCATCAGTGGCGGCCGTGGTGCAGACGATGATGTCCATCCCCCACACGTGATCGACCTGGTCGTAATTGATTTCCGGGAACACGATGTGCTCCTTCAGGCCCATGGCATAATTGCCGTTGCCGTCAAAGCTCTTCGGGTTCAGACCGCGGAAGTCACGCACGCGCGGGAGCGCGATGTTGACCAGACGATCCAGGAATTCATACATGCGTTCGCGGCGAAGTGTAACCTTTGCGCCGATATTCATGCCTTCACGCAGCTTGAAAGACGCTTCCGACTTCTTGGCCTTGGTCACCACGGCCTTCTGACCGGTGATGGCTTCGAGGGCCGCAACGGCGGAACCGATCTTCTTGCTGTCGCCAACGGCCACGGAGCCCGCGCCGATGTTGAGCACAATCTTGTCCAGCTTCGGAACCTGCATCGGGTTCTTGTAGCCGAACTCTTCGATCAGCTTCTGGCGAACGACATTGTCATACGTCGCGCGAGCGCGCGGGACGTAGTTTTCCAGTGCTGCTTCAGCCATCGATCACTTCTCCCGACCGCTTGGCGACGCGGACCTTGCGGCCGTCATCAAGCGTCTTGAAACCCACACGCGTCGCTTCCCCGGTCTTCGGGTCCTCGATCGCGATATTCGAAATGTTGATCGGCGCTTCCTTGGCGATGATCCCACCCTGTGCCTGGGGGGTCTGACGCTGGTGGCGGCGCACGATGTTGACGCCCTGGACGACGGCCCGGTTCTCAGACGGGAGCACCTTGAGCACTTCGCCCTTCTTGCCCTTGTCCTTGCCGGTCGTCACGACGACCTTGTCGCCCTTGCGGATCTTCAGTTTCACAGACATGGCTTACAGCACCTCCGGTGCGAGCGACACGATCTTCATCATGTTCTTGGCGCGCAGCTCACGGGTAACCGGGCCAAAAATACGCGTACCGATCGGCTCGCCATTGTTGTTCACCAGCACAGCCGCGTTGTTGTCAAAGCGGATTGCGCTCCCGTCAGGGCGGCGGATTTCCTTGGCGGTCCGAACGATCACCGCCTTCATCACGTCGCCCTTCTTAACGCGGCCGCGGGGGATGGCCTCTTTGATGCTGACCACGATCGTGTCGCCAACACTTGCGTATTTGCGCTTCGAGCCGCCCAGCACCTTGATGCACTGAACGCGGCGGGCGCCAGAATTGTCCGCGACGTCCAAGTTCGTCTGCATCTGGATCATTGTTCTATTCCTTCACGCGTCACGTAAGCGCGCTTACGACCTAACTAAAACTTGCCTTACAGCGATCGGGCTTACGCCGTCTCGCCAGTGAAGACTTCCCAGCGCTTGGTCTTGGAAATCGGGACGCATTCGCGAATGCGAACCGTATCGCCGACCTTGCAGGAATCACCGGCATCATGCGCGTGGTAACGCTTTGTCCGGCGGACGGTCTTCTTCATGACCGGGTCGGTGAAGCGACGCTCAACGAGCACCGTCACCGTATCTTTCATTTTGTCGCTGACCACGACACCCTGGAGCACGCGCTTTGGCATCTCGGGGTTCCTTCTAATTCTCGGTTACGCCGACGCTTCGGCCTTACGGCGCTGGCCCTGAATGGTCTTGATCCGGGCAATCGTGCGGCGGATCTCGCGCAGGCGCGCGGTGTTCTCAAGCTGACCGGTGGCCCGCTGGAAGCGCATGTTGAAGGCTTCCTTGCGAAGCTTCACCACTTCGTCGTCCATCTGATCGGGCGTCATGTCCCGGACATCTGCGATCTTCATCGTCTCTATCCTCTTCGCCCCTTAGTGCTGGTCGCCCACGCGGGTGACCATGCGAACCTTCATCGGCAGCTTGGCGGCGCCAAGAGCCAGGGCTTCCTTGGCGACGTCGTGCGGCACGCCGTCAATCTCGAACATCACGCGGCCCGGCTTGACCCTGGCCACCCAATATTCCGGCGAACCCTTACCCTTACCCATGCGGACTTCAGTCGGCTTCTTGGAAACCGGCACATCCGGGAAGATACGGATCCACACACGGCCGGCACGCTTCATGTGGCGCGTGATGGCCCGGCGGGCTGCCTCGATCTGGCGCGCGGTAACACGCTCCGGCTCCATGGCCTTCAGGCCGTGCGAGCCGAAATTCAGGCTCGTTCCGCCCTTCGCAACGCCATGGATACGGCCCTTGTGGGCCTTACGGAATTTTGTGCGCTTTGGCTGCAGCATCTGTTACGTCCTCAAACTCTCAAACAGCACGTCCGGACATCAGTCCCGGCGCGGGCCGCGGCGCTCACGGTCGCCGCCCGGGCGGCCACCTTCCTGAGCGGACATCGCACGGCGCTCATGCGCCATCGGGTCGTGCTCAAGGATCTCGCCCTTGAAAATCCAGACCTTGATGCCCGAGGCACCATAGGCGGTGAAAGCAGTCGACGTCGCATAGTCGATGTCGGCGCGCAGGGTGTGCAGGGGCACACGGCCTTCGCGGTACCACTCGACGCGGGCGATTTCAGCACCACCCAGGCGACCGCCGCAGGTGATACGAATGCCCTCGGCGCCCATCCGCATGGCGGACTGCACGGCGCGCTTCATGGCACGACGGAAAGCAACGCGGCGCTCAAGCTGCTGGGCGATGGAATCCGCCACCAGCTGCGCATCGATCTCCGGCTTGCGGACTTCAACGATATTCAGATGAACTTCGCTGTCCGTCATCGACTGGATCTTGCGGCGAAGGGTCTCGATATCCGCACCCTTCTTGCCGATCACCACACCCGGACGCGCCGTGTGAATGGTCACGCGGCACTTCTTGTGCGGACGCTCGATCACCACCTTGGACACACCGGCCTGCTTCAGTTCCTTCATCAGGAACTTGCGGATGCGGACATCCTCGTGCAGCAGGTCGCCATATTCGCCTGTATTGGCGAACCAGCGGCTGTCCCAGGTGCGGTTGACGCCGAGGCGAAGACCGATCGGATTGACCTTATGTCCCATTACGCAGCTTCCCCTGTCTCGGCGCCCTTTTCGCGCACCACAATCGTGATCTGGCTGAACGGCTTTTCGATCCGGCCCACACGACCGCGTGCCCGCGGCTTCCAGCGCTTCATGATGAGGTTCTTGCCCACATAGGCCTCGGCAACAAACAGCTCATCCACATCCAGGTCGTGGTTGTTCTCGGCATTGGCAATGGCGCTCTCGAGCACCTTCTTCACCGACTGCGAGATACGCTTCGGCGAGAAGGTCAGGTCGGCAAGTGCACGATCAACCTTCTGACCACGGATCGACTGAGCAACCAGGTTCAGCTTGCGCGGGCTGGTGCGCAGCATGCGGCCAACCGCACGCGCCTCATTGTCCGCCAGCTTGCGCGGCTTAGACGGCTTACCCATCGTTACTTCCTCTTCGCCTTCTTGTCGGCCGCGTGACCATAATAGGTCCGCGTCGGTGCAAACTCACCGAACTTCTGGCCAACCATGTCTTCGGTCACCTGCACCGGCACATGCTTGTTGCCGTTGTAGACACCGAAATTGAGACCGACGAACTGCGGCAGAATGGTCGAACGGCGGGACCAGATCTTGATCACCTCGTTGCGGCCAGATTCGCGCGAAGCCTCAGCCTTCTTCAACAGATAGCCGTCTACGAACGGCCCTTTCCAAACGGAACGTGTCATTTACTTGGCCCTACCGCTTCTTCTTGCGCTGATGACGGCTGCGCACGATGTACTTGTCGGTCGACTTGTTGGACCGCGTACGGCGGCCCTTCGTCGGCTTGCCCCACGGCGTCACCGGGTGACGGCCACCGGACGTCCGGCCTTCACCACCACCATGCGGGTGATCGACCGGGTTCATGGCAACACCACGCACCGTCGGGCGGCGACCCAGCCAGCGGGAGCGGCCGGCCTTGCCGAGCTTGATGTTGGACTGATCCGGGTTCGACACGGCACCGACCGTGGCCATGCACTCACCACGCACCAGGCGCTGCTCGCCCGACGCAAGGCGCAGGATGGCGTATCCCTGGTCGCGGCCCACGAGCTGAACGAAGGTACCGGCGGAGCGCGCGATCTGACCGCCCTTGCCCGGTTTCATTTCCACATTGTGGATGATCGTACCAATCGGCATGGCGGACAGCGGCATTGCATTGCCCGGCTTCACGTCCACGCGGGCACCGGCGATGACGGTGTCGCCCTCGGCCAGACGCTGCGGCGCCAGGATGTAGGCCTGCTCGCCATCTTCGTACTTGATCAGCGCAATGAAGGCCGTGCGGTTAGGGTCATATTCAAGACGCTCAACCGTTGCCGGCACATCGAACTTGCGGCGCTTGAAGTCGATGATGCGATAGGTGCGCTTGTGACCACCACCGGTACGGAATGCCGTGGTGCGGCCCTTGTTGTTGCGACCGCCGGACTTGGTCAGGCCTTCGGTCAGAGTCTTGACCGGCTTGCCCTTCCAGAGACCGGAACGATCCACGGTGACCAGCTGACGCTGGCCCGGGGTCACCGGATTGTATTGTTTAAGTGCCATTGTTCTGCGTCGTCCTTAGAGTCCGGTGGTCACGTCAATGGAATGACCATCCGCCAGCGTGACGATTGCCTTCTTGATGTCGGACCGCTTGCCGAGCTGGCCGCGGAACCGCTTGACCTTGCCCTTCACGCGGATGGTGTTCACGGCCTTAACCTCGACCTTGAACAGCGTTTCCACAGCTTCCTTCACCTGCGGCTTGGTTGCCTCGAGCGGCACACGGAACACCACCTGGTTGTTCTCACCCGCAAGGGTGGACTTTTCGGTGATCACCGGCGCTTCGAGAACCTGATAGAGATCTTCGGTCTTCATGCGAACCGGGCCTCCAATGCTTCAACGGCCGACTTGGTCAGCACGAGAGTTTCGCAGCGCAGCACATCGTACACATTGATGCCCTGCACCGGCAGAACGTCCGTGTACGGCAGGTTGCGCGCTGCCAGGGCGAAGTTCTGGTCCAGCTCCGCACCATCAATGATGAGCGGCTTGTTGAGACCAAGCTTCGCGAAGGCGTCCTTCACGGTCTTGGTCTTCGGCTCTGCCAGCTTGGCTTCGTCAAGCACGATCAGCGAACCGGCCTGTGCCTTGGTCGACAGGGCATGCTTCAGCGCCAGCTGGCGGATCTTCTTGTTGAGACCCGTCGCATGATCGCGCACGACCGGACCGAAGGCCTTGCCGCCACCACGGAACTGCGGAACCTTCTTGTTGCCGTGACGAGCACCACCGGTGCCCTTCTGCTTGTACATCTTCTTGGTCGTCCCGGAGATTTCGGAACGGCCCTTCGTCTTGTGGGTACCAGCGCGGCGCTTTGCCAGCTGGTAGGTCACCATGCGGTGCAGGATGTCGGCGCGCGGCTCAAGCGCGAACACGTCATCCGACAGCTCAACGCTGCCCGCCTTCTTGGCGTCGAGGGTCTGGACGTCCAGCTTCATCGTTTATGCCTCGTCCTTGTTCGTTGCTTCCTCGGCCACGGCTTCCTCAGCGGGAGCCTCGGCAGGAGCTTCAGCCGGCGCATCGGCGGAGCGGAACGCGCCCGGCATCGGCACGCCATCCGGCAGCGGCTTCTTCACCGCGTCGCGCAGCTGCACCCAGCCGCCCTTGGAGCCCGGAATTGCGCCCTTCACCAGGATCAGGCCACGCTCAACGTCGGTCGACACAACTTCCAGGTTCTGCGTTGTCACGCGCACCTGGCCCATGTGACCGGCCATCTTCTTGCCCTTGAAGACCTTGCCCGGGTCCTGACACTGACCGGTCGAACCATGCGAACGGTGAGAGATCGACACACCGTGGGTCGCACGCAGACCGCCGAAGTTATGGCGCTTCATGCCACCGGCGAAGCCCTTACCGATGGAGACGCCACAGGCGTCCACATACTGGCCCGCAACGAAATGGTCGGCCTGCAGTTCGGCGCCCACATCGATGAGGTTTTCCGGGCTCACACGGAACTCCACCAGTCGACGGCGCGGCTCAACCGACGCCTTCGAGAAGTGGCCGCGTTCGGCACGGGTGAGATTCTTGACCTTGACGGAGCCTGCACCGAGCTGGACGGCGGTGTAGCCGTTCTTCTCTTCCGTGCGCTGTCCGACAACCTGGCAACCCTCGAGCTTCAGCACGGTGACGGGAATATGCTTCCCCTCGTCCGTGAAGACCCGCGTCATGCCAACTTTCTGTGCGATCACGCCTGCGCGCATCTTTCGCACCCCTTCCTACAAATGAACCCTTAGAGCTTGATTTCGACGTCAACGCCGGCAGCGAGGTCGAGCTTCATCAGCGCGTCCACGGTCTGCGGAGTCGGGTCGACAATGTCGAGAAGACGCTTGTGCGTCCGGATCTCGAATTGCTCACGGCTCTTCTTGTCAATGTGCGGACCACGAAGCACGGTGAACTTCTCGATCCGGTTCGGCAGCGGGATCGGCCCACGCACCGTAGCACCCGTCCGCTTCGCGGTATTCACGATCTCCAGCGTCGATGCATCGAGAATGCGATGATCGAATGCTTTCAAACGAATGCGAATATTCTGGCTCTGCATGGAACCCTTATCCCGTATACGTCGGCCCAGAATGGGCCTTAGAAAGAACTGGCAGGCGCGCCCTGGTCGGGCGCGCCCGCGTGAAGTGTAAGTTACTCGATGATAGCGGAGACGACGCCTGCACCGACGGTGCGGCCGCCTTCACGGATGGCGAAGCGCAGCTTCTCTTCCATCGCGATCGGCACGATCAGCTCGACTTCCATCTCGCAGTTATCGCCCGGCATCACCATTTCCGTGCCTTCCGGCAGCGTCACAACACCCGTCACGTCCGTCGTGCGGAAGTAGAACTGCGGACGGTAGTTCGTGAAGAACGGCGTGTGACGGCCACCTTCATCCTTGGTCAGGATGTAGGCCTCGGCCTTGAACTTCGTGTGTGGTGTGATCGAACCCGGCTTGCAGAGAACCTGACCGCGCTCGATGTCGTTGCGGTCCACACCACGCAGCAGGCAGCCCACATTGTCGCCCGCTTCGCCCTGGTCCAGCAGCTTGCGGAACATCTCGACGCCCGTCACCGTCGTCTTCGTGGTGTCCTTGATGCCGACGATCTCGATTTCCTCGCCCACATTCACAACACCGCGCTCGATACGGCCCGTGGCAACCGTGCCGCGGCCGGAGATCGAGAACACGTCTTCCACCGGCATCAGGAACGGCTGGTCCTTCGGACGGTCCGGCGTCGGGATGAACTCGTCAACCGCAGCCATCAGCTCGAGGATCTTTTCCTTGCCGATATTGTCGTCACGGCCTTCAAGCGCCGCGAGAGCCGAACCGGCAACGATGGGGATATCGTCGCCCGGGAACTCGTAGGACGACAGAAGCTCACGCACTTCCATTTCCACAAGCTCGAGAAGCTCTTCGTCGTCAACCTGGTCGACCTTGTTCAGGAACACCACCAGCGCCGGCACGCCAACCTGACGGGCAAGCAGGATGTGCTCGCGGGTCTGCGGCATCGGGCCGTCAGCGGCATTCACCACCAGGATCGCGCCGTCCATCTGCGCCGCACCCGTGATCATGTTCTTCACATAGTCAGCGTGGCCCGGGCAGTCGACGTGGGCGTAGTGACGGTTTTCCGTCTCGTACTCAACGTGCGCCGTCGAGATGGTGATGCCGCGCGCCTTCTCTTCAGGCGCCTTGTCGATGTCGGCATAGTCCGAAAATTCAGCACCGCCGCTCTCGGCAAGCACCTTCGTGATCGCAGCCGTCAGCGTCGTCTTGCCGTGGTCAACGTGACCAATCGTGCCGATATTCGCGTGCGGCTTCGTGCGCTCAAACTTTTCCTTGGCCATCTCTTCTATCTTCCTCTGATGAGCCTGGTTCCAAACCGTTGCCGGTTCTGATCCTTGGTATTGCGTTAAGCCCTTAGGCGAGCTTTGCGCGGACTTCGTCAGACACCGCCTGCGGCACCTGCTCGTAGTGGTCGAACTGCATGGTGTACTGGGCGCGCCCCTGGGACATGGACCGCAGCGTGTTCACATAACCGAACATGTTGGCCAGCGGAACCATGGCGGAAATCACCGTGGCGTTGCCGCGGGCTTCCGTGCCGGAAATCTGACCGCGACGGGAGTTCAGGTCACCGATCACGTCGCCCATGTAGTCTTCCGGCGTCACGACCTCGACATTCATCACCGGCTCGAGGAGCACGACACCGAGCTCGTCAGACGCTTCGCGGAACGCCGCACGGGCGGCGATTTCGAAGGCCATGATGCTGGAGTCAACGTCATGGTAGGCGCCATCAACCAGCTGGACCTTGAAGTCCAGCATCGGGAAGCCGGCAAGGATGCCGCCTTCACGGACACTCTCGATGCCCTTCTCGACACCCGGGATGTATTCCTTCGGCACCGAACCACCGACGATCTTGCTGGAGAACTCGTAGCCCTCGCCCGGCTCACATGGCGTGAAGTCGAGCTTCACGCGGGCGAACTGGCCCGAACCACCGGTCTGTTTCTTGTGGGTGTAGTCGATGGTTGCTGGCTTGGTGATGGTTTCACGATAAGCCACCTGCGGCGCGCCGACATTGGCTTCCACCTTAAACTCGCGCTTCAGGCGGTCGACAATGATGTCGAGGTGAAGCTCGCCCATGCCCTTGATCACCGTCTGACCGGACTCTTCATCCGACGTCACACGGAAGGACGGGTCTTCCTGCGCCAGGCGCGACAGGGCCAGGCCCATCTTTTCCTGATCGCCCTTGGTCTTCGGCTCAACGGCAACCTCGATCACCGGCTCCGGGAATTCCATGCGTTCGAGGATCACCGGACGGTTCGGATCGCACAGCGTATCACCGGTGGTGGTGTCCTTGAGGCCAGCGATGGCGACGATGTCACCAGCTGCGGCTTCCTTGATGTCCTCACGCGAATTGGAGTGCATGAGCAGCATACGGCCAACACGCTCGCGCTTGTCCTTCACGGTATTCAGCACCGAAGAACCGGTCTCGAGCTTGCCCGAATAGATGCGGGCGAAGGTCAGCGAGCCGACGAACGGGTCGTTCATGATCTTGAAGGCAAGCGCCGCGAAGGGCTCATCGTCATCCGACTTGCGGGTCGTCTCAGCTTCCGTCTTCGGGTCAATGCCCTTAATGGCCGGAACATCAAGCGGCGACGGCATGAAGTTCACGACAGCGTCAAGAAGCGGCTGCACACCCTTGTTCTTGAAGGCCGTGCCGCACAGCACCGGCACGAACACCTGATCGATGGCACCCTTGCGGATCAGCGCAATCAGACCTGCTTCATCCGGCTCGTTGCCTTCGAGATAGGCTTCCATGGCATCATCGTCTGCCTCAACGGCGGTCTCGATGAGCTTGGAGCGGTACTCGTCAGCCTGATCCTTCAGGTCAGCCGGAATATCGGTGTACTCGAACTCGGCGCCCAGGCTCTCGTCCTTCCAGACGATGGCCTGCATCTTCACAAGATCAACGACACCCACGAAATCGGCTTCGGCACCGATCGGCAGCTGCGTCACGAGCGGGGTTGCGCCGAGGCGATCGACGATCATGTCCACGCAGCGGAAGAAGTCGGCACCCATGCGGTCCAGCTTGTTGACGAAGCACATGCGCGGAACGCTGTACTTGTCGGCCTGACGCCACACGGTTTCAGACTGCGGCTCCACACCGGCCACACCGTCAAACACGGCAACGGCGCCATCGAGCACACGCAGGGAACGCTCGACCTCAATGGTGAAGTCCACGTGGCCCGGGGTGTCGATGATGTTGATCCGGTGGTCATTCCAGAAGCAAGTCGTCGCGGCGGACGTGATGGTGATGCCGCGTTCCTGCTCCTGCTCCATCCAGTCCATGGTGGCTGCGCCATCATGCACCTCACCGATCTTGTGAGACCGGCCGGTGTAATAAAGGATGCGCTCAGTCGTCGTCGTCTTACCAGCATCGATGTGCGCCATGATGCCGATATTGCGATAGTCCTTGAGCGGTGTCGTACGCGCAACCATTGGATGAAGCCTCTAAAACCTGGAGCCGAATTGGTCAGTCAGTAAACGGTGCCGGGAACTACCAGCGATAGTGCGAGAAGGCACGGTTGGCTTCCGCCATACGGTGCGTGTCTTCACGCTTCTTGATGGCGGCGCCGCGGTTGTTGGCAGCATCCAGGAGCTCACCAGCAAGACGGTCCGTCATGGTCTTTTCATTGCGGGCGCGCGACGCATTGATCACCCAACGGATGGCCAGCGCACGACGACGGTCCGGACGAACTTCAACCGGGACCTGATAAGTGGCACCACCCACACGGCGGGAGCGCACTTCCACGGCCGGCATCACATTGTTCAGCGCGTCGTGGAACATCTGGATCGGATCCTGGGAGGTCTTCTCCTGCATCTGATCGAAGGCGCCGTACACGATCTGCTCGGCAGCCGACTTCTTGCCGTCATACATCAGGCAATTCATGAACTTGGTGACAACCTCATCGCCGAACTTGGGATCGGGGATGATTTCGCGTTTTTCAGCGCGGTGACGACGTGACATCTCTTCTTTCCCCTCGCCTTACTTCGGACGCTTCGCGCCGTACTTCGAACGGCGCTGCTTGCGGTCCTTGACGCCCTGGGTATCCAGCACACCGCGGATGATGTGGTAGCGCACACCCGGAAGGTCCTTCACACGGCCGCCGCGGATCATCACCACGGAGTGCTCCTGGAGGTTGTGACCTTCACCCGGAATGTAGCTGGTGACTTCGAAACCATTGTTCAGGCGCACGCGGGCAACCTTACGAAGGGCCGAGTTCGGCTTCTTCGGCGTGGTGGTGTAGACGCGGGTGCACACGCCACGCTTCTGCGGGCAGGCTTCCATCGCCGGCACCTTGTTCCGCTTCAGCTGCGGCTGGCGCGGCTTGCGGATGAGCTGGTTAATCGTCGGCATAAGAGCTTTTCGACGCCTTCTCTGTTGTGTCGCCCGCCAATACGGGCACCTGATCCACCCTGCCCCGTTACCGGAAACAGGCAAAAAATCTTCTCTTTGAAGAAAACCTTAAAACACAGCAACCGAATAAGAATCGGCGCGCCTCGCTGGCCCACCCAGAAGAGTGGATGATCCAGCGGCACGCCAAATTGGACCAGACGGACATACATCCGAAGGCCCAAAAACGCAGAGGAACCAAGGGGTTAGCCCCGGTTCGTGCTCCGGTAGAGTGCTCATTGGCTTTCTTTAACAGCGTTTAGGCCGGGGCTCGAGCCGCCTGATTCACCTACTGCCTGCCTCAAAAAGTGCGCGGAAACTACCGACGTGCCCCCGCCACGTCAAGGGCAATGCTGCAAAAACACCCGGTTTTCCCCTTCCAGCGCGCATGCCTGCCCTGTGGACCGCAGGTAACGGCTTAAGGCGCCCGAGCCGAGGCTGTTTTCAGCGGGTGACCGCCAATCAACAAGGCGAGCTTCCATCCTGACACCACCCTGTCAGGAGCCCTGTGTCACACCTCCGCCAACTAAGAAAATCGGAATCTCCCACTTAGCGCGAACCACACTCAAGAGACATAACAATGAAGCCTGATTACATCGTCCTGGGCACCAACGACATGGAGGCCTCAGTCAGATTCTATGAGGCCCTTTTCGAGAAAGCCGATCTCGCAATCGTCCACGCTACGGACAGAATGACTTTCTGGCAGAGCGGAAACCATGGGGAAGACTTTGCCTTCGCGGTGGCAAAGCCATTCGACGGGCAGCCTGCGACCACAGGAAACGGATCAATGATCGGCTTCAGTGCTGCCTCGCCGGACGAGGTGAAAAGCCTCCACAAGAGGGTGATTGAGCTTGGCGGCTTTTGCGAAGGCGAGCCCGGTCAACGAGGACCACGCTTTTCGGCCTATGCAAGGGATCTGGACGGGAACAAGATCGCATTCTTCGTCTGAAATCATGGATAGAGACGAATTGGCAAAAAGAAAGGGCCGCGGAACATCTGTTCCGCGGCCCTGTCATTTACGTAGCAGCTATCCGCTTAGGCAACTTCGCCAGCAGCTTCCGCCTCGCCCTCTTCAATGACCGGGGCAGTGACACCACGGCTGTCCATGATGGTCTCGTCGCGGTCCGCCGCCTCATGCTTGAGACGGTTGAGAAGCGCACCCGTGCCCGCCGGAATGAGGCGGCCCACGATGACGTTTTCCTTGAGGCCGATCAGGTGGTCCTGCTTGCCGCTGACCGAAGCTTCAGTCAGGACGCGCGTGGTCTCCTGGAACGAGGCCGCCGAGATGAAGGAACGCGTCTGCAGCGAGGCCTTGGTGATACCCAGCAGAACCGGGTTGCCCTTGGCCGGCGTGCCGCCTTCGGCCTCCACCTTCTCATTGATCTCGTCGAACTCGACGCGGTCGAGCTGCTCGCCCGAAAGAAGCGATGTGTCGCCGGCATCCGTGACTTCAACCTTCTGCAGCATCTGGCGAACAATCACCTCGATGTGCTTGTCGTTGATGTTCACACCCTGCAAGCGATAGACCTCCTGGATTTCGTTGACGAGGTAGCGTGCAAGCTCCTCGACACCCGAAATGGCCAGGATGTCATGCGGTGCCGGGTTGCCGTCGAGCAGGTATTCACCCTTCTCGATGAAGTCGCCCTCACGCACCGACAGATGCTTGCCCTTGGGGATGAGATATTCGACAGGCTCGATGCTCTCATCCTTCGGACGCACGATGATGCGGCGCTTGTTCTTGTAGTCACGGCCGAACTCGACCACGCCATCGGCTTCCGCGATAACGGCGTTGTCCTTCGGACGGCGTGCTTCGAACAGTTCCGCAACGCGCGGCAGACCACCGGTAATGTCACGCGTCTTGGCACCTTCCGTCGGAATACGTGCCAGCACGTCACCGGCATGGACCTCCGCCCCGTCTTCGACGGAGAGAATGGCGTCCACCGACAGGAGGTAGCGGGCTTCGTTGCCATTGGCGAGCTTCAGCACCTGGCCGTTCTTGCCCTTGAGCACGATGGCCGGCTTGAGGTCCGCCGAGCGGGTCGACGCACGCCAGTCCACAACCACCTTGGACGAGATACCCGTTGCTTCATCCGCCACTTCACGGATGGTCACACCGTCGATCACATCCTCGAAGGCAACGATGCCCTCACGCTCGGTGATGATCGGCAGGGTATAGGGATCCCATTCAGCCATACGCTGACCGCGCTCGACCTGATCCCCATCCTTCACACGCAGGCGCGTGCCGTAGGACAGACGGTGCGTGGCAAGCTCGGTGCCTTCCGCGTCAGACACGATGATCTGCGAGTTGCGGCCCATCACGATGATGTTGCCCGAGCTATCCGTCACCAGTTCCGGGTTGGAAATGGTCACAGAGCCCGCGTGGTTGGACTCGATGAACGAGGAGTCCACCACCTGCGCCGTACCACCAATATGGAAGGTACGCATGGTCAGCTGGGTGCCCGGTTCACCGATCGACTGGGCGGCGATGACGCCGACAGCCTCACCCATATTGACGGGCGTACCGCGGGCCAGGTCACGGCCATAGCACTTGCCGCAGACACCGCCGCGCGTCTTACAGGTCAGCACCGACCGGATCAGCACCTGCTGGATACCGGCAGCTTCCACCAGTTCCACCAGCGGCTCGGTGATCTCTTCGCCCTTCGGCACGATCACTTCGCCCGTCGACGGATGCACGATGTCATTGGCCGGGGTACGGCCAAGGATACGGCTGCCGAGCGACGCCAGCACTTCACCGCTGTCGATGACGGCACCGACGGTCAGCCCCTCTTCGCTGCCGCAATCCGGCTCGATGATGATGCAGTCCTGCGCCACGTCCACCAGACGGCGGGTCAGATAACCCGAGTTGGCGGTCTTGAGCGCGGTGTCGGCAAGGCCCTTACGTGCACCGTGGGTCGAGTTGAAGTACTCGAGCACGGTCAGGCCTTCCTTGAAGTTCGAGATAATCGGCGTCTCGATGATTTCACCCGACGGCTTGGCCATCAGGCCACGCATGCCGGCAAGCTGCTTCATCTGAGCGGGCGAACCACGGGCACCGGAATGGGACATCATGTAGATCGAGTTGATGTCCTTGGTGCGGTTCGTCTCTTCGTCGATCTGCACCGACGAGATCTTGCCCATCATTTCCTCGGCCACGGCGTCCGTGCACTTGGCCCAGGCGTCAACGACCTTGTTGTACTTCTCGCCCTGCGTGATCAGGCCGTCGATGTACTGCTGCTCGTACTCATTGGCGAGGGTACGGGTCTTCTCGACCAGATCTTCCTTCGCCTCCGGCACCACCATGTCGTCCTTGCCGAACGAGATGCCGGCGCGGCAGGCACGGGCAAAACCAAGACCCATGATCCGGTCACAGAAGATCACCGTCTCCTTCTGACCGGTGTGGCGGTACACCACATCGATCATCGCGGAGATGGCCTTCTTGGTCATCAGCTTGTTGACGAGGTCATAGGGCACGTTCGGATGACGCGGCAGCAGGTCACCGATCAGCATGCGGCCCGGCGTCGTGTCCAGCACGTGGGACACGTCGTTGCCGTCCTCATCCTTGGTGATCCAGCGGGCCTTCACCTTGGCGTGCAGCGTGACGGCACCGGCATCAAGCGCGTGCTCGATTTCCTTGACGTCGGCAAACACCATGCCCTCGCCCGGCTCGTTCTCCTTCTCCAGCGAGAGATAGTAGAGACCAAGCACGATATCCTGAGACGGCACGATGATCGGCGTACCGTCAGCCGGATGCAGGATGTTGTTGGTGGACATCATCAGCACACGGGCTTCGAGCTGCGCTTCGAGCGACAGAGGCACGTGCACGGCCATCTGGTCACCGTCAAAGTCGGCGTTGAACGCCGCGCAGACGAGCGGGTGCAGCTGAATGGCCTTGCCTTCGATGAGGGTCGGCTCGAAGGCCTGGATGCCCAGACGGTGAAGCGTCGGCGCACGGTTGAGCATGACCGGATGCTCGCGGATCACCTCTTCGAGGATATCCCAGACTTCCGGCTTCTCTTTCTCGACCAGCTTCTTGGCCTGCTTGATGGTCGCAGCCAGACCCTTGGCCTCGAGGCGCGAATAGATGAACGGCTTGAACAGCTCAAGCGCCATCTTCTTCGGCAGGCCGCACTGATGCAGCTTGAGCTCGGGGCCCACCACGATCACGGAACGGCCGGAATAGTCGACGCGCTTGCCCAGCAGGTTCTGACGGAAGCGGCCCTGCTTGCCCTTGAGCATGTCGGACAGCGACTTCAGCGGACGCTTGTTGGCACCGGTGATGACACGGCCACGGCGGCCATTGTCGAACAGGGCATCAACCGCTTCCTGAAGCATGCGCTTTTCGTTGCGGATGATGATGTCCGGCGCGCGCAGCTCCATCAGCCGCTTCAGGCGGTTGTTACGGTTGATGACGCGGCGATAAAGATCGTTGAGGTCCGACGTCGCGAAGCGGCCGCCATCAAGCGGCACCAGCGGGCGCAGTTCCGGCGGAATGACCGGCACGACCGTCATGATCATCCATTCCGGACGGTTGCCGGATTCCATGAAGGCCTCGACCACCTTCAGGCGCTTGGCGAGCTTCTTCGGCTTCAGCTCGGTGGTCGCCTCGGCAATCTCGACGCGCAGCTCGGCGGCGATCTTCTCGAGGTCGAGCGCCATCAGCATGTCGCGGATCGCTTCAGCACCAATGCCCGCAGTGAAGGCATCTTCGCCGTACTCGTCCTGCGCATCGATGTATTCGTCTTCGGTCAGGAGCTGATGCAGCTTCAGCGGCGTCAGGCCCGGCTCGGTGACGATATAGCTCTCGAAGTAAAGAACGCGCTCAAGATCCTTCAGCGCCATGTCCAGCAGAAGACCGATCCGGGACGGAAGCGACTTCAGGAACCAGATATGGGCGACAGGCGCGGCCAGCTCGATGTGGCCCATGCGCTCGCGGCGGACCTTCGAGAGGGTCACTTCCACGCCGCACTTTTCGCAGATGATGCCCTTGTACTTCATCCGCTTGTATTTGCCGCACAGGCACTCATAGTCCTTGGTCGGACCAAAGATGCGCGCGCAGAACAGGCCGTCACGCTCCGGCTTGAACGTACGGTAGTTGATGGTTTCCGGCTTCTTCACCTCACCATACGACCAGGAGAGAATCTTCTCCGGTGCAGCGATCGAGATCTTGATCGCATCGAACGTCTCGGCGACGCCCGAGGGGTTGAAAACGTTGCTGAGGACTTCCTGGTTCATGAACCGCCTCTTCAGGGTGCCCCTGCCCGCTTTGGGTTGCGCGGGCTCGGGTAAGGAAAATCAAAAGGGTTGGCGGTGCGGACCAAGGTTCAGGCCCGCACCGCGAATGCCGTTTGCTGCTAACTGCTGGTGGTCTGCAGTTCCACGTTAAGGCCAAGGGACCGCATTTCCTTGACCAGCACGTTGAAGCTTTCCGGAATGCCGGCTTCAAAGGTGTCGTCGCCACGCACGATGGCTTCGTACACCTTGGTACGGCCCGCCACGTCATCCGACTTCACGGTCAGCATTTCCTGCAACGTGTAGGCAGCGCCATAGGCCTGAAGCGCCCACACTTCCATTTCACCGAAGCGCTGGCCGCCGAACTGAGCCTTACCGCCCAGCGGCTGCTGGGTCACAAGCGAGTACGGGCCGATCGAGCGCGCGTGGATCTTGTCATCCACGAGGTGATGCAGCTTCAGCATGTAGATGTAGCCAACGGTCACCGGACGATCGAACTGCTCGCCGGTACGGCCATCATAGAGAACCGACTGGCCGGAGCCGTCGAGATTGCCCTTCTCGAGCATCTCCACGATGTCGCCCTCATGGGCCCCGTCGAACACCGGCGTGGCGATCGGCACACCCTTCTGCAGGTTGGTGGCAAGTTCCACCGTGGCGTCTTCGTCGAGCTCACCAAGCACGGGCTCATCGCCATAGACGTTCTCGAGCGTCTTCTTAAGCTCGATCATCTTGCCTTCGGCACGATAATCCTCAAGCGCCTGACCGATCATCCGGCCAAGACCGGCGCTCGCCCAGCCCATATGGGTCTCGAGGATCTGCCCCACATTCATGCGGCTCGGCACACCCAGCGGGTTCAGCACGATGTCCACATGGGTACCGTCTTCGAGATAGGGCATGTCCTCGATCGGGTTGATCTTGGAGATGACACCCTTATTGCCGTGACGGCCGGCCATCTTGTCGCCCGGCTGCAGCTTGCGCTTCACGGCCACGAAGACCTTGACCATCTTCATGACGCCCGGCGGCAGTTCATCACCGCGCTGCAGCTTCTCGACCTTGTCTTCGAAGCGCGCATCAAGGCGCTTCTTGCCGTCGTCATACTGCTTCTTCAGCGCTTCGATGTCGGCCATTGCCTTGTCGTTCTTGAGCGCGATCTGCCACCACTGGCCCTTCGTCAGGTCATCCAGCACAGCCTGGGTGACCTTGCTGTCGGCAGCCATGTCGTTGGGACCGGAGGCGACCTGCTTGTTCAGCAGCATCTCTTCCAGGCGGCCATAGATATTGCGCTCGAGGATCGCGAGTTCGTCGTCGCGGTCCTTCGCCAGACGCTCGATTTCCTCACGCTCGATCGCCAGGGCGCGTTCGTCCTTGTCCACACCGTGACGGTTGAACACGCGCACTTCCACCACCGTACCGGCAACGCCAGGAGGCAGCTTCAGCGAGGTATCGCGAACATCCGAAGCCTTCTCACCGAAGATGGCGCGCAGAAGCTTCTCTTCCGGCGTCATCGGGCTCTCACCCTTCGGGGTGATCTTGCCTACGAGAATGTCGCCCGGGTGCACTTCGGCACCGATATAGACGATGCCCGCCTCATCGAGGTTGCGAAGAGCTTCTTCACCCACATTCGGTATGTCGCGGGTGATTTCCTCAGGACCAAGCTTGGTGTCGCGAGCGGCGATCTCGAATTCCTCGATGTGGATCGAGGTAAAGACGTCGTCGCGCACGATGCGCTCGGAGATGAGGATGGAGTCCTCGAAGTTATAACCGTTCCACGGCATGAACGCGACGAGCACGTTGCGGCCCAGCGCCAGCTCACCAAGATCCGTAGACGGACCATCAGCCATGATGTCGCCGGCCTTCACCCGGTCGCCCACCTTCACCAGCGGGCGCTGGTTGATGCAGGTGTTCTGGTTCGAGCGCTGGAACTTGCGCAGGTTGTAGATGTCGACGCCGGACCTGGAGTGATCCGTCTCTTCGGTGGCGCGCACCACGATACGGGTGGCATCCACCTGGTCGACGATACCCGTGCGGCGTGCCGCAATGGCAGCACCGGAGTCATGCGCCACGACGGCTTCCATGCCCGTACCAACGAGCGGAGCGTCCGCCTTCACAAGCGGCACGGCCTGACGCTGCATGTTCGAGCCCATGAGAGCGCGGTTGGCGTCATCGTTTTCCAGGAACGGAATGAGCGCGGCAGCGACCGACACCAGCTGGCGCGGCGACACGTCCACAAAGCTCACTTCCTCACGCGGCATCATCTGCACGTCGCCGGCGCGGCGGGCAGCAATCAGCTCGTTGGTGAAAGTCCCATCGGGCTCAAGCGATACGTTCGCCTGGGCGATGGCGTAGCGGCCCTCTTCCATGGCGGAGAGATACACCACGTCGTCGGTGACCACGCCGTCCTTCACCTTGCGATACGGAGTCTCGATGAAACCGTACTTGTTCACGCGGCTATAGGTGGCCAGCGAGTTGATCAAGCCGATATTCGGGCCTTCCGGCGTCTCAATCGGGCAGATACGGCCGTAATGGGTGGGGTGCACGTCGCGCACCTCAAAGCCCGCACGCTCACGCGTCAGACCACCCGGCCCAAGCGCTGAAAGACGACGCTTGTGGGTGATCTCGGACAGCGGGTTGGTCTGGTCCATGAACTGCGACAGCTGCGAGGAACCGAAGAACTCACGCACAGCAGCTGCAACCGGCTTGGCGTTGATCAGGTCCTGCGGCATCACGGTATCAATGTCGACGGACCCCATGCGTTCCTTGATGGCGCGCTCCATGCGGAGCAGGCCAACGCGGAACTGGTTTTCCATCAGCTCGCCGACCGACCGCACACGGCGATTGCCGAGGTGGTCAATGTCGTCGATTTCGCCGCGGCCATCGCGCAGGTCCACCAGCGTCTTGATGACGGCGAGGATGTCGTCCTTGCGCAGTACACGGACGGTATCTTCCGCATCCAGATCAAGGCGCATATTCATCTTCACGCGGCCAACCGCGGAAAGGTCATAGCGCTCGCTGTCGAAGAACAGGCTGTCGAACAGCGCCTGGGCGGTTTCAGGGGTCGGCGGCTCACCCGGACGCATGACGCGGTAGATATCCACCAGCGCCTGGTCCTTGTTGGTTGCCTTGTCGACGGCAAGCGTGTTGCGGATGTAGCCACCCACATTCACTTCGTCGATGTCGAGCACTTCGATCTCGGTGATACCGGCGTCCTCGAAACCGTCCAGCATCTCCTGGGTGATCTCTTCGCCGGCCTCGGCGTAGATCTCGCCGGTGGCTTCGTTGATCATCTCGGTTGCGATGAACTGGCCGATCAGGTTTTCCGGCTGAACCAGAAGCTCCTTCACGCCCTCTTCAATCAGCTTCTTGCCGAGACGCGGAGTGACCTTGCGGCCAGCCTCAATCACAACATTGCCGGTCTTCGCGTCCACCAGGTCGACGGCCGGCTTGATGCCGCGCATGCCTTCCGGATTGAACGGGGTCTTCCAGCCGTCCTTGGCCTTCTTGTAGGCAATCTTGCCGTAGAAGAGGTCGAGGATCTGCTCACTGTCCATGCCCAGCGCGTACAGCAGCGTGGTGGCCGGGATCTTGCGGCGGCGGTCGATGCGGCAATAGACGATGTCCTTGGCGTCGAACTCGAAGTCCAGCCAGGAACCGCGATAGGGGATCACACGGGCGGCAAACAGCAGCTTGCCCGAGGAGTGCGTCTTGCCCTTGTCGTGGTCGAAGAAGACACCCGGCGAGCGGTGCATCTGTGAAACGATCACGCGCTCCGTGCCGTTGACGATGAACGTACCGTTCTCCGTCATCAGCGGCATGTCGCCCATGTAGACGTCCTGCTCCTTGATGTCCTTGACGGACTTGGCGCCGGTATCTTCGTCCACATCGAACACGATGAGGCGGAGCGTCACCTTCAGAGGCGCGGCGTAGGTCATGCCCCGCTGCTGGCACTCTTCGGTGTCGTACTTGGGATCCTCGAAGGCGTAGGAAACAAATTCCAGCGTCGAGGTTTCTGCATAATCAGAGATCGGGAAGACCGAGCGGAAGACCGCTTCAAGGCCCTCATCCTCACGACGGTCCGCCGGATCGGTCAGCAGGAACTGGTCGTAGGACTGACGCTGAACCTCAATGAGGTTCGGCATCTGGGTCACTTCGGGAATGTGACCAAAAAATTTGCGGATACGTTTGCGGCCAGTAAAGGACTGGGACTGCGACATCAAGGTTCCTCGCTCACAAGCGAATCAGGGCATGACGACACGGTTTGGAGACAGCGTGCGCCACGGTTTGGGGGCGGCAGACGGGCATCACGGGTGCAGGGCATCGAATGCCCGGCATTCCGGAGCAGTCCACCAGCGCCGACGGGTCCAATTCCTATGAGGTCACCCTCACTCCCGAAACCCGGCATGCACGAAAGTGACGCGCGCGCCGGAGCCACTATCAGCAGCTCCGGCGCACGGTCACTCGGTATATTTGGGTAACGCCGAATATGGCCTACCCGATAGTCGTTTGCAAGGGCATGGCGGCAGGCCCTGAGTGACCTGCCTGCCCTCGCCGCCGAACTACTTGAGTTCGACGCCAGCGCCGGCTTCTTCCAGCTTCTTCTTCATTTCTTCGGCTTCGGCCTTCGGCACGTCAGCCTTCACTTCCTTCGGAGCACCTTCGACGAGCTCCTTGGCTTCCTTCAGGCCGAGACCGGTGATGGCGCGGACTTCCTTGATGACGTTGATCTTCTTGTCACCAGCGGACGTGAGAACGACAGAGAATTCGTCCTTCTCTTCAGCCGCGGCACCGGCATCGCCACCGGCGCCCGGAGCAGCCGCCACGGCCACCGGAGCAGCGGCGGACACGCCCCACTTCTCTTCGAGCATCTTGGACAGCTCGGCGGCTTCCAGGACGGTCAGGTTGGACAGGTCTTCGACGATCTGGTCGAGATTAGCCATTTTCAAAGTTCCTTAGCTTCGTAGTACCGCTTCTGAACGGTAAAAATCGAGGTGAGCGAGGACCGCCTTAAGCGGCATCCCCCTGTTCGGCTTTTGCTGCGATGACGCGGGCCACCTGGCCGCCAGGCGCGGAGAGCACCTGGGCGATACGGGTCGCCGGCGTGTTGAGCATTCCCACAATCTTGCCCCGGAGCTCGTCGAGGGACGGCAGATCGGCCAGAGCCTTGATGCCGCCTTCGTCAAGCACGGTTTCGCCCATGGCGCCGCCACGGATCACGAGCTTCTCGTTATCCTTGGCAAACTTGGCGAGAACCCTAGGCGCGGCCACGGGGTCTTCAGAGACACCGATGGCGCACGGGCCGGTGAAGAGATCTGCGATCTCGGCAGCCGGCGTACCTTCCAGAGCACGCTTGGCCAGGCGGTTCTTCGTAACCTTGAAGCTCGCACCAGCCTCGGCCATCTGGCGACGGAGATCAGAAAGCTCCGCCACGTTCAGGCCTGAATAGTGGGTCACCACGACGACACCGGCATCCGCAAAGACACCGTTGAGCGTCGAGACGAGCGCATCTTTTTCAGCGCGTTCCACTTGCTCTTCTCCAACTTTTGGGCCCCGCCCGCCGGCTGTCCCATCAGAAGATGGCACGCCGACCGGTAGAACCCGGTGGCAATTGCCGCCGGCCCTCAAGAGGAAACCAGCGACGCTCGTTGCCTGTCCGCCCGTGTCGGGGATGACCCCTCGCACAAACACCGGCCAGAAGCGGCCCGAAGAACCCGGCGTGGATATACCGGGAAAATCAGGTCGTTCCCGTCTAGTGCAGGCGGGCTTTAAGCTCCCCGGCTGGGCTCCTGGAACAGGGCCGGACCGGTGGAACACCTGCAGTCACGGACAGGTCGAAGCCGGATGAACCGGCTTCTCCCGCCATCCACAGACTGTGGATGGCGGGAAATCATGTCGGGCCCCCAACAGGTTGCCCGGAAGTCTTTAGGCCTCGGCCGCCAGGCTGGACGGATCAACCTTCACGCCCGGCCCCATCGTGGAGCTGACGCTCACGCGCTTGATGAAGGTGCCCTTTGCGCCCGAGGGCTTTGCCTTCTGCACCGCATCAATGAACGCGGAAATGTTCTGGCTGATCTGCTCCTCGGTGAAGCTCGCCTTGCCGACGCCGGCATGCAGCACACCGGCCTTTTCGACGCGGAACTCCACAGCACCGCCCTTGGCGGCCTTCACGGCTTCGGCCACATCCGGCGTCACCGTGCCGACCTTCGGGTTCGGCATGAGATTGCGCGGACCAAGCACCTTACCCAGACGGCCGACGAGCGGCATCATGTCCGGTGTGGCGATGCACTTGTCGAAATCAATGGTGCCGCCCTGGATGGTTTCCATCAGGTCTTCGGCGCCCACGATGTCGGCCCCTGCTGCCTTGGCTTCGTCGGCCTTGTCGCCCTTGGCGAACACGGCCACGCGGGCTGCACGGCCCGAGCCGTTGGGCAGCTGACACACGCCGCGGACCATCTGGTCAGCGTGACGCGGATCGACGCCCAGGTTCAGGGCCACTTCAACCGTCTCATCGAACTTCGCCTTGGCGTTGTCCTTGATGATCTTCACGGCTTCATCGAGGCCATAGAGCTTCTTGCGATCGACGGCCGCGCGGGCTGCGGTGATCTTCTTACCTGCTTTTGCCATGATCCTTACCCCACAACCTCAATACCCATGGAGCGCGCGGACCCTGCAATGATCAGGGCGGCTGCATCCACGTCGTTGGCGTTCAGGTCGGACATCTTTTCTTCGGCGATCTCGCGAACCTGCTTCATGGTCACCTTGCCGGCCACATCCGTGCCCGGCTTCTGGGAGCCCTTGTTAAGCTTGGCTGCCTTCTTGAGGTAGTAGCTTGCCGGCGGCTTCTTGGTGATGAAGGTGAAGGACTTGTCCTGGAAGATGGTCACGACCGTCGGCAGCGGCATGCCCTGTTCCATGCCCTGCGTCTTGGCGTTGAACGCCTTACAGAATTCCATGATGTTGAGGCCGCGCTGACCCAGCGCCGGACCGATGGGGGGCGACGGATTGGCCTGCCCCGCCGGCACCTGAAGCTTCAGGTAGCCGATGATCTTCTTTGCCATTTTTGCTCCTTCCAGACCTCCCGAATGCTCGGAATGACTGACATTTAGCAGTTGAAGGACCGTGGTCCGGCGCTGGCAGCACCTCCCACGGAAAACGCCCCGAACCTGCCCGGTTGACCCGGGCCCGAACGGGACGCCTGTTCAGAAGGCGGGACACATACCCCAAACCTTCCCTGATTGCCAGAGGGTACGGGCTTTTTTTGCAGGCACCCTGCCCCCGCCTCGCCTCAGGACATTTTCATTGTCACCATGCCGGCAATGATCAGCGCGGCGGCAATTCCCCGCTGCACGGTAAACTGCTCTCCAAGGAACCAGACCCCGACCGCAAACGCACCCACAGCCCCAATGCCTGTCCAGATCATGTAGGCCGTGCCCAACGGCAGGGAGCGCATGGCCATTGCCAGCAACGTGAAGGACCCGGCCATGGCGGCTACCATAACGACAACCGGCATCACTCTCGTAAAACCGTGGGATTCCTTCATCGCAAAGGCCCAGACGACCTCGAGAATGCCGGCGACAATCAGCAGGATCCAGGACATGACACCTCACATCCGGGCCGTCCCGTCTGAAATTCCCGAAATGGGGGAGGTCGTCCTCCTGGAAGGCAGCTCTAAGCGGCTACCTGAGAATGATCCGGCCTCAATCCTGACCGGCCATCCCTAAAGGCCCTAGACCTTGTCGACCTGGCCGTATTCCAGCTCGACGGGTGTCGGACGCCCGAAGATCGACACCGCAACCTTGAGGCGGGCAGAATCTTCGTCGACTTCCTCGACCACGCCGGAGAAGGAGGCAAACGGACCATCGGCCACGCGCACCTGCTCGCCAACCTCGAAGGAAACAGACGGCCGCGGGCTGTCCACGCCTTCCTGAACCTGATTGAGAATGCGGTCGACTTCCGCCTGGCTCACCGGCTGCGGGCGGGTTTCCGACCCGAGGAAGCCGGTTACCTTCGGCGTGTTCTTCACGAGGTGGAATGCCTGGTCGGTCAGGTCCATCTTCACCAGCACATAGCCCGGGAAGAACTTGCGTTCCGACTTCACCTTCTGACCGCGGCGGACTTCCACCACCTCCTCGGTCGGCACAAGGATTTCCTCGAAGCAATCCTCCAGCCCCTGCTGTTCGGCCTGCTCCTTGATGCTCTCCGCAACTTTCTTTTCGAAGTTGGAATAGCTGTGAACGATGTACCACCGATGCGCCATCGCACCCTAATCCTTCAATCTGCGGGCCGGCGGACATGACGTCCGGCCATCTGGCCCGGTGTTGCTTTTTCTGCCGCGGCCTGGACTAGAGGCTCACGCTCAGCAGGAGCTGCACACCCCAGCTCATGATCTGATCAGCGACGAAGAAGAAGATCGACGCCAGTGCCACCATGATGAACACCATGATCGTCGTGATCATGGTCTCACGGCGGGTCGGCCACGTCACCTTGGAGACTTCAGACCGGACCTGCCGGGTGAACTCCACGGGAGAGGTTTTCTTCTTCTTGGTAACGTCCTTTGCCACGGCCGGATCGCGCCCTTATCGCTTGTACCCTGTCAGCGTCACCATAGCGGCATGACCATGCCACCACCAAACGCCAGATAAAATGACGCGCCGAACACCTGAAACGCGGTCCGATCGGACCCGGTGCCGGCGCTGCCTGCCGCCCTTCCCCTATCGGGCCGGGCTGGCAGGAGTGGAGGGACTCGAACCCCCAACCCCCGGTTTTGGAGACCGGTGCTCTGCCAGTTGAGCTACACTCCTAAACCGGCGAACGGGGACCGTCCCGAAGGACAGCCCCCATACGCAACTGTTTACTCGATGATAGCGGAGACGACGCCTGCACCGACGGTGCGGCCGCCTTCACGGATGGCGAAGCGCAGCTTCTCTTCCATCGCGATCGGCACGATCAGCTCGACTTCCATCTCGCAGTTATCGCCCGGCATCACCATTTCCGTGCCTTCCGGCAGCGTCACAACACCCGTCACGTCCGTCGTGCGGAAGTAGAACTGCGGACGGTAGTTCGTGAAGAACGGCGTGTGACGGCCACCTTCATCCTTGGTCAGGATGTAGGCCTCGGCCTTGAACTTCGTGTGTGGTGTGATCGAACCCGGCTTGCAGAGAACCTGACCGCGCTCGATGTCGTTGCGGTCCACACCACGCAGCAGGCAGCCCACATTGTCGCCCGCTTCGCCCTGGTCCAGCAGCTTGCGGAACATCTCGACGCCCGTCACCGTCGTCTTCGTGGTGTCCTTGATGCCGACGATCTCGATTTCCTCGCCCACATTCACAACACCGCGCTCGATACGGCCCGTGGCAACCGTGCCGCGGCCGGAGATCGAGAACACGTCTTCCACCGGCATCAGGAACGGCTGGTCCTTCGGACGGTCCGGCGTCGGGATGAACTCGTCAACCGCAGCCATCAGCTCGAGGATCTTTTCCTTGCCGATATTGTCGTCACGGCCTTCAAGCGCCGCGAGAGCCGAACCGGCAACGATGGGGATATCGTCGCCCGGGAACTCGTAGGACGACAGAAGCTCACGCACTTCCATTTCCACAAGCTCGAGAAGCTCTTCGTCGTCAACCTGGTCGACCTTGTTCAGGAACACCACCAGCGCCGGCACGCCAACCTGACGGGCAAGCAGGATGTGCTCGCGGGTCTGCGGCATCGGGCCGTCAGCGGCATTCACCACCAGGATCGCGCCGTCCATCTGCGCCGCACCCGTGATCATGTTCTTCACATAGTCAGCGTGGCCCGGGCAGTCGACGTGGGCGTAGTGACGGTTTTCCGTCTCGTACTCAACGTGCGCCGTCGAGATGGTGATGCCGCGCGCCTTCTCTTCAGGCGCCTTGTCGATGTCGGCATAGTCCGAAAATTCAGCACCGCCGCTCTCGGCAAGCACCTTCGTGATCGCAGCCGTCAGCGTCGTCTTGCCGTGGTCAACGTGACCAATCGTGCCGATATTCGCGTGCGGCTTCGTGCGCTCAAACTTTTCCTTGGCCATCTCTCTCTCGGACCTCTTGTTGCTGCCTCGCCAAAAGGCAGTCAGTCATGTCGTCAGTCAAATACTCAAAATCGGGCAGATCTCGCGACGCAGCGCCCTGGTTGTCCAGCATCCAAGCTGGAGCGGGTGAAGGGAATCGAACCCTCGTCGTCAGCTTGGAAGGCTGCTGCTCTACCATTGAGCTACACCCGCCAGAACCGGTCCTTTTTCGAGCTGGGCCCCATGGGGGACACCTGCGAACCGTTCGTCTTGTTGCCTTCCTGAAGGGGATGGTGGAGGGAGTTGGATTTGAACCAACGTAGGCATAGCCAACGGATTTACAGTCCGTCCCCTTTAACCACTCGGGCATCCCTCCTTAATCCGCACCCGCTGCCACATAAGCATCAGCGGGTCCTTCAAGAAGTCCCTGGCGAAACGAACAGCGCCTGGCGATCCCGTTTCAAGAGACAGCTTATCTCATCCGGCCCAACCTGGTGAGGAAAAGCCGACATGTTCAGGCTGTCGCTTGGTATGGAAAACCCCGGCTCCGTGCGCCGCTGGTGGCGTGGAAATAGGCGGTTTTCGCCCCCCGTGTCAATGCCGGTTTTCCCTTGAGTTCCCCCGTCCGCGGCCAAAACCGCCTCCCGGCGGCAACATGCCCTTAAATTCACCCCTGCCGTGGGCTCGGTAGCCCCTTTGGCATACGGATTTCGTTGCAGCAGCCCGAGGAAGGAGCTACAGCGCTGTCATGAGCGATGAGAGCACCAAATCCGGGGGCAGACCGCCCCGCGGCCCGGCCCGCAAGGGCCCGCGCGGCAACAATCGCGGCGGCGGACGCGACCAGGGACCGAACGGCCCGCGCCACGGCGATTCCCGCAGCGAAAGGCCCGGTGGCCGCACCGGTGGCCGACCGGCCAAGGGAAGCATGGCAAAGGGCCGCTCGGCCAAGCCCCAGGCTCCCCGTGGCAGTGGCCGGGCCACGGCCCCGGTCGCAGACGGACCGGACTGGCTCTACGGCATCCACGCGGTGCGCGCAGCACTGCTGAACCCAAAGCGCCGGATCCTGCGCATCATCGCGACTGAAAAAGCCTTCGAAACCATCGCCGAACCTGCCCGCAAGCGAGGCCTACAGGTGGAAAAGGCCGATGCCCGGGAGCTGGACCAGATGTTCCCGGCAGGTGCCGTGCATCAGGGGCTGGCCCTACGCGTTGCCCCCCTGCCCGAGCCCGTGCTGGCCGACATCATCGAGCAAACCAAGGCTGCGGAGGCCGCGGGCGAAACCGCGCGTCCGGTCGTCATCCTTGACCAGGTCACCGACCCACAGAATGTGGGCGCGGTCTTGCGCTCAGCCGCCGTCTTCGGCGCACGCGCGGTTATCGTCACCCGGCGCAACTCCCCACCGGTCACCGGTGCCCTTGCCAAAGCTGCATCCGGCGCCGTTGAGCAGATGCAGCTGGTGCAGGTCCCCAATGTCGCGCAGGCAATTGCGGTGTTGCAGTCCGAAGGCTGGTTTGCTGTCGGCCTTGAAGGCACGGGCGACAAATCCCTGTCGCAGATGGACCTGACTGGAAAGATCGCCATCGTGATGGGAGCCGAGGGAACGGGCCTGCGCCGCCTCACTGCCGAGCGCTGCGACATGCTGGCCCGCATACCCGGTGAACCGGGCTTTGCGTCCCTCAACGTGTCGAACGCAACCGCCGTGACCCTGTATGAAATCAGCCGTCAGCGCGGTGCATGACGCAAGGCGCGATTTCCGCCTCGCCACAGCGCCGCATGCGCGCTATATGTCCCGCGATTCCTGCGGAATCCAGACGATCCGACGCTAGGGCTACTGCTGCCCGCGTCCCAGAGTGCCGGCTTAGCTCAGCTGGTAGAGCACCTGATTTGTAATCAGGGGGTCGGGGGTTCAAGTCCCTCAGCCGGCACCACTTTTTTCAAGATCAGATAACCTGCCTCAACTCGCCCAAGCGCGCCTGCACAGCATCTGCATAAACCGCCACGATCATTGCCTGCGCGCTTTCGCCGAACGACCGCAGATTGGTGTTGGGCTCGACGCACTCCATCTCGCACAAAACCGGCCCGCGATCTGCCTGGATCAGGTCAATCCGGGCACGGGTGACTGCCCCATCCCCGTAATGCCCTAATGCCCACTCGACCACATCCTGAGCGAAAGAAAGCATGCCCGGCGGAAGATCCTGGCGCACGAGCGCGCGCCGCTTTGACGTGTCCGATGACCGGAACCCCGGCGGCTTTAGAATGGCGTGACTAAACACCCCGCGCAGGAAAACCAGCGAGTACTCCCCGCGCTCAATCCCAGCCTGATAGGACTGGAGAATGGCGCCATAGCCACCATCCGCCTGAATGATCGACCGGAAAACACGCTCTGCCCCGCATTCGTCCAATACATGCTCCGGACGCGCTGCTGGTATCGGGGCTGATCGCGCGACCACGAACGTGTTGTGCCCATCCGCCGATACAATCGGCTTGAGAACCAGATCGCGTCCACGCCAGGCTCTTTGCTCATCCAGTTCGCCGACGATGTCCGCAAAGGCTCTAGCCGCCGCAGCTTGCGTGTGGTGTTCAGAACTTCCATTCCGGCTGAAGAACCGTGAGGGCGTGATTGACCCTGAGCGTTTATCGTCTTCGCCAAACGTCGCGGCCAGCTCAGACAAGTACACCGACTTGATAACGCCGTCGCGCAGAACCCGCGCGTCATTGATCAACCGACGACGGCCGTCCTCTTCGCATTTCGTCAGCCAGCGGAGGAACGCATCCGGCTCTTCCCGAAGATTCCATGTCGAGCTGACATAGATCGAGTCATACCGCCCTGGTTCAAAATCTGTGGACCGCCAATCAACAAGGTCCACTTCGACCGCCCGCGAGCGGAGCTCTTCGGCCAGGAGCACATCGTCAAACCAAGGGGTCTCACGTCCGGCAATCGCCAAGGAAGGCGTCATCGCTTTTCACATCCGCAGGCAAATTACTAATATTGCAAGTTAATAGCAGGCTTTACCTTGCAGAGGGAAATGCCGTCCCCAACAGCTCCCTTTCGCGGACTTACCGAACAACTTCGGCGATGCGGGCATAATCTCCGTAGAGTTCCTGCGTGCGGCCCTTGCCCAATGTGTCGATAGCAGCACCAAGCTCCGCGCGCGGAGCGACGTGAAACTGCTTCAGCCACCACATGAGCAGGCGACGGAACCAAGCCGGCAGCCGCTGCTGCATGCCGAAATCCACGACCAGCAACCGACCGCCCGGGCCCGTCGCGCTGAAGCCCTGCCCCAGCGCATCCCGCCATTGAGGGATCATCGACAGGCTGTAGGAAAAGAAGACGCGGTCAAAATCCGACCGCCCGAAAAGTGAGTGCGCTTCGAAGCTCGCAGCATCCGCGCGGGCCAGTTCAATGCGATGGGCGAACCCGGCACGCATGATTTCAGCCCGCGCCTTCTCCAGCATCGCTTCGGAGATATCGATTCCGTAAAAGCGTGCCCGGGGATAGCGCCGGGCGGCCTTGATCAGATTACGGCCTGTGCCGCAGCCCACCTCCAGCACGCAGCCATCGTCCGGCGGTGCCAGTTCCCGGATCAGCCGGTCACGCCCGAGCAGATAGTATTTGCGTGTCAGGTCGTAGATGTGCCGCTGGGTACGGTAGATGGAGTCCATCAACTCGCTGGTGGAAGACGCAGCATCGGTCATGCGGTGTCAGCCCTTGAATACGTAGAGGTGAACACCGCCATAGATGGCTGACCGGTCCCGCGCCGTGTAGCCGAGGCTTTCGTCAGCCCTGTACTCCCAGCGCGCCATGATGTCGTCATCCACCCGCCCCGGCAGGATCGACGGCTGGCCAGCGGTCCGGAAAACGACCCGCGCGCCGGGCTGGGCTGTGCGGGTGATCTCTGCCCAAAGCTCGGTGAGTTGGGAATCCGTCATCCAGTCCTGCGCATCCAGCAGCACATAGGCATCCATGCTGCCATCCGCTTCACGCTGCAGCTGCTCGGTGACGGAGCGATGGTTGACCGTCACGCGATGAGCGCGGTCCTGCACTTCGTGAAAATGGGCACTCTGCAAATAGGGCGGCAACGGACCGGACGGGCCTGATGCATAGCCGCGGCCAAAGGCCTGCCAGGCAAAATAATTGTCCGCCATTGGAAAGCCGCAAGCCAATTTCTCGAGTCGTGCCTTGAGCACGGCCGCCATGTCCCCGCCCCCATCAGCTGCCAGTGCCTCATATTGCGCCGGCGGAATACCGAGACCATAAAGCGACATCTTCTTGGACGTGACCCAGCGCACCATGCGGCGGTCAAACAGGGGCGCGAGCGCCTTGTCGAAAAACGAGCGTTGCTCATCAATCGTCCGTGCAAAGACAATCTGGCGCGGATCCGTGCCGTGCAGCCGGGCCATCCAGTGGGCTGCACCTATGAAATATCCCAGCAAACCATGGTGATAGAGGTCGCGGGAGAACAGTGAGATGCGCCGCTGCAGCATCCAGTCACGGCCTTCCCAGTAGGCCCTGCTTTGTTTGTCCAACCGATCCCGCACAAAACGCTTGTAGGTGTTGATGTTGGCCTGCTCGTCCGCTTCACCGAAGAACCGGTAGAAGGCCTCATAGGTCGGCACACCCTGGGCCGCTGCCAGCTTGAGCCGCGTCAGCGCCAGATGCGCTCGGTTGAGATCGACCGCGATAATTTCTTTCGGGTCAGCGGTGAGATAGGAAAGCACGTTGCAGCCGCCGGACGCGATGGTCAGCATCCGCGACTGCGGCGTGAGCTTGAGCGCCTCGAGGTCCACTTCCGGGTCTTCCCAGATCTGCGGATAGACCAGCCCCTTGAAGGCAAAGGTGAACATGCGTTCGAGAAAGCCCGCCCGCGTGCCGGCGCTGTTCTGATGAACTGCGGACTGGAGATTTTTGCGGGTCTGTTGAATGGCTGACGGCGGCACGGGCGCACTCCCAAGGCAGGCGGCTCACGGATCGCCACATCTCCGGGGGATACGGCCTGCCTGCGGCCCCGGCTGTGGCGGCGGCACCCCGGCGCGCATGGCACGTGAATCATCAATTGGGGCCGCTGATCCTGCTCCATAGCAGGCGACCGATGACGGTTTTGTCACAGAGGCAGAGCCTGTGAACACCCGGCAAAAGAGAACCCGCCGCAAGTACGGGTTAGAGACAATTCGAGAGCATTTTCTAGCTGGCTGTTAACCCCCTTGCCCTACTGATAGGCGCACCTAGGGGTGGGTATTCGGCGCAATCTGGTTAGGACGATGCACGGCACCGCAATGCAAGACACGCCCTCCTCCTCCGCTTCCCGGCAGACAGCGCCGTGGGAAGACGCCATGTCCGACATGGCTGCAGAAGGCCGCGGTACGACCGCGAAGCTCGCTGTGCTGTCGCTTGCGTCTATCCGAGAGAAGATCGGCGACGAAGAATTCAAGCGCGTCCACAAACGCATCCACATCGCCATTCAAAGCGTTATCGGCAAGCTGCTGGGGTCAGGCGACCAGATCGTGCCCGCGGGCAACGACACCTATGTGATCCTGATCCGGTCCACCGGCTATGAGGAAGCGGAGAAACTGATCTCTCATGGCTGCCGCTCGCTGGCGGACCTGTTTTTCGGCCAGGACCAGTTCGGCAACCTGGCCTTCAAGGCCAACGGCAAGGAAGTGATCCCGTCAGGCAGCGTGGTGGCCGCCCGCACCTTCGAGATCATCGCCTCGACCACCGAGAAGATGCCTGTGGCGCCATCAAAGGCCGCGCAGAAAGCACCGGACAAGCCCGCGGCACCGGCGGCACCGTCCGACGAACTGAGCCGCTGGCGCCCCATGCAGCGCACCCACGCGACGCCTGACGAGATATCCCTGAACTTCATTCCCGTCTGGGATGCCGCCAACCAGGTACTCTCCACCTATTGCGCCGGCTACTGGTCAATCGGGTCGGACGGCCAGATCCAGGACGGCATCCGCGCCCGCGCCGACGGCGATGAACTGAAGCTGGCGGAACTCGACGCCCATGTCATTCGCCAGACGACAAAGATCGTGCGCGAACGCAACGACAACGGCCAGCCGCTGCTGGTGATCGTACCCGTGCATGTGGATGCCCTGAGCACACCCCGCGGCAAAGAAGTGGTTATCGGCGCCATGCGCGATATTCCCGCAGATATCCGCAAGCTGTTCAGTGTGCAGATTTTTGATGTCACCGAAGACATGGCTCCCGGCATCCTGGCCCAGCGCATCGGATCACTCTGCACGCTGGTGCGCGCCGCAATACTGACGATCGCCACCTGGACACCGAAAACGGCCGAGCTTGCGTCCTATCCCGGCATCAAGGCGGTGAGTCTGACGCTCCCGCCTGCAGGTCCCAGCCGCCAGAAGATGCTGGATGCCCTGCCTGACTTCGCGTCCAGAACACTCAAGCAGAAAAAACTCCCCGCCGTGGTGCATCTCAATTCAGCGCAGGAACTCAAGCGCGCGGTGCAGGGAGGCATCCGCCACCTGATCGGCGGCGCCATAGGCCTGCCCCGCACGTCCCCTGGCCACATGGTCCGCTGCGGCATCAGCGATCTGCCTCATAAACCGAAGCACGCCGCAGAGGCTGCTGAGGACCGTCCGGCGGCACAAGCGTCCTGATCCACCGGGAAATCTCCGGATATCGAAAGCGTATCTCTCGATACGCGGACCGCAACCATGGGCTGCAGCAGCCGTACCACCGGTGCATGAACAGATGGAATGATCCCAAACTTCACACGCATTGGGTGTAAAAGCTTGTTAACCCCATTTGGTGCAAGGTCTCATTACAGGCGGCAAAGCCGAGAGAAACAGGTAACCCATGCATCCCCAACAGGCAGCCACACCAACACCTCCAAAACCTCAGGCCTCAGAAGAGTGGGAACGCGCCCTCGCAGACGTCATGGCAGGCGGTCAGGGTGCATCCGCAAAGCTCGCGATCCTGTCGCTTACTCACATTCGCGACAAGATCGGCGATGCTGAGTTCACCCGCGTACAGCGCCGGGTTCATCTGGCCGTGCAGACCGTCATCGGCAAATTGCTGGGCTCAGGCGACAAGCTCTTCCGGATCGGTGAAGAGACATATGTTGTCATCGTCGGTTCCATGGATATCGACAAGGCTCAGACCCTGATTCAACAGGGGTGTACGACACTCGCCAAGATGTTCTTCGGTCAGGAAGAGTACGGCGACATCATGGTGAAAGCTGAGGTCACCGAGATCGTCACCGACGGCAGCCGGGAACCGCGGCGGTTCGAGATCACAGCAACCCCGAAAGAGCCAACGGCAAAGCTGACCGAGATCAAGCTCGAGGACCGGCCGAAAGCAAAATCCGGCATCAGTCTTGTGCCGATCAATCAAAAAGCGAAAAGCCAGCGCAACTGGGTCTCCATGTCGAACATGGTGGACGAGGCGTTGGAGCTCGACTTGAACTTCGTGCCGACGTGGGACGCGACCCGCAAAGTGCTGTCGACTTTTACCGCAGGAGACTGGCGAGCACTGGAAAACGGGCAGTTCCAGGACTGCATTGCCGAGATATCAGGCGGCAATCATGCTGCCCTTGCCGAACTCGACGCCCAGGTCATTCGTCAGACCACGGAGATTCTTCAGGAACTCTTTCAGAACAAGTTTGCGCTTCTCGTGCTTCTGCCCGTTCATTTCACAAGCCTGTCCACGCAGGCAGGGCGCGAAACCGTGATCGACGCCCTTCGTGAGATCCCGGAGGATCTGCGCAAAATCTTCACTGTGGAGATTCTGGGAACACCGGAAGACATGGGCACGAGCCTGCTGGCTGACCGCATCAGCCAGATCAAACCCTATAGCCGCAACATCGTTCTGAGCATTGAGAACTGGAACGCAGCCACCATGCGGCTTGCGGCCTGCCCCGGTGTTTCCGCTGTCGCCCTGTTCCTCCCGAAACCGGGCCCGCTACGGACACGTCTTCTGCAGAACCTGCCGACCTTTACGCAGGCTGTTCACAAGATGAAAAAGCTGCCGGCCGCCGTTCAACTCCACAACCATGCCGAAATCGACATGGCTGTGAATGCAGGCATCACGTTCCTCACCGGCACAGGTGTCGGCATGCCGGAAGACCTGCCCGGCAACATGGTCCGCTGCACCAGCAAGGACCTGCCTTTCAAGCTGAAGTAGAGCAGCGCCTATTCAGCGCCAGCCGCAGCCGCGGCCATGGCGCGCTGGGCGTCCATGCCCAACGCATCCAGAACCCGCGCCACGATGCCCGCGGCATCTAGGCCTGCCGCCGTCACCTGCACAGCCGGCTTGTCGTGATCGATGAAGATATCCGGCATGAACACCGGCACCAGGCGGGCGTGCCCCTGGTCGAGCTTCTGGCGCACGAGGCTGTCGAACACCAGTGCCGAGAAGCCGCCGATCGAGCCTTCTTCGACCGTCACCAGCAACTCATGATTGGTGGCGAGATCGCGCACCAGATCATCATCCATCGGCTTGGCGAAACGGGCATCGGCCACGGTGGTAGAAAGCCCCATGGCTGCGAGCCTGTCGGCTGCGGCCAGTGCGTCATGCCGGCGGGAGCCATAGCTGAGAATGGCCACCTTGCTGCCTTCACGCAGGACTTCGCCCTTGCCGATTTCCAGCACCCGGCCCTTCTCCGGCATATCGACGCCGGCACCCTCGCCACGCGGATACCGCAGGGCGATTGGGCCCTCATCGAACGCAGCCGCCGTCGTGACCATGTCCACGAGTTCCGCTTCGTTGCCGGAAGCCATCAGCACCATGTTGGGCACACAGGCGAGATAGGCAATGTCATAGGCGCCCTGATGGGTCACGCCGTCGGCACCCACCATGCCCGCCCGGTCGATGGCAAAGCGGACCGGAAGCTTCTGGATCGCCACATCGTGGATGACCTGGTCGTATCCGCGCTGCAGGAAGGTGGAATAGACCGCTGCAAACGGGCGCATGCCTTCCGCCGCCATGCCGGCACAGAAGGTGACGCAATGCTGCTCGGCAATCGCCACATCGAAATGCCGGTCCGGATAGATCTCGCCGAATTGCGTAAGGCCCGACCCGTCCGGCATGGCCGGTGACACGGCGACAATGCGCTCGTCTTCCTTTGCGAGGTCGATCAGCGTCCCGGCAAAAACCTTGGCGTAGTTCGGTGCCTTGGGGGCTGCCTTGTCCTGCTTGCCATCGGCCACATTGAACTTGGACACACCGTGATAGCAATCAGCCGAGGCTTCAGCGGGCGCATACCCCTTGCCCTTGCGGGTGATGACATGCAGCAGGATCGGACCATCATGATCCCGCGCAGCCGTCAGCACACGAACCATTTCATCCACGTCATGCCCATCGAACGGACCGGCATAGGGGACCCCGAGATCATCGAACATGGTCGGACGGTCAACGAAGCTGGGCAGGCCTTCCTTGGCGATACCGGCATCGCGCGTTGCCTCATCCGGCATGAAGGCGCGCAGCTCCGTCAGATATTCGGACAGAGCGCCGGCCGGAGGCGCGATCGACATGTGGTTGTCATTGAGAATGATCACCATGCGGCGCTTCTCAGACCCGACATTGTTGAGACCTTCGAAGGCCATGCCGGCGGACATGGCGCCGTCACCGACAATCGCCACTACCTGGTTGTCGCGCTTCATGAAATCACGACCGGCCGCAAAGCCGAGCCCAGCGGAAATCGCCGTGGACGAATGGGCCGCGCCAAACGGATCGAACTCACTTTCCGCCCGTGAAGTAAAGCCTGATAGACCACCGCCCGTACGCAGGGTGTTGAGGCGGCCCTTGCGGCCGGTCAGCGTCTTGTGCGGGTAACACTGGTGGCTCACATCCCAGATCAACTTGTCGTCGGGCGTGTTGAAGACGTAGTGCAGGGCCACGGTCAGTTCGACCACGCCGAGCCCTGCCCCGAGATGGCCGCCGGTCTGAGACACCGCCTCGATAACCGCCTGCCGGACTTCTTCCGCCACATGGCCCAGATCTTCCTGCGCGATCTGGCGCAGGTCGGCCGGCATGTCGATGCGGCTCAGAAATTCGGTCGGCTTAGCAGGGGTGTGACCTTCGGCCATTCTCATATTCTCCATCACGTGCAGATGATCTGCCGGATTACTGATTACGCTCGACAACAAAGCGTGCCACAGCACGCAGCGTGTCCGCACTGGCCCCAAATGGCGCCAGATGCGCGCACGCGCTCTCCACCAGTTCATCGGCCTTCTTGCGCGCTCCCTCAAGGCCAAGGAGCGTAACGAAGGTGGTAAGGCCGTCGTCCTGACCGACAGGCTTGCCCACCTCTTCTTCTGTTCCCGTCACATCGAGGATGTCGTCGGCCACCTGAAAGGCAAGACCAAGATCTGCGGCATAGGCCGCCAGTGCCTGACGCTCCCCTTCAGCCGCATTGGCAAGGATCGGCCCGGCAACGCAGGAAAAGCGGATCAACTCGCCGGTCTTCAGAGCCTCAAGCTCGGCAATTTCATCAAAGCCCATGGTCTCCCGCGCGGGCGAGATATCGATCATCTGCCCGCCGACCATACCGGCGGCACCGGATGCCTTGGCAAGCTCGACAACCAGCGCCGCGCGTACGGAGGCGTCACGGGAAGTCTCGAAGCTGCCCAAGACCTCGAATGCCTGGGTCAGAAGTGCGTCGCCAGCCAGAATGGCGATTGCCTCGTCGAACGCCTTGTGGACGGCTGGACGACCACGCCGTGTATCGCTGTCGTCCATCGCCGGAAGATCATCGTGGATGAGAGAGTAGCAGTGCACCATTTCAACGGCGCTGCCGACACGCAGGGCCTGCGCATCAGGCACACCAAACAGCCCGGCGCTCTCCAGCACCAGAAAGGGCCGCAGCCGCTTGCCGCCGGACAGAGCCGAATAGCGCATGGCCTCGACCACCGGACCGCGCGGTCCGGTGACGGCAGGGATCAGCCGGTCGAGTTCGCGCGTAACAGCATCTGCCGATCGCGTCATCTGCGCGATCAGGTCATCTGACCGTGCATGCGCCATACCGGACTGCGCATCGCCTGCGCCCTGTGCTACGGACGCCGGCGCCGCTGCTTCACTACCCAAGGTGCTCCCCCTACTCTGCCGCGCTGACGCGGGTATCAGCGGCTTCCGACGCGGCTTCTTCCGCTGCGCGGGCCGCCTCGATCTCTTCCGCTTTCTTCTCGACGAGTTCGACCAGGTGGTCGACCATGCCGTCATTCTCGATCTTGTGGTCCGCCACCCCGGACACATAGACCATGCCTGTATTCTTGCCGGAGCCACCGCCGGTGAACCCCACATCAGTCATCATGGCCTCACCGGGCCCATTCACCACGCAGCCGATGATCGACAGGGTCATCGGTGTGGAAATATGCGCCAGCCGCTTCTCCAGCGTTTCAACGGTCTTGATGACCTCGAAGCCCTGCCTCGCGCAGGACGGGCAAGAAATGATGTTCACCCCACGATGGCGCAGATTGAGCGACTTAAGAATGTCGTACCCGACCTTGATTTCTTCCACCGGGTCAGCAGACAGGGACACGCGGATGGTGTCGCCAATCCCCGACCACAGCAGCATGCCCATGCCGATGGATGACTTGATGGTGCCGGACATCAGGCCGCCGGCCTCGGTGATCCCGAGATGCAGCGGGTAGTCACACGCTTCAGCCAGGCCCTGATAGGCGGCAACCGCGAGGAAGATGTCTGACGCCTTCACCGAGATCTTGAATTCAAAGAAGTCGTTGTCTTCAAGGATACGCGCATGGTCGAGCGCGCTTTCCACCATCGCTTCCGGGCAGGGCTCGCCATACTTCTCCAGCAGGTCCCGCTCAAGCGAGCCCGCATTCACGCCGATGCGCATGGCGCAACCATGGTCCTTGGCAGCCTGCACCACTTCGCGCACACGATCCGCATTACCGATATTGCCGGGATTGATGCGCAGGCACGCAGCCCCCGCCTCGGCAGCTTCGATAGCACGCTTGTAGTGGAAATGGATGTCCGCAACGATCGGTACATTCGACTGGCGCACGATCTCTTTAAGCGCAGCCGTCGATTCTTCGTCCGGACACGACACACGCACGATGTCCGCGCCAGCCTCTTCAAGCGCGCGGATCTGGTTCATCGTCGCGTTGACGTCATGCGTCAGCGTATTGGTCATCGACTGGACGGTGATTGGTGCACCGCCCCCCACGGGCACATTGCCCACGTGGATCTGCCGGCATTCCCGCCGGTAAATGTCGCGATAGGGTCGAACGCTGCTCAAAGCTGCCGCTCCAGATTGGATCCCGAAATGACGCCGCGTCGGCGGCCTCATGATGCATATCCCCGCTTCGCGTCATCTCGTCAACAAAGCGGCGGTTTTATACGCCCGCAAAGTAATATGGTCAGTGCCTGAGTGACAGGCCACAAATCAACTTTTCTTGGCGAAACTGTGATTCAAACAGGCGTTGCCAATGAGCAACGCTCATGACAGAAGACCCCGCAACAGGTGTGGTTAAGGCTTTCATTTTCTACGCTTTTTGACTGATGCTGACTTGCACCAGCACTGGCAACACCCCACACTTTGGGGGCTTTGCGCAGCGGCCTGTTTGACAGGCCGTCCACGGATAAACGGGGCCTATTTTCGAACGGCGGGGCAATGACAACCACTGAGATGACTTCACCCGGGACCAAGCCGGGCCTGACCGTCGTTCTGGCGGAGCCGCGCGGTTTCTGCGCCGGCGTGGAACGGGCGATCGACGTGGTGGAACGCGCACTGGATCGCTTCGGTGCGCCGATCTACGTGCGCCACGAAATCGTCCACAACAAGCACGTGGTCGAAACCCTCAAGGCCCGCGGCGTGATTTTCGTAGAAGAGGTGGACGAGGTGCCGACCGGCGCCGTCACCATTTTCTCCGCCCATGGGGTAGCCGAGCGGGTCGAAGAACATGCCGGCGAACGCGGCCTGAAGGCCATCGACGCCACCTGCCCGCTTGTCACCAAGGTTCACCGGGAAGGCCGCCGCTATGCGGAAAAGGGCTACCACGTTGTGATGATCGGCCATCTGGGCCACCCGGAGGTCGAAGGTACGCTGGGGCGCATCCCCGGCAAGGTGCATGTCATCTCCGAACCGGAGGACGTGGACGGCCTCAACCTCGACCACCCGGACAAGGTCGCCTTCGTGACCCAGACGACCCTTTCGGTGAATGACACCCGCGACGTGATCGACGCCCTCAAGCGCAAATTCCCGTCCATTGTCGGCCCGGATGTGCGCGACATCTGCTATGCGACACAAAACCGCCAGACTGCCGTGGCCGAAATGGCCAAGCATGTGGATGTGATTCTGGTGGTGGGCGCCAAGAACAGCTCCAACTCCAACCGCCTGCGCGAACTGGGTGAAAATATCGGCGTGCCGAGCTATCTGATCGCCGATGCCGACGCGATGGATATGGAGTGGCTGAAGGACGCTGGCCGCGTGGGCCTGACGGCCGGGGCTTCCGCCCCCGAAACCCTCGTCCAGGGCGTAATCGAACGACTGCGTGGGCAGTACGAAGTTGACGTGAAGACGTTGAATGTCATCCGCGAAAACGTGACCTTCAAACTGCCCCGTGAATTGCTGGACGACCCGCAACCAAGCCAGGCCGCCGGCGCTTGAGGCGTAAACCACGCCTCGCCCGCGACCTGAACCGCAAGAGCTTTAAGCCAGGAGAGACTGCAAGTGTCCGTACCCGTAAGACAGATGGCCATGGTTGGCGCCTATGTGATGAAGCAGCGCATGCTGGGCCGCAAGCGCTACCCGCTTGTCCTGATGCTGGAACCGCTGTTCCGCTGCAACCTCGCCTGCCCCGGCTGCGGCAAGATCGATTATCCGGATGCCATCCTGAACAAGCGCCTGTCGCCGCAGGAATGCTTCGACGCCGTGGATGAGTGCGGCGCCCCCGTGGTGGCCATTCCGGGCGGTGAGCCGCTGATCCACAAGGAGATCGGCGAAATCGTTGAGGGCATCGTGGCCCGCAAGAAGTTCGTGTCTCTCTGCACCAACGCGCTGCTGCTTGAGAAGAAGCTCAACCTCTTCAAGCCGTCGCCCTACCTCTTCTTCTCCGTTCACCTGGATGGCCTCGAGGAGGAGCACGACAAGGCCGTGGACCAGAAGGGTGTGTTCAAACGCGCCGTGAAGGCCATCAAGGCCGCGCAGGACGCGGGCTTCCAGGTCAACGTCAACGCCACGATCTTCGACAACATGTCCGCCGAGCAGGTGGCCGCATATCTCGACTACTGCACGGATATGGGTGTCTCCATCACCATCTCCCCCGGCTATGCCTATGAGCGTGCGCCGGACCAGGAGCACTTCCTGGAACGCCGCCGCACCAAGGAACTGTTCCGCGACGTATTCCGGATGGGCGAAGAGCGTGTGAAGGCAGGCAAGACCAAGTGGGACCTCAATCACTCGTCCCTCTACCTGGATTTCCTTGCCGGCAACCAGCAATACATGTGCACGCCCTGGGGCATGCCCACCCGCAACATCTTTGGCTGGCAGCGCCCCTGCTACCTGCTCAATGAGGGCTATGCCTCCAGCTTCAAGGAGCTGATGGAAGAGACCGAGTGGGACCAGTACGGCACTGGCAATTACGAAAAATGCGCCGACTGCATGGCCCATTGCGGCTATGAGCCGACGGCTGCAGCCGATGCGGCCGCCCACCCGCTGAAGACCCTGATGGTGTCCTTGCGCGGGCCGAAGACCAAAGGTGACTTCGCCCCTGAAATCGATCTGACGAACCAGCGCCGTGCGAAATACATCCACGACGAGCTGGTGCAGAAGAAGATGGAAGAAGAAGAGCGCCTGAAGGACCTACACGACGCCAAGAAGGGCCGGGACGAGGTGTCGGGCACAGCCGCGTAGGCTCTTGAACCCTTTGGAACTGCCGGCGGCGAGACGCATCATCGCCGGCAGGTCCTGCGGCCGGACCATCAGCCGCAAAACGGTCGTCAGCACACGGATATCTCCGCCTGGCCCGATTGCACCCAGCGCTGCATGCGGCAGGGCGTGTTCCACACCGTCCGAGATCGTCCGCAGCGCCGTGAATGGCACGCCTGTCTGCCGTGCCACGTGCGCCACCGCCCCGCTCTCCATATCCACTGCATGCGCGCCGGTGCGCCGCCCAAGCTCTTTCTTGGCAGCGACATCAGCAATGACATCCCCCGCCTCGGCCATGTCCACATGACGCAGCGTGATGCCTGCCCAAATGGCCGCTTCGCTGAGATAGGGGGTGAAGACCCTGTCGGCCGCAATGCGCTCCCCGTCATGCATGACGATGGATTTGGCGAGCGCCACGTCACCCGGCTTGAGCGTTTCTGTGATGGCGCCCGAGACGCCAAAGCTGAGCAATGCAGTGCAGCCATGCTGCTCAACCAAGTCACGCGCGAGGTCTTCCGCCTTGGCAGGTGACGCACCGGAGACCGCGACCATCACGGACGCGTCGTCCAGAAGCGGGCCGAGCGCCGCCTCTTCGGCTTTGACGCCGCACACAATGCCAAGACGCTTCAAGAGATACCCTTTCGCGGAAGGAGCAGCAGAGCCGCCCGCACCGGCCCGTTCTTACATGCCGTAAGCGACGGTCCGGTCGTTGCTCTTCATCAGGTTCTCATAGCGCGAGACCGCCCACAGCGGGAAGTAGGCCGCATAGCCGTGATATTTGAGATAGAAGACGCGCGGGAAGCCGGTACCGGTATAGAGCTTCTCTTCCCAGCGCGCGCCATCGCGCTTGGCAGCATCGAGATAAGCGATGCCCCTGCGGACTTCATCCGTATCCACCTCACCGGCCGCCATCAGGCCGAGCACGGCCCAAGCCGTTTGAGAGGCGGTAGACTCCTTCACTTCGCTCTTGCGGTCCTCGTAATAGGTCGCAAGGTCTTCCCCCCAGCCGCCATCAGGCCGCTGACGCGCCTTGAGCCAAGCCACGGACCGCTGGATGTAGGGTTGGGTCATGTCTTCACCGACTGCATTCAGGGCGCAGAGCACGGACCAGGTGCCGTAGATGTAGTTGGCCCCCCAACGCCCCCACCAGGACCCGTCATCCTGCTGCTCACGTTTCAGGAAGCCGATCCCCAGGGCGATCTCCTTGGCGAACCGCTCCTTGTCGAGCTGCGCCAGGAAGGACAGGCACCGTGCGGTCACATCTTCCGTCGGCGGATCAAGCAAGGCACCGTGATCCGCAAAGGGGATCGAGTTGAGATAGAAATGCTCGTTCTCCGGCTCAAAGGCCCCCCAGCCGCCCGACGATGACTGCATGCCGATGACCCATTCCGCCGCGCGCTCGATGCTCTCGGCGTATTTTTCCTTGCCCGTGCGATGCATCGCCATGGCGACAACGGCCGTATCGTCCACGTCCGGGTAGTAATCATTGTTGTATTGGAACGCCCAGCCGCCCGGCCGGACGTCGGGCCGGCGCACGGACCAGTCGCCAACAACATCGAGGATCTGCCGGTCTTTCAGCCAGTCCAGCGCGCCATCCAGTTCCTCATCACCCGCCTCAAGTCCTGCTTCCATCAGTGCGTGCGATGCCAGACAGGTGTCCCAGACCGGCGAGACGCAGGGCTGGCAGTACAGCTCGTCATCGGTCTCGATCAGCAGGTTCTCGATCGATTTCTTTGCGATGACCAGATCCGGGTGATCCTTGGGATAGCCAAGCAGGTCATACGCCATGACGGAATTGGCCATGGCCGGGTAGATGGCGCCCAGCCCGTCTTCGCCATTGAGGCGCTCGGTATAGAAATCGACGGCTTTCTTGACTGCCTTCTCGCGCAGGACCTTCGGAAAGGCGGGTTCGCAGAAGCGCAGGACCTTGTCGAGCACCAGGAAGCAATCCCCGACGAAGTCACCGGTCGGGTTGATGTTGTAGACCTTTTCCTTCTCCGGCGGCGTCACAAAAAGCTCGCGGATGTCGATGCCGGTCGGGTTGCGGGCTTCCGCCTTGAGCGAGCAAAGGATCAGCAGGGGCGCGATCACTGTGCGCGACCAATAGGCGATCTTCGACATGTGGAACGGAAACCACTGTGGCAGCAGCATCACTTCAACCGGGATCACCGGCACGCCGCGCCAGGGAATCTGTTTGAAGATGGCGAGCATGATGCGGGTGAAAACATTCGCCTTGGCCGCCCCGCCCCGCTCAAGCACCCAGTCGCGCGCCTTGACCATGTGCGGCGCATCGATGTCGTCACCGATCAGCTTGAGCGCCCAATAGGACTTGATGGTGGCAGAGATGTCGCCGTCGCCGTCATGGAACAGTGGCCAGCTGCCATCGTCATTCTGGATACGGCGCAGATAGGTGCCGATCTTGGCTTCCTTGGCGGTGTCGATCTCGTCCAGATAATGGCGCAGGAGTACATATTCGGACGGGATCGTTGAATCCGCTTCCAGCTCGAAGACGATGTGGCCGTCATCACGCTGCATGTCCAGAAGGCGGTCCTTCTGAGTGCGGATCAGCTCTTCACGCGCCGCGCGGGCCTCCGGAGAATCCACGCTCGCAGCACCGTTCGCATCGGGACCAAACTCAACAACGCTCACTGTTCTTCACCCGTTAGGCTGTTTCTGACGCCAGTTTTTGCGGCGCAATAATAAGGGGCCCGGACCAGCCGCTGCAAGCAGGCGCACCCGCCAAATCTGCCCCGGCGGAGGCCATACACGCCGGTGTGATCAGCCTCTGAATGATCAGCGGTCGATATGCGCCAGGATGTGGTCGGCAGCCTTCTTGCCGGAGCGGATCGCCCCCTCAATGGTGGCGGGAAGGCCCGTATCGGTCCAATCACCGGCGAGCAGCAGATTGTCGTACTCGGTGGTCATGCCCGGCCGCTTGGCAACGCTGGCAGGCGACTGATCGAACGTTGCCCGTTTCTCCTTGATGACCTTCCCGGCCACATAATCCTTGTCGATGAGACCAAGGGCGAAGCGGGTTTCTTCCCAAAAGATGGGCAGCAATTCCTCGGCAGGCTTGTCGGCCAGGTCGCCGGCGGCGGACACCGTCAGGCTGACGATGTGACCACGTACAAAGGCCCAATGCGCATGGGCGTTGATGAGACCAATGACGCCCACCCCATCCGGCTTGGGTGCCGGGCGCCGCAGGCGGAAATGGACATTGAGGATGGTCTCCCCCTCTTCCGGCACATCCAGCGTCGGCATCAGATCCTTCATCCGCTGCGGTGGCACCGCCAGAACAACCGAATCGTTTGCCTCAACTTTCACCTCCTGATCCCCGAAGGACAGGGAGGTTACGCGCCCATTCTCATAGGTCAGGCCGCGCAGGCGCGTATTGAACCGGATGGGCCGGTTGGTGCGCGAGAACAACCGCACGGCGGGATCGACGAAAGCTGCACCCAGCCCCTTCTTGGCAGTGAGCGGACGGCACGCCTGCTCACCCTTGAGGAAGGTCTCCTTCATCACCGGCCACATGAGCTTTGCCGCCCCCTTCTCCGGGACGGTGTTGAGCACCGCAACCACCAGCGGCTCCCAGAACCGCTGATAGAGTGTGCCCTTGGATGAAATGATGTCCGCAACCGTCTGATCCGGCTTGGCAAAGGGCAGTTTCAGTCCCGGCAGGTAATCCGACAGGCGCGTGTTCAGCACCCGGCGGTCCTGCGACATGACCCACCACGGCAGGGGGCCCCAGTTGGGGCGCAGGGTCCAGCGCTCGCGGGTCTTGGCATCAATGAAGGGGAACGCGGCCTTGGGCGGGCCGAACATTGCGTCCCCTGCCCCAATCGCATCCAGATAGGCCAGCGCTGACTTGTTGCCGCTCAGGACCAGGTGGTTGCCATTGTCGATGACGTGATCGAGGGTCTTGTCATGGAAGGACCGGCAGCGACCGCCCGCATGGCCCGCCGCCTCATAAAGCTGCACCGGCACGCCCGCATTTTCGAGCGCGACTGCCGCGGAAAGGCCGGCCAGCCCCGCCCCGATGACATGAACCGTTGGCACTCTCTCACGCCCCCTTGGACCGTACGCCGCGCGGAGGGGCGAGCAGATAACGACAGGCAATGCCCAGCTTGGTCCATTTGCCAAGCTTCAGAGGCGCGCCGATAGCAAAATCACGATCTTCCATAACGCGCAGATAGCGCTCATAGACGCCCATCATCAAGAGGGCCGGACGCAGCTCACGCCAGTTCAGATGCGTCAAAAGCGCCTGTGTCTCACCGAACCAGCCCCGCGCCTCGCGCCCCAGCTCCCGCGCCACATCCTGAACGCGGGGATCAACGGCGATTTCCGTTGCATCACGGGATGTTATGCCGTGCGATTCAAGAAGCTCATGAGGCAGATAGACCCGTCCCATCTCTGCGTCTTCAGCAATGTCGCGGAGAATGTTGGTCAGCTGCAGGGCATTGGCCAGGGCCAGGGCAAACCTGTCCTCGTAATCGCCCCGCCCCGCACCGAAGACCGGCATCGACAGGAGGCCGACTGCGCCCGCGACCCGGCGGCAATAGGCCATCAGCCGCTCATGGCTTGGCGCCACCAGCGGGCCTTCCACATCCATTTCCATCCCCTCGATCAGCATCTCGAATTCGTGCTGGTCGAGGTCGAAGCGTCGGATGGCCGGCACCAGGGCAAGGCCAACCGGCGTGCGCGGTGCGCCGTCGTAACAACGGGCAATTTCCCGCCGCCATTCTGACAGGGCTGCGATACGCTCATCATGGGTACCGCCCTCATCGGCGATATCGTCAATCTCACGGGCGAAGGCATAGATGGCGAACATCGCCTCCCGCCGCTCCCGCGACAGGATCTTCATGCCCGCGGCAAAGGAGGTGCCGGACCGGGAGACGATATCCGCCGCATAGACAGCCGCTTCTCTCGGTGACATGCCGGGCGTCGTGGCGTTGATGACCCGATCAATCGCCGGATTTGAGGTGGCGGCGGGAGAGCTCACGGGCGCATCCCCTTCCCGCCCCGGAAGAACCCGACAACCGCGCCAACTACCCCTGCAACAACGAAATCCATCTTGCTCAGCTTCACCCGTGTCGCCAGCGGGTCACCAGCGCGCAGCCGGGCCGACAGCCGGGTGGCAAGGCGGATGATGATCTCGCTTTCCATCGCCAGCCGCGTAGAGGTGAGTGCCGGGGGGAGCCGCCGGGCCCGGGCAAGCTGTGCATCCACGTTGTCAAGCAGGCGGTCAATGACCCGGCGCAGGCCCGGCGTCAGTTCCCGGCCCCGGAGATCGGACACCGCTGCCCCCTCTTCCGCCAGCCACTCTTCCGGCAGATAGCACCGGTCCATGACCATCAGGTCCTTACCGCAATCCTGCAGGTGATTGAGGATCTGCAATGCGGTGCACAGACCATCCGCATAGGGATAGAGCGGCGATCCGGCATCCGGTCCGCCTTCATGAAGATCAACGAGAAAGCGGCCCACGGGATCAGCCGACATGGTGCAGTAACCATGCAGTTCCGCAAGCGTGGCATATCGTGTCTTGATCGCGTCCTGGCGGAACGCATCAAGCAGGCGCGCCGCATGCCGCGTGCCCTGACCGAGATCGGCCATCTGGCGCGCAAGCTGACGGCCACGGCTATCGGGCCCGTCAACGGACAAGCTCTCGCCCATCACGTCCAGCCGCTCGACCTTGGCGGTCGGTGACAGGGCGGGATTGTCGGCAATATCATCTGCCGCACGGGCGAACCCGTAAAACGTCGCGATCACCGGGCGCAGATGTGCCGGCAGCAGGAAGGATCCGACCGGAAAATTTTCGTCCCCTGCATCCTTGCCGGACGGAGTCTCCACACCGGTCGCAGCAAGACGCGCGGCATTGGCCGCGTCTGCCCGCAGCGCAGAGCTTCCAGCATCCTGACTTTCCACAACCATGCGGCCGTCTGAACCCCCAAGGCGAGTCAACGCAGGCGCACGCTATCGCGTCCCCCGTCCGGCGGCAAGAAACGCAGGCGTGATCACGATTTGCGCCGGTTTCCTCTATAATCAGGGCAAATACCACCTCCACTTGCACAGCCTATCCCTAGACGGGAAATCGGCTTCCCACCTGCCAAGACACACTGAACAGACCCATGTCCTTCCTGACCGATCTCGTCTCGCTGGATCTGACCGCCCTTGCCCTTCTTGCCCTGGCCGCCTGGCTGTTCCTGACATGGGGACGGGCGGATTTCTGGAAGGCGGATGTATGGCTTGCACCGGAGCCTGCATCGCCCACTGCGATGACCAGTTCGGTGACAGTCGTCATCCCGGCTCGGAATGAGGCGGAGACGGTCGCCCGGACCGTGTCGTCCCTGACGCGCCAGACTTTTTCCGGCCCCTTGCGGATCATCGTCGTCGACGACCAGAGCACGGATGCCACGGCAGCGGAGGCGGAAGGCGCTGCCACCAATCATGTGCCGGTCGAAACCGTATCCGGCACGGCGCTTCCGCCCGGCTGGTCCGGCAAGGTATGGGCCATGGCACAGGGATTGGAACGCGCCACATCCGACGCGCAACAGCCCGACTACATTCTCTTTACCGATGCGGACATCGAGTATCGGCCTGCGACACTCGACAAGATGGTGCGTAAGGCCGACGCGGACGGCCTGACCTTTGTTTCGTTCATGGCGCGGCTGGATGCCCGCGGGATCTGGGGCAAGCTGCTGATCCCGGCATTCATCTACTTTTTCCAGCTCATCTACCCGTTCAAGCGCGCCAACACCCGATATGACACCCTTGCCGCGGCAGCAGGGGGCTGTTTCCTGGTGCGGCGCGAGGCGCTGGATGCCATCGGCGGCTTGGCGGCCATCAAGGGCGAAATCATTGACGACTGCCAATTGGCCCGCGCCCTGAAGCATGCCCGCCCCGCCCATGACACGCTGACCGCGCTCACCCATGACGTGACCTCCCTGCGGGACAACAGGGCGCTGGATAGCATTTGGAACATGGTGGCCCGCACGGCTTTCACGCAGCTTGCCCATAGCTGGTTGGCGCTGGCAGGCACCCTCCTTGGTTTGCTGTTGACCTTCATCGTACCCGTTTGGGCGCTGTTCGCATGGGTCACGGGATCCGCACCCTGGCATGACGGCCTGACGGGATGTGCTGCGCTTTTGCTCATGGCTCGGACATACTGGCCGACCGTCAGACTCTACGGGCTGTCCCCTGCGTGGGCGTTAAGCCTGCCCGGCGCTGCCGTGATCTATTGCGGTGCGACCATTACCTCGGCATTCCGGCATGCCCGCGGCTCCGGCGCACGCTGGAAGGGCCGCAGCTACGCGGCAGGCTGATCCCGCCTACTCACGCCGCCACAAGCCTTCCGCCTCGAACCACGCAAAGAGATCACTCAGGGTCTGGTTGAGCGTGTGGCGCCGCTCCGGCAGCAGCTCATTTGCCTTGGCGAGATCGAAACTGACAGGACGGCGCGCAAGCCGCACGCCCGTGAGTGGCGCCTTGGGCGGGCGGTTCGTCAAACGACTGAGAATCCCCTCATCCACCAATGCCGCCGCCTCCGCCAGCCAGCCGGGCACCGTAGCCGACGGCATGGTGACACCGCTGCGGTGCTGCAGCCGGGCCAGCAGGTCACCAAGCAGGATGTTGTCACCGCCGAGGAACACCCCGTCAGCGCCCGTCTCGATATCGAGACAGGCTATGAGCCCCGCCGCCATGTCCCGCACATCGGCGATGTTCATCCAGCTTTCCAGATAGGCGGGCGTGCGGCCGCACAGAAAATCCAACACCATGCGGGTCGGTGGCGTGAGGCCCCGGTCCCCCGGCCCAAGAGGCATGGTCGGGATGGCAATGCGGACTGGCATCCCGGCCGCGCGGGCCCGTCGGGCCGCATCCTCCGCTCGCCACTTCGACCGGGGATAGGGCCCCAGCATGGCCTCAAGCGGCAAACGATCCGCCTCACGCACGAGCCGCACCTCCCCCCCTGAGGTTCCGCCAATGCGGGTGGTGAGCGAGGAGACATGCACAAAGGCCTCAACGCCTTCAGACCGCGCTGCCGCGAGCATCACCTGCGTCCCGTGCCAGTTGACATCGTCAAACCGGCTGGAAGGAGAAACCCACAGATAGGGTATGGCCGCCAGATGGATGACCCTGGAGACCCCCTGCATGGCTGTTGCGACACGCCCCTCATCGGCGACAGACCCGCACACCCATTCAGCCGGAGAGCCATCCGGCGCCGGCGCCACATCCAGCACCCTGACCCTCGCACCTGCATCAGCAAGCTGTTGAACCACATGGGTGCCGAGAAAACCGGCGCCGCCGGTAACAAGGGTGAGTGCGCTCATTACTTCCGATCCCCATCAGCTTGGGGTCCATCGGGGACACACAGTCCCAACCCCTCGTCCCATGCCGACGACACCACGACCCGCTCACCCAGGAAGACGGCGGAGGTGGCCGCACCCGGCAGTTCCTCCGCATCCGGATCGATCATGATGAAATCGTCCTGGCCCGCCCGGCGCAACAGCACCCGGCTGCCGGGCAACTCACCGAGACCGTTCATGTAGAGAAAGAGATCAAACGGCACAGGATGGGCCGTGAGGCTGATATCACCCTGGCCCGTGACACTGATATTGTCCGGCCCGCCATCGACTTCCACCGCCGCGAAGTCCGTTTCACCCGACAGCAGCGCCTGGAGAGGATAGTGACGGATCTGACCGTCTCGTGACGCGGTCATCAGCAGCGTGTCCGTGGTCTTGTCCAGCGCGACACCGTTGGCAAAGGCCGCGTCGGACACCAGCGTCTTTGTCTCCACCTGCCCATCCTGCCCGAAGCGCGTGAGCCTGAGACCGGAGCGGCGCGGCTGTATGATCCGTTCAAGCCAAACGCCCCACGCGCCGCATCGCGTCTGATCGAACGTGAAGATGGCCGTGTCTGGACCAATCAAAGTCACGTCATTGGCACGGCAATAGGCGTCTCCCCGCGCCCGGCCCGCCAGCACCAGCCCGTCCCCCATGAATTCAAGCAGCAGGAGATCTGCCGCTGAATGGTCATGACGGTCAGCGAGGCGATTGACCACGGCAAGCCGCTGTATCTCGCCATCATCATAAAGGCCGATGCCGTGGGGATGCAGGATCACGTCCTCCATACCCCGGGTGACAAGTACACGCGCCTCAATCTCGTCAGGCGCACCCTTCACGAGGCTCGCAATGTCTGTGACATAAAGATTGCCCTGAGGCGGGTCCTCACCGTGGCGCAAGGCGTTCTGCACTGCGAAACGGTCATAGGCGCTGAGGATGAGACGTTGACGGCGTTGATCCACCGCCAGGTCCTCGATCCCGGATATTGGCGTGCCGTCGGGCGCAAGCACCGCGACCCGGTGGCATTGATAGGCAGGATTTGTGTTGGAAGACGCAGCATAAGCTGACGGCACAAGGCTGAGGCCCGCCGCCAGCACCAGCGCCTTAAGCGACCTTGCTGCCGGGCCGCTGATAGCCGCCGCGTGCGAGATAGTCACCGAGGCGGCTTTCGACAAGCTGCGCTGACCGGTCCGAATAATCGAAGCGGTTCTTCTCGAAGCCTTCCACAGATTTGAGATAGGCCTCGAAACGCGGGCGCACGGTGTCGAAACCGGGCAGGCCGAGCGAGACATAGACCCGCTCAAGCTCTTGGAGCGGTGCCCGATCCAGATTCTCATAAGCAATTTCGACCCGTTGCGCCTCAGGAATCGCGGGCCATTGCGCATCTATCAGGCCCATGATGCGCTCATAGACCGATAGCACGGCTTCTTCAATATCCACGTGGTCGTAAGGCTGCAGCGCCAGCTGACGGAACAGTTTGGCGTAGAAGTTCTTCATGCTCTCGAAGACTTCATACGGATTGCGCCGGATATGGATAAACAACGCATCCGGATAAAGCTTGTGCAGCATTTCCACCCGGCTCGTATAGACCGGGTTCTTGATCAGGAGCCGTTTGCGCCCCTGCTGCAGCCACAGCTTCTCCATGAAATAGGTGAAGGTCTCCTGCCACTGACTGATTTCTTCGTCGGTGCAGCCGTCGAAGAACAGGCCACGGTCCACGAAATGATCGAAGGCCTGCGGGAAATAGATGCCGTGGTAGAAGGAGAGCGGCGACATGTTGGCCAGCGCGATTTCGTCTTCCTGCGGACTGTCGGGCCGCACGGGAATGTTGTCGATGTAGCGTGTCTCCGGCAGGGCCCTGTCGATGACCGGCTTCAGCGCCCGCCCGAGCAGGAGCATGTCCCAAGGCAGTCCGGTGGCAACCGGCGGCACGAAGCCGAAATCATCCTGCACCATCAGATTGTAGAGATGGGTGGTTCCGCTGCGCCAATGGCCAACAATGAATACCGGCGGCGGCATGCCGCCCGCCCTGGCCAGCTGGCCCCGCGTATACGCCTTTTCAGCCAGGGTGAATGGCGTCCGGCCAATGACGGCTCCCAACAGCCCCGCAACGCTCCCCAGCGACCCCGCCGGTATGCCGCCGCTGTCAGCCAGAACGGATGTCAGCGTGCCGAAGTCACTACCGGTCAGAGGATGCATGGGGAACTCAGTTGCTGGAACGGATCGTCAGGTGATTATTGCTGCGTGGCCGCGATGGTGCTGGCCTTGCGCGACAGGGCATCCGCCAGCGGCTCGGCTCCGAGACGCGCCAGAGACGACAGCTCCGACCGGCGGCGCGCTGCCTCGCTGACGCCGTTATAGAGCACATCGGCGATACCCGCACGCCCCTCCTCCGGCGTCCGCACCACATAGTCGAGATTGACCGGTTCGCCCGACTGACGCTGCAGCTCCGTGTTGACGACAGTCGCCCCCTTGGGGCCGGGGCTGGTGCCGAGCGTCTTGAAGGTGATCGGCAGCTTCCGCGCAAAACGGCTGACATAATTGGCAATGACAAATTCGCGGTAGGCCGCCACAACCTGCGCCTTGCCGGCATCGTCATAGGACCGGAAAGACGCCGGACCAATGGACTGGGCCGTCAGCGCCGGCAGGTCGTAGGTCTCGTCAACCACTCCGCCGATATAGTCTGAAGCAGCCTCAAGCCCCATGGCTTCGCCATTGGCCATCAGGTGCTCGAGCCCGGCATGAAGCTCGTTCGCAACGGCTGCCGCGTCCTGCGCCCGGGCAGTTGAGCCCAGCGCAAAAAGGGCCGCAAAAGCCATGGCCGCCAATGGCATGATGCGCATGGCCGTGCCGAAACGGGGTTTCACGAAAGCGGAGGGGGAAAAAGCCTTGGTCATATTGTTGTCCAGCTTGATCGCTTTTTGTGGCCTGCGAAAGGCCACGCGGTTAAACAGAATGCCCGCCATTTCGGCGGCTTTTCAGCGTCTCATCGCGGTGCTGTACCGCGCGTGAACCACTGCCCCGCCATCCCTAGCGTTGCATGTAGCGCTCCCACCTAGATTGCACCATAGCCGAATGTCCGCATTGCTGACCAACTCCGCCCGCCTGATCACCCGCCATGCGGCGATTGTGCTGATGCTGCTGGCATTTGCGACGGTTCTGGCCGGCGTCTATGCCGCCACTCAATTTCGTGTGAATGCGGACCAGACATCACTTGTGGCCCCGGATTCCGCGTTTCAGATCCGTTTCGGCGCGTTCCGCGATGCTTTTCCGGCCTATCGGCGCACCAGTCTGATTGTGGTGGAGGCTGCCTCACGCCCTGCCGCCATCGCAGCGGCGCAAGACCTGACCGCCGCGCTGGAGCAGCGCACGGACGTGTTCCAATCGGTCTTCGCCGCGTCGGCACTGCCCTTCTTCCAGAAAAACGGCATCCTCTACCTCAAGACCGACGAGGTCGCTGACCAGCTGGATGCCATCGCCCAGGCCCAGCCTGGCATCGCGCTGGTGTTGCGGCAGAAAGGCCTGGCCGGTCTGCTGGACCTCATCGAACAAGGTGCAGCGGACGCTGCAACCAATTCAGCCAACGGCACCGCCACCCTGCCGGCTCAACTGCAGGCACTGGCCGAAAGCCTGACGCAGGCTGCGCGGCGCACAGCCGAAACTGGGGCACCTCCGCCGCGTATTGAGCTGCCCGGAACCACCACCGAGCCCGGTGAGACCGCCATCGAGCTCATCTCGGTACGCATCCGCGAAGATCAGACGGACATGATGTCGCCCAGCAGCAAACTGCAGGTGATCCGCGATACGGCAACCGACCTGGGCCTGACCGAGGACAACGGCATCACCATCCGCCTTACGGGCAATGTGCCGCTGTCGGTCGACGAGCTGAAGCAGGTGCGGCAGAGCCTCGGGCTTGCGGGCACCCTGTCCTTCATCATGCTCGCCCTCGTGCTGGGGCTCGGTGTGCGCTCTACCCGCATTGTCGCGGTAATGTTCCTGACCCTGATCATCGGCGGCGTCTGGTCCATGGCCTGGGCGATGTTCAGCATCGGGGAGGTCAATATTCTCTCCGCCAGCTTCGCTGTGCTGTTCGTCGGCCTCGGCATCGACTTCGCCATCCACTACTCGTTGCGCGCACAGGAAGATGTCGAAGCAGGCATGGCGACACCGAAGGCACTGGCGGAAGCCGCGGGCGATGTGGGACCCGCCATCGCCATGGGCGCGGTTACATCCGCCATCGGCTTCCTGTCTTTCATGCCGACCGACTACAAGGGCTTTGCCGATCTGGGCGTGATTGCTGGCGGCGGCATGATCCTCGCCTGCCTCGCGGCACTGACGGTCCTGCCTGCCACGCTCAGCCTCATCGGTGTGCCGGACCAGCGCAGCGCGGGCGCGCGGTTCAACCGCACCATCGGACGGCTGTTCGGTGTGAGCCGCATCGTGCCCGGACGGATTGCCATGGCAGCAGGTCTGATCGGCCTCGTATCCATCGGACTTGCGACCCAGGCCCGGTTCGACTTTTCAACCCTGTCCCTCAAGAACAGCAATTCCGAGCCCATCCAGGCACTCGCGGACCTGCAGAACCGCGGCCTTGTGACGGATTACGCCGCCTATGTGGTAACGCCGTCGCTGGAGGATGCCGAGCAGGCGGCAGCGCGCATGGCCGACCTGCCGGTGATCAAACGGGTACAAACCGCCTCAAGCCTGATCCCGCAGGACCAGGACGAGAAACTGGCCGCCATCGAGGAAACGGGTTTCCTGTTCTTTGCCCTGCGCGGCATGCTGGACCGGCCCGCAGCTGAACTCCCCGACACCCTGGCCGTGCCCCTTCCCGATGGACTCGACCCGGCATCAAGGGAGGCGCTGGCGACTCTCAATGAAGCGCTGGCCGCCCTCTCACAGCCACAGCGGGCAGCACTTAACGGTGCACTGGCAAACCAGCTCACACGCGACATCAGCCTCCTCATGGCGGTGTTCGACGCGGAACCCGTGACCGACCTTGACCAGGTGCCGCAGGGCATGCGTGACCGCTTCATCGCTGAAGACGGGCAAGCCCTGGCCATCGGCCTGCCGGAAGGCGATGTGACCCGCGCGCCGGATCTGCGCCGGTTCGTAGCGCAGGTGAAGGAGGCCTTTCCGGACAGCACCGGCCGCGCCGTGGTGGAAGCCACTGTCGGCGATGTGGTGGTGGAAGCCTTCATCACGGCCCTGTTGCTCGCACTGGCGGCCGTCTCGGTGATTGTCCTGATCGCCACCCGCAGCATCGTGGATACGGCACTGGTGCTGACGCCGCTGCTGCTCGCCGCCATGGCCACCGCCGCGACGGGTGTTGCCATCGGCATGCCGTTCAACCAGGCCAACATCATCGTGCTGCCGCTGATCATGGGGCTGGGGGTCGACAACGGCATCCACGTGCTGATGCGCTACCGCCGTGACGGCTCCCTGGACGGCATGCTCAAATCCTCGACGCCGCGCGCCATCGTTCTCAGCACGCTGACGACCATCGGTGCCTTCGGTGCCTTGAGCGCATCGGTCCACGCAGGCACGGCGAGCATGGGCGTGCTGCTGACCATCGCCATGCTCTACCTGTTGGTTGCGACTGTCTTCGTGCTGCCGGCCCTGCTCAGCTTGCGGGGGAAGCTGCGCCGCCAATAGGTGTGGAAGCCGATGAAGAGGCAGGCGGCACGGTGTCTTCCTCCGTGTCCCCCTCTTCCACCTCCTCGCCGCGCGGGTCGAACTCGGCTGCAACCGGCGATGTCGGCCGCGCCATACCGACGAAGTCTTCCTTTTCTTCCTCAGGCACGGCAGCACGCTGGCCAATGCGGTAGAACGCATAGGCACCAAGGATGAAGTGCATGGCAGAGACGAAGATGAACTCCGCGGACATGCCGAGCACATTTGTCAGATAGGCCGCACAGATGGGACCAATAGCCGAGCCGATGCCGAACAGCAGCAGCAGGCTGCCGGACACGGACACAAAGTCTGACGGGTCCGCGTGGTCGTTGGCATGGGCAACGGCGAGCCCGTAGAGCGAATAGGCGGCAGCACCGAACATCACGACCAGCACGAAGGTTAGCGCACCCGGCACAGCAAACAGCGCCATGAGTACGCCGGCCGCAGACCCGAGGAAGGCAACGCCGCCGATTACCTTGCGCCGGTCCATCTGATCCGAGATGCGGCCGAACGGCCATTGCGCCAAGGCACCGGCGACCAGCGCCAGGCTCATGAAAATGGCGATGTCGCCGGACGCGAAACCGAGATTCTGCGCAAAGACCGGGCCGAGGGTGCCGAAGGCCCCGTTGGCCATGCCGATGAGAAACACGCTGACCGCCCCCACCGGCGACAAATTGATGATCGACCGGAGATTGAGACTCACCTGCTCCGGCGGCTCAGGCGCCGGAAGGCGGGTAAGCGCCGTCGGGATGTGCGAGATGGAGAACAGGAGACCCGCAACCACGAACAGCGTGATCTGCATCGGGTCGAACAGGGTCAGCGACATCTGCCCAGCTGTGATCGCCCCCAGATAGATGATCATGTAGACCGAAAAGACACCGCCCCGCGTGTCATTGGTGACGCGGGAATTGAGCCAGCTTTCGATCACCATGGCGGACCCGGCGATGGAGAAGCCGATGACGAAACGCGCTGCGAACCACATTACCGCTTCAATGATCATGCCTTGCAGAAGCATGCTGGCGGCAGCCAGCGAGGCGATGACGCCGAATGTCCGGATATATCCTACGCGCCGCAATGCAATCGGAATGAGGTAGCAACCTGACACGAATCCCAGCGCATAGGCCGTGCCCATGAAGCCGATAATGACATCGCTATAGCCTTCCAAACTGGCGCGGATCGGCACGAGAAGGCCCTGCTGGCCGGCGGCCAGATACATGAGCAGGGTGGACACGAGAAGGACGGTGATCGGAAGAACGCTCTTTCGCATGCTGGCCTGTAGGTTGGTGATCGTCGGAATTGTGTGGCGCGGGAGGCAGAACACCCCTTGGCGCACCCTGCCCTGACATTGTGTAATGCAGGAAAACTATGGAGGTTCCGCGGCGGATGTCGGGCAAATCAGTGAAGGATGGGTCTGGGACCGGAAAGTCAGTAGGGCTTTTTGTGACCTGCCTGGTCAATACCATGCGTCCGCGTGTGGGCTTTGCCACTCTCAAGCTGCTTGAGGAGGCGGGCTTCAAGGTAACCGTGCCTGCGGGCCAGACCTGTTGTGGCCAACCCAACTACAATGCGGGCGACCGGGAAGCCGCAAAGGACTTCGCAAAACGCTTCGCGCGGGAGTTCTCCCAATTCGACCATGTGGTCGCCCCCTCCGGCTCCTGCGCAGCGATGATCCGTGTCCACCACCCGCGCCTGTTCGACGCCGACGACCCGGACAAGGAGCTGGTGGACGCCGTGGCGGCCCGGACGCACGAGTTGACGTCCTTCCTCACCGATGTGGCCGGCGTCCGTACAACCGGTACCGCCACCAGTGAAACACTGACCTATCACGACTCATGCTCTGGCCTGCGGGAACTGAAAGTGAAGCAGCAGCCCCGCACGCTGCTGCGCGCGGCCGGTGCCGAGATCACCGAAATGGAGGATGCTGAAGTCTGCTGCGGCTTCGGCGGCCTGTTTTGCGTCAAATATCCGGACATCTCCGGCGAGATGGTGCGCAAGAAATCAGACGAAGTGGCGAAGACCGGCGCCGGCGCCGTTGTGACCGGTGACGTCGGATGCCTGCTCAATATCGAAGGCGCCCTTGCCCGCCGCAATGACCCGGTGAGGGCATACCATGTGGCTGAAGTGCTGGCGGGCATGACCGATGACAAGCCACGGAACGAGGATGACGCCTGATGCATGTGACATCCGACAAGTTCAGCGACAATGCCCGTGCCGCCATCGCTGACCCGCAGCTTCAGACAGGACTGTTCGTGTTCGGCAAGATCTTTCCGCTGCTGCGGGAAGCGACCGTCGGCAAGCTGCCCGAGTTCGACGCCCTCCGCGATGCGGCAAAGGACATAAAGGTCCACACCCTCAACAATCTCGGCACCTATCTTGAGGCATTTGAGGCACGGGTGGAGGAAGCGGGCGGCCGGGTGCATTGGGCCCGCACCGCCGAAGAGGCCAACACCATCGTTGAGAAGCTGTGCGCGGAGGCCGAAGCCCGCAACATCATCAAATCCAAGTCGATGGTGACCGAAGAACTGGAGCTCAACGATCACCTCATAGGCAAGGGCTACAACGTCGTCGAGACGGATCTGGGCGAGTACATCATCCAGCTCCGCAAGGAAAAACCCTTCCATATCGTCGGCCCTGCGCTGCACCTGACGGCCGGCCAGGTGTCGGACACCTTCTACGAAGCCCACAAGCCGCTGGGGCGCACCGAGAAGGTGGAAGATAAGGTGAAGCTGGTGGAAGAGGCCCGTATCGTCCTGCGCGAACGCTTCAAGCAGGCGGATGTGGGGATCACCGGCGCCAATTTCCTCGTGGCCGAGACCGGCCAGGTGGCAATCATCACCAATGAGGGCAATGCTGATCTCACGGCCACTCTGCCGAAGCGTCACATCGTGGTGACGGGTATCGAGAAAATCGTCCCGACCCTGGATGATCTGTCCGTGTTCCTGCGCATCCTGCCGCGCTCGGCCACGGGACAGGAAACCTCGAACTACGTCTCGCTCTACGCGGGGCCCCGCCGCGCACGCGACGCGGATGGACCGGCACAGTTCGACATCGTGCTGGTGGATAATGGCCGCACCGACATGCTGGGCACACCTGTGGAAGAGATGCTGCGCTGTATCCGCTGCGGGGCGTGCCTGAACGCCTGCCCGGTCTTCACCACCGTCGGCGGGCAGAGCTACGGGTCGGTCTATTCAGGTCCCATGGGATCGGTATGGACACCAGCCCTGGCAAGCGTCTCAAGCGCGGCCAAGCTGCCCAACGCATCCAGCTTCTGCGGCAAATGCGAGGAGGTGTGCCCGGTCCGCATTCCCCTGCCCTCCATGATGCGCCACTGGCGTGAAAAGGAGTTTGAGGCGCATCTGACACCTGCCGGGCAACGCTGGGGCCTCGGTATCTGGGCCTGGCTCGGCCGCCACCCATCCCTCTATCGGACAGCAACCAATCTGGCGGGCATCGGCCTGCGGCTGATGGCCCACACCCGCAATGGGCGCCGCATGGTAACAAAGCTGCCCTTCATCGGCAGCGGCTGGACCCAGTCGCGCGACCTTGCTGCACCACCTGAGCCAAGCTTCCTGAGCCAGTACCGGGAGGGCCGCCGCCGATGAGTGACGCGCGCAATGCCATCTTCGCGAAGATCAGGAAGGCGGAAGCCGGCCGCACAGCCTGCGACCCTGCTGAGGCGAAGGCTCGGCTCCAAACACCGACGCCGCAGCCGGTCCCCGCAATCGCCCAACCAAGTCCCGACACACTGACTGAAGCCTTTATCGCCAAGGCCATGGAACTCGGCTGCACGACGGCGGACTGCCCCAACCTGGACGCGGTGCCGAACGCAGTGAAAGCCTATCTCACTCAGCAGGAGCAATCGCCGGACGTGACGGTCCCGGAAAGTTGCGAATTGAGCAATCTGGACTGGGCCGGTTCCGGGATCACCGCATCACGCGATCTTTCCCGCGAGGCCTTGGACGGACGGACGGGGGTCACCCGTGCGCTGGCAGGGGTTGCGGAGACCGGGGCCGTTGCCGTGGCGGCCAGCGACACCTATCCGGTGAGCCTTGGCCTCCTTCCGGACCGGCACATCATTGTTCTGACCACGGATGAACTGGTCGGAGGCTACGAGGATGTCTGGCGGCAGGCCCGTGCCGCGCGAGACAACCAGGGCATGGCCCGGTCGCTGATTTTCGTTGGCGGCCCATCCCGCACGGCCGACATCGAGGCAACGCTGGTGATGGGCGCCCATGGCCCCCGAGCCGTACACATCATTTTGGTCGGCGCATGAAAAAGCCCGCGCCAGATGGCGCGGGCTCTTTGTCGTTGCGTGAGGAACCTGGCGCCTAAACCGCTGGCGCGGCCTGTGCTGCTGCCAGATGATCCTGAAACACCTGGCGGTAGGTTGAGGCCGGTGCGAATTTAAGCTGCTTGCGCACCTCTTCAAGGGGGGCAGCCAGCAGGCCTTCCCAATCTTCCGCAGCCCACCAGGTCGCGCTCCGCCCGTTCCGGTAGCCTTCCCAGATCGCCTTCCAGATGCGCTTGTCACCCGATTCACGGACGCCGCCGCGCGCACCGAAATAGATGATCATGGCGATACCGATGTTCCCGAGCTGGGCATAGGTGAAGGCCAGCAGCGACAGTTCTCCCAGCCCGTCGCGGCCATAGCCGGTCGTGACGTGCCACAAATCATGCATGTCGCGGGTACGGGCAGCGTAGAGCGCGAGGTCCGGATCCCTGATGATCCGCCCGCCCTTCACGCTGGCATCGGTGAGCCCGTCAGCGCTGAGGTTTTCGCGCTCGACAAACTCGAGATAAGCGCGGCCGAGGGAGCCATCAGGGAGGGCCCGCAGCATGTCGCGGTCATTGAGCACATCCGCAAGATCCTGACGCCGGGCCAGAACCCGCCGACCAACAGCGCTGGTGCAGAAACGGCGGAACCCCTTGTATTGCGACGGACCGCCCATGGCACGGGTGACCCGGAACACCTGGGAGGTGTCTTCCGGGTCCTGCATCAGCGCCCTGATGGCGTGCATGGCGGCACGCGGCTGATACCACTTGCTGTCCTTGATCTCCGGCGGGGTGTCCCTGGGGGCCATGCCTGAAATGTTGTCTGCCATGGCGGCGCCTCCTTCCATACAATTTTGTAAGTAAGATGAGCCTTTACGCAGCGACTTACAAGCGGATTTTACGGACAGGCCCGCAAAATGGCTCCGTCACCGCTGCTGCATACCCTCGACCAGCGCATCGGATGCGGCGAGCTGGCGCTCCTTTACATCCGCATCCACCCCGGTAATCGACGCGCTGGTGGCGGCTGCCTCGAAATCCGCCGCCATGCGGTCGAACCGTGCCTGGGCCGGGTCCTTGAACTCAGGATGAGTGAAGGCATAAAGCCGGTTTTCGAGAATGCATTCCACGACGCGCTCGCCTACGACCTCCGCAGGAATACCGGCCGCGACCGCCGTGTTGGCAGCGGTGATGGTGTCGTCCTCAACGGCGTCGTCGCCATATTTGTCTGTGGAGCGTGTGCGGCGCGAATTGGCGATCTGCGTGGCGACAAACCCCGGGCACAGGACTGATACACCGATGCCGAACGGATCAAGCTCCATGGAGAGATCCTCGGACATGCCGACCACCGCATATTTGGTGGCCGTATAGGGCCCGAAGCCCGGCACCGGCACCACGCCGGCCATGGACGCGGTATTGACCACATGACCGCCTTCGCCATGCTCCTTGATCAGCGGCACGAAGGCCTCAATGCCCCAGACGACACCCTTCAGATTGACGTCGATGGACCATTCCCAATCCTGCGGCGAGATTTCATCCATCGGTCCGCCGGCACCAATGCCTGCATTGTTGCAGACGATGTGCACCTTGCCGAACCGGTCGATGGTCTTTTTCGCGGCCGCCTGCATGGCGTTGCGGTCGGATACGTCCAGCACCACGCCATCCACCTGGGCATTTGTCTTGGAGAGAAGCTCGATCGCGGCCTTGAGAGGGGCTTCCTCGATGTCGGCCAGCATGACATTGGCGCCGCGCGCTGCGAAGCTCTTGGCCATGGCAAGCCCGATGCCACTGGCACCGCCGGTGATGAACGCTGTCTTGCCCGCAAAATCCGTGATCGGCATTGGCCGTACTCCCTTACTTCAGTCTTTGGTGTCGGCCTTTGTGGCCGTTCAGTCGTCGGTGAGGCCGAGGCCAACCGACAGAAATTCCATCAGCGCATCCACGGCGGCGCCGGGCTCCGTGTCATCACGCACCGCGCGGAGGCCCGCCTGGCGCATCATGCCGGGAATGGCAAACCCGATGAACGCAGTGTCGACACCAGGCCGCAGACGCCCTTCTGCCTGCCACCCCGCCAGACGCTCCGCCCACTGCTCACCCCAGCGCTGCATGAGCACCGCACCACCCTCGCCGCCGTCAATGACGCTGATATCCGTCAACGCGGCGGCCATTAGGCCGGGATTGGCTTCGGCGAACTGATAGGTGCGCTCCATCGTGCCGCGGATCGACTCATAGGGCGGCGCATTCTCGGACACACCTTCCTCGACGAACGCTTCAAGCGTTTCAGCGGCTTTCTCGGCAAAGGCGAGGAAGCAATCCTGCTTGTCCTTGAAGTGAAGGTAGAACGTGCCGTGCCCCACCCCGGCGGCGCGGGAAATGTCCTGCGGCCGCGTGGCGTGGAAGCCCTTTTCCACGAACAACGCTTCCGCTGCCGCCAGCAGCCTCGCCCGCGTGTCGCCGCGCGCCTGGCCCCGCCGTGCCCGCGGCTCGGGCGACACGGTCGCATCGGCAGCCGGGGTGTCGGTTGTGGTCAAATCGCTCATGGGGCAAGTCTCACCTTGTCTGACAGTTTGTCAATTCAAAAGAAAACCGGCCGCTACTCTGAAAGCAGCGGCCGGTTCACGTCGTTGGGATGGATCAAGCAGATCAGGTCCGGTAGCTCGGGTCCTTACGGTCCAGCTTGCGCAGGATCGGCGGCCAGACGAGCGGGCTGGCGGAGCCGTCGAACAGCACTTCGCTCTGATGATGTGCCTTGTCGGGCGTGCCCTGCGGCGGCGTATTGACCTTCACGCCGCCAGACAGCGCGCGCACCTGCATGGTGCAGGCCCGCTCCAGGTAATACATGGCAAGGAAGGCGGCCGGCACGTCCGGACCGACCGTCAGCGTGCCGTGATTGCGCAGCAGCATGAACTGCTTGTCGCCCAGATCCTGAACAATGCGTTCGCGCTCGTCATGGTCCAGTGCCACGCCTTCATATTCATGATAGGCGATCTCACCGCACTGCATGGCGTGCTGGGTGATGGGCATCAGGCCGTCAGCCATGGAGGACACGGCCACGCCATCATCCGTATGCAGATGCATGACGCACTTGGCATCCTCGCGCGCCATGTGAACGGCGGAATGGATAGTGAAGCCGGCCGGGTTGATGTCATAGGGGCTGTCCATCACCTTGTTGCCGTCCTTGTCCACCTTGACCAGGGACGAGGCGGTGACCTCTTCGAACATCATGCCGAAGGGATTCAACAGAAAGTGATGTTCCGGACCGGGCACGCGGACGGAGAGATGAGTGAAGAGCAGGTCATCCCAGCCGTAATCGGCCACGATGCGGTAGAGCGAGGCAAGGTCCACGCGGGCCTGCCACTCCTCAGGCGACACCCTGTCCTTCACGGACTCGACATTGTGCGCGTCCGGCACGTCAAACTGTACAGCCATGGATCCCTCCAATCATTCAGCCGCAGATTTGAGCGGCTGCGTTTCAAAAATCTTGCCCGGGTTCAGAATGCCCTTGGGGTCGAGCGCCTGCTTGATCGCCCGCATGGTAGCGATTTCTTCCGGTGAGCGTGTAAAGCCCAGATAGGGCAATTTCTCAAGCCCCACACCGTGTTCGGCAGAGACCGACCCGCCACGCGAACGCAGGGGCTCGTAGACGCACGCCTCGACGCTGCGCCGGGCTTCAAGGCTGTCATCGCCGACACCGGCCACCACATGCAGATTGCCGTCGCCGAGATGGCCAAAAATCATCGCCGTGTGGTCCGGATAGCGGTCCGTGAGGCGGGCCTTCATCTCGGCCACATAGGCTTCCATGTCTTTGACCGGGAGGCTGACGTCAAAGGTGAAGATCGGCCAGTTCTGCGCCACCTGCCCCACATCGTCGCGGATGGCCCACATGCGGTCGCGCTCCGCCTGGCTCTTGGCCAGCACCGCGTCACTGATGAGCCCGGCCTCGAAGGCATCTTCGAGCGCGGCTTCGAACCGCGCCGTGTCCTTGTCCTGATCAGCCCCCATGGCCTCGATCAGAACATAATAAGGATAGTCCTGGGAGAGCGGCGGCGTATGGGGCGCGGGCTCAGTTGTCAGCAATTTGTAGAAGTCCTGCCACAGGCACTCAAAGGCCGACAGCGTCCCCGCAAGGCGGCGGTCCATAAGGTCCAGCAGCTTCGGAAGCTTGTCGAAATTCTCCACCGCCACAAAGGCCGTATCCTGACTGTCGGGCTTGCGGCGCAGGCGCACCACGGCGCGGGTGACGATGCCGAGCGTACCCTCCGAGCCGATAAACAGCTGCTTCAGATCATAGCCAGCATTGTTCTTGATCATCTTGCCCAGGGACGACAGCACGGTGCCGTCTGCCAGCACGACTTCGAGGCCGAGCACCATGTCGCGCATCATCCCGTAGCGGATGACGCGGTTGCCGCCGGCATTGGTGGAGATATTGCCGCCAATGGTGGCGGACCCCCGCGCCCCCAGATCAAGCGGCAGGATCAGGCCATGGGTCTCGATCTCTTGCTGCACCGCCTGCAACACGGCCCCGCTCTGCAGCGTCGCCGTGCCTGCGATCTCGTCGATTTCCTCGATGGCATTCATCCGCTCGAGGGACAGGGCAAGCTCGCCATGTTCCACATTCGCGCTTTCGACGAGACCGGTGAGGCCGCCCCAGGCAACGATCGGCTGACCTGCCTCATGGCACAGGCGCATGACCTCCGCCACTTCCTGGGTTGAGGCCGGGCGCAGCACCATGGGCGGCGTGCCAAGATGGCTCCACCCTGACGACGCCTTGGCTTCCGCATCCGCCCCTTCGAGATAGCCGTTGGGGCCCAGCAGCTCCTTGAGCTGGTCGATCAACGCGCTCATGCGACACCCTCCCATCTCCCGCCTGTCCGACCAGGATGGCGGGATTGTTTGACGTCACTATAGCGCAATTAGGAGCAGCGCCCTACCTCAGCTCTGCTCCACACGGGCGCGCGCCACGGCGGATTGCCAGCCCGCATAACGGCTGTCCCGCCATTCTTTGTCCTGCGCGGGGTCAAAGCAGCGGTCGAGCTTCCAGATGCCCTCCACGTCATCCGTGGATTTGAACAGGCCGACGGTGAGCCCGGCCGCAAAGGCCGCCCCGAGCGACGTGGTTTCAGTCACCGCGGGCCGGGCAATCGGGCGGCCCAATGTGTCGGCGAGGACCTGGCAGAACCAGTCATTGGCCACCATGCCGCCATCCACCCGCAGCTCGGTTGGCGCAGTGAGCCCGGCATTCTTCATGTCTTCCGCCATCGCCAGCATCAGGTCGCGTGTCTGGAACGCGACCGCCTCAAGCGCGGCACGCACGATTTCAGCCCGGCCGGTGTTCCGTGTCATGCCGATGATGGTGCCGCGCGCATGCGGATCCCAGTAGGGCGCGCCGAGCCCGGTGAAGGCCGGCACCAGGAACACGTTGGACTTGGGGTCCGCCTCCCGCGCCACCGCCTCGCTTTCGGACGACGTTGCAATAAGGCCCATCTTGTCGCGCAGCCACTGCACGATCGCCCCGGCCATGAAGATGGAGCCTTCAAGCGCATAGGCCAGCTCCCCGCCGAAGCGGTAGGCGATGGTGCCGAGCAGCTTGTTGGTGCTGTCCACCTTGATCGCGCCCGTGTTCACCAGCGCGAAGCAGCCGGTGCCGTAGGTGGATTTCATCAGACCAGGTGCGAAACAGGCCTGGCCGACAGTTGCCGCCTGCTGGTCACCCAGAATGCCCGCGACAGGCAGCGGCGCGCCGAACACGTCGGGTGCCGTGGTGCCGAACATGGCCGACGGGTCCAGCACCCGCGGCAGCATCTCCCGCGGGACACGGAGGACCTCCAGCAAATCTTCATCCCAGTCCTGGGTCTCGATGTTGAAGAGCAGCGTACGCGAGGCGTTGGTGACATCAGTGGCGTGCACCTCCCCCCCTGTCAGCTTGTAGACCAGCCAGCTGTCGATGGTGCCGAAGCACAATTCTCCCTTCTCGGCCCGGGCCCGCGCGCCTTCCACATTGTCGAGAATCCAGGCGACCTTGGTGCCGGAGAAATAGGGATCGAGAAGAAGGCCCGTGCGGGACTGGAACAGGGCCTCGTGCCCTTCACGCTTCAGTCGTGCGCAGTCTTCCGCCGTCCGCCGGTCCTGCCAGACGATGGCACGGTGGAGAGGCTCCCCGGTCTTGCGATCCCACACCACGGTGGTCTCACGCTGGTTGGTGATGCCGATGGCGGCAATGCAGTCGATGCCCTGCCCTTCAATCACCTCGCGGCAAACCGAGAGCGTGTCCTGCCAGATCTCCATCGGGTCATGCTCGACCCATCCGTCATTGGGGAAATGCTGGGTGAGGTCCTTCTGGGCACTGGCGACAGGTACGCCTGCGTCATCGAACAGGATGGCACGCGACGATGTGGTGCCCTGATCGATGGAAAGAATATGCGTCGCCGCCATGCGTTGCCGCCTCCCCTGAAATACTTGCTCATCCCGAGCCCTTTGAGCGCCACAGTACACACACCGTGCGCAGCTTCAACATGAAGGCAGCACGCGCTCGACTGCCGTCAACTGGATGATTGCCGGGTGGTCTGCGCCATGACCCAGGCCGCGAAATCTGGCGCGGCATCCGTTGCGGTGAAAGCTGTGATGGCCGGTGTGTCGTAAGGATGGTTCGCCGCAATCATGTCCATTGCGGCGGCGACACATGTAGCCCGCGTCTTGAACAGCACCGCGACCTCAGCCTCTTGCTGGAGGGCGCCGTCCCATTCATAGATCGCTTCCAGTCCCGGCAGCATGTTGGCGCATGCCGCAAGCCGCGCCTCCACAACGGCTTTGGCAAGCTGCCGCGCCACCTCCACGGACGGTGCAGTGGTGTAGATGAAAACGATGCTCTCTTCAGCCACGTCATCGGTCATTCGTCACTCTCCCGGTCATCCCTGCCTTGTATCCGGTGGGCAACGCCCCATCTGCCCACCCGGGGCGCGGGCTGGCTGTTCACCCATGATCACCTGCCTGCACCTTTGGCTCATCAGGGCATTTCATCCGTTTCCGTCCCGTTCCGCCTGATATAGTGTCCGCCGACACCTGAGGGCCACCCAGATCAGCAGAATAATGGCATCCACAAAAATCGCATTCGTCGCCAGCCCGCATGAGGAAGCGCAGGACGCTTTCACGCGCCTGACCCACCGCTACGGCAATGTGGACCCGGCTGATGCCGACGCCGTGGTGGCGCTGGGCGGCGATGGGTTGATGCTGCAGACCCTGCACGGGCAGCTTGGCACCGACCGGCCCATTTTCGGGATGAACCGCGGCTCCGTCGGCTTCCTGATGAACGATTACTCGGAAGAGGACCTGCCCGCGCGCATCGAAGCAGCGGAACAGACGACCATTCATCCCCTGCGCATGCGCACCGAGGATGAGGACGGCAACCTCCATGAGGCGCTGGCCATCAACGAGGTGTCCATGCTGCGCGAGACCTACCAGGCCGCCAAGCTGCGCATCTCGATCGACGGCAAGACGCGGATGGAGGAACTGGTCTGCGACGGACTGCTGGTGGCGACACCGGCCGGGTCCACCGCCTATAATCTCTCCGCCCACGGACCGATCCTGCCGCTGGGTGCACAATTGCTGGCGCTCACCCCCATCAGCGCCTTCCGCCCCCGCCGTTGGCGCGGCGCCTTGCTGCGCCATGACGCCTGCGTCCGCATCGATGTGCTCGAGCCAGGCAAGCGGCCGGTGAGTGCGGTGGCCGACCACCAGGAGTTCCGCTCCGTGCGCTGCGCCCATATCGAGGAAGCGGCCAATATCAGCCTGCACATGCTGTTCGACAAGGACCGCAATCTCGACGAGCGCATCATCACCGAGCAGTTCCTGCCCTGATGAGCGGTTCCACGCCCGAGACGAAACCAGCCGCCGACAGCATGGCTGCCGTGGCGGCCGGCGGGCTTGCCCTGCCCGGCTCGACACCGCCAGCCCACAAGACAGTCGCCCTGACCCTGACAATCGCAACTGCGGGCGGTGCCCTGTTCGCGATTGCCGGCGCACCGCTGGCGTGGATGCTCGGGGCGATGTTCGTGACGACCGGCACTGCCATGGCGGGGCTGGCAACGCTCGGCGTCTATGCCTGGCTGCGGACCACGATGATCGCCGTGCTCGGCGTCATGCTCGGCAGCGCTTTCACTCCGGACCTGCTGGCGCAGATCCCCGGCTGGTGGCCCGATGTGCTGGCCCTCGGCGTGTTCGTGGCACTGGTAACGGCTATCGGCTTTTGTGTGTTCCACTATGGGGCCGGCTACGACACGACCACCGCCTATTTCTCGGCGACGCCGGGCGGGCTGTCCGAAATGGCCATCATGGGCCATGAGCTGGGCGCGGATATCCGGACCATCAGCCTGATCCATGCGACGCGCATCCTCGTGGTCGTGGCAACGATCCCTGTGTACTTCCGCGTCATCGAAGGGCTCGAGATCCCCGCCTTGCCGCGCGATGTCGGGTCGCTGATAGATCTCGATCCGGGCGAAGGGGCCATTCTTGCCGCATGCGCTTTGCTGGGCGTTCCGATCGGCAAGGTCAGCCGGGTGCCGGCCGGGGCCCTCATCGGCCCTATGGTCCTGAGTGCAGCGGTGCATCTGGCGGGCTGGTCCAGCGCCAAGCCGCCTGCAGAAATCGTCGCCGCCGCCCAGGTGGTTGTCGGAGCATCCATCGGCTGCCGGTTTGCCGGGCTGACCTTGCGCGATGCCCGCCGGATTATCTCCGCAGGCCTGGTTTCCGGGCTTTTGATGGTGGTCGCCGCCGCATTGACGGCCTATGGCCTCGCCGACATTCTCGGCAGGCCTGCCGACGTGCTGGCACTATCCTTCGCCCCCGGCGGCCTGGCCGAAATGGCCCTTATTGCCCTGATCCTGGGGATCGACACGGCATTCGTCTCAGCCATGCATGTGATGCGCATCGCGATGGTCGTTATCGGCGCGCCGCTGGTCTTCAGACTGAAAAATGGTCAGAAAGGCTGACCCAAAAACCCGCGCAATTGAGCGAAAAACACAGCAATTGCGAGCCAAAATCAAATTTAGATACGAATTTAAGTTTTTGATTTAACGGCACTTTATGGACGCGCGGCAATACTGCGGGCCTAGCAGAGAAAATTCTTAGCGGTGCCCGGGTGGCGATTGCCATGGAAACTTACGATTTTTCACGCCTGTCGGTTTTGATTGTGGATGACAGCACCCACATCCGCCGTCTCGTGCGCGCCATACTCGTCGCCTTCGGCTGCAAACATATTCACGAGGCCTCTGACGGCCCCAAGGCATTGTCCCAGCTGCGCGGCAGCAATATCGACGTCATCATCATGGACTGGATGATGGACCCGATGGACGGCATCGAGCTGACCAAGGCCATCCGCTCGAGCGACAGCCTGCCGAACCCGTACATTCCGATCATCATGCTGACCGGCCACAGCACCATGAACTGCATCCTGGAGGCCCGTGAATCCGGCGTAACGGAATATCTGGCCAAACCCATTACCCCCAAGGGCCTGATGGACCGGCTGCAGCTCGTGATTGCCAAGCCGCGCCCGTTTGTCCGGACCAAGACGTTCTTCGGACCGGACCGGCGGCGCAAGGACAGCTCGTTCTACCGCGGCCCAAAGCGCCGCGAGGACGATGGCGGCACAATCGAGATTGATGATGTAGAGGGGGATGCTGCCTGATCGGCATTGAATCACATGGCAAAGCAACCCAAGAAACAGGCCCGCCAGGAGCCGATCGAGTACATCACGCCGCCCAATACCCTGCGTGCAAAGCTCAAGGCTGACCGCCCGGCCGTGGATGATCCGCTGGCAGCGGCGGAGCGTGCCCTCAAGGTCCTGGCACCGGAAACCGAAGAGTGGGTGGATCAGGAGATCAACCGCCTCCAGAAATGCCGCCAGGTCTTCGCGCAGAAGCCGAACGACGAGAAGGCCCTGCATGCCCTGGCCGGCGCGGCAATGGACGTAAAAGGCCTTGCAGGACTTACCGGCAACAAGGCAGCCGACAAGTTCGCAACAAGTCTCGTGGCGCTGGTGACCGATCCCAGCAAATGCGCGCTCGGCCAGGCCGGCCTCGTGGAAGCGCATGTGGACGCCATTCGCGCTACCCGCGAGCCGTCCTACGATGCAAGCGTGGCTGATGCCCTGGCCGCCGAACTAGCAGCACTGTCATCAGCCTGCATTACCGCTGCCAACAAAATGGCCAAGAGCGCCTGACACACAGCAGCGCCGCTCCACGCAGCTAGTTCATGTCCTTCATGCTGATCGCGGTCAGGCTGTAGCCTGCTTCGGCGGGGATGGTCAGCATCATTTCGCCGTCCCTGTCTTCCACCTGCGGCTCGACAGTTACGATCGGGCGTGTGCGCGCAGCCTCCATGGCGTCGGCAACCGTCTTGCTCTGCGCAAGCATCTCCAGGTTCATCCGCGTGGGGAAGATGATGGTGCGCTTGCCGGCCTTGGCCTCCTCCAGCGCATCCCCCGGATTGATCCACACGGAATCCACCCCTTCCGACCCATCATGCATGGCGACATGATCAGCCGGCGCCACCGCCAGGTAGAAATGGGTGTCGAAGCGCTTGGGCATCATCTTGGGCGTGATCCAGTGCGAATAGGGCTGCAACAGATCGCAGGCGATACGCAGCTTCTCCCGCGTCAGGAAATCGCCGATGGCCAGTTCACCCTTGTCGAGCTTCGGCCGGTCGCCCTCAAGCGCCGACAGACGCTCACCGTCGATCAACCCACCGCTCTCATCGCGGGCGAGCAACACGCCGGATTCCTCGAAAGCCTCGCGCACCGCGGCCACGCGCAGGGCCAGAAGCGTGTCATCCAGATCACCCGCGCCGTCACACAGGCCACGCACTTCCGGCGCGGTGTCACCGATGGCGAGCTTGCCACCGGGGAAAACGAGCGCGCCTGACGCAAAATCGATCTGGTGATGGCGGACCACCATGAAGACCTCGAGCCCTGACGGGCCATCACGCAGCATCAGGATTGTTGCTGCGGGGATGAGGGGCTTGTCAGTCGTCCTGGCGTCATCGGTCATGTCATGGCTCCCCGGATACGGCCACGCGGACCGCCGGAATAGAGCCATATCCCGTCATTCCCCGTGAGCGCCCGTTAACTTTTGTTTTGTAGCGTGATCCGGCGTCCGGGCGCGCGTGACGACGCGGGCCGGAGCATTCCGGTGCAAAGGGCTTCGACACGTCATGTATCGCAATTCCTTCCGTCTCACCAATACCGAGATCGACGAGGCCTTTGCCACGCGGCAGTTCCGCCTCGTCTTCCAGCCCAAGATCGACCTCACCACATCACGCATGGTGGGCGTCGAAAGCTTCGCGCGCTGGCAGCACCCTGAATTCGGCGTCATCCCCCCGGCCCTGTTCCTCCCCGTCCTTGCCCAGCAGGGGCGCAACCAGGAACTCACCCGCTTTGTGCTGGCAGAAGCCATCAGCCTGCTAAACGGATTTCCGCAAGGCGATGACGGCTTCACCGTGTCGGTCAATGTGGCCCCGGACGAATTGGCGGACGGCTCCCTGCCCGTCTCCATCCGCCTTGCGCTCACGTCTGCCGATCTCGATCCTTCCCGCCTGGTGATTGACCTGCCGGAACGCGGCCTCGCTACCGCGCCGGACAGGGCACGGGATACCATCCATGCCTTGCGGCAGATCGGTGTCGGTCTTGCCATTGAGTGCGCGCCGGAACCGCACCTGGACTTTGCCGCAGGCGACCCGCCTTTCGACGTGGCAGCCTTCCGTGAGCTGAAGATCGGCGGACAGGCCATTATCCAGTTTGCCAGCCGCCTGGAGGGTACCGGCCTCGGTCTCCTCAACAAGCGCATCGCCTTTGCCCGCGACCATGGCATGACGACAACGGCCGTCGGTGCCGAGACCGCCGAGAGCCTGGGAACGCTCCAGCGGCTCGGATTCGCCCAGGTGCAGGGCAACGCTATTTCGCAGCCCCTCATGCCCCAGGACCTCGCGCATTTCGATGCCGAGACCGCCATGGCGGGACTGGTCAATTCGACGCAGGAACGCCCAAAGAAACAGAGCCCGGCGACGCCGCCCCCGGAGAGCCTTGCAGCACAGCCTTCCGCCCCGCGCGCCAAGGTGCAGGTCGTGCGCGGCAAGGCCAGCGTTGAACTGATGACGCAGGGGAATGAAGAGACGGCAACACGGATCTACCGCCTGAGCATTCCCAAGCCTGACAACGCCGTACCCGGAAGGCAAGACGCCGAGGATGCCGAACCCCGCAGCTTCATGTCCCGCCTGCAGCGCAGCCTCGCCCGGTCACTGAACCTCTAGCGGCTTGCAGTGCACCGCGCATAAGCGCCATCTTCCCCGCAGAACGTGACACGGCAAAATGCCGAGATGACCCAGCGAGGACGCCGATGGACCTGCCCGCCACCCAATACACACCCGTTACCTTCACGCCCGAGCAGGTGGCCCTGCGCGACCATTTCCGCAAATACATGATGGCGGAACTCGACCCGCAGACAGCCGACTTCGAGAATGGCGGCAACCCCTACCCCTTCATGAAGAAGATGACGGCCGATCTGGGCCTCGCCGCTGACGCGGACAAGCTGGAACAGACAGGCGGGGTGAAATCCGAAGGCAACGGCGACCGCAAGAATGATCCCGACGCGGCTGCGCTGATGCGCTTTGCCCGCACCCAGATCCAGATTGAAGTCGCGCGCGTCAATCCCGGCTTTGGTCTTTCCTGGGGTGCGAGCATCGGCCTCTTCGGCTCCAATGTCCGCAGCAAGGGCACGCCTGACCAGGTGAAGAAGTACGTGCCGGACGTGTTGCGCGGCAACAAGGTGGGCTCATGGTGCCTGACCGAACCGGGTGCCGGCTCGGACGCCTTCGGTTCCATGAAGACCACCGCCCGCCGCGATGGGGACGACTACATCCTCAACGGCAGCAAGACCTTCATCACCAATGCGCCTTATGCGGACTACTTCCTTGTCTACGCCCGCAACCAGGAAGACGGTTTGATCCAGGCCTTCATCGTCGAGCGCGACTACAAGGGCGTGGACACCTCCAAGCCCTTCGACAAGATGGGCATGAAGTCGTCGCCCACGGGCATGGTCTATCTGGATGACGTCAGGGTGCCGGCCGAAAATCTCCTGGGTGGCGGTCAGAAAGACCGCGACCATGTGCGCAAGTCACTCGCCTCCGAACGCATCGGCATCGCCGTCATGTCCTATGCCATCGCCGAGCGCTGCTACGACATTGCCGTTGACTACGCCAAGACCCGCGAGCAGGGAGGCCAGCCGATCGGCAATTACCAGCTCGTGCAGCAGCGTCTGGCGCGGATGTATGTGGATCTGTCGAACTCCCGGCGCATCGTCTATTCGAACGAGGAGATGGACATTCTCGATGCCTGCGCAGGCAAGCTCTATGTGGCTGAAGCGGGCACGCGGGTGGCCATGGAGGCGATCCACATCCTCGCGGGCAATGGCTACATGGCGGAGTATGTTGTGGAAAGGCTGGCACGCGACGCGAAGCTGCTGGAACTCGGAGGCGGCACCACCGAGATTCAGATCCTCACGATCGGCAAGGCCATCATGGCTGCGCAGTAGGCCCTGTCACACAGCAGGCGGGTGACAATCAGGCTGATGCGGCGCGGACCGCGTCAGCCGCTTCCCCCTCACGCTGGGCGATGATCTGCTCCTGCCGGGCAATCTGGTAGAGCAGGAAATCCAGATCATCATTCTTGAGCCCGTCGGGCTGGGTCAGAATGCGCTCGATGATCTGGCGGCGGAAATGCTCCCGGTCGAGCACTTCTTCCGACCGCACCATCTCGTGATAGACATCCACGGCAATGCGCAGGGGCAGATAGAGATCCTGGCTGAGACGCGCCTGCTGGAACAGGGCTCGCAGGCCAAGCCGGCCCGCATCATGGACCAGCGTCCAGGCGCGCTCCGGGCTGATCCGGGCAAGCTGTGCGAGCGCATGCTCCACGAATTTCATTTCGCCGAGACAGGCCGCACGCACGATCAACGTGCCGGACAAGCGCCCCGCCCCCTGCAGATGGCTCATCAGCAAGGCGAAATCCTCGATGCTGTCGAGCCCGTCAAACAGCTTGATGGTAACGCTTTCCCGCGCTTCGAAGGCGAGGCGCTCGGCAATGTCATTGCCCACCCCGCCCCGCGCAACGAGACGGTTCTTCATCTCGTCTGATACAACGGATACCAGGCGCTCGACGACCGTTAGCGGCAGCGCCTTGCGCATGGCCATGCGGTCGGCGATGCCGACATCATCATGCCACCGCGTCAGCACTTCGCTGAAGGCAGACGTCGAGAGGGTTGCCCCCTCATTACCGAGAAGACGCACCACCGCATCGCGTTCCCCGTCACGGGCAATCGCGTCAGACACCTCCTCGGACACGCTGCCCCGGCTTGCAATGGCAAGCACCTTGGCCGGCGCGCCGGCCTCGATGATTTCAAGCAGCGCCTCGTCCGTGATCAGCGGCGACCGTTCGATGAACGGCACCGCGACACTGTCGATATCACTGATGATGCTGTTGACCACATCCGCCGGAACTTCGCTGGCGGCACAGAGCGATTCAGCGACCGCCGTGCGCACCATCTCAGCGGCATCACGGACCATGAGCCGCAGGATGTCGTTGGCGAGCAGGCGCTCCTGGCCGCTCAGCCCGCCGGCGTCGATCTGCCGCCCGACCTTGCGCGCGATTTGAGCCCGCTTGTCCGGCGTGGGGGCCGTGAGAAGTTCGGTGATGTCAGACTGTGTGAGCTGCGGCGCCATGGCGTTTCCTCCTTCCGGAGACCGATTCGCGGCCATCCGCTTTTTCTACAGAAACCAGCATGCGCCCGTTGCGGTTAACGGTTCATTGAGCATACGCACAATTCGCGTCAATTGGCGCCAACCGCATTAAGAATGGAAATGAGATCAAGGCGAGACAAATACGGGCGAAGATGCCGGGATAAGCTGGGCAGACAAATCGCCTGAGGACAATGACCGCAAATAAAAAAGTCAAACCGTCATGCACAGCAGGTTTTTTTATTGATTTTTTTTCTTTGAATACACGAAGCCAATCCGCATGCGGGTTGATTTCAGTCAGCAAGCTGATATCTCCACCACCGCTTGGCCGCTGAGCTGCCAAGTTTCACACAATTCCGGAAACCAATATTGAGGTTCTTCCGTGTCTTCGGCTACTGCCGTCCAGACGACCCAAACGATCCACACCATCCGCCCCTGCGCACCTGAAGAGGCGCAAGATGTATGGCGGCTGGTGGCATCCGATCCCGTGATCGACACCAACTCTCCCTATCTCTACGTGATGGCGGCGGATTTCTGGCGCGACACTTTCCTGGTTGCCCATGACGAGGAAGGCCGGCTGTCCGGCTATGTCCTCGGCGTCCCCCGTCCTGACCGCAAGGCCGTCTTTGTCTGGCAGATCACGGTGGCGGAGCATGCCCGCCGCCAGGGCCTGGCCGACAAGATGCTGGACGCGGTCACAGCGGCGGCCCGTCCGCTCGGGCTGACGATGCTGGAGGCAACCGTTGCCCCCGGCAACGAGGCATCAACCCGCCTCTTCACCCGCTTCGCCGAAAAGCACGGCGTGCCCTGCGAAGTGAGCGAAGGCTATGCGGGTTCCCTGTTCCCCGAAGAAGACAGCCAGGGCGAGCGGCTGTTCTCCATCGGGCCGGTACCTCAAGGGCGCGCAGGGAACAAAACCTGACCGCCTGACTTATCCGGGCACGCGCCCGTTCACCCAAACACGACACAACATCCAGACGCCGACCAAGGCGAGGAGCCCCCTATGTCTATCTTCAATGATGTTGAATCCAGCGTCCGCAGCTACTGCCGCAGCTTCCCCACGACCTTCGAACGGGCCAGCGGCTACCGCATGTGGGACCAGACCGGCCGCGAATATCTCGATTTCTTCGCCGGTGCGGGCACCCTGAACTACGGCCATAACCCCGACGACATGAAGTGGGCGCTGATCCGCTATCTCACCAATGACGGCGTGGCTCACGGCCTCGACATGCACACCGGCGCCAAGGCGCGCTTCCTCGAGCGCTTCAAGGAAGTGATCCTCGAGCCTCGCGACATGGATCATCGCGTCCTGTTCCCCGGACCGACGGGCACCAATGCCGTGGAAACAGCGGTCAAGGCGGCGCGCCTGACCAAGGGCCGCGACAAGATCGTGAGCTTCACCAACGCCTTCCACGGCATGACACTGGGCTCGCTGAGCCTGACCGGCAATTCCATGAAGCGCGAAGGCGCCGGCATGCCCCTGGGCGGCGACGTCATCCGCATGCCGTTCTGCGGCTACATGGACGACGAGATGGACACCATCGACTACTTCGAGCGCACGCTTGAGGATCCGGGTTCGGGCATCGACCTGCCGGCGGCGGTGATCGTCGAGACGATCCAGGGCGAAGGCGGCCTCAACGTTGCCACCAAGGAATGGCTGCAGCGCCTGCAGGGCATTTGCCGCAAGCACGACATGCTGCTGATCGCCGACGACATCCAGGTGGGCTGCGGCCGCACCGGCAAGTTCTTCTCCTTCGAGGACGCGGGCATCAAGCCGGACATCATCTGTCTGTCCAAGTCGATCTCGGGCTTCGGCCTGCCCATGGCCATTGTGCTGCTGGCGCCGGAATGCGACGTGTTCGAACCCGGCCAGCACAACGGCACGTTCCGCGGCAACAACCTCGCCTTCGTGACCGCCACGCAGGCGCTGGAGCGCTGGGCGACCAAGGACTTCGAACAGCACGTGCACAGCATGGCCAAGGCCATGAAGTCGAAGCTGGAAACGATCATCGACGATTTCCCCGGTCTCAAGCCCTATCACAAGGGCCGCGGTATGATGCAGGGCATCGCCGTCGAGCCGGCCGAACTGGCAGGCGAGATTTCAGCGGCAGCCTTCGAGCGCGGCATGCTGATCGAGACCGCCGGCGCCCATGACGAGGTGGTCAAGCTGCTCCCGCCGCTCATCCTCGACGCGGAGGGCCTGGACAAGGGTATGTCCATTCTGCGCGAGAGCTTTGCCGAAGTCGCCGCGCGCCACGGCCTCGACGAGGAAAGCGGCAATGTGGTGTCGCTGAAGAAGAGCGCCAGCTAAACTCGCTGCCCCTTACCCGGGGCCCCGCGACGCAGATACAGGCGGTGCATCCGGCAAACGGGTGCGCCGCCTTCCTTTGAGAGTAACAGGACCAACATCATGATTATTCGCGATCTTGCAGACATCGTCGGCACCGACATGGACGTGAAGGGCAAAGGCTGGACCTCCCGCCGTCTGCTGCTGGCCAAGGACGGCATGGGCTTCTCCCTGCATGACACCCTGATCCATGTGGGTCACGAACTGCACTTGCACTATGTGAACCACCTCGAAGCGGTCTACTGCATCGAGGGCAAGGGCCGCATCCTCGACAAGGCGACCGGCAAGGTCACGGACCTGCATCCCGGTGTGGTCTATGCGCTGAATGAACATGACGACCACATGATCGAAGCCGACGAGGAGATGCGCATGGTCTGCGTGTTCAACCCGCCGGTGACGGGCACCGAGGTGCACGACGAAACGGGCGCCTACCCCGCAGCCACCGAATAGCAGCTGCACCCGCCATAACTCGGGCACATTTGACGGGCACAAGAGCGGTCTCGGAGGGGATCGTCTCTTGTGCCCGTTGTGTATTTGCGGGGAGGCGGCATTCAATGGATTTCATCTGGCTGATCGGCGGCGGTATCGCGCTTGCCATCGTCATCTCACTCGTCATGTTCGGCTCCGGCCACAAGCGCGCCCGCAAGGATGAGCGCCTTGGCCAAGCCTTTGACCGGGCCCGCTACGCGCGGCGCACCGGCACCATGGGCTCGGATCGCGGATATATCCGCTAGCCGGGTCCGGCCACGTTCGCACCAAACCTGTCACCCTTGACAGGAAATGATTGCACCTCCATTCTTGTCATGAGTGACAGGATTGGAGCGCGCCATGGCACGACCGCAGATGGGAGACGAACGCCGCGAGCAGATACTCGCAGCCTTCGAAGCCTGCGTGATGCGCGCGGGCCTGGCCAAAACGACACTGACGGACGTGGCGTCCGAAAGCGGCCTGCCCCGCTCTCTGGTGCGCTACCACATCGGCAACCGGGCCGAGATGGTGGACCTTCTGATCGACCGCATGGTGGAACGCGCCGAGGACGGCGTTGCCCGCCTGCGGCCGAAAGAGCGCGCCATGACCACCCACGACCTCGTGGATGTGCTTTTCACAAATACCTTCACCAACGATGTGACCAACACAGTGGTGAACGAGCTGTGGTACCTCGCCGAGCGTGACGACATCATGCGCGACCGGCTGCGTGCCATGTATGGCCGCATCACCCGGATGCTCACCACACAGATGGAAAAGGACGGCCTCGGCAGCAGCCCGCAGGCACGCCGTGACACCGCCTACGCCATTCTCTCCCTGACCTATGGCAATGAAGCCTTCCAGTTCCTCGGGCTGCAGGGGGGCCGGCGCGCTGCGGCCCTCGCTGCCGCGCGCACCTTGGTCGACACCATGGCAACAGAGGGAATAGGGACAAAAACCAAAAAGGAAAAACAGAAATGAAGAAATTACTTTTGGGCGGTGCCGCCCTGCTGCTGGCTGCGGGGGCCGCTGGCTATGTGTTTTTCGGTAGCAATATCGACCGTGCCACGACGGTGGCAACGCTGTTCACCGGGGAGGAGCAGTACCAGAACTTCCATCGCATGGATGACATGTTCCCGGTGAACCGCCTGCCGGCATCCGATAGGCCCTATGACTTCCCGGACGGCGACAAGATCACCCTGCCCGCCACCTTCACCTACAAGGGTGACACGGTGGATACCGAAGAGTTCATCAAGCTGACCGACACCGGCGCGTTGCTGGTGCTCAGGGACGGCAAGATCATCTATGAAAACTACTGGCTGACAGGCGGGCGCGACGAGCAATGGCTCTCCATGTCCGTCGCCAAGAGCTTCATCTCGACGCTGGTGGGGATTGCGGTCGAGGAAGGTCACATCGAGAGCATCGAGCAGCCGGTGACGGCCTATCTGCCGGACCTGGCCGGGTCCGCCTATGACGGCGTCCGCATCAAGGACATTCTGCAGATGTCATCAGGGGCTGCGTGGAACGAGGATTACTCGGACCCGGACTCCGACATCAACCGGTTCGGCCGCATCTTTGCCCTCGGCGGGTCGCTGAACGACTTCATGGCCACCCTGGAGCGCGAGCGGGAGCCGGGCACATACAACCACTACAACTCCACCGACACGCAGGTGCTGGGCGCGCTTGTGGTGGCAGCCACCGGCCGCAGCATTGCCGACTACATGACCGAAAAGCTGTGGCAGCCGCTGGGCGCTGAAAGCGACGCTTTCTGGCTCACCGACGATGAAGGCATGGAAATGGCCTTTGGCGGGTTCAACGCCACGGCACGTGACTATGCCAAGCTCGGCGAACTGTTCCGCAAGGGCGGTGAATGGCGCGGAGAGCAGCTGGTGCCCGCGGACTGGGCAAAGGCCGCTGTGACGCCGGACGCGCCGCATCTGCTGCCGGAGGCAGAAAACGGCATCCCCTTCCCGCTCGGTTATGGCTACCAGTGGTGGGTGCTGGACAGCACCGAGGGCGAGTTCTCGGGCATCGGGGTCTACAACCAGTTCGTCTATGTGAACCCCGCCAAAGACGTGACCATCGTCAAGCTGTCGGCCTTCAGCGACTACGCCAAGGACCTCGAACAGACGTCCTACCGTGAGGAGGAAACCTTCGAGATGTTCCGCGCCATCGTGGACAGCCTCTGACACGCACCATGGGACGGGTGGCGGCGCGCAGTCTCCTGCTTGCGGCAACACCATTGACGCCGCCGCCCGCCTATGGATGATCCCCCGCAAACAGAAACACGTCTTTTCGGGGAGAATTCCATGCTTGAAGGCATTCGCGTCGTCGAACTCGCCACCTATATCGCCGCACCCGCCGCCGCCGGCATCATGGCCGACTGGGGCGCCGAGGTGATCAAGGTGGAACCGCTTCAGGGCGACGCGATCCGCGGCATGTTCAAGAACGTGTCTGCCGCCAACGTGGAAGGCAACCCGATCTTCGACATGGACAACCGCGGCAAGCGCGGCTTGGCGGTGGACCTGCGCAACCCGCAGGGCGCCGAAGCGCTGAAAAAGCTGGTCCTGTCGGCCGACGTCTTCATCACCAATGTACGCCCCGGCGGCCTGGCCCGCGCCGGCCTCGACTGGGCCACACTGCACGCCGAAAAGCCGGAACTGATCTATGCCAGCGTCACCGGCTATGGCCTGACCGGCGAAGAGAAGGACCGGCCCGGCTTCGACATGGCAGCCTTCTGGGCCCGCTCCGGCGTCGCGAACCTGACAGCGCCCAAGGGGTCCGAACCCTTCCCCCTCCGCGTCGGTCAGGGCGATCACACCACGGGCCTTGCGACCCTCAACGGCATTCTCGGCGCCCTGTTCGAGCGCACCCGCACCGGCAAGGGCCGCCTGATCGAAGCGTCCTTGCTGCGCACCGGCATCTATTCCATTGCCTCTGATATGGCGATCCAGCTGCGCTACGGGCGCATCGCCTCCACCAAGGGCCGCACCGAGGCCGTGAACGCGCTCAACAATTTCTTCCAGTGCGCCTGCGGCACCTGGCTGTGCCTGCTGACACGGCACTCCGGCGACATCTTCGGCCCCATCGCCCGCGCCATCGGGCGCCCCGAACTGGCCGAGGACGAACGGTTCCTGACCGCCAAGTCGCGCCGCGCCAATGCCGAAGTGCTGGTGACGATCCTCGACGAGGAATTTTCAAAACACGACATTGCCGAATGGGGCCGCCGCCTCGATGAGCAGGACGTGGTGTGGGCACCGGTGCAGACCCTCGCGCAGGTGGCCGAGGACAAGCAGGCGGAAGCAGCAGGCGTGTTCGTGGAGATCCCGGACGGTGAAGGCGGCAGCGGCAAATCCGTTGCAGGCCCGGTGCGCCTGCCCAATGAAGACGGTACGACGGAGGACAAGGTCCGCGGACCGGCCCCGGCAATCGGTCAGCACACCGAGGAAATCCTCCGCGAGCTCGGCTATGACGATGCGGGCATCGCCTCCATGCGCGACGCCGGAGCGATCAACTAGGGAAATGGCGTCAGGCCAGCGTGCCGCGCAGGACGTCCTGATAGGCCTGGGTCACGGCGCGGGAGGGGATGGCGTAGGTGTCGTCGCCTTCGGCCCACTCGTAGCGGTCATCCTCACCCTTGCGGGCGGAGGCTGCGGGGAGCGGGTCGAGGGAGGCAAGCACGTCCATCACCGCCGGGGTCAGCACCAGCGTGGGGCGTGACGCGGCAACCGCACCGCCGGACAGGGCAAAGGTGAGCGGACCGGCACCGCCCTGGGCGGGACTGCGGTAGTTCACCACCGCGTCAGCCGGCTGATGCACCAGCGGACGCGAGGCCCCGGCGGAGGCGACACGCTGCGGAGCACCTTCAAGGGCGGCGACGGCAGCCCGCGCGTCGGCACCGATATCCTTGTCCCGCGTCAACCGGTCATAGACCTCGGACACGTTCCTGGCGCGGCCGGTGCCGTCATAGAAAATCGATGTGTTGGCCTTGGCAGCCGCCGGGAACAGCGACGCGGCCGGGGTGCCCGGATCGCTCTCAGCCGTGTTGATGAGCTTGATCGCGCCGCTCGGCCCCATGAAATGGGCAAGGTAGAGCTCACCGGACGTGGCCTCGCGGCCAATGCCCTGCTCCAGCGCCCGCGCGCTCTCATTGGTCAGCGCACCGGCCATGAGGGCGGACACTTCCGGGTCATGGCGCAGGGCAAGAATTGCCTCCCGGGCAGATTTGTCGGTCACTTTGTGCCGACCACCCGCCGTGGTGTCGATGGCCGCAGCCTCGGCTTCAAGACCGAAGTCCGCACCATGCCGTTTGACCACGCCGAGCCATGTCTGCTCGATGAACTGGAACAGGCCTGAGGCACTGGACGTCTTGGCTTTTGCCGAGGGATTGAGCGAGCTTTCGCGCACGGCCGTCTCAAGCAGATAGTCGAAATCTGCCCCCGTCGAGGCAGCAGCCGTCTTCACGGCGGCAACGACGCTGGTGGTGCTCTGCGAGGCGTTGATATTGGCAACGGCGGTCATGCGGTCGGGCTCCTTTCGGCGCTTCCGTTTCAAGCCCCGTGCCAGTTTATGGACACAGAAAGTCGGTTGGTTTCAGCCCCCTGCTTGTTAGGATGCGGTTAATGACTCCTAACAGGAGTTGAACAAGAACACGCATATGAGGGAGGCGCGCCGCATGACCGGACCCGGTCGCGACGACGACAACATCAATGATGAAATCGGCCATATCGCCGATGACATGATCGAGGCAGGCACCCAGACGCCGGCCATCCACGACGACACCCCGCCCGCAGCCGGAGAACCGCCCTACCCGAGCAGGCTGTACGCCTGGTACGTGGTGGGCGTGCTGGTGCTGGCCTATACCTTCTCCTTCATCGACCGACAGATCCTGAGCCTGCTTGTCGTGCCGATCCGCCGTGACCTGGAAATCTCCGACACCGAGATGAGCCTGCTCATCGGCTTTGCCTTCGCGTTGTTCTACACGATCTGCGGCCTGCCCATCGGCCGCGCGGTGGACGTGAAACACCGGATACGGATCATCTCCATCGGCATTGCCTTCTGGAGCGTGATGACCGCCCTGTGCGGCGTCGCCAAGACCTATTGGCAGCTGTTCCTGTTCCGCATGGGCGTCGGCGTCGGCGAGGCGGCGCTGTCGCCTGCCGCCTATTCCATCCTGTCCGACTATTTCCCGCCCAATCAGCGCGGCGCAGCGCTGGGTGTCTATGGCATGGGCGTCTATATCGGCGCCGGCCTGGCGCTCGTCATCGGCGGCGTGGTGGTGAAGGCCGTCTCCGGCGTCGAGCACACCGTCCTGCCCATTGTCGGCGAGGTCTATGCCTGGCAGGTGGTGTTCTTTGTCGTCGGCCTGCCGGGCCTCCTGGTGGCGCTGTGGGCACTGACCCTGAAGGAGCCCGTCCGCCGCGGCCACACCCGCAAGACGGTGGATGCCAACGGGCGCGAGGTGCTGGAATCCGTGCCGGTGAAGGATGTCGTCGATTACATGCGCGCCAACTCCCTCACCCTGTTTTCCCACCATGTGGGCTACGCCCTGTGCGCCATGATGGCTTATGGGGTCTCCGCCTGGATCCCCACCTTCCTGATCCGCACCCATGGCTGGGAAGCCGGCGACGCGGGCATCTATTACGGGATCATCGTCGTCATCTTCGGCACGGCGGGCGTCGTCACCGGCGGCTGGATGGCCGACAAGCTGACCGAGATGGGCTATCGCGACGGCAAGCTGCGCGTGCTGCTCTATGGCGCGCTGGCCTGCATCCCCTTTACCGCCGTCTATCCCTTCCTCGACAATGCCTGGGTCGCCATGGCGCTGATCGCCCCGTCGACCTTCTTCGCCACCTTCTGCACCGGCGCAGGCCCCGCAGGCGTGCAGGAGATCATGCCCAACCAGATGCGCGGACAGGCCTCCGCCTTCATGATCTTCGTGGTGACCATCATCGGCCTCGGCCTCGGCCCCACGGCCATCGCGGTCGTGACCGACGCGGTCTTCGCCGACGACAACATGCTTTACGCGTCCCTCGGCATCGTCGCCACGGCCATCCTCGTGATCGCCGTCGTCGTCATCTGGTCCGGCCTCGACGCCTACAAGGCCAGCCGCGACTACCTGGATGAATGGGTGGCCGTGCACGAAAAGCCGTGAGGGTGCTGGGCCTGCCTAATAGCTCTTCGGCAGGCCCAGGACGCGTTCGGCGAGGAAGGAGAGGATGAGTTCGCGGCTCACGGGGGCGATGCGGGCGATCATGACTTCGCGCAGATAGCGCTCGACATGGAACTCCTTGGCATAACCCATGCCGCCATGGGTCATCACCGACCGTTCGCAGGCGGTGAAGCCCGCTTCCGCTGACAGATATTTGGCGGCATTGGCTTCGGCGCCGCACGGCTTGCCCGCGTCATAGAGATAGGCCGCCTTCAGGCACATGAGCCACGCAGCTTCAAGCTCCGCCCAGCTGGCCGCCAGCGGGTGCTGGATGGCCTGGTTCTGGCCGATGGGACGGCCGAACACTTCCCGCTCGGCCGCGTAGGTGGCTGCCCGCTCAAGGGCGAGCTGCCCAAGGCCGACCGCTTCCGCCCCGATCAGAATGCGTTCCGGGTTGAGGCCGTGCAGGAGATATTCAAAGCCCCGCCCCTCTTCGCCGATCAGGTCTTCCGCCGGCACGTGCAGCCCGTCAATAAACAGCGCGTTGGAGTCGACCGCCTTGCGGCCCATCTTGTCGATCACATGGACATCCACCGCCGAGCGGTCGAGATCCGTGTAGAACAGGCTCAGGCCGTCGGTTGGCTTGCGCGCCTCAGCAAGCGGCGTGGTGCGCGCCAGGAGCAGGATCTTGGTCGCGGTCTGAGCCGTTGAGGTCCACATCTTGCGGCCGTTGATGACGTAGCCATTGCCGTCACGTACGGCCCGCGTCTCGATATGCGTGGTGTTGAGACCCGCATTGGGTTCCGTCACACCGAAGCAGCAGCGCGCCTCACCGGCGATCAGCGGGGGGAGGTGTTTCTGCTTCTGCTCATCCGTGCCGAACACCACCAGCGGCATGGGACCGAACATGTTGATGTGAATGGCGCTGGCACCGGAAAAGCCCGCCCCCGAGCGCGCCACTATATGCATGACGAGCGCTGCCTCAGTGACACCAAGCCCCGCCCCGCCGAACGCCTCCGGCATCGCCGTCCCCAGCCAGCCGCCTTCAGCCATGTCCTTCACGAACGCCTCGGGAAACACGCCATCGGCATCCCGCGCAAGCCAGTAGCTGTCGTCATAGGCCGCACAGATGCGGCCCACAGCATCCACTATCGCCTGCTGGTCTTGCGTCAGCTCAAACATGCTTCCTCCGGTCTTGCTGCCTGTTGACGCGGCTTGCCCGCGCGTATTTACAGTCATGCCCCAAAGCAAGGGAGGGCACAAATGGCCGGGCTTTATTTCGAGGAATTCGAGGACGGGATGGTGATCGAGCATGCCATCCGGCGCACCATCACCGAAAGTGACAACACGCTGTTCTCGGTGATGACCATGAACCCGGCGGCGCTGCATCTGGATCATCATTATGCGGAAACCGAGACCGAGTTCGGCAAGCCGCTGGTGAACTCCCTGTTCACGCTCGGCCTGATGATCGGCATCTCGGTGCATGACACGACGCTGGGCACGACCGTCGCCAATCTCGGCATGACGGATGTGAATTTTCCCAAGCCGCTGTTCCACGGCGATACGGTGCGGGTGGAGACCCGGGTGATCGGCAAGCGGGAGTCCAAGTCGCGGCCGACCCAGGGCATCGTCACCTTCAACCACACGGCTTTCAATCAGCATGGGGACGAAGTGGCCCGCTGCCGCCGCCAGGCGCTGATGCTGAAGAGGCCCGCCAAATGAGGTCGCTGCTTTTTGTCCCTGCGGACAGCGAAAAGAAACGCGCGAAAGCCTTGGAGGGCGACGCGGATGCCTTGATCCTCGACCTTGAGGATTCAGTCGCGCTCAGCGAGAAGCCGCGGGCGCGCGCGGAGACGGCCGCTTTCCTCCGCGACGGGGACCGCAAGGGCAAGACCATCGTGGTGCGTGTGAACCCGGTGGACGGCCCGCATTGCAGGGACGACGTGGCACAGATCGTGCCGGCTGCGCCGGACATGATCATGCTGCCCAAGGCGACGCCGGAAGGCGTGCAGGACCTGAGCGACATGATCGCGCCGCTTGAACGGGAGGCGGGCCTTGAACCGGGATCGATCCGCATCCTCACCGTGGCCACCGAGACGCCCGGAGCGCTGTTCGTGATGGATGGCTATGTGCATTGCGGCGAGCGGCTTGCCGGCCTGTCCTGGGGCGCAGAGGACCTGGCAGCCGAGATGGGCGCCACGTCCAACCGCCGCACGGACGGCGTTTACACGGACACCTTCCGCCTCGCCCGCACCCTGACCCTCGCCGCCGCCCGCCATGCCGGTGTGCTGGCAATCGACAGCGTCTACACGGATTTCCGCAATGAAGACGGCCTGCGCGCGGAACTCGCCGAGGCAGTGCGGGACGGGTTTGATGCCAAGCTGGCGATCCACCCGGCCCAGGTGGCGGTCATCAACCAGGCGCTCACGCCGTCGGCCGCGGAACTGGCCGAAGCCCAGGCAATTGTGGATGCCTTTGCCGCCAGTCCGGACCAGGGCGTGTTGTCGCTGAATGGCCGGATGATCGATCGCCCGCATCTGCTGCAGGCCCAGCGAGTTCTCATGCGTTCAGCGCAAGGCTGAGTGACGGGAATCACGCAGCACAACCGCTCTCACCCACTGGATGGTAGCGACTCTTCAGTATAAGCTGCTCTGAATAAAGGACTTCCGGCGTTGCGTATTTGGAAAGCTCCCACACAACAGGACATCTTCCTCGGGGACGTCGACATGCGCCGCTTGAACATCCAGGATTCCGCTTTCCTCACCGTCGAGACGGACGAAAGCCCAACCCATGTGGCCGGCCTGCAGATCCTGCAATTGCCGCCGCGCTACAAGGGCAATTTCTTCCAGGACATGTTCGACAGGTTCGACCTGTCCGCCCCGCCGCAGCCGCCCTTCAATCTCAAGCTTGGCGGCCAACTGTCGAAGCTGGAGCTGACCCCGCGCTGGGTGGAAGACAAGGATTTCGACCTCGACTACCACATCCGCTTCGTGCGCCTGCCCGAGCCGGGCACCATGGAGCAGCTGACGGCACTGGTGTCGCGCCTGCACGGCCAGCGCCTCGACCGGGCGCATCCCCTGTGGGAGTGCTATTGCATCGAGGGCATCGAGGGAAACCGGGTCGCGCAATACATCAAGATCCACCACGCCCTGGTGGATGGCGTCGCGGCCATGTCGATCCTGTCCTCCACCCTGTCACGCTCTGCCCGTCACCGGCAGGACAAGGGCTTCTGGCAGATGCCGGTGAAGCGCAACAAGAAGGTGCCGGTAAAGGCCGGCCCCGCGCCAAAGCGCGACATGGTTTCCCTGGCGCTTGAATCACTCAGCCAGGTGGCCGAGGGCGTGAACACCACGACCCGCACCGTGAGCGAACTGGGCGGCAAGCTGCTGCGTGGCGGCTTCCACATCCTTTCCGGGGACGAGCGGGACGCGCCGCTGCCCTTCCAGGCGCCGCCGACGATCTTCAACACTACGATCTGCCGTCACCGCCGGTTTGGCGTCGCCACCCTGCCCCTGACCCGCATCAAGGACACGGGCAAGAACCTCGACGCGACGGTGAATGACATCGTGCTGGCGATCTGCGCCGGTGCCCTGCGCAAATATCTTCAGGTCCACAAGGCCCTGCCCGCCAAGCCGCTGACCACCATGTGCCCGGTCTCCGTACGCCCGAAGGATGCGGAGCAGGAAGGCAATTCCATCTCCATGATCATCACCACGCTGGCGACGGACGTGGACGATCCGCTGAAGCGGCTTGAGGTGATCAAGCGCTCTTCGCGCGCGGCAAAGGACAAGGTGAACCACCTGTCCCGTGAGGCTGCGACCAACTATTCGCTGCTGCTCAACGCGGCCGTGCTGGCCACCAATGCGGTGGGCCTCGGCGGCACCGTGCCGCCGCCCGCCAATCTGGTGATCTCCAACGTGCCGGGCCCGCGGGAGCAGCTTTACGTCAACGGCGCCAAGCTGGTGGCGAATTATCCCATGTCGGTGCTGGTCCACAGCCAGGCGCTGAACATCACCGTGACGAGCTATCTGGACTCGATCGACTTCGGCCTGATGGCGGACCGCGAAGTGGTGCCGGACGTGGACCTGATGGCCGACCTCGTGATTGAGGCTGCCCAGGAACTGGAAGACGCTTTCGAAAAGAAGATGGAGCTTCAGGCTTTCCAGGCCGCCGAAGCGCTGGCAGCACATAAGCGCCTCAAGGAAGCCCAGGCCGAGGCAGGCAAGAAGAAGCCGGCCCGCAAGAAGGCCGCCGCGCGCAAGACAACCGCAAAGAAGAAAACCGCCGCGAAGAAAGCGACGTCCCATGGCCCCGTCGCCAAGACGGGCGGCAAGCGCACGGCGAAACTCGAAGCCAAGGCAAAGACCGCCGCCCGGCGGGCCCGCAAGGTAGCCAAGCAGACCCCGATCAGCGAGGAGGCAACCACCACGGTGCCGGATCCCAAGCTGAACGGCGCCCTGCAAACGCTCGACGTGACGACCGTGACGCCGGAAACGGTAGTGGTGACCCCGGCAGTTGAGACGCCCGCACCGGAAAAGCCTGCCGAAGGCTATTCAACGGCAGCCGAGTAGCAGCGCGCCGCACCGGCGCCGCATCGCCTGTCCCTGATCACTCCGGGTTGGCCAGCCCGCCTGCGCCGCCGCGCCGTGCCAGCACGCGGAAGCGCAGGCTGATGACGGCAGCCGAAAACAGGCTCGCGATGAGGAAGGCTTCAAGCAGCCCCTGCGGCCCGCGCTCCCAGTGAAGACCGAACAGCCAGGCCAGCGGCAGCATGATGAGGAAATAGGAAATGACGTGGAAGCCCGTGGGCACCCACGTCTCCCCCATGCCGCGCAAGCCGCCGGCAACAACCGTCTGCGCCGTATCAAACGGCAGCACCAGGCCGATGAAGCCAATCAGCCCGGCCGCCAGCACGATGAGCTCGCCATTGTCCCCATAGATCGAGGCAATAGGCTCGCCGACCACCATCAACAGGCCGCCGAGGACGGTCATGACGGCGAGGTTGAAGCCGAGACCGATCCACCCGGCCACTTCCATCTGGTGCCGGTCGCGCTGGCCGTAATAGAAGCCCACGCGCACCGCTGTCGCGGTGCTGATGCCGACGGCGGCCATGAAGGACACGGCGAACACATTGAAAGCGATGGTGTAGCTGCCCAGTGCCAGCGCGCCCATGGTGCCGGCCATGAGCTGCATGATGGAGAATGCAGCGTTCTCGGTCCCCATGCTGGCGCCTGCGGCATAGCCAAGTTCCCGTTGCCGGGCACCGCCCCGCCAGAACGCCCGCCATCCGGCAGCCACGCGCGCCCGGACGCCGAAGCGCTGCCGGTCACGCAGGTGCCAGATGTAAAGCGTGATGATGAGAGCCTGGAACGTCCACACGATCGCCGTGGCAACAGCGGAGCCTACCGCCCCCATCTCCGGGAACGGACCAATACCGAAGACGAGCAGCCAGTTGGCGAGGATGTTGAGCAGATTGGCAGCAATCATCAGCACCATGCCGGGCAGCGGGCGCTTGATGCCTTCAAGGAAATAACCGCCCGCAACGGTGATGAGCACGAACGGCATAGCGAGGCCCAGCACCATGCTGACCCTGCCGCCTTCGCGCGCAAGCTCAGCCGTCTGGCCGGTAAGCGCCAGGACGGGCCCGCCAAAGAGACAGAAGACAAATCCGAGCAGCCCTAGCGCCGCCGCATAAGGGACGCCACGCCGCCATGCCGCCCCGCAGGCCGTGTCATCCCCCGCGCCAAATGCATTGGAGGTGACAACCAGCTGCCCCATGATCCCGCCGAGCAGGAACAGCAGCATGAAGCTGAAGGGCACATAGCCGATGGCCTGGTAGGCAAGTTCCTGAGCGGAGTAATTGCCCACCATCATGGTATCGACCACCGACATGGTCAGCACACCGCCACGCTGCACCATGGTCGGCAGTGCAAGGCGGACCAATTCCGACAGGTGGGCACGGTAAAGTGCAACACCGCGCAGGCCGGCCGCAGACGCATGCGCCGTGCTCATGATGTCGGTATCGTCGGTGTGCGGCGGCATGGGATCTTTCAAGTGTGCCCGCCGCCACTCCGGCCTCGCGGGGGGCGCGCACGCTAACACCGGATCGCGCCCGCGATAAGCCACGGCAGTCGCAAAAACTTGTCTCGTATCGGGCAACATGCTCCCCTATCTGCAAGGGGTAAGTGGGGCCCGAAAGGGAGGAGACTGCACATGCGCACACGACTTGTGGCTTTCGCCGTGATCCTGCTGGCCGGCAGTGCCGGTACCTGGCTGATCCTGCAGACGAGCAGGCCCGCAGCGATCGTCTTCGGCCTGTCTGTCCTGCTGCTGTCCCTGACCGCCTTCCTCAACAGGAAGAAGACAACCTCAGCGGCATCTGACGGCAAACACACGACCGGCAGCAGCAAACTCGACAAGATGCCCGCCGGCGCTGTCGCCTTCCGCCAGAGCCGTGCCATGGCCCGCGCCGAGGATGGCGAAATCCGCGGCCTGCCGGGTGGCCCGGGCTAGGACGCCCACCGCCGCCACAGCCCCTCCCCGCAGTTTGCCCGTATGTGATGTCCCAGTTCCCGCCTGACAGGCCAAGCGCCAGCCACCAGGAAACGATCATTCCCCTGGAGGCCTTGCCCGCCCGCCGCCGCCGCCCGCGCGCACTCCACACGGTGGGTCTCGTGGCAGCCAGCATTACCGGCGCCGTCCAGTTTGCCGGTGCCGAAGCCACCGCGGGCGCGAGCCTGATGACCTATGGCTGGGGCGACATCACCATGGCTGCCCAGCGCAGCGCCAACCATTCAGGCACGACCGCACCGCAGCGGGTGGTCTTCATCCACGGCACGCCCGGGTCGGCAGGCGCCTGGGAGGATTATCTGGCAGACGTGCCGGAGGGGTTCGAGTTCATCGCCGTGGACCGCGCGGGCTTCGGCGACAGCGGCCCGGACAATGCGGTGACGTCGCTGGAAGACCATGCGCACGCCATCGCCCCGCTCCTGGACGCGCGCGGCACTATCGTCGTCGGCCATTCCCTCGGCGGACCCGTGGCAGCGATGCTTGGTATTCTCAAGCCTGACGCAGTTCAGGCGCTGGTGATCGTGGCGGGATCGCTGGATCCCGCGCTTGAAGAAATCCATTTCATGCAGCCGGTGGGTGAATGGTGGGGCGTGCGGCATGTGCTGCCGCGCATGATCCGCAATGCCAATCGCGAATTGCTGGCGCTCGAGCCGGAGTTACAGGCCCTTTCTGCCCGGCTGGAGGAACTCACCATGCCGGTGGAGATCATTCACGGCACGGAGGACAACCTCACGCCCTTCGCCAATGTGGCCTATATGCGTGCCACCATGGTCAATGCGCCGCTCAACATTACCGTGCTGGAGGGGGAGAACCACTTCCTGCCGTGGAACGCCAAGCAGCATATCGACGCGGCAATCCGGCGCGTTGCGGCCCCGGGCAATGCGCCGTAACCCCGTCTAAACCGGGTGTGCGACAAGCTGGCCATATGGGTTAGATTGCCCCCGACCTGATTCATTCCTGCCGCCGGACACCAGATGGATTTCTCCTACGAGGCGCTGCTGGCCTTAATCGAGAGCTTCTCAGACAACCAGCTTCTGGTGATGCTGGCGATCATCGCCGGCACGTTGATCCTCGAGGATGCGGCTACCGTGACCGCTGCCCTGCTGGCGAGCGAGGACGTGCTGCCCCACACGGCAGCTTTGATGTCACTCTATATCGGCATCCTGTTCGGTGATTTCGGGCTCTACGGACTGGGCGCCCTGGCGGCACGGTGGCCCCGTGCCCGGCGATGGGTCTCCGAACACAGGATCATGAAGGGCCGCGAATTTCTCGAAGGCTCACTCTTCGTCACATTGTTTGGCGCGCGCTGCATCCCGGGCATGCGGCTGCCGACCTATACCGGCGCAGGCTTCGTCGGCATCCCCTTCCCGCGTTTTGCGCTCTATGCAGGGGCGCTGGCGGCAGGCTGGTCCACCGGCGTCTATACCCTGATCGCCATATTGGGCGAGACGGTGCTGGACGAGCTTGGCCCGTGGCGCTGGGGCGTTGCCGCGATTGTGATTGTGCTGGCCATTGTGCTGCCCCGCATCACGGCGAAGATATTGAAACGGTTCGGCACTCCTCAGCCGACGGATAATTCCTAGCTCAATCAGTCCGGGGCCCGCGCGCCAATGACCGAGACCGCCACACCGTCCACCCCCACCCCTCCGCATCGCCCGACACCCAACCGCCCGATCCATGTGGGCATGCCGCCCCTGGATATGTCAGGCCCGCCCGTCTCCCATTTCGAGTTCTGGCCGCAGCACATCTTCTATGCGCCCATCGCGCTGCAATGGTGCTGGCTGGCTTTGCGCCACCGGGGGCCGGGTCTTGCGCTGCTGGCCAACCCGTCCTTCCCGGACGGCGGCATGGCAGGTGAAAGCAAGCTGGCGATTTTCGAGTTGCTGGAAGGCCAGGCCCGCGAGGCCATGGCCAGGTGGACGTCCCTGACCCGCGGACCTGCCGATGCCACCGGCACGGCGCAGGACATGGAAACGGCCGTCGGCCTGATGGCGGCGGCAGATCTCAGCTTTCCGGTCGTTGCCAAGCCCGATATCGGATGCCGCGGCGTTGGTGTGCGACCCATCCGCAGCCGCGACGACCTGGCGGCCTATCTCGAGAGCTTCCCGCAAGGCGCGCGCCTGATCCTTCAGGAAATGGTCGAGCATGAGGCGGAGGCCGGTGTCTTCTATGTGCGGCTGCCGGGCGAGAAGACCGGCCGCATCTTCTCGCTTACCCTCAAATACTTCCCCCACGTGATCGGCGACGGTCACTCGACGCTTGCTGAGCTGATCGCCGCGGACCCGCGCGCCGGGCTGCTGCAGCACATCTACCTGCCACGCCACCGGCACCGGCTGGACATGGTCCTGCCCCATGGCGAACCCTTCCGCCTCGCCTTCGCCGGCAGCCATTCCCGCGGCACCATCTTCCGCGACGGGGCCGCCTACATCACGCAGGAGATGGAACGGGCTTTCGACGCCATCGCCGACAGCATTCCCGAGTTCTATTTCGGGCGCTTCGACCTGCGGTTTGAAAGCATCGAGAAGCTGCAGCGCGGCGAAGGCTTCAAGCTGGTGGAGATCAACGGCGCCGGCGGCGAAGCCACCCATATCTGGGACCGCAAGACGACCCTGCGGGAGGCCTATGCCACGCTCTTTGAACAGAACCGGCTCCTGTTCGAGATCGGCGCGCGCAACCGCAGGCGCGGCTTCCGTGCCCCGAGCATCTGGAACCTGTGGGATGCCTACAAGCGGGAAAAGCACCTGAACCCGCTTTATCCGGTGACCCAGTAACAGGCCTTAGATCTCCGGCCGCCAGCGCGAGACCTTGTCTTCGAAGTCCGGACGCACACGTTCGCCGGGTGCATTCACCACGGAGCCGAAATAGAGATACCCCGCCACGCGCTCATTCTCGTGTAAACGCAGCGCCTGGTTGACCATGTCGTCATAGGCGTACCATTCGGTCAGCCACTGGGCGGCAAGACCATGGGCCGTGGCGGCGATCAGCATGTTCTGGCAGACAGCCCCCGCCGACAGCACCTGCTCCCATTCCGGGATCTTGCTTTCCGGATTGACGATGGAGACAACGGCAACAACCGCGCCTGCCCGCAGGAAGCGCTCACGCTCGAACTGGCGGCGGTCATCCTCGTCAGGCATGCCGCTGGCGAGATAGGCCCGCTCAAGCACGCCCCCGAACTGCTTGCGCGCGGTGCCCTCGAACACGATGAACCGCCATGGGGCGAGCTTGCCATGATCCGGCACCCGCAGCCCTGCCCGCAGGATATCCTCCAACTGCTCCGCAGACGGACCATCCTGCCCCATGTCGCGGGCAACGATGGACCGGCGGGTCCTGAGGAGATCAAGGGTCGGGTTGGCGGCGTCGGTCATCAAGGGGCTCCGGCGAATGGCAGTGCGGCGCCTGTATAGCGCGGTTCAGCCCTGATGTAGTGTTTTGAGAACGGCTCGCAAGTAGAAAAAGCGCGTAGCCCCCGGGGGGCCGCCCTACCGGCTGAGGGTTTCGCGCAGATCAGCCCGGATTTCCGGCCCCTCCTCCGGGGTCCCGGAAGCCGGGACCGTGGACGTGACCGGCGTCAGCAGGCCTTCCACGTCGATATCCGGCGGCGAGCTCCAGCCGGACCCCGGCGCACCAGCCTGAAGCTGGCTGAGGGTAAAATCCATCCGCGTGTCATAGGTCCGCTCCGGCTGGTTGCGCAGCCGCTGTTCGGCCTTGTACCAGGCGCGCTTGGTGCCGCCGTCGGGGCACGCGGCAAGCTCGGCCCCGTCCGCACCCCAGCGCCGTTCGGCGCAATGGTAGGGGTCAAATGACAGATCAAACAACCGGTCCTTCACCTCCGCAAAGCCGAGGTTGACCTCAGCACCCGCGGAATTGCGGTAGGTGATGCGGCAGGCATCCGCCTCCGCCCTGTACACCCCCAGCAGATCAGCGCGGATGTCACTGCCTGCATAGGTGACCCGGTCGCTGCCGTCATCCACCAGGGCAACGAAGCGCGCGACCTCGTCACGCAGCTCCATGAAGGATGTCTTGAGGCGGGCATCGCGCGACGGGGTGGAATAGGTCTCCCACTCCCCGCTGGTGCCGTAAATGTTCTGTGGCAGGCGCGACGGCTGCGGCTTGCGGTTGATGCCCGCGGCAATTGCTTCATCCACTGCGTGAACGCGATAGGTCAGGTCATCACACAGCGATCGCATCATGTTGCGCGTCTCGACAAGCGGGTCATAGACGAGGTTGCGGCCTGCCACCGCGGCACGGACCCAGTCGTAATAATCCATCCGCTGGCCGTTGAAGGCAAAGCCGCCCGCATTCCACGCGGACCGGTTGGGCGCGACATTGCCGTAATACTGATCGACAGAGAAATCCGGCAGCTCGCTATTGGCCGCATATTCGTACCGGCCGCCGACAAGACTGCCATCCGCAGCACGGGTCGCGCCGACAAGGCGCAGGGGCCGCCAGTTCTTGAAGCCTGCCCCCATGGTCGGCCGGGAACGTACGAACTTGCGGCCATAGACACCACGGGTAATGGAATTGTCCGGGTGCGCATCGATGTAGTGAATGCGGCCGTCCGGATCGACGCGGTAGACGACCGTCAGATGCCCGTTGGGATCATAGATGGTGGTGCCCGGCCGGATCGATTGCGGCGCGACGCTGGCGGAATAGTGATCCGCCGCAATGCCGCGCCTCTCCTCCGGGTGGTAGCGATACATGGCCGAGGAGACATAGTTGGAGATGCGCTGGAGCATCAGCGGCCCATCGGCCGGCACCTGCCCCGGCTGGTTGATCACCGCCGTCTTCTCGATCACCCGGTTGCCCGCCGCCACATAGCGGATGTCGCGCGTATAGCCGTTGGGCGCCACGGCGCTTGCAAAGGCGAAAGGCAGACCGTTCATCCAGGCGAAGTAGCCCCGGAGCGTGTAAGGCAGGTCCGCGCAATCGGCATAAAAGCGCACGCCCTTGGGATTGCGGCCGCGATAGACATTGGCTGCATGCTTCAGGCACTGGTCGGTGGTGCGGCAATCGCTCTCACCGATAGCCGTGATGAAATCCTCATAGGCCTTCTCGTCACTGGCAGTCCACCGGTCCCGAAGCAGGCGCCAGGAACGCGGCGAGGCAGCCCGCGACGGGAGCGGCGCCGGCACAGCGTCAGACGTGGCCGCAGCTGGCTCTGCCGACAGCGCAGGGGATGACGCCAGCACCGGCGGGGAAACACCCAACCCAGCGCACAAAGCCACTGCCGCGCCCAGAACGCGGCCGAATGCCGGATTGCCCATGCTGCCCCTCACCTTCCCGGCTGCCGTAGCCGTAACGACCGTCAGCCACCCTGCCGGATGTTCTATTTAACAACGCGACGACGCCGCGCACGTTAACAAAGAATGAGCATCCTGTCGCTGAGCGGCCGTCGTGTAATCAGCCCGGTCGAAACCACCAAAACAACCAATACGAGCATCTTGCAGCGCACTACAACTGTTTGATTTTATGGGGAAAATCGAAGTTTCCGATCAGCGCATCGTCAATTCCGAAATATGTTCAAGGAATGGGCAAATGGCGGTTTTTTGTGCAAATACAACCACTTGCTACCTTTTCGCGTTCACCGGTTTTTAGTTTCGCATGTGCAAAACAGGACAACGGAAACGGAACACTCCGTTTCCCGCGACATCCTGTTGAGGGGGAATTCCATGCGGGGCCTGAACATTCTGGACCTGAAGCTGTCCCAGAAACTGCCTGCGGTGATCATCGGTCTCTCGGTGACAGCGGCAGTCATCACAACTGCACTTGGCTTTTTCGGTGCGAGCGACGCGCTGAACCAGCAGATCGAGAAGAACCTTGAATCAGTGGCAGCAGATCGCGCCCTGGAAGTCGGCGAGTACATCGACGGCCTCGGCGAGGAACTGGTGATCCTGGCCAACAGCACCACGGTGATCGAGGCCATCGGTGCCTTCGATGATGCCTGGTACTCCCTCGGCAAGAGCGCGACCGAACGCCTGCAGCGGGACTACATCACCGAGAACCCCCACCCGCCCGGTGAGAAGGACAAGCTTCTCACCAAGGACGACGGGACCCTCTACTCCCACAATCACAGCTACTATCATCCGTGGTTCCGCGACCTGCAGCAGCGCCGCAGCTATTACGATGTCTTCCTGTTCAACAGCCGGGGCGACCTCGTCTACTCGGTGTTCAAGGAAGCCGACTTTGCCACCAATTTTGTGGACGGCGAATGGGAAGCCTCCGGTCTCGGCAAGGTCTATCGCCGTGCTGCCGAAGCTGAAGCCAACACCATTATTTTTGAGGACTTCGCAGCCTACGGGCCTTCAGGCGGCGCTGCCGCGAGCTTCGTCGGCGCGCCGGTCTTTGATCGCACCGGCAACCGCACCGGCGTGATCGCCTACCAGATGCCAGCGGAAGTCATCAACCAGCTGATGGCCAAGACCCATTCGCTGGGCGAGACCGCGGACAGCTACATCGTCGGCCCGGACGGCATGATGCGCTCCGACAGCCGGTTCTTCGAAGAGCCCACCAGCATGACGCTGAAGGTGGAGAACGAGGCCGTGACGGCCGCCCAGGCCAAGCAGACGGGCTTCACCCGGATTGACAGCCTGACCGGCCAGGACAGCTTTGCCGCGTACAACTTCGTCGACATTTTCGGCACCACCTGGGCCGTGGTTGCCAAGATCGACTTTGACGAGGCGGAAGCACCGGTGATGGCTCTGCTGATGATGTTCCTCATTGTCGGCGCCCTCGTGGCGGTTGCCGCAGCCGTCATCGGCCTGCTCGTCGCCCGCAGCATCGCCAAGCCGCTGAGCGACATGACCAGCGCCATGGGCGAACTGGCCAACAAGGTGTGGTCGACGCAGATCCCCGGCCTGACACGTACCGACGAGATCGGCGAGATGGCCAAGGCCGTCGAAGTGTTCAAGGACCAGGGCCAGGAAGCCGAACGCCTGCAGTCCGAAGAAGCCGCCCGCGAGGCCCGCGCAGCCGAAGAGAAGCGGGCTGCCATGAACCAGCTCGCAGACGATTTCGAAAGCTCCGTCGGCGAAGTGGTGGAGGCCGTGGCCGCCACCGCACAGGACCTGAAGGACACAGCCCAGGGTGTGTCCGCCATCGCCGAGGAAACCACGGCCCAGTCCGCCAACGTGGCAAGCGCTGCCGAGGAATCATCGGTCAATGTGCAGACCGTGTCGTCGGCGACGGAGGAAATGTCTGCCTCGATCTCCGAGATGCAGCAGCAGGTCATGCGCTCCCGTGACGTGTCCGAACGCGCTGCCCAGAGCGTTGAAGATGCAGCCGGCCAGGTGACCGGCCTGTCCGACGCCGCCGACCAGATCGGCGACGTGCTGGCGCTCATCCAGGACATTGCCGAGCAGACCAACCTGCTGGCCCTCAACGCCACCATCGAGGCGGCCCGCGCCGGTGAAGCCGGCAAGGGCTTCGCGGTCGTGGCGAGCGAGGTGAAGAGCCTGGCGACCCAGACCCAGAAGGCCACCGAGCAGATCCGTCAGCAGATCGAAGGCGTGCAGTCTGAAAGCAAGACCGCAGTTGGCGCCATCAGCGGCATCCGCGAGGTCATTGCCCAGGTGACGGAGATCAGCCAGTCGATCGCCGCCGCCATCGAGCAGCAGACGGCCGCCACCAGCGAGATCGCCCGCAATGCTCAGCAGGCCGCCGCCGGCACCCACGAAGTGTCGTCCAGCGTCCAGGGCGTGAGCGAGGCATCCCAGCAGGCATCCGCCGCTTCGACGGAGCTGCTCGCCTCCTCCAACTCGCTGGCCGAACAGGGCGAAGCTCTCCGGGAGCGGATGAAGTCCTTCATCGAAAAGGTGCGTGCCGCTTAGGCACCGCCCCACACCGACACCATGACAAGGGGCGCCCCAACCGGGCGCCCCTATTGTTTGTACACGCATAAATTGCGAACAAACACGCAATGCGAGTTCACTCTAATTTAGCCCGCAACCCCTAGCGTCCTGATCCGAGAAAAGAACCCGTGCCGGCGATCAGTGCCATTTCTGGCCACCGTCAGCATGTGACTTCAGGAGGAAGATGGATGCGTGCCCCCGATTTTTCGGCACTGAAGATTTCGCAGAAGCTGCCTGCCGTCATTATCGGCATGTCCGCCGTAGTCGCCGTCGTTACAGCAACAATGGGCTTTCTCGGGGCCCGCTCTGCGCTTGATGCGCAGATCGAGAACAAGCTCGAGACAGTTGCCGCCAACCGCGCACAGGAAGTTTCCGACTACCTCAACGGGCTGGGCCAGGAACTGGTGATCCTGTCGAACAGCACCATGGTCATCGAGGCCATCGGCGCGTTTGACGATGCCTGGATGTCCCTGGGCCGCAACGTCTCCGATCAACTTGTTGAAAAGTTCGTGACCAACAATCCGAACCCGGAACAGCGCGAGCTGCTGGAAACGGTGGAAGACGGCACGTTCTACTCCCATACCCACAGCTATTATCATCCGTGGTTCCGCGACCTGATGAACCGCCGCGGCTATTATGACGTCTATCTCGTCACCCGCGACGGCGATCTGGTCTACTCCACCCGCAAGAACCCGGAATTCGCCACCAGCATGACCGAAGGCGAATGGGCCGATACGGGCCTTGGCCGCCTCGTCGCCCGCGCCGCGGAAGCCGAGATGGGCACGATCCTGTTTGAGGATTACGCCGAATACGGCCCAGCCAATGGCGAACCCCGTGCCTTTATCGGCGCCCCGGTCTTCGACCGTATCGGCGAACGTGTCGGCACCATCGCCTACCAGGTGCCGCACAACGCCATCAACAACCTCATGGCCAAGACGCAGGCCCTGGGTGACACGGCGGAAAGCTTCCTCGTGGGCCCGGACCGCCTGATGCGCTCGGACAGCCGCTTCAGCGCCGAGCCGACCACACTTGCCAACACCGTCGAGAATAACGCTGCCATCGATGGCCTGGCCGGCAATTCCGGCTTCGTGGAATCCACCGGCCTTGATGGCTCCGACGCCCTGTCGGCCTATCGTCCCGCCAACATCTTCGGCGATACCTGGGCCGTGCTGGCAACCGTCAGCAAGGATGAAGCGCAGCAGGACATCTCTGCCCTTCTCACCCAGTTCATGCTGATGACGGCGCTTGCGATGGCAGCCTCCACCGCCGCCGGTTTCTTTATGGCCCGCAGCATCTCGCGGCCCCTGAGCAACATGACCGGTGCCATGGAGCGCCTGGCCAACCGCGACTGGTCCACCGAGGTGCCCGGCCGCGGCCGCAAGGACGAAATCGGCGCCATGGCCAATGCCGTCCAGGTCTTCAAGGAACAGGGCCAGGAAGCCGAACGCCTCGAAGAGGAAAAGGCCGAACAGGAAGCCCGGGCCGCGGAAGAAAAGCGCGAAGCCATGAGCAAGCTGGCCCATGACTTCGAGGTCTCCGTCGGCGAAGTGGTGGAAGCCGTGGCGGCCACCGCCCGCGACCTGAAGGAAACCGCCCAGGGCGTGTCTTCCATCGCCGAGCAGACCACCACGGAATCTGCCCGCGTGGCAGCCGCCGCCGAGGAATCGTCCGTCAACGTGCAGACCGTGTCATCGGCGACGGAAGAAATGTCGGCCTCGATCTCCGAAATGCAGCAGCAGGTCATGCGCTCCCGCGACGTGTCGGAACACGCCGCCCAGAGCGTGGAGAACGCGGCCGGCCAGGTCACCGGCCTGTCGGATGCCGCCAACCAGATCGGCGACGTGCTGGCCCTTATCCAGGATATTGCCGAACAGACCAACCTGCTGGCCCTCAACGCCACCATCGAGGCGGCGCGTGCGGGCGATGCGGGCAAGGGCTTTGCGGTCGTGGCGAGCGAGGTGAAGAGCCTGGCGACCCAGACCCAGAAGGCCACCGAGCAGATCCGTCAGCAGATCGAAGGCGTGCAGGCCGAAAGCCAGACCGCCGTCGCCGCCATCAGCGGCATCCGCGATGTCATCGCGCAGGTCAACGAGATCAGCCAGACCATCGCAACCTCGATCGACCAGCAGACGGCGGCTACGGGCGAGATTGCCCGCAACGCCCAGCAGGCCGCCGGCGGCACCCACGAAGTGTCGTCCAGCGTCCAGAGCGTCAGCCAGGCATCGCAGCAGGCCTCCGCCGCCGCGACCCAGCTGCTGGCCTCGTCGAACTCCCTGGCCGAACAGGGCGATGCCCTGCGCGACCAGATGAAGGCCTTCATCGATCAGATCCGCGCTGCGTAACCGCACGGACCTGATTGTCTCCGCCAACTGAAAGGGCGGCTTCCCGGGTGGGAAGCCGCCCTCTTTTTTGCTTGAGCTGACGTGCTGTGCCTATTCGGCGGCAGCCGCCTGCACCCGCTGGGCCTGAGGCGGCAACGCCTCTTCCGCCAGCGACTGCGCCGCTTCGGCCAGCGGCAGCACGATCTGGTCCTTCGAGCCGAGACGCCGGATTGCGACGGTGCGCTCTTCTGCCTCTCGCTTGCCGACCACGAGAAGCGCAGGCACCTTGGCCAGCGAGTGCTCACGCACCTTGTAGTTGATCTTCTCGTTGCGGATATCAGCCTCCGCCTTGAGACCGAAGCGCTTGAGCTCTTCCACCACCTGATGCGCATAATCGTCCGCATCCGACGTGATGGTGGCGACCACGCATTGCAGCGGTGCCAGCCACAGCGGGAAGCGGCCCGCGTGATGCTCGATCAGGATTCCGAGGAAGCGTTCGAGCGAGCCGAACAGCGCCCGGTGGATCATCACCGGCTCATGCTTCTCACCATCTTCACCGATATAGAAGGCACCCAGACGGCCCGGCAGGTTGAAATCCACCTGCACGGTGCCGCACTGCCAGTCACGCCCGATGGCATCGCGCAGCACGAACTCGATCTTGGGGCCGTAAAAGGCGCCCTCGCCCGGGTTCAGCTCATACTCGAGACCCGTTGCCTCAATGGCCGTCTTGAGCGCCGCCTCGGCCCGGTCCCAGATCGCGTCAGAGCCCACGCGCTTCTCCGGACGGTCGGAGAATTTGAGCCGCACATCCTCGAAGCCGAAATCGCGGTAGATCGACAGGATCAGGTTCGTCACCGTTACGCATTCTTCCGTGATCTGATCTTCGGTGCAGAAGATATGCGCGTCATCCTGCGTGAAGTGCCGCACCCGCATCATGCCGTGCAGCGCGCCGGATGGCTCATAGCGATGCACCTTGCCGAACTCGGCAACTTTCAGCGGCAGCTCGCGATAGCTCTTGAGACCGTGCTTGAACACCTGCACATGGCCAGGGCAGTTCATCGGCTTCAAACAGAACGTGCGCTCGTCGGGCGTCACCGACGTGTACATGTTCTCGCCGAACTTCTCCCAGTGACCGGACTTCTCCCACAGGGACTTGTCCATCACGTCGGGCGTGTTGATCTCCTGGTAGCCGGCCTTGGCCTGCTGATCGCGCATATAGGCAATCAGCGATTGGAACAGCGTCCAGCCATGCGGATGCCAGAAGACGGAGCCCGGTGCCTCTTCCTGGAAATGAAACAGGTTCATCTCACGGCCAAGCTTGCGGTGATCGCGCTTCTCTGCCTCCTCAAGCATCTGCAGATGCTTCTTGAGGTCCTTCTCGCTTGCCCAAGCGGTGCCGTAGATGCGCTGCAGCTGCGCATTGTTGCTGTCGCCGCGCCAATAGGCACCGGCCAGCTTGGTGAGCTTGAATGCCTTGCCCAGACGGCCCGTGGACGGCAGATGCGGCCCGCGGCAGAGATCCTTCCAGTTGCCCTGGCGATAGACCGTGATGGTCTCGTTTTCCGGCAGGTCCTCGATGATCTCGGCTTTGTACGTTTCGCCGATGGACTTGAAGTGCTCGATCGCCTCGTTGCGATCCCACACCTCGCGCGTGATCGGTTCGTCACGGTCGACAATCTCGGCCATGCGCTTTTCGATCTTCTCGAAATCATCCGTGGAGAAAGGCTCGTCGCGGGCGAAATCGTAGAAGAAACCGTTTTCGATGTTCGGGCCGATGGTGACCTGCGTGCCGGGGAACAGCTCCTGCACGGCTTCGGCCAGCACATGCGCCGTGTCGTGGCGAATGATCTCCACGCCTTCGGGCTCATCGCGGGTGATCAGGCGCACCCTAGCGTCCTGCTCGATCTCGCGCGTGAGATCCCACTGGTCGCCATTCACCTCAATGGCGACGACCTTCTTGGCCAGTGATTTTGAAATATCTTCCGCCAGCCCAAGGCCCGTAATGCCTTCGGGGAATTCACGGATAGACTCGTCGGGGAGCGTCAGCTTGACCATCCCTCTCCTCCTCATTCTCTGCACACCATGCAGGTAAGCCTGAGAGTTGTTGCCCGGTACGGGTGACCCCGCCGGGCGATGGACCACCAGACCAACGGCCCGGCGGCGATGAAATGGGGCAACCAGAGCCCCTATGTAGCGGACCGGATCAGTCTTCCGGGAAACGGTCCCGGATATGGGCGCCGGTCCAGCGCCCGTATTTCCAGGGAGTGAGTGCACTTGCGTGCGGCACCTCCTCCGGTACCGGATCAAGCCCCTGCGTGCCCCACGGATGGCACCTCAGGATGCGTGATACGGCCAGCCAGCCGCCCCGCCAGACCCCGAACCGGGTAATCGCCTCCTGCGCATAGTCGGAGCAGGTCGGCACATGCCGGCAACGCGGCCCCAACAGGGGCGATATGGCGTTCCTATAGACCCAGATAAGGCCCAAGGCCAGATACTTAAAGGGATTCGGCATATCCGGGGCCCAAGTGAATAAAAACCTAGCCGGGGCAGGATTAATCAGTCGTTAACCCTGCCCCGGCTTCCAGGTTCCTCAATAGGCGAAGCGGACGCCGGCGACAAATGCCGTCGCACCAGGATCTTCACCGTCGGCCCGGGCAAAATCGGCAGTCTCGCCGAGCTTCGCTTCGTAATTGACACCGATATAGGGGCTGAGCCCCCCGGTTATCGCGTAGTGAAACCGCAGGCCGGTTTCGATCTTTCCGAAACCCGCCCCGATCTCGCGGGCCGAATTCTCGCTTGCGAACAGGTCGAGCTCGATCATCGGCTGCGCGAAAATGCGCCGGGTGAGATAGAGCTCGGTCTCGGCTTCCGCGCGGAACGCGATATCGCCGTCATCGGACAAGTAAGCCGTACCCTCGAATTCCACCCATTGCGGCATCAACCCTGCAATGCCGAGGGCCAGATGGGTAGTTTCCGGGTCCGGCGCCAGGTCGTGCCGGATACCGGCCTGCACATCAAAGAAGGGTGAGACCGGACGACGATAGAGCAGGTGCACTTCCGTACTTTCGAAGGTACCGCCATCAAGATCGCGTTCAGCTTCCACACCGAGGACAGCCTTATGATCGTCATTGCCGATCACGAGGTCTCCTTCCACGAAGCCGTGATCGTTGCCATCCTGAACGCGGTATTCGAGGCGTTCAATCGTGACAAGTGACAGGACCATATTGTCCATCTCGGCGGCCGAAGCAGGAACGGCAAGCAATGCGGCAACAGAAGCTGCGACCAGGAACCACACCATCAGTGATGCCCTCCGGCCTGCGCATCTCCGGCATTGGCCATGCCCCAGAGTTTCTCAAGCTCCGGATCGACCTGCGCCAGATCCTCCGGGCCGCCCTCAACGATGACCTTGCGGAACATGCCGGCAGCCATGTGGTACATCAGGTGGCAGTGGAACGCCCACTGGCCCGGTGCGTCCACCTCCACATCGGCGGATAATGTCGTGTTGGGGGCGACCGTCAGCACATGCTTGAGCGGGTTCCACTTGCCCGCCCCCACATCAACAATCTTCCACATGCCATGCAGGTGCATGGGATGCGCCATCATCGTCTCATTGATGAAGGTGAAACGGACACGCTCCCCATACTTCAGACGCAGTGGTTCGGCCTCTGAAAGTTTCTTGTCGTTGATCGACCAGATATAGCGCTCCATGTTGCCGGTAAGCCGGAGCCGGATTTCCCGGTCATAGGGTCGCTCCTCATAGAGAGGGTCCTGCGCCCGCAGATCTCCGAGGGACAGGAACTTGCCGCCATTGGCCGCGTCAGGCTCAAGCCCTGATCCCGGTGCATAGAACGGATCATCATCTCCCCCGCCCATGGCACCCATGTCATGGCCCGCATGTCCCATGGCGGCGTGGTCCATAGCGGCATGGTCGGTGGACCCATGATCCATCTCGCCGTGGTCCATGTCTCCATGGTCCATGTCCCCGTGAGTCATGCCTGGCATGGCCCCATGATCCATGTCGGCCATAGTCAGCCGCGGCGGGTCACGCAACTCGGGCACGGCAGCTTCCATGCCGTCACGCGGCGCCAGCGTGCCACGGGCAAAACCATCCCGTGCCATGGTTTCAGCGAAGATGGTGTAGGCCCTGTCCTCACGCGGACGGACGATCACGTCGTAGGTTTCAGCCACCGCAATGCGGAACTCGTCCACCGTCACCGGGCGGACGTTGTTCGCATCCGCCTGCACCACGGTCATTTCAAGTCCGGGAATGCGGATGTCATAGAACGACATCGCCGATGCATTGATGAAACGCAGGCGCACGCGCTCCCCGGGAGTGAACAGTCCCGTCCAGTTCTGCGACGGGTTCCGGCCGTTCATCAGATAGGTGTATCCCTGAACATCCTGAATGTCGGACGGCATCATCCGCATCTCGCCCCAGTCCAGCCTGTCACCCAGTGCAGCACCGAGACCTTCTTCCTCTGCCTGACGGAAAAACTCGCCTGCCGTGCGCTGGATGAAGTTGTAGTGATCCGGCGACCGCTTGAGATTACGGAAGACCTGCATGGGACTGTCCTCATGCCAGTCCGACAGCACCACCACATAGTCCCGGTCATACCGGAAGGGTTCACGCCCGGTCGGCTCGATGATGATCGGACCATACATGCCTGCGCCTTCCTGCAGGCCGGAATGGGAGTGATACCAATAGGTCCCTGCCTTTGGCGCCTTGAAACGATAGGTGAAGGTTTCGCCAGGCTTGATGCCGTCAAAACTCATGCCCGGCACGCCATCCTGGTCAAAAGGCAGAACGAAACCATGCCAATGAATCGAGGTATCCACCTCAAGCGTATTGGTGACGTTGATGGTGAGATCCTCGCCTTCGGTAAACCGCAATAGCGGCGCCGGGACCTGACCGTTGATCGAAAAGCCGTCCACTTCCCGCCCCGACACATCGAGGGTGACGGGCTCGACCGAGAGGTCATAGGTGCCTGCCTCCGCGGGAAGAGCGCCCCCGAGCACCACCGCCGCGCAGCCAAGAAGTGCTGCAAATATCCGTACACGTATTTTCATGGCACCTACTCCACATCCACCGTGCCGACCATGCCGGCGGCATAGTGGCCGGGCACGTTGCAGGCGAACTCGATGTCGCCCCCGGAAGTGAAGGTCCAGGTAATGATCCCGCTCTTGCCCGGTTCAAGCAGGACACTGTTCGGGTGGTCATGGCTCATCATGTGGCCGTCCTCCCCCATGGGCGCGTTCATCATGGCGTGGTTGATGTGATCACCCATCAGGACGCCATGTTCCTGCATCATCTTCATCTCGCTCTGGTGGGCCCCATGGTAGGCCGGGGTACCGAGGTTGAACTCATGCACCAGCGTGCCCTTGTTGACGACGTTGAAACGGATCGTCTCACCGGCGCGTACGCTGATGCTTTCGGGCGTGAAGAAATTGTCCTCCATGACAATCTCCACCACACGGTCAGCGCCTGCCGGGTCCCCGGGCTTGCCGAAGGACATCGGGCCCGAACCGGGACCGGCAGCCGCCCCGCTTTTCATGTGGCCTGCGTGCCCTTCGGCAGGTTGCATGTGGCCGTGAGCGTGGCTGCCGGCGGCTGTCGCCGGTGCGGCAAGCACGAGGCCAAGCGCCGCCCCGGCAAGGACGAATGACATGGTGTGAATACGGACAGACATCTCTGATCTCCGCGATTGATGAGGTCCCGCGACTGCGACACGCATATGCATCGCCGAACACGTGACGAACTGAATGAACTGAGAGGTGCGCAAGCCAGGCGCGCATGCGCCAGTCTCACGCGGCTTCAGACGTCACCCAGGCGGGGCGGCGGCGGATCGAGATCAAAGCCAGCAGGACCAATCAGCCGCGCAGATGGCGGCAACAGCCGGACAGGCGTCAGGCTGCCCATCACGACTGACGGCGCAGTGGGCGCGGCGAGGCATGTGAAGCAGGAAGCTGCAAGGGGGCAGGACCGGCTCGCCGGCTCGTCACCCTCCTGGTCAGGGCTTGTCTGGCCATGGGCTTCATGATGCGCCCCGCCAGCCATGGCACTTGGTGTCATGTCACAGCCGAGCATGTGCGCTGCCGTCATTTCGGGCGACGCCCACAAGGGCGCGACCGGAATGGCGACCAGCAGAAGACTCAGCAGACATGACATCAGCGCGCGCATGAGCAGAGCCTGCACCTTCCCCCAAGGGGAAGGTCAAGAGAGATAGAAGCCCGATTCGCTCAGACCTCCTCAGCCGCAGCTTCGATCTGGCTGATGGCGTCGAGGGTTGCTTCGAAGGTGAGCATGATCGACTGGTGGCGGTTCTTAAAGTCGCGGGCCGGGAGCAGGACTTCGAGATCGGCCCAGTCACCGGAGGGCGGGTCGCCCTCTTCCTTCAGCATGGCGCGCATCTGGTCACGCACCTGCTCGATGTCGGCGCGGGTGGCCCCGATGACGTGGCGGGCCATGACCGAGGAGGAGGCCTGGCCCAGGGCGCAGGCATGGACCTCATGGGCGAAATCGCTGACACGGCCATCCGCCATCTTCAGATGCACCGTCACCTTCGAGCCGCACATCTTGGAGATGGCACTGGCCGATGCCTCCGCATCCTCCAGCTTGCCGATGCGCGGGATGTTGCCCGCCAGCTCAAGAATGCGGGCGTTGTAGACGTCGTTCAGGGCGGTGCCGGAAGCACGCTGGGAGGCCGTGTCACTCATTGAGCCTATGTGCGTCCAATCTTGTGAAAATCCAAGCGGGTATTTGCTGCGTATCTGGAACAAAACAGGAGGCGCCCACCCAAATTTTAGCAATTCCAATGTGCACCAATTGCGACAACCTCTAGAAAATGCAACAAAGGATGCACAGTTTATGCAGTGTGGCGGGGCCCTGGCCGTGCCATATATCAATCGCCGGCGCGCGTGCTGACGTAAGGACTGACTGGACTTCGCGCACCGGATCCATACCAGTGATGCGCCTCGCTGCGCCTCATGCCCGGAAACCTTCGATATTGACCGGGACGGGGGGCCGCGCGTGCGCCAGGAAGGACGAAACCAATGGATGCCATGGTCGACAAAGCAGAGCTGACCGAGACCACCGGGGATGACATCAAGCGCCCCACCCGCGCGGAAGCTGAAGCCGCCGTGCGGACGCTCATTTCCTGGGCCGGTGACGACCCCGCCCGCGAAGGCCTGATCGACACGCCGTCGCGCGTGGTCCGCGCCTATGAGGAATTCTTCGAAGGTTACACCGAAGACCCCGCCCAGGTGCTGGGCCGTACCTTCGAGGAAGTCGAGGGCTACAACGACATCGTCATGCTCCGCGACATCTCGCTGGAGAGCCACTGCGAGCACCACATGGTGCCGATCCTCGGCAAGGCGCACATCGCCTATATGCCGATCAACTCGGTGGTGGGCATCTCGAAGCTGGCCCGCGTGATCGAAATCTACGCCAAGCGCCTGCAGACGCAGGAAACCATGACCGCGCAGATCGCCGAAACCATTGCCTCGGCCCTGAAGCCGGCCGGCGTGGCGGTGATGATCGAGGCCAAGCACCAGTGCATGACCACCCGCGGCATCAAGAAGCCCGACGTGGCGACGATCACCACCCAGTTTACCGGCGTCTTCAAGGATGACCCGCGCATGGAAGAGCGCTTCTTCCGTCTTGTGCGCGGCGACCGCAGCTACTAAAACACCGCCATCCTTTTGAGATGACGAATGCGGCCCTGCATATTATATGCGGGGCCGCAATCATTTGCGCCGAGAGCAGCCCTCCCCGACCGGGCGCCGGCGCATGGAGTAGGACCGATGACCAAGAAGCCCGAATTTGCCCCCCGCGTGACCGTTGAGCAGGTCGAGGAAGGCCATGACCTGGCGCCGAAATTCGACGCCAACGGCCTGATGCCCGTGGTGACCACGGATGTGCATACGGGCGACGTGCTGATGGTCGGCTACATGAACGACGAAGCCTTCGCCAAGGCCATCGAAACCGGCGAGGCCCACTATTACTCCCGCTCGCGCCAGGCCGTCTGGCACAAGGGTGCGACCTCCGGGCTGGTGCAGAAGATCGTCGAGCTGCGCATCGACGACGACCAGGACTCCGTGTGGATGAAGGTGGATGTGGCAGGCTCCGGCGCATCCTGCCATGTGGGCTACATGTCCTGCTTCTACCGCGAAGTGCCCACCGGCCCGCGCGAAACCGAAGGCGACTTCAAGTCGATCGTCCTGACCTACAAGGAAGACGAAAAGACTTTCGATCCTGTCGAGGTCTATGGCGACGCGCCGAACCCGACCAAGCTCTGAGGCCTGTGGCCTGCACATCAAACGAAAAGCCCCGGACACTGTCCGGGGCTTTTTGGTTTTTGGGATCGGGGCGAGACTCCTCACTACAATCACCGGCCACCCCATCCGTATCCCTCCGGCTCGACCTGAGGGATATGGTATGGATGGATTAAGAACGACTTTGACCCAACCGGGGCTGCCGCCTCACTGCCTAAACCTCACAGGTCTCCTGCCAGCGGGCGCGGGTGAGGGTGTAGAAGACGTGCGGCAGGCCAACGCGATCACCATCATGGCGGTACTGGAACCCCGCCCCCTCCATGGTGCGGCGTGACGCGGTGTTGCGTGTGAGGGTGAAGCACCAGGCCTCTTCAAGCGCCAGCCGCGCGAAAGCCTCATCCAGCGTGGCCCGGGCAAGTTCTTTCGCCCGTCCCTGCTGCCAGAAATCAGGCACCACCGCATAGGCAAGCTCAATGACCGGCCGCCCGTCCAGCACCACGAAACGCAGGCCCGCATAGGCACAGAAGCTGCCGCTCGCCCTGTCCGTCACATGCCAGAGGCCGAAGCCATGCGCGTCCCAATGGGCCGCGTGAGCCTGTGTCCGTGCCCGGATGGCATCGTCGGTGAGCGGCTTGCCGTCTGCCGACAGGGTATCCATGGCGCGCGCGTCACCATTGATGCGGGCAAGATCCTTCCAGTCTTCCCCCCGGAAGGGGCGCAGATCCATCCGCTTGGTCGCCAGCTGAGGCATCACGTCGTCTCCCGGTTTCCCGTCCATCAGATTGCTGCCAATGGTGACTTGCACCCAAGGCTCATAGTGGCATTCTGCGGCCACTCCCGAATTCGCCCCGCGTTCCGCGGGGCCGCGCACCATAAGGACTGGACCCCCATGACGCGACCCAAAATCGGCCTTGCCCTTGGCGGCGGCGTGGCGCGCGGCTGGGCGCATATCGGCATCATGCGCGTGCTGATGGAAGAAGGCATCCGCCCGGACATCATCGCGGGCACCTCCATCGGTGCCGTGGTGGGCGGCTGCTACTCGGCGGGTAAGCTGGACGCGCTGGAGGACTGGGCCCGCAGCCTGACACCGCGCCGGATGCTGGGCCTGCTCGATCTGAATTTCGGTGGTGCGGGGCTGCTGTCAGGCATGAAGCTGGCAAAACTGCTGGAAGAGAATATTGGCGACATCGAATTGCAGCATCTCGGCACCCGCTTCGTGGCGGTGGCAACGGAACTGGCAACCGGCCACGAAATCTGGCTGCGCGACGGCCCGCTAGTGCCCGCCCTGCGCGCCTCCTATGCCCTGCCCGCCGTGTTCAACCCCATCAATATCGAGGAACGCTGGCTGGTGGACGGGGCGCTGGTGAACCCGGTGCCCGCCTCCGTGTGCCGTGCCTTCGGCGCGCGGCTGGTGATCGCCGTATCGCTGGGCTCGGACACCTACGGCCTCGGCATGGTGACCGAGGGCGACAAGGTGGAGGGGATGGATTTCGGGTTCGAGGAAAAGCGCGAAGGGCGCCGTTCCATCGGCCGGGCCATGGTCTCCCGTGCCACCCGGCCGGACCGGGAACTGGTGCGCCAGCTGTTCGGCTGGGACAGCAAGACACCGGGCATCACCACAGTGATGATGGGAGCCCTTAACATCATCCAGGACAGGCTGGCGCGCATGCGCCTGGCCGGTGACCCGCCGGACGTGATGATGGCCCCGCGCATCGGCCACATCGCCCTGAGCGATTTCCACCGTGCATCCGAGTGCATCAAGATCGGTGAGGACGCAGCCCGTCAGGCCATCCCGGTTATCCGGGAAGCAATGGAGTTCCTTGGCGGCAAGCCGGACATGTCAGGCGCGCCCGTATCGGAATAGGCACGCGCCGATGACAGGGGGCTGACGGGCGGGGTCCGTCGGACCCCGGTCAGCCGCTGGCGATGTAGGCCTTGAGAGACTCGGCTTCGAGCTCCGCGTCCGCGATGCGGCGCTTCACCACGTCACCGATGGAGATGATGCCGGCAAGCTTGCCGTCTTCCACCACCGGCAGGTGACGCATGCGCCCGGAGGTCATCATTTCCATGAGACGCTCGGTGGTGTCAGCCGCGGTACAGGTGACCACTTCGCGGGTCATATAGGCAGCCACCGGCTCTTTCAGCGCGTCGCAGCCGCTGCCTGCCGTGGCACGCACAATGTCGCGTTCCGACAGGATGCCTGCCACGCGACCGGCAAAATCCGTGACCACCACGGCACCGATACGCCGCTCGGCCAGGACGCCCGCGGCGTCCTGCAGGGTCGCATCCGGCGAGATGGTCGCAACCTCCCGCCCCTTGTCCTTCAGGATGCTCGATACAGTCATCACACGCTCTCCCTATTCAGCGATGATGAATCCGACGCACCGTCCGCGCCCGGCTGCTGCTTTCCGCCGTTCCGCCCGCCTGCCCAGTCTCCCGCCGGTATGTTCCGGCCGTATGGAGCCGTTGTGCATCGGGGCGAAGCTGCCCGGCAGCGGAATGCCGCCGGAATGCGGAGCTGGCCTGCCCGGGCCGACTGCGCGTATGAAATCGGAGTATGAGCGCGACATTCCGTCGCGACAAGGAGAGAAAATGAACAAGGTCAATGGTTTAGGTCAGCGGCGCTGACGCATTCAAACAAATTTGGCGTCAAACCAAGGAAAAATGCGCGCCGCATTTAAGGCCAAATGGGTGCTTAGGGCTGGGGAAACAGGCGGGCGCACGCCCCGCGCCAGGGAGGAACAAGCTGATGATTCTGCGACAGGCCTATCTGCGCCGCCTGCGCGACGACCTCGACCGCTGGGCCCAGAAGGGCCTCGTGGACCCGGCCCGCATCCCGGCAATCCTCAAGGAAGCCGAAGGCAGCGGCAGCGAACGCGGGCTGACCTCGATCCTGGCCGTGCTCGGCGTGATCCTGCTGGGCTTCGCCGCCATGAGCTTCGTCGCCGCCAATTGGGGCGAGATGTCGAAGCTCGCCAAGCTGCTGATCCTGTTCGGCGGCATGTGGGCCTCGCTGGGCGTTGCCATCTGGCAGGTGCGCGCCAACGGCACGGAACACCCGATCTATGCCGAGGCGGCGATCCTGCTTGCGGTCAGCCTGTTCGGCGTCGCCATCATGCTGATCGGGCAGATGTACCATGTGGGCGGCGAGTATTCGGGCGGGCTGATGCTATGGATGGCCGGCGCGCTGGTGACCGCCTGGCTCGCCCCCTCCCGCGCGGCGCTGGCGCTGGCCATCATCCTGGCCCCGGCCTGGAGCCTGGCGGCACTGATGGAGAACCCGGCCTCCCTCCACTGGCAGTTCGTGATCCCCATGAGCCTTGCAGGCCTGCTGGTCGCGGAGATGGGCTGGCGCGCAGGCGCGCATCTGCTGCTCATTGCCTGGGGCATCTGGGCGGCCATCACCGGCGTCTGGCTGGTGGGCGAGCGGGAATGGACAGGGCCCGAAGCCTTCGCGGTGGGAACTCTGTTCGCCATTCTGGTTACCGCCAAGGGACACCTGCCCCTGCGCCTCATCGCCCCCTTTGAGGACGCGATGATCCACTGGGGCCTGCTGGCAGCCTTTGGCAGCGGCGTGCTGATGCTGCTGGCAAGTGAAGACGCCGAAGCTCCGCTGACGGAATATCTGGTGGTGGCGCTCATCTTCGCGGGCGCTGCCGTCGCCACCATCGTCATGGGGCATCAGGCGAGACGGCTTACCTATCTGGATGCGACGGCGCTTGCCGCGATGGCGTTCTTCACGCTGGCCTATCCGTATCTGCTGGCGGCAGCGCCGGCGGTGGAATGGCTGCTGGTGATTGCCCTGTTCGCCGCGGCGATCTGGGCGGTGAGTTACGGCATGCGGACCCATGACCGGTTCAGCACCAATCTCGGCTTCGTCCTGTTCGCGGGCATGGCGCTTTATGTCTACCTCCGCACCGTCGGCACGCTGCTCGATACATCGCTGGTGTTCATCATCGGCGGCCTGCTGCTGATCGGGCTCAGCATCGGCATTGCCCGTGTGCGCAGACAGATGCTGACAGGCAGCACGGGCACGGGAGACGCCTCATGACCGAAACACCGATTGAAGCACGAGCCGGATGGCTCACAGGTTTTGCCCGCGGCGGCTACCGCGTCCGGGGGCTGGCGCTGGCAGGCATTCTCATGACGGTGCTTCTGGCTCAGATCGTGATGGAGCGCGTGGCAATCCTGACCGACGGCGCGGAAGTGCGCCTGGCAACAGCGCCGGTGGACCCGCGCGACATTTTCCGCGGCGACTATGTGATCCTCAATTACCGCATCTCCACGCTATCCCTGGAGAATCTGACGGACACCCCGGAGGCCTTCACCGAGGGCGGGCTGATCTATGTGTCCCTGAAGGAAGGCGCGAACGGCATCTGGGAGCCCGTGGCCGCGACACCCGCCCTGCCCGGCCGGACCGCGGGCGTGGTCACCATCCGTGGCCGGATCACCAGCCTGAGCCAGACAGGGCCCGTGACGGCCACAGGGGAGGCACCCCGCCCCCTTGAGGACGCTGCCGGCATTCGCCTCCGCGTGGATTACGGGATCGACCAGTATTTCGTGCCGGAAGGAACCGGCCCCGCGCTTGAAGCCGACCGCAACGAAGGCAAGGTGAGCGTGCTTGTGGCGGTGGCCGAAAACGGAAACGCCGCCATCAAGGGCATTGTCCTCAATGGCGGCGATCCGGTCTATCTGGAGCCGCTGTTCTAGCAGCGACCCGGGCGTTCACATCAGGCGACGATCAGTCGTCGGCCTTCTCATCCGGAAAACGGTTGAGCGGGAACGGCTTTTCGTTGGTGTTGAACGTCACATAGGCAAGACACTGCCAGACGAACTTGATGAGGTTACGGCTGAAGGTCTTCAGCTCATTATTGGCTTCGCCGCGGATCAGGATCACCACGAACTGCAGCGCGCCGAGGAAGATCGAGATCGAGAAGGCCAGATTGCCGAGGAACCAGTAGCCGAGCATGAACAGCAGGCGCACCCAGAGGGCCTCGTCGCCATTTGCATCGGACCCGATGCGGCGGGTCTCGCCGTCCGGATTGGGGGTATCACCGGGTGAGGAAGCGGTTGCATCGCTCATTGTGGGGGGTCTCTCCTGAGTTGGGGCACACCAGAACCGTGCGGTAGTCGGGCCATGATCCGGGTTTGTGACCGGCCGAAACGCGGCCCGAGGGCCGAAGCGGGCCGCCAGCCGGTTTGACAATCGGGCTGTCGGATCAGGCTCATCCGCTTGCTCTGGATTTGGGGAAGTCCGTAAGCGGGTTCAATAGGTTACCCGCTATTTTGCGCATCTTTCCTGTTATTCAGCCCCCTATTCCTCCGACGCGACGCCCGGGTCGAAGCGCGGGAAGAACAGGATGCCCGCGATGAAGCCCGCCACATGGGCTTCCCAGGCGATGTTGGCGCTCTCCCCCGCAGCCCCCAGGCCGATAAGCCCGGTGAGCAGGGTCAGCCCCAGCCAGACAGCGCTGAAGACAAGCGCCTGCCCGCCCGCCAGCGCCTTGTGCGCCGGGCGCCGGGGCACGGCCCGAAGGGCTTCGGCCGAATAGTCGAAGCCGAACCGCGCCAGGGGGCCTGACCGCTCGAACACGAACAGCGCAGCGCCCGCAATGACCCCGGAAATCGCACCGGACGCCCCGACAACAGGGGCAAGCGAGCCTGCCTGCGCCCCTGCATAGGCCACCCCGGCAATCACCCCGCACAGAAGATAGAAAAGGATGAAGCGTACCGCCCCCAGCCTGCGGGCCACCGGCGTGCCGAACGCCATGAGCCACACCGAGTTGAAAATGAGATGGAGCCAGTCCGCGTGCAGGAAGGCGTAGGTGACAGGCGTCCACAAATCCGCCCACAGACCGCCGGGAAAGGAATAGACCGCCCCGTCCACGGTGGGGGCATAGCGCGCCGGGAACAGCGCAAAGGTGAGGATCAGCTGGAAATCAGCCTCCCCGGACAGGAACCCCCGCGCCAGGTGAATGCCGAACAGGAGCGCGACCAGCCCCACCAGCACGCCGGGCGCGCGAAACGCCGGATAGGACGGCCGGGCGCCGCCACGATCAAAACCTTCACTCATATGGGGGTGTCCTATGTATCCGCGATTTCGGTCAGGCCGCAGCCTTGAGGGCGGCTTCGACCAGCTCCAACCGGTCATTGCCGAAATACATGTCCGTCTTGTTAACAAACATGGTGGGCGACCCGAAACCGCCGCGCTCGATGACTTCTTCCGTATTGGCCCGCAGACGGGCCTTGACCGCGTCAGAAGATAGCGCGGCCTGGAATGCGTCCCAGTCGAGACCGACCTTGTCGCAGATCTCCTTAAGCACATCCGGCTGGGAAATGTCCTTGAGATCCCCCCAATAGGCTTCGAATGCCGCACGGCTGTACGGCACGATCCTGCCTTCGTCCTGCGCGAAGACGGCCCCGCGCATCACATCGACGGCACGGACGGGAAACACCGGCGGCTGGCCGATCTTCACGCCGCAGAAGCGGGCCCAGTCCCGCAGATCCTTGACGTAATAGCGGCCCTTCACCGGATGGGGATTGGCCCGGGCCTCATAGACCGCCTCGTTAACCTTGTTGAAGATGCCGCCCACCAGCACCGGGCGCCACTCGATGGTGGCCCCTGCCCGCTCGACCACGGCCTCGACACGCGAAAAGGCCAGATAGGTCCATGGGCTGGAGACGTCATAAAAGAATTCAAGCACGGCCGGCATCGGCTCACTCCCTGCGTGGGGGCTTCAGCGCCCCTTATGATGGGTATGTCAGATCGCGCGCAGGATGGCGGCTGGTTAATGCCCTTGGCAAGGCCGCGAGGGCACCGCGGGTAATCCGCCGCCGCGGGGTGTCCCTATGTGGATGTGCCCATCTGGCCCATTCGGGACGATCTGCCGGGCCAGATGTCCCGCTTTGATCCAGAGCGGGACAGCTGAAACTGGCACGTTCCGGCACCCGGTGATTAACACCCGAACCAGCTTAAAGGCCGATTGGCGGAATTGCGCCATTTCCATGGTTAATCCGTCTTCGGATCAAAGCTCTGTGGGCTGGCATGGCCGTTGCTCTCCTACCGGCGTGCACCGCGTTGGTGCGCATGAACCGAAGGAAAGCGACACGCCATGCTGGGCACGACGCAGAAAAAGAACCGGACACGCACGCAGGCCGAACTGGCCGCGCTCGTTGCCGGCTGCGCTCTGGCCCTGGGCCTTTCCGCTCTCAGCCTGACGGCTGGTGCGGCGCTCGCGGCCAACGAGCCGTGGGAAGAAGGCCTGACCATGAACACGCCGTTTGGCATGAACCCTGGTGAAGAAAATCGCGCCTTCAACCCGTCCAATCGTGATGTGAACGGCAACCGTGTCCTCGTCAACCAGTACTCGCAGTACAGCAACACTGCGGGCGTGGCGGGCGAAGGGTCGGGCGTCGGGTACGTCAATGGCTCGGCAGCAGCCATCGGCAACCAGCTGAACGTCGTGACGAATGGCAACAACAATACAGTGATCGTCAACTCTACCCAGATAAACAATGGCGATCAGGAGGCCGTTATCCTCAATGGCACGCTCGACCTTGATTAAATCCCCGACCAACACCCGTTCCGCCCTGCGCGGCATCGCCATGTCCTTTGGTGCGCTGGCCCTCGCCGGCTGCATCAGCCCCGTGGCCGGCCCCAGCGGCACTTACGCAACGCCGATCGGCAATGCGCCGGTGATCAGCAACGAAACGCCGTACTCCACGGCGCTGCGCTGCATGTCCCGCCAGGTGCGTGGCCGCGGCATGGCCGGCCCGCGCATCGCGGTTGGCCAGATCGCCGATTACACCGGCAAGGAAGAATTCGAAGGCGGCCGCAAGGTCACCCAGGGCGCCGCCCTGATGGCCATCTCCGCCCTCGCCAAGGCCGGTGTCCGCCTCGTTGAGCGCTTCGATACGGGCGTCAGCGAGCTGGAACTGAAATACGCCAACAACAAGCTCATCGGCGACAATGGCGCCGAAGGTGCCTACCGCCAGGTGCATGCGGGCCAGATTCCGGGTTCGGACTATTACCTGGTCGGCGGCATCACCGAGCTGAACTTCAACATCCGCTCCGGCGGCCTGGACGGCCTGTTCTCCGAAGAGAGCGCCACCGGCACCACGGCAACGCTGGTTGCCAAGCAGTATGTGCTGAATGTCGGCCTCGACCTGCGCCTGGTGAAGACCTCCACCCTCGAAGTGGTGGACGTGATCTCCTACCAGAAGCAGATCATCGGCCGCGAGCTGCGCGCCGGCGTGTTCGACTTCTTCGGCGGCAACCTGATCGACATCGGTGCCGGTGAAAAGGCCCTCGAGCCGATCCAGCTCGCCGTGCGCTCGGTCATCGAACGCGCCGTGCTGGAAATGATCGGCAGCCTGAACGGCCTCGGCCCGGCCACCTGCGCTGGTGAGGATCCGCTGGGCGACGGCCAGGCCATGGCATCCAACCGTTATGTCAACGAGCTGATCGGCTCCGCGACCACCGTGAAGGTGCCGCACGCCACCGCCGGCCACACGACCCAGACCTATGCCACTGCCCCGAAGGCCCAGGCTCCGCAGGCCCAGGCTCCGGTCTACTACAACACCAACACCCAGGCCGCGCCTGCCGCGCAGCCCGCCCCTTACACTGCTCCTGCTTCTTCCGGAGGATATGACTATGCAACGCGCAATCGCCCGTATGGCTGGTATGCCGGTTCTGACGGCCGCGTCGATAGCGGTCTGCGTGGCTCTCTCTAACGGCGCAGCTGCGCAGGAAGCCACCACCGACGCCACTGCCACGACCACTGTTCCGGTCTCGACTGTCCTCAACGGCCAGATCAACCTGAACAGCGTCATCGCCGACATCAAGGTCGTCTACGACGACGGCTCCGGTGTCGACGCCACGGCAGCGGCCTTCGCCAACGACTTCACCGCCGTCACCCGCGGCTCGACCCTGGACCTGACCTCGACCCAGACCAACGAGGCCGCCGTGCAGGCAAATGTGGATGTGACCGTGGACGAGATCGACGGCTATACCGGTGCCAACTCGCTGGCCGTGTCGAACAAGATCACGGCGGGTGCCAACTTCGCCGGCGGGGTCATGAACGTGACCCAGACCGCCAACGCGGAAACCAGGGCCACGACGACGATCACCGCCTCGGACGGCTGGGGCAAGACGCAGGGCACCGCCACCGCGGTGGCCAACTCCGCCACCGGCGCGGTCGCAGGCTTCGGCAATCCGGCCCCGCTTGAGGTGAACAACAACCAGACGAACAACGCGCTTTCCAGCGCGACGGTCAACTTCAAGACCGACAACACCAACCATGCTGCCTTCACCGGCCTCAGCGCCACGGCGATCGGCAACTCGGCAACCTACGGCGCCGACTTCTAGCGCCACCTTCTTTCGAGCAGCGCCCGACACCGTCGGGGTTGAGGGCGCACATACTCAAGGGGAGACCTTCGGGGGGTCTCCCCTCTTTTTTTGCGCTGAGCGCTGAGAGATGTCAGACACCGCGCAGCGGCAGCTGGCCGGTCATGCGGGCGGCAAAGGCGATGATCTCCTCATCGCTGTCACCCACCTGGACCCGCCCATCGACCACCAGCATGGATGCCCCATGCACCAGCGACCAGGCGGCCGTGCATGCCGTGTCGATCTCCTGCGCTGTCGGGGCATCACCGAGACAGGCCGTCACGCCAGCGCGCAGCATCTCGTAGCTGTGCGCCGCGGTCTCAAGCAGCTCGGTGTATTTCTCCTTCGCCACGAAACGGGGCCCGTGCATGAGGCGGAACAAAGCCGGGTTGCGCACGGCAAAGAGAATGTAGCCGGCCCCCAGCCCGCCCATATGCGCGCCGCTCGTCCCGGCATCACGCGACTGGGCATCCATATGCTGTGACAGCTCGGCAAAGCCTTCAGTGGCCAGGGCCGCGAGAAGCGCGTCCTTGTCCTCGAAGTGATGATACGGCGCGGCCTGGCTGACACCGGCCGCCCGCGCAACGCTGCGCAGGGACAGCGCTTCCGGTCCCACCTCCTCGAGCAGCGCCCGGGCCGCAGCAAGCAGCTCGCGCTTCAGATCTCCATGGTGATAGCTGGCGGATTTCCGCCCTTTTCGTGTCTGTCCTGTCATGCAGTCAATTTAATCTTGACAGCGTTCAGATGCAACATATCTTAACACCGTCAAGATAGACGCGATGCGCAGCCTCTATGGCGCGCCAGACCGGGAGGGTCCCATGCCTCGCAGCTCCAAGCCTCGCAGTTCCAGTCCCACTGTCCGATTGAACCGACGTCAGGCGCTTACCGCCACAGCCGGCGCCAGCGCGCTTGCCTGTCTGCCGCTGGGGAAACTCCCTTTCACCTCGCAAGCAGCCCCCGGAGGTCTCATGTCATCCGCCCATGCCGCACTGCCCTCACCCACCCGCGCCCCTGACTGGCTGGCGCTCCTCGGCACGTCCGAGCATGGCGGCCGCGACTACACCCCGGAAATCGAAGGCACCCTGCCCGACGGCCTCGCTGGCGTGCTCTACCGCAACGGCCCGGGCCTGTTCGAGCGCGGTGGCCATCGCAAGCAGCACCTGCTGGACGGCGACGGGCTGGTGCAGCGGCTCTCGATCCGCAACGGCAAGGCGCATTACCGCAATGCCTTCGTGCAGACGCCAAAATATGTGGCGGAAGAACAGGCAGGCGTGTTCAAGCACGCGACCTGGACCACCCGCCGCCCGGGCGGCATGCTCTCAAATCTCATGGGCGGCGACATTGCAAGCCAGGCGGGCGTCACCGTCTACCCGGTGCATGGCAAAATCGCCGCGCGCGATGAGGGCGGCGACACTTTCCTCCTCGACCCGCGCAGCCTGGCCACCACCGGCACCCAAAAGGTCAGCGCCCTCAGCGGGGGCTACAAGGCACATGCGAAACTTGATCCGGACACGAATGAATGGATCCTCGCGGGCCAGGGCTTCGGGCCTTCCATGTCCCTGCATGTGGCGATCTATCGACCGACGCTGGAGAAGGTGCGCGAATTCAGGTTCGATGCGCCGCGCCAGGTCTATATCCACGACTTCCTGGCCACGAAGAACCACGTTATCTTCGTGCTGCATCCCTGCCACTTCTCGCCCTTCGGCTTCCTCGCCGGCATGAAGAGCCTGACCGATAGTCTGAGCTTCAGCCGCGACGACGGGACCGTGCTGGCCGTGGTGCCGAAAGACGGGGGCGCGCCGCGCTATTTCGACGTGCCCGGCTCGTTCATGTGGCATGCGCTCAACGCCCACGAGACCGGCGGAGAGATCATTGCCGACATCGTGGCCTATGATGCGCCGGACCATTTCATCGGTGACAACCCGTTCTTCGCGTCTCTGATGCGCGGCGAGATGGGCAATGCCGAACATCCCGGCACGATCCGGCGCTATGTGCTGTCACTGGAGACGGGCGCTGCCCGGGAAGAGATCCTTGATGGCGGCAATCACGAATTCCCCATGACGGACCCGCGCGTGCAGCTCGGCAATCACCGCGTCGGCTATTTCGCCTGCGGCGGCGTGGGAGGTCTCAACAGCGGCATCAAGCGCATGGACATGCGGACCGGTGCGACCCAGCTCTTCGACTTCGGAGCGGACAATGTGCAGGTGGGAGAGCCTGTCTTCACCGCACGGGACGAGACTGCCGGTGACGTTGATGAAGGCTGGCTGATCGCCCAGTGCCTTGAGGCCAAAAGCAGGACGACCTTCTTCGCCGTGTTCGACGCCCAGCACGTGGAAGACGGGCCGCTGGCAAAGATCCGCCTCAGCCACCACGTCCCCATTTCCTTCCACGGGGCATGGACGGGCCAGGGCTAGGCACGTGTGACCATCCCCAATCATCGGGATCACTTACCTGAGGCGAGACAAAAAAATGCGGGCGTTCCGGTCCCCCAACCAGAACGCCCGCGGGTGCGATGAGGGCAGCGCTCAGGACAGGAAGCGCGCTCTCATCTGGTTCCCCTCTCGGAACCCCTCTTGTGACTAGTAGACGCGGCCGCCAACGCCGCCGGTAAGCACCAGGCCGCCGAGATCAGCCGCCGTGCCGCCATGGCCGGAGGCCGACGCAGCGGACCCACGATGGATCAGAACCTCCGCAAGCGGACCACCGGCAAGACGCGCGTGAGCAAGATCGGCCCGGCGCTCTTCGGCGGCGCAGGCAAGACGGCCGGACTGGCCGAAGCGCAGCGCTTCACCCGGCTGGCACTCGATCACGAACCCATCCGTGTAGTCGGCACGGCCATTGACCCACTCGCCAACCGTGGCGCCCAGGGCAAAGCCATCCGGGCAGCGGAAAACTTCGCCCTTGTAGTCGACGCCGATTTCGGCAGGCGACACGCGGATCGCGTTGGACAGACGGCCCTTCACGTCAATGCACTCGGCCTTCACCGGCTTGGGGGCCTGGGGCTGCACGACATTGATCTTCGGAATCTCGATGGCCGGGGCCTGCATGATGACATAGGACGAGCCGCCGCCACCGCCGATGAAGACGGTTTCGTTGTTGATGACCTCGCGCTCGATGATGGTCGTCTCGCGGATGGTCTCACGCTCGATGATGGTTTCCTTCTCGCGGAAGGTATCCGTGCCGCCGTCCTTCTTGTCGCGCTGGCCATTGAACATGGGCACATGCACGTTGGGCACGGGGACCGACACGTTGAAGACATGGGTGGAAATCTTCGGCACGCCAACGGAGATGTTGGGGGCGTGCGGCATGGACGGACGGTGCTTGCCGTAGCCGCCGCCCTTCTCGTCACCGGCGATGGAGGCACTGCCCAGCACCGTTGCGCTCAGAGACACCGACAGGGCGGTGACGGCAGCAATCCGGATCACGTGTTTCATTTTGGCACTCCTGCGGGCCGTATCCGGGGGAGATATGACCCATTTCTGTCCTGAAGCGGGGCGTGTGCCCGCCAATGGACGGAAAAATGCAGGGAGCGTGCCGGGTTGGCGCCCCGAGGGTGCCCCGGGACTATTCAGCCGGGGCAAACCCCGCACGGGAGCGCTTGCGTTCCTCCCGCCGCGCCTCGCGCCGGGCAATGATCATGAACAGCGCCGGGGTGAAATAGAGCGCCAGAATGGCCGAGCCGCCGACGCCGCCGGCAATGCCCGTGGCCATGGGCTGCCAGAACCGGCCGCCGAACATGATGAGCGGCAGGAAGCCGCCGATGGTGGTTAACGTCGTTGAGATGATGTGCCGCGAGGCAGCCACCACCACGTCTTCCGCCGCCTCGGCATCCCCCGCCCGCGCGGCATCATCCGCCCGCAAGGCCGACAGCACGATGATCGCCCCGTTAATGGCGAGGCCCACGAGCCCCATGGTGCCGACAATGGCGACGAAGCCGAGCGGATGGCCGAACAGCCACACGCCCCACAGCGCCAGCCCCACCGACAGGAAGGCCACGGCAAAGACGATGCCCGCATAGCGGAACGAATTGAACGACAGGATGATCGACGCGGCCATGATGACCAGCAGCGGCCCGGCAAATGCCAGGAAGCTGCCCAGCGCCTCCGACCGCTGTTCGGCATCCCCGCCGAACTCGAAGCGGTAGCCGCGCGGCGGCGCGTAGCCCGCTTTCTCCAGTTCCGCGCGGAACCCGGCCAGCGCCTCAGCGGGCAGCACGAAAGGCACGACGAAGGCCTGGATGGTGTTGGTGCGCTCGCCATTGCGGCGGGTGATGCCCGCAAGCTCTGGCTCAAGCCCGATATCGGCAATCGCCGTCAGCGGCACGCCGGGCATGCCGCCTGCCGTAATCGGTCCGCGCTGGCTGGGCAGGATGTATTCAGACCGGATGTCGGCGACGGTGCTGCGGTCGTCGTCACCGATGCGCACGCGCACCGGCAGTTCTTCCGTCGCTTCCACCACGGAGCCGCCGATGGCCCCCTCGAAGGTAGCGTCGAGCTGGCGGGCGATGTCCACCGCCTGCAGCCCGGCATTCTTGGCTTCGTCCTCATTCGGCACCACGGTCAGCTTCGGCTGGCCGCCTGCCAGCTTGGCGATCGTGTAGGTGATGCCCGGCGTGCGGTGCATGATGGCGCGGATCTTCTCGCCTTCCTCGCGCAGCACATTGAGGTCCGGCCCCACCACGCGCACTTCCACCGGCGCATCCACCGGCGGACCCTGCTCGAAGGGCGTGGCCAGGATGGTGGCGTTGGGGAAGGCATTGCGGATGTCATTCTGGATCTCGGGCAGGTCTTCCAGCGTCGCTTCCCACGATACGGTGCGGACGAAAGCCTGCGCGAAGGCCGTGTTGCCCTCGCCCGAATTGGTCATGGAATAGAAGACACGCGGCGCCGGGTCGCCCACCACCCAGTAACTGTCAACGATGCTCTCATGGGCATTCAGCTCTTCGCGAATCTGCTCGACCATGCTGCGCGTCTCCTCGATGGAGGCCTGCGGCGGCATGAAGAGCTGCACCTGGAACATGTCACGGTCATTGGCAGGAAAGAACTGCTCTTCCAGCGTGCCCGCCATCAGGAAACCGATGACCGGCAGCACCATAGCGACGGTGATGCCGATGACCGGCACGCGCAGGATGAGGCGGATGGACCGCCTGTAGAGGTCCGCAAGGTCGCGGTTCACATAGCCGTCGCGCCACCAGACAGGCGCACGGCCGTCCCGCCCGTCATCCTCGCTGGAGACATACCCCGCCACCGCCGGGATGACGGTCATGGCGAGGAAGAAAGACGAGGAGATGGCGACGATGACGCCGATGGCCAGCGGACCGACGAACTCCCCCGCCCCGCCCGGCGCAAGGAAAATCGGCGCGAAGGCCAGCGCGGTCGTCAGCGTCGACGCGAACAACGGCACGAACAGATGCGAGATCGTTTCCGAGATCGCTTCACCGGGACTGGCGCCCGCCTTGCGGCAAGCATTGAAGTCATCCACCACCACGATGGCGTTGTCGATCAACAGGCCGAGCGACACGATGATGCCGACCATTGAGGTCTGGTGCAGCGGCATGCCGATGATGTTGAAGAAGATGAACACCATCAGCACCGACAAGGGCAGCGCCATGCCGACGAGCAGCGCGGACTTCCAGCCAAGGGTGATGAGCAGAACGCCCAGCACCACCCCGGCACCCAGCAGCATGTTGGACCCCAGCTCGCCAAGCCGCGCGGAGGTGTAGATGTTCTGGTCGAAGACGATGCGCATCTCGATGCCGCGCGGCACCTCTTCGCCGAACTCCTCAATCACCTCCATGGCACGCGCCGACCACAGGTCGATGCGGCCGCCCGCTTCCATCTCGGCGGCAACCATGACGCCGCGCTTGCCGCGGATCAGGGCCAGGCTGCGGGGCGGATCGCGTGTGCCCTTGCTGACGGTCGCGATATCCCGGATACGGACGATCTGCCCGTCCGGTCGCTGCTTGATCGGCAGGTCGCCGATCTGCGCCACGGTCTCAAGCTCGCCCACCACCTCGATGGACAGGTCATTGGTGGCATTGCGCAGGAGGCCGGCCGAGACCTTGGAATCCGCCAGCCGGATCGCATTGGCCACTTCCGCCGTGGTGAGGTTGAGGGAGGAGACCGCCACCGCATCAAGCGTGACGAGAACTTCCTCGATTGCCTCCCCGTGAATGTCCGCCTCCCGCGTGCCGGGCACGTTGAGCAGACGGTTTTCAAGGTCTTCGCCGAGCCGGGTGAGGATATCCACCTGCGGCGGCCCCTCCTGATCCCAGGCCAGGCCCACAACGATTGTGACGGCTGTCGAGGAGCGGTCCTGAAGGTCGGGCTTGCTGGTGCCCGGCGGCAAGATGGCTTCCGCCTCGATGAGCTTGTTGCGCACCTTGGACCAGATCTGGTCCGGCACCATCACTTCGTCCCGCAGCTCGACGCGGATGAGCGACACCCCGGCGCGGCTTTCGGAATTGAGCTCCTTGATCTCCGGCACCTCGCGCAGCGCATCTTCGATAGGCTCGGAGACGAGGCTTTCCATGCGCAGGGCATCCGCCCCCTGCAGGAAGGTGATGATGGTGGCAAAGCGGCGCGTGAGGGCCGGGTCTTCCTGACGGCCGAGGCTCGTGAAGGCCAGCCAGCCGGCAACGATGATCAGGCCCAGCGTGAGGGCGGTGAGACGGGGATTGCGATAGAAGAGGTTGGACCACATGGCGCGAACTCCCCCGCCCTACTTGCCGCTGCCGGCGGCGGCCGGTGCGGCAGGTGTGGCGGCAGACGCCACACCGTCGGACAAGCGGACCCGCTGGCCCGGGGCCATGCGGTGTGTGCCGCGCGACACCACCATCTCCCCGTCGCTGAGCGTGCCGCGCACATAGGCCCGGTCGGCTTCCGTGTGCAGGAGCTGCACCGTGCGGCGCTCAAGGATGCGTTCCTTCTCGCCGGGCTGGGTACCGCCCTCGTCCGGCTCAGGCGTGACCAGCGCGAAGATAGCCCACAGGCCGCGGCGCCCTTCGGTCAGCGCTTCGATGGGCACCCAGTAGCCTGCCTCGTTGATGGTCTGGGTCAGGGAGACGCGCGCCAGCTCGCCGGAGCGGACGCGGGAGAACGGCGCTTCGACCAGGAAGATGGCCGTGGCCGTGCGGGTCTCGCTGTCGACTTCCGACAGCACCTGCGACAGCACGGCGGGGTAAAGCTCCCCGCGCACTTCGACCTGATAAATCGTGCCTTCAGTCAGCGTGCCGAGAACTGATGCGGGAATACCGATGCGCGCTTCCAGCCGCGCGCTCTCCAGCAGACGGAAGATGGGCTGGCCCGCATTCACCACCGTGCCTTCATCGACCATGCGGGCGACCACATGACCGTCATAGGGCGCGCGGATGGACGCAAGCTCCAGTGCCACATCCAGCGCACGGATATTGGCGCGGGCGGCGGCAAGCTGCGCCTGCACCGCCTGCCGGTTGAACCGCGCATCGTCATAGCGCTGCTGGGAGACATTCTTGCGTTCAAGCAATTGCCGTTGCCGGTTGACGGTGACGTCGGCAAGCGACAGCCGCGCCGAGGCCTCGGCTTCCGCCGCCCGGGCCTGGGCGAGCTGGGCTTCAAGGCTGCGCGTATCCAGAGAGGCAAGCACGTCGCCCTCCTTCACTTCCGCGCCTTCATCCACCGTCACGGCGGCCAGCAGGCCGGAGCGTTCGAAACCGAGATTGGAGCTGCGCCGGGCCGTGATGCGGCCCGCATAGCGGGCAGAGACATCATAGGAGGATTGGAGAACCAGCGGCGCGGCCTGCACCGGCAACAGCTTGTCGCGCTCGATGTTCTCGCTGATGGCCTGGCGGGCGCCGCTGACAAAGAAAATGACGATCCCTGCGAGAAGGAGGAGACCGAGCCCGATCAGATAACGCCCACGCACCACGCCGTTTCCCCCGACATACGCAGACCCGCCGGATGACATTCAGGTGCCGGGGCGGATCACAGGTTGGTTAGTTGCACCATGGAACTTATGCTGCCATGGTGAGTTTCATGATGCAACGCACATGGCGCAGCTTCCTGACAATTTGTCCGGAATGTGGCGCCCTATGGAGTTAGATGGGTGCGCCGGACCAGTTTCGCCAACTCTGAATGTACGCTCGCCTGCTCGCTGGAGATCATCGGCGAGTGGTGGACGATGCTGATTATCCGCGAATCCCTGAGCGGCTATACGCGATTCGAGGAATTCCGGGAGAATCTGGGCATTTCGCGCAATATCCTCACCCGCCGCCTGCGGCACCTTGAGACCCACGGCATCCTCGAGCGGCGGCAATATCAGGACCGCCCGCCGCGCTACGAGTACCACCTGACCACCAAGGGCAAGGATCTCGGCACCGCCGTGATGGCGCTGGCCCAGTGGGGCAACCGCTGGAAAGTGGCCAACGACAAGGCGACCCCCGTTGCCTTCAACAATTACGTCACCGGTGCCCCGCTGGAGGCCCGGATCATCGATACGTCCAACGAAGAGGCTGTGCCGTTCAATGCCGTGGTGGTGACCCGGCCGGACGGTGTCGTGTGCCATCCGGGCAAGGACGAGATGGACGCCGCGCAGATGAGCGACTCGCGTTAACTCTCCGGCATTTCAGTCAAATTGCGTTTTCCACAAGAAAATTAGCCCTGTCCCCTGCCCATGCACGGGCCTTGGGCGGCAATGGCATGTAGCGTGCTCTACCACTCCTGAACGGCGTCACCGGGCCCCGATCTGTGCCTAACCGGCACGACTGGCTGTCCCGGAACTGCCTGACGGATCAATAAGGGACGATGGGGCCGAAAACCCCGCCCGTTCCGCCCCGGCTGTGCCAGAGATGCACGCCGGCACTGTGGATTGAGAGCTGCGAGCCGATGACCAAGACCCGCGCCGCCCGTGACCTTCTGGCCTACTGGTACCGCCTGAGCGCAGGCCGCCAGGCGCCGCGCCGCGACGAGATCGAGCCGCGCGACATCAAGCGGCATCTGCCGGAGATGTTCATTCTCGAGCTCGAGCGCCCCGGCGTCTTCACCTTCCGGCTGGCAGGCACGGCGATCTGTGAAAGCTACGGCTTCGAACTGCGCGGCGAGGATTTCTCCACCCTGTGGCAGCATGACGGCCGGACCGGCGTCATGGACCTTCTGGCCCGCGTCGTCGGCAATGCAGAACCGGTGCTGCTGGAGGTTGCCGCCGAATCCTTCCGTGAACGGATGGTACGCTTTGAACTGCTGCTGCTGCCGCTGGCCGCGCCCAATGGCCGCCTGACCCGCGTGCTCGGCTGCTTCGCGCCGCTGGAAGAGCCGTTCTGGCTGGGCACCGACCCGATCGTGCGCCAGTGGACGGAAACCATTGAAGTGCTGGATGCCGAAGACGGCGACAGCGTGCCGCTGACCGACCGGGTGGAGCTTGATGTGGAAAGCGATGACCTGTTCGCCGACCGCTCCGATGGGCCCGCCCCGCCCGCCATCGCCTTCCGCGAGGTGCGGCCCTATCTGCGGCTGGTGAAGACTGACACCCGCTAGGACACAGTGCGCCGGATGGACCGCTAGGAGGTGACGGCGGGGAGTTCATCCTCGAAGTCAACAAGCTGCACGCGCAGTTCTTCGGCACCACGTGCCCCGCGCAGATCCACCCCGCCAAGCTCTGCACCGCGCAAGTCCGCGCCCCGCAAATCCACATCCACCAGGATCGCCTCGCGCAGATCCGCGTTGCGCAGATCAGCCCGGTAGAACGAACCGCCGGTGAAATCCGCCTGGCGCATATCGGCGCGGCGCAGATCAGCGCCCTGGAACATGGCCCCATGGGCCCGCACCGGCCACTTCTTACCGCCCATGCCGCCAATGGGCATCGGCGACATATCCGCGTTTGACAGGATCGCGCCCTTGGCCCGGATATTGGACAACCGCGCGCCACGAAGATCACAGAACTGAAGCTGCGCCTTGGCCAGCATCGCGCCATCCAGATCAGCCATGGTGAGGCTGGAGTGCGACAGCTGGGCGTCCGCCAGCACGGTATTGCGCAGGTCAGCGGCTGCCAGCTTCATGCGCGGCGCCTTGAGACCTGTGGCGTCAATTCCGACCGCCTGCAATTGTTTGCCGCGCTCCCCGAGGCTTGCCACCCAGATGCGGTGCTCCTGGATCATGTCCGCGATCGTCTGCCCGGTCTCTGTGACCTGCGGCGGCAGCGTTGCGCCGGTAATGTCCGCATGGGTCAGCTCGCTGCGCGTCACCTGCGAGGCCGTGAGATCGGCACCGGCAAGATTGGTGTTGTCGAGAACACTGCCCGCGAGGGTAGAGCCGCGGAGATTGCAGCCGGACAGATCCGCATCGGTCAGGTCACAGCCGGTAAAGATCGCCCCGGACAGGTCGGAATCCGTGAGCCGTGCGCTGCGCATGCGGGCGTTCTGGAAATTGGCGTCGGTCAGCACCGTGCCGGACAGATTGGCCCGCAACATACGCGCGCCGGTGAGATTGACCGACGACATGCTGGCGCCGGTGAGGGTTGTCGTCCCCTCGCCGCTGGCGAAATAGGCAAGATTGCCACCGCCGTCGCGGGTCATGATCATCCCGTCGCGGATATCCGCGTGATCAAGATTGGCGCCCTCGAAATCCGCTTCGACAAACAGCCCGCCCCGGAGGTCGGCCCGCACAAGCGTCGCCCCGCGAAAGGTCGCTTCGCTGAAATCCGAGCTGAAGAAATTGGCCCCCGACAGGTCCGCACCGTCGAGACAGACATTGCGGCCGCTGGTGCCGACGAATTCCGCTTCGCGCAGATCCGCGCCTGACAGGTCCAGCCCGTCGATACACTGAAAGGAAATGACGAGGCGCTGCCCGCCCTTGATGCCCTTGATGAACTTGTGGTGGCGGAGAAGCGCCACCTTCAGCATCTCCACCCCCATCCGTGCCTGCGAGGACACCACGCGTGACGGCAGAATGTCAGGTGATGCGCCGTTAAGCGCGACCCCCGGCCCCAGGGGTGACCGGGCCCGCAGCCGGACATGAGCCGGGGCCGAACGGGTGATGGGCTGGTTCAGGGGAGGCTGCATGAGGCCGGATACACCTTCTGTTGAAGGACCAGCCTAGGCGATGATCAGTGCCGGAGCGCCTAACCCGGCGCTCCGAACACTGACCAAATTTTCCTAAAATTACACCGACCGCCCTATTCGGCGGCGGCCACCGGCTCGCGGTCTTCGGCGATGGTGACATATTCCGGTGCAAGCGCCGTACGGCCGCGGATCATGTCGGCGGTCTTTTCGGCGATCATGATGGTCGGCGCATTGGTGTTGGCCCCGACCAGCGTCGGCATGATGGACGCATCCACCACGCGCAGACCTTCAACACCACGCACCTTCATGGACGGATCGACCACCGCCATGTCGTCGGTGCCCATCTTGCAGGTGCCGACCGGGTGATAGAGCGTCTCCGCCGTGGCACGGATCCAGGCGTCATACTCATCATCCGTGTTGACGCCTGCCGGGGGCTTCAGCCGGTCACCGCGATAGGGGTCGAACGCCTGCTGGCGGAAGATCTCCTCGGTGGCGCGGATACCGTCACGCATGGCGCGGCGATCATCAGGGGCTTCCAGATACATCGGCTGCAGCAGCGGATCATCCATCGGGTCCGCGGATTTGAGACCGAGGAAGCCCCGGCTCTGCGGACGGGCCGGATACATGATGCAGGAGAAGCCGTGCGCCTCGTTGATGCCTTCGCGGCCGTGGCTGTCGGGCATGGCGACGCTGACATAGTGCAGCTGCACATCCGGAATTTCGAGATCCGGCCGGGTCTTGATGAAGGCACCACCGGCAGTCGGCGGGAAGGACGCGTCCCCCTTGCCGAACAGCAGATAGGACAGGCCGGCCTTGATGCGGGCCGCCGCGCCGGCTGACCGGTGCAGCGTGATCGGCTGGGTGCAGTTGAACTGGCTGACCACGCCCAGATGGTCCTGCAGGTTCTGGCCGACGCCCTTGACGTCCGCCACCGGCTGGATGCCGAACTTCTTCACGTAATCCGCGTTGCCGATGCCCGAAAGCAGCAGGAGCTGCGGTGAATTGATGGCACCGCCGGAGAGGATCAGCTCCTTGTTGACCTGAACCTGCTTCACTTCGCCCTTCTGCACATATTCGATGCCGGTGACCTTGGTGCCGTTGAACAGGATGCGCGTGGTGCGGGCATCCGTCTCCGCGACCAGGTTCTTGCGGTTCAGCGCCGGCACCAGATAGGCCTGCGCCGCCGAACAGCGCTTGGAGCCCTTGATGGTGTGCTCGTAGCGGGCAAAGCCTTCCTGCTGCGCGCCGTTGAAATCCTCCGTCAGCGGATGGCCGGCCTGATGACCAGCCTCGACAAAGACATCGAGCAACGGGTCATTGGTGCGGTTGGACTTCTGCACATGCAGCGGGCCGTCATGACCGTGGAACACGGTGTCGTCGCGGTTGGAGTGCTCGGCCTTCTTGAAGTACGGCAGGCAGTCCGCATAGGACCAACCCGGATTGCCCATCTGCCGCCACATGTCGTAGTCGCGCGCATGACCGCGCGTATAGACCATGGCATTGATCGAGGACGAACCGCCCCACCCTTTGCCGCGCGGCCACCAGAGCTTGCGGTTGTTGAGATGCGGCTGGCCTTCGGTCTCAAAGCCCCAATTGTGCGGGTTCTTGGTCCCGACGAGCTGGGCGTAACCGGCGGGCATGTGGATGAACATGTTCTTGTCGCGCGGACCGGCTTCCAGGATCAGCACCCGGGCCCCTTCGTCCTCGCTCAGCCGGTTGGCCAGCACGCAGCCCGCGCTGCCCGCACCCACGATCACATAATCAAATGCGTCCATTTCATCCCTGCCTGTTCTCTGCAATGGCGGCCCGCCCTCTTCACCGGAGGGCCAGGAATGGCCGCCGACGCGCCAATACAGCGGCGCGGCCACCCCGAAAGGGCAACCGCGCCATGATTTGCGTTACATTACCGTAAAAGATGACGCCTGCGTCAAGTTTATACCGCAGACCTCGCCAAACCGTTACGGCACCAGCTGAATTTCCACGCGGCGGTTGAGCGCTTCGCGCACACCATCGGCGGTGGGAACGGCAAGCTGAGTCTCGCCATAGGCGATGACGCGGATGGCATCCGGCAGCGCCCCCAGCTCGACCATGGTGGCCTTCACCACCTCAGCACGTCGCAGGGACAGGGTGTCGTTGTAGCCGGCCGGGCCGGAGGTATCCGTATGCCCGCCGAGCACGATTTCCCCGTGGCCGCCAACGCGGGCCGTTTCCATCGCTTCGCCGATCACATCCAGTGCCTCGGCACGCAGGAACCACTCATCAAAGCCGAAATAGGCAGTGAAACTGGCAGCATCCGGCAGCACGACCACCGGAGCCGGCGGGGTAATGGCGGCTTCAAGACCCACCAGACCCGTATCGAATTCGGACCGGCAGCGGCTGATGGCGGCGGCGTCAGACTCAGGATCGATTGAGCGCAGATACCAGCAGTCAAACGCTGCCTGGCCCTGGGCTGACAGCACCGGCTGGGTGCTGCGCCCCGCATTGAGGGCGGCGATGAGGCGGCTGCGGGCGGTGTCGAAATTGGCGATCGGCGCCGCACCGGGCTGCAGGGCATCGGCCATGGGCACCACCGGCGCCACCACCGTGCCGCGCGCCGCAGCGATGGCGCGGGCGGCAAAGGCATTGGACAGCTCTTCGTTGTCTTCCTCGAAGGCCCGCGCCGAATGGGTGAGATAGGCGTCATAGAGGGCCTGGGTGAAGGCATCCCCCGATGGCGTCATGTCCCGCGCCTCATCCAGCTGATAGCTGGCGCAGGAAGACAGAATGACCGCGACCGCCACCATGAGCAGGTGACGGATGTCGAGACGAAGGAACTGCCGCATCTTTTTCTTGATCCCCAACCGTGAGTCCTTAACCACGTTTGGCGGGACAGTATCAGGCGGCAGGCGCAAGGCCAATGCTGCTAACCGGCAGTTTTCAGCCGCCTCCATTGCCGGAGTGCATGACCCTTGCCTCCCACCATTTGGGGCGTGTCCGAGCATGGCTGTGGCGGGCGTCCGGAACGATCAGGTTAGGCCGGTCCAGACTGCCGATTGTGATGGAGACATTGGCGTATCCATCATCAACGGCGCATAAGCCGCTCCCACACAGTGGACAGGAGCCGCGCTGGGTGCGCGCACTACTGTGAAACAGCTGCGGCTCACCGCCTGGGCCGCACCAGTCAATCTCATCCATCGGAAACTCGACCCACGCAACCGTTGGCGCGCCGCTCCACCGGCGACACATGCGGCATGAGCAAAGATGCGGAAATACCGGCTGCCCCTCGGTACGGTACCGGACATACCCGCACAGGCAGCCACCTTCATACACCCGAGCAGGTGCCATGGAACGCTCCCTTCAAAACAGGCGTCCGGAGAAAGCCCTAGAACTCTTCCTTGGCCGGCCGCAGGTCCATTTCCAGTGTCCAGGTGGTCTGGTTCTGCATGTGCAGCGTCCAGTAGGCGTCGGCGACCGCGTCAGGGTCCAGTCCGCCGTCCTCGCCCTTGGCGTCGAGATATTCCGGCAGGCGGCTGCGCACCTGATTGCCGTCAACAATGCCGTCGATAACCGCATGGGCCACATGCAGGCCGCGCTTGCCGAATTCACGCGCCATGCCGTGGGCCAGTGCGCGCTCCGCAGCCTTGGCGGAGGCAAAGGCTGTGAATGGCGGCCGCGCGCGCATGGAAGCCGTGGCACCGGTGAAAATGAGGGTCGCCTGGGTATCACGCACCCCGCCATCCTCAGGCAGCACACGCCGCGCCATCTCGCGCCCGACAAGGAAGCCGCCAAAGGCGCAGAGCCGCCAGAGGTCCTCAAAGAAGGAATCGCTCATTTCCGTGAGCGGCGCAAAGCGGTTGTTGCCCGCATTGTAGATCACAAGGTCAGGCAGCCCCGCTTCCTTCTCCGCCACGTCGAACATGCGCGCGACATCATCCGCCTGCGTCGTATCAGCCACGATTGCGGTGGCCTTGCCGCCGGCGGCCTCGATTTCGCTCACCAGCGCATCCAGCTTTTCCTGTGTGCGCCCGGCAACGAAGACATGCAGCCCTTCCGCTGCTGCCCTGCGCGCAATGGCACCGCCGATGCCCGCCGATGCGCCGGCACCCACCACCAGCGCCACCTTGCCCTTGTCGATCTGCATTGAAGTGATCCTCCCACCCGGCGCCCCGCCCGACTGGCGATCCACGCGTTCTGAAATGAAACCCGGATATGGGGCCTGCGGCCGCCAATGCCAGCGGTTTTTGCAACGGCGCGTTAACCAGCGGCGTGAAACACTTCAACCCGTGGTTCTGACCCATGTGCAGGTGCGCGCGATTCTCAGGCGCATCACGGAGCTTATGAATGACTGACCGCCAACCCGGCCTCGAGATGGCTGAAGGCCAGCCGCACTCGTTTGTGGCGACAGATGAGCGGCGCACCTATACGCGCGTGGCCGTCAATCTGTCCGCGCGCTGCCTGATGCCGGATGGCGGGGAGTATGAAGGCCAGGTGCGCGACATCTCGGCCTCGGGCTGCTTCATCGAGCTGGATGCATTCTGCACCCGCCCGGAAATGCGCGAACGCATCATTGCCTATATCGACCGCCTGGGCCGCTTCGAGGGCGATGTCGTCCGCAGCACCCAGGATGGCTTTGCGCTGGAACTCTCCATGACCCCGGCCAAGCGCGACCGCTTTGCCGCAACGCTGGAGAAATTCGCCCAGGGTGACGCCGCCGCTCTGGAAGAGATCCGCCGCCACCGGCGCGTGGAAATCGAGGACAAACCCACCCAACTGAAACTTGCAAGCGGCCAGACGGCCCATTGCCGGATCATCGACATGTCCCTGTCGGGTGCATCCGTTGAAACGCATCTCCGCCCCGTGCTGGGTGCGTTCGTGGAGCTGGGCCGCATGCAGGCCAAGGTCGTGCGCTATCACGAGAACGGCTTTGCCGTTGAGTTCTCGGAAGTCGGCACGACGCCGAAGGCCGTGCTGCGCCACTTCGACCCGATTCAGTAGCCGGGCCGACACCGCCTTAGGTCTTCACCGCCTCAGATCTTCACCACCACACATCTTCCACAATTGTCATGGAAGCATGCTGGATCGGGTTCCCACCTCACCGGCATACTGCATCCATGACCTGTCTTTCCCTGTTCCGTGCGGGCTCCGGCGCCGCTGTCCTGTCCCTGCTGGGCGCTTTCGGCCTGGCCGGTGCCTCCCCTGCCCTGGCCGCGGGATGCGGCTCGCAGGAGCGCCACCGCATCGCGGCGGTGCAGGCGGAAAACGACCTGTTCGGCAATGGAGCGGACCGGCACTACACCCACGGCACCCAGGCGACCTTCATTTCGGGCGGACCGGTGCCGCAGATCCTGCAGGACATCGGCCACGGCACGCCGGGCTTCGGGCGCAGTGACCGGATGCAGTTCTCGGTCTCGGTGGGCCAGTCGATCTTCACGCCGGACGACATATCCATCCCGACCCTGCAGAAAGACGACCGGCCCTATGCGGGCTGGCTCAATCTGGGCCTCGGCGTGGTTGCCTTTCACCAGGACTGCGCCCCGGACGGCACCTCCACGACAACGCGCATCGATGCGCTGGAGGTCGCGATCGGCGTGATCGGCCCGTGGTCGCAGGCCGATGACGTGCAGACCACCTGGCATGACTGGATCGACACCCAGGAGCCGCGCGGCTGGGCCAACCAGCTGGAGAACGAGCCGGGCATCGTACTCACCTATGAACGCCGCCTGCCGCGCCGGCTGGACATCCAGTGGTTCGAGGACGCCCTGCCCTTCAACCTGGAAGCGGATGCGACACCGCATTTCGGCTTCTCACTGGGCAATGTCTTTACCCATGCAGCCGCAGGCGCCACCTTGCGCATCGGCGATGACCTGAGCACCACCGACGGCGTGCCGCGCATCCGCCCCAGCCTGCCGGGCTCAGGCTATTTCGAGCCGGTGGACGGCATCACCTGGCAGGCATTCGGCGGTGCTGAGCTGCGCGCGGTGGCCCGCAACATCTTCCTCGACGGCAACACATTCCAGAACAGCCACCGGGTGGAAAAGGAAACGCTGGTGGCGGATTTCCAGGCCGGTGTGGCGCTGACCATCGGCCGGGCGCGGGTGACCTTCACCAACATCTGGCGCAGCAAGGAATTCAAGAAGCAGGACGCCTGGGACGAGTTCGGCTCGATCTCGGCCGCGTTCCACTTCTGACCTGAGATTTGCCAGTCTGCCCCAAACCGTGCCGCTCGGCGCTGCTTGGGGTAGACTGGTATGAGCGGGTGCATCCGCGCCCTCATGATCCGGAGATCATCGCCATGCTGGCATTTGCAAAACCCATCCTGACCGTCGCCGCTGCCGCCATGGCCGCGGTCTTCCTGCTGGCCGCAACCCCCACCACCGCGCGGGCGGAGAGCGATTGCAGCAACACCAATACCGGCGGCGTGCTGGGCGGCATTGCCGGTGCGGCTTTGGGCGGCTTCCTCGGCTCCCAGTTCGGCTCCGGCGGCGGCAAGACGGCGGCCACCATCGGCGGCGTCATTCTTGGCGGCATCGCAGGCAACCAGCTCGGCAAGGAACTGACCTGCGAGGACGAGGAATATGTGGAGGACACCACATATGAATCGCTGGAAACCGGCGAGGAGACCACCTGGCGCAACGAGGAAAGCGGCAATTACGGCGAAGTGCGCCCCGGCGAGGTCTATACGGACGCCCGCGGCTATGAATGCCGGGCCTTCGAGCAGGAAATCTACGTCAATGGCCAGCCGGTGAAGGACACAGGCACCGCCTGCAAGCAGCCCGACGGGTCCTGGCAGATCGTTTCCTGACCCCTTGCGAGCCCTCCTGAAGACCCCGAAATGACCAGAATGGCCGCCTGAGACGGCCCCCGACGCCCCCCTAAAATGGGTGCCGATGAATTTTTTCGGGTCCCGACCACTTTTTTTTTCAAGGCGCGCTTTGCCCGGCAAGGCGCGCCTTTTTCGTGTCCGGCTGTCCGGCTCGGGCGGACGTTGCTGCTGGCGGGGCGCGGGCGCACGCCGAAAGCCCCCCGATTTTCCGCAGAACAGAGCCATTTTGCAGCGCAGCAAAAGCTAGAGATAAATCTGGATAAAAATCGAACGACAATCGATCTGAAATTGCCCGACTGTTTATTTGAAACAAGGCCGCTTTTTCATTTCGTTTGACTTAAATATAGATGCGGAAATCAGAAATATAGAAAAAGGATAGAGCCAATCTCAGGTCATCTTTTAGAGGTAACCAAGGGGTTGGTTATGATCATTCTTCGCAGTGTTCTTATGCTGGCAGTCGTCGTCGTACTTGCGGCCTGCCAGACCACCGGCGGCACCGCCGCCACTCTCACCAGCAATTCTGCCTCCGCCATGGCGCCCAATGCGGCACCTGCCATGAAGGAAGGCGCCCGGGCACGTCCGCCCATCGGCTATGTGGGCTTCTGCCTGCGGCACCGGGAGGACTGTCAGCCTGCCGACAGCAGCCTCACCACCGCCTCCACCGGCATGGCCGCCGGTATGCAGCGCGCAGCAAACGCCCCGGCAGCCGTGGCGCTGACCGCCGGCAAGTGGCGCGAGCTCAACGAGGTGAACAGCTACTTCAACAGCACCATTCGCCCGGTGAACGACATCGATCTCGTTCAGAAGATCGAATGGTGGGACTACGCCATCAACTCGGCCGGCGACTGCGAGGACTATGTGCTTGAAAAGCGCCGCGCCCTGATTGCCCGCGGCTGGCCCGCTGATGCGCTGCTCATCACCGTCGTCCGCCAGCTCAATGGCGAGGGCCACGCGGTGCTGACCGTGGTCACCGACAAGGGCGACCTCATTCTCGACAACATGACGATGGGCATCGTGTCCTTCGACAAGGCGCCCTACACCTGGCTCATGCGCCAGTCGCGCCAGCACCCCATGCACTGGGTGAAGCTGAACGGTGAAGGCACCGCTGCCCGCACCGCGTCCACCAAGGCTTCCGACACCCGGTCTCCGAGCTTCGTGGCGGAGGGTCCTTCGGGCCTCTAAAAAGCGCCGACCCCGACGAGGGATTTTCTGCCACGAAACCTTGTTGGACCGGGCCGGACAGCCTGGTCCATCCCCCGGCCCCGCCGGACAGCGGGGCCAAAATGAAAGAGGGCCCGATACCGCCGGACAGCGGTATCGGGCCCTCCGCGTTTGAAAGGTCTCTCAGACAGCGCCTGGCGGCCCTTCCACATGACTTTGGCGGGAAGCGCCTAGCGGCCCTTCCACTGGGGAGCGCGCTTCTCGGCGAAGGCGCGCGGGCCCTCGATCAGGTCCTCGCTCTTGAACAGCGCATGCACCGCGTCGTATTGGCCGGTGACGGCCTTCTCGAGATTGGCTTCGTCGAGCCCCGCATAGACACTCTGCTTCGACGCACGGATCGACATCGGGCTGCACGCCTCGATCTGCTTGGCCCATTTCATCGCCGCATCCATGAGCTCCGCCTGCGGAACAACCTGGTTGACGAAGCCAAGCGCCTGGCCCTCGGCCGCCGGTACGGTGCGGCCCGTGAGGATCATGCCCATGGCCTGCTTGACCGGGATCTGCCGCGGCAGCCGGTGCAGACCACCGGCCAGCGCCGCAAGACCCACTTTCGGCTCCGGCAGCGCGAAGGTGGCCGTGTCAGCCGCGATGATGAGGTCACACGCCAGCGCGATCTCGAAACCGCCTCCCATGGCGACACCGTTGACTGCGGCGATCACCGGCTTGGTGATGCCGTACCGCGCGGTGAGACCGGCAAAGCCCGTCTTCGGCACTTCGATGGCATTGCCCTCGGCCTGATATTTTAGGTCGTTGCCCGCCGAGAAGGCGCGCTCGCCTGCACCGGTGATGATGGCGACCCACAGATCATCATCCGCCTCGAAGGCATCGAAAATCTTCTCGAGCTCGAAATTGGCCGGCGGATGCAGCGAGTTCATGCGGTCCGGCCGGTTGATGGTCACCTTCAGGACGTGGCCGTCGCGCTCGGCGGCGGCAAATTCGAGATTGCTGAATGCGTCACTCATGACAGGCGTCTCTCTCCAGTTTGTTCCAGTGTTGTCTGATCCGGGGGCTCTTGATTATGCGATCGCAGCTCACCAGCGCGCCGCAGCAGCCGGGTTCGGGCGGCAGAGTGCGCCGGGCCGAGGCAGGCTTTCAAGCCCGCAGGCGCGGTTTTGCGCCGCTGCAGGCCCCGTCCCCGATGGACCCTGCGTCACCCCGCGCCTATCCTTGCCGCAAGCAGGTGCGTTGATTCGGGCCTGCTGCCCCTTCGCGTGCATCGGCACACCTGCATCCGGGCATGGGCGACCGGGGCATGATGCGTACCCAGAGTTTACCGATAACCGGCGCAGACATCCGCAATGGAAGCTGAAACAGATCAGGATCCGCTCGACGCCCGCTGGGTGTTGCAGGTCGCCGGACGCATCTACGGCCCCTATACGGGCCATGCGTTGAAGGAATATGCGCGCGAGGGGCGCGTGGTGCCCCACTCCATCGTGGCGCGGACCGGCAGCCCTGCCGGTGAAGAGACCTGGATGCCCGCCGCCGAAGACCCGGTGCTCGGCATCCTGTTTCAGCCCGGCGGCATGACACAGCCGATGGGACAGCCTGCTGCCCAGCCATCTGTTCAGCCATCTGTTCAGCCGGCCACCCAGCCGGTGCTGCATCCAGCCCCGGAGCAGACCCCGGCAGCCACAACACCGGCGGCAGGCAAGCCCGCACCCTCCTACGGCCCGCGCAAGAACCAGATCGACCGTCGTGCCAAGCCGACATCCTTCAACATCCTGATCGTCGCGGATGTGAAGTCACGCTCCAGCGGCCCGATGGAAACAGCGCTCATGTCGCTGGGCCCGGCCTACAAGGTCTCGGCGAATTCCTGGGTGGTGCACACGCCCTCCGGCGCGCCGGAAGTGGTGAACCTGCTGACCCAGCACCTGGGGTCGAGCGACCGCCTGTTCGTGGTGGACGCAACGCGCAACCGCACCGCCTGGTACAATATGGGTCCGGAAACCGAAGCGAAGATCCGCCAGGTGTGGAAACAGGGCTGACGCGTCCGCAATCCGGGCCTGCCCACGCTTGATCCGTCAGCGGAGGATCAGCGCGGACGGGGTGACGGCACGGGCGTTGACGAGACACCACCCCCCTCATCCACCCGGCGCAACGGCAAGGGCGCGCCTGCGCCTGTACCCGCGGCAGCGGCAGCGGTACCGGCACCAGTGCCCCCTTCCTCAGCCACATCGGCGAAGATCTCCGCAGCCCGTCGCCATTGTTCGAACATGGCAGCGTTCATCGCCCCCGCCGTCTGGCAGGTCTCCGCATCCTGATCGCCCGCATTGCAGGACATGGTGGTGACCAGCAATTCCTGCTGCACAGCAAGGCGCGCTTCAAAGCCCGCATAGTTCTCAGCACCCATGGCGCGGTCCCGCAGGGTGGCGATGACGCTGCACCCGGCCTGCTGACGCTCGAGCGCCAGAGGCACCGCCTTGTGGGTGACCGCAAGCGCACTGGCGGACACCGCCGTGCAGATGCGGCCCGTGATGTGGGCCTGCACGTGATCGAACAGCCGGATCAGTTCCCGCTCCCGCGCGGGCAGGCCGAGATAGGCGTCGGCGAGCTGCTTGCCCTCCGCCCCTTCGAGCAGGAAGACCTGACCGGCCTCTGTATCGCGCGGCGCGGTGCCCAGCATGGTCTCCACATCCACATCCTCGCGCGCCAGCGCCGACTGGACGGCGGCGGCGAGATTGGGCGTGCCGGCCTCGTCAGGCGGAATGAACAGGAACTGGATGCCGAGCGGACGCGGCTCGAGCTGGAAGAAGGCCTTGGCCCCGTCCCGCGCCAGCTGGCCCTGCGCCCGGTTGCCCATGCGCTGGCCGTTGACCGTGAAGACCCTACCCTTGGCATCCGTATACTGACCAACGACGCGGCCCTCACGCTCGATGAGGCTTACCACTGCGCCATCGGACAGGGCGAAACCGACATAGCGGCCGGAGAAGCTCTCCGGCTCCTCCTGCGCGTGCAGCGGAACCGGGGGCAGCCCCCCTGCCGCCATCACCAGGGCAAGACAGACGGCGGCGGCCTGACACCGCATCCGCTGCATGAAACGCATGCCCGTCAAACCTGTCATGTGTGTCCTATCGTCCCTTGAAGTCCGGCTTGCGCTTTTCAAGGAAGGCCATCATGCCCTCCTTCATGTCGTCCGAGCCCATCAGCGGCAGCAACTGCAGATAGACGTGGTGCACATGGTCGGCGAAGGTCTCGTTCATGCCCATGCGCATCATGCGCTTGGAGGCCTGCACGGCGAGCGGCGCATTGCCGGCGATCTCTTCAGCCAGGGCCCGCGCCTCGGTCATCAGGTCAGCCGCCGGCACCACGCGGGAGGCAAGGCCCCATTCGACAGATTCCTCGGCCGACAGCGTGCGGCCGGTAAAGATAAGTTCCGCCGCCTTCTCCCAACCGAGCATGCGCGGCAGGAACCACGTGCCGCCGCTTTCCGGCACCACGCCGCGCTTGGTGAAGGCCACCGCCATCTTGGCGGTGTCGGCCATCAGGCGGATGTCGCAGCCAAGCGCCGTGTCGAGCCCATAGCCAGCCGCCCCGCCATTGACGGCGCAGATGGTGGGCGTATCCATGGCATGCATGACGGTGGGCGGCGTGTTGCGCAGGTCCAGCGTCGGGCGCGGGCCTGAATTGATGCCCCCGGATATGCCGCCACCGGAGCGCGCTTCCTCGAGGTTGAGACCGGCGCAGAAGGCCCGCCCCCGTCCGGTGAGAATGACGCAGCGGACGGCTGTGTCTTCCTCCGCCACCACCATCAGTTCCGTCAGCCGCGCCAGCATGTCGCGCGAAATGGTATTCATGCGGTCCGGCGCGTTGAGGGTGATGGTGGCAATATGGCCATCCACCTCGTACAGCACCTCGTCTTCGGCAGCAGCCGAAAGGTCATGCGCTTCACTCATGGGACGTCCCCCCTGTCTTTTTGTTCGCAGAAAGCCTAGGCCCGTTTCGGGCCCCGCGCCAACCGCCAAGGCCCGAATGCGGCTCAATCGGCCAGCTTGCGCAGTTCCTTGGTAAATTTTTTCCAGTTTTCCACGTAGTGATGTGCGGACAATTTGAGGGCGGCGCTGTCCTCCGGCGTCAGCTCCCGTACGACCTTGGCGGGGGACCCCACCGCCAGCACGCCGTCGGGGATCTCCTTGCCCTCGGTCACCAGCGCATGCGCACCGATGATCGAGCCCTTGCCGATCTTCGCGCCGTTGAGCACCGTCGCGCCGATGCCGATCAGCGAGCCTTCACCGATGGTGCAGCCATGCAGCATGACCATGTGCCCGATGGTGACATCCGGGCCGATGGTAAGTGGCATGCCGGGATCCGTATGCAGCACCGAGCCATCCTGAACGTTGGCGCGCGCGCCGATGCGGATCGGGTCATTGTCGCCGCGGATCGTCGCACCGAACCAGACACTGGCATCCTCCTCGAGAATGACATTGCCCATCACCGAGGCGCTGGGCGCCACCCAGTAGCGGCCGGATTCGGGAAGCTGCGGTTCAGTGCCATCAAGCGCGTAGATCGCCATGGGGTTTCCTCTTGTTGATTGTGCAATTGGGGAAAGCGTGAATCCCTGTAAGTTTGCCACGTCCCCCGCCCCCATGACAGGCCGTCATGGAAGCGGCAAACCCCGCTGCGTCATGGATGCGTCATCTGCCACCCTTACCGTCTGCGGCAAATCCCTCCCCTGACCTGTCGCGTGCGAGCGAAGGAGTACCCTGATGTCCTATCCGGACCGGACCGATCCCAATTGCGGTGTTGCCCTGGAGCCGACCGAAGACGTGCGGTCGAGCCCCGCCACCGAAGCTACCTTCGGCGAAGTGGCCGCCGCCCGCATGGGCCGCCGGGGCTTCCTCAAGGGGGCCATGGGCACCACCGCCTATGCGGCACTTGCGATCGCCCCCGCCTCGCTGCTGGCAGCCTGCGGCGACGATGAAGCCGACAAGGTGGCAAGCGATCCGGCAGCCAATGCCGCACAGGACATCGAGGCATCCACCTACCAACCCGGCTCGCTCGCCCGCTTTACCGAAATCAGCCACGGCGTCTCAAAGGACCATGTGGTGGCACCGGGCTATGAGGCCGACATCCTGATCCGCTGGGGCGACCCGGTGACGGCGGATGCGCCCGCCTTCCTTACCGGCAAGGCGGACCCGGACGCGCAAGAAAAGCAGTTCGGCTACAACAATGATTTCCTCGGCTTCGTGCCGCTCAATGAGGCGGGCACGCGCGGGCTGCTGTGCGTGAACCACGAGTTCACCTCCCGCAGCGTCATGTTCCCCTATGACCTACGCTTCAACAGCCCGAAGGAACTGGCCGAAACCGAAATGGCGGCCCATGGCGGCACCATCATCGAAATCACGCAGCAGAGTGACGGCCGCTGGGTCACGGTACCGGACAGCACCTATAACCGCCGCATCACCACCCGCTCGACCGCGATGGATATCTCAGGTCCCGCAGCCGGCCATCCCCGCATGCAGACAAGCGCTGACCCGGCGGGCACGCGGGTGATCGGTACCCTGAACAATTGCGCCGGCGGCATCACGCCTTACCATAGCTACCTGATGGCGGAAGAGAACTTCCACTTCTATTTCCGCGGCAAGCTGGACGACAGCGACCGGCGCTGGCGGACGGCGGGCGACCTTGAAGCCGCATGCGCCGCCGGTGACGCAACTCACCCCGAGGCGCGGAACTATTGCCGCTACGGGGTGGCCATGGGCGGTGGCTATGACTGGGGCCGCCATGTGGACCGCTTCGACATCAACAAGGAGCCCAACGAGGCCAACCGTTTCGGCTGGGTGGTGGAAGTCGATCCGCTGGACCCGACATCGACGCCCGTGAAGCGCACGGCGCTGGGCCGCTTCAAGCATGAGGGCGCGGAAAGCATCACCAACAGGGATGGCCGTCTCGTGATCTATATGGGTGATGACCAGCGGTTCGATTATCTCTACCGCTTCGTCACCGACGGCACGGTGAACGAGACCGACCGCGCGGCGAATTTCGGCCTGCTCGACACGGGCGTGCTGAGCGTCGCGAAGTTCAGCGAGGACGGCACCGTCACCTGGATGCCGCTGGTGCACGGGACCGGACCGCTGACGGCAGAAAACGGGTTCGACAGCCAGGCCGACGTGATGATCGAAACCCGCCGCGCCGCCGACCTGCTGGGCGCCACGCCGATGGACCGGCCGGAGGACGTGGAGCCGAACCCGGTGACGGGGCGGGTCTATGTGGTGCTGACCAACAACAACCAGCGCAAGGCGGACCAGCTCGACAAGGCCAAGGGCGAGGCGGCGGAAGAGGCGCTGTCGGAGCTGGGCGATGTCCAGTTCGTGGCCACCGATGTCGGCAGCCGGCTGGACGTGCACAACATGGTCGCCGCGGTCACCGAGACCTGGGGCGACATCGATGTGCTGGTCAACAATGCCGGCATCGTCCACGGCGCCGATTTTCTCGAGGTTACCGAGGCCGACTTCGACCGCGTCCTGCGCGTCAACCTGAAAGGCGCGTTTCTGTGCGGCCAGGCGGTCGGCCAGTTCATGGCCGACAAGGTCAGGGAGGGCGGCCCGGCGGGCGCGATCGTCAATATGAGCTCGATCAACGGCTCGGTGGCGATCCCCAACCAGGTGCCCTATTGCGTCTCAAAGGGCGGCATCAACCAGCTTACCAAGGTGATGGCGCTGTCGCTGGCGCCCTACGGCATCCGCGTCAACGCGGTCGCGCCGGGCCCATGCGGTGCATCCCATCGCGGCGCTGCAAAGCGAATACTCGCTCTGGACGCGCGAGGTCGAGGCGAACGGCGTGCTGCGGACCTGCGCCGAACTCGGCATCGGCTTCGTGCCCTACAGCCCGCTCGGGCGAGGCTACCTGACCGGCCAGATGGACACGAGCACGGCCTTCGCGAGCACCGATTTCCGCGCCGCGCTGCCTCGCGCCTGCGGGCCCCAGGTGTCTTTGCCATCGCCCTCCTCGCCTGGGCCGGAGGACCGTTGCCAGCCGTCGGCCAGGCGG